>OGQB01000014.1_pt1 | contig 211698 bp, 183 predicted proteins | sample 1553071 | NCBI WGS metagenome assembly OGQB01 (sample SAMEA2580284, study PRJEB22360) | human gut metagenome | biome: human gut; feature: human-associated habitat; material: faeces | place: Denmark | collected 2008/2010
GGGAGTGGGAATGAAAGTTAAGAACAAGCCTTGACACAGTTTAATTTACACCCCCGCTGGTTATGAATCAGGCATATGTTTTGCCGATTTGAATAAAGATGGAATTTGCTTGAAAGATGGTCGGCCTAATCCTGTATGGCTTAATGATAGCTTTTGTGACGTAGTATCTGAAGCACTATATGGCGATAGTCAAGCTGATGACATCGAAATAGACGAAAAGTATTTTGGTAAGGAAGAATTTGATGGACCGTATTCTTCTGGTAGTCATTGGAATGTTCTTGAACGATATGTAGATAATGTTGAAGAACTGTTTTATGATGGGTGGTATAAATATCTCATTGAACAATATGGTGAAGATTGGGAAAAATATGAATACTAACAAAGGAAAGTAGAAAAATAGGAACTATTTTTATGTAGATATATCGACAGAACTAGGCGAGTCGCTGACTACTTATGATCAGACGATGGACTAGACGGCTACGGAGTATCAGGCAAGGATGGCTTTCGCCAATGGTGAGCTGGAATGCGAGGGTACGCAGATAATTTACATCTGTGCTTATCGGGCATGATGGTAAACGGAAATCTCCCTATGCGGCGTATATGAAGTTCGTAGTATAGGGAGATAACACAGAAAAATAGAATTGCGACTATTCCACTCTCTTCTAGTCAGAGAGCGGTTCCGCCAAAGTACATTCATATATCATGTACTTTGGCGGTATGTTATAATTCAAGCCAGTCGGTATCTATGTCGAATAATTCAAACAATCTTCTGCAAGTTTTGATTGGCAAGGATTCCTCGGCTTGGCCGATGAAGTCTTCTTCATGGCTTCTAATATAAGCATCCATATCTTCCTCCTTAACAAGGATTGGACCTTTGATGTTTGTAAAGATGAAAGGGTAGCTATCGTCACATTTTAAACAGAAACAAATTTCCCCAACCCGCTTAAGAAAGTAGGTTGGGGGATTTTTTCTTCTGTCACAGCCTTCGTTCCTATCCTGATTTATTCAGGTTTCCCTGATTTCTTCAGTAAAGGGGCGAGGAACTTATAGGTATATCCCTTCTGCTGCTTCACCATTTCTTCTGGTGTACCGGCAAAGAGGAGCTGACCGCCGCCTCGTCCACCTTCCGGCCCCATGTCGATGAGCCAGTCGGCGAGTTTGATGACATCGAGATTGTGCTCGATGATGATGACCGTATTGCCACGGTCTACCAGTTTCTGGAGTACATCCATCAGGATGCGGATGTCTTCGAAATGTAGACCGGTTGTCGGTTCATCGAGAATATAGAGCGTCTTGCCCGTATCACGCTTCGAGAGTTCGGTAGCCAGTTTTACGCGCTGACTTTCACCGCCAGAGAGGGTAGTGGAACTCTGTCCTAACCTGATGTATCCGAGACCTACATTCTGTAATGCCTTGATCTTCTGCAGTATCTGAGGAACATTCTCGAAGAAATCTACCGCCTGGTTGATGGTCATGTCGAGAACATCGGCTATGCTCTTTCCCTTGTATCTTACCTCCAGCGTCTCGCGGTTGTAGCGTTTGCCGTGGCATACCTCACAAGGTACGTAGACATCTGGCAGGAAGTTCATTTCGATGGTCTTATATCCGTTACCCTTACATTCCTCGCATCTTCCACCTTTCACATTGAAGGAGAATCTGCCCGGCTTGTAACCGCGGATCTTTGCTTCGGGAAGTCCTACGAAGAGCGAGCGGATATCGCTGAACACGCCTGTGTAGGTAGCTGGATTGCTGCGAGGCGTTCTGCCAATCGGACTCTGGTCTACATTCACTACCTTGTCGATATTCTCGATACCATCGATGCTCTCGTATGGCATCGGTTTCTTGAGCGAACGGTAGAAATGCTGCGAGAGGATAGGCTGGAGGGTCTCGTTGATGAGAGTGGATTTGCCTGAGCCGCTGACACCCGTTACGACAATGAGTTTGCCGAGTGGAAAATCAACATCCACCCCCTTGAGGTTGTTGCCCGTAGCTCCGTGAATGGTGATATGCTTGCCGTTGCCTTCTCTGCGGAGAGCAGGCACCTCAATAGCCATCTTTCCGTTGAGATACTGGGCGGTGATGGTATCGGTCTTGAGCATCTCCTGAGGTGTGCCCTGGAAGACAACTTCACCTCCCTTGCGTCCCGCCTTCGGACCGATATCTACTATCCAGTCGGCAGCCCGCATCATATCTTCATCGTGCTCCACCACAATAACGGTATTGCCCAGGTCGCGAAGTTCCTTCAGACTGTTGAGCAGACGTTCGTTGTCGCGCTGGTGCAGACCGATGCTCGGCTCATCGAGGATATAGAGCACATTGACCAGCTGGCTACCAATCTGAGTAGCCAGACGGATGCGCTGGCTCTCGCCACCCGAGAGAGAAGCCGACTGGCGGTTGAGCGAGAGATAATTGAGTCCCACATCGAGGAGGAAGGTAACGCGTGAGCGCAACTCTTTGATGATTTCGTGAGCCACCTTCGCTTTCATCGAAGGCAGATGCTGTTCTACTTCTTCGAGCCAATCGCGCAGTTCATCGATGTCGAGACTGGCTACTTCGGATATATTCTTATCCCAGATCTTGAAAGAGAGCGATTCTTTTTTGAGTCGCAAACCATGGCATTCAGGACATTCGATGGTAGAGATAAACTGGTCGGCCCATTTCTTGCCCGCCGCACTCTCGTCATCCTCCATCACCTTCTGCAGGTAGTCGATGATGCCATCGTAGGCGCAGAAATAGTCGGTAGAGGTATGCACCTTTTCCTTCTCAATCTTCACGTTTTCGAGCGAACCATAGAGAATTTCCTGCATGGCATCGCCCGGAATCTCACAGATAGGTGTCTTCAGGTTGAGGTCATACTTGCTGAGCAATGATTCTATCTGCCAGAAAATCATCTGGTTCTTGTATTTGCCGAGCGGAGCGATGCCGCCTTCATGGATGCTGAGTTTATCATCGGGAATTACCTTCTTGATATCAATCTGGTTCACCTTTCCCAGACCCTTGCAATGCGGACAGGCACCTTCGGGAGAGTTGAAGGAGAACATGTTAGGAGCTGGATCCTGGTAGGCGATACCCGTTACAGGGTCCATGAGACGCTTGGAGTATGTCTTGGCCTCCTTGGCACCTTTCTCAAGAACCATTACCATGCCGTCGCCCTGTTTCATAGCCGTTGCCACACTCTTGCGGATGCGTTCCTCATCTTCTTCCTTCACCACCAGTTTATCGACCACAGCTTCTATATTGTGGTTCTTGTAGCGGTCGGTTTTCATATTGGGAACGATTTCGAGGATGTTGCCGTCGAGTCGCACATAGAGATACCCCTTTCTGCGCATGCTTTCGAAGAGTTCGCGGTAATGACCCTTGCGCTGGCGTACGAGGGGAGCGAGCAGGAAGATAGCCTTGCCCTTATAATCGCTGAGAATCATGTCGATGACCTGTTCCTCGGTATATTTCATCATCTCCTCGCCACTCTGATAGCTGTAGGCAGTACCGGCGCGGGCATAGAGCAGACGGAGATAGTCGTAAATCTCGGTGGTAGTGCCCACGGTAGAGCGGGGATTCTTGTTGGTGGTTTTCTGTTCTATGCTGATGACCGGACTCAATCCCGTAATCTTATCAACATCCGGGCGTTCCATATTACCCAGGAAGTTGCGGGCATAGGCAGAGAATGTTTCGATATATCTGCGCTGACCTTCGGCAAAGATGGTGTCGAAAGCCAGTGAACTCTTGCCCGAACCCGAGAGTCCGGTAATCACGGTGAGGGAATCACGCGGAATCTCCACATCTATGTTCTTGAGGTTGTGGACCCGTGCGCCCCATACATTTATCTTTTCTTCTGAATTCATATTCCAATTCTGCTAATTGCTGTTTGCCTAATAGTTACTGTTCTGCTCTTCGGTATAACCTCTGAGCAGGTTGACATCACGTTTGATGTTATACACCACGCCATCTGCCCCCTTCGCCTTGACGAGACAGAAGTAGACACCCTCCTTGACCGGTTTTCCGCGGTAGGTGCCATCCCATCCCGTGGCAGGGTCGGTCCATTCATAGAGTTTCTGTCCCCACCTATTATATATATAGGCGTGGAACTCCTCAATGTTCCGGTAACCATCCTTGGGCTTATAGATGTCGTTGATGCCATCGCCATTTGGAGAGAAGGCATTCGGCATGAGAAGAGAACTGACCTTGGTCGTCTCTTCTGTGTTGTCCTCCTCGTCGTCGTTGACTTCCTGAGCGTGTAATTGACACGTCAAAAGTGGCAACATGATGCAAAGTAATGCTATTTTTCGTCTCATTTCTAAAATAATTTGTGCAAAGATAATAAAAAGATGAGAGATATTGCGTCAGATGCAAGATTTTTTGTATTTTTGCAGATGAAAACATGAAATATTTGAAGATATCGTTAAAAAAATCTTGTGATATGAGACAAAAAATGAGATATTTCCTGCTGCTCGTTGGGCTTCTGCTCAGTGTCAGCATTGGCGCGCAGACTGTAAAATGGCGCGACATTTACACGGTTAAGAAGAAAGATACCATCTTTGGTATCGCCAATAAATATGGATTGAGCCTTCCTGAACTGATGGATGCCAATCCGGAGATGAAGCGTGAGGGATACATGCTGCAGAAGGGAGCTACGCTCTTTATTCCATACACCAAAGACCAGAAGAATCCTAATCAGGTGAACGGTCAGAAGTCGGGGAATGGGGCGACGGTTCAGAAAACTGCTACAGCTCCGGCAACCTCAAAGGCTGCTGTTGCCAGAAATGCGGTAAAGGTAGGCGTGATGTTACCTTTGCATAATGTTGATGGCGACGGCAAGCGAATGGTGGAGTATTACCGCGGTTTGCTGCTGGCTTGCGAAACCCTGAAGCAGCAGGGCGCCGATATAGATGTGCATGCCTGGAACGTTCCTATTGATGCTGATATCCGGAATACACTCTTGCAGGAGGGCGCTAACCAATGCGACATCATCTTTGGTCCACTTTATACCAAGCAGGTGGCTCCGCTGACCAACTTCTGCAAGAACTACGGCATCAAAATGGTGATTCCGTTCTCTATCAGCGGAGATGATGTAGAAAGAAACAAAGAGATTTTCCAGGTTTATCAGAGCGATGATGTGCTGAATGATGCGACCATCAAGGCATTCCTGAGCCGTTTTACCAATGTGCATCCTATCTTTGTAGACTGCAATGATTCTACTTCGAGAAAGGGCAACTTTACGTTCGGTCTGCGCAAGGAACTGGAACGCAGGAAAATCAATTATAGCATCACCAATGTGAATTCAAGTATCGATCAGTTTGCCAAGGCTTTCATGCCTTCCAAGCAGAATGTGATCATCCTGAACACGGGACGTTCGCCACAGTTGACTCAGGTATTGAACAAACTCGACGAATTTGATGCGAAGTATCCGGGTGCAGCTATCTCTCTCTTCGGCTATACCGAATGGCTGATGTATGCCAAGTATAATCTGGAAAGATTCTATAAGTATGATACTTATATCCCTTCCACCTTCTATTATAACCCGAACTCAGCACAGACCAAGGCGCTTGAGAGCCGTTATGAGCGATGGTTCCATCAGCCTATGATGGTGGCACAGCCAAGATTCGCCATCACCGGTTTCGATCACGGAATGTATCTGATTCAGGGCGTCAAGAGATATGGTAAGAACTTTACAGGTGAGCGCCAGCAGATGACTTACCAGCCCGTGCAGACTCCACTCCGTTTCGAGAAGACCAGTAGAGGAGGATACAAGAACAAGAGTTTCCAGTTGATTCACTATACCTTTAATCATCAGATAGAGGCGGTGAAGTACTAGTTTATAGTTTACAATTTATAGTTAACAATTTATAGTTGATAATGAATAGAAATATTGGGCTGCTGATTCTGATGCTCATCTTCGGAATTCCAGTTTCGGCACAGATAGGAGAGCATCGTAATGATTTCGCCATCGGTTTTAATGGGGGCTATATGATGAGTAGCGTAGGATTCATACCCGAGGTACAGCAGAAGCAGCACGGCGGACTGACGGGCGGTTTCTCGATGAGATATACCTGTGAGAAATATTTCAAGACCATCTGTTCTATCTATGCCGAAGTAAACTATGCGCAGGCAGGATGGGAAGAGGATATCCTGGATATGGAGAATAATCCGGTGATTATAACCGAAACCAAAGAGGCGATGGCTTACAAGCGTACCATCAACTATATTCAGGTGCCAATCTTTGCGCATCTGGCATGGGGCAGGGAGACAAGAGGACTGAATATCTTCGTGAATGCCGGTCCGCAGTTTGGCTTCTATCTGAGTGATTCGCAGAAGACCAACTTCTCGGTAGAGCACATGCCGGCAACCGACAATAACCGTGTAAGTCCGGTGGTGGCTCAGGATACGATGGCAGTCAAGAACAAACTCGATTATGGTATCGCCCTGGGTCTGGGTGCTGAATACAGTATTCCGAAGGTGGGGCATTTCCTTGCCGAAGCCCGCTACTACTATGGTCTGGGAAATATCTACGGTGCTTCTAAGCGTGATTATTTCGGAAAGAGTAACTACGGACAGATTGTTCTGAAACTCTCTTATCTCTTTGATATCACCAGAACGAAGAACGTGAAACGGAAATAGATGATAATTAATAATTGATAATTAATAATGATAACGGGTTTATCATTTATGTTTTAAAGAAAATGAGTACAACAGAAAAAATGCAGATGAAATTGAGCGACTCTAAGTCAGCTCGCTGGACCGCCCTTCTCATCGTGAGTATCACGATGATGTTCGGTTACTTTTTTACAGATGTGATGTCTCCACTGGAGCCTCTCTTGACAGCAGCCAAGGGAGCAGAGAATGGTCTCGGACTCGGATGGAATTCGGATGAATACGGCTTCTTCTCTGGAGCTTACGGATACTTCAATGTGTTCCTCCTGCTCCTCTTCTTCGGTGGTCTTATCCTCGATAAGTTTGGCATCCGTTTCACTGGTATCCTCTCTACCGTCCTGATGTTTGGTGGAGCCTTGTTGAAGTGGTATGCTTTAGGTCATGAGTTTGACGGAATGGTTGCTGTACCATTCTTCGGTACTTATAGTACACAGGTAGTGATAGCTGCACTTGGCTTTGCCATCTATGGTGTAGGATGCGAGATATGCGGTATCACAGTGAGCAAGGTTATCGTGAAGTGGTTTACGGGTCATGAGTTGGCTCTGGCAATGGGTGTACAGGTAGCTACGGCTCGTTTGGGAACTGCTGCAGCTCTGAGTGCTTCTCTTCCTTTTGCCAAGGCAATGGGTGGAGTATCTGCTTCTGTTGCTTTGGGCGCTGTATTGCTTTGCGCTGGTGTACTGGTTTATCTGGTTTATTGTGTGCTGGACAAGAAGGAGGATGCTTCTGCAGCAGCTGTAGCTACAGAACCGGAAGAAGGTTTCAAGTTTTCAGACTTGGGCGGTTTGTTCAAGACAACAGGTTTCTGGTATGTGGCATTCCTTTGCCTGATGTTCTATGCCGGTGTATTCCCATTCCTGAAGTTTGCCACCAAACTGATGATTTTCAAGTATGGTGTGGATGCTAATTTGGCAGGTCTGATTCCTGCGATGTTGCCATTCGGTACCATCTTCCTCACACCGCTCTTCGGTAGTATATACGATAAGTATGGCAAGGGTGCTACGCTGATGATTATCGGCAGTTGCCTCCTGACCTTTGTGCACGTCATGTTTGCCCTGCCAATCAACTCATGGGTGCTTGCCATCGTGCTGATGCTCATCCTGGGCATTGCATTTGGACTGGTACCATCAGCCATGTGGCCATCTGTGCCAAAGATTATCCCAATGAAACTCTTAGGAACTGCATACGCCCTTATCTTCTATATCCAGAACATCGGACTGGCTCTCATTCCGGTATGGATTGGAAAGGTGAACCAGGCTAACACGGGTGCTGATGGTGTTATCGACTATACCCAGACGATGACTATCTTTGCAGCCTTCGGTGTGATTGCTATTATCATCTCTTTCCTCCTCTTGTTTGAAGATAAGAGAAAGGGATATGGTTTGCAGAAGCCTAATGTGAAATAAGTGAAGAGTGAAAGTATAATTTTTAAAAGAAAGGAAATAACCATGAATGCGACACCTGAATCATTGATTAAGGACTATGCTGACCCGATAGAGCAGCAGGAGATTGACAAGTTTGTATGTTCTGAGATGGGCAGACAGATACACCGGTATATCAAGGGTATGTCGGGTACCAAGCAAGCTATGTTGAAATTTGAAGAAAGGCTAGCCAGCCTCTCTGTACCAGAGAAGGAGAAGGCGATAGCCAAGTATATTGATCTGAACAGAAAAGCATTGGATGGTCTTGACTTGAAGATGATTCTGGTCCGTTCGGTAGCCAACTATTGTGACACCTTCCAGTATATGCTGGATTTTGTCAACGATAAGCGCAAGATGGTTTTCTATTACCAGCGCATCAAGGCAAAATACATTCAATATCATGAAGTATTTGAGCAGGATGGAAAGTTCGGTATGAAAGATCATCAAGGCAACATCTTACTTTCGCCAACTTATGATTTCTTGCGCACCTGCTACATTTATAATGATGACTTGAGCATCATGCCGGTAATAGCTGAGAAGAATGGCAAGATGGGACTGGTAATGCCGGATGGTAACGATACGGTAGTGGCGGATTTCCTTTACGACGAAATTTGCTTGCGTGATGAATATCCTTACTTCGAAGCATCCCGTGAAGGTATCAGTGGCTTTATTGATAAGTTTGGAAACTTTGTTAATAGTTAATAGTTAACAGTTTATAGTTAATAGAGAAAGGGCAATCAGATTGGGATGAACCAACTGATTGCCCCTTTTTACTTTCGTTGCTATGAGCAACTTGGTTTTATCTATTTTTCTCTCGTCTTCAAAACCTAGTGAAGAAAAGCAAAAGAATTCTTCACTTTTCATTCTTCACTTAACTTATCCCAAGTACTTCATCAAGATTTTGATCTTACCGCTATCACGGAGCTTGATGATACTCTTTTCGCGAATCTGGCGAACACGCTCACGGGTAAGGTTGAACTCGCTGCCGATTTCCTCCAAACCCTTCTCGTGGCAACCGATACCATAGCAGTAGCACAGAATCTTGCGTTCACGGTCTTTCAATACAGAGTTGAGAACGCGGTCAAGCTCGCTCGCCATAGACTCGAAGTCTACACCCTTGTCGGTACGGCTGTCATCACCCGAAGCCATCACGTCGACCATCGCATTGTCATCATCATCGCTACCGAATGGAGCATCGATACTCATGTGGTGATTATCTGCCTTGATAGTCTGGTCGATTTTGCTTTCTTCCATCTTTGTGATTTGAGCGAGCTCAGCAACAGAAGGTTTGCGTTGGTTCTCCTGCTCAAACTTACTGATTTCTGCACTAATCTTACTCAATGCACCTACCTGATTCAAAGGCAGACGAACGATACGGCTCTGCTCGGCAATAGCCTGCAGGATGCTCTGACGAATCCACCATACGGCGTATGAGATAAACTTAAAGCCGCGGGTCTCGTCAAACTTTTCAGCAGCCTTTACCAAACCGATGTTACCCTCGTCGATGAGGTCGGTAAGAGAAAGACCTTGGTGCTGATATTGCTTAGCAACAGATACAACGAAACGAAGGTTTGCTTTTACCAATTTCTCCTTGGCACGTTCTCCCTCACGACCGCCTTTGCGAATCTTCTGGGCAAGTTCGATTTCTTCATCGATAGAGACCATAGGCTCTCTACCAATCTCCACCAAGTACTTGTCGAGTGCTTCACTGGAACGGTTGGTTATACTCTTACTAATCTTAAGTTGTCTCATAAATATCCTTTTACCTTTCTATTTAGAATTTTTTGAAGTATTTTTGTGTATCCCGAAACCTCCTCATGGTTTCGGGGTGCAAAGGTACGAAAAAAAATGCAATTACGTTGTAATATAAATGGAAATTTTTTATATGATTTGTCTGTTTTTTAGAATTTTAGCCGGTTCCTAGTAGAAAAATGCTATGTGAAGTGCGCTTTTTGGTGCAATAAGTTTGAAATATGGAATAATTTATGTATCTTTGCACAAAAATTGCGAGAAAAGAATAACTAAATAATAAAATAACAACAAAACAAAAAATTATGTTTGAGAATCAACCAAAAGGTCTGTGGGCCTTAGCTTTGGCAAACACGGGTGAGCGTTTCGGCTATTACACCATGCTTGCTGTGTTCTTGCTTTATTTGCAGGCCAACTTCGGTTTTGAAACCGGATTGGCAAGTACTATTTACTCTACATTCCTGATGATGGTTTATTTCCTTCCTATCATCGGTGGTATCGCAGCCGATAAGTTTGGCTTTGGACGTATGGTTACCACAGGTATCTTCATCATGTTCATCGGCTATCTTGTTCTTTCACTTCCTCTTGGCAAGGAAACCGTTGCCGTTGCTGCTATGGGTATTTCACTTATTCTCATCGCTTTGGGAACCGGTCTGTTCAAGGGTAATCTGCAGGTGATGGTAGGCCGTCTCTATGATGAGCCACAGTATGCCAGCAAACGTGATTCCGGTTTCTCGCTCTTCTATATGGCTATCAACATCGGTGCTATGTTTGCTCCTACTGCTGCCATCAAGATTATGAAGTGGGCGCAGGAGAGCCTGAGCGTGTCGGTGGAAGATTCATACCACTTCGCATTCGCCGTGGCTTGTGCTTCACTGATTTTCAGTATCGCTATCTACTATGCCTTCAGCTTTACATACAAGCATGTTCTTGCTTCAGAGACCAAGAGTAAGGATGATAAGACTTCTGCCAAGGAGACAAACGAACTTTCTAAGGCTGAGACCAAGGAGCGCATCATCTGCCTCTGTCTCGTATTCGCTGTGGTTATCTTCTTCTGGATGGCTTTCCACCAGAACGGTAATACATTGACACTCTTTGCCCGCGATTATACACAGAAGACTTCAGAGGGTCTGCAGTCTATGGCATTCGATGTTACCAACCTCGTAGCCTGCATCTTCGTGGTTTACGGTTGCTTCGGTCTGGCACAGAGCAAGACTGGCAAGGGTAAGGGCATCTCTCTTGGTGTCATCGTTGCTGCCATCGCTTTCCTCTTCTACAAGTACAGCAACCTTGAAGGTGCCGTAGATGTTGAGGCTCCTATCTTCCAGCAGTTCAACCCATGCTATGTAGTGGCATTGACACCAGTGAGCGTTGCTTTGTTCTCATGGCTTCACAAGATTGGCAAGGAGCCTACATCGCCAGAGAAGATTGGTTTGGGTATGCTCGTTGCAGCTCTCGGTTTTGTATGGATGGCTGTAGGTTCTATGGGTTTGGAGCTTCCTTTGACACAGGGCGATCCTGCTACAGAGGGTACTCGTGTAAGTGCTAACCTCCTCATCTCTACATACCTCATCCTTACATTCGCAGAGCTTCTGCTTTCTCCAATCGGTATTTCATTTGTATCGAAGGTAGCTCCTCCAAAGTATGCTGGTTTGATGATGGGTCTCTGGTTTGGTGCAACAGCCATCGGTAACCAGTTGGTTATGATTCCTGGCATCATGTGGGGTCAGAACTTCAACCTCATTGCCATCTGGGGTGTTCTCGCAGGTATCTGTCTGGTTTCAGCTCTCTTCATCTTCTCTATCATCAAGAAGTTGAATCGCGTAAGCTAAATTTTAGAATTATAATATATAAAAAAGGCTTGCTTCATTTTTCGAAGCAAGCCTTTTTATATGTTATTTCTTCAACCACTTGTCTAACCAGCCGAAGAAGGTGCGCTGCCAGAGCACGCCGTTCTGTGGCTTCAATACCCAGTGGTTCTCATCAGGATAGATGAGGAGCTCGGCTGGGATGCCACGCATGCGGGCTGCATTGAAGGCGCCCATGCCCTGGTTGGCATTGATACGGTAATCCTTTTCGCCGTGGATGCAGAGGATTGGAGTATCCCACTTGTCTACAAACTTATGAGGACTGTTCTCGTAAGTCTTCTTGGCGTTGGCAGTCTGGTCCTTGTTCCAGTAAGCATCCTCGTATTCCCAGTTAGAGAACCAAGCCTCCTCTGTATCGGTGTACATGCTCTCCAGGTTGAAAGCACCATCGTGAGAGAGGAATGCCTTGAAACGCTTGTTGTGATGACCGGCGAGATAGTATACTGAGAAACCACCGAAGCTGGCACCTACACAACCCAAACGATCCTTGTCTACGTAAGGAAGATTGTTGGCAGCATCATCAATAGCTGAAAGATAATCGTTCATGCACTGGCCTGTCCAGTCGCCAGAAATCTCTTCGTTCCATGCGCTTCCGAAACCAGGGAGACCGCGGCGGTTAGGCAATACGACTACATAACCATTGGCTGCCATGATCTGGATGTTCCATCGGTAGCTCCAGAACTGGCTTACCGGACTCTGAGGACCACCCTCGCAGAAGAGAAGGGTAGGATACTTCTTGTTGGCATCGAAATTAGATGGCAACATGATCCATACCAGCATCTGCTTGCCGTCGGTAGTCTTCACCCAGCGCTGCTCACACTTACCCATATTCAACTGGCTCAGAATATGGTCGTTCTCGCGGGTAATCTGCTCTACCTTGGTACTCTTGGCATCCTTGCCTGGAGTTACAATGTAGATATCAGTAGGATGACTCATGCTAGCCTTGGTAGCAAGAAGCTTGTTGCCGTTGTTGGCAAGCGAGATGCTTCCGTAGTCAGCCCACTCGTTGGTAATCTGCTTCACTTCGCCCTTGAAGTTAGCCTGATAGAGGTTCAGGGTTCCGTGCCATACGCCGATGAAGCTGAGGCTCTTGTTGTCCTTGTTCCATACGAAGCCCTCTACGTTAGAGTCGAACTTCTCTGATACATAGTTCTTCTTGCCGGTAGCGAGTTCGTAAACACAGAGGCGGTTGCGGTCGCTCTCGTAGCCATCGCGAGCCATGCTCTGCCAAGCGATGTACTTGCCGTCAGCAGAGAACTGAGGGTTCACGTCGTAACCCGGATTGTTCTTCAGATTCTCAGGAGCGTTGACAGCCTGGTTCTTCATGCTCTTGGTAGCATCAATCTTAGGCTCTACATAGCCAGCCTCCTTGCACAGGTTCTTAGTCTCGCGCGTACCTATATTATATAGATAGATATCAGAATCGGTAGAGATGGCATACTGAACGCCCTCCTTCTTACGGCAGGTATAGGCGATGGTCTTGGAATCCGGACTCCATGCCAGCTGCTCGATGCCACCGAATGGAGCCATAGGGCACTCGAATGGTTCATCCTTCAGGATGTCTTCGCCGGCATTGATGGTACCGTCTTCAGCCACATCAGCCACGAAAGGATGGAGAAGGCTCTCTACGTAGTGGTCCCAGTGGCGATAGTTCATATCAGTTACGAGACGGCCGGTAGCCAATGGAAGATCAGAAGGATTCTCCTTGATGGTTCCGTGGTAAGGGAGTTCCTTGATGAGGATTACCTTCTTGCCGTCAGGAGAGAAGCGGAAGCCCTGGATGCCCAACTTGTCGTTGGTGAGCTGCTTTCTGCCTGTACCGTCAGGGTTCATGCTCCAGAGCTGTCCGTCGCGGATGAAGGCAATCTTCTGTCCGCCCTGAATCCAGGCAGCATCTGTTTCGCTCTTTGCATCGGTGGTCAATGCCTTCTGGTTCTTGCCGTTGGCATCCATGATGAAGAGCATCTGATGACCCTTGTTCTCCTTTACACTGTAGTAACCCACCTGGTACACCACCTGCTTGCCGTTAGGCGAAGCTTCGGCGCCACCGATACGTCCCATTGCCCAGAGAACTTCAGGAGTCATCAGGTGGTTTTCTACCTTGATGTCATTTTTCTGAATCATAGTCTGTGCATCAGCTGCTGTGCTCATCGTGAGAGCTGCAGCAGCTAAAATCATAGCTTTAATCATGTTTCTAATTTTACTGTTATAATGTTGCTTTGTTGTTATGTATCCTATTTGTCTTAAATCTGATCCAAAGCCTGCTTGATATCATCGAGGATGTCTTCTACATCTTCGATACCTACAGAGAGGCGAATCAGATCTGGCGCAACACCTGCTTCCTTCAGCTGCTCTTCGCTGAGCTGGCGATGGGTGTGACTGGCTGGATGGAGCACACAGGTGCGAGCATCGGCTACATGGGTTACGATGTTAATCATGTCGAGAGAATCCATAAACTTGATGGCTGTCTCGCGATCTCCCTTCAATCCGAAGGCAATAACACCGCAGGTGCCGTTTGGCATATACTTCTGGGCAAGCGCATGATACTCATCGCCCTCCAGACCGCTATAATGAACCCAAGCCACACGCTCATCGTTCTGCAGAAACTCTGCCACCTTCTGTGCATTGGCACAATGCTGGCGCATACGGAGGTGGAGACTCTGAAGACCGAGGTTGAGGATGAACGAATTCATTGGGGCAGGGATGCTGCCGAGATCGCGCATCAGCTGAGCTACGAGTTTGGTGGTGTAACCCATCTTGCCGAAAGCCTTCACATAGGTCAGACCATGGTAGCTGTCATCCGGTGTGCAGAGACCTGGGAACTTATCAGCATGAGCCATCCAGTCGAAGTTGCCGCTGTCTACTACCACGCCACCTACCTGTGAAGCTGTACCATCCATATATTTGGTAGTACTGTGGGTAACGATGTCGGCACCCCATTCGAATGGGCGGCAGTTGATAGGCGTAGCGAAGGTGTTGTCAACGATGAGAGGCACCCCATTCTTGTGAGCAATACGTGCAAACTTCTCGATGTCGAGTACTGCGCAGCCCGGGTTACTGATGGTTTCGCCGAAAACAACCTTGGTGTTAGGGCGGAAAGCCTTCTGGATTTCTTCTTCGCTATCGTTCGGATTCACGAAAGTACACTCAATGCCGAGCTTCTTCAGGGTTACGCCGAAGAGATTGAAGGTACCACCATAAATCTCATTAGATGTAACGATATGGTCGCCCGCTTCGCAGATGTTGAACACAGCATAGAAGTTGGCAGCCTGACCGCTGCTGGTTAATACGGCTCCCACGCCACCTTCGAGTTCGGCAATCTTCTTAGCCACAACATCGTTGGTAGGGTTCTGGAGACGGGTATAGAAGTAGCCTTCCTTCTTCAGGTCGAAGAGCATAGCCATCTCCTCAGAGTTGTCATACTTGAAAGTAGTGCTTTGATAAATTGGCACTTCAATCGGTTCGCCGTTCTTTGGCTCATAGCCTCCCTGCACGCAGATAGAGGCGGTACGTAAATTCTTTTTCATTTGTCGGTTATGTTTTCTTTTAAACTTCATGTTTTTGCGATATGACATGTTATGCTGCCCATTGCAAGATGCAAAGATACGGCAAATCCTTGAGAATTAAGAATAATTTGCGTAAAACATTGTTCTATAGCCAGTTTTTTTTGTACTTTTGCAGTCAAATTTGCAAAATAATAGCGATATAGTTTTATTTAAAGTAGTATGAAGATAGGTTTCGATAACGAGAAGTATCTGAAGATTCAGTCAGAACACATTAAGGAGAGAATCTCACAGTTTGACGGAAAGCTTTACCTCGAATTGGGCGGTAAACTTTTTGACGATCATCATGCCAGCAGAGTTTTGCCGGGTTTCCAGCCTGACAGCAAACTGCGCATGTTCCAGAAAATCAGCGATAGCATCGAGATTGTTATCGTGATTAGTGCAGCCGATATAGAGAAGAACAAGAAGCGTGCCGACTTGGGCATTACTTACGATGAGGACGTGTTGCGTCTTCGTGGTGAGTTCCAAAACCGTGGTTTCATGGTGGGTTCTGTTGTCATCACTCATTATAATGGCCAGCCTGCCGCCATCGCCTTTAAGCAGCGTCTGGAGCGCGAGGGCATCAAGACTTACTGCCATTATCTCATCGAGGGCTATCCTCACAACGTGAGTCTGATTGCCTCTGACGAGGGCTTCGGTCAGAACGATTATGTTGAAACAGAGCGTCCTCTGGTTATTGTTACTGCGCCGGGTCCTGGCAGCGGTAAGATGGCGGTTTGCCTGAGTCAGCTTTATAATGAGAACAAGCGTGGTGTGCGTGCCGGTTATGCCAAGTTTGAGACATTCCCTGTGTGGAATCTCCCATTGAAGCATCCTGTGAACATCGCATACGAGGCAGCTACTGCTGATCTGAACGATGTGAATATGATTGACCCGTTCCATCTGGAGGCTTACAACAAGATAGCCATCAACTATAACCGTGATGTAGAGATTTATCCTGTGCTCAATGCGCTGTTCGAGGGTATCTATGGTAGCAACCCATACAAGTCGCCTACGGATATGGGTGTGAACATGGTAGGTTTCTGTATCTCTGATGATGAGGCTTGCTGCGAGGCATCCAAGAATGAGATTGTCCGCCGTTACTATGCGGCTACCAACAAGATGGCGGCTGGTGCTTGCAATGAAGATGAGATCAATAAGATTCAGATGCTCTTCAATCAGGCTAAGATTACTACTGATTACCGCAAGGTGACGGTAGCTGCCAAGAATCATAAGAAGGAGACGGGTCATACCTCTTCTGCCATTGAGTTGGAGGATGGTACCATTATCTGCGGTCATAGCAGCGAGTTGCTGGGCTGTAGTGCCGCCTTGCTCCTGAATGTTACCAAGCACTTGGCAGGTATCGACCATGAATTGAAGCTGATTCCTCAGTCGATGATTGAGCCTATCCAGCATACCAAGGTGAATTATCTCGGTGGTCACAATCCTCGTCTTCATACGGATGAGGTTTTGGTAGCTCTTTCTGTTCTTTCAGAGAATGATGAGAACTGCAGGAAAGCATTGGAGCAGTTGCCTAAGCTTCGCGGCTGTCAGGCTCATTGCACCGTGATGCTGAGTGATGTAGACCAGAAGATCTTCAAGAAGCTCGGTGTGGATATCACCTGCGAGCCGGTATTGAAGAAGTAAATTTGGGTTGGATACTATTGAAGAAGCAAATTTGCTTTAAACAATATACCCCCGAAAAGTTATAGTTAATCTCGTAGATTGATTAATTATACCTTTTCGGGGGTGTTTGTTTTTATTTTATACAGAAACATTATCTTAATGCCATAACTCTGCTGAGAATCAGTTTCTTGTATTCCTTCTTCATGCTGTCCGGAAGGAAGGAGGCTTCTATCAGGTCGAGCCATTTTACGATGGATCGGCGGAACTTTTTGGCGATGTTGTTGATTACCTTCTCGCTGAGGCCCGAGGCGGTCATTACCTTGACGAAATCAGATTTCTGAATCTTTCTCTTTCTTCCGTTGAGTGTCAGGGCGAGCTCCTCGGTATCTTCTGGCATCACAATCTTCGTGCAGAGGAGGTCGTAGGCTGGAGTTAAGCAATAACCCAATTTGCGGTTGTTGTAGAGCGAGAAGTTCTTGAGGTGCATGTCAGCGTTGCCCGTAATCCATGAGAAGATGACCACTTCCCAATAGTTCACGAGGTCGAGCTGCGAGAACGATGAATACTTCTTGATGAGTCTGGCTATCTGCTCGTAGGAACCTTTATATTTGTATTCGGTAAGGCGCTCTGACAGCTGGCACATATCTTCCATCGGTACCTTTTGTCCATCATCCAGTCTGTCTATTCTCCGGGTGATATAACAGAGTTCACCATCGGCAAAGCGAATCAGTCCGTGGGGAACCACAGCTATCTTGGCGGCTTCGGCGAGATGCATCGTGAGGTCTTCTATTTCCGGTAGACTGCGGTAGCGGTCGGTTTGTGGCTTGAGGATATATTTTCCCCAAAGGCCTACGATGGTGAAGCGGGATGGTTCGTTCTTTCCGCCCGGATTTACATCGAGCGAGAGCTTCGCCTGCACACCGGTGAGGGTGGTCTGGGCACGCACTACCTGTTTTGCCAGGTCGCCAATTTCCTTTCTAACGTAGGGTAGGACAGGGGCTTCCTTGGTGCCGAAGAGCTTGCGTGCGCAGGCGGGATGGTAATCTACCTGACCAGGCTTGAGCGGTTTATAACAATATAGACATTTCTCCATATCTTATTCTCCTTTCTGTTTTTGGGGTGAACCATTCGTTTCTTCTGCTTGAGATTCGTTTGTAGGAATGACGCTTACTGCTCCGATGCAATCCTTGCAGCAGGCAAGGAGGAGCGACATTCTGTCGCGCTGGTTGATTTTCCAACTGCTTTCTGCGATGTTCAGCAGCCATCCTTCGGGGATTAATCCATCGAAGAATGGGAACAGTACGGTATCGTGGTAGGGCTCATCAGATAAAGGAAGCGTCAGACTTACGGCTTCCGCACCATCCGATGCCAGATAATCTGAATCATAGGCGAAGGTAAAGCCTGTTTCGTCTTCCGTCAGCAGACCTACGTATTGGTCGTAGAGATATATTTTTCCTTGTTTCATGATATATTATTTTTATTTTTGATAGGAACGGGGCCTATTTCCTGACCGAACAGGAGGAGGACCTGGTTTACCTTGTCGAGTCGTAGTGTTTCCTTTCCCTGTTCCAGTTCTCTTACGAATCTGAGACCTACGCCCGATTTCGCCGCCAGATCTACTTGCGTCAATCCGAATTGCTTGCGCATTTCCTTGACGTATGATGATAATGTATTGCTCATATTCTTGTTATTTTATACCCTATCGGGTAATATTATATATGGGATAATATTATATTATACCCTTTCGGGGGCAAATATACGGATAATAAATGAAAATACCCCCGAAAAGGTATAATTTATAATATCATTTAACAAATTATACCTTTTCGGGGACAAAAAAAGCGTAATGAACACCTTTTCTGGGTAATCCATTACGCTTTCATTTTTATCTGGTAATCTTTATTTTCCGAGATTGTTCTTTTTCTCGTTCAGTTCTGCCTGTTTGCGCATCATCTCTTCCTGCTGCTTGCGCTGCATCTCCTGGAGAGCCTGCATTCTTGCCATCAGGCCGCTTGCCTTCTTTGGGTTGTTCTTGTTCTCCTGATAGCGCTTCTCAAGGATGGCGAGGAGTTTCTCGTCGTCGGTTGTCTTGCGCAGGGTCCACATGATAGCGGCACTGAAGAACAATGAGATGAAGTAGTAGAAGTTCAGACCGGCTGAGTAGTCATTGAACATGAAGAAGAACATCAATGGCATGAGGTACATCATCCACTGCATCATCTTCATCTGCTCTGCCTGCTGACCTACCATCTGGTCGCGCTGCTGACGCATGGTCATCCAAGAGTACAACAGGTTGGCTACACAGAACAGGATACAGGTCAAACTCAAGTGGTCGCCAATCAGCCAGATGTTGGTGTTCCATTCGATGATTGGGTCGAAGGTACTCAAGTCGTTCATCCACAGGAACTTCTCACCACGAAGCTGGATGGCATTAGGCACGAAGTTGAACATCGCAACCCAAACCGGCATCTGAATCAGCATAGGCAAGCAACCGGATAATGGGCTTACACCATACTTGGCATATTCCGCCATCATCGCCTGCTGCTTCTGCATCTGGTCCTCAGGCTTGTTATACTGAGCTGTAGCAGCTTCGAGTTTTGGTTTCAGCACGCGCATCTTGGCTGAACTCATGTAGCTCTTCTTTACCATAGGGTAGGTGATGAGCTTGAGGAGCAAGGTGATGAGAATCAATACGATACCCATTGGGAACACGTTGCTCAACCAGTCGAATACGTAGAGTGTGAAGAAACGGTTGATCCAGCGGATGATAGGCCATCCCAGGTATACGAGCTTCTGGAATTCCAAGTCCTTGCCGAAGGTACTTTCCTTCTCGGTATTCTTCAGAATCTGGAAGTCGTTAGGACCGAAGTAGAACTCAAACTCAGATGCCTTCTTACCGGTTGGGTCGAAAGCTGTCTTCATCTTAGCCTGGAACTGCTTCAGATAGCCCGAACCCTTCTCCTGAGGGATAGATGTCATGAAAGCATCCTTCTCGAAGTTATCCTTTGCTACGATGATGGCAGAGAAGAACTGGTTCTTGAAAGATACCCAGTCGATGGCTTCTTCTATCTTCTCGTCAATCTTCTCGCTACCTTCGTTGAGGTGGTCGGTACCGCCTTCTGCATTATGGTAGGTGAGGGTAGTGTAACGGTTTTCGAACATGAAACCACGTTCCTGCTGGCGTGCCTTGTCGCTCCAGTCAACATCCATCTTATTATAATTAGGTGAGAACAGACCCGCCATGCCATTTGCCTGCAGGCTCATGTGCAGCATGTAGTCATTGCCCAATGTATAAGTCAGGGTGAGCGTCTTGCCTTCACCAGCCACAGCAGTCAGGGTGACAGACTTGTCGGTCACGTTGGATGGAGTGAAGTAGAGATCGCTGGTGATGATGTTGGCTTCTTTAGCCTCGAGCATGAACTTGAGGCTCTGGTCGTTACCGTCGAAGAGGGTTACGTCCTTGGCATCAGCCGAACCGTCTTTCACCTGCAGGTTGTGTCCCACATAGCCCTTGATGACAGCCTTCTCTACAGTAGCACCCTTGGTGTTGAGTGTTAATTCTACCTTCTCGTTTTTCAATACAATCTTCTTAGCCTGGCCTTTGAGTGCCGAATAGAAGAGGGCGGTTGAGTCTGCCTCAACCTTTGCTTTGGCATTAGTCTGGCGCTTAGCAGCGGCAGCCTTGCTGGCCTTTTTCATCTCGGCATGTTTAGCCTTGGCGATGGAGTCCTGAACGAATGCCGTTCTCTGTTCTTCGGCAGATGGCTGGTTATACCAGCTAAAGCCAATCAGCACTACGGCAATCAGGAGGAAACCGATAATGTTGTTCTTGTTCATTTTTAAAATTTGAAATTAAAGGAGTAAAGGGGATCACTCCTTTAACTCCTAATATTTACTTTTTGTTTTCTATTGCTGTCTTTACGAAATCCATGAAAAGTGGATGTGGTTTCAGCACCGTACTCTGGTATTCTGGATGATACTGTGTACCTACGTACCACTTCAAGCCTGGGATTTCTACGATTTCTACCAGGTCGCTCTCAGGGTTTCTGCCTACGCACATCATGCCGTTCTTCTCAAATTCCTGCTGGAACTCGTTGTTGAACTCATAGCGGTGGCGGTGGCGTTCCTGAATATGCTCCTTCTTATAGATATTGAACACGCGTGAACCCTGTTTCAGCACACACTCGTAAGCACCGAGACGCATGGTTCCACCCATGTTTGATATGTTCTTCTGCTCCTCCATGATGTCGATGACATTGTGTGGAGTCTTCTCGTCCATCTCGCGTGAGTTGGCATCCTTGTAACCCAATACGTTGCGGGCAAACTCGATGACCATCATCTGCATACCCAGGCAGATGCCGAAGGTAGGGATGTCGTGGGTGCGGGTATAGTGGGCGGCGATAATCTTGCCCTCGATGCCTCGCTGGCCGAAGCCTGGGCAGATGACGATGCCGTCCTGTCCCTTCAGCTGTTCTGCCACGTTCTCTTCTGTGAGATATTCTGAGTTGATGAAGGTAATCTTCACCTTGTGGTCGTTGTAGGTGCCGGCATGCGAGAGACTCTCGCGGATACTCTTGTATGCATCCTGCAGGTCGTACTTGCCTACGAGACCGATGTTTACCACCTCTGTAGCCTTGTTTCTGCGGTCGAGGAATGTCTTCCAAGGACCCAGCGCAGGTGTTTCGCCGATAGGCTCGCCCATCTTGCGGAGGATGGCGGTGTCGAGCCCCTGGTTCTGCATGTTTACAGGCACCTCGTAGATGCTAGGAAGGTCTTCACTCTGAATCACGCAGTCCAGGTCTACGTTACAGAAACTTGCTACCTTCTTCATGATTCCCTCTTCGAGATGCTTCTCGGTGCGGAGAATCAGGATATCTGGCTGAATACCTACGCTCTGCAGTTCCTTCACGGAGTGCTGGGTAGGCTTTGTCTTCAACTCGCCTGCTGCCTTCAGATAAGGCACATAGGTAAGGTGAACGTTGATGGCGTTCTTGCCCAGCTCCCATTTCAGCTGTCGGATAGCCTCCATGTAAGGGGCGCTCTCTATGTCGCCGATGGTTCCGCCAATCTCGGTAATCACGAAGTCATAGTGATACTTCTTGCCGAGCAGCTTCACGTTGCGCTTGATCTCGTCGGTGATGTGAGGCACCACCTGGATGGTTTTGCCGAGATAATCGCCACGACGCTCCTTGTCGATGACTGCCTTGTAGATACGACCAGTGGTGAGAGAATTCGCTTTCGTAGTTTGAATGCCGGTGAATCGCTCGTAGTGTCCGAGGTCGAGGTCGGTCTCCATACCATCTACCGTTACGTAGCACTCACCATGCTCATACGGGTTCAGCGTACCCGGGTCGATGTTGATGTATGGGTCAAACTTTTGGATAGTAATGTTGTAACCTCTTGCTTGAAGAAGTTTACCGATGGATGAAGATATGATTCCTTTACCCAAAGAAGAAACCACACCACCAGTTACGAAGATGTACTTTGTTTCAGCCACGATATTTATAATTTAAATTAGAATTATTTGGGTGCAAAGTTACGACATTTTTGTGAAATGAGCAAAAATATTTCTAATAAAGGGCATAGATTTATGAATTATTTATTACCTTTGTGCCCAAATTTATAAAATTAAGGTATGAAAATAAAATTTGGATTACTTGTTCTTGCGTTCCTTTCGGCTCTGTCGCCTGTTTCTGCCCAGCGCAAATTGAAGAAGGTGGCGCCCGGAGAGGCATCGAAGAACAGGTTGGCTGAAATCTATGCTGACTCGCTCTTGATGTGCCGTCAGCGCATCGATTCCATGAAGATGGATTCCGGGGACAGCAGATATGCCCAGCTCTTTACGCCGCTCACCTTCTATCATGGGCCGGCAGCACGCATGTTGCGACTCAAGCCTCAGGATGGGGTGAAGGATTCGCTCGGAACGATGCTCGACCAGACGCTGATGGAGGTATATCTCAAGCGTCCCGACCTGGTGCGTAATACTGAGTCTCATCTCAAGGAGGTGGGAGCACCGCTGGCTGCGCAGAGCAAACCGAAGAAGAATCATCCTGACATCGTAGAGCAGGTGGCTCCGAAGGCGATTGAGGTGGATGCGGCGCCGATGGATATCGTCATCACCCGTCCTAACTTCTGGACCATAGGTGGCGATTATTATCTGCAGTTCCTGCAAAACTATGTTTCTGACAACTGGTATAAGGGTGGTGAGAGTAATTATTCGGTGCTCGGAAGAGTGACGATGTTTGCCAATTACAATAACAAGCAGAAGCTAAAATGGGATAATAAGGTGGAGATGCGCCTGGGTTATCAGACTTCGAAGGGTGATACGGTTCATACGCTGAAGACGAGCGACGATATGATACGATACACCGGAAAACTCGGTCTGCAGGCTTCCAGAAAGTGGTATTATACCATCCAGCTGATTGGCCAGACTCAGTTTACGCATGGTTACAAGAGTAATGACAAGACGGTTTATTCCGATTTCTTCTCGCCATTCAATCTGAACCTCTCTGTCGGTATGGATTATAATGTAGACTGGTTCAATCACCGCCTGAAGGGTAGTGCCCATCTGGCTCCTCTGGCTTTCAACTGGAAGTATGTGGGCAGGGCGTCGCTGGCTACGCGGTACGGACTGGATGAGGGGAAGCATGGTATGACCGATTACGGTTCTGAGTGTACCTTCGACCTGTCGTGGCAGATAGCGGATAATATCAAGTGGAAGACCCGTCTCTGGGGATACACCACTTACAAGCGTGCTGAAATAGAGTGGGAAAACACCATTACCTTCCAGTTTAACCGCTATATTTCTACCAACATCTTCCTCTATCCGCGTTTCGACGATGGTGTGAAGCGCAAGGATGACCAGAGCTATTGGCAGTTTAAGGAATTCATGTCAGTAGGATTCTCTTATTCGTTCTAAGATAAGTAGTTGACAGAAAACACAATAAAGGCTCGTTCCTGTAGCAGGAGCGAGCCTTTGTTGTATCTGTTAGAATCGGAAGCAAACCTCGGCATCTGCCATGGAATAATTATGCTTCGCGAGTGTCTTGTCGTTGATGAGTGCATACTCGGTAAGTATAGAGATTCGCTTGCCGATGTGGAAGTTCAAACCTGCCTCATACTGGGTTCTCTGCATGTTGCTCTTGCCGTTAGGCTGATACATGTCGTAACGCGCCTTCACGTCGATACGGCTGTTCTTTGGCAGCTGAGCCAATGGGGCGATAACCAGTCCATATACACCCTGTGCCTTGTCGCCTATTTTTGCATTCAGATTGCAGTCCTTGGCGTTGGCATCGTTGAAGTTGGTGATGCTCTTGGCAAAAGCCTTGCCGGTAGAGTGGATATACTCAGAACGTACGGTCCAGCCGTCTTTCTTATATTCGAAAGAGAAGGCATAGCGGTTCTGGTTCAGGTTGCGGGTACCGCTGAAAGTCTCTTTTACAGGTTTTCCATCCTTGTCAAGAACGGAATTTCCAGCAGCATCTTTCTTGTAGATGATGTTTCCCTGTTCATCGTCGTTCCATGTTCCCTTTCTTGCATAAGAACCGGTCCATCCGAAGGCACCGATGCGCATGCCGCTTACAGGCATTACCCATACACCACCAATCACATTCTTCTGCTGGTCAACGTCCTTGGTATTGGTTCCCTGTCCGTTGAATACACCAATCTGATAGTGCAGCAGGTTTCTGCCGTTGGCATTCTTGAGGAAATCGCCCTGGAACTGAAGACCAATGTCACGGCCGTTGGATGCATGTTCTCCGGCACGGTCGCTGAAACCAGCCAGCTTGCTCACGTTCTGTGAATATCCCATGAAGCCCTGGTCGATAGGGTGCATCGGATTCTCAAAGGTAAACGGGTTCTTGAACTGACCGATCTTCACCTTGAAGTATTCATATTTCTGCCATTCAGCAAACAGATCCACCATTCTCGGACTGGAACCGAGGGTAGAGGTGTTGCCGTTGAACTGAATCTGAGTCTTCCAGTAGAAGTCGCCTGCTATGCGACCTTCGAGAGAGATACGCGCCATACGGATGTTGAATGAGTTGGATTCAGCATCTTTCTGTCCGTTGTACTGATACTGGGTCATTCCATACCCCGACAATTTCACGTTGCTCAACCATGATGGTATTTCGATGGTCTGCTTCTGCTGGGCGCTGGCTGAGACCGAAGCTACAGCCATGAGCGCCATGATGATGGTTTTCTTCATCTTATTTCTATTTTGATTTCTAGGTTTATCTCTTTTCGAGCAATACCACGTTCTCTACGTGAGGGGTATGAGGGAACATATCCACCGGCTGTACGGCAGCTACCTTATACTCCGCATCCATCAGCTGCAGGTCGCGAGCCTGGGTTGCCGGGTTGCAGCTTACGTATACGATGCGCTTTGGTGCTGCATTCAGGATGACGTTTATTACGTCTGGGTGCATTCCGGCACGTGGAGGGTCGGTAATGATGACATCAGGACGACCGTGCTGTGCGATGAAATCGTTGGTCAGGATATCCTTCATGTCGCCTGCATAGAAGAGGGTGTTCTCGATGTTGTTTACCTGAGAATTCACCTTGGCATCCTCTATCGCCTCTGGCACGTACTCGATACCGATTACCTTCTTTGCCTTGTGAGCCACGAAGTTGGCGATGGTTCCGGTGCCGGTATAGAGGTCGTAAACCAGCTCATCTCCGGTAAGGTTGGCAAACTCGCGGGCCACGCAGTAGAGGTGGTAAGCCTGCTCGGTATTGGTCTGGTAGAAACTCTTCGGACCCACCTTGAACTTCAGGTCTTCCATCAGTTCGTAGATATGGTCGTTGCCCTTGAAGAGGCTGAGTTCCAAGTCGTTGATGGTATCGTTTCCCTTCTGGTTGTCTACATACATGAGCGATGTGATCTGAGGGAACTTGTCAGCCACCTGCTGCATCAGCTCCAATGCTCTCTGCTCATCGCCCTCCTCATCGTAGTGGAACTGGAAGACGAGCATCCACTCTCCGGTGTTCGAATTACGGATCATCATGTTGCGGAGCAAACCGTGCTGCTCACGCAGGTCGTAGAAGGTATAGTCGTGAGAATCAGCATATTCGAAGACGAAGTTGCGGATCTCGTTGCAGAGGTCATCCATCAGCCAGCACTTCTTGATAGGATAAATCTTGTCAAAGGCTCCGGTGATATGGAAACCGATGGCGTTCTGGGCGTGGCGCTCCTTGAGTGATGTTACGGTATCATCCTCTTTCTGAGGGAGCTGAGCCAGTTCCTCGGCGGTGAACCATCGCTTGTTGCTGCATCCGAACTCTATCTTGTTGCGGTACTCCTGAGTCTTCACGCTGCCCATGATAGGGCGGAACTCAGGTAGTTCAATCTTTCCGATGCGGGTGAGCTGGTCTTCCACCTGCTTCTGCTTCGCCTTGATCTGCTCTTCGTAAGGCAGGTTCTGCCATTTGCATCCGCCGCAGATGCCGAAGTGCTCGCACATAGGCTCCTGTCGCACCTCGCTCTTCTTGATGAAGCGAACCACCTTGGCTTCGCAATACTTATGTTTCTTCTTTACTACCTGCAAGTCGACAACATCTCCTGGCACACAGAAAGGTACGAAGATGACCTGTTCATCTACGCGTGTGATGCACTTACCCTCGGCTGCTACTGCCTCGATGGTGATGTTCTCTAACAGAGGTAATGGTTTACGTTTTCTTGCCATAATAATGTTTTGTATTTTTTTATGGGTGCAAAGATACTGCAATTTTATGAGAAATGCAAGAGTTGTCCCAAATTATTTGCGAGTAAAGGTAAAAAGGCGATTAAAGGTAAAAAAGTAAAAAGATTGTGAGGCGATAACAAAAGTAACAAAAGTAACAGGTAATATTCGGTGGTTGTAAAGGGATGAAATGTGAATGTGAATGTGAATTTGAAATGTAAGTGAAGAAAACGGACTGTCATGTGTATCCTTTTGTCAAGGCTGTTTATTGATGATTTTTGATAGTATATATTTTAATGGTACGTACGCGCGTACCTTATTATATTAGAATTAAATGATATTAATATCATTACATGCATTCTTTTTTCTTCATTTACATTTCAAATTCACATTCACATTCACATTTTTACATCAGAGGTCACCTGTTACTTTTGTTACTTTTGTTATCGCCAGATAATCTTTTTACTTTTTTACCTTTAAACGCCCTTTTACCTTTAAACGCCCTTTTACTTTTAAATTACGTCCCGACGCAGCCGTTGCTACGTCGCGACGTGTCTGGCACTGCGTCGGGACGTAGCCATCGCTACGTCGTGACGCAGTTTCAGATGCATCTGGAGGGGGTAAAAAACACCGAAAATCCAGGCTGCAATCCCGAGAGACGCACTTTCAGATTCGTCAAATATCTTTCTATCGTATACGGGATTGTTAATTTTCTGCCCGTGTGTGCGTTAACAGTATAAAATGTAATCTCGGGATAGCAAAAAGCGTATAAAAGTTTGGTAGTATCAAATAAAAATCGTATCTTTGCATTACTAATAATAATTAGCAACGTAAAACGAAATAAAATATATACCTATAACAATTATGAACGAAAAAAGAGTTTATACATTCGGAAACGGAAAAGCAGAAGGCAATGCCCAAATGCGAGAAGTACTTGGTGGTAAAGGCGCAAACCTTGCCGAAATGAACCTGATTGGTGTACCTGTTCCTCCAGGTTTCACCATTACAACAGACACTTGTAATGAATATTATGAAGTGGGTGAGGAAAAAATCAAAGAACTTCTTCAGGACGAAGTAATGGCTGCTGTGGCTCATACTGAGGCATTGATGAACAGCAAGTTCGGTTCTGTAGAGAATCCACTCCTCGTATCAGTACGTTCGGGTGCTCGTGCATCTATGCCTGGTATGATGGATACCATCCTCAACCTCGGTTTGAATGACGAAGTAGCTGAGGGATTGGTCAAGAAGACCGGTAACCCTCATTTCGTATACGATTCATATCGCCGTTTCGTACAGATGTACGGTGACGTCGTTATGGGATTGAAGCCTGTAAACAAGGAGGATATCGACCCATTCGAGGCTATCATCGAAAAGGTGAAGGAAGAGCAGGGCGTTACTCTTGACAAGGATCTCTCTGTAGAGTCGCTCAAGAAGCTCGTTGAACTTTTCAAGGCTGCCATCAAGGAGCAGACCGGTCAGGATTTCCCTACCAACCCAATCGATCAGCTCTGGGGCGCTATCTGCGCAGTGTTCCGTTCTTGGATGAACGAGCGTGCTATCCTCTACCGCAAGATGGAAGGTATTCCTGATGAGTGGGGTACTGCCGTATCTGTCATGGCGATGGTATTCGGTAACATGGGCGATACATCTGCTACAGGTGTTTGCTTCTCACGTGACGCTGGTAATGGTGAGAATCTCTTCAATGGTGAGTATCTTATCAATGCACAGGGTGAGGACGTGGTAGCCGGTATCCGTACTCCACAGCAGATTACAAAGATTGGTTCTCAGCGCTGGGCTGAGCGTGCAGGTATCTCTGAAGAGGAGCGTGCTGCCAAGTATCCTTCTATGGAAGAGGCTATGCCTGAACTCTATAAGGAACTCGACGCGCTGCAGGATAAGCTGGAGCACCACTATCACGATATGCAGGATATGGAGTTCACCGTACAGGAAGGCAAGCTCTGGTTCCTCCAGACACGTAACGGTAAGCGTACAGGTACAGCTATGGTGAAGATTGCCATGGATCTCCTCCACGAGGGTATGATTGATGAGAAGACTGCTATCCTGCGCTGTGAGCCTCAGAAACTTGATGAGCTTTTGCATCCAGTATTCGATAAGCTGGCTCTCTCTAAAGCTAAGGTCATCACACAGGGCCTCCCTGCATCTCCAGGTGCTGCCTGCGGTCAGATTGTATTCCACGCTGACGATGCTCAGGAGTGGCATGAGGACGGCAAGAAGGTCATCATGGTTCGTATCGAAACATCTCCTGAAGACCTCGCTGGTATGTCAGCTGCCGAGGGTATCCTTACCGCTCGTGGTGGTATGACTTCTCACGCTGCCGTTGTAGCCCGTGGTATGGGTAAGTGCTGTGTATCAGGTGCCGGCTCTATCAACGTAGATTACAAGACTAAGACTGTTGAGATTGAAGGCGTAGTTTACAAGGAGGGTGATTACATCTCTCTGAACGGTACTACAGGTCAGGTTTACGCAGGACAGATTGAGACAAAGGCTGCAGAACTTTCAGGCGACTTCAAGGAGCTGATGGACCTCTGCGACAAATATACAAAGATGGAAATCCGTACCAATGCGGATACTCCACACGATGCTGAGGTAGCTCGTGCATTCGGTGCCAAGGGTATCGGTTTGACACGTACAGAGCACATGTTCTTCGATGATCAGAAGATTGTAGCTATGCGTGAGATGATTCTGGCAGACTCTGTTGAGGGTCGTGAGAAGGCACTTGCCAAGCTCCTCCCATATCAGAAGGCTGACTTCTACGGAATCTTGAAGGCTATGGATGGCTGCCACGTGAACATCCGCTTGCTCGACCCACCTCTCCACGAGTTCGTACCTCACGATTTGGCTGGTCAGGAGACCATGGCTAAGGAGATGGGCGTAAGCGTAGAGGAAATCAAGAAGCGTGTAAACTCTCTGGCAGAGAACAACCCTATGCTCGGTCATCGCGGTTGCCGTCTCGGTATCACATTCCCAGAGATTACAGCCATGCAGACCCGTGCCATCCTCGGTGCAGCTTGCGAGTTGAAGAAGGAAGGTTACAACCCATGTCCTGAAATCATGGTTCCGCTCATCGGTACCGTTCAGGAGCTCAAGCAGCAGAAGTCTATCATCCTCGCTACTTCTAAGGAGGTATTCGCTGAGTACGGCGTAGAGGTAGAATTTGAGATTGGTACCATGATTGAAATTCCTCGTGCTGCCCTTACTGCAGGTCAGATTGCAGAGGAGGCTCAGTACTTCTCATTCGGTACTAACGACTTGACACAGATGACTTTCGGTTACTCTCGTGATGACATCGCTTCCTTCCTCCCTGCATACATGGAGAAGAAGATCTTGAAGGTTGACCCATTCCAGGTTCTCGACCAGGAGGGTGTTGGTCAGCTCATCAAGATGGCAGTAGAGAATGGTCGTGCTACCCGTCCTAACCTCCGCACAGGTATCTGCGGTGAGCACGGTGGTGAGCCATCATCTGTTAAGTTCTGTGCTAAGGTTGGCATGAACTACGCATCTTGCTCACCGTTCCGCGTGCCAATCGCCAGACTTGCTGCGGCGCAGGCTGCTGTAGAGGAGTAATTCTCTTCTGAAAGAAGATTGTACGATTAATGATTAGATAATTAGAGGAAAGTGTTTCGTAATGAAGTGCTTTCCTCTTTTTCGTCTTTTTTAGGTTAAATTTCGAAAGAAAATGAGCAAATCATTTGCAAGTTACATTTATTTTCCGTAATTTTGTCGGAAAATAGAGAAATATGGCAGCAAAAGAAGAAAAGGAAAAGGCAAAGTTTGTCAGAGAAACAGTAGTAAAGTATTTCTTTGATATGAGTAAATCCACTTTTACTGTAATGGTATTAGGTGGGATGGCGGCTCTGTTTGGTATAGTTCAGACCAATCAGGAAGATTCTTACTGGGCGATATTTTGGGGTGTTTTCTTAACTGTCATTTTATTTATAATAGGTTTGTTAATTTCTAAAAGATAAATATATGAATACTTTAGCTTTAACTTTTGCCGTTTGCTCAATAGTAGCATTGGCCTTTCTTGCATGGCTCTTTACTCCTTGGGGAAAGAAGTGGTCTAAGGAATTGTAGTGATGAAGAAGATAAAATATATATTATGTGCTTGCATGATGATGGCAAGCTTGGGCATGGAAGCCAAGTCGATGAAAGACTTGCTGGTTTCGATGCCCGATTCTGTTGTGCCTTATCTCAACCACAACCTGCGGCTGGAATTTGCTGAGCTGCAGGAGATGGGAGTGAAGGCGGAAGTGAAGAATCTGTTAGGCGAAACGAGTGTGATGGATACGCTGACTGCTGATTTCGCCCAGTTGAGAACGAGTAAGAGCGCTACTTTGCAGATGAAGAAACTGCCATCGGCTAACGGTGATTCGCTGCTTTGCGTGGTGAAGACTTTTGCCGGAGTAGAGAAGGAGAGTGAACTCTATCTCTTTAATCAGGATTGGCAGGAGCAGGATGCCAGCAGAATTTTCGATGGGAAATCTTTGCAGCAACTGGCTTCCGGACTTGTTGCCAAACCCGATACGATGAGCGAGGCAAAGTTTGAGGAACTCAAGGGGAAAATTGAACTCAAAATCGTTAGTGCTCTGCTCCTGCAACATGAAAACAGCCTCGTAGTGCGCTTGGCTTTACCTTTCGTGCCTGCTGACGATAAGAAGGCTGTAAATGCAATAAAAGTGCAAAGAAAATTTAATTGGAATGGTAAAACTTTTAAGGAGAGTTAAATTCTTGAAGTTTTTAGGTATAAACTATTGCAGGTTACAAGATTATTTGTACCTTTGCATCGTGTTTTTCATGGTATTAGATTATTAAGGTTAATAAAAGATTGGTTGTCGTGAGACAATCAATTTTTTTTTTTGTCCCTATCTGAAGGCATCAGCCCCTTGTCTTTCTCATCGGCTGGAGGCCGTTGGTTCAGACCGCAGGGCGATGTTTAGAAGATAACCATTCCGATGATACCGCAGATGAAAAGCAGCAGGATAGGGTTGGTCTTTCTGAATTTTGTGAAGTAGAAAGCAGCCAGAAACAGCACGATGCTTGCTCCGAAGACAAACGGATTGTCGGTTGGTGATCCGAAGTTCTCTTTATTCATCAGGAGAACGGCGGCAGCAGCTATCAGTCCGATGATGGCAGGGCGGAGTCCCGCAAAGATATCCTTTACGATTTTAGAATCCTTGTGCGTAATCAGATAGCGGCTGATGAGAATCATGATGATGAAAGGCAGCCACATGATGGAGAGCGAAGCCAATACCGAACCCAGACAGGCTGCCCATGTAGGATAGCCGTCGTGAAGGCAGGCGGTATAACCTACGTAGGTGGCACAGTTGATGCCGATAGGTCCCGGTGTAGACTGGCTGATAGCCACAATATCCGTAAACTCAGCATTGGTAAGCCAATGGTTCTTCACTACCGTCTCGTTATGGATGAGCGAAAGCATCGCATATCCGCCACCAAAATTAAATGTACCAATCTTGGTAAATATCAGAAATAATTTCAGAAATAGCATAATCTCTATATTTTTTACCTTTTTACTTTTTTACCTTTCCATAGAGCCATCCCAGCACACCGGCTGCGATGATGATGTAGATAGGGGAGATACCGAAAGCTGCAATCAGCAGACAGCAAACCACGGGAATCCAGATGTTGTAGCGGTTGATGTTTGCCGTCTTTGCCATCTTGAAGCAAGGCGCAGCAATGAGCGCTACCACGGCAGGGCGCACACCCATGAAGAACTTACCCACCCAATAATTGTCCTTGAAATGCTGGAAGAACATGGCGATGATGAGAATGGCGATGATAGAAGGTAGGGCTATGCCAATGGCACCCACAATGCCTCCCCAGACTCCCTTCAGCTTATAGCCGATATGACTCGCCATGTCGATGGCGAAGATGCCCGGAGTGGTCTGAGCCACTACCATGATATCCATGAACTCCTGTTTGTTCATCCACTTGTTCTTGTCTACAAATTCCTGTTCCATGATCGGTATCATGGCGTAGCCTCCACCTAGCGTGAAAGCCCCGATTTTATTGCACGTGAGGAAAAATTTTACTAACATATCTGTTGTTTCTATATTATTTTTCTCTTATATCTGTTGAAATCGGCTGCAAAAATACACATAATTTGTTAAATATGCTAGCTTTCATGCGGATAATCTTCAAAATCGTGTGCTTTTTACCCGAAAATTTGTATCTTTGCAGCTAATATTTTATAATAAAAGACATTAAACTATGAATCTGAAAGTACGCCTAGCAGTGATGAACTTCCTGGAGTTTGCAGTTTGGGGAGCTTATCTTACGTCTATGGGCAACTATCTCGGCAAGGCTGGGATGGGTGCCGAGATTTCCTGGTTCTATACCATCCAGGGAATCGTATCTATTTTTATGCCTACATTGATGGGTATTGTGGCAGATAAGTATATCCAGCCGCAACGTCTTTTGGGCTATTGTCACCTTTTGGCAGGAGCAGCCATGATAGGTCTGTTCGGTATGGGTCAGGCTAGTCAGACTCCTAATGAGGCAATGTTTATTGCCGTTTACACCTTCAGCGTGGCTTTCTATATGCCTACATTGGCATTGTCAAATACTTCGGCATTCAGTATATTGAAGAGCAACGGGCTCGACACCGTGAAGGCTTTTCCGCCAATCCGTGTGTTCGGAACCGTGGGCTTCATCCTCACGATGTGGATTGTGAACTGTGCTACCTGGGACAACGGTTCATTCTCGTTCCTGTTGAGCGAGAACGCCCATAAGTTCCAGTATACCCATTATCAGTTCCTGGTATCGGGTGTGCTCAGCATTCTTCTCTTCCTCTATTGCTTCTCATTGCCAGCCTGTCCTATCGTGAAGAAAGAGACAAAGAGCTGGGTAGAGACATGGGGTTTCGATGCCTTTAAACTCTTCAAGAGCCGTGAGATGGCGATGTTCTTCATCTTCTCTTGCATGCTCGGTATGAGTCTGCAGGTAACCAATGGCTATGCCACTCCGTTCATTACCAGTTTCAAGGGCGATCCTGCGATGCTCGATACTTTTGCAGCTAACAATGCTACGCTCCTGGTATCCATCTCTCAGGTGGCCGAGGCGCTCTGCATCCTTCTCATTCCGTTCTTCCTGAAGCGTTATGGCATCAAGGTTGTGATGCTCATCGCCATGATGGCATGGGTTTTGCGATTCGGTTTCTTCGGATTGGGCAATCCTGCATTCCCGGGTGTTACCTTCTTCATCCTCTCATGCATCGTTTACGGTGTAGCCTTCGACTTCTTCAATGTGTCGGGTGGTCTGTTTGTAGACCAGAAATGTGATGTGAAGGTAAGAGCATCGGCTCAAGGTCTGTTCATGCTGATGACCAACGGTCTGGGAGCATCTATCGGAACTATTCTCGCAGGTATGGTCATCAACCATTACTGCCACTGGACAGATGATGGCTACCTGATGGGTGACTGGAAAACTTGCTGGTTCATCTTTGCCGGTTATGCGCTCGTGGTAGCTGTAGCCTTTGCTGTCCTCTTCCGTCCGAAGAAAGAACAGAAATAAGGAAGAAAAAGGTCATACTCAACGCGAGAGTAAAAACAGAATGTTACGTAAGAATATAAATAAATTTAAATAAAGAAAGGGTACATAATGATGTTGTACAAACTTAAACTCGCTGCCTGCTTTGGCATTCCGGAAGCTTCCGGGACATGTATTATTAGTTTGGTAGACGAATCCGAAAAAAGAGCTTTGTCTATTATGACTAATGAATATTTAGCAGAGCAGCTGAAGGCATGTAATTCGAAAACTTCTGATTTTAAAAATGATGTGGTCTCTGTACTTTGGACACTATTTGACAGGCTCAATGTTGACGATTTCTATCTCGAATTCGATGCTACGCCAGAGAGGGGAGTATTTGCTACTCTTGTGAATAAAATCACAAATGAACGTATGAGCATCAAGACTGACCAGGCTGTGTTGCTGTCTGTGGCTGCGGATATAGAAATGTATACAACAGAGCTGGTTATAAAGGAAATTTCTACTCCTTTTAATAAAAATGATATGAGTTCGACTTCTTGTGCGGTACCTATTTCGGCTTTGCCAGACCAAATGCTCGAAAAAGCATTGGATTGTGCCATTAATGAAGAAGATTACGAAACAGCCTCAGCCATTCGCGATGAGATAGAGCGCCGCAAAGGCAAAAAAAGTGAATAATTAAAGGATATTCTTACGGAATAACAGAAAATTAAGAAGAAAAAGTAACAATAAGAGGAAATGAAAGAAGTTAGATTTTTCTATGTGCCAGATGCGGCTACACAGACAGAACTGCCTCAGGAAGAGGCTACTCATGCACTCAGGGTTTTGCGTATCCAGACGGGGGACGAATTGTTTCTGATGGATGGCAAGGGGGTGTTCTACCGTGCAGAAGTTTCGCTGGCTACCAACAAACGGTGCATCTATGAGGTGAAGGAGGTTATGCCGCAGCAGCCTGCCTGGCGCGGACACATTCACCTGGCCATCGCCCCGACAAAGATGATGGACCGCATTGAATGGATGGCAGAGAAGGCTACGGAAATCGGCTTCGATGAAATCTCTTTCCTCAACTGCAAGTTCTCTGAACGCAAGGTCATCCGCATAGACCGCATAGACAAAATTGTGGTTTCTGCCGTCAAGCAGAGCCACAAGGCTTGGAAACCTGTGGTCAACGAACTGCAGAACTTTAAAGATTTTATTACTACTCCCCGCAATGGCAGAAAGTTTATCTGCCATTGCTATGAGGAGATAGAAAAGAAAGACTTTTTTGCCGAGATTTCCAAGTCATGCCCAGCTGATGATTCTGCCGGAGCAGCCCAGGAGGGTGCCGATGACATCACCGTGCTGGTAGGACCTGAGGGCGATTTCTCTATCGATGAGGTGAGACTGGCCCTGGAAAACGGATATGAGAGTGTTTCGCTTGGCACCAGTCGCCTCCGTACGGAAACAGCAGGATTGGTGGCTGTCAACATGTGCCATTTGGCAAGAGCTTTATAATATTTACTAGTGTGATGAAAAGATTGTATAAGAGTTTGATGTTCATGTGCTTGGCTGTCGTATTGGGATTGCTGAGCTCATGCTCGGGCACTGACTATCTCAATGCCATTCCAAAGAAAAGTACTGCGCTCATCTCTGTTGACATGCAGCAGATGGCATCCGGCAAAAGCGATGAAGACAAGGCGGGAATGCTAAAGTCTCTGCTGCACGTTGAGGATGCATCGAAGTGTGGCATCGACATCTCAGAGAAGATATTCCTCTTTGAGAGTGCTGATGGCAACCTCGGACTTTGTGCCAAGGTGAGCGATGAGGGCGATGTGGAAGACTGGCTTGCTTCGCTTGCCAAACAGCATATCGCTACAGAGGTGAAGGAGCGCAAAGGCTTTCATTTCTCTGTATTGAAAAATTCGTGGCTGGTCGGCTTTTCTGATCAGGCACTCCTCGTTATGGGACCGGTTGTAGCCGATGCGCAGGCCCAGCTCCAGCAGCAGATGGTGAAATATCTGAAGGCTGATGAGGACGAAGGTATTACCGCATCGCCTATGTTCGAGCGACTGGAAACCATCACTTCGCCTATGGCTATGGTGGCTCAGGCTCAGGCGCTGCCGGAGAAGTTCGTAGCTCCATTTACCCTTGGTACTCCTAAAGATACCGACCCTTCGCAGGTAGTGATTGCTGCTGAGATGGACGTGAAAGACGGTATCCTGCAGGTGAAGGGAGAAACCTTCTCCTTTAATAAAGAAATAGATGAGGCCCTGAAGAAGGCGGCTCAAACCTATCGTCCGATTAAAGGCAGCTACGTTAAGTCGATGCCTGCTGATGCCCTGGCGGGTATCTTCATGAACGTAAAGGGCGAGCAGTTCCTGCCGATGATGCAGAGCAACCGTAGCCTTCAGACCCTCCTGATGGGTATCAACCAGGCTATCGATATGGATAATATCATCCGTAGTGTGGATGGGGATATGGCTATCGTGTTGCCTTCGCTTACGGATAACAATATGCAGATGACGATGGCTGCTAAACTGTCGCATGCCAAGTGGTTGGGCGATGTTGATTATTGGAAAACTTCATGTCCGGCTGGTGCGAAGATAGCCAATTGGGGAAAGAATGCTTACTTCTATACCGATGGCAAGACCTCGTTCTATTTCGGTGTGACGGATGACAAGCAGTTCTTTAGCGGTAGCGACCAGCTGATGGCGCAATATGCCGTGAAACCAAGTAATCATCCGATAGATGCAAAGATTCAGAAACTCATCGTCGGTCAGAAACTGGCAATGGTCATCAATCTCGCCAAGAGTTCTGGTAGTGACGGCTCGGGCAAGAATGATGCCATCTCTACCGTAACCGGTCTGCTCACCCCAGTCTTCGGAAATCTTACTTCGGTGGTCTATACTTTAAAGGTAAAAGGGTAAAAAGGTAAAAGGGTAAAAAGGTAAAAGGGTAAAAAGAACCTTACCCCCTCCCTCTCTCTCTGCGCCCCCGTTCCTAGCGATTCTATCGCTAGTCCCCCAAAAAAATCCTAATTTTAAAGGTAAAAGATTAAACATTAAACATAAAAAAAGTGGAAAAGATTCAGCTTCATTCCGTTCTCCCACAGGTTTTTGCCCAGCGCAACGACCTGGATTCGGAGATATGGAAGCAGGATGTTACCTTCGAGAAAGGTCATCTTTATCTTATCGAGGCAGAGAGTGGCAGCGGAAAGAGTACTTTCTGCAGCTATGTGCTCGGCTATCGTCACGACTACAGCGGAAGCGTGATGTTCGACAATGATGTTACCGCCAACTACAAGGTGAAAGACTGGGTAGAGATGCGCAAGCGTCACATCAGCCATCTCTTTCAGGAACTCCGTCTCTTCCCTGAGCTTACTGCCCTGGAGAATGTAGAAATAAAGAACAAAATAACCGGATTCAAGACGCGTGAGCAGATTCTTAAATGGTTTGATATGCTCGGTATTGCTGATAAGGTAGATGCCAAAATCGGCAGAATGTCGTTCGGGCAGCAGCAGCGTGTGGCAATGATGCGTGCGCTCTGTCAGCCTTTCGACTTCATTCTGGCTGATGAGCCTATCAGTCACCTCGACGACAACAATTCGCGCATCATGGCTGATATCATGATGACCGAAGCGAAGGAGCAGGGGGCTGGCGTCATCGTAACCAGTATAGGTAAACACATGGACTTGCCCTACGAGCACGTGTTTAAACTTTAGTAAAGTTAATAGTTGACAGTCTATAGTTAATAGCAAGTTTGCTATAAACTGAAAATTATAAATTATAAATTCGAAATTTAAAATGAATCTCGTTTGGAAATTATTGCGTCAGCATATCAGCATACCTCAGTTTGCGGGCTTTGCCTTCGCCAATCTCTTCGGTATGCTCATCGTTCTTTTCGGCTTCCAGTTTTATAAAGACGTGCTGCCTGTCTTCACTCAGCAAGACAGTTTCATGAAAGCCGACTACCTCATCATGAGCAAGAAGATAGGTATGGGAAATACCATCAGCGGCCGTTCCAATACCTTCTCGGGTTCTGAAATCGATGAAATCGGCGACCAGAAGTTTGTAAAGAAGATAGGAAAATTCACCTCTACTGAATATAAGGTAGATGCCCAGATGGGTGTAAACGGCGTGAACGTTCTGAATAGCGAACTCTTCTTCGAGAGTGTGCCTGACGGTTTTGTTGATGTGCCACTCAAGGACTGGAAATATACGCCGGGAACTCAGGAGGTGCCAATCATCCTCCCGCGTACCTATATTAATATGTATAACTTCGGTTTCGCCCAGAGTCATTCGCTCCCTAAAATCAGCGATGGACTGATGGGCATGATTGATTTCAATATCCAGATTCAGGCTGGTGGCAAGAAAGAGCAGTTCAAGGGAAAGGTTATCGGTTTCTCTTCGCGACTCAACACCATCCTCGTTCCACAGGCTTTCATGGACTGGAGCAACCAGGAATTCGCGCCAAACCAGAAGAGCGATCCTAACCGCCTGATCGTAGAGGTAGGAAACCCGGGAGACGAGAACATCACTAAATACCTGGATGATAATGGTTATGAAGTAGAGACAGACAAGCTGGATGCTGAGAAAACAACCTATTTCCTCCGCATGATGGTATCGATGGTGATGATTATCGGTTTGGTTATCTCCGTTTTGAGCTTCTATATTCTGATGCTCAGCATCTATCTGCTGGTACAGAAGAACTCTTCTAAGTTAGAGAATCTTCTTCTGATTGGTTACAGTCCGAACAATGTAGCAAAACCATATCAGGTGCTCACCATTGCGCTGAACATCGTGGTACTCATTATCGCGTGGATCATCCTCTTCTTCCTTCGCGATTACTACATGGGCTTCATCGAAACCCTCTTCCCTGATATCGACGAGGGCACCATGCTTCCAGCCATTGCTCTAGGTCTGTTCCTGTTCCTGATAGTTTCTATCCTGAACATCGTAGCCATCCGTCGCAAGGTGATGAGCATCTGGCAGCGAAAGGAGTAAGAGAGCCTAGCCTCCGTTCCAGGCGATTCCATCGCCTGTCATAGAAGCTCAGTCCCCAGCTTTTAGCCCCGAAAAAACTATAAGCAAACCCCCGTTATAAATAACAAATTAAAGGAAATCTGCGTTATTTGCTTAACGCAGATTTTTTTTATGTTATAAAACACTATTTTTCATGCTTTTGTAACAAATAAAAGCAATTTTTTTATTACTTTTGTAACCGATAACAATATAAGAGGGGGTCATATCCCCAAGTTTTAATAAATTTTATATAATAAAAGGTATGCAGAAAAGATTGCATTTATTAGTGGCTTTGCTGGCCTTTATGGTATCCACAGCAATGGCGCAGATAACTACATCTAGCGTTAGTGGTAAAATTACAGCTAATGGCGAAGATGTCATTGGCGCAACAATCAAGGCTGTTCACCAACCTTCTGGTACAGTCTATCGTGCAGTGACCAACATGGATGGTCGTTATTCTATTCAGGGTATGCGCCCGGGTGGACCTTATGTTCTGGAAGTAACCTATGTGGGTTACAAGAACAAGCAGGTAAAGGGCATTTCTCTTTCTCTTGGTCAAAACACAGTCTTGAACGAGACTTTGGCTGAGGATGCAGCTCAGTTGGAAGACGTGGTAGTTGTAGCCAATCGTAACAACAACATGCGCACCGACCGTGCTGGTGCAACAACAAGTATCAATGCCGACCAAATCGAGGCTGTCCCTACCGTATCTCGTAGCATGAACGACCTCTTGAAGTTGACTCCTCAGGGTGCCAACGTTGGTAGCGGTTTCTCTGTAGGTGGTGGTAACTACCGTCAGTCTTACGTTACTGTTGATGGTGCTGCGTTCAACAATGCCTTCGGTATTGGTGGTAACCTGCCTGGTAACGGATCTCCAATCTCTCTCGATGCATTGGATCAGATTTCTGTATCTTCTTCTCCATACGATGTTCGTTTGAGCGGATTTACAGGCGGTGCTATCAGCGCCGTGACCAAGAGCGGTACCAATGACTTCAAGGGTACAGCTTATATGTACACTACTAACTCTCACTTGCGTGGTAACAAGGTAAGCGATTATGAGTTGAATCGTCTCCAGTCTCACTCTACTACATGGGGTGCCAGCTTCGGTGGTCCTATCATCAAGGATAAGTTGTTCTTCTTCGCCAATGGTGAGTATCAGAGCAACATCTCTGCTGGTCCTTCTGGTACAGCTCGTGTAAATGCTTCTGATGAGTGGTCTCCATCATCAGGTACTGTTCATCGCCCATTGCAGAGCGATATGGACAATATGCTCAGCTTCCTGAACAATACCTATGGTTACAACCCAGGTCGTTATCAGGGATATTCTCTCGATACTCCATCATACAAGTTCCTGGCTCGTATCGACTGGAACATCAACGAGAACAACAAGTTGAACATCCGTTTCTCTAAGAGTCACGACAAGGATTCTTCAAATCCATCTAGCTCAACCACTCCATTCAAGGATACTGTAATCTATCCTGGTGGAAAATCTGATGGCGTTACCATCTCCGGAGGTAAGTCTCAGTCGGGTCGTACAGCTAATTCTGGTTTGTATTTTGAGAGTTCCCGTTATTATCAGGAGAAGAACTTTACCTCTTTGGCTGCAGAGTGGAACTCAAAGTGGGGAATCTTGAATAATGTACTCCGTGGTACTTATTCTTATCAGGATGAGCCTCGTACCTATCTTGGTGGTGTGTTCCCAACAGTGGACATCTTGAAGGATGGTGCTTATTATATGGGCTTCGGCCCTGACCCATTCACCCAGGGTAACTTGCGACAGGTGAAGACTTTCGTTGTTACAGACGAGGCTTCATGGGCAATGGGCATTCAGAATTTCACTGCAGGTGTTCAGTATGAGAGCAATGAAGCAGTGAATGGTTTCGGTGCAGCATCTGCTGGCTACTATGTGTATAATTCACCTGAGGCTTTCATGGCTGGTGGAGCTCCTGTTGCATATGGTGTAACTTTCCCAATGGATGATAGCGACCAGTTCAAGGCTAAGATGAAATACAATCAGTTCTCTGCTTACATTCAGGATCAGGTAAACTTTTCAGATCGTTTTCGCCTGACAGGTGGCTTACGCTTTGAATTACCTATCTATCCTGAACTCAAAAATAACTATAACAAGGCATTTGCTGCCATCAAATTCAAGCAGAACGATGGCTCTCTGCAGAGCTATGCTACCGATCAGCTGCCTGATGCTCCATTGACAGTTTCGCCTCGTTTAGGTTTCAACTGGGATGTTTTCGGTAATCACAAACTGGTTCTCCGTGGAGGTACTGGTTACTTCATTGGTCGTTTGCCATTCGTATGGCTTGTGTCTGCAGTGGGTAACTCTGGTTGTGGTCAGTATACTTATTTTTATAATAATATTACAGACAAGACCCTTTATACGATGAAGCACTTCCATGCTGATCGCAATGGTCAGGTGAAGGAACTTACCGACCAAGGCTTGTCTGCATCACGTGAGACTGCAGCTGCTCCTTCTGCCCCAACGATTATCGACAAAGACTTGAAGATGAACGCTACGTGGAAGAGCTCTTTGGCAATTGACGTAAAGTTACCTTACGACATCGATTTCTCGTTGGAGGGTATCTATAGCCGTGAGTTTAATCCTGCTATCGTAGTCAACAAGGGTTACTGTTATGAAGGCGAAAAAACCATTGAGCTTGCCCCTGGTGATACTCGTCGCTACTACTCATTGAGTGCAAGTGGCAATAAGGATAATGAGTATCAGAATGCTTATATGATTACCAATGCTGGTCATAAAGCATACTATTACTCAATTACTGCATCTTTGGCTAAGAAGTTTGCCTTCGGTTTGAACCTCTCTGCATCTTATACCTATTCAAAGGCTAGATCTTATAGTGATGGTGTGGGCGATCAGGTTAACTCAGCATACTATAACAACCGTTACTCTGTAAATGGTAACAACGAGATGGAGTTGGGTTATGGTACATACGTGGCTCCTAACCGTTTGCTTATCTCTGCTTCCTACAAGAAGGATTATGCAAAGCATTTCGGTTCAGAGGTAGGTTTGATTTATGAAGGCATGAACATCGGTTATGCTGATGGTTACAGCTGCACACGCTATTCTTATAACTTGGGTACAAATGTTGTTAATGATTATGGTTCTAATGCCCTGATGTATGTGCCAGAGTCTCGTGAGGCTCTCAATGCCTGGAATTTCATGGATGTTACTAATTCCAAGACAGGTAAGGTTACATATACTGCAGATGCACAGCGTGATGATTTCTGGAATTATATCAACCAGGATTCTTACTTGAAGAACCGCAAGGGACAATATGCTGAGCGTGGTGGTGTAGTTATGCCTTGGCATCATCAGTTGGACTTCAAGTTCAACCAGAATTTCTATCTCAATGTGGGTGGTCAGAAGAATACGCTTCAGTTTGGTGTAGATATCAAGAATTTGGCCAACTTGCTCAATAGTAGCTGGGGACTCTACAAGAGTGTTAAGAATACTTCTGCCTTGAAGTGGTCTGCTGAGTATAAGGATAAGGACACAGGTGTTGTAACTCCTGCTCATTTCAATTTCCAAAAGGATGGTAAGAATGTATTGAGCAAGACTTACACTAACTTGACAAGCTTCAACTCTACCTATTCTATCCAGTTCTCTATCCGTTACATCTTCAACTAATGGGTGAGTTCTGGAAATCAGAATCTGTGTAGACTATCGTACTATACATTAGTATAATATCATTCCGATGCACTTCTCTTTCTCGAGGGAAGTGCATCTTTTTTTTCGTTTATTTGCATCTTTTTGGTATATTCTATCATTTTTCTCTGTTTTTTGCTTGTTGTTTCAAAAATAATGTTTATATTTGCAACATATTTGTTTATAAGAGTGAATGCACACGGTACGAGGTGCGCGGTTCTCTCTTTATTTATTCACAAAAGAATTTAAACAACATGCAGAAAAGATTGCAACTACTTCTGGCTTTGCTCGCCTTCGTGGTGACTTCGGCAATGGCTCAGATTACTACCTCTGGAATCAGTGGTAAGATTTCTTCCAATGGCGAAACCGTTATTGGTGCTACAGTTACTGCTACACACCAGCCATCTGGTACTGTGTATCGTGCTGTAACAAATGTAGATGGTCGCTATACTATTCAGGGTATGCGTCCTGGTGGTCCTTACAAGGTAAGTATCTCTTATATCGGATATAAGGACAAGGTTTTCAACAATGTCAGTCTGAGCCTCGGTGAAACGGAGAATATCTCCTGCTCGCTCCAGGAGGATGCCCACCAGCTCCAGGAAGTGGTGGTTTCCGGTAAGGCGGGTCTTGCTGCTTCCCGTACAGGTGCTGCTACCAGTATGACGGCAGAGCAGATTAACAATATGCCTAGTATCACCCACGGTATTGCCGATGTGGCTCGCTTGAACCCTCAGCTCATAGTTACCAATTCGGGTAACATGTCGTTTGCCGGTACCAACAACCGATACAACAACTTCATGATTGATGGTGCGGCTAACAACGACGTGTTCGGTCTGGCTTCCAGCGGTAACAACGGCGGTTTGGCGGGTGCTCAGCCTGTATCTATGGAGACCATCGAGCAGATTCAGGTATCTGTAGCTCCTTTCGATGTGCGACAGAGCGGTTTCACCGGTGGTGCCATCAATGCCATCACCAAGAGCGGTACCAACAAGTTCCACGGTTCTGCCTATTACTATGGCTACAACCAGGACCTCATCGGTACCAAGTATCCTTATCTGGATGGAACGGGTTATGCGCCTAAGTATCAGAAGCAGACTCAGTACAACATGGGTGTTACTCTGGGTGGACCTATCATCAAGAACAAACTCTTCTTCTTCGCCAACTACGAGCGTACCAACAAGGAGTATCCTAACCTCTATGGCGTGGATTCCGGTAACTCGAAGGTGAATACCGAGCAGGCGAAGGACATCATGAATATGTTGCAGAAGATGGCTGAGAAGCAGGGTGTAGCATTCAATGACTACTTCAGCAACCAGGATATCTACACCAAGAGCGATAAGGCGGGCTTGAAACTCGACTGGAACATCAACGAGTTCAATAAATTTGCCATCCGCTGGAGTCTGGTCAAGGCAGAGCAGTTGAGTGGTGGCGGCAGTGCTTCCAGCCTGAACACCTATGCCTACAGCTATCCGTACAAGAGCAATACCAACTCTTTCATCGCTGAGCTTCAGAGCCGTATCTCACCAAACGTGAGCAATGAGGCCCGTGTCAGCTTCGTAAGAGTACGCGATAGCCGTGATATCAAGGCCAACCTCCCTATGATTTCCATCACAGGTGTGGGCAGCGGAACGGTGAACATCGGTACAGAGCGCAACTCTCAGGCTAACTACCTGAACCAGGATATCTGGACCATTGAGGACAACCTGACATGGCTTCGTGGTAACCATACCTTCATTTTCGGTACCCACAATGAGTTCTACCATTTCAAGAACATGTACATCTCTGATAAGTTCGGTTCTTATACCTTCAAGGGTTATGACAACTTCAAGGCTTATTACGATGATTACATGGCTGGAACATTGGATCCTAACAAGGCTTACATGAATCAGTATCAATATGGACAGGCTAATACAAGTGTAACCGGCGACCCTAACTGGGCTTCTGAGTTCTCATCCGGTCAGTTCGGTTTCTATGCGCAGGATAAGTGGAATGCCAGCAACAATTTCACTCTTACCTATGGTCTCCGTCTGGATATTCCTGTGTTCTTCGATACTCCGATGGAGAATGCCGAGTTTAACGCCTTGTCTGAGAAGATGGGTTGGGGCATGAAGACCAATGATAAACTCAACTTCTCTCCTATGGTATCTCCTCGTGTGGGATTCCGTTGGGACATCAATAACGACCGTAAGTTCATCCTCCGTGGTGGTGCAGGTGTCTTCACCGGTCGCATCCCATTCGTTTGGGTAAGCAACAACTTCTCAGGCACAGGTCTGCAGCTTTCTTCATACGACAGCAACAGCTCTTCTACCAAGGGCTTGGAGCTTATCCTCGACCCAAGCAAGCAGAACGCCAATGCCGATAAGATGAAGGTGAGCGCCGGTAACCAGAATATTGCCGTTTGCAGCAAGAACTTCAAGTTTGCCCAGAACCTCCGTCTTAACCTCGGTTTCGACTTTGAACTGTTGGGCATCGACTGGACTGCTGAGGCCATCTACTCAAAGACATTGAATGATATTCTCTATAAGAACCTGGCTCAGGAGCAGAGTGGTGAAACCTACTCTCAGAAGTATGGTTACGAGTGGGACAACCGTCCGCTCTATCAGAGTGTAGTGAAGGGTACTCCTATCGCAGGTGTCTATGCCTTGGGCAATACATCGAAGGGTCATACCATCAACCTCTCTCTGAAGGCAGAGAAGCATTTCGACTTCGGTCTCGACCTGATGGCAAGTTACACCTGGACCCGCTCTCGCAGTGCTGCCAATGGCGGTTCTTCTGTGGCTAAGAGTTCATGGACTTATCAATATACTCATCGCGACTGTAACGACTTGGAGGTGGGAAACTCTGCCTACAACGTGCCTCATCGTATCCAGGCATCTGCTTACTACCACATCGACTATGGTCATCAGAAGCAGTGGAAGACAACCCTGGGTATCATCTACCAGGCTAAGAGCGGTTCACCTTACACCTATTATTATTATGGTGATGTGAACGAGGATGGTTCCAGGGGTAATGACCTGTTCTTCATCCCAACCGATGCACAGATTGACAAGATGCGTTTCGAGGAAACCAAGTATAACAACAATACCTTCACCAAGCGCATGTTTGGCGATAACCATGGCGATAAGCTCACCGAGGAGATGCAGCGTGAGATGTTGAAGAAGTGGATTGCAGAGGATTCTTACCTCAGCAAGCACCGTGGCGAGTACTACGAGCGTTATGCTGATAACCTGCCATTCGAGCATCATTTCGATGTTCACTTCGGTCAGAAGTACAGCTTCAAGGTAGCTGGTCAGATTAACTCCATCGAGTTGACCTTCGATATCCTCAACGTGGGCAACCTCTTGAACAAGGATTGGGGTCATACCTATGGTGATGGCTTCGGCACCTACTATTCTCCTGTTAACTATCAGGGTGGTGGTGTTTACCAGTTTACCGGTGCTTATGCTTACAAGAGCTATAGCGATTACTACAGCCGCTGGCGTGGTCAGGTTGGTTTGAAGTATACATTCTAAGGTATATACGAATCGAGATTAATAAAGATTTTGTATAAACAATAAAAGGGTATGTAGAAAGTTTAGATAATGGTTGGCGCATAACAGTTGACTAACGCATGCACAACAGGTGTTGTGCATGCGCATATCAGCTGTTATGCAAGCGCACAACAGCTGTTGTGCGACCGGAGATACTTACTGTCTCAAAAACTTATGTTATATTTTCTAACAACATATACTATCTTTTCAGACAACATATCATTAATATAAAAAGATGGTGAATCATAAGTAAATGATTCACCATCTTCTTGGTTTTATAAGAACAAGTCTTTCTTTGGCATATTCGCCATATATTTCTTTCTCAGTTTCTCGAAGAAAGCCATGGTATCGTTAGAGAAACCATGGCCCTTCCAGGTGGATGTGTTCGTGATGAGAATCCAGCATTGGTTATCCGGATATTTCAAGACGATGGCTGATGTGCCTGCCAGCGAACCGGTACGAATCCATGGCTTGTTGCTCTTTGGTGTATAGTTCCAGCCGATAGAGTATTGGTGGTCGGCCTGTTCCCGCGTCATAAACTCGATACTCTTCTTGCTGAGGATATCCTTGACATGTGGCAAACCATCGATGCTGGCAATAAAGCGGCTCAACTCTGCAGTCGAACCACACCAGGCACCTGCACCTGAAAGGCGAGGAAGGTCGGTATCTCCATAGCATTTCTCTACCAGTCGTCCACTGTTGTTGTATTCATACACAGGGATGCTGCCCTGATGCATGTAGTACTTCGTCTCGTTGGGGCGGCGGTCCTTTAAGTAAGTTCCCGCAATATGCATGTCGTAGCAGCCGGCAGGCTGGAGCACATACTTCTGCATGAAGTTCTCGTATTTCATGCCACTCTTCTTTTCTATGATCATGGAGAGAATCATGTAGCCCAGATTACTGTAGCATTTGCCTTCGCCAGGAGTATAACCCAAGTGGCGTTTCAAGAGAATCTTGAGCAGGGTAGGGTGATCAGGTGGCGTCTTAAGATGGTTCTGCATCATGATGTAGCGGGTGGAAGATACAGGGTCGCCGGCATAGTTGTTGAAACCTGCCTGATGGCGCAGCAACTGTTCTACGGTGATGTCGTAATATCGCTTGTCCTTGATACTGTTGTTGTAAACGGTATCGCGCAGGATTCCCTTTTCGCCAAACACCTTCTCGTTCAGCTTGAGTTTCTTCATCTCCTGCAATTTCATGATACCTACTGCTGTAATCAGTTTCGATACCGAGGCGAAGCGCATCAGCATGTTAGGCTCCATTCTGATGCCTCGCTCCTTATCCGCCATTCCGAATCCGCGGGCATAGAGTAGCGAGTCGTTGCGGGTGATGACGAGTTGGGCTCCATTGATTTCCCATCTCTTGAGATACCTTTCTATTACCGAGTCCATCTCATGATATTCCTTCCCCTCTGTCAGGGTATTTGAGATGGAATCGTTGATATGAACCTTAGGGAGCGAATCTGCCGCCTTGTTCTTGTCTGATGCTGATGTACAGCGAGATACACAGCTGTGTGTAGTCCATCCTACGATTGCTGTAAAGGTAAGCAATATGATTGCTATGCGTTTTTTTCTTAGTCGTCGTGCCATTTTATTATTATTTTCTTTTGCAAAGATTTTGCAATCGAGTGCAATGAAAGTTTACTTTCAGATTGCCGAGTGCAGCAAATCTTATGCAAAGATACTGCAATCTTCTCAAATAACAAAACATTGAAAATATATTTAAATTTATTTTGTATTGTCTATGAATTATCGTACCTTTGTACCCAGTTATAAAGAAAAACAATGAAGAAGGTATTAAAAAAGGTATTAAGATCCATATTCTATATAGTAGTCATGTCGGTTCTGGCATTCCTGCCCGACTTCTGGCTTTGGCATATCGGGGTGAGTGAGTGGCCTTTGCTGCTAGCCATCTTATGGTGGGTTCCCTCGTTGTTACTTGTTCTTGCCGAAGTGGGGTTGCAGATGGGGTTCTTCCATAAGTTGTCAGTCCGTGTACTCTTTACTACCATACTTTTCTCTGCATTCCCTAAGGTTGTCTTCATCCTGTTCGATGCATTTCTTCCTTGGTTCTTTGCTCTGATTCCTGCTTTGGGTGTAATGGGGTGGTTTGCCTTCGGCTTTATAGAGGGTTGGAAGCGGTTAGAACTGAAACATATAACCTTTACCTCGCCCGATTTGCCACCTTATTTTGATGGTTACCGTCTGGTACAGATTACCGACTTTCATCTCGGTTCGTTTCCTCCCGGCAATGATTTCGTGCAGAAGGTGGTGGATGCGACCAACAATGAAGAACCCGATATGATTCTCTTTACGGGCGATCTGGTCAATAACCAAGCCAGCGAAGTGGAGCCTTATCTGGTTACGCTGGGGCAGCTTCATGCGTCAGATGGCATCTATTCTATCTGGGGAAATCATGATTATTGTGAATATGGCAACAATCATTCTATTGGCGCTTTGAAGAGAAACCGCCGTATGCTTTATGGTTATCAGGAAAGTCTGGGGTGGCATCAGTTGATGAACGAACATCATGTGGTGAGTCATGGTATGGCATCTATCGCTGTAATAGGCGTAGAGAATCCCGGTCAGCCTCCTTTCACCAATCGCAGTAATCTGAAGAAAGCGATGAAGGGGTTGAATCCAGATATGTTTAAAATCCTCTTGAGTCATGATCCTCACCATTGGCGCAGAGAAGTAGTTGGTAAGAAGATACAACTTACTCTGGCGGGACATACGCATGCCGGACAATTGAAAATAGGTAAATGGACGCCTGCCCGCATGGCTTTCAAAGAGTGGGGCGGAGCTTACCGGATTGGTGGGCAGATGCTCTATGTATCATCGGGTATTGGTGGTTCTTTCCCTTTCCGACTAGGCGCATGGCCTGAACTGACAGTTATCACGCTGAAACGTGATTTATAGTTCTTAAAGATAACAAAACTGGTGTTTAAGTGTTAAAACATAGTTAAATATTAGCCGTTTGAACCATTGTGATGAAAAAAACGTGTTAAAAATTTGGTGGTTCGAATAAATGTTGTACCTTTGCACTAGTTTTCGCATATATTTGGGCAAATGGGGGGTGTCGTGAGATTGTACTCCATTTGTTTTTTTTGAAGCAAGGCGAAAATACTTCACATCAGAAGTAGCTGTTCACATTTTAATTTTACATTTAACATTGAAAACAATGAAGATTCCTGTAGAAGAACAATATAAATACGTAAAACTTACTCTCCCGGATGGAAGCAAGGCTGAAGGTCAGGCTGTCTTGTTGCATGCCTGTTGTGCACCTTGTTCGGCGGCTATCGTAGAATGTATGCTTCGTAATGGCATGAAGCCTACTGTATATTTCAGTAACAGTAATATCTATCCTCAGCAGGAGTATGATGTCCGTAAACATGAACTGAAACGATTTCTGGAAGCCCAGAATGTACCTTATGTAGAGGATGAGTATGATCATCAGGAGTGGCTTTCTGTTATCAAGGGCTTAGAGGATGAGCCCGAACGTGGCAGCCGTTGTTCTGTCTGCTTTCAGTTCCGCCTCTCTCATGCAGCCAAGTATGCGCAGGAGCATGGATTTCACCTTCTTACTACCACGTTGGCATCTTCGCGCTGGAAGAATATCAGGCAGATAGATACTGCCGGTCATCTTGCCGTTGAGGCTTATCCTGATGTAGAATGGTGGGATATGAATTGGCGGAAGGGCGGTTTGCAGAATCGCCGAGGTGAACTCTTGAGAATCAATGAATTCTATAATCAGTTATATTGTGGTTGCGAATTCAGTATGAGATAAATGAAAAAGCCCAGGACATCACGCCCTGGGCTTTTTTATAAGAATCTGTGAAATCTGTAGTGCTTAAGAAAGACCAGTAATCTCACCGTTTACTACATCAATGCGCTCAGCCTGTGGGCTCTTTGGTAAGCCCGGCATACGCATGATAGGACCAGCGATGACTACAATCATCTCTGCACCCATATTTACGGTGATGTCGCGAACGTGGAGTTCGAAACCTTCTGTAGGACCGTATGCCTTGGCATCGGTAGAGAAACTGTACTGAGTCTTGGCAATACAGATAGGGAACTTTTCAGCACCCAGCTTCTTGATCTCTTCAATCATCGCCTTGGCAGAATCGCTCAATGTCACGCTGCCTGCTCCGTAAAGATTGAATGCAACCTTTTCTATCTTCTCCTCAACGCTATCGTTATCATCGTAAGCAAAATAGAGAGGGGCTGATGGACGCTCATCAATGGTCTTCACTACGAGGTTGGCAAGTTCAATGGCACCGTTTCCGCCTTCGGCAAAGGCGCTGTTTACGGCGAAACCGCAACCCATCTCCTCGCAATGCTTGCGCAATACTTCAATTTCTTCATCTGTATCGGTTGCAAACTTGTTGAATGCAATCACTACAGTCTGACCAAAGCTCTGCAGGTTCTTTACGTGCTTGTCGAGGTTCCAGTAACCGGCTTCCATACCTGCGATGTTTGGCTTCTTGATATCTTCCTGAGCGACACCACCATGCATCTTCAATGCCTGGAGGGTAACAACGAGAACAGTGAGGTCTGGTTGCAAACCTGTCTTGCGGCATTTGATGTCATAGAACTTCTCTGCACCGAGATCTGCACCGAATCCTGCCTCTGTAATGGCATAGTCGCCATACTCAAGAGCAGCAGCTGTAGCCATGACGGAATTGCAGCCATGAGCAATGTTGGCAAAAGGACCGCAATGAACAAATGCTGGTGTACCCTCTGTTGTCTGAACCAGATTTGGCTTCAAAGCATCGAGAAGGAGAGCTACGATACTGCCACCTACACCCATATCCTTTACGGTAAATGGCTTGTCGTCCTCGGTGATGCCCAGGAGGATATTATCGATACGGCGACGAAGATCATCGATGCTCGTTGCGAAACACATGATAGCCATAATCTCAGAAGCTGGCGTAATATCGAAACCAGACTCTGTCTCGATGCCGTTCTTATCTCCTATACCGGTGATGATGCGGCGCAAGCCTCTATCGTTCACATCCATGACGCGACGCCAAAGAATCTTCTTGAGTTTGAAACCCTCTGCTTCGTGCTGGAAACGGTAATTGTCCAGAAGGGCTGAAATCATGTTGTTGGCCTCTGTGATGGCATGGAAATCGCCAGTGAAATGGAGATTAATCTTATCCATAGGCAAAACCTGGGCGTAACCGCCACCTGCGGCACCACCCTTCATGCCGAAGCAAGGACCCAAAGATGGTTCGCGAAGAGCCACTACAGCCTTCTTGCCAATCTTCTGCATACCCAGGGCGAGACCCACGGATACGGTGGTCTTGCCATTACCAGCCTTTGTAGGGCTGATAGCTGTAACAAGGATGAGATGGTGATTCTTAAACTTGTTGGTGTCAATCTTGTCCGTAGTAATCTTAGCGATGTAACGGCCGTAGTTTTCCACTTGGTCTTCATGGATTCCAAGTTCTGCTGCCACTTCATTGATAGGGCGCATTTTTACTGATTTAGCTATTTCAATATCTGTCAACATAAAAAGTAATGTTTTGTATTTTGAGTGCAAAGGTACGGAAAAGAATCCATATAAATGCATAGGAATGTATAAAAAAACAAAATAAAAAAAAAGGAAGACTTTCCCCATTTCCAAATGACGAAGTTTAAAAAAGGTAAATTGTAGGATTTTGTCGTGTGAATGTAGTACCTTTGCAAGCGAATTTATATTTTATAGTACGTATGAACAAGTCTTTAGCATTAGCTCATTTTCAGACGAGCTTTCAGTTTATCACGCATCAGAACGAGCGCTTCTCTTATCTCGAAGGAGCCTATCTGGCACTTATCGGAGGATGTGATTGGGTTCAGCTTCGCATGAAGGGGGCTACCGATGAAGAGGTAGAGCCTATTGCCCGTAAGTTGAAGTTGGCTTGCGAGGGTGCCGGTGCAACTTTTATCCTCGACGACCGTGTAGAACTGGTGAAGAAGTTACAGATAGATGGTGTACATCTTGGCAAGAACGATATGCCGGTTGATGAGGCCCGTAAGCTCCTGGGTGATGAATTCATTATCGGAGGAACAGCCAATACATTTGATGATATTCGCCGTTTGCATGAACAGGGGGCTGACTATATCGGTTGCGGTCCGTTCCGCTATACTACTACCAAGGAGAAACTCTCTCCGGTGTTGGGTATAGAAGGTTATCGCCAGATTATTGAGCAGATGAGGGAGAATAAAATCTCTCTGCCTATGGTAGCCATCGGAGGTTTGACTCCAGACGATATAGATCCGCTTGCAGAATTGGGCATCGGTGTGGCAATGAGCGGTACCATCCTGAATGCGGAGAACCCTGTTACCATGACTCGTCAGATTCATGACAAGTGTTTCGGATTATTCATCGAAAATCTCAATCATTATTTTGAGAATCAGTAGAATGATACTCATAAATGATGATTTTTCATAGAAAAGAGAAGAAAGTTCAGGTTTTCTTCTCTTTTCTCATTTTATTGTTGTAATTTTGCATCCGCATTGCAAAACTGTTGCAAGCCAATTACAAATAATGAATTTAAAAGACATGAAATTAATAGTGGGAATAAACTTAGGAAATATAGGAAAAACAGATGCTGTCGGAAAGAACGAGAACATCATGATATACGCACCTTCAGATAAAGGTGCTTAAAAACCCGGGCACAAACGTGTTCGGGCTTTTTTATTTTACTATATATAATAGGTGTAAAACCAACTCAAAATAGATAGTGTGTGCAAAATATATAATTATTAACTTTATAAAAAAAAGGTATTAAAATGATGAAAACAGAATGGAGAGGTTTCAAAGGAAACATGTGGCAGAGTGAAGTGAATCTTCGTGATTTCATTCAGAACAACTACACTTGTTATGACGGCGATGAGTCGTTCCTTGCAGAACCAACTCAGGCAACTAACACCCTTTGGGGTATGTTGAAGGAACTCCAGAAGGAGGAGCGCGCCAAGGGTGGTGTGCTTGATATGGAAACAGAAATCGTTTCAGGATTGACAGCTTACGGTGCTGCTTATATCGGTGAAGGTACAAAGGATTTGGAGAAGGTAGTTGGTCTGCAGACCGATAAGCCTCTGAAGCGTGCCTTCATGCCTTACGGTGGTATCAAGATGGCGGAACAGGCTTGTACAACATATGGCTATCAGCCATCTGAGAAGCTCCACGAAATCTTCCACAAGTATTGCAAAACTCATAATGATGGCGTATTCGATGCTTATACTCCAGAGATGAAGCTCGTGCGCCATAACCACATTCTTACCGGTCTTCCTGATACTTACGGTCGTGGACGTATCGTAGGTGACTACCGTCGTGTAGCCCTCTATGGTATCGACTTCCTCATCGAGGAGAAGAAGAACGACCTCGCTAACATGGGCGACCGTGAGATGATCGACGACGTTATCCGTCTTCGTGAAGAGGTTGCTATGCAGATTAAGGCGCTCAAGGGCTTGAAGGAGATGGCTCAGTTGTATGGCTACGATATCAGCCAGCCAGCTAAGAACGCTCGCGAGGCTGTTCAGTGGTTGTACTTCGGTTACCTCGGAGCTGTGAAGACTCAGAATGGTGCTGCGATGTCTGTAGGCCGTATCTCTACATTCCTCGATATCTATATCCAGCGCGACTTGAACGAGGGTACTCTTACCGAGGATGAGGCTCAGGAGCTCATCGACCACTTGGTCATGAAGTTCCGTATGGTTAAGTTCGCCCGTATCCCTTCTTACAACGAGCTCTTCTCCGGTGACCCAGTTTGGGCTACTCTCGAAGTAGGTGGTATGGGTCAGGATGGCCGCTCAATGGTTACCAAGAACGACTTCCGTTTCCTCCACACATTGGAGAACATGGGTCCTTCACCAGAGCCAAACCTCACTGTACTCTATAGCTCTCGTTTGCCAAAGGCATTCAAGCACTACGCTTCTTTGATTTCTGTAAAGACAAGTTCTATCCAGTATGAGAACGACGATGTAATGCGCCCAGTTTGGGGTGACGACTATAGCATCTGCTGCTGTGTATCTGCTACACAGACAGGTAAGGAGATGCAGTTCTTCGGTGCACGTGCCAACTTGGCTAAGTGCTTGACCTACGCTGTTTCTGGCGGTGTTGACGCAAAGACACGCGATCAGTGCGGTCCTAAGTATCGCGCCGTTGAGGGTGATGTATTGACTTACGAGGAGTTCATGCCACGTTTCATGGATATGATGGACTGGTTGGCTGGCGTTTATGTGAAGACATTGAACCTCATCCACTACATGCACGATAAGTACTTCTACGAGGCAGCAGAGTTGGCGCTCATCGATACAGATGTTCGTCGTACTTTCGCTACAGGTATCGCCGGTTTCAGCCACGTAGTTGACTCTATCTCAGCTATCAAGTATGCCAAGGTAAATATCGTCCGTGATGAGACCGGTTTCCCTCTCAGTTTCAAGACCGAGGGTGACTTCCCACGTTACGGTAACGATGATGAGCGTGCTGATGAGATTGCAGTATGGTTGCTCAAGACCTTCATGAACATGATCAAGAAGCACCACACATACCGCAATTCTGAGCCTACTACATCTATCCTGACTATCACATCAAATGTAGTATACGGTAAGTACACCAGCAACATGCCTGATGGTCGTCCAGCCGGTGCTCCATTGGCTCCAGGTGCTAACCCATCTTACGGTGCAGAGAAGAACGGTCTTTTGGCTTCATTGAACTCAGTAGCTAAGTTGCCATACGAGTATGCTCTCGATGGTATCTCTAATACTCAGACCATCAGTCCAGGTGCTCTCGGACACAACGATGAGGAGCGTGCCCAGACATTGGTAGGTGTATTGGATGGTTACTTCAACCAGGGTTCTCACCACCTGAATGTGAACGTATTCGGTATCGACAAGCTCAAGGATGCGATGGAGCACCCAGAGAAGGAAGAGTACCAGAACTTCACCATCCGTGTAAGTGGTTACGCTGTTAAGTTCATCGACTTGACACGTGAGCAGCAGCTCGACGTAATCGCTCGTCAGGCTCACGAGAGACTCTAAGGAAGTGAAGAATGAAGAGGGAAGAGTGAAGAATCCTCTTGTCTCTTTGTAACATATAGATTGCCCGCTAGATTTTCTTTCCGAGGATATTTAGCGGGCATTTTAGCTTATTTAACTGCAAAATGGAGCAAGATATTGATAAATTTACTAATTTTGCAGTATGAATTTATCAAAAGATGGGAAAAGGACTTTATTTGCTGAAGCGAGTAAGTTCTGTTTGGACATTGCTAAGTTAGTTATTGGTGGTGTTCTTCTGGCGAGCATCATGAAGGAAGATATAGATAAAGTAACTCTTTATATGTTAGGAGTTCTTATAGTCTTATTCTTTACCTTTTTGGGCTTCTTGTTTTTAATCATTTCTAAAAAGATAAAATAATATGGGTGTATTTCTTTTTTTAGGTGTTATAGCCTTATTTATGAGTCTTTTTGCATTGTGGGGAATATATGATCTTCGAAAGAATGCATAAGGGTTTTGTACACAGCATAGAGAGCTTTGGTTCTGTAGATGGACCAGGCATCAGATTTTTGATTTTCCTGCAGGGGTGTCCGATGCGCTGCCAGTTCTGCCATAACCCGGATTCATGGAAGATGGGAGTAGGAGAGGAATGGAGTGCCGATGATCTGCTGGATAAGGCAGAGCGATTCAAGAGTTATTGGGGGGACAAGGGCGGTATTACCGTAAGTGGTGGAGAAGCCCTGATGCAGATAGACTTTCTCATCGAACTTTTCGAGAAAGCCCATCAGCGTGGCATCAACACTTGTCTTGATACATCAGCGCAACCATTTAGGAAAGAGGGTGCTTTCTTCGATAAATTCGAGCGTCTGATGGCCGTCACAGATACTGTTCTTCTTGATATCAAGCATATCAACGATGAAGAGCATCGTAAACTCACCCGCCATTCTAATGTAAACATACTGGATTGTGCACGATATTTAAGCGAGATACACAAACCAGTATGGATTCGTCACGTCCTGATTCCAGGTATTACCGACAAGGATGAATACCTCTATCAGTTGCGCGATTTCCTCTCAACACTCTCTAATATTGAGCGAATAGATGTCTTACCCTATCATACGATGGGTATCTACAAGTATGAAAAACTAGGTATTGCCTACCCGCTGGAAGGCATAGATCCTCCTACTAGTGATCGCATTGCTCATGCAGAAGCAATCTTGCAAGAGGCACTTTAGCCTCTTGCAAGACTGCTTAGATGAGCGTCTAGCGAACTGGTGAGACGGGCTTTGATGATAGGCTTTGTGATGTAGTCGTTTACTCCAAGCTCATAGCACTCATCAATATTATCCTTGTTGCTTAACAGGGAAACCACGATGATGGCCATTTCACTTTTCGAGTATTTAGAGCGTACATGGTCTATTACGTCCCACCCATTTACATGTGGCATCATCAAGTCGAGCAGTATCACGTCCGGCTTGAATGTGTCAATCAGTTCAATGGCTTCTTTTCCGCCATTTGCAGTTTTCACGTCGATGTCGAAGTCCTTTATCATTTCAGAGATAGTTTCAATATTTTCTGAAATATCATCGACGATTAGCACTTTGTTCTTTTCCATTTTTCACTGGTCTGTTTTATATAGGTTCTTTCCGATCTTGAAGATCTAGCTTCTTGGCTTGTGAATGCCGTAGATGTCGCATATGAATCCTTTATCAGTGATTAGATTGTTCATATCGATATTGTCGAACATCTTGTGATGAGTACCGATTACCACAATCTGATACTCTTTTTCCAGAACTTTAGGATCATCTGTCACCTTGATGTTATATTCTTCTTTTACTTCCTTTACATCTACCAATGGATCGTAGAGTGTGGTTTTGTAACCTGCTCCTACCAGGTTGATATAGAGATCGGCTACTTTTGTGTTTCTGATATCATCGCTGTCTGGCTTGAACGAGAAGCCGAGAATCAGCACGTTAGTCTCCGGAGCCTTGAACTTTCTGCTTTCAGATGCATTCTTTATCTTTCCTGCCATCCATACCGCCATCTGCTCGTTAACCTCGCGGGCTGTAGAGAGCAGCGATGGTACCACGTCAACCTCCTGTGCCTTGTTAATCAGGTAGTATGGGTCTACCGCGATGCAGTGGCCGCCAACGAGTCCTGGAGTAGCTGGCACGAAGTTCCATTTTGTGCTAGCTGCCGCCGTTACGTCTTCAATGTTGATGTTCATCTTGTCGAAAATCTTTTCCATCTCGTTGAAAAAGGCTATCTGTATGTCTCTCTGGCAGTTCTCCATCAGTTTACATGCCTCTGCTATTTTGATACTCTTCGTCTTGTAGGTGCCATGGGTAAGTACTGAAGCATAGAGGCTGTCGATGATAGCTGCTGCTTCGGGTGTAGAACCGCTGGTAACCTTCACGATGTTCTCGATGGTATGAACAGTATCGCCCGGGTTGATGCGCTCTGGCGAGAAGCCTACAAAGAAACTCTGGTTCAATTTCAATCCAGATGTAGATGCCAGTAATGGGGCGCAGACCTCTTCTGTCAGACCTGGGTAAACGGTACTCTCGTAGACTACGATATCACCTTCTTTCAGAATCTTGCCAACCTCAGCTGTAGCATTGCGCACGCAACTGATGTCTGGCTTGTTCGATTTGTTCACCGGTGTCGGTACAGCGATGATATACACGTTACACTTCTTCAGGTCATCAATATTGCTGGTCAGTTTCAGTCCCTGTTCCAAAGCTTTGGATACAGGTCTGTTGTCTTCCATCGTGCTTTTGGCTAACTTGGCTACCTTCTCTGCTTTGATGTCATAACCCCATGTATCGTATTTCTTTGAGAATAAGCATGCCAGTGGAGTACCTACATACCCCAAACCTATTACTCCAATCTTAAACTCAAAAGACTTGTTTATCATATACTATATTGTTTATGTTTTATAATGTTATTTCTTTTATTGGGAGCTCCCTGCTGTATGTACGTTACAGCAAGTAACTCGGGTCTTTTAGATTCCTTCAAGCTGAGCATAGCGCGAAGTCTTCTCAGGGTTCCATGCGTCCTTGTAAGAACGGCGGAAGAAGATTTCTTGCAGATGAGCCGACAGGCGGGCGATACGCAGGAAATAACCTGTATAAGGCGACATCAGTGGCAGATATCTGTAGAGGAACCACACGTCTTTCTTTCTTTCTGAAACCATCAGCACCAGGAGGAAGGCAAGCTGCGAGAAGCATACTCTGATAAAGTAGCCCAGCGCCAGCACCTCGATGATGTGCGTGTTAAACGTGATGGCGAGCTTGATGATATACCACAACCACAGGAAATTGAGGAAGCAGTCGAAAACCACACTCTCCATGTTGGATAACCAGTTAAGGATACTCCAGTTCTTTGTAGGCAACAGAATGTCGGCATGCTTGCGGAGACGAAATCTCACGAGCGAGCGCGACCATCTGATGCGCTGATGATACAGCTTATACCATTTGGTAGGAACATTGGTCATGCAGATGGCATCTTCGGCAAATTTCACTTTATATCCGGCTTTGCGGATCTTCTGTGTCAAGTCACCGTCCAGTCCCGGTCCTATGTCCCAATAGCCCACTTCCTTCAGCGTCTTTCTTTCGAAGGCTCCGAATGCTCCCGAAATGATGTGGTAGATACCCAGTTCGCTGGTTACGATACGTCCCACCTGTATTCGCTTCAGGTATTCGAAAGCCTGCAGCGATGAGCAGATGGTCTCCTTGTAGTTGCGCACTTTCACACATCCTCCTACACCCTTCACCATTCCATCGATGTAGAAGGGAAGTAGAATTTTCTCCAGTGCATCACGGTCGAGCGAAGAGTCGGCATCCAGGCATACGATGTATTTGCCTTTTGCCATCTGGGCTCCATAGTTGCTGGCGGCAGCTTTACCGCCTCTTGTATCCAACCTCAGGTAGTGGGTGATATACCCGGCTCGGTAGAGGTCGTTGCAAATTAGTTTGGTGTCGTCGTCGCTACCATCGTCTACCACGATGATTTCGTAGTTGCGGTAGGTTTGCTCAGCCAGCGAGTTCACCATTTTGAATATATGTTTGCCTTCGTTCTTTCCCGGTACGAGGATGCTGATAAGCGGATTCTCGCGGTACAGGAAGTACTTGGCATATTCTTTCTCTTTATCTATCTGGTTTCTCTTCATCAGTCGGTTTCCGATTACGAGATATTCCAGGATATAATATCTTGGCATCTCGATGAAGAAGAGGAACCAGTAGGTATTCACGATACTGCTAAACGATAGCGTGCTGATCCAGTCGAAGAAATCGTTCAGATGTTCTGCTATGCTAAACATACGCTTTTCCCTTTCTTCTTGATGGCTTATCTCAGCACGGTGAGCGCCAAGAGGGCCATGATTATGAGTATACCTGCGATGGTGACAAGGATGGCAACGAGTTTCTTGTAGAGTACGATGCGCTTCTGTATCTTGTCGTTTTCATCTTCCTTCGGCTCCGTATCAAGCAGCTCTTCCTGCGGCTGCACCAATTTCTCTTCTTCCTTCATCAGAGGTTCCTCTGAGTAGCGGCAGTAGTCGTCTGGAGTCATATCCACATATTGCAGTTTGTTGAAGAACTCGTCATAGTTGTTGGCGATAGTCTTCGTCTTGGTTTCCAGCATGCTGCAGATAATCTCGTCCGGTTCTATTGAGTTGGCCACCTTTCTGATGGCTACCGACATCTCCTTGCTCAGTTTCTGCTGAGCCTCTTCCACCGTTTCTCCCTGCTCATAGAGGGTAGAGGATATGTAGAAGATATTGTTGTAGTAAGACACCTTGTGATTGGAGAAGATTCTACAGAGCTTGCCCTGTATGCTTTCCTTTATCTTTACGGTATCCTTGTTTTCATCTATAATCCATATCTTGCCTACCATGACCGAGAGTTCATCCTTGCGGTAGGTTTCCATCAGTTGGCGTCGCAGTCGGTTCATCAGCAGATAATATTCCATGAAGTTATCATAGATGTTCACCATGTTGTTGAACATGATGTTGCCGCTGGTCAGTGTTCTGATTCCTTCTTCCGTTATCTCGTAGTCCTCTACGTCTCGTGGCACCAGGGCATTTACCGGAAAGGTGCTCTCGCAGTAGCAGCAGGTTGCCTTGGTGATAGGCGAGGTAAACGAGTTCTCGCAGTCGTTGCAGGTATATACCACGGCTGGTCTGTCATAGTCAACACCGATGTGGCGAAGTTTCTTGTGACACTTCGGACAGATGAGCATACCGCCCACATTGTAGCTGCTTTCCGGCGATACGTTGGCGCAGCTGAAGTGGTGGATGATGTTCTGTATCTTCAGGTTCGAACTTCCGCACTTCGGACAGCACTCAGTATAGAGCAGGTGAGAGTGGTTGCACTTAGGGCAGAGGTGCTCCTTGAGCAGGAAGCGGTGAATGCGCAGTGATCCGAACTCCACCATAGTGTCGATGAACATGAACATCTCGTTGAGATGGAAGAGACCCATACTGTGATAGTGCTCGAAGATTGGGTTGATATATCCCAAAGACGATTTCTCCAGCAGTCGGTGTCCCATGATTCGCTGGTCTCTTGAGAGCAGGTATTTCAGGATGTTGGCAAAGATCTGGTTAGGCTGTGTAGGACGGCTTGTTTCGCTTTTTACACCAAACTTCTGTCTTGCCAGCTTGATTTTGTCTATAATCTCATATACCTTTTCATTGTTCATGTCGCTCACATAGGCATCGACGATATAGTCGATGATCTGTCCCTTTCCCGATAACGCCGTATTGACGAATATCGGTTTGTAGCTACATTTCCACGATAAGATTGGACTGGCTCCAAACAGTATAGCATGGAACGCACGCTCACTCTTCGTATTGATGTAAATACAATCGAAGTAGTCGGGCTGGATGTCTGGTGTCGAGTCGATATCTATATAGCTATCGATGGTGAGCACCATATCTCCACGTTTGTTTCTTCTAAGTCCAATCATTCTTTATTTCTTTTGTTCTTGATGATTATTGGTGTCGCTCGAAATCATGTTGCTTCGCTTCACGTTTTCGTTCTTGCCCACTGGGACGGTGTACATCGGTAGTGGCTTCGGATCGAGCATGGCACCAATCTTGTTCACTCTTATTCTTACCGGCAGTCTGTTGCTCATTACCCATGCCGGTACTCTCTGGTTCGGGTTCAGGGTGAAGACGGCAACCACTGCGTTGGCATCATGCGAGAAGTTACTCTGCAGATGCTTTGGTATTTCCTCTACTCTCAGACCTACCATCTGCAACTTAGCCTGCAGTTCCAGGTCTTTGTTGATGATGATGTCTGCATCGTCAGGGCTTTCCATATACTTCACCATGTCGTTGGGTACGTATGCGATTACGCCCAGATGGCAGTCTGCATAGTCGGTGTGCTGGATAACCATCACCTCCTCGCTTTTGAACACCAGGGTTTTGTCGCTCACATTGATTTTTGAGATGTAGGCATCGGCTGGTGCACAGCAGTAGTGTATCAGACCAGGGTTGTAGATGCTGGTGTTGGAGTAAGGCATGGAAGCATTTGCTCTGCCGGCTCCTCTGCGGCTCATGAAGTTATAGGTGGTGTTCTTAGCCTGTGCGTAGATTTCCACCTTGTTAGCCTGCTTTCTCAGTTCTTCTTCTACCTCGGCAATCTCGGCATCCAGTTCATTTCGCTTGGTGTTGTCGGTAAGGCCGTAGTAGATGTCCGAACTTTCAGATGCTTTCTGTTTTCTCAGTTCGGCAAGTCGGGTACGCAGCACCGGAATCTCCTGCTGGGCGAGTTTAGCCTGTACCTCCATGTCGTGAGTCTCCTTTACGGCAGAAGGCAGGATGTTCGGGTCGTATTGGTTCACAATATTACCTAGCAGTACATAAGAGTAGAGCGTATCTCCCTTATGCACCACTTCACCCATTTCTTTGTTCACCTTAAGGATATAGATGTCGTCAACGGCACTGATATGGTTTTCATCGAGGGTTATATAACCGTCGAAGGTTGCCCATATCATACGAGTGACAATATAGTAGGCGGCAAGCACGATAACCAGCAGGAAGATCAGGGCAAAGATAATCTGCTGTCTGGCAAGGCGGTGACCCTGCGTCTTCAGCAAGTCTGCCATCGCCTGTTCTTGTGGCGTGCCATTATATTGGAATTCATTCATATTCTGGTTTCCTTACATTCAAAGTTCTATTTCTTTGAAGATGTTGTTGTTGTCATAGATGCTCACGGCTTTCTCGATATTGATGATAGCGAGGGCCCGGTTCTGCATCAGTTTGTACATACGCTCCATACTTTCCAGGAGTCCCGTATATTCGTCCATACGCATCAGATAGTTGTATCCCTGTTTCTGGTTCTGGTAGGCAAACCGCCGCATTTCTATATATTTGCCGGTCTGGTCTATATGGAAAGCCTCGGTGGCTATAGCCTTGTTCAGGTTGTCTATCTTCTTGAGCAGGATGCCTACCGACTGTTTTATTTCCTTCACATCGGTACCGCGGCTGCTGCGTATGATTTCCTTCTGGGTCTCCAGTGCCTGTCGTTTGCGTGGCGTTTCGTTCCATATAGGAATGGTGAATCTTACGCCCACGTCGGCATTGTTCGAAATCTTGTTGTTGCTCTGCCAGTAGCTCGACCATCTTGCGAATGGTGTGAGTCGGGTAGTGCTTAAATAGTTGGTCAGCTTGCTGTCGTTGTCAGCAATCTGTTCTTTCACCATCATGATGCGTGCATCCAGACTTTCCTGGTTCAGATGGTTCCAGAGGGCTGTTGTGTCTACCACAATCTTGGTTGGTTTGATGCGGTAGATAGGCTTGTTGCTGATATCTCTGTCTGTGCAGAGCACGGAGATGTCGTATTCAGCCTCCAGCTTTTCGTTCATCACTTTCAGCATCTTGTCGTTGCTGATTCGGTCTTTTTCCAGCATAAACTGGTACGCTTCGTTCATGATGTCGAGGTTGTCCAGTCTGTGTGCTATGACAGTACCGATATAGAAATTATATTGTTCGGTCAGCTCATCGGCTGCCTTTTCATAGATGTCTGCAGTTTGGCGCTTTTTTATTTGCAAGCGGTCGAGTTCATTGGCAAGAGCAATCTTAGTTCTTTTCTCCTTGCCTTGGTAGAACTTCGAGTTGATGATGTTCCAACCCAGTTCGGCTTGAACCTTCATCTTATATTTTGATACCTCTTTTGCGTCGTCTTCATCAGAATCGAAGTACGCGTCAGGTCGGGCATAAACCTGTCCGGTCACTTCCAGACCGTTGTGTCTGTTGAGCGCTAGGTGCTCATGTGCAGTTTTCGACCAGAACAGAGAGTCGGTCTTATTGATATCAGCGTGATGCTGTTTATTGAGTCCCAGTTCTATGACTGGAGCTTTCACCCAGATAGGGTTTTTGATGAGAGTGTCGAGTTGTGCGAAGCGCTGTTTAAAGTGTCTCAGTACATTATCGTTCTTCAGATTCTCATATACGAGCATCTTAGGGCTGAAACTTTTCGACTTTTTGCCTTTCGTCTGAGCCGTAGCGCTTTGTGCTGCCATGAGAAGTAGCAGAGCTGTAGTTGAGTATAGTATTATTTTTCGCTTCATAATGAGTTATTAAACACGATGAATGCAGCTGCGAGCTGTTGCAGCTGCATTCATCTGGTGTTTCTTATTTTTTTCTTATTGCCTTTTGAACAATCATTCTTTGACTATTTGCCTAGGTTCAATTTGAATACCTGCATGCGGCTTCGTCCGTATGCAACATAGATGTATCCATCATAAACCGTGATATAGTTGGCAGATTTTTCAAGTGCTCTATGTGCAATTACTTTATGTGTCTTTTTGTCGATTACAACAATTCCGTAAGATCCGTATGCCAGGTAAACGTAATTGTCGTCAACGAAACATCCATTGCAGAGAGCCTTCCATTTTCCTTCTTTATTCTTTGGAGACGGCATCTGGTAGTGCCATTGCTCGTTGCCATTCATATCATAAACATAGAGACCGGCAGAACTGAGGCAAGCATAAATCTTGTTGTCTTTAACAGCAATTACATTCTTGCCATCATTTGGCTCAATCTTGACGTTGGTGTCGAATGTCTTGGTGTCGTTGAAGTCCTCTGTCTTCTCGTTTATGATTTCAATTGTAGCAGGGAGACCTATATTTGTATCTTTGTTTCTCTCATTAAGATAGAGACCAACAATCTTACCGTTACCAATAGCCAAATGCTTTGCCTTTCCTGGTTTGCTATATGTCTCAACCTCGTTCATTGTGGTTGCGTCATATACAGTATACCCCTCGGTTGTTGCAACAATCAGGTGGTTGGTGTTGTCGTTATATACCACGCAGTTTTCATCGTAACCCTTATAGTCTCCTGTTGCAGGTTTCAATTGTATATAGTTCAATGGTTGCTTGATGGTCACTTCGTCGCCTTCCTTGCTGGTTATTTCCATCGATTCATCAGCCAGCATGTGATCTTTTCTGATATCCATGTATGCCAGCATCGCACCCTTCTTGTTTGAACTTCCTGGCAGGAAGATTTTATATTCATCGCTGTTCAGCTTGGTTGCCAGGATATGGTTGAAGTCGAGATCTCTTGCCGAATCGTAAATATACTGTTTCAGCTCAGCCTGATCATTTACCACTGGTGACATCACCTCAATACATCCACCATGAGAAATTTTAGCATTCTCTTTCTGGTTCTGGTTGGTGTGGTATGACATGTAGAGATAACCGTTCAGCGGCATGATGCCTGTTGCTGAAATCTCGTGTGTATGCTCTGGCTCTACGGTTGTAATCAAGTCCAATCCTGGCTTTGTCTCTGGTGTTGGCTCTGGCTTTGGAGTTGGAGTAGGAGTTGGCTCTGGTTCCGGTTCTGGTGATGGCTTTGGCTCTGGATTCGTCCATCCAGGGTTACCGCAATCAGTGGTTGGGTTGATAACCACTTCGTTCTTGGTTACTCCGTTTGTAACAAACATGTTGGCATCTTTGAATCTTACATTTACTTTCTGCCCGCTGACATAGAATGTTCCGTCTGCCACAATCTGTGGGTTGTTTTTTCCTGGGGTAGAGAACATCTTTACCAGGAAATATTCTTCACCGGCATCATCTTTTTCTTTCTGTGGAGCACCGTTGTTGAAGAAGAACTTATCTGCCTTTATAACCGCCTTGGCACCATCGCCTTCCAGAATGCTATAACTGGTATCGTTGTTATATGATGCAAATTCACCAGAACAATTGACATAACTCTGGTCAGACAGGATGAGTTTGGCTCCTGAACTCTGAATGAATTTTGAACACTCCAGGTATTTGGCGTGTAAAGCTGTACCATCGTTGAGGTTCACTTCCTCATTGATTACTGCACCACATCCTGAGTAGAGGATAGAACCGTTTGTCAATTCCAGTTTTTTTGCTGTAATCTTTCCATCCACATTCATCTTGGTTGGCACATTATTTACAGCATCTAGTTTCAATCCTTCATTTTCTCCCAGTTGCAAATCTCCTTTGATATTGGTGGTTGAGCCTCCTGGATAGAGAGCCTTCGTAGTGACATTTCCGCCGAAATAGGCTTTGCCTGATATCGCAAGGTATTTGCCAGCTACATTCAAATTCTTTGATGTTCTAAATGTATGGTTTATGTCTATTCTTTCCTGTGAGAACTCAATGCTTCCGTAAACGTCGGCATTACAACATTTACCAACGTTGTTGTTTGTATCGATAATCTTTCCTCCTGAAAGAACAATTACTTTAGGATTATTGTCATACTGATAAGCATTCCAAGTCAGTGTTGCTCCAGAACAAACGTATATTGTTGTTCCTGCTACATTCATTCCATCTGTTGACATATTACCAGATTTAAGAACATATACACCTCCACTATGCATTCCATTCCATTTGTTTGTCAATGTGGCCAAATCTACCGCATCTGCAGGAACTGCTGGTTCTGCCGGCATATCAATTACGCCTTCAAAGATGGTAGAGTTACTATCATCAATAGTTCTTGAAGCCTTAGTTGTATTTGCAGCTTTCTTCTTGTAATTGATTACCTGAGAAGCAAGTGTTTGTGCATCTGTAGTGGATACAACAGTACTACCAATGATTTTCGAATTCATAGTTGGTAATATTGTTGTTCCGTCATCACTGTTACTATCACTACATGATGCCAGGAGCAATGCAGCAAAACTAATAGTAGCAAGCTTGATATTCATTGCTTTCATGATGTTTTTAATTTTGTTGTTTATAGCTTTTGTTCTCGTTTAAAACCTTATTGTTTTTGTAGCTATTTAACTTAGCTTTGATAAGGTTTGTTATTCCCCCACTCTCAAGTAAGAGTGGGGGAGAACTGAGATGTATTTCTTATTTTGTCTGTGTGATGGTGTACACCTGGATGCGGCTCTGACCGTATGCCACGTAGATATTTCCATTATCTACAGCTACATAGTTGGCAGACTTGCCACTGGCTGCCTTGCGGTGGCAAACTTCCTTGCCCTCCTTATCAAGAACAACTACACCATAGCTACCGCATGCAATATATACATATTGACCGTCTGTAGCTACACCATTAGCACAGCCCTTCACCTGACCTGCTTTACCACCTGCTGAGATAGTAGGGCATGTGAAGAAGTTCTGGTTTACTGTGCCGCCAGAAATCTTAGCTACACCATTCTCGCCCTTGCAGACGTAGATGTCGCCATTATTGTCAACAGCTACAACTGCTTTGTTACCCTTTGGCTCAACAGCACCAACTTGGTAAGTCTTCTCAGCAGTTTCCATATTAGAACTGTTGTAAACGTTCAACGTGCCATCCTCTGTCAATGCATAGAGCTTGCTGTTTACTGTAACAACGTGTTTGCCTACAGAGGAACCGTAGAGGTCAGCGTTGCCATCTTTGTCGAATACGTAGAAACCTTTGGTTGTTGCTAATACATGGTCTGTGCCGAATGCTGCAACGCAGTTGGCATCTATCTTGCTGTTCTTTTTGTCAACAGCATTGAGTACCATATTGTCGCTAATGCCTGAACCAGTAAGTTCAATCTCACCCATGAAAGCACCGACAGCTGTTCCTTCTGCTGAGCCATTGCCCTGCTGGCTACCAGCGAGGTAAAGCTTGTTTCCATCAACAATCAGGTGGTTGTAGTCGATTCTGTCAGCCTTCTTGCTTTGCTCGATAGTCAACTTTTTGTTGCCTTCGGTCATTCTGGCAACCTCGATGTTGCCACCTGCTACATCGTTACCATTAGTATGGTATGAAACGTAGAGCAAGCCGTTCGCTGGCTGAATACATGTTGCAGACTGACCGTCACTAGGATCTTCTGAAGATGCAATCAAATCGAGCTTCTTGCTAGCGACTAACAGTGAAGCATCACCCTTCCACTCATAACCATAGTTCTTGTTGTTTTCATCCTTATAGTCAACCATATCGTTCTGGGTAGTCTTGTCATAGTCGATATATGTAGCCTGGATAGCAAGATCCTCGAATGTATTCAACTCTGTAGAGCCATTGAAGCACTTCGTAAACTGGAACAGAAAACATGAGTTATTGCCACTGGTCTTGAATGAAAGGATTCTCTCATTGCCATTGTTTTCGAACTTATCAGCCTTGATTACTGCTACAGCGTTGTCTTCTGCCAACTCAATCTGACCCTGGTTGCTGTTGTCTGTTACCAAGTTGTTGACGTTTATTACGTTCTTGTTGCTTAAGCGAATCAAGCAATTCTTATTCAGGTTGAGGGTAGCGTTGCCTGCGACAATTTTTCCCTTTTCGTCCTTCGTGTTGTTTGTGACATTGATGTAGTTGGCAGAAATGTAAGCACCGCCATTTACGTTCATAGTACCAAATACTCTGATGGCAGAGTTTTTGCCAGCGGCCAAGTAGCCATCTACGTTGAGGTCCTGAGCCTTCAGGAAGCCCTCTATGCCTAACTGACTTTTAATGTTTACAGTACCGTTGCTGAAGATATTAGATGTGGTGTAAATATTTGCACCATTCTCGATGTTCAACACAGTGGCACGGATAGAACCCTTGATGTAAGCCTTTGCATTAGCACCGAAAGTAACCTTCTGAGTAGGAGTGATACTCTTTGCCTTTTCTGCAGCAGTAGTTTCTTTGATAGCTCCAAGACCTGTTGTCAAATCCTTGCCCTGGCTTGAAGTGCCTTTAAAATTAGCGTAAAGTTCACCATTGATGTTGATGTCACCAGTAGCAACAAACTTGTTCTTGGCATCTGTGCAGAATACGGTGTTGCCTTTAGCTATCATTTCGCCATTGCCGGTATATTTCAATGTAGCGCTACTCTGCAATACGATGGTAGTGTTGGTCATCTTTGTTGTATTATCGTACTCGAAAGTAGAGCCTCCGTGTACAAAGATAGTAGCACCCTCGATAGTCTTACCAGCGAAGTTAAGGCTCTTATTGCTGGTAATTGCATAGTTCTTGTTTGTAAGGTCAGCTGCGTTGTTGAGCTGCTTTGCGTTTTCCTCTTCAGGAGCATCTTTGAAAACAGGAAAAATAGAGCTGTCTTCTACTCTTGTGTTAAGGAAGAACTTTCTTGCCTTAGCTGTTGTGTTCTTGTAGTTTACAACACGGCTGTTATCTACATTCTGTGATGCAAGCGTAATTGTAGTGCGGTCAACTACGTTGATCTTTGAACCATCTGTAGGATCGCTATTGCTGTCACTACATGATGCGAATACGAATGCCGCCAAACCGATGGCAGCAAGCTTTGAATTGAATACTTTCATATCTATTTAAGTTTAAATTGTACTTTCAGTTTCTGATTAATATCACTTACTTATATTCTTGTCCTCCAGCTCGTTGTTCTTTTTTGGGTAGTTTGACTATCGTTTTGGTAGTTTGACTATCATCATCTTGCGTACACTTACAAGTGGAGCTTTTAGACGCTGCAAAATTTAATGAAATTATTTCATAAATAGTTGTTTTTTAGGGTTAAATAAACTTAATTCATTACTTTTTGTTCTGATTCTCATTAGGTTGGTTTGTTGTGGGCGATAACGGATTGGCTCTTCCGCTTGTCAAACGATAACATTTCTGAACTCATTAACCCGAAAATTACTCCGAAAGATAGCAGAATATCTCCGAAGAATACGAAAATATCTCCGATAGATAGCAGAATATCTCCGAAGAATAAACCAGGAAAACAAATGTTGGGAATACGATGATGGATATGTGTTGTGGTGACGAGGTGAAGGGTGAAGGGTATATTTTAAATCTTATATTATATTTTTTTTTTAGGATTTTTGGAAAAACCGGAAAGTCAGAAAAATGAAAAAACGGATTTTTTCCCTTGCCGCGCGTATATATAAAAAAGAGTTTTCAAACCTTCACCCTTCACCTTTTTATTTAAGGTTTTGTGTGTCAAATAGTTACGGGTGAAGGGTGGTGAAGGGTGTTTTTCGCTTTTTATAAACATATTTTAAGAGTTTGACCCATTTTTACATATTTTAAGCGTTTGTTTTTGGTTCCGAAAGAGGTGCCGTTTTTTTAGGGTCCCATTTTTTCTCTTTTCTTACCGCTGAAATCTTTGAAAAGCGAGTGGGGTAGGGTATCCTGTCTTATGTTGTGTTAAACAATTATCAGATAAAAGAAGTTAACGATACCGAAAAAGGACTGATTTTTAAACAAATATTAACGCAGAAATCTTGAAGTTTCGCATATTTGATTGAACTTTCGTATGTGGGGAAGTTAAGGGAAGTTAAAGAAGTTGTCACTCTCTACGGTCGTTCAGTAAACCAGTAAAACAAAGATTTCCGAAACAGAATGGTATTCGGTTTATCAATTATTTGCTGAACTTTCGCATGTGGTTCAAGAACGGGCTGAAGGCCCAAAAGCTCCTAGCCCAGGGCATCGCCCTGGGTATAATGTGTGCAAGCCAGTCGCCCTGAAAGGGCAAAAGCCTTATGTTTTGCCTGGAGTTTTAAAGCTTTTGCCCTTACAGGGCGACAGGTTTGCGTCCGTAATTACCCAGGGCGATGCCCTGGGCTAGGGGCTTCTGCCCTTTCAGGGCGTGTGGGGTAAAACTAGCGGAAGTTCAGCGGGTTTATGTGTATTATTTGCCATATAGGGTTTGATATTTATGAGCAGCTTGGTTGGAAGCTTCTCTTATCATGTTTATTACTTTTTTCTTTGTATCTTCGTGCTCTTCTCTGTATATTTCGGCTGCCTCATGCATAATCTGAGCCAGCATTTCATCTGTTGGCTCTTCCATGCTTGTCAGCCGATAGCTATTTAATTCTTTTTCTGAAATCATAATTCTAATCTTTTAAAGCCTGCTGCAAATAAGCTGCTTGTTTTAAGTTTTTTGAAGTAGCTAGTATTGGTTTATAAAATCTTCCAGAAAATCTTCCGGTGTTCCAACTTTGATGCTTGCAGTTTTGAAATCTTTAATGTTCCTGGTTACAATGTAGTCCGCTTTTGCTTTTTCTGCACATTTGTATTGCATGGCATCTTCAAAGTCTTCAAAGTCGGATATGGTTGCATAGTTAACGCATTCTTCATCTGTTGCGACTACTTTACATATGTTGCAGAAATCAGCAATCAACGTTTTTATTCTGTTGTTGTCGTTGTTCTTGCTTAATATATAGCTTGCGGTCGCAAAAGATATGGCTGCTGCGTATAATTTGATCTTTTGGTTGATAGCTAAGCTCATGATGATTGCTGCGTCATCGTAGAACCCCGTTCTGTTTCCAAGATAATCAATTATCACATTTGTATCTAAGAAAACCTGTTTCATATCATCTTATTTCATGTAGTCCTTGTAGTATTCGTTTTTGTAGTCGAATGACTCTGGCGAGTTGATGCCTTTAGTCATGGCTGCAATTCTTGGGTCTATAACTAAGTCTGCCTTGGTTATTTTCTTAGTCTTTGTCTTGTTGGGAGACACAGCCTTGTTAGGAGACAGTATTTTCTTCAGTGCTTTGACAGCCTTGCTTATTGTCTCGTAATCCTCGTTGGCAATTATGTTGACGAGTGATTGATATTCTGTTTGTAACTCTAATGTTGTCATAATTTAATCTTTTAAAACCTTTTGCAAAGATACGCTGAATTTTTGTAACTTCCAAATTTTTAGGATGTTTTTTGCATTAGGGGTAGAGAAAATAACATACTATAGCAACGCCTGGCGGGGTTTGCGTATTCTCTTGTACGTAAGATAGTATAGAGTGGGGTTTACTTGAAATTGGAGTGAGGCTTACTTCAATAGTCAACGAATATTATTTCAGTGACTAACGAAGGCTGTTTCAGTGACTAACGAAGGCTATTTCAGTAAGAACAGGAGGCTGTTCCTGTGAGAATAGCTTTCTGTTGCACTTTTTTCTGCATTTTTTCTCTTATCCTGCAACCTTTCTGTATCTTCTTACGTCTAACCATCAGATTTCCGAAACGGTATTCGGTTTATCAATTATTTAGAAACATAAAATTAGAAATGATATGAAGAAATTTGGTATTTGGGCGGTGGCTGCCGCTTTATTCTTTGCCCCAATGGGCTTGAGTTCTTGCAGTATGGGATCTTCTGCCAGTGAAATGAAGGGAAGTCTCAACTTTACGCAGGATGATTTGACCGAGAAGCCTTTCAAGGCAATCGACGTGAATGTGATTGCCAGCGTTTATTATACCCAGAACAATGGCGATGAATGCAGCGTTCGATTGGATTACTCTGCCATCAAGGATGCTGAGTTCGTACAGAAACTCAAGGAGAAACTCAAGGTGGTTTATCGTGACGGCGAGGTGAAGATCGGACTCAACGGAAAGGTCAAAGTGCCTGCCGCGTGTAACTCTGAAAAGAATAGACTCAAGATTTATATCACCAGTCCTGACCTGGTGAAGATTGCACAGGAAGGCGTGGGTTCATTCTATGCCAAGACGATTAATAGCGACCGCCTGAAAATCGATAACGAGGGTGTAGGCTCTGTCAAGATTGGGAAGATTCTTGCCAACAAACTGGAGGTAACCAACGAGGGTGTTGGCTCGGTAAATATCGATGATGTGGCTGGAGATGATATGGACATTGATAACGAAGGCGTAGGCTCGGTGAAAATCTCTAAGATTGAGATGGGAAGTGTGAAACTGGATAATGAGGGCGTAGGCTCTGTTAATCTGGGAATGTTTAAGGGCGGCAGTCTGATTATCAAGAACGAAGGTGTGGGCAGCGTGAAAGCCAAGGTTGACTGTCAAAGTGTAAACGCTACATCCGAGGGTGTTGGCGGAGTTAACTTGAGCGGCGTAACCCGTCAGTATAATAAGAATAAAGGTGGAATCGGAGGAATCTCTGATGGCGGATTGACTGTAAGAAAGTAACGTAAGTTGTTGGAAAACAGAATGTAAAGTGGTTAAGGATTAGTGCGGAAAATTTTCAAAAATTCATTTTGAAAATTTTCCGCAGCTAAGAAATTCGTAATTAGAAGTCCCACTTTACACCGAGGCAAGGGCGAACCATCCAGCCGGCATTGCTGCCGAAGTTGTGGCTGATTTCTACCTCGCTACCTACGCTCAGGTTCTCGCAGCCGAAGTGCTGACCTACATTATACCAGAGCTGTGGCTCAGTGGTGAAGACGGTGTGCTCAGTTTTGTAATCGATGTTGCCATCCTTGTCGAGCTTCGGGTCGCCATCCTTATCCAGGAAAGAACTGTGGTCCTCCCACCAGAAATCTGCGAAACCGCTAAAGTTCAATCCCTTTAATCCAAAGATGTCTTTGCATCCCCAAACAGCAGTAAACTGCATTGGCACGTTCTGGTCGGTCTTGCGGATAGTCTTGTAGAGTGCCTGGAGTGTCAAGGTGTTCTTGAAACTCTTGTCGTGCATGAAATACTCCACACCGAAGAGCCAGGCATTGTTGATAGGGTAGTTCTTGGTAATACCACCATTATACTCTACGTGGAGGCTCCAGTTCTTCATTGGGCTGTTCTGCCAGAAGTTCAATGCACGTGAAATCTCAGTATAGGTTCCACCCTGTGCCACGTTTGGACTGCTGGTGTCCATCTTGTCGTAATTGAAGTCGTGGTCTACAAAGAAATAAGTGTTACCCCATTTGTCCTGCTTGAACATTTCGAGTGTGAGGGTAACAAACTTGCGGTCACTGCCGAAGTCATAGAAAACTTGGGCGTTGGTCTGTGCTAAAGTTTTGCTCGCAGGGAGCAACGCAAGTGCCATGAGCAGTAGGCTTTTCATCTTTTTCATAATTTTTTTCTTTTCTTTATTATTTATTAAATGAAACAAAAAACTGCGGACGGAAGGCCCGCAGTTTGTAATTATATTTATCCGTAACGATTAGTATGCGAAGAGAGGGTAATCCTTCATTGTAGCATTCACCTTTTCGCGAACGCGGGCAATGACCTTCTCATCCTCAGGAGCATTCAGAACCTCCTCGATGAGTTCGGCAATGAGGTGCATCATATCTTCCTTGGCGCCACGTGTGGTCATGGCTGCTGTACCCAGGCGGATACCTGATGTCTGGAAGGCAGAACGGCTGTCGAATGGAACCATGTTCTTGTTGACTGTGATGTCGGCTGCAACCAGCGCATTCTCAGCGACTTTACCTGTAAGATCTGGATATTTACTTCGGAGGTCTACGAGCATTGAATGGTTGTCTGTACCACCGCTCACAATACCGAATCCGCGACCGATGAGGTCATCTGCGAGTACGGCTGCATTCTTCTTTACCTGAGTAGCATACTCCTTCCATGAAGGCTGCAGATTCTCATTGAAGGCTACTGCCTTGGCAGCGATGACGTGCTCCAGCGGACCACCCTGCTGACCTGGGAATACGGCAGAATTCAAGAGCATGCTCATCTTCTTAACCTCGCCCTTCTTGGTAGTCAAGCCCCATGGGTTGTCAAAATCTTTGCCCATCAGAATGATACCGCCACGAGGACCACGGAGGGTCTTGTGAGTAGTAGAAGTAACGATGTGCGCATACTTCAATGGGTTGTCGAGCAGACCGGCTGCAATCAGACCTGCAGGGTGAGCCATATCAATCATGAGGAGAGCGCCTACCTCATCGGCAATCTTGCGCATGCGGGCATAATCCCACTCGCGGCTGTAAGCGCTACCACCACCGATAATCAGTTTTGGTTTGTGTTCAAGAGCCAGCTTCTCCATCTCGTCGTAGTCTACACGGCCTGTCTCCTTGTTCAGGTTGTAACCGATAGGGTTGTAGAGAATACCGGATGTATTGACGTGGCTACCATGAGAGAGGTGGCCGCCGTGGTCGAGGTTCAAGCCCATGAAGGTATCACCTGGCTTCAATACAGCAAGCAGAACAGCAGCGTTAGCCTGAGCACCAGAGTGAGGCTGTACGTTGGCATACTCAGCACCGAACACCTTCTTTACACGCTCGATGGCGAGGTTCTCTACGATGTCAACTACCTGGCATCCGCCATAATAGCGCTTGCCTGGCAGACCCTCGGCATACTTGTTAGTAAGGTAAGAACCCATAGCGTTCATCACCTCGTCACTCACGAAATTCTCAGAAGCGATAAGCTCCATACCCTTCAGCTGGCGCTGATGTTCTCTTTCGATTAAGTCGAAAATCTCTTGATCTTTTACCATTTCCCTTTACTTTTTATGGTTGATGTTTAATGAAATCGGATGCAAAAATAAGCAATATCTCTCAAACTACCAAATAAATCGTAACATTTTGAGTGATATTGCTTACTTTTTGTTATAAACTACCTGTTTTTATTACTTGCAGAGCTCTACTTTACCCAATTGCTGCTCTTTGTCGCAGTAGTGGCAACGTACGATACCGAGCACTTTGTCTACGGTATGGAAGAGGGTCTGCATAGGCTCGTTGTTGGTGATGCACTTAGGGTTGTTGCACTTTACGATGCCCTTCAGCGTATCAGGAGTCTTGACGGTCTTCTTCTCTACGATTTCGTAGTCTTTGATGATACTCAGTCCGATGTTAGGCGCAACGACAGAGAGTCGGTTGATTTCCTCATCGGTAAAATACTTGTTGGCAACCTTGATGATGCCCTTCTTGCCAATCTTCTTGCTTGGCAGGTTGTAGCCGATAGTAACAGGAGTCTCCATCTTCTCCAACTGGAGCAGATTTACTACCTGATAGGTCTTTTCGGCTGGTATATGGTCGATTACGGTACCGTTCTCGATAGCCGCAACCACTAATTGACTTTTATTGTTTCCCATCTGTCTATTAACTATAAACTATTAACTATAAACTACTCAATAATGGTCTTGTCGTTCTTCACATCATCGAGCGAGATGCCGAGGCAGTGGCAGAAGATAGCCTCACGCGCATAGAGACCGTTCTGAGCCTGCTGGATATAGTATGCATGTGGATCATCATCTACATCGTAAGCAATCTCGTTGACGCGTGGCAGCGGATGCATGATCTTCATGTTTTCCTTCGCCTTGCAGAGCATGTCGCGCTTCAGGATATACACGTTCTTTACGCGCTCATACTCCATCAGGTCGCTGAAACGCTCCTTCTGTACACGGGTCATGTAGAGGATGTCGGCACCTGCAATCACATCTTCGTTAAAGTCCTCGTGCTCAACATATTTGATGTTGTGCTCCTTGCAGTAGAGTTTATACTCTTCTGGCATGGCGAGTTCCTTAGGTGCGATGAAATGGAAAGTAGGATTGAAGTGGCGCATAGCTGTGATAAGTGAGTGAACGGTGCGTCCGTATTTGAGGTCACCCACAAGATAGATGTTCAAGTTCTCCAGGGTACCCTGAGTCTTGTATATAGAGTAGAGGTCGAGCAGGCACTGTGAAGGATGCATGTGAGCGCCGTCGCCTGCATTTACGATAGGCACTGGTGCTACCTCACTGGCATACTGGGCTGCTCCCTCGATGAAATGGCGCATGGCGATTACATCGGCATAGTTGCTTACCATCAGGATGGTATCCTTGAGGGTCTCACCCTTGGTGGTACTGGATGTCTTGGCATCAGAGAAACCAATGACACGGGCACCAAGACGGTTGGCAGCGGTTTGGAAACTGAGTTGGGTACGAGTAGATGGCTCGAAGAAAAGGGTCGCTACGACCTTTCCCTTCAACAACTCCCTGTTCGGGTGCTTTTCGAACTCTTGCGCCATTTCCAGGAGGTACATGATTTTCTCCTTGGAAAGGTCTGCAATGGTCACAAAATTATGTTTTTCCATTTGAAATTTGATTGAATGTTCTAAAATCGCCCACAAAGTTACATAAAAAATCTGATTTATGTGTGATAAGTCAAAACTTTTATGTAATTTTGCACAAATATTTAAAGAAATAGTGATGAGAAAGCGATTTATACATATTTTATGGGCTGTTTTCGGCACTGGAATACTCATGGTAATTCTTGCCTTTGTTGCCATCTGGTTTGGAATGATTGGCTACATGCCCGACATCGAGGATCTGCAGAATCCTATCAACAGATTTGCTACCCAGGTTTACTCTGCCGATGGCAAGGTGCTTGGTACGTGGAACCTGAACAAGGAGAACCGTATCGTGATTCCTTACAAGAAAATGTCACCTTATTTAATAAAGGCACTGGTGGCTACTGAGGATGAGCGATTCTATGAGCATTCAGGTATCGACTTCCGTGCACTGGGACGTGCCATCGTCAAGCGTGGTATCCTGGGACAGACTAATGCGGGTGGTGGAAGTACCATCACGCAGCAGCTCGCCAAGCAGCTTTATTCTGAGAAGGCAGGCAGTACGATGGAACGATTGTTGCAGAAGCCGATAGAGTGGGTGATTGCGGTGAAACTGGAACGCTATTATACCAAAGAGGAGATTCTGGCTCTCTATCTCAATTACTTCGATTTCCTGCACAATGCTGTAGGAATCAAGACGGCGGCCAATACCTATTTTAATAAGGAACCGAAGAATCTGACCCTCTGTGAGTCGGCAACGCTCATCGGACTGTGCAAGAATCCGTCGCTCTTCAATCCGGTTCGCTATCCGGAGAGAGCGAGGGAGCGCAGAAATGTGGTTCTTTCGCAGATGGTGAAGGCGGGATATCTGAGCCGGAGCGAGTATAGCCAGTATGCTGCTGAGCCGCTGACACTCAATTTCCACCGTACCGACCATAAGGATGGTTCGGCTACTTATCTGCGTGAGTTCCTTCGCCAGTATATGATGGCTAAGCGTCCGGAGCGTAGTGATTATCCATCCTGGAACCGTGCCCAGTTTGTGGTGGATTCTATCCAGTGGGATAATGATCCGCTCTATGGATGGTGCAACAAGAACTATAAGAAGGATGGTTCGCCATATAATGTATACAGTGATGGACTGAAGGTGTTTACAACTATCGATAGCCGTATACAGCAGTATGCGGAAGAGGCTATGTATCAGCATGTAGCCCGCTATCTGCAGCCTCGCTTCAGTGCAGAGATAGCCCGCAAACCAAGCTCGCCATACAGCGATAAGCTGACACCGCAACAGATTAAGAGTATACTGAACCGCAGTATCACCCAGAGTGAGCGTTACCGTACGATGAAGGCTGCGGGGTATTCTGAGGATGAAATCAAGGCGGCATTCCGCAAGAAGCAGGAGATGACTGTATTTACCTATCATGGTGATATTGATACGCTGATGAGTCCGCTCGATTCTATCCGCTATTACAAGAGTTTTCTGCGTAGCGGTTTTATGAGCATGGATCCTAAGACGGGTGCTGTGAAGGCGTATGTGGGTGGATTGGATTATACTCATTTCATGTATGATATGGTGAGTCTGGGACGCCGGCAGGTGGGTTCTACCATCAAGCCATTCCTTTACAGTCTGGCGATGTCTAACGGCTTCCAGCCTTGCGATCTGGCGCCTAACCGTCAGCGGACCTATATGGTGGCAGGTCGTCCGTGGACACCTCGCAATGCCAACCATTCACGTGCCGGACAGATGGTTCCGCTGAGTTGGGGATTGGCGCAGAGTAGCAACTGGGTGAGTGCTTATCTGATGAGCAAGCTCAATCCGCAGCAGTTCGTACAGATGTTGCGCGACTTCGGCATCAACAGTCCTGATATCCATGCATCCATGAGTCTCTGTCTGGGACCATGTGAGGTAAGTGTCAGCGAGATGGTGAGCGCTTATACCGTATTTGCCAACCACGGCATTCGTACTGCTCCAATGTTTGTGAGCCGTATCGAGGATAATGAAGGTAATACGATTGCTACCTTCCAGCCACGTATGAACGAGGTGATCAGTGCCGATAATGCCATGAAGATGCTCACCATGCTGATGGGCGTTGTGGATAATGGTACGGCAGGAAGACTGCGCTACCGTTATAACCTGGAAGGACAGATTGGCGCCAAGACCGGTACTACCAATAACAACAGCGACGGTTGGTTTATCGGCTTTACTCCACAACTCGTAAGTGGCTGCTGGGTAGGTGGTGAGGAGCGCGATATCCACTTCGATTCCATGAGTATGGGTCAGGGTGCTACCATGGCTTTGCCTATCTGGGCGATATTCATGAAGAAGGTTTATGCCGACCCGTCGCTGGGTATCAGTCCTGCTATCAAGTTCGATTTGCCGGAAGACTACAATCCTTGTTCCCGCAAGGCAGCCGAACAGGATGACTTTGAGGAAGTAGGAGGTGGCAGCATCGACGAAGTTTTCGAATAAAAACCAAGGCATTCGCCATTTTTGCATGTATTTATTTTAAATAGTGCAAAAATGGCGAATGTTATTTGTTTATATGCATTTTTTTTTGTATTTTTGCAGAGTTTTAGAACATGCATAGCCCGAATGATGTTTCTTCGGGTTTTTCAAAATAGAAATAAAATAAAAAATCATTATAATGAACGTTTCATACAAATGGCTTAAAGAATACGTCGATTTCGATTTGACACCACAGGAGACTGCGGACGCGTTGACCTCTTGCGGACTCGAAGTTGACGCTTTGGAAGAAGTTCAGTCTGTCAAGGGCGGACTGAAAGGTCTCTATGTTGGTAAAGTGTTGACATGCGAGGAGCATCCTAACAGTGATCACCTCCATGTTACAACCGTTGACTTAGGCAAGGGCGAACCTCAGCAGATTGTCTGTGGTGCTCCTAACGTTGCTGCAGGTCAGAAGGTTATCGTGGCTGATTTGGGCTGCGTGCTTTACGATGGCGACCAGAGTTTTACCATCAAGAAGAGCAAACTCCGCGGTGTAGAGAGTTTGGGTATGATCTGTGCTGAGGATGAGATTGGTGTAGGTACCTCTCACGACGGCATCATCGTACTCCCAGAAGATGCTCCGGTAGGTCAGCCTGCTGCTGAGTATTATCACCTGGAGAGCGACTGGCTCATCGAGATTGATATCACAGCCAACCGTGCTGATGCGCTCGGTCACTGGGGTGTAGCCCGCGACCTGTATGCCTGGTTGAAGCAGAATGGCTACAAGACAAGCTTGCATCGCCCATCTTGCGATGAGTTTGTGGTAGACAACGAGGATCTTCCTATCGATGTTGAAATTCAGAATACTGAGGCTTGCAAGCGTTATGCCTGTGTAAGCATCACCGGTTGTGAGGTGAAGGAAAGTCCTAAGTGGTTGCAGGATAAGCTGAACATCATCGGCTTGCGCCCTATCAACAATATCGTGGATATCACCAACTACATCATGATGGCATACGGCCAGCCATTGCACTGCTTCGATGCAGACATGGTTACCGGTCATAAGATTGTAGTTCGTACCCAGCCAGAGGGCACCAAGTTTGTTACTCTCGATGGCGAGGAGCATACCTTGGGTGAGCACGACCTGAGCATCTGCAATGCTGAGGAGCCTATGTGTATCGCCGGTATCTTCGGCGGTAAGGGTTCTGGTACTTACGAGACAACCAAGGATGTAGTCTTGGAGAGTGCTTACTTCCATCCTACATGGATCCGCAAGAGCGCTCGCCGTCATGGCTTGAGTACAGATGCCAGCTACCGTTTTGAGCGTGGTGTAGATCCAAACGGACAGATTTATGCATTGAAGCAGGCAGCCATCCTCTGTAAGCAGTTGGCTGGCGGTAAGATTTCCATGCAGATCAAGGATGTATATCCAGAGCCAATGCAGAATTTCCCTGTTCGTCTGAACTATGAGTATGCGCATCGCCTCATCGGTAAGGAGATTGGTGCTGAGACCATCAAGAATATCGCCACATCTCTCGAGATGAAGATCGTGAAGGAGGATGCTGAGGGTATCGACCTCCTGGTTCCTGCTTATCGTGTAGACGTTCAGCGTCCTTGCGACGTGGTAGAGGATATTCTCCGTATCTACGGATATAATAATGTGGAGATTCCAACCCAGTTGAAGAGCTCCCTGACTGTTCAGGGCGATGAGGATAAGGCTTATCACAGCCAGAACCTCGTGGCAGAGCAGCTGGTAGGCGAGGGCTTCATGGAGATTCTCAACAACTCTCTGAGCAAGGCTAGCTACTATACCGACTTCGACCTCAACAAGTATCCTAACGAGACAACCGTGAAGGTGATGAACCCATTGAGTGCTGATCTCGGTGTGATGCGCCAGACGATGCTGTTCGGTGGTTTGGAGAGCGTGGTTCGCAACATCAACCATAAGAGCCAGAACCTGAAGTTCTTCGAGGTAGGTAACACCTATATATATAATAAGGAGAAGTGGAGCGAGGAGAGTCCTATCAAGGCTTACTCTCAGGAGGCTCACATGTCTCTCTTCATCACCGGTAAGCGCGTAGAGGGCAGTTGGGCTCATGCTGATGAGCAGAGCAACATCTACGAACTGAAGGCTGTGGTAGAGAATATTCTCCGCCGTGTGGGTATGCCACAGAACAACGTGGTAATCAAGCACAGCGACAATAACATCTTCTCTAAGGGCGTAAGTTACGAGACCCGTGCCGGAAAGGTATTGGTAGAACTGGGTATCCTGAGCCTGAAGTTGAAGAAAGCATTCGATATTGAGCAGGATGTATTCTATGCTGATATCCACTGGGATAACCTGATGAAGGCAGTGAAGAAGGTGAACCTTACTTACACCGACATCAGCAAGTATCCTTCAGTGAGCCGCGACCTTGCATTGCTCGTAGACAAGAATGTAGAGTTCGCTCAGATTGAGCAGATTGCCCACCAGACAGAGAAGAAACTTCTGAAGAGCGTTGTTCTCTTCGATGTTTACGAGGGTGAGCATTTGCCAGAGGGCAAGAAGAGTTATGCCGTTAACTTCATCCTGCAGGATGAGGAGAAGACTCTGAATGACAAGCAGATAGATGCTATCATGAAGAAGCTCATAGCCAACCTTACAAGCAAGCTCAATGCTGAATTGAGATAATGCAGAAGGTGCTCAGTGCAGAATTAAGATAATATTATAAACAAACGATAAACATTTAAAATTTTATTCCAATGGGAAGAGCATTTGAATATCGTAAAGCTACAAAGCTGAAAAGATGGGGCCACATGGCCAAGACATTTACTAAGTTGGGTAAGCAGATTGCTATTGCTGTGAAGGCAGGCGGTCCAGAACCAGAGAACAACCCATCATTGCGTGCTATCATCGCTAACTGTAAGCGTGAGAACATGCCTAAGGATAACATCGCTCGTGCCATCAAGAACGCTTGTGGCAAGGATACCAGCGATTACAAGGAGGTAACATACGAGGGATATGGCCCTCACGGAGTGGCTGTCTTCGTTGATACTCTGACAGACAACACTACACGTACTGTTGCTGACGTTCGTTCTATCTTCAACAAGTTCAGCGGAAACTTGGGTACAACAGGTTCTCTGTCTTTCCTCTTCGACCACAAGGCTGTGTTCACATTCAAGAAGAAGGAAGGTCTGGATATGGATGAGATGATTCTCGACCTGATTGACTACGGCGTAGAAGATGAGTTTGATGAGGATGAGGAGAACAACGAAATCACAATCTATGGTGCTCCTACAAGCTTCGGTGAGATTCAGAAGCACCTGGAGGCTGAGGGTTTCGAGGTAACTGGTGCTGAGTTCACTTACATCCCTAACGATTTGAAGGATGTAACTCCTGAGGAGCGCGAAACTATCGACAAGATGGTTGAGAAGTTGGAAGAGTTTGACGATGTTCAGACTGTATATACCAACATGAAGCCAGAAATTCCTGCAGACGCAGAATAAGCATTATGTTGCAGCAAGACAAACAGGATAAGTTGCAGAAGGTAACTTATCAGACTCATGGCACCTGCTCAAAATACATCTGCATCAGTATAGATGAAGATGGAAATGTGCAGGATGCCCAGTTCATCGGAGGCTGCGATGGCAATACCAAGGGCGTTTGTGCTTTGATTAAAGGCATGAAGGCAAAGGAGGTCATCGCCCGACTGAAGGGTATCACTTGTGGCAATAAGCCTACAAGCTGTCCAGACCAGTTGGCGACAGCTTTGCAGGAAATGGGATATTAAGAGTATTTTAGGCACGGATTACTATAGTGATCCGTGCCTTTTCTACTACTAGTACTCCGTGTCTTTTCTAATACTTGAAGGTATCATCCAGCAACACCTCCTTCGGGTTCTTAGCCGAATGATATACGAAACGGAAGGTGAAATGCTCTTCCTTATATTTCTTCAGACCAGGGTTGTTGTCCAGGGCTTCCTTCTGAATTTTATGGAGCTTACCCTTGTTGGCATCAATCGCCTTCTTGTTATCTGCCTTGTTTCTCAAAGAGATATAGTACGTATATATCTTCTTGGTTTTATCAAATGCAGCACTGTCAGTCCTGGCGTCGTTAACGTATGGAGTAGGACAGTATTTTTCAGTATATTCCTTGGCTTCACGAGCTGCTTTGTCCTCCAGACTTTCTGTACAAGAAACGAGCAAAGAAGCAAAAATACCGATGTAAATCAACTTTTTCTTCATGATTTTTCTATTTTTTATCTAAAAATCTCTATTATTTTCAATATTTTGTGCAAAGATACGAAAAAAAATACTATCTTTGCACTCTAAAGAGAGAAAATTATATGGAGAATATAAATAAAATAAGAAATTTCTGCATTATTGCACATATAGACCATGGTAAAAGTACCTTGGCAGACCGACTTCTGGAGAAGACTCAGACCATCAAGATTACTGAAGGACAGATGCTTGATGATATGGATTTGGAAAGAGAACGTGGTATCACGATCAAGAGCCATGCTATCCAAATGGAATATAAGGCAAAGGATGGACAGACCTATATCCTGAATCTTATCGATACTCCGGGACATGTTGACTTCTCATACGAAGTTTCCCGTTCCATCGCTGCTTGCGAGGGAGCACTGCTGGTTGTTGACGCAACTCAAGGCGTTCAGGCACAGACCATTTCAAACCTCTATATGGCTATCGAGCACGACCTGGAGATTATTCCGGTAATCAATAAGATAGATATGCCTTCAGCTATGCCTGATGAGGTAGAAGACGAAATAGTAGACCTGATCGGTTGTAAGCATGAGGATATTCTCCGTGCTTCAGGTAAGACCGGTGAGGGTGTAGAAGATATATTGGAAGCTGTCGTTAATCGTGTTCCTGCTCCGGTAGGAGACGAGAAGGCACCGCTTCAGGCTTTGATTTTCGACTCTGTATTCAACTCTTTCCGCGGCATCATCGCCTATTTCAAGATAGAGAATGGCGTGATCCGTAAGGGAGATAAGGTGAAGTTCTTCAATACCGGCATGGAATATGATGCTGATGAAATCGGTGTATTGAAGATGGATATGATTCCACGCCAGGAATTGGGTACCGGTGAGGTAGGTTATATCATCTCGGGTATCAAGAATGCTACCGAGGTAAAGGTGGGTGATACCATTACCCATATCGCCCGTCCTTGTGACAAGGCGATTGCGGGTTTCCAGGAAGTGAAACCTATGGTCTTTGCCGGTGTTTATCCTATCGATCCTAGCGATTACGAGAATCTGCGTGCATCGCTCGAAAAACTGCAGCTCAATGATGCTTCATTGACTTTCTCGCCAGAGAGTTCTGTGGCTTTGGGCTTCGGTTTCCGTTGCGGATTCCTCGGATTGCTCCACATGGAAATCGTACAGGAGAGACTGGACCGTGAGTTTAATATGGATGTCATCACTACCGTACCTAACGTATCTTATATGGTATACGACAAGCAGGGCGGTGTGAAAGAGGTTCACAATCCTTCCGGATTGCCAGACCCAACACTGATAGACCATATTGAGGAACCATATATCCGGGCAACCATCATTACGGCAACCAATTATATTGGACCTATCATGAAACTCTGTCTGGATAAACGAGGCGAACTCATCAACCAGGAATATGTGAGTGGAAACCGTGTAGAGCTCCACTTCATGTTGCCATTGGGAGAAATCGTCATCGACTTCTATGACAAGCTGAAGAGTATCTCCAAGGGATATGCTTCGTTCGACTATCATATCGATTCATTCCGTCATTCCGACCTGGTGAAGCTCGATATCCTGTTGAATGGAGAGCCTGTAGATGCATTGAGTACTTTGACTCACCGCGATAACTCTGTGAGCTTCGGCCGCAGAATGTGCGAGAAGTTGAAGGACCTCATACCTCGTCAGCAGTTCGATATTGCTATCCAGGCAGCTATCGGTGCCAAGATTGTGGCACGTGAGACTGTTAAGCAGGTGCGCAAGGATGTTACTGCCAAATGTTATGGTGGTGACGTGAGCCGTAAGCGCAAGTTGCTGGAGAAGCAGAAGAAGGGTAAGAAGCGCATGAAGCAGATTGGTAATGTGGAAGTTCCACAGAAAGCCTTCCTGGCTGTGCTCAAACTCGACTAATGATTTAATATAAGTATAAAGGAAAAGGAGGTTAAGTATTATGGCAGACTTTAAAGTAATTACCCCTAAGCGTGATATTGCGCGCGAGTTGGCGCGTAAATATAGTACGATGACTCATGATGAGCTCGATGTGATGGAAGATATCCTGGAGCCTATCAAGTATGGCAAGGGCGAGATGATCTTGCCTGAAGGTGAACAGTGCATGGGTATCTCGTACATCGAGAAGGGATTGATACGCCAATTTTACTTAAAGAATGGCAAGGAGGTGACTGAACATCTGGGTGTGGATCATTCCATCTTTATGTGCATTGAGAGCCTCTTTAAGGAAGAGCCTACCCGCCTGCAGGTAGAAGCTCTGGAGCCTACTCTGGTGTATATGTTACCGAAGAAGAAGCTGGAGGCGGCTGCTATGCGTAATGTCAATATCCAGATGCTTTATCGTAAAATACTGGAAGAGAGTTTGATTCAGTCTCAGATTCATGCCGATCTGATGCGATTTGAGTCGGCACCTAATAAATATAAGCGCCTGTGCGAAATGAACCCACAGGTGGTTCTGCGTGCTCCGCTCACCTATATCGCAAGTTATCTGCAGATGACTCCGGAAACGCTGTCCAGAATCCGCTCGAATACTTTATTATAATTTATAACTTATAAAAAATGGTGTGACTTCAAAACCGAAGTCACACCATTTTTTTGTATCTTTTGATTCTATGGAATAAAGCTTTCTTTATTCCATAGATAGAAGTTTTCTTTATTCTGCCGTATAGAGGAATCGCTTGATACTCTTCTTAGGAGTCTTTTCAAACTCATCTTCATGTATACGTATTTCTGATACTTTGCTGTAAGCAGGAATCATGGTGTTGAGCTCCTGGCGGTTCTGCTCCATGACATCTGTCAGTTCTTTGGTACCGAGATTCAGGGTCTGAGCTTCATCATAGTCAGGGTGAACCAGAGCAATGAGCTTATCGCCCTTCTGTACAACCACGCTTTCCGCTACCAGAGCCAAAGAGTTGAGCTTATCCTCAATCTCCTCAGGGTAGATATTCTGACCGTTTGCGCCAAGCAGCATGTTCTTGCTACGACCCTTGATGAAGACGTTGCCGTCACCATCCATGGTTCCGAGGTCGCCTGTATGATACCATCCGTTCTCGTCGATGGTCTGCTTGGTAGCTTCCTCATTCTTATAGTAACCCAACATTACGTTAGGACCCTTGGCAAGGATTTCGCCCGGTACATTCTCAGGATCAGGACTGTCGATGCGGACCATCATGTGGAGGGCAGCCTTACCGCAAGAGCCCGGTACGAAGTTTTTGTAATCCTCGTAGCAGATGATAGGGGCACATTCTGTTGCGCCATATCCCACAGTATATTTGAAACCTACGCTATGGAGGAAACTTTCCACTTCCTGGTTAAAGGCTGCACCACCGATAATCACCTCGTAGAAGTTGCCACCGAAGGCATTGGATACCTGGTCGCATATCTTCTCCTTCACCTTCTTGCTGATCACAGGCATGTGGAGCAGCATACGCATGCGGTTGTTCTGGATCTTAGGGAATACCTTCTTGCGGATAATCTTCTCGATAACCAGAGGTACAGCTATGATGACGGCTGGCTTGATGCGGCCGAATGCCTCGGCGATGATGGCTGGGCTAGGGATGCGGGTGAGATAGAAGACGTGGCAGCCCTTGATGAATTCGAAGATAAATTCAAACGCCATGCCGTACATGTGGGCCATCGGCAGGATACTGATGATAGAATCTCCCGACTTGATTTTCTTGCCCAGTACGTCCTCAGCAAAATCTGCATTGCCCCAGAGTGCACGGTATGGAACCATTACTCCCTTGGAGAAACCGGTAGTTCCGCTGGTATAGTTGATCATAGCCAACTCATCCGGATTCTGTTCCATATAGTAGTTGACATGGTTTTTGCGGAAGTACTTAGGATACTTGATACCGAACATCTCGTTGAGGTGTTCGCGCGCATAAGTCAACTTGTCAGTGCGGGAAACGACAAGTGAATAATCCGGTATATAGATGATGCCTTCAAGACCTGGCATCTTCGTTGCATCAATCTGTGTAGCTACAACATCACCCACAAAGAGCAGTTTGGCATCGCTGTGGTTTACGATGTTGTGAATCTGGTCTGGCATGAATTCATGCAGGATAGGTACGGCAATGGCACCATAGGTAAGGGTAGCAAGGAATGCTACAGCCCAGTTTGCGCTATTTCGACCGCAAAGTGCTATCTTGTCGCCCTTTACTACACCAGAGTTCTCAAACATGATGTGTAGCTTCTCAATTTTGCGTGCTACATCATGGTACTGCAAGGTTGCTCCCTTGTAGTCTGTCAGAGCATCCATATCCCAATGGTCTACGATGCTCTTTTGGATGAGTGCGTTAAAGCTTGGAATCTCCATATTCTTGTTATTTAACGATTTGCTTTTTTATATTTTTCTCGTACTGAAGTCCGTTTGCTGATGATAGACCTTATCTGCTGATAATCTGTCAGCAGATAGGCCCTGTCTCTAGATTGCGTTCTGATAGAGGTAACGCTTGATAGACTTCTTGGCTGTCTTTTCAAATTCCTGATTATGAAGTTTGATGCGTGATACCTTTGCGAAGCTAGGCATCTGCAAGTTCAGTTCCTTGCGGTTCTGCTCCATGATGTTCTCCAGGTCTTCGTCTGTAAAGCCGAGGTTGTTAACTTCTTCCATATCCGGATGAACCAGAGCTACCAGCTTGTCATCGCTCTGTATTACGATGCTCTCGTTGACCATAGCCATGGAGTTGAGCTTGTCCTCAATCTCTTCCGGATAGATGTTCTGTCCGTTAGGTCCCAGCAGCATGTTCTTGCTTCTGCCTCTTACGAAGAAATGTCCGTCGGCGTCCATCGTTGCCAGGTCGCCTGTATGGAACCATCCGTCTTTATCTATTACGGCATCTGTTGCCTCCTGGTTCTTGTAATATCCCTTCATCACATTGATGCCGCGGCAAACCAGTTCACCGGCTACGTTCTCCGGGTCATCGCTCAAAACCTTTACCTCCATGTGCTTCACGGCAACACCACAGCTACCTGCCACATAGTTGTCCTGATGGGCAAAGGTGATAAGTGGAGCCGTCTCAGTGGTACCATATCCCATTGCGATAGGGAAACCTACGCTGATGAAGAAGTTCTCTATCTCCTTGTTGAGCGGAGCACCACCCACAACAACCTCGCAAGGACGTTCGCCAAACTTTCTCAATACAAACTCGCGAACCTTCTCCTTGATGCGCTTATTGATGACAGGCATGTTCATCAGCAGTCGTGCACGGTTGGTTTGGATATGTGGGAAAACTTCCTTTCTTACAATCTTGTCTACTACAAGCGGCACCGCATAGAGGATGTCTGGCTTGATTTCTGACAACGCCTCTGAGATGAGCGTTGGGCTCGGCAGACGGGTAAGGAAGAAGATATGGTTACCCAATACTATATTGAAGAGAAATTCTGTCATGAGTCCATACATGTGAGCCATCGGAAGGGTAGAAAGGATGTTGCAGTTCTTACCTATGTTAGGCTTCACTGAATCGATGAGGTAGTCGAGATTACCCCAAAGTGCTCTGTATGGGAGCATCACACCTTTTGAGAAACCGGTAGTTCCACTGGTATAGTTGATCATTGCCAGTTCTTCAGGATCGTCTACGTGATACTTCACGTGTTCTGGTCTGAAATACTTAGGATATCTGTGTCCGAACATGGCATTGAGGTTCTCGCGCGCATAAGTCAGTTTCTCAGAGCGCGAGATGACAAGCGAATTGTCCGGAAGATAGATGATTCCTTCCAGCGAAGGCATCTCCTCTGGTGTTATCTCTGTAGCTACCACGTCACCAACGAACAGAAGTTTGCTTTCGCTGTGGTTCACGATGTTGTGAATCTGCTCAGGCTTGAATTCGTTCTGTATAGGTACGACAATGGCTCCGTAAGTAATAATGGCCAGGAAGGCTACTGCCCACTGGCTACTATTTCTTCCGCAGACGGCAATCTTGTCGCCCTTCTTTACATCGCTGTTTTCGAACAGGATGTGTAGCTTCTCAATCTTTCTGGCAATATCGTGATATTGGAGGGTTGTGCCCTTGTAATCGGTGAGCGCATCCAGATTCCAATTCTTGATAATGCTGTTCTCAATATACGAGTTAAAACTTGGTATTGAATTCATTGCACAATTTACAAAATTTTGTGCAAAGATAATGAAAATAGTGCACACTGCAAAATAAAATGTGCACTATTTTCAAAAACTATATAAAATAATTAGTTTTTTTCCTTTTTAGTCTACATATTGTGGTGTTATAGACTGAATTTTACTCATATCTCATTGATTTGGCTGGATGGATATGAGAAATCAGGTAGCTTGGTGCTACGAGCATGAAGATGCTTATCAGCAGCGTAGCTATGTTCAGGGCTATGATGGCAAGCCAGTTGAATTCTACCGGAACGGTACTTACATAATAGGTCTGTGCATCGAGTTTGATGATGCCTGTAAAGTACTGGAGGGTAAGAATGCCGAGGGCGATGATGTTGCCCAGAAGCATACCCTTGCCGATGATGAAGACGGCAAACCACAGGAAGGTGTGGCGGATGGTCTTGTTGCGGGCACCCAATGCCTTCATTACGCCTATCATGGAGGTGCGTTCCAGAATGATGATGAGCAGACCGCTAATCATGGTGACGCCGGCTACTATCAGCATCAGACCGAGAATAATCCAGACATTCAGATCCATCAGGCTCAGCCATTGGAAGATGTTTGGATTCAGGTCCTTGATGGTAGAACTGCTGTAGGTTTCGCCATAGTGGTCTACCGTGCGGTTCACCTTATTAATAATATAATCTTCAGTCTCGTTGAGCTTGTTGAAGTCGTTTACTGTCAGTTCTGCACCGCTCGCCTGGTCTTCTTCCCATCCGTTCAGCTTCACGGCAGTATAGAGGTCGGTGTATACCATTACCTCATCATACTTCTTCAGGTTAGTCTGATAGATACCCTTGATGGTGAAGCGGCGCATACGCACTCCGTTGCCATCAAAGAAGTAGGCAAAGATGCGTTCTCCCGTCTTCAGCTTCAGCTTATCAGCCATCAGCTGTGAGATGAGAATCTGGTTATGGCTCGCCTTGTCATCAAACTTAGGGATGCTGCCTTCAATCATGTTCTGATGGATAAAGGTAGAATCGAAATCAGGTCCTACACCTTTGAACATGACGCCCAGGAAATCGCTGTCCGTCTTCAGGATTCCCTCTTTCATGGCAAATTTCTGCACATGTTTTACGCCAGGTATCTTTTTCAGTACGTTGACCATCGAGTCGTTCATGACCACCGGATACTGGTTTTGCTGCTGCAGCGTCATGAAGTCGGCCACCTGTATATGGCTTCCGAATCCTATTACCTTGTCGCGTATGGTATGCTTGAATCCGAGCACTACGCATACCGACATAATCATAATGGCGAGTCCGATAGCAACACCTGCAGTGGCTATATGAATAGCAGGGCGAGAAACTTTACGTTTATCGCCCTGATCGCTATATAATCTCTTTGCTATAAATAGAGGAAAATTCATCTTTTGTAATGTTGAATGTTGAGTGTTGAATGTTGAATGTTGAATGTTGAATGTTGAGTGTTGAATGTTGAGTGTTAATTTAATCTTTGTGTCCGTTAGGCAACTCAACATTCAACATTCAACACTCAACATTCAACATTGTTATAGTCCTTCGTCTTCCACTCTTCCCGGATAAGCCTCAAGTGCCTTACCCAGAACCACCAGAGCACGCTCCAGATCGTGTTTCTTCAAGACGTAAGCTACACGAACCTGATTGTGACCGGCTCCAGGAGTTGTATAGAAACCGGAGGCTGGAGCCATCATGATGGTTTCGCCCTCGTAGTTGAATTCCTCCAGACACCAGCGGCAGAACTTTTCAGAATCATCGATAGGCAGTTTGGCTACGGTATAGAAGGCTCCCATAGGAATAGGAGAGTATACGCCCGGAATACGGTTCAAGCCGTCTATCAGGCACTTACGGCGCTCTACATACTCATCGTATACATCGCGGTAGTACTCTTCAGGAGCATCCAGAGAAGCTTCGGCTACAATCTGACCAATCAGTGGAGGAGAGAGACGGGCCTGGCAGAACTTCATCACCGCCTTGCGGATTTCAGCATTCTTGGTGATGAGGGCACCCACACGGATACCGCACTCACTGTAACGCTTCGAAACAGAATCGATGAGAACCGTGTTCTGCTCGATGCCTTCCAGGTGCATCGCACTGATATAAGGACTGCCGGTATAGATATACTCACGGTAAACCTCATCAGAGAAGAGATAGAGGTCGTACTTCTTCACCAGGTCACGAATCTGATTCATCTCTCTGCGGGTATAGAGATAGCCCGTAGGGTTGTTAGGGTTGCAGATCAGAATGGCACGGGTGCGCTCATTGATCAGCTCCTCAAACTTCTCCACCTTAGGCAGGGAGAAACCTTCTTCTATCGTTGTGGCGATGGTACGGATCTTGGCACCCGCCGAGATGGCAAACGCCATATAGTTAGCGTAAGCAGGTTCTGGTACGATAATCTCGTCGCCAGGGTTGAGGCAGCTCATGAAAGAGAAGAGTACAGCCTCAGAACCTCCCGATGTAATGATGATATCATCGGCAGTTACGTTGATGTTGAATTTCTTATAGTAATCTACAAGCTTCTCGCGATAGCTGAGATAGCCCTGACTTGGAGAATACTCCAAGACCGTGCGGTCTATATGCTTCAAGGCATCTAGGCCACATTGAGGAGTTGGAAGGTCAGGCTGACCGATGTTGAGGTGATATACCTTTACTCCACGTTTTTTTGCTGCGGCAGCCAGAGGAGCCAACTTTCTGATAGGTGACTCTGGCATTTCAAGACCGCGTACAGATATTTCTGGCATCTTAAAATATTGTTTCTTTCTATTAATTATCCGTGTCGAAAATTGAATTCTATGACCTTCTGGTCTTTTCAATTTACGCTATTCGGCTGCAAAGATAAGAAAATTAGATGAGAATTGAGAATAACTTTCGGTTAAATTTTATTTTTTGATTAAAAACTCTTTAAATATGTCGCTCTTTGCTTTCTTTTTTATAACTTTGCACTTAATTTCAAGAATTGTTATAAGATTATACTAATTAATTAAAATAAGTAAGAAGAAAAAATATGAGAAGTAGAACAAGTACATGGTTTGAGACCAAAGTGAAATATCAGAAGACAATGGAGGATGGTTCAGAAAAGGTTGTTTCTGAAGCATACGTAGTAGATGCTTTGAGCTTTACCGAGGCTGAGAGCGCCATCATCGATGAGATGTCGGTTTATGTAAGCGGCGAGTTGAAGGTGAGCGGTATCGGTAAGGCTTGCTACGGCGAAATCTTCTTCAGCGATGTGGATGATGATGATAAGTGGTATAAGGCTAAACTCCAGTTCATCACAATTGATGAGAAGAGTGAGAAGGAGAAGCGCAGCAATGTTACTTATCTTGTTCAGGCTAAGTCTCTCGCCCGTGCCCTCCGTTATATTGATGAGGTGATGGGCAAGACGATGATAGATTATGATGTGGTTGGTTTGAACGAAACCAAACTGATGGATGTATTCGAGCACCATGCTCCTAACGAGAAGAAAGAGGAGAAGAATGATGTGCCTGAATACGAGGAGAAATAATTCAACACTCAACATTCAACATTTAGAATATGGACTATGATGTAAAAGGAAATCTCCATGAGGTGCTGGGCAGCTTGCCTGCCGGTGTCCGTCTCGTTGCTATCAGCAAGTTCCATCCCAACGAGTATATCGAGGAGGCTTATGCTGAAGGACAGCGTATCTTCGGCGAGAGTCATGAGCAGGAACTCGCCAAGAAGGTGGCTTCGCTGCCTGAGGACATCGAGTGGCATTTCATCGGTCATCTTCAGACTAATAAGGTGAAGTATATCGCACCTTATATCTCGATGATTGAATCGGTAGACAGTCTGAAACTTCTCAAGGAGATTGAGAAGCAGGCTGCCAAGCACGATCGTGTGGTGAAGGTTCTTCTGGAACTTCATCTGGCTGAGGAAGATACCAAATCGGGTCTTTCTCTTGATGCTTGCCGCGAACTCCTGGAGACAGGCGAATGGCGGGAGATGAAGCATGTGCAGATTTGTGGCATCATGATGATGGCATCTAATACAGACGATGAGCAGCAGATTGCTCAGGAGTTTGATGAGGCTGCCCGGTTCTTTGATGAGATAAAGGCCAGATATTTTGCTGATGATGATGCTTTCTGCGAGCGTAGCTGGGGTATGAGTCACGATTATCATATTGCCGTCAAGCACGGCAGCACGATGGTTCGTGTAGGTACCACCATCTTCGGTCCTAGAATATATTAAAATAATAAGAGGGTGTGTCATAAAACATGACACACCCTCATTGTTTATATATTAGTATACTATCTTCTGTCCCTTGTTGGTGATATAAATCTTGCCCTTTTGTGGAACGGAAACCTTTCTGCCTTCCAGATCAAAATAGGCTGTCGGTCTGTCTTTACCGATGATGACCGAAGAGATTCCGGTAGGAGAGAAGTTCTTGAGATAATCGAAGGTAACCAGACCGGTTGCTTCATCCTTTGTGATGTTGTAGAGCGGATGACTCGTATCAACACTGTTGTTCAGGGTGATACTGGTCAGACTGTTCACCTCGTACTCTGTAGCAGAGCCCGCCTTGTAGGTCGGGAACGGGTCGTTCTGAAGACTCGTTATAATATCAGCATCGCTAACTTTCTTGTTATAGCTGTTGTATACCATTCCGTCTGCAGGAACAATCATGACCCTTGGCTTACCTGTCGTGTTGTTGGGATTATCAAACAGATTAACCGATGACAAATCATCGTAGTCGATGCGCCATACCAGCAATCCGTAACCAAAAGCCTCCTTGTACCATCCCTCGTTTCTGATGTTCTGCAGCAGCAGGTATTCGCCCTGGCTGTTGGCTATAATCTTGTATGCATCCGATGCCTTGTCGTATGGTTCCAGCTTTATCTGCTTCGCCTCGGTATCCGAAAGGAGGGTAGGCTGTTTCCATCCTACGATGCTTTTCTCCCATGGAGAATAGGGGATAGGCTGATAGCCGTTAGCCTGATAACTGCCCATATCCATAACGTCCCAATATTCAGGACTCTGGTTGTGGTCTGTGATGCTGTTGGTAGGATAGATATCTGGCAAACCGAGGGTATGCGAAAACTCATGACAGAAGAGACCGATACCATTGATGTAGTATTTGCCGTCTTGGGTATCTGCAGGCTTATTGTTCAGCTCGTTGTTGATGCCGAACCGGGATACTATTTTCCCATCATAGGTTCCCACTCCTACGGTACCCGATTTCGGCCAGAGACAATCGCCTGAATTACCTACGATACTTTCAGAATAGCCGGCATAGATTACGTATACCAGGTCTACATATCCGTCGCCATCGCTGTCGTAATCTGCAAAGTTAACCTGATTGTCTACCTGCTGGCAGGCTTCCTGAATCATCTGCGGATAGTTGGTGTCACTTCCGTCGTCAACTCCGTTCTTGCCATAATAAGCAGAATTCCTGCTTACCGTAACAGGACCCACTACATCAAACTGTGGTATGAACTGGTTATCGCTCATGTCAGCGAAATACTGCTGTACGCTGCCGTAGTTCTGGCAGTATTTCTCGTTGGTGATAAACACTTCTTTATCAGCCTCAGGCATAGCTTCTCCCTTTTTCTCGTTAAGGTAATGGTTGAATGTAGCAACCGGATCCTTACTCTTGAACTTCACATCCTGAAACTGCACCAGGAGTACCAATGCCTTCGGACTTCCCTTATGAGGGAAATAGCTTGGTCTCACGGTTCCTATTTCTGATGCTCTTGTAAGATTCTCTGAAGAGAAAGCACGGGTCTTTCGGGTGTTCAGCTCTTCGGCAGTTATCTTTTCGTATTTTCCGTCTTTGGTTTCCCGCAGGGGCGTACCGTCCAGCAGCATGTAGTAGTGGAAGGTTTCGTCGCCATGCAGGGTAGCACATGCTACGGTTCCATCAGCCAGCATAATCTTGGCGATGCCCGGTTTAGCCTTTACGGCATAGAGATTGGCGATGCCCAGGAAGGCGAGCGCCAGAGAGATGATTGTCTTCTTCATAAACAGTTAGGATAGATGGGGGATTATTTATAAAAGTATTGTCCTTTCTTCTGAGTCTGGTGACCAAACTCGATGGCGTGATGCGGACAATGGTGATAGCAGGTAAAGCAGGTGAGGCAATCCTTGTGATGCAGCCATTCCGGATATTCTCCATGACCGCCCTTGATATCGCCTACAGGACAGATGTTGGCACAGATGCCACACTTCACGCACTTGTCTTTCTCCACATGAAACCGCTTGTCGGTGATGAGTACCTTTTCGAAGAAACCGCCCACCACTTGGGTGAAGAACCAGGGGATAGGACCTTTTACCAGACGGTTCACGCCCTCTTTCCTGTCAAATACTTCTTCGCAGATAACCGCCAGTTCCTGTGCCGATTTCGATTTCTTACGAACTTCGCGCTCCTTCGGATCAACATCCATGAAAGGAAGTCCTACATAAGATTCCGGCATGATGAGTGAGTAGGAAGCAGAAACCTCCGTGATGCCCAATGCCTGAAGCGATGCATTCAGCGCAATCGTATCGTTGAGGTTTTCGATGGTGAGTCCGATGCTGTCGCCTGCAGTACAGACGCAATAGGCGAAAGGATGCTTCCTGAACGTCTCCTTGTCTTCAGCAGTAGCATCAGGAGTTTCTCTTCGTATCTTCATCTTCCTGATAAACTCCCTTACAAGGCGTGGAACTCTCCAGCCATGTACGGGGAAAACGAATCCGAGCCGTTCATTCTCTTTCAGAATAAACGGCTCGGCTATATTGTGGCTTGAATCATCCGCCCGCATATAAGGGGCGATAGGAATCAAGTCTTCGTGTGTAGCCGCTGCCAGTCTGGCTGCTGCCCACTTGGTATTTCCAGTTCCGGAGAAATAGAAAATCATGCTTACTTTTAAATATGTATTGAGCTAGATTATTTCTTTTCTGTCATAACACCTTCTATATAGAGACGTGACATTTCTACATTGCCGTTAGAACGGACGGTGATGCTCTTCTTGAAATGACCAGGGAACATGCCCTTGCCGTTATAGGTAACACTAATCTGTCCCTTCTCGCCTGGAGCGATAGGCTTCTTGGTGTAAGAAGGTATGGTACAGCCGCAGCTGGCAATAGCCTGGTTGATAATCAAAGGCTTGTTGCCCACATTGGTGAAGGTAAAGGTAGCCTTCTGTACCGGGTTTGACTCTTCGAACGAACCGAAGTTGTGTATCAGTTTGTCGAACTTAATCTCTGCCTGAGCAGATGCCGTAGCTACAAGAGCCACCAGCATAGTGAGTGTCAATATGATTCTTTTCATCTTCATATCCTTTCTTCTTTTTTATATTTTCTCTTTAATTTGTTTCTTATTTTTATATAATTCGATGCAAAAGTACATATAAAGTTTAGTATTACGTTACTTTTTTACATTATTTAACCGAACTTTCGCAAGTTTTGTCCTACACGCCCTGAACCAACGGTCACCGGCCGAAGGGAAAGGTAAAGGGCAGAAGCTCCTAGCCCAGGGCATCGCCCTGGGTATAATGGCAGTCAACAATGCGCCCTGAAAGGGCAAAAGCTTTAAAATACCGGGCAATAAACAAAGCTTTTGCCCTTTCTAACGCTTTCTGAAATAAAGGAGACAAAAAAATCCCCCAACCTTAATCACTTAAGATTGGGGGAGAGCGTAGAAAAAATAATAAAGTATGAACAATATCAACAGAATAGGGGGCTAAATGTGGAATTTGATTTCATTCAGCCAAGCCTGAACACTGAAGCAGGGACAGGACTTGTGGACGTTCGGGAGATCACGATGACCTAGGATCTCGGCTTCGGGATAGTCTACGCACAGACTCGTCAGGAGATTTTGGAGCGACTGCTTCTGAGCCTTCGTACGGGTATCTGCCGGATTGCCGTCGGCGTCGAGACCGCCTTCGTAACAGATGCCGATACTGTGTGCATTGAAATGGCGGGCGTGGGCGCCGATTTCTGACTCGGGACGGCCGGGATAGATGACGCCGTCTTTCGTGATGTAATAGTGATAACCGATGCTGCGGAAACCACGGGCTAAATGACAGGCTTCGAGCTTTTCGAAGGTGAAGTCCTGCGTGACGCGGGTGGCAGAACAGTGAATGACAATAAGTGATATTTTTCTTGTGTTTTTCATAGTGCTGAATCTTTAAAGGGTTGATACTACTGGCAGCTCTGCACACAAAAGGCAGAGGCTACTGCGGTGAGAACGGTAATGACGAAATTCAGAATTTTCTTGAGTGTTTCTCTTTTCATTTTCATTTGATTTAAGGTTAATAAATGGATTGGGGGCTCGGATTTCCTATATCCGGGCGATACTGGAGAAGGAAGGCTGACAGGATGAGCAGATGGGCTTGATAGCGCGTGTTTCAATGATGCTTGCTATATTGATGAATAGCCGGGGGTGCTATAGCCGAATCCCGGACTGCATCCTGTCTAAAACCTTCTTTCTTCATCTACTGGCGAGGGGGTTACTCCAGGCCGTCGCCACCATCGGAGCCGCTGCTCTCGGTGTTGCCGGATCCGCCAGTCTGTGTTGAGTCGCCACCCTGGTTTGTGCCGCCACCCTGGGTAGTATCGCCTGTGTTATCCTTACCGCCGTCTGGTGGAGTAACATCTCCTGTTACGGCTGTAGCCTTCTTCAGGGATGCATCGAGGTTCAGACTGTTGGCCTTGAACTCACCGGTGCCACGGGCACGGAGCTTCAGTCCGGCAATGTTCTTGGTGATGCTGAACTCCTTCTCGGAGGCAGCACCTTCCTTGTTCTTGATGCCGATGCTGAAAATGGCGAGGTCGGGAATCTTCACGGCGATACCCTGCAGAACCAGTTCTCTTACGCAGCTCACCATGTCGGTGAGCATACCCTTGATGGCTCCCTTTGAAAACGGGGTGTTGTGACTTTCCATGTGCTCTGCGAGTTCATCAAGACCATAGGTCTGGGTGATTACAGGGTAGGCGAAAAACTTGCCGTAAGCGGCGCTCAACTTCTCGTTGACATACTTCTTCAATGTGTACAGAATCATAGTGTCTTCATTTTTAAGGTTAATAAATTGTGTTTGTGTAGTAGGGGGCGCTGCGCATTGCCTCTTGGTGGTATGAGATGTTATCTCTGAACCACAATGCAAAGATACGAAATCGGTGAGGGGTCAACTCACAGTTGCTCATACTTGCTCATGTTTTATCATACTTTTTCATAGATTCTTTTTTTCTGGAGTTTATAAGCCCATTATAATCAATCATCATTTGCTTGAATCTTACAAAAACAAGTAAGTCGGCAAAAGCTATGGATGGCGGTCTCCTTACCGCACTTTTAAGGGGTGATGTGCAATATAATAACAGTTTTTTATCAAGCTGCTAAATAAACTTAAAATTCACTGTGTTTATGCGGAATAGTGATGTATTATAATTACCTTTGTAATTAAATATGCATCTGCATATGGCAGGATTATCAGTTGATGGTACCGAAAGAAAAATTACAGAAAGTCCTTGCTGATGAGATTAAGGCATTTAGTGAGGAGAAAGAAAACAAAGAAACATTATAATATGGACATTCAAAGAATAAATCTGCATACATCCGCTTTCAACGAGATAACGCATTACATTGAGAGGTGATAAATTATGGCAAAGAAATTTGAAATACGAAACAGTACGGCGGAATTCCTGACTTTCGTGGCAGAAGGTAAGGAGCAAGGCGTACAAGTGTTATATAAAGACGAAACAGTATGGGCAACTCAAAAGGCTATGGCACAGCTTTTTGACTGTTCAACAGATAATATCGGATTGCATCTGAAGAACATATATGACACAAATGAATTGAACAAGGAAACAACTACCGAGAAAATCTCGGTAGTTCAACAGGAAGGTGCGAGAGAGGTGCGACGCAACACGCAGTTCTACAACCTCGATGCAATCATTTCCGTGGGCTATCGTGTCAACTCCATTCGTGCCACTCAGTTCCGCCAATGGTGCACCTATGTCATCAGGCAGTTCTCTTTGCGTGGCTACATCATTGACAAGAAGCGTATGGAGAACGGCTCGTTCATTGGGGAGGACTATTTTGAGCATTTGTTAGCTGAAATACGTGAGATTAGATTGAGTGAACGAAGATTTTACCAAAAGCTCACGGATATATATGCTACAGCTGTTGATTACAACAAAGATGCACCTACCACACGTTTGTTTTATAAAAAAGTTCAGAATAAGATGCATTATGCAGTGCATGGGCATACCGCAGCAGAACTTATAGTGGAAAGAGCCAATGCAGAGAAAGAGCATATGGGACTGACTACTTGGGAGAATGCACCTGATGGTAAAATCGTAAAGCCAGATGTGAGTATCGCCAAAAACTATCTAAAACAAGTGGAACTTGAAGATATGGGAAAACTTGTCAATTCAGTACTTGATTTAGCCGAACGTATGGCAAATCGACATATACCAATGACTATGGAAGATTGGGCTAAGCGTATTGATATTATTCTTGAAGCTGGCGGTGATGCCGTATTACATGATGCAGGAAAGGTTTCTGCTGAATTTGCCAAGAACTTTGCAGAGTCAGAGTTTGAAAAGTACCGTGTGATACAAGACAAATTATTCAGCTCAGATTTTGATAGATTCGATTCTTCTTTACCGTTTGACGATGATAAGAATTGAAAGCCAAAGGGGGATGAGGTGACCTCAAATCACCCCATCTTCCGCTTACTTGTCTATGTATGATGTAATTAAGGTTTCGTAAGTTTTGCCCTTTTAAGGCGTGTGGGGCTAACTTATGAAAGTTCAGTTGATAATATAGCGAAATACCCAATTATTTGCATGTATCGTAAACTTTTTAAGAACATTTTCCCTTTTTCTGAAATTATTTTCTTACTTTTGCAAGCGTATTCATTATAATAATGTATAGCAAAGAAAGTAAACATAAGATAAGAAACGTATGGATTCATTATTTCTACTTCAGTTTGCATGTTTCATGTTCATGCTCATCAATGCCATCTTCGTGGCACTCTCTCATCTGTATGTAAGATGGGTGAACAAGCGGTATGAACGTTCACGCTGGATGGTCGTTTTCGCCATGATAGGACTGGCGATACAATATGTGGTGCAGATGGCTTTCGGATTACGTGCTGCCGACGACATTCTCGGGGCGGTCGTCAACATCCTCATCTATACCCCCTGCTTCTCGCTCATCGCCATGGCCATCTATAACATAGAGACCACACGTGCCAACCGCAGGAAGATGAACCTTGTGTGTGGCGGCATTAACGCTGCCACCTTCCTGGTCTTCCTGGTGGGCATCAGTCTCCATCACAGCCTTTATATCAAGGAAGGGCTTTATATTATGCTGGTTCTGTTTTGCATGAGTGTAGCCTACAGCATATCCATGATCGTGCGCGAGATGATCAGACGCAAGAAGATGCTGGAGACAATGGCAGCTACCGATATGTTGCCCTACGTGAGATATTCACGTGCCAGTGTCTTCATTCTGTGCTTTTCATTTCTCACTATGCCGGTAGTTATCTTTTCCACCACCTTACTGTTTATCATAGGTCCGTTGGTATTGTTAGCCCTGCTGTTCTTCAATCTTACGTTTATCTCTCTCGGCAGCACTTATATCCCTACCGAAGAACTCCTGGATAAAGAAGAGGAAAACAATGACTTGGCTAGAACAGGATACAGGTATGGGGGGGGCATCTTCTGCCAAGCAGCATGACTCCGCTGACAGTAGTACAGAATCTTTACATCCGCTTTCCGATGAGCACAGAGATTTCATCCAGAAGAGTCTTGATGCGTGGTGTGCCAATTCGGGCTATAAGGACTGTAATGTAAACATGCTTACCCTCTCCCGAACCCTTTCCATCCCCAAGGATGAGTTATCAGTATACTTCGACCAGTATCTGAAAACCACATTCAGAATATGGCTCGCTGATATACGTTTCAATGCGGCAAAGAAGATGATATTGGAATGCCCAGACTATAGTAATGACATCGTTTCTGCCGAATGTGGCTTCTCTGCCCGCACCTATCTATACCGCATTTTCAAGACAAAGGAAGGTTGTACTCCTACCGAATGGCGGGAGAAAATGGCTCCTAATGTAGCCCCAGATGATAAAAATCAGGATTAACCATTTTTCGATAAATACCAGGAAAACGCATCACTAAAGGGAATAAATCGTTAAAAAGGGTGTCTACTTGCTACGAAGTAGACACCTAAAACATAGGAAGTAGACATATTGATAGGGGAAGTAGACACCTTTTTCCGAAGAAAAACACTATCTTTGTGCCATGGAAAATATAATAGAAACTTTCATGAAAGAGGGACAGGCTATTCTTATAGTGGCATTGTGTCTTCTGTTGTTCGCCATAGTCATGGGCTATGCCATGGTTCAAGACTACAGGATATATCTTGATGAAAACTACAAGGCTCGCTACAGCTTCTGTGATTTCATCAAGAGAGAAAGATTCTATATCTATCTGTTTCTCGGACAGACTTTCGTCGTCATCTTGGGAATGACAGTATATCTGATGGCAATGAGAGAAAATATGTAAGAAAGTATAATAATAATTTACAGATATGAATAACAAAAAACAAAGAAACAGGCTATTCACGATGCTTCTGCTCGTGATGGCTATCCTCATGCCTTATGAGGGGGCATGGGCAGCCACTAGTGTAACGACCTCGAAACCTCAGGGCGAGGGTTCGAGCAGTAATCCATTCCAGATTTCCAATGCCAAGGAGCTAGCCTGGTTTCGTGACTGGGTGAATGGTACGTATACGGCGAGAGGCAACGAGACGGCTACTACCCACCCTGATGCGTGCGCCAAGCTCACTGCCAACATCGATATGAGTACTGTGTGCGGAGCATCCATTGGCAGCTGGACACCAATATCCGACTATGAAGCTTATGGCAGTGAATGGAAAAAAGGTTGGGGAGGAAAATTTGATGGCAACAACAAAACCATCAGTAACCTCTATATTGACTCAAGACTCATCAGCACCCAAACAATAAACAAGGACAAAAAGTGCCAAGGCCTATTTGGTAAGGCTTATGCAAGCAAATATTCTTATGGTGAAATCAAGAACATAATTTTTGACAAGGTTTCCATCTATGTAGAGAAATCTAGTGAATACACTGGCACTTTAGCTGGAGAAACTGCATACTTCAAGATCAGCGGTATCCAGGTAAACAGTGGCACCATTCAGGTTTCCACCAATGGAGGAGGTATCGTTGGAGACTTATACAATTCGAATATATATTCCTCCATCAATAAAGTAAATGTTACGAGTGTTGGTGCAGGGAATGGTGGTATATGCGGAGAGATAAGTGGAGGCGAAATGAAAAAATGCATCAACTATGGCAACATTACCAACACAAACAGCCAGAGCGCAGGTGGGCTCGCAGGAGACACTGACACTACTAGAGACTTCAAATATTGCAACATTTCTGATTGTGCCAATTATGGTAATGTATCCGCCGAGTATCACGTAGGTGGCATAGTTGGCTATGCTACCACTGCCACAATCAAGAACTGTCTCACCACTGGCAACATAACATCTATTTCAGACAACGAATATTATGGTATGCTGATAGGTGGCATAGGTAGCGGAAAGACTAATATAGAAAACACATTCTATAGCACCAATGCTACATTAACCGCAGGAAGCACAACTAAAGACATCGTTAGCGTAGGTAAAAAGATGAGAACTCCAAAAGAGTATTCTGATGCCAGCACCGGTTTCACCAAGCAATTCCTGGCTAGCGGTCTGATAGCCTATTTCTTGGAATCGAAAGCAGAGACTGCGGGTACTTGGGGACAGGACATCAGTTCTAGCTCCAAGGATGCCTATCCAGTGCTGGGCGGCAAGAAGGTGTATCTGGACGGCTCTGTGAGCTACAATTGTCAGAACACAGCCCTCAACGGCACCATCACCAACACCAAGCCTGCACAAGAGGGTACATTTACAGCTACTCCTAGCCACCAGATTAAGCTGATAGCACAGGTGGATGCAAAGTGTAGCGAAAAGGGGACAAAGAAGCACTATCAATGTGGAATGTGCAACAAGATTTTTGAAGATGCCCAAGGGGAGCGTGAAATTACAGACTATGACAAACTCTCTATACCTGCCACAGGCATACACAAACCAACGGAAGTAAAGAAAGTAAACCCTACATGCGAAGCTTATGGCGTGGAAGCCCACTATCTGTGTAGCGAATGCAACAAGATATTCGCAGACCGAGAGTGTACAATTAAGAAAACAAAAGAGTCATTGAAGATAGAAATCTTACCACATCAATACAACGATAACGATGTATGTAGCATGTGCAAGAAAGCGATGCCAACCTTGAAAATTAGCGCAATTACTCCAGACCTAAAGAAAACAGATGGAGTAGCGGAAGGAAAAGGTGGATACAACTTATGGAAATATACAGCTGCAGAGAGCAAGAATCTGATTCTTACAATAACAAAAGAATCTGATCTTGGCATCAAAAACAAAGTTAGCATATTCGATAAGGACTTCAATATTTTAACTACCTCTGGCAATCTCGCCAAGGGCAGCACAAGCATCAATCAACCTGTGAAACAGGGGGAGACTTATTATATTGGCATCACGGCATCTAATCCTACAAGCACCTTATCTATCTCCTTGGCAACTATACCACAAAACATAAAGGGAGGAGGTATCGCAGATTCTCCATTCGAGTTGGCTACCGCCAAAGACTTGGTATGGTTTAAGGACTATGTAAATGACAAGAGTGGCGAGAACCTTGCACATGGCGATGCCTGCGCCAAACTCACAGCCGATATTGACCTGAGCACAGTATGCGGAGAAAACGTTGGCAGTTGGGATCCTATCAATAATTGGACAGGCTTATTTGATGGAGGTGGACACACCATCAGCAACCTATACATTAAGGATGCCAAAGAGTATACGGGCCTATTTGGAAATGTAGGTAGTACAGAGAAGCAAACTATCATCAGAAACATTGTGTTTGTTAATGCCAACATTACCAATACAAATGAAAAAAAATCGGAAAATAGTATTGTCGTAGCAAAAGCACTCAATGCAAAAATCAGTGATATTCATATAGTGTCAGGAGCTCTCATTGCTAATATCAGTATTGTTAATTCTGATAACTGGATTTATAGTGGAGGCATAGTAGGATATGGAGTAAAGGTATCTATCAATTCTTGCACCAATAAGGCAGTGACAAAAGGCTTTAGTTGTGGAGGTATAGGCGGTTCCATATTACGTCTCAATAATGCCGACAACATCAACTATATAGGCAACTGCATAAACTACGGAAATATAGAAGGAGGTTATGCGGGTGGAATCATAGGCGATGCCCAACTCACAACAATCAACAACTGTGCAAACTTTGGCAACATAACTGGTAATCAAAAGATAGGAGGTATTGCAGGATTGATACCCATTAATACAAAAATTCAGAATTCCTTTACTACAGGCAATGTCAGTCTTTGCGAATCTCATACTCAATATTACAATATAGGATTAGTTGTAGGAAATGTCTACCGAAGTAGCCTATCTAATATCGCATATAGCAGCGAGGCTACACTGAACGGAAAACTCAACGGCAATGCTGTAGGTTATCTTAATGATGGTTCTAGCAGCGAGTGTACAGCCTACACCCAGGCGCAGATGAAGAGCGGCGAGGTGGCATATAAGCTGAATAACAAGAAATCAGAGGGCGATGACCTTGCTTGGTATCAGAAGTTGGGTGAGAATGGCGATGCATATCCTGTCTTGACTTCAACTGGGGAGAACACAGTCTATGAAGCTTATCATCATGGTGAAAAAGATCGTTTCTTTAGTAATACGGTTGCCAATCAGCATTCTGTAGCTTACAACGCTGAGGCAGAAGACGAGGCGAATGGTAACCATGACTTGAGCTATGAGGCTGGTGAATATACTTGGACGGAAGCTGAGGATAAGACACAAGTACCTTCGGTGGCTGTAACTTATACTTGCAAGGTATGTGGAAAGACCGAAACACCGCAAATGACTGTGGAGCATGATGCAGAGCATGACGATGTTGAGGCTACTTGTACAGAAGATGGTCATAAGTACTATAAGACTTCTTATACCTTCAATGCCAAGGCTATCTTTAGCAATGCCTATACACAGACATTGCCAGCCCTTGGACATAACATGTCTGAGGATGTTACCTTCAATGATAGCAAGAGCATCTATCAGAAAGGATGTACAAGAGCAGATTGTGACTATCATGACTATTACGCTACAAGCGATGGCAGCATCGAGGCTAAGCCAAACGATGATGCAAGTGCTTTCACCGTGGAAGCATTCACATTGAATGATGCCACTGTATACAATAGCAAGGCGAAATTTACCGTAAAGCAGCTCTCCTACACCCGCTCCTTCACCCACGACAAGTGGCAGGCGCTATATGTGCCTTTCGAGACTGAGGTGACGGAGGAACTGCTCAAAGACTTTGAGTTGGCGGCGCCTAACAATCTGCATGAGTATGAGCTCGCCGACGGCAAGACCAAGATATCATTGGAGGCTAAGCTGATGAAGAGCGGTTATACCATCAAGGCACTGCGACCTTACCTGATCCGCGCAAAGGAGGCGGGAGAGAAGACCATCCAGCTTACCGACTGCTCTCTGAAGGCGGCTGCGGAGGATAGCTACGTAGACTGCTCCAGCGTATTGCGCCACTACAAGTTTATCGGCACCCTGAAGGGCAAGACGAATTTTGACACCAGCGCCGACTTTGTGCTTCAGCAGGGAGTCTTCCTAGGCACCGAGACAGATACCCAGCTCAAGCCTATGCGTTGGTATCTCAATGCCACCGACCGTGATACCGACATGGGCATCCTGCCAGGTAGCGGAAATAATGGCGTTGGCGGCGGTGCAGATGGAGGCAATGGCAGCACCCAGACCTCTCGCAGCATCAACATCACCATCGTGGATGGCGATGCTACCACGGGCATCGATGATTTGCACGTAATTACCGAGCAGGCATCGGGCTCCAAGAATGGTGCTCGCCCTGGCATTTACGACCTCCAGGGCCGCAAGCTCTCCCAGGAGCCTCAGAACGGCGTATATATCAAGGATGGCAAGAAAGTAATAATGAATTAAAATACAGAAAGTAATGATGAAAAAGAAAGTTTATATACAGCCCCTGATGGCTGTGATGCAGCTAGAGACGCAAGCGATATTGGCAGGCTCCAATGGCACTGACCAAAGTGGCTCCAAAGTGAACGACCCGTTCTATGTCGATCCTGGCGACAATACTGTCCAGATAGGATTCGGTAATGGCACCACCAAGACCCCAGACTAATAGAATAATAAACTAGCAAACGCCCTCCCCGTGCCATCGATGGCTGTTGGGAGGGCGTTTTTGGTATGCTCGGCATGAGCTTATTCTAATGGGTGCAAGTCCAAGCGTGCAGCCAAACTCAAGGAGTTGACTTCCCGAAGCAATGGTAGGGGATATGCCAAGAGGAAGCAAAAACCATAGCCGTACTTACTTCCTAGACAGAATGCAGGAGAAGTTGAACGACAAAATGCGAAAGGATGATGAATTGAAAAGAATGAGACGTTAAAATGGCATGAAGTTGGTATTTGGAATTTTTTCGTAGAAATTCAACAGAAAGTTAACAAAAAGTTTGGTAAAGTGAAAATAAAAGCATAATTTTGCAAATTAAATAAGTACATAACATTAAAAACAAGAAGATTATGGCAATAGAAATTAAAACAATACCTGTCCTTCATGGTGAGGCAGCAGCTCGTTTCGTTGAAGCAGCTGATGAGGCATTGGAAAAGCGTGGCTCCATTGATTTCTCCAAGCAAGTAGCCAAGGCACGTGCTATATTAAAACGTTCAAAACTGTACATTTAAAATGTTAGAGCAATGTGATTTTATGGAACTGACAGAGGAAGTCTTGCAGCAATGCAAAGGCTTCACTTGTAAGGATGAGGACATAACAGAGTTCTTCACCCAAGACTATGCTGACTATGCCTATCAGTTGCTTGGAAAATCATATTGTTTTGTTAAACCAGATACATCTGAAATAGTCTGTGCATTTACAGTTGCTAATTCGAGTGTAAAAGTAGATTCACTTCCTTCAAACCTTCGGAATAAGCTTAATAGAAAGATTCCGAATGCTAAGCGAAGACCGCAGTATCCAGCAGTGTTGGTTGGACAGTTGGCAGTAAGCGATTTGTTCAGTGGGCATCATGTGGGAGATGAATTGTTGGATTTCATCAAATCATGGTTTATAGACCCATTGAATAAAACAGGATGCCGATATGTCATTGTTGATGCCGTCAACCATCCGAAAGTGTTTGAATATTATCAACGAAATGGTTTCAAGTTCTTGTTTTCGTCAGATGAGGAAGAATGGACCTTTTTGCATAACAAAGGTCTAGAGCCAACAACTCCGATAGAGCCGATGAAGACACGACTGATGTACTTTGATTTGATTTATCTTCGCACAAAATAACAAATAAAAGATGCCCTAATTTAAAGGAAATTAAAGCAATCGGCTGCAATCAATATACTCTTGATAAGCTAAGAAGTGCTATAGTTCCAAGGGTCTATACACCTCGACAAGAGGGTGTATAGCCCCTTTTTCCTATTGCATGATGTCTTCAGGTAGAAGTACCTTAGCTTCTTCGTTATTATATTCCATAATATTATGCTTTATTATTATCTTTCACAAAGATAATCTTTCTGAACGATAATTCCAAATGTTTGAGCAACAATTAGTTGCCTGTTATTGTTATTTTACTATTAATCGGAATCATTAAGTAGTATTTGCATGTTTTTTACTTAAGTTTCGCAAGTGGTTCAAGAACGGGCTGAAGGCCCAAAAGCTCCTAGCCCAGGGCATCGCCCTGGGTATAATAGCAGTCAGCAAGGCGCCCTGTAAGGGCAAAAGCCTTATGTTTTGCCTGGAGTTTTAAAGCTTTTGCCCTTACAGGGCGACAGGTTTGCGTCCGTAATTACCCAGGGCGATGCCCTGGGCTAGGAGCTTCTGCCCTTTCAGGGCGTATGGGGCTTACATGATAGCATCTGCCCTTTACCTTTCCCTTCGGCCGGTGACCGTTGGTTCAGGGCGCGTGGGGCTTACATGATAGCATCTGCCCTTTACCTTTCCCTTCGGTCGGTGACCGTTGCCTCATTTTCAGATTAGGCGGAACAGGGTTAGGGCTCACCGAGGAAGTAGAGGATGTAGGAGACTTGCATCGGGGTGAACTCCTTGCAGTTCTTGCCGTAACCGGTGGCGGCGAGCTTCTGGAGAAGGTCGGGGATGCGCTGAATCCATCGCATCAGGTGAGCACTGGCTACTGCTGGAGTAGCATCGGGAAAATACAGGAGAGCTAGCTCTTGCTTGGTATAACTTCTTAAATCCATAGTTTTGTTTGATTTTTATGAGGGTTAATGAATGAGGGTGCAGTTCATAAGCTACTGACTTTTGCATCGTAAGCTACTGACTTTTTCATCGTAAGTCTCTGACTTTTGAACCATAAGTCTCTGGCTTTTGAACCATAAGTCCTTGGTTTCCGTTTCGGAAGTAACCGGCTTCTGGGTGACAGGGTGACAGGGGTGACAGGGAATTCTGAAGATTTACTCTCGCGCGGGCAGGCAGGAAAAATCAGGCCGAAAGTTCCTGCCTGCCCGCGTGCGAGGCGAAATGTTGAAAAACTCGTGTCACCGTGTCACCCTGTCACCCTGAACCGGATGAACCGATGGCTTGGGAACGGCTAGAAGGGGGCATCATCATCGCATTGCGGCGGGTTGATGCAGACGGATACCTGGTAAGCCTTGATTTCCTCGGCTGTACGGACGATTGCCCTGTAACCACGGCTGTGCTTGGTGCGCATCTTTTCGAATCCGAGATCATTGAAAGCCTTGCCCAGTTTCGAACTGTTCAGCTTCTGAGAGATGTTGCAACTGATGATCTGCATCGCTCTGGCTATGGACACGAACTCCCCTGTCTCCGCCTCCGTTGGCTTTCGGAAGTAGAGATCCACAAGTTCCTGTTCTAGTCTAGGCGCCTCAAAAGCGCGGTTGTGCCGGTTCTGCTTTTCTATCTCCTCATCGGTGAACCAGTAGCGGAAATCACTCTTGTAGAGGGCGTAAGCCTGGGCGTAGATGCCTTCGTAATTGAACGGATGCTCACGGGGTGAGAGGATGCTCTCTATCTCGTAGGGCAGCCAGCGACGGTTACCGGTAGGGTCGCTCAAAAACTCGGGATTGTTGCCCGTGCCGCAGAAGGTGTTGATATGCTTGCGCTGCTCGGCATAATGGCCGTATGCCGCCCGTTCGTTGGTATACTGCATCGTTACCACAGCCTTCAGCTGGTTCAGTTCCGACGGACTCATCGTGTCGAGCTCTTCATAACAGATGAGTGCATACTGCGATAGGGCGATGATATCATCCTTCGTCATGCGCCTGGCATTCGCCTTCGTATAGAAGTATTGCTTCAGTTCCGGCGGCAGGAGATAGTTGAACCAGGTGGTCTTGTAGGCGCCCTGTCTGCCGATGAACACCAGGATGACATTGTTGACGGCACCTTCGTCTATCCATCCTGCTATCATCGCCACGAGCCATTTCCTGAGGGCTTCACAGAAGGGCATCACCGGGGTGCCCTTCAGCTTTACCGTGGCAGCGAGTTCGGCGATATAATCCTTGTCGCCTTCCTGCCAGGGTGGGAGATTCTCCAGATAATCGGTGAAGGGATTGTAGGGCGGTGTATAGTCGCTCTCGATGACATTGATCATATCGCTCTTGCTCACCCTTGCGGTTAGCGACATGTTGCTCCATTGCGTATTCAGATCGCGGTCCTGGAGGATTCGCCATTTATCCTTCAGATACTCGTAGCGCAGGGTGATGAGGTTGAAGCGGAGCTTGATATGTCCGTCGAGGAAGTCTTTGATTTCATCTACGGTGGCATAGGGAATCTTTCCGTTTTCAGCCTTCGCCTTCTGTGGGTGAGTGGTGTTGTCGTAGCACGATTTGAACACCTGTTCTACGTCGTCGTATTCGGGAAACTGCCTGATAGCCCACTGGGTGGCTTCCTTCCTGTCGTACCGCTTTTTTGCCATCATGTAGCCCACCCGCATCACATACTGGTTGTGGTTGCCGGGTTCGTACTTTACCTGTTCGCTTTCCAGTTTGGGTTTGATGATGTTTTCGTAGTAGTCGGCGATGCGTTCCTGTTTCTTTTTCTTCTGAGTGGTCTTGAGCGTAGCTGAATGGAAATGGCTGATTTCCTCGGCGCTGAAGGCTTTGGCTTCAGGATTGAAATAGACTTCGGGGTCGTAGGCGAGTCCGCTGAGCCTTGTGATGTTCTTGCAGAGCGGATCGCTTTCCTTGCCGATGAGATGCGCGTAGTAGTCGTTTCCCATGGCGAAGGCGGCGGGATAATCATCGCCTTCGTAGCGGTAGATGACGCGCAGTCCGTTGCCGCTCATGGTAACGTAGCAGAGCAGGGTGTGGGCATCGTGGCAGATTCTCTCTTTGAGCGAGCGCAGGGTGCCGTCATCCGGTTTTTCTGTGATGTGGTCGAAGTCGACCAGTGACAGATGTGTGAGGCTCCGGATGTTGTCCTTGCCTTTTCCGCCTTCGAAGATGCAGGCTACGGCGAAGAGGGGTGCATCGTGTTTGTACGACTTATTCCCCGTTTTCCGGTAAGACTCGGTGAAAAACCTGAGTTTCTCATCTTCCTTCATGAAGGTTACCAGGCCTTCCAACTGGCCAGGTGAAGGAATCTTGCTGGCCATGTTAATGAATGTACTGATGTTCATCATCTCCTAAAAATTTTATATTGTTATACAATATATGTATCAGTTATTCGTTTTATTATAGGTAAGCAGATTGTTGAATCTGTTTTACACGATGCAAAGATACTAAAAAGAAAATAAAAAAGAGTTCCCGACGTCGGGAACTTGTTTATATATATTTTAATTTTTTAATTATTTTTTCATGTTTAACATCAGTTTTACAGTAGACAACAGCCGTTTCGGTGCTGTTTTGAGTGAAGAAATGAAGAACCATCACATTAGTGGTTCTCGTTTAGTGGCTTGTGCAGACATGCGCAAGGAAAATGTTTATGCAATCTAAAAGGGTAAGGGCGATTATCGGCTCAGTGTTTATGTGAGGATTGTTTCTGCTCTTCGGTACTTTATCGAAGACTCGGCAGAATATGCCCGAGTGAAGCAACGCCTTATCGAAGCAGCCTTCGATGATGGTTACTTTTATAATAAATAATACTTTTGAATTGGTTTTTTAAATTAAAAAGTGGAATCCGGCGGTTGTCGGATTCCACAGATATCGTATTTTCACCCTGTGTGGGTGGAATTACCCAATACGCCCTGAAACTTCAATTTAACGCAAGAACTTTCCGGTAAGGCTTGTCTTGCAGGCTGCTACTTCTTCAGGAGTTCCGGCAACAACGAGATTACCGCCTTTATCGCCGCCTTCAGGACCTAGGTCGATGATATAGTCGGCACACTTGATGACATCCAGATTGTGCTCTATCACTACCAGCGAATGGCCCCTTTCTATCAGGGCATTGAAGGCATGGAGCAGGCGCTTGATGTCGTGGAAGTGAAGACCCGTGGTAGGCTCGTCGAAGATGAAGAGCGTAGGCTCCTGTTCCTCCTTACCTATGAAGAAGGCGAGCTTTACACGCTGATTCTCACCACCCGAAAGCGAACTTGAATTCTGACCGAGCTTGATATAGCCCAGACCCACATCCTGAAGCGGCTTCAGGCGGTTTACGATGATGCGGCAGTTGTCGAAGTCGCCCTCGTTTCGCTGCAGCTTTTCATCGCTGAAGAACTCGATGGCCTCGTTTACAGTCATGTTCAGCACATCATTGACGTCTTTTCCGCCATAGCGAACCTCCAGGATATCGTGCTTGAACCGCTTGCCCTTACAAGCCTCGCAGGTCAGCGTGAGGTCTGCCATAAACTGCATCTCGATGGTAACATATCCCGCACCCTTACATTCCTCGCATCTTCCGCCTTCGGTATTGAAAGAGAAGTACTGCGGCGTGAATCCCATCTGCTTAGCCAGTGGCTGGTTGGCAAAGAGGGCACGTATCGCATCGTATGCCTTCAGATAAGTGGCAGGGTTGCTGCGGGTACTCTTTCCGATAGGGTTCTGGTCAACAAACTCTACATGACTGATGCTCTTCCAGTCGCCTTCCATCGATGCATATTCGCCTGGTGCATCTGCTACGAGGTCCAGACGGCGACGCATGGCAGGATAGAGGATTCCCTTGATGAGCGAACTCTTGCCTGAGCCTGATACACCGGTTACACAGGTGAATACATTGAGCGGTATCTTAACGTCGATGCCGCGCAGATTGTTCATCCGGGCTCCCTTGATTTCGATATACTGGTTCCAGGCACGGTGGCTCGTTGGCACCTTTATCTCCTCGTTGTGGGTCAGGTACTTGATGGTATAACTCTCCGGATATTCAGCCAGCAGCTTTTCCTGTTCAGCCTTGTCGGTGGTTGAATATTCTGATGACGGACCGGCGTAGACCACTCTTCCGCCCAGTCTGCCGGCATCGGGACCGATATCGATGAGATAGTCGGCTGCCCGCATAATCTCTTCGTCGTGTTCTACCACAACCACCGTATTGCCCAGTTGCTGCAGTTCTTTCAGCACCTTAATCAGTCGGGCAGTATCGCGGCTATGGAGTCCGATACTGGGTTCGTCGAGGATATATACGCTACCCACGAGCGATGAGCCCAGGTTGGTGGTCAGGTTGATGCGCTGACTCTCACCGCCGGAGAGGGTGTTGGAGAGTCGGTTGAGCGTAAGATAACCCAGACCAACATCCAGGAGGAACTGCAGGCGGTGGGTGATTTCGGTGAGCAGACGCTTGCTGATTTCCTTCTCATGCTCAGAGAGTTCCAGCTTCTTGAACCATTCGCTCAGGTTCACAATCGACATCTCAACCAGTTCGGTGATGCTCTTTCCGCCAATCTTCACATAGTTGGCTTCCTTCTTGAGTCGGGTACCATGGCAGTCAGGACAAATCGTCTTTCCACGGAATCGGCTCAGCATCACGCGGTATTGTATCTTGTACTGGTTCTCCTTTACCATTCTGAAGAACTCATCGATGCTCACCCTTTCCTGCTGTTTACGTTTCTTCTCGCCAGGCAGACCGTGCCACAGCCAGTCCTTCTGCTGCTGAGTCAGTTCGAAATAAGGCTTGAAGATAGGAAAGTCGTATTCTGCTGCTCTTCGGATGAATTCCTTGAGCCACATACCCATCTTTTCGCCTCGCCAGCAAACCACACATCCGTCATATACGCTCATCGAAGTGTTCGGGATGACGAGTTTCTCGTCGATGCCTATTATGCTGCCGAAACCTTCGCAGGTAGGGCAGGCTCCGAGAGGAGAATTGAAGGCAAACATATTGTCGGTAGGCTCTTCAAACTGCATGCCGTCAGCTTCGAAGCGGGTGGAGAAGTCGTAGCAGATGTTGCTTGGCAGGAAGACGAGGCGGCAGGCTCCATCGCCCTCATAGAAGGCAGTTTCGGCAGAATCCATCAGTCGGCTGATGTCATCCTTCTCATCGCTTACCGAAGCACGGTCGATGACCAGGAAGATTTCTTCATCCTTCTGCTGCATTCTCTTTCTCAGTTTGTCGCCGCTTACTTCCAGCAGTTCCTTATCCGCCTGCTCCATGAAGTCTTCTATGCGTACGAATTCACCTTTTATATATATACGCGCGTAACCTTCCTGGTTGTACATCTCCAGCTGTTTGCCCAGACTGCGCCCTTCGATGACGTGGATAGGGGCGAGGATGACAAACCTGGTGCCCTGGGAATACTGTCGGGTACAGGCGAGTATATCTTCGGTAGTATGGCGTTTCACCTCCTGTCCGCTGATAGGCGAATAGGTTTTTCCGATGCGTGCGTAGAGCAGTCGCAGGTATTCGTAGATTTCGGTGTTGGTGCCCACGGTAGAGCGTGGGTTGCGCGAAATCACTTTCTGTTCGATGGCGATGGCCGGTGGCAATCCCTTGATGAAATCACATTCCGGTTTGCTCATACGTCCCAGAAACTGGCGTGCGTATGAAGAGAGCGACTCCACATAGCGGCGCTGGCCCTCAGCATATAAGGTATCAAAAGCCAACGATGATTTTCCCGATCCGGAGACACCCGTAATGGCAACAAACTTGCCCTGAGGTATCTTCACATCGATATTCTTGAGGTTGTTGGCTCTTGCCCCTTTGATTTCTATATATTTATCTTTTGGCATATTCTTTCTTCTTTTAAGATTAGGGGACCAGCGATGGAATCGCTGGGGACGGGGGCGCAAGGGGGAAAGGCTCTTTTTACCTTTTTACCTTTTTTACCCTTTTACCTTTTTACCCTTATTCGTGGTGGTAAGGTTCACCTTTTATAATAGTACATGCGCGATAGAGCGCCTCGGTAAAGATAAGGCGCACCATCTGATGCGAGAAGGTCATCTTGGAGAGGGAAATCTTCTCGTTGGCGCGGTCGTAGACAGACGGTGAGAAACCGTAAGGACCGCCGATGACAAAGACGAGCCTTCTTGCCGTGGCCTGCTTGCGCTCTATCCATTTGGCAAACTCGATGCTTCGGAATTCCTGTCCATGTTCATCCATCAGCACCACGGTATCCGAAGGCTGCAGGAGTTTCAGAATCAGTTCTCCTTCCCGTTCCTTCTGCTGCTGTTCGCTGAGACTTTTGGTGTTCTTGAGCTCAGGAATGGTTGTTATGTTGAAAGGCATATAATGGGTAATGCGCTCGGCATAATCCTTGATGCCCGCAATGAAATGCTTGTTTACGGTCTTTCCGACCAGAATGAGTTCTGTCTTCATTTTCTTCCTATACACTTGAATTCTTCGTTCTTCACTTCTCCTCGTCCCTGTAATATCCTGTTCCTATTCTTTTCGGATTCTTCGGGAACCAGCCTTTCTCGCAGCGTTGTCTCTGTTCGAAGAGTTCACCGATGCTCCAAAGGCATGAAGCACCTACTACGCCCAGTATGGCAGAGAAGAGCACGTTGGCAACCAGGAAGGCAGCTCCGATGCAGATGATGCCTGCAACGAGGAAAACCCACCAATAGCGGGTGCCCGTATAATATTCCGTCTTCATGACGATAGGGTGAAAGATACCTATTATTAAAAAGGTGGATACGGCGATGATGACGCCCGTGTAATATACTTCCATATTCTATTGTTTTTATATTTTGTTCATTCAACTTTTGCTATCTTACCAATACAATATTGCTAAATATTAGCTTTATTCTATTTTCAATTCCATTTCAAAGTGCAAAAATACAAAAAAAACTTCATTCTTGCTTGGTTTATCAAAATTTTTATATAACTTTGTACGCAAATAGAGAAATTATGCATTGTTTTCGTGCACATCCTTCTCGATAAGAATTAATTAATAACATAATATAATCAAACTATGGCTAATAACGCAGAATTGATCAAGCAGTGTGAAGAAAGAGCACAGCAGTGGCTCACACCTGCTTTTGACGAAGAAACCCGTAAGGAAGTAAAGGCAATGCTCGACGCAGAGGACAAGTCTGCTCTCGTTGATGCATTCTATCAGAACTTGGAGTTCGGTACTGGTGGTTTGCGCGGTATTATGGGCGCAGGTACCAACCGCATGAACAAGTATATCGTTGGTATGGCTACCCAGGGCTTTGCTAACTACATCCTCAAGGCTTTCCCAGGTGAGGAGAACCTTTCTGTAGTGGTAGGTCACGACTGCCGTAACAACTCCCGTCTCTTCGCTGAGACCGTAGCTGCCATCTTCTCTGCCAATGGCATCAAGGCATATCTCTTCGAGAGCCTCCGTCCTACACCAGAGATTTCTTTCGCTATTCGCGAGCTCGGTGCCAAGGCTGGTGTCAACGTAACAGCTTCTCACAACCCTAAGGAATACAACGGTTACAAGGCTTACTGGAGCGACGGTGCTCAGGTTCTGGCTCCACACGATACAGGTATCATCGAGGAGGTAAACAAGGTTACTATCGACCAGGTGAAGTTTGAGGCTAACTGGGATAAGATCAAGATTATCGGTGGTGAGATGGATTACGACTACATGACAGCCGTTCATTCTGCTATGATTGACCAGGATGTCATCAACCGTCAGAAAGACCTCAACATCGTTTATTCAGCTATGCACGGTACAGGTCGTGTCATCGTACCTCTCTGTCTGCGTTCTTGGGGCTTCCAGAACATCAATGTAGTTCCTGAGCAGATGGTAGTAGATGGCAACTTCCCAACAGTAGTTTCTCCTAACCCAGAGAATGCAGAGGCTATGACCCTCGGTATGAAGCTCGGTACTAAGTTGAACGCTGACCTCGTGGTTGCTACTGACCCAGATGCTGACCGCCTGGCTATCGTTTGCCGCGATGACAAGGGCGAGTGGATGATCATCAACGGTAACCAGACAGCCATGATGTTCTGCTATTACATCATCGAGAACAAGAAGAAGTTGGGCAAGTTGAAGCCAACAGACTTCCTCGTAAAGACCATTGTAACAACAGAAGTTATCGCTGAGATTGCCAAGAAGAACAACGTAGAGTTGCGCGACTGCTACACTGGTTTCAAGTGGATTGCACGCGAGATTGCTATCTCTGAGGGCAAGCAGCAGTACATCGGTGGTGGTGAGGAGAGCTTCGGTTTCTTGCCATACGATAAGGTACGCGATAAGGATGCTCCTGCATCTATCTGCCTCATCTGCGAGATTGCAGCATGGGCTAAGGATCAGGGCAAGACTCTCTACGACCTCCTGATGCAGATTTATGCAGAGTATGGCTTCAGCAAGGAGTTCACTGTAAACGTAGTTCGCCCAGGTAAGACCGGTGCTGACGAGATTAAGCAGATGATGGCAGACTTCCGTGCCAACCCTCCACAGGAGTTGGGTGGCAGCAAGGTGGTAACCTGGAAGGACTACCAGTCTTTGGAGGCTAAGCATGCTGACGGCAGCGTAGAGAAGCTCGATATGCCTGCTACAAGCAATGTACTCCAGTGGTTCTGCGATGACAACACCAAGGTAAGTGTCCGTCCATCAGGTACAGAGCCTAAGATCAAGTTCTATATTGAGGTTAAGGATCCTTCATTCAAGTGCGCTGGCTGCTACAACCGCTGCACAGCTGCTGCAATGGATAAGATCGAGGCTATCAAGAAGAGCCTGAAGTTGGATTAATTTCATAGGAAATCATATCATGGCGCTCCGGTAATTATTGCCGGAGCGCTTTTCGTTTCAGTAGCCGTTTATTCTTCTCGAAATAGGGTAGCAAGTTACCCTCATTATCATGTTTTTATAGAAAAAAAGCAAAAAGACTTGCATATTTTCTGATTTTTATTTATCTTTGCACCCATATTACAAAATTATAACATATAATTATACTCTTATGGGAGGCATTTTCGGAACTATTTCCAAGAAAAGCTGTGTCGCTGATCTCTTTTACGGCACAGATTACAACTCACATCTCGGCACACGCCGGGGCGGTTTGGCAACCTACAGTAGTGAGAAGGGCTTCGTGCGCTCTATCCACAATCTGGAAAGTTCATACTTCAGAACGAAGTTTGAACCTACACTCAATAAGTTTGAAGGAGCTACATCGGGCATCGGCGTGATTAGCGATACAGATGCCCAACCACTCATCATGAACTCTCATCTTGGCCGCTTTGCCATTTGCACTGTAGCTAAGATAGTAAACAAGGATGAACTTACTCAGCTTCTGCTCGAAAAGAACATGCACTTTGCAGAGATGTCTTCGGGTAGTACCAATCCTACTGAGTTGGTGGCTCTGCTCATTATTCAGGGGAAAACCTTCAGAGAAGGTATCGAAAACGTTTTCCATCACATCAAAGGTTCCTGCACCATGATGATCCTTACCGAGGATGGCATCATCTGTGCGCGTGACAGTTGGGGACGTACTCCAATCATCATCGGCAAGAAGGAAGGTGCCTATGCGGCTTCCAGCGAAACCACCTCGTTCCCTAACCTTGATTATGAAACAGAATATGAGGTAGGACCAGGCGAAATCGTGAAGATTAAAGCTGATGGCATGGAGCAGATCCGACCTGCCAACAAGAAGATGCAGGTTTGCTCTTTCCTCTGGGTTTACTACGGATTCCCTACATCTACCTACGAGGGCAAGAATGTAGAGGAGGCGCGTTTTACCAACGGCTTTAATCTCGCCAAGACCGATGATGTGGAGGTAGACTGCTGCAGCGGTATTCCTGATTCAGGTACAGGTATGGCGATGGGTTATGCTGCCGGCAAAGGTGTGCCTTACCAGCGTTGCATTGCCAAGTATACTCCTACATGGCCTCGCAGTTTTACTCCTAGCAACCAGAGCATGCGTTCACTGGTAGCCAAGATGAAGCTGATTCCTAACAAGGCGATGTTGAAGGGTAAGCGAGTATTGTTCTGCGATGATAGTATCGTTCGTGGTACCCAGCTTCGCGATAACGTGAAGGTGCTTTTCGACCAGGCAGGCTTGAAGGAGTGCCACATGCGTATAGCGTGTCCTCCATTGGTATACGGCTGTCCGTTCATCAACTTCACTTCTTCAAAGAGTGATATGGAGCTGATTACCCGTCGCATCATCGAGAAGTTTGAGGGCGATGCCAACAAGAATCTTGAGAAATATGCTACCACCGGTTCTCCTGAGTATCAGAGAATGGTAGATGAGATTGCCAACCAGTTGGGCTTGACTTCCCTGAAGTTCAACACCATCGAGCAGCTGGTAGAGGCTATCGGTCTTCCAAAGTGCCAGGTATGTACCCATTGCTTTGATGGCAGCAGCGCTTATACTCTGAATGAGTTTGCTGATGAAGACTAAAATAAGAATATAAGTTCTTGATAGATAAGAAAATAGGTCTAGCGATTCCGCAAAAATGCGGTGTTGCCAGACCTATTTTATTTTCCTTTTATATGATATCGTAATACCCCCTGCGAAATAAAACTGTCACAACTGTCATGTAACGCTTCTGGGGGGTAGGAATCGTGAGGGCTAGAATATATTGCTTTCAATCACTTGTGATATGATACGAATACAGACAGAATCGGAAAATAATGTGGTTTATATTGTTTTCTTCTCGAAAAATTTGGTAGTTACGAAAAAGCAACGTATCTTTGCAGCACATGTTTAGTAAAAAGAAAAAAGTATGAGTGAAGTAAAGCCATATAAATTACCGGAAGAAAAAACAAGTATAGTTTCTGATTCCATGGCAGTCCGTATTACTCCTGATACGGATATTGTTACTTTGCGCCATAATGTGATGGATGCGGTGTATGCTACAACAGATCAGAATGCTTTGTATAGTTGTTTGGTTTTCTTGTCAAGTCAAAAGCAAACTTTACAATCTTCAGTAAAGAAAGAACTTTTGAATCGTTTAGATGAATTGTCAAAGCTTCCAGATGGTTGGGATGGTGAAGGTAGTCTTGCCCTCTCAAGAAATATCGTGGATTTTGTGAAGCGAATTATTCTGCTAGCTGCTGATACTAGTCTGCAAAATTGGGTAGCTTTTCCTGATGCACGAGGTTGTATATATTTAGATTACACGGAAGACAATAATATAGCAGGTGTTACTATAACCAATCATCAGGTTGTAGCATTTATCAAACGGGATGGTCATTTGTCAAAATTCAGTTTTGATAAGTTGGATGAAAAGGAAGTATTGTCATTATTAGAAAAAGCCCATGGATAAACTGATTTCTGAAATAGCAGACGATGAAAAGGTTGCAAGAATCCTGTTCTCGCCTTCTCATATCTATAAAGGGCGTGTTTCGCCGAAGGCTTTTAAACTTGAAAAGTTGAAGAGTGGTGCTGAAGACTATATTTCAGTATTAAGATATAATGCAGATCAATTAGATTCTGTATCAGCTGTTTTTCGTCCTAGAACGAAAGGAGACTCTCGATATGGATTTACATTTTTAAATGTTTTGGATGTTCGAAACCTGGATTATGAATTTAACAACAGAAGGGTGGAGCTATTGCCAAAACCAAGCAAGCGATTACCGTTACATGCTGGAATCTTTTTATCAATTGATGGAAGATTGCAGACTGCCGATGATGTTTCTCCTGATATAGATTTTTTCCAAAAAGAACTTGCCATGCTTTGTGATGGGGTGCATAAATTTTAATCTGCCCCGAACGTTGGAAAAGCAGCCTAGTTCTTCATCCGGGTGAAATCTTTACATCTTCGCCTTTTGAGGCTATCGGTCTTTCTAAGTGCCAGGTATGTACCCATTGCTTTGATGGCAGCAGCGCATATACTCTGAATGAGTTTGCTGATGAAGACTAAAATAAGAATATAAGTTCTTGATAGATTAGAAGATAGGTCTAGCGACCCCGCTTAGCGCGGTGTAGCTAGACCTATTTTTATATTATTTCTCGGCAAAATCTTCTTTTGCATAAAATGTATTATTTTGCATAGAACGTAAACTTGTTCTTGTAATCTCTGTTCACGCAGACGGTTGCCTTGCGCTGGGAGAGATTGTATACCACCGACCACTGGGTATGGCTCGTTGGATTGCCTGGAGTTTCTGCCTGACTCACACCATTGAGCAGATTCATGGCTCCTTCCTCTGACAACTGGTTACTGTTCTGCTTGATGACGAATTCCATCATGTCGTAGCGGGTCTTGCCGTGGTTCGAGAGTTTCGGACCTTTATCTGAACATGCCATGGTTTCAGATACATAGAAGTTGCTGGCATAGCGCTTTTCTATCACCTCGCGGGTGTTTGGCAATACGTCAGGATATTTGAAATGAGTCTTTCCGTCTTCACCCGTATATTCATCGTCGATGTAAATCTTGCTTTGGTGATCCTTGTCATATACGAATTCTACGATGGCATAACGGCCCGTGGCATCTGCCATGTAGAAATGATAGTTGCCGTCATTATCCGGTATCCAGAGGTCATATCCGTCCAGAATCTTGAGAGCTTCATCTACCGTCTTGGCATGATCCAGCATCATGCGTAAGGCCAGGGTTGTAGTCAGTTTCTTGCCCGTGCTAGCCTGCTGGGTTGGCTTGCCGTCAAGATGAAGAACGGAAACGGCAAAGCCTGCCTCGTTCATGCCGTCCATCAGAAGATATGGGAATGCCATGATATAGGAAAGGTCTTGCGTCTTATGTTTCTCAAACTGTTCCTTGTTATATAGGATGTAATGCCAGAGATCCTGCCGGTAACCTATCCAGTAGGCATCCACCATGCTGATGGATTTCAGTCCACCTTCTGGAGCCGTGCGAACCAGGGCTGCTGCAATCGGTTCATTATCGTGAGAGTAGTCAAAGTTGCGCCCCATCAGATAATCACCAGTATCTGGTGTCGTAACAGCAAAGGCACTGCAGCCGGCATCCAGCTTGACTCTTGCCTTGAGCCAGGATGGTGTTTTGTCGCAGAGGTTTTTTAATACGGCACCAATCAGTTGGGTGTTGTCGGTAAGATTATAGCCTGATATGGTAGAGAGTTTGTAATCCTCCGTATAGTCAAGATAGAAGAATCTTCCGTCTTTCAAGTCCTGGATAGACCGGACCATCTCCAGTTTCTTGGCATCGGTCAGTAGACTGGCTGGTACGTCCTGATAGTGTGCCTTATTGTTTACTTCTGGGCTGTCATCATCGCTGCATGAAGATAGCAGAAACATACAGAATGTGATGCTGAAACTTAAGCATAAAAACAGAAACCATTGTATGTGCTTACTGTTGAAAGTGATATTCTTTTTCATACGTAATTAGTATTAAATGATTGATAAATGATTTGAATTTTCAAATGCAAAAGTAATGGAAAACCACTCTCGGTAGGGAAAAAAGTACACTGAAAAATGCTGATTTTTCTGGAATTATAAAAAAATATCCCTCAAAATACATCAAAACCAATCTTTTTTATTATTTTTGCAAGAAGAAAAAGCGATTCGTCTGTCTGTGCAAAATGATTCGTCAGTCAGGGCAAACCTGCCTCATCTGTCAATACGAAATAATTTATCTATCCATTATGAATATGAAAGAAAAGAACGCAAAGAAATCTAAGATACATCAGTTAGGATTCTGTTTCCTGAAGAGAGAATCTAATTACTTGGACCGCCAACGTCAAGCTATCCTTGTGTGTTTCTCCGTGATGCTCTCTTTGGGCATCCTGTCAAATATCCTGGGCTTTTCTGGAGCCTTTGATCCGTTTTTTACCGTGTCTAACATCGTTTTTCTGATAGTCGTGTTATCCTCCTTCATGGCTTATCTCTTCGGGAAAATCCCAATGGTGAGGGCAATCGTTTGTATCGCTATCGCCACCCAGTGCTTTATCGGAGCCGATATCCTCTACAGTGCCTTTATGCCTACGCTGAAAGATAACAGAATGGTGATTCTCATCAATATGCTTATCCTTTCAGGCAACATGTTTTTCTCGCTGGCGGCTTATCAGGCGCGTCTCACACGCTGGCTGGTGGGAATAGCTTTTGGGGTTTATATATTGAGTGTGATTGTAACGGGGGATGAATCGCTCATGGATTATTTCTTCATGATGATGCTCATATTGCTTTTTATCAGCGTGCTGAGTCTGGCTGTTGCCAGAAACGGTGAGTATCTTGTCAATGCGAACAGAACGTTGCAGCGTGATGAGGAAGAACTGCTCCAGGTGCTGAAGATAAACAAAAAGCAGATTAAGGCATACGTGGCTCTGGCGAAGGAAAGGCATGATGTTAAACTTACCGCGCATTTGCTGGATCTTCTGGGTGAGGCTTCGCAGAAGAATGTCATAGACAATGTGATGCAATATCTCCAGACCCGCGAATTGAGCAAACAGAACATAGAACGCGTCTTTCCCGAGTTGAGTGCCTCTGAACAGGAAATCTGTTACCTTATCCTGCAGAACAGAAAGTTGAGTGAGATTTGCACGCTGCTCAACAAGTCGGAATCGAACATCACTACCCAGCGGGCCAACATCAGAAAGAAGTTGGGAATGGGCTCAGCTGATAACCTGAAGAAGGTTCTGGAGAAGCGCATAGCTGAAAGCCAGTAGGCCGATGAGGCTGATACTGAACCATATCCTGTTATTTTCGGAAATTTTGAACATATTGTGATAAGATGTGAATAGTCATTTATCACCGAAAAGCCGTACCTTTGCACCCAGATAATAAATGAAACGTAAATCAATAGAAATCATTAAGAAGAAATGAAGAAAATAATCATCTTATGTTTCGCGCTCGGAGCTTTCCATACACTTGGCGCACAGGAGACGCTTACGCTCAGCCAGTGCCTGCAGATGGCAGTGGATAATAACCTGTCGCTCCAGAGCAGCCGAAACGAAATAGCTAAGGGAAAGTACGCTATCAGCGAAAATCAGGCTAAACTCTATCCGCAAATCAATGCGGTGGCACAGCTCAACGACAACTTTACGCCGCCTGTTTCGGTTACCGACGGCTCGGCTTACGGCAAGCCTTATAATGTAACCAAGACGTTACAGTATAATGCATCGGCGGGTGTACAATTGCAGATGCCACTGTATAACCAGATGATTCTTACCGCCATCGACATTACCAAGATTGCCGATAAACTCAACCAACTCTCTTATGAGAAGGCGCGTGAAGACCTTATCGTGCAGACAGCCAAGATGTATTACATGGCGCAGAACACATCTGAGCAGATTCGTCTGACGGATGACAACATCAAGCGACTGGTAGAACTCAGAAACATCACCCAGGCATTCTATGACAACCAGATGAGTCTGGAGGTAGATCTGAAGCGTGTGAATCTCAATATCGAGAACCTCACCGTGCAGCGCGATAACGCCATCGCCATGCTCGAACAGCAGTATACCATGCTCAAGTATGTGATAGATTATCCTGCCGAGAAGGAGATGAAGGTGACAGCCGTAGATCCGGGAAAGATTGAGATGGTGAAGGCTGACGGACTGGATACGGGACTCTACGAACTCCAGTTGCTGGAACAGAAGAAACTGCTCACGCAGAAGCAGACCAAACTTGCCAAGGACGGCTATCTGCCATCGCTCTCGCTGACCGGAAACCTGATGTATTCTGCCTTTACCGATAGGATAGATCACTGGATTCATTCGGGCGAATCAAACCACTGGTATGGTTCCAACGGTCTGGGCATCCAGCTGCGAGTGCCTGTATTCGATGGTTTTGAAAAGCGTTCTAAAATCAGAAAGGCGAAGATAGAGGAGGAGAATGCACGCATCGGTTACGAGGACGCCCTGAAGGGACTGCAGGCAAACTATATGAATGCGGTGAGCGAGGTGAACAACAGTCAGCGCAACTACAAGAAGCAGTTTGATAATTATACCATGGCGCAGGATGTTTACAACGTAACAGCCGACCAGTATAAGGAGGGTGTGGCTTCGATGACAGCGGTGCTGCAGGACGAGATGCGTATGAGCGAGGCAATGAACAATTATCTCACAGCCTACTATCGCTACAAGGTTGCCAATCTCTCGCTGCTCAAGCTGACTGGACAGCTCAACCAGATTTCGGTTGCTAAATAACGGAGAAGAATAAATCATTAAAAAATAAAATATAAACAGGAAAACGGGATGTAAAAAAGTTTACTTCATATTCCCTGATTCCAAATTACAATAAAACTATGGAACAGAACGAAAATAAAACTGTAGAAACAGCAGAGGCTACACAGGTATCTCACGAAGAAACCAGGAAGAAACTCAAGAAGCAGCGCGTAAGACAGATTGTTGCCAGTCTGATAGGTGTTGCTATTCTGGCTTTCGGACTCTGGAAGATCGTATGCCTCTTCCTCGATTATAACTCTAACGAAACGAGCAATGATGCTCAGATAGAGCAATATATCTCACCGGTTAATCTCCGTGCATCCGGCTATATCGCCAAGGTATGCTTCAGAGAACATCAGGAAGTACACAAGGGAGATACCCTCCTTGTGCTCGACGACCGGGAGTATCGTATCCGTCTGATGGAGGCTGAAGCTGCCCTCAAGGATGCCAAGGCAGGAGCCAATGTCATCAACGCTACAGAGCAGACCACCGAGACATCAGCTTCTATCTATCAGGCATCTATCGATGAAATAAATGTACGACTTGCCAAACTTGCCAAGGACTGCGAACGCTATCGCAACCTGGTAGAAAAGAAGGCGGCTACTCCTATCCAGCTCGAACAGCTGGAGGTAGAATATGCAGCCACCAAGAAGAAACTCGAAGGGGTAAAGAAGCAGCAGGCTGCTGCCTATAAGGGAGTAAACGAAGTAACTACCCGCAAACAGAATGTGGCTGCCTCCATCGAGCGTGCCGAGGCTGCCGTAGAGATGGCAAAGCTGAATCTCTCTTACTGTGTGGTTGTGGCCCCTTGCGATGGTAAACTGGGTCGCCGCTCTATCGAGGAGGGACAGATGGTAAATGCAGGAACCACCATTACCTACATCATTCCAACCAACAACAAATGGGTGATTGCCAACTATAAGGAAACCCAGATAGAGAATCTTTATGTAGGACAGAAGGTGCGTATGACCGTAGATGCCATCAGTAACAAGGTGTTTGAGGGTACGGTGACCGCCATTTCTGGTGCTACCGGTTCGAAATATTCGCTGGTACCTACAGACAATTCGGCTGGCAACTTTGTCAAGATTCAGCAGCGTGTGCCTGTAAGAATCGATTTCAACAACCTCAGCAAAGAGGATAATGAGCATCTTGCTGCCGGCATGATGGTGGTTGTCAAGGCTGAGAGAAAGTAAAAAACAGCTAGATGGAAATGAAGTAATATATGGAAGAAGAATATAAGAATTATCCGTTTTATGATTGGGTGCCCAAACCGCTCGGCATCATCTTCATGATCATCCTCTTCGTGCCGATGATTACGATGAGTGGCGTCTATTCTGCCAACAGCGGCGAGATGATGAGCGGGCTCGGCATCCAGTCGGAATACATCGCCTTTGCGGGCTTCTGCACCTCGATAGGAATGGCGGCTTTCTCGCCGTTCTTCTATGATCTGGTGTGCATCCGTAGAGAGAAGATGATGTGTATCGTGGGCTTCTCCATTCTCTTTATCCTCAGTTTCGTGTGTGCCCAGACCGACTCGCTGTTTATACTCGGACTGTGCAGTCTGCTGATGGGTTTTGTCCGTCAGACGCTGCTGATGGCGCATCTCTTTGTGCTCATCAGATATGGTTTCGGAATAGAGGCTACGAGGAATATCACTCCGGGATGCGAGCCTACTACCGAGGAAGCATGGAATGCGGTAGATTCGGAGAAGATGGTTTCGCAGCCGGTCATCTATCTCTTCTTCATGATTATCGGACAGTTGGGAACCTGGTTAACGGCATGGCTTGCCTATGCTTATGAGTGGCAGTATGTTTATCATTTCATGATGGCTTTCATGCTGGCAGGCATCATCATCGTGTTCTTCACCATGCCTTATCATAAGTATCCAATGCCTAAGTTCCCGATAACGATGTCGAAGTTTGGCAATGTTACGGTGTTCAGTATCATGCTCTGTTCGTTTGCTTATGTCATGGTTTTCGGTAAGACGCTCGACTGGTTTGATGATCCTACCATCCGCTTCTCTTCTGTGGTCTGTCTTATCTTTACCGCTCTGTTCATCTATCTGGAGAAGACGAGGCGTTCACCTTATTTCATCATGGAGGTGTTCCAGCTCAGGGTCATCAACTACGGCATCCTGCTCTTCTTCCTGCTGATGGTCTGCAATTCGAGTGCCATGTTTGTCAACGTGTTCACCAATGTGAGCATGAAGATAGATAACTGGCAGAACGCCACGCTAGGCAACTGGGTGATGGTGGGCTACACCGTGGGACTGATATTCGCCGTCATTGCCCGAGCCAAGAATGTTCACCTGAAGTGGATGTACTGTCTGGGCTTCCTCTTTATCGGAGCCTATGCGCTGTACATGTATTTCGAGGTACAGAACGACGGTATGTATGAGCGTATGAAATGGCCTATCATCATCCGTTCTACGGGAATGATGCTGCTCTATTCGCTCATCTCCACGATAGCCAACCAGCGCATGCCTTACCGCTTCATGTCAACCTGGGTTTGCATCATGCTTACCGTTCGTATGGTCATTGCCCCTTGCATCGGCTCGGCGCTCTATACCAATGTGCTTCAGCACAGACAGCAGTATTATGTAACCCGCTTTGCCCAGGATTACGACCGCACGAGCATCGAGACGGCGAAGACTTACGACCAGACGGTGAGAGGCATGCAATATCAGGGCAAGAGTGTAACCGAGGCGCAGAATATGGCTGCCATGAGTACGAAGGGAAAGGTACAGGTACAGGCCACGCTGGTGAGTATCAAGGAGATGGCCGGCTGGACCTTCTACGGCTGTCTGCTGTGTGCCGGACTGATGCTCGTTCTCCCTTGGCGCAAGCGCAATCTCAGGGAACTGACGCGCGAATATCTGCTGAAGAATGTAGATGTGAAATCCCTGGGAAGAAGGTAGGGGAGTGCTAAAATATCATAAAAGATACAGGCTGCTCATCTGATGAATGGATATTTTTGTTATCTTCGCAGTTAAATCTGAAGATAACAGACCCATATTCATCATGAAAATAACAGATAATATCATCATATACGAGGCTCATGAGTTTCCTCAGCTGTTGATGCAGCCTTTCTACTCCGACTATGTCGGAATCGTAATCTGTCATCAGGGGATGTTCCGTTTCTGCGTAGACGGAACATCCTTTGTTGCATCTGAGGGTGAGACCGTTTTCCTCTCCAAAGGAGTGATGTTTCATGTGCAGGAAACGGGCAAGAACCTTAAATATACCCTTCTTTTTTACCGTGCTGAACAGATTCGTCACATGTTGGGCAATACCGTGGTTACTATGCGTCTTTATGCTACGATTTATCCCAAACCCTGCCATGTCAGGACGACGGGCTATGAGGATATGCTTACTTCTTATGCCCTGATGCTGAGGAAACTGGAGCTGGAAAAAGAGAAGAGTGGTGAACTGGATGCCTATTGTGTGCATGAGCAGAAACTGTTGCTGATGGCTGTTACGTACCGTTTATGCAGCATCTTCTCGGCATCGTTCAAGGCTGCCGGCAAGGAGATGGAACGGAAGATAGCCATCTTTGAGTCGCTGGTGCTGCTGATAGAGAAGAACTATATGCGTGAGCGCAGTGTGGCTTTCTATGCAGATGAACTCTGTCTTACACCGAAATATCTGTCGGTACTGGTCAAGTCGGTTTGCGGTCAGACGGTCCAGCAGTTGCTTTTCAAGGCGATGATCCGTCGCAGTATCTATCTGATGAAGAATACCACAAAGACGATACAGCAGATAGCCAATGAACTCAGTTTTCCCAATGCTTCAGCCTTCGGAACCTTCTTCAAGAAACATACCGGTCTGTCGCCTAAGCATTACCGTAATTGGGAAGAGGGGAATGAACCGCCTTCTTTCAAATAAAGATTTCATCCTATACCTATAAAATAAAAAAGGGACAGAGGAATTGTGCTGTCCCCTGTCCCGAAACTGTGATATAACTAAAACAACTGAGCGAAAGCTTCGGCTGTCTTTCCTGTATAGGTCTTCATCTCTGTAACCGGCTTGTAACCGAAATCCTTGAAGGCAAGGAGCTGTGTGGCAACAAACTGGTGGTCGTCAGAGATGCAAGCCTGTAACTTCATATTACCCATGCTGATGGCAGAAACAGGGAAGTTGCTGATCGCTGTTTCTACATCCTTTGGGGCTGCGCTGAGGATGTTCTCAAGCTTTCTTCCATCCTCTGCAGAATATTCCTTCTCTTTTATCTTAATCACACTGTTGGTAGGTTGATAGATGAGCTTGACAGTCAAACCCATGAAACCTTTCTTTACCTGTACATCCTGGAGTGCCAAAACATCAGCACCCATCTCTAAATGATTAATCTTTGCCATAATTTTATACTGTTATTTGCTTATTCTTAATTCTTGAAAAATAATATATATTGAACTGTTTTTTGTTTTGAATAGGAGTGTAACCAGTCTTATCGCAAATCTTCGGAAAGATGCGATAAACCTATATGAAATTTTAAAAAGAGAAAAGAATAAGCACTAACAGAGCAGACGCCGCAGGCAAATGACATAATACTTGCTGGCGACATCAAAGTGGATTGGGGCAGTTTCCTGTCGGAAAGGCTCCATGCCACCTTCTATAGCTGATAAAAGGGATGATAAATAACGGATTCTGTTTGTAAGCAATCTACTGGCAGTCTGACTGTTGTGCATGTTGCCACTTGGCAACAAGCGCTGCGGACGGCTGCTACAGATGCGGTAAGCAAGCTGTGAGGCGTTTTCAAGCTGTGCCTCAGGCTGGCTCTTGTCATACTCAACCTTTGTCAAACCATCTTTCTTATGGCTTGCATCTTCGGTATAAGAATCCTCGGGTGTAAAAGAAATAGAGGCAGCAGATACCTCTCCATAGCCTGAGAAGACCATGGACACCAGAAAAAGGATGTATAGTATCAACTGCCTCATATTAAATATATTATGGTGTCAGGATGAACTCCCGACACCGGGGATGATTAATAGCTTCTTGCGATGATGACACGGGCTACGGCTGGCTTGCCGCTTACCATATCTACACCTGGAGTCTGCTCGTAAGCGAAAGGCACGCAGCGGATGGTAGCCTGAGTCTCCTCCTTGATCTTAGCCTCGGTCTCGGCTGTACCGTCCCAGTGGCAGAGGAAGAAACCACCGTTCTTCACACGCTCCTTGAACTCCTCGTAGTTGTCGCACTCGTAAACGTGAGCATCACGGTAAGCACGAGCCTTCTCGAAGATATTCTTCTGGATGTCTTCCAACATATTCTTTACGCGCTCAACGATGCCGTCGAAGCTTACGTTCTCCTTCTCCAAGGTATCACGACGCATAATCTCGATGGTGTTGTTCTCCAAGTCACGGCCACCCATAGCCAGACGAACAGGAACACCCTTCAACTCATAGTCAGCGAACTTGAAGCCAGGACGCTTGGCAGGGTTGTCATCATACTTCACGGTGATGCCCAACTCGCGGAGCTGGTCGATGACAGGCTGCAACTTAGCAGTAATCTGAGCCAACTGCTCGTCGCCCTTGTTGATAGGAACGATAACCACCTGGATAGGAGCCAGCTTTGGAGGCAATACCAGACCGTTGTCATCGCTGTGAACCATGATGAGGGCACCCATCAGTCGGGTAGAAACACCCCATGAAGTAGCCCATACATACTCAGGCTTGTTCTCCTTGTTCAAGTATGTTACATCGAAACTCTTGGCGAAGTTCTGACCCAGGAAGTGAGAAGTACCGCTCTGGAGAGCCTTGCCATCCTGCATCATTGCCTCGATGGTATAGGTGTTGAGAGCACCTGCGAAACGCTCAGTCTCACTCTTCACACCCTGCAATACAGGAACGCCCATATAGTTCTCTGCAAAATCAGCGTAAACCTTGAGCATCTCCTGAGCTTTTGCCTCAGCCTCTTCCTTAGTGGCATGAGCTGTATGACCCTCCTGCCAGAGGAACTCAGAAGTACGGAGGAACGGACGGGTACGCATCTCCCAACGCATTACGTTACACCACTGGTTGCAGAGGATAGGGAGATCACGCCATGAATGGATCCAGTTCTTATAGGTGTTCCAGATGATGGTCTCAGAAGTAGGACGGATGATGAGCTCCTCATCGAGCTTTGCGTTAGGATCCACCTCAACCTCTTTGCCATCCTCTGTAGAACGGAGGCGGTAGTGGGTAACTACGGCACACTCCTTGGCGAAACCTGCCACGTGCTCAGCCTCACGAGAGAAGAAACTCTTCGGGATGAGGAGAGGGAAGTATGCGTTCTGTACACCTGTCTGCTTAAACATCTTGTCGAGCTGCTGCTGCATCTTCTCCCAGATAGCGTAACCGTATGGTTTGATAATCATACAACCACGAACTGGTGACAACTCAGCGAGATCAGCCTTTACTACCAAATCATTGTACCACTGACTGTAGTTGTCAGCGCGCTTGGTTAAATTCTTGAGTTCTTTAGCCATATTGCTTTATTCTATTTATTTTGTTTTTTATTTCTTCTGTTACTTATATATTAAGGTATAAGCATGAGCCTTCATCATCTGCTGACGGCAGTTCATCTGTCTGCAGGTGTCTGAAATCCTACTTTTAGGGATTTTCCACCCCCAAATAGGTGATTTCCTAGCTCTATTTCGACAAATACCCTTAAATTTGCATGCAAAAATACAAAAAAATATTAGAAAACTCTCCATTATGGAGAAAAAAGAGTTATCTTTGCAATTAAATAACATAAATATAGGAGATTTTAAAATGAAAAAGACTAATTTTGCAGTTGCAGGCCTCTCTTTGTGCTTGCTTTTCTCAAGTTGTGGAACCAATCAGAAGACTGGTACAGCAGTAGGTGCCGGTTCTGGTGCAGCTCTGGGTGCTATCGTTGGTGGATTGCTCAACAATAGCCATCGTGGTACAGGTGCACTTGTTGGTGCTGCTATCGGTGCAGCTGTTGGTGGCGGTGCTGGTAACCTCATCGGAAAGCACATGGATAAGGTGAAGGCTGAGGCTGAACGGGTGAAGAATGCACAGGTTGAGACTGTAACAGATGCCAATGGTTTGTCTGCCGTTAAGGTAACATTTGCTTCTGGTATCCTCTTCCCAACTAACGGTTCTACTCTCAGCAGCAGCGCAAAGACTGATTTGGCTCAGTTTGCCGGTGTATTGAAGAACAATACCGACTGCGAGGTTTCTATCCAGGGTTATACCGATGCTACAGGTAATGACGGTATCAACTTGCCTTTGAGCCAGAAGCGTGCAGAGGCAGTTTACAACTATCTCGCTTCTTGCGGTGTTACCAGCCGTCAGGTAAAGAATGTTCAGGGTTTTGGTTCTGCTAACCCTGTTGTTAATACTACTGCTGCTTGCGCCCAGAACCGTCGTGTAGAGGTTTACATGTATGCTAGCCAGGCTATGGTTAACGCAGCCAATAATGGTACATTGAAGTAATAACTTTCATGCTCCCGGAAGGGAAAAACTAAATAGATGATTTTGAAGAAAATCAAGAATATAGTAAAATGGGTGGTGGTGCTGTTTTTCAGTACCACCATTCTTGCTGTAGTGGCATATAGGTTCATTCCTGTATATGTCACTCCTCTGATGTTTATCCGATGCTTCCAGCAAGTAGCTGATGGAGAGAGTATTACCCTGCATCATCATTGGGTTCCGATGGATAAGATTTCGCCTCACATGCCAGTGGCGGTAATGGCGAGCGAAGATGCGAGATTCCTGAAGCATCACGGTTTCGACTTCAATGCCATCGAGAGTGCGGCGAAGAATAATGCACGTGGTGGAAAGGTGCATGGAGCCAGTACCATCAGTCAGCAGACTGCTAAGAATGTCTTCCTGTGGCCTGGCCGTTCATGGACCCGCAAGGGATTTGAAGTCTACTTTACCTTCCTCATCGAAATGATGTGGAGCAAGCAGCGCATCATGGAGGTTTATCTCAACAGCATTGAGATGGGACCGGGTATCTATGGTGTGGATGCGGTTGCAGAATATCATTTCGACAAGAAAGCGAAAGATCTGTTTCGTGGCGAGTGTGCGCTGATAGCAGCTACACTTCCTAATCCGCGCAAATTCAGTTCGCTGCATCCTAGCGCTTATATGAAAAAGCGCCAGCGACAGATAGAACATCAGATGAGATTTATCCCTACCTTCCCTCGTGAGGGCGAAGATTTCGACCCGGGCACGGCTGTGGGAGGATATAGGGGGAAGTGATTCTGAGTTAATAGTTGATAGTTTATAGATTTTCCGGCTAAATATTGATTAATGGATTTACTGAACGACTTGAACGAAGCGCAGCGTGCTGCGGTAGAATATATTGACGGACCTTCGCTGGTAATAGCCGGTGCAGGTTCGGGTAAAACGCGTGTGCTTACTTATAAGATAGCTTATCTCCTGAGCCAGGGCAAAGATCTTTATTCCTTATTAGTGCTTACTTTTACTAATAAGGCTGCAAGAGAAATGGTTGAACGTATTCGTAAAATGTTTGGTGAAACATTTTATATCAGACAGAAATATATGGGTACTTTTCATAGTGTCTTTGCTAGAATATTGCGTGTTGAGTCTGATAAAATAGGCTTTACTTCAGATTTTACAATTTATGATGAAGCAGACTCTCGTTCTTTATTGAAATCTATTGTTAAGGAGATGGGCTTGAGTGAAAAAACTTACAAGCCTGCAGTTGTTCATGCAAGGATTTCTATGGCAAAAAATCAACTGATTGGAGTTGATTCATATGGAAGCGATTCTGATATCTTTAGTCAAAATAAACGAGCTGGTATGCCCGAAATAGCTAAAATATATCGAGAATATGTACAACGCTGTAAGTTGGCAAATGCAATGGATTTTGACGATTTGTTAGTTCATACTTATCGACTTTTTGTAGAAAGAAATGATGTATTGAAAAAGTATGGTAAAATTTTTAAGTACATAATGGTAGATGAGTATCAAGATACAAATTATGTTCAGAAAAAAATACTTACTTTGCTCTATAATGTAATGGAAGAGAAAGCCATATGTGCTGTAGGAGATGATTCTCAAAGTATTTATAGTTTTAGAGGAGCTAATATCGATAATATATTGTCTTTCACTAGAGATTTTCCTGCTGAAAATGGTAACTATGCGCGTCTCTTCAAACTGGAACAGAATTACCGCTCTACCCAGACCATCGTTGAGGCGGCTAACAGTCTGATCAAGCATAACCGCAACCAGATTCCTAAGGATGTGTTCAGCGAGAATGCGAAGGGTGAGAAGATTCAGTATAAGCCTGCTTACAGCGACAAGGAAGAGGCGGCGATTGTGGCGAAGGACGTGAAGCGTATCCGGCGCGAGGATGGCTGCCAGTATAGTGATTTTGCCATTCTCTACCGTACCAATGCCCAGAGCCGCAGCTTCGAGGAGGAGTTCAGAAAGCAGGGTATTCCTTATCGCATTTATGGCGGACTGAGTTTCTACCAGCGCAAGGAGATTAAGGATATTATTGCTTATTTCCGTCTGGTGGCGAATCCGGATGATGAAGAGGCTATCAAGCGTATCATCAACTATCCGGCACGAGGAATAGGGGCTACTACGGTGCTGAAGATTGCTGACTGTGCCCATCAGAACCAGGTGAGTTTCTGGGAGGTAATCGGTGCCCCTGAGCAGTATGGACTGGCAGTAAACAAGGGTACGATGAACAAGCTGGAAACCTTCAGATTGCTGATTTCTTCGTTTATCGAACGGGCTCAAACTACGGATGTCTATGAATTGGGTGATGCCATTATCAAGGAGAGTGGTATCAGTCAGGATATCATGTCGGGCAAGGATGCCGATGATCTGGCACGTCAGGAGAACCTGGAGGAATTCTTGAGCGGTATGTCGGCTTTTGTGGAGGAACGCCGTGAAGAGGGTAGGTTTGATGAACTCTTCCTGCAGGATTATCTGCAGGATGTGGCGCTGCTTACCGATGCTGACAGCGATGGTGATAAGGATGAACCTCGTGTTTCTCTGATGACGGTTCATGCTGCCAAGGGTCTGGAGTTTCCTACGGTTTTCGTGGTTGGTTTGGAAGAGAATATCTTCCCAAGTCCGCTTTCTGCTGCTTCGCTCCGAGAACTGGAGGAGGAACGGAGATTGCTTTACGTTGCCATTACGCGAGCAGAGAAACATTGTATCCTGACGAACGCCAAGAACCGCTGGCGATATGGCAAGATGGAGTTTGATAATCCGAGTCGGTTTATCGATGAGATTGACGGCAAGTTGATTGATAGCCAGGATGAGGCTGGTGGAAGCTTGTTTGGCTCTATGTCTGACCAGCCGGAGTGGGCGAGAGCGCAACGTCCTCGCAGACCGTGGGAGGATGCTGAGCAGCCTAGATACAGTAGCAGGTATCAGAATTCCAAACCGGTAGCATCGCAGTTTGTAGCAGATCCTAAGCCTTCTCTCTTTGATGATGAACCGGAGACTTCACGTACTTCCGGACGCTCGTCTGTTTCCGGACGCTCATCTCTCTCTGAAGGCAATTTCAAGTCTGTTAGAGCGCTGAATGCAGCTAAACGTTATATGGAGACGCATTCTTCTCATCCTGCTTCTCGCGGTACTGGATGTTCTGCAGCATCAGTTTCTTCTTCTACAGCTTCATCTGCTGGCAGTTCTTCTTGCGGTTTGCAGGAGGGAATGAAGATAGAACATCAGCGTTTTGGACGGGGAACGGTATTGAAGATTGAAGGTACTGGTGAGAATACGAAGGCTACGGTTGAGTTCGTTCATTCTGGCACCAAACAGCTTCTGCTGAAATATGCCAAGTTTACGGTAGTAGATTAAGTTCAGTAGTCTGATTTTGCGTTTTTAATAATATATTAGGGCTCTTTAGTATGCTAAAGTACTAAAGAGTCTTAATTTTTTGTGTAATTATTTGTTCTTCTTGTAACTTTTGTTTGTATTTGTAGCATATTTACGAACGATATGCAAAAAACGTTTAATATTTAACTTATAAACAGAACGATTATGAAGAAATTAATGATGATGGCAGTAATTCTGCTTGCTGGTGTAGGAAGTGTAATGGCACAGAGCGATTACAAGCGCGGTATCTTTAACCATGTAGGTCTTAATGTGGGTGCAGGTACCGAGGGTATTAGTGTTGGTGTGGCTGCTCCTGTTACTAACTTCCTTGAGGTAGAAGCAGGTGTGAACATCATGCCATCTTTCAAACTGTCTGGTGATTTGGATGTAGATTATGATTCTAGTTCTTTGCCTCAGGTATCTGGAGTTAGTTATCCTAATCCTGCTACCATTCATGTTGATGGAGATTTCAGCCGTACAACCTTTAATGTAAAGGCTAATTTGTATCCTTTCGGTGGTGGCAGCAAGTTCTTTATCGCTGCTGGTTTGTCTATTGGTGGAGAGAAGATAGCAGAGGTTACCGGTTCTTGCGACGAACTTCGTGAAATCTCTCAGAAGTTGCCTACTCAGGAAATGAAGGATCAATTCCATCAGGTTGTTGTTTCTACAGCTAATGCCAACTTGGGTGGTTATAAATTGGAACTCGATGAGAACTATAATGTTCAGGGTGATATCCGTTGCAAGAATGTTCGTCCATACCTTGGTTTAGGTTTCGGCCGTCTGGTTCCTAAGAACCGTATCGGTTGCCGCTTTGAGTTGGGTTGCCAGTTCATGGGCAAGCTCAAGGTTTACCAGAATGGTAACGAGATAGATATCAATAAGGCATTGGAAGATGCTGGCGAGGATGATCTCTCTAAGTTCGTAAAAGACTTGAAGGTTTATCCTGTTTTGAAGTTCTCTCTTACAGGTAGAATCTTATAATATAGATAAAGAGTTATAAAAATAGATTGGGCAAGACCATCTCTGGTCTTGCCCTTTTTGTTTCTATATACTATAAATTGAAAAAGCGTCCCCGCAGTAGCCTCACGGTCACTACGGGGACTTATAATTACTAACATCTAACTTTAGCATTTTTGTTTAAACTTAAAAACAAATTCTTTATGAGAGTAATTTCTCCATTATCTATAAACATAAACCAAGTATCTCATATATTGCAAGTAACTTGTATCCTGCAAATATCTTGTGTCCTTAAATGCAAGTTCTTAGAAAAGTTAAACCCATAGACCAGTATCTCTACTAATATCTTGATTATTTTTATTTTATTGCTTTTTGTCTGTTTAATATTAAATACTTTTAAGTTCACAATGCAAAGATATAAAAAAAATGGGTAAACTCCAAATTAATTTTGCTTTATTTTGTATTAAGTGGCTTTTATTGTACTTATGCGGCAGTTTTTAAGGATTAACCGGCAAAGTTAAGAGGGTGTATCATAAACATTCAAATGCTTTATGATACACCCTCTTTCTCAGGATTCTGAATATTTTTTCGTGTTTATAACGCTTCGTCTTCAGGACGTGGCATCTGTGTCTGGGGCTTCTGTTTCTTGCCTGACTTCATGAATAGTTTCTTCTTCTTGAGCCATGCAGCCTTGCGTATCTCGTATTCTTCGCGATGACGCTCCAAAAAATTATCTGCCATGTTTCGTTTCCTTTTTTTACTTTGCGTTATGAATGCTTATTCTTCTTTAAACTTACTGTAAATCACCTTGATTCGGATCGGACCAGATGCCACCTTCTTACCTGTCTTCTCGTCTGTGGTATAATCCTTGTTAGGATCATCCGTACCCACGATGAGTCGGGTAGAAGCGAGTGACATATCGTGATTAATCTTGGAGATGACGGTAGTATAGCCCTGTGTGGTTGTGATGACGTTTACAGGAACCAGCACTACTTTATTCCAGTTTTCCCCCTTGCCCTTGTTCTTATACATGGCAGAAACCAGGTTGGCGATATTCTGGAATGTATAGGCATTCTTGTAGGTGCCGGTACTGCTGTAGCTTGCCGTATAAGAAGTACGGTTGTCAGCCAACTTGCTCTTTTCGAAGAACGACTGCAAACTGTCTTTCTGAACCATCAGGATGGTACTTGGTGTAGCAAAGTTGTATGGGTTGTCTTCGTCTGCATTGAGTCGTGGGAAAGAGATGGTAGCTGTGTTGAGCGTATCCTTCTCATGTCCCTTCATGATATCTTCGATAGGGAGGGTAACCTCGGTGAAGATACCTGCCGGCGACTTGAGGTAAGTATAGTTCTGCTTACTTGCTAACTCCTCCAAGTTCTTGTTCTCAATCTTGTTGAGCTGCAATACCTCTTCTGTACCATCGAAACGGTTGTATCCGATGCTTACAGCTGTACTGTCTTTAACGCCGTCCTTTGCCTTGATGGTCTTGTGGCGGGTCCAGTAGAAGATAAGCTCTGTATTCCAAATCTTAGCCATGTTACCCGTACCGCCTACGTTCTTGATATAGAAGCCAGGGCAGACGTTGTGCAGGAACTTGTAGTTGGTCTTGAAATACTCAGGATGTTCAGCGTATGTCTGCATGATGTAAGAACCATAGTTCTTGTATGTCTTACCACCTTTCTTATACTCCTTATTCAAGTAAATCTTGAAGTTCTTGACATCTGATGTATTGCTCAAGTTGTAATTACTGCTCCAATGCTGGTTGTTTTCGCTTACCCAGCCTTCCTTGAAGGCATCATAATTAGAGTAATACTCCTTATCTTCTTTCATCGGCTTTGTCATCTCATAGGCTGTCACCTTCATTGGGGCGATGGTATCACCATAGCTGGCATTGTATGAAACCAGGAGGTAGCATGAGTCTGCTTCGATAGAACCGTTGTTTGCCTGCTTGATGTAATCGAGTGTATCTACAGAGAAAGTAGGCAATACGCTCAATTGGGTCATGTAGTCGCCCTTTACATAGTTGCCGGTTTGCGGGTCTTTCATCTTTCCGATGAGCCCCGTGTTGTTGCGGCTCAATACGGAATCTGCTACTATAGACTTTGTGGTAACATTGAACGCTGAGTTAGAAATGTTAATGTTGTCTATCTTATTAGTGATGCTACCACCGATTCCCTCGGTGGTATCATCACATGCAGCGAAAGTAAGCGCTGCTATTACTAATACTGTTAAGAGTCTTAAAATTTTCATTATCCTTGTATGTATGTGTCTCTGTTGTCGGAATTTTATTCTGCGTCAGGACAAACCTTGTTGATGAAGTCTGCGTATGGCTCCTGGATATCTTCTCCCGGATAAGCCAGTACAGGCTTGTTCTTCTCCTTCGCATAATCAAAGAGAATCTGGTTAGCTTCTTCTTCACCTTCTACTACACCGTCGCTATAGTCGATGGCGAGTTTGCCGAGTTCAATGAAGTTGAAGTCGTCCTGATAGCCGTCGAGCAGTTCAGACTTGGCATCGCGGAAGGCAACGCAACGTTTGAAGTTGGTACCCAGTTCACCCTTGAGTTCGTTGGTATAGAGAGCGGTAATCACCTTTGATTCTGCAAATGAAGGCTCTTCGCTGTAGGCTGTCTTTACATAGAATGGCACTACTGCGCTAGCCCAACCCTGGCAGACGATTACATCAGGCTGCCAGCGGAGCTTCTTTACGGTTTCCAATACGCCACGTGCAAAGAAGATAGCTCTTTCTCCGTTGTCGGCATATTCCTTTCCGTTTTCATCGGTGCCCATCTGGCGGCTCTTGAAATAGTCGTCATTATCGATGAAATAAATCTGCTGTCGTGTTGTTGGTATAGATGCAACCTTGATGATCAGCGGATGGTCTGTATCATCTATGATAAGGTTCATACCAGACAGGCGAATGACCTCGTGCAATTGTCCGCGACGCTCGTTGATGGTGCCCCACTTAGGCATGAAGGTGCGGATCTCAAAACCTGCTTCCTGCATCTTCTGAGGCAGTTCGCGTCCCATGATTGACATGTGAGACTCGGCTACGTATGGGTCGATCTCCTGATTGATAAATAATACTTTTTTTGCCATAAAATTTAAATTTTATTCTTACGAATTACGTGCAAAGGTACAAAAAAAACTTCAAATAGGGGCATTTTTTCTCCGAAATTCATTATTTTCGGCAATAATTCGCATATTTTTAGGTTTTTTCTTTCTCATTTGAGAAAAAAGTTGTTATTTTGCACCCGAAAACAGATTATGACGATGAAAGTATTCAATAAGATTGTTGACCTCCAGAACGAACTCTTCATGTGTCGTAAGGAGGGAAAGGAAATCGGCCTTGTGCCAACTATGGGTGCGCTGCATGAGGGTCACGCCTCTCTTGTTAAGCGCAGTGTGAAGGAAAATGGCGTGACTGTAGTTTCTGTGTTCCTGAATCCTACACAGTTTAATGATCAGGGTGACTTGGATCGCTATCCTCGTACCCTCGATGCTGACTGCAAGCTCTTGGAGGCTTGTGGTGCTGACTATGTGTTTGCACCATCGGTGAAGGAGATGTATCCTACACCAGATACGCGCCACTTTGAGTTTCCACCTGTTTCTACCGTGATGGAGGGTGCCAAGCGCCCGGGTCATTTCAATGGTGTATGTCAGGTAGTGAGCCGTCTTTTCTATATCGTTCGACCAACTCGTGCTTATTTCGGTGAGAAGGATTGGCAGCAGATTGCTGTCATCAAGCAGCTCGTGAAGTACATCAACAGCGATGTGCAGATTGTAGAGTGCCCTATTGTCCGTGATGAGGAAGGTTTGGCTAAGAGCAGCCGTAATACTTTGCTGGCTCCTGATGAGCGTGCCATTGCGCCAAACATCTATAAGGCTCTGAAGGAGAGTGTGGAGTATGCCAAGACTCATACCGTACAGGAAACTCACGATAAGGTGGTTGCCGACATCAATGCTGTAGAGGGTCTGGAAGTAGAGTATTTCCAGATTGTGGATGGCGACAGCCTGCAGGATGTTTCTTCATGGGAGGATAGTGCATACGTGGTAGGTTGCATCACCGTTTATTGCGGTAAGACTCCTATCCGTCTCATCGACCATATCAAGTATAAGGGATAATTCCTCGATAGATTTCTTTATTAAGTTTAATCCGTAACAGATCAAGTAATAACAGAACAATGCAGATAGAAGTATTGAAGAGTAAGCTCCATTGTGTGACCGTAACTGAGGCTAACCTGAATTATATGGGTAGCATCACCATCGATGAGGACTTGATGGACGCTGCTAATCTGATAGCAGGCGAGAAGGTTCAGATTGTAGACAACAACAATGGTGAGCGCTTGGAGACCTATATTATCAAGGGTGAGCGTGGCAGCGGTTGTATCTGCCTGAACGGTGCTGCAGCCCGCAAGGTGCAGGTGGGCGATACCGTCATCATCATCGCTTATGCCCTGATGGACTTTGAGGAGGCTAAGACCTTCCAGCCAACCGTGGTTTTCCCTAAAGAGGGAAATAAGGTTTAAATATCGTATGATGATATAGAATTGTATAAAGAATGATAAATCTCGTATGATAATCATAAAGAATATGCGTTCCTGTGGATAGATGAATCCGTAGGAACGCATATTTGTTTTGTGACGATAAACTTGCGTTTCGGTGTGGCGAAATAGCGGTAAGCCACATAGATGGTGATGCCCTGTTCACGGATGGATAATGTATGTGTACCCTATATATAATGGTGTAATTACTATTTTATGAAGGTATAATTACGATGGGTTAAGGATAGATTTCGATATGGCTGCTGCCGGAGTTGCCATTCTTGATAATCCTTATCTGGGTGGTGATGCGCTCGCTCATCGTGTCGGTATGACTGATGACGCCCACCTTCTTGCCTTGCGAACTTTGCAGCATGGCGAGGGAGTCGATGACGGTGGCTAGGGTATCGGGGTCGAGGGTTCCGAAGCCTTCATCGATGAACAGGTTCTCGAAGGAGATGTTGCGGGAGGATAATGCCGACAGGCCCAAGGCAAGACCGAGACTCACGATGAAGGTTTCGCCACCTGATAGGGAGGTGGTGTCTCGGATATCGTCGGCACGGTCGTGGTCGATGACTCTGATGCCCAGCGAATGCTTTACCTGCTGCAGTTCGTAGCGGCTGTTGAACTTTCTGATTTCCTGGTTGGCGTGCGCTATCAGGAAACTGAGCGTATAGCATTGGGCTATCTTGCGCAGCGTCTTGCCGTCTGCTCCGATGGCATCCGTAATGGCTGTCCAGTCGTCCTTTTCCTGTGTTACGAGATTCAGAGCCTCAGCCTTGTCACCCAACTGCTTCACGGCTTCCTGATGGTTCTGCATCCTGGCGTTGGCAGCAATCAGTTCGTTGCGCTGGCTTCTTTCCTGATACTCCTGCTGAATGGCTAGGAGAGCATCACGGCTTTGTGCAGGCTGATGTTCCAAATGCTGCTGATGCGCCTTTTCTGCACTCTGGTAAAGGGCGGTAGTTGAAGCCAAAGCTTTCTCCTTTTCGTCCTTTTCCCGTCGGATAGTGTTCCAGTCTTCGGCGGAGTGAAGCATCTCTCGGATGGTGTTTCGGTCGATGAATGGTGGTTCGATGCTCTTTTCTTCAAGCTGCTTGTTGTATTCCTCAATCCAAAGGTCGAGTTCCTTTTCCTTTGCCAGCAGATTCTCTTTCATCGTCTTGTTCTGAGACAGCATGGTTTGATGCGAACCTTTACTGTTGGCGAGTTCAGCCTTCAGCTTGTTGATATTCTCGTTCTGGTTATCTGCTGCTTTCGTAGCCTCATCCTTTGCTGCTGTTAGTCTTTGTTCAGCCGCATCAGGTTCTTCACCATTCAGAATCTGCTTGTATTTCTCCTGCCATTCCTCCATTTCCTTCTTGGCGCTATTCCATGTCTGAAGGGCTTTCTCGTAAGCCTCCTCCTTGCTCTTCTGCTGTGAAATGAGGTTGGTGGTAAGTGCTTTCTGCTCAGCTAGTTTTGTGGCGCAGGTTGAAGTGTTTTCTTGGGCCTTATTCTGTATAGTAGAAGCCTTGCTTTCATACGCAGCTTCATCCTTCACAGCCTTGTCCTTGAGTTGGGTCAGCCGTTCTATCTCTTTCTGAATCTTGTTAAAGAGGCTCAGTTTGCTGCTCGCATCTTTCGCCTTGTTTTCATAGATAGGCAAAAGCGATTTCAGTTCTGCCTCAGCCTTCGGAATCTTTGGATACTGGGCGATGAGCGCCTTCCAATCCTCTTCGTAAGTTGCGATTTCTCCCGACAGCTTTTCCTGTTGTTTCTGGAGCGTCTGTACTTCGCCGTCGTTCTGTTTTCTCTCGCCGGAAAGGTTCTTCTCCTGTATCTGCTGTAGTTTCAGCAGATCCTCCTTGGCTTTCAGAAGTTGCGAGAGTTCCGTAGTGGCTTCCTCAAACTGTCTGTTGTCGGTATGATAAGGATGAGTCGTGCTGCCACAGAGCGGACAAGGCTTGCCTTCGGTCAGGTTGGCACGATGAATCTCCCATTTCTCGCTCACCATGAGGGTATAGGCATTTCTCAGCGTCAGGGTCTCTTGGGTCAGCGCCTCGATGGTCAACTTGCCCAGGGCCTCATCTATCTCCGCATTTCTCTTGCCCAAGACCTGGATGCGCTCCTCATTCTTCTGTTTTTCTGTTGTGGCAGCATCGAGATGAGCCACAACCTTGATGGCTTGCTGGACATCCTGCAGTTTCCTGTCGGCTATGGTCTTGCTGTTCTGCAGTTCCTCTATATTCTGTCCGGCAGTCTTATTTCTTTCCTTCTCCCAAGCCTGTTCTGCGGCTTGCGTCGCTTCGTGCAGAACCTGTTTCTGCTTGGCAATCTCTTCCTTTGTCGCTTTGAGGGCAAGGTTCGCTTTCTCCGTTTCAGCTTCCCATTTTTGGATGTTTCTGGCGTTCTCTTCTACGTCTTTCTGGGCAGTTTGATTTTCTTTCTGCGCCAACTCCAATGCCTCTTTCTTTTCTTTCAGATTCGGCATTGCTGCTTCCATTTTGGTTTTTAGCGCCCTTGCTTCTGCGATGACCGGCAGCGCCTTTTCCAGCTGTTCCTGTGCTTTGCTTACTGCTTCCTTCAGACTGGCGAGAGTTTTCTCGCTTTCGTCGATGGCAGACTCTTGACTTTTGATGTTTCCTTCCGTTTTCAGAATGTTTTCTTCCTGCTCGTGGATGCTTTGCGTCTGTCGCTCTACTTCCTGCAGTAGGTTGACGGCTGGCTGTACTTCATCGTGCAACTGCAGACGGAGAATCTGGGCTTGCATCGCTTTAATGGCATCTGCTGCTTGCCCCATATCAGTCTGGTAGATAGTAATTTGTTTGATTTGCTTATCGTTTTCCTCAAACCATTGCAGTTCTTTCGAAATGGCTTGCAACTGGCTGTCGAGTTCCTTCTCAGCTTTTTCCAACCGGGCGATTTCCTCCTTCAGTTGGGCGAGTTCTTCATCGTTCAGCAGGTTCTGTTTAACGGCTTCCACCGATGCAGCCATCTGGTTGTAGGCATCCGTCGCCTGGTCTTTCGCCTTCTTGATTTCAGTAGCGATATTCGTATAAGTTTCCTCGCATCCGATGAGTTTTTCCAGGAGTTCGTACCGCTCGTTTTCCTTCGCCGTCAGGAAGTTGGCAAACGAGCCTTGGGCGATGAGCACGGTACGGAGAAACTGGTCGTAGTCGAGTCCGATGATGTTCGGCAGCTCGTTCCAGTCGGCAGCTTCCTCTGTTATCTCTTCTCCGTTTCTCGTGATTTTATAAAGCGCAGTCTTGGCGTTCTCGTAGCGCACTCTCTGGAATCTGACGTGCCATTCTGCGCGGTAGATGCTGCCGTTGTTGGCAAGGAAAGTGAGTTTGCTGTAGCCTTCCTTCTTGCCACGTGTCAGGATGTTTCGGCTGTCGGTAGGTGCCAGACGGTTACTTTCGCTGGCATCGGCAGCTCCGAAAATCTCGATGTTCTGGTTCTTGTCTCCTTTCTTCCTGGGATAGCGAGGGGCGCGGTTGTAGAGGGCAAGGCAGATGGCGTCGAGTAGGGTAGACTTGCCACTTCCCGTCGGACCTACGATGCTGAAGATGGTACTCTCGCCTAAGGCACCTTCTTCAAAGTTGATGACCTCGCCTCCCTGTTTGTCAAGCGAAGCGAGGTTGAGTATTTCGAGTTGTAGGAATTTCATAATGATGATGTCGTTAATAAATCGGATAACATTTTCTCCTGTCTTTCGTTCATCGGAGCGTTGTGTCTGATGGCGAAGGCTTCCTTCAGCGTGTCGAGCGGAGGACGGTTGATGATGTCTTCTATGCTGGTGATGTGCTGGGAACCCTGGATGGTGGAGAGGTCCAGTTGCGGGATGATGCGCTGGATTTTGCAGAGCACGGCATCCTTTTCGTTAACGAGTTTCTCCAGTTCCTTGATGTCATCGCTGGTCAGTTTCTCCTGTTTCACCTTCAGCATCACGTAGTCAAAGTGGTCGCTCAGTTCGCCGTCAGTTCTCTCCTTGAGTTCAGAATTGATGAGCTTCTGCCATTTCTTGAAGGTTAGTTCCTCCTCGTCTTCGGGCAGGATGCGGAGGGCGTGCTGAGGCTTGTATTCCAGGAAATCTACTTTCCATTCCTTACTCTTGCCGGTTTCCTTTCCTTCCTCCTCTTCTCCGTGTTCTATGGTGATGAGGTCGATGCCGTGGGTGTAGTCTTTCTCGGCAAACGACATCGGGAGGATACTTCCCGTATATCTTGCCCAGTCGGTGTTCCAGATATGTTGCCGTTTGTGGATGTGTCCGCAAGTCATATAGTCGGGATGGTCGTTCCATCCTTCCAGGTCCACTTCCTCCTGTCCGCCGATGATGATTTTCTCGCTCGCATCCTTTTTGGCGATATCCGAACCCTTGGCGTACATGTGTGCCATCATGATGCACTTCCTGCCCGGGTATTTCTTTCGAGCCTCAGCCGTCAGTTCTCTCAGAAAGTCGTTGACACCCTGCGAGTAACTGGCGTTCTGCACCACATCGCTTCTTAGGAAAGGTACGGCGAGGATGATGACTTCTTCTCCTTCCTCGTTGGTTACGGGGATGATGAGGTCATCGAAGGAATAGATCCAATGTCCGCCGGTTTTATCATCGTCCTCGCTTTCTCCCTGCTGCCAGATTTTCCTTACGTTTCCTCTTATTTCCACATGGTATCGGGTGAGTAGCGGACGGGGAGCCTCCAATCGGCTGGCGGAATCGTGGTTGCCAGCGGTAATGATGACCTGCATGTTCGGGCACAGTTGGGTAGCATCGGCAAGAAACTCGTAATAAACGGTCTGTGCCGCTGCCGATGGATTTCCGTTATCAAAGATGTCTCCTGCGATGAGGAGAGCATCGGGCTTTTGTTCAGCTATCTGCTCCAGGAGCCATTTCAGAAAATGCTTGTGTTCCGGCAGACGGTCGTTGCCGTGAAACAGGTTGCCCAGATGCCAGTCGCTGGTTGCTAATATCTTCATACTCATAAGAATGTCTAATCTTAGTCTTTTTCTTTTTCTTTGGTTTGCAATCCTTTGACCTTTGGTTTGTAATCTGACTACAAAGTTAACACAATTATTTGGGATACGCAAAGAAATAAGCTCAAAAAACGAAGAATTATGGCCGGAAAAGTAAAGATATTCAGGAAAAGTCTTGTTTTATATCTGATAAAGTTGTATCTTTGCAAGGTAGAAATCTTCGTTCACCGACGTTGAACCGCCATTCACCGACGTTGAACCGCCGTTCATCGACGTTGAACAGACATTCAGCGTCGGTGAACGGAGATTTCTCCTAGGATTAAATACTTTTCTTCCTAGGTTTGTGGTCTTTTCTTCTTAGGTATGATCATAAATACTGTAGGATGCAAAGGCTGCTGCAATAAGGAGTGATAACAATCTTAATAAGAAAGGAAACTGATATGGCTAAGTACAAGTTGCAAGAGTTGAATGATTTGCGTGATGAAGGCAAGCGCAGAGTTTATCCCAAGATGGTGACCAACCGGACACTATCCCGAAAAGAGTTCGTCAAGATGATGCAGAACTACCATCGCGGTATTTCGGAAAGTACCACGGAGGCTGTATTGACCGATGTGGTTGATATGCTGACAGACATGCTCTCCATGGGTTACAACGTGAATCTGGAAGGTTTCGGCACCTTCTCCCTCTCCCTCGCTTTCGAGGATGAGAAGCCTAGGGAAATTCTGAATCCAGATGATAAGATGACGTACCGCAAGGTGGGCGTGAAGGACATCAACTTCAAGGCGTCCCCTGAGTTTATCAAGGATGTGAAGCGTGAAACCGACCGTGACCTGGAGCGTGATATGGGTGGCGTAAAGGTTATCCGTAAGCAGCTCTATTCCAGGGAAGAGCGCATCGCCCGAGCCCTGGAGGTGATAGAGAAAAACGGAGTCCTCACCCTAGGCGATTATGCCTCCATCAACAACCTGAGCCGTACTTCCGCCTCTATGGAACTGAAGGAGCTGACCTGTGATAAATCTTCGCCGATAGATTCACTAGGCCGTGGCAGCCATAAGGTTTGGGTGAAGAGGAAAGAATAAATGCAAATATCTCTCAGAATATTTGTTAGTTTCAATTCTTTTTCGTATTTTTGCGGTGTAATAAAAATGATAGTGTTATGACGACAATAACAAGGGAACATCTTGAAGATGAGGTACTCAAGTCGATTCAGAAGAAAGCGGAGTCGATTATGCCGAAAGATGCCAAGGTTATCCTTTTCGGGTCAAGGGCTAGAAGGGATGCTAAAGCAGATTCCGACTGGGACATCCTTGTGCTTTTGAACAAGGATAAGATAGATGAGCAGGATCATGATAATTACACCTATCCTCTTTGGGAATTGGGATGGCAAATCAATCAGATGATTCACCCGATAGTGTATTCGATGAAGGATTGGCAGAGCAAAAAGGGTAGTCCCTTTTATAATAATGTAGAAGAGGAAGGACTGCAGTTATGTTAATATTTTGTTAAAGGTGCGTGTTAATAGTCTTATTTATAGGAAAATATGTAATTTTGCATTGTTAAATAGATGTTTAATTTAAAGTCCAAATAATTATGGAGCAGATTACTATAGATTTTAAGAACGCTTTTGATTGTTCCAAGAAGGAAAAGTCGAAGGTTTGTCGCTCTGGCTATGTACGTGTGGTTCGTTTTATGGATGATAAGAAGCATACTAGACCACAAGTGTATGAGGGCGATTTGTTGGAGGTTTTGAATGGCAGCATATAATTTTGAAAGCAAAGGATTGGTAGATGCCATTCTGACGCCAATAGCAGTCTGTGAGGCTGTAGAAATGAATGAGAGTATTGTTGTGCCTAAGATATTTCGCTCTTCTAATTGCATGTGGGATACAGGGGCGACTAATACGCTTATATCTCAAAAGGTAGTTGATGATTTGGGGCTAAAGTCTTATGGTGTATGCTTGGTCTCAGATAATACAACAACTGAGAAACGTGAAACGTTTTTGGTTCATTTAGGCTTACCGACAGGAACAACAGCGTTAAACGTAGAAGCGATGTTAACGTTGAGTGAAGATTATGATGTTGTAATAGGAATGGACATTATTAGTTTATGTGATTTCTGCTTTACAAACAAAGATAACGCAAGTTGTTTCTCGTTACGCCATCCTTCGAACGAGAAAATTATTTTAAAATAATAAATATCCTTGGGATTTGCAAGAAACTTTCCGATTTTCTTGTAAATCCCAATTCTTTTTCGTACTTTTGCAGTTGTCTTGCTGTGGATGGCTGGCGATGAGTCGCTGGCTAGGCAAAAATCCATGGCTTGGCCTATCATAATTAAGAAAGACGTGTACTACGTTTTCTTCTGACCTATTGAAACCTAGGAAATTTCAAAAGAGGCATTCAGATGAAGACAGCGGTAGGCGCCTTCGCTTTATGTGTGTATGTACACAGGCATAGGTGTGCCCTTTCCATTCGTTTGGATAGGGTACATCCTGTGCTATTATATATGCAAGTTTGGCGTAGGTTTCTGTTGCTTCTTATTCTTGTTGCCAAAGGTTTTCCTAGGACCTCAATAGGCAAGGGTAATGCGAGTAATATGATTCCTACGCTTTTCTTTTTATTATAGCCATTACAAACACAAACAATCTTCTCTGCTTAAGGAATCGGTGGAGCATATTTATAGGGCTAGGAGACACCGATATGGCAAAGAAAATGGATTTGGGTGCTTTGCGCCAACAGATAAATGAACTTCAGATTGATAAAGATTTGAACAGGGGAAAGCTGCACCCTCTTTCGGAGAAATTCACTATATTTGCAACATGAAGGAAATATAGAAACTATACCAAGGATAGAGTTAGCCCTGATTATCATCGGGGGGTGCATCCATATTTATCTTCTTAATAAACCTCTTGTATTTTCTGGAGTGAACTTAACAATAAGCAGACAAATTTAAATAACAATTATAATATTAATTTATGAAAAAAAATACCAATCAATTCAATGGGTCGCATGCCGACCGTATTAACAATGGTGGAGGTAGGTTCCGAAGGATCGCTCTGTTCCCATTGATGTTGCTCACGTTGTTGCTTGTGCCTACCAGTATGGTGGCGCAGACAGATTATGACAACACAGTTACCTTCACAGCCTTAGCTGGTAGTCCTGAGGGCATGTCTGAGGCAGAAAATTACCATAAACTCTTTGATGGTAAAAAGAAAGAAGGCAATTCCACCAAGTGGTGCTGCAATTTCTATAGCAGTGCCAATGTCATCTTCGCAGCCAGCAAAGCAGGAGTCCCTGTGGGCTACACCATCACAACGGGTAACGACAACTTCACTAGTAAAGGTCGCAACCCTATGTCGTGGAAGCTCTATGGAAACAACGTGGGCAAAGATGGAGAATGGACGCTCATTCAGGAGGTAAACAACGATACGAAGCTTCAGGATGTGAACTATACTTCTTACGACTTCACCTGCGGGGGAGGTAAATCTTACAAATATTTCAAATGGGAAATATCGGCTATTCATAGCGGAGACGTGTTGCAGGTAGGCGAATTTGAACTCAAACTCCAAACTTGTACGCACACAAATGCCGATGGCTCGTCTGCCCTTGGCAATGCAATAAAAACTGTGGAAACTACTTGCACCGAGCATGGCTATACCACATACAAATGCTCTATTTGTCATTCAATAGTAAAAAAATATAAGACTGATGAGCTAAAGAAGCACACACTCACTCACCATGAGGCTAAAGATGGAGTTAAGGAACATTGGCAGTGTGATGTATGCCACAAATATTTCAGCGACGCAAATGCCACTCAAGAGGTTAGTTATGCCAGCCTTTTATATCAGGGTTATGCCGTGTTTGACCAAACCTCTAAATCTCTTACATTCAGCTATGGTGCTAAACCCGAAGGTGCTTATGATTTGAATGAAGGCACTAACTCCCCTGCGTGGTGGACACAACGAGCCAATATCGAAAAGGTAGTCTTTGATGCCTCGTTTGCTAATGCAAGGCCTACGAGTTGCTATTACTGGTTCAGTGGTTGTGAAAATCTGACTCAAATTGAAGGTCTTGAGTATCTTAACACCGAAGAAGTGACCAATATGAGTTATTTTTTTAAGGGTTGCTCACTTCTTACCTCGCTCAATATCTCTAACTTCAATACTGCAAAGGTGACGGACATGAGCTACATGTTCACACATTGTTGGGGCTTAGAATCACTTGATGTCTCCATATTAAATACAGAGAAAGTAACAAATATGGAGAGTATGTTCTTATTCTGTAATAAACTCACATCTCTCGATGTTTCAAACTTCAAAACCGAGAACGTCACAAATATGAGTAATATGTTCCGTGGCTGTCGCAAACTCACATCTCTTGATGTTTATAGCTTTAATACAGAAAAAGTGACAGATATGTTGTGTATGTTTACCTGGTGTGACGATCTCACTACTATCTATGTCAGCGATAAGTTTGTAACAACAAACGTACAGGATTGTGTTGACATGTTCGATGGATGCTATAATCTCAAAGGCGCAATAGAATATGATTCCAACAAGACCGACTACAAATACGCCAACTACACTACTGGTTACTTCACACTAAAGCCCTCTACAGCCTATGTTGTATTTGATGCAACCAACGGCACACTTACTTTCCGTTATGATGGTGGAAAGCCTGAAGGAGCTTATGATTTGAATGAAGGCACTAATTCCCCTACGTGGGCGAAACATGCAGCCAATATAAAGAAGGTAGTCTTTGCTGCCTCGTTTGCTAAAGCAAGACCTACGAGTTGCTATAATTGGTTTAGATATTGTGAAAAACTGACTCAAATTGAAGGAATAGAGAATCTTAATACCGAAGAGGTAACCGATATGAGCTGGATGTTCATGGGCTGCAAGGCTCTCGCCTCGCTCGATGTTACTCACTTCAATACCGCGAAGGTGACGGATATGGGAGTAATGTTCAATAGCTGCTCATCTCTTACCTCTCTCGACGTTTCTAACTTCAATACAGCGAAGGTAACAGATATGTACACAATGTTCCATTGTTGCTCATCTCTCAAAACGCTCGACCTTACAAACTTCAATACTGCGAATGTAACGGATTTGGGCTATATGTTCGAAGGTTGCTCATCTCTCAAAACGCTCGACCTTACAAACTTCAATACTGAGAAAGTAACGAGTATTATAGGAATGTTCCATGACTGCTCATCTCTCACTACTATCTATGTTAGTGACAACTTTATTACAACAAACGTAACAAGAGGAAATATCGTGTTCGATGGTTGCACCGCTCTCAAGGGTGCAATAGATTATGATGCCAACAAGACCGACTGCACCTACGCCAACTACACGAATGGCTACTTCACTCCAGAAGGCGGTTTTCAAGCCTATGCTGTATTTGATGCAGATAACAGCACACTTACATTCGGTTATGGCGCAAAGCCTGTGGGGGCTTATGATTTGAATGAAAAGCCATCATATCCAGGATGGGTTGCAATAAGAAACAATATCAAGAAGGTCGTATTCGATGCCTCGTTTGCAAAAGCACGTCCTACGAGTTGCTATTATTGGTTCAGTGGTTGTGATATGCTGACTCAAATTGAAGGTATTGAGCATCTTAATACCGAAGAGGTAACCGATATGAGCTGGATGTTCATGGATTGTCGCGGACTCACTTCTCTTGATGTTTCTCACTTTAATACCCAAAAAGTAACTAATATGGAACACATGTTCAATAGATGTAGCGGACTCACTTCTCTTGATGTTTCAAGCTTCAATACCGAGAACGTAACAAATATGACATGCATATTTTTGGGTTGTAGCGGACTCACCTCTCTTGATGTTTCTCACTTCAATACCAAGAAAGTAACAGATATGTCATGTATGTTCTATGAATGTGGTAAACTCACCTCTCTTGATGTTTCTCATTTCAATACGGGTAATGTAACCGATATGAGCTTTATGTTCTTTAATTGCTCCGCCCTCACCTTACTCGACCTCACAAACTTCAATACAGCAAAGGTAGTGGATATGGGCGGTATGTTGATAGACTGCTCAGCCCTCACTACTATTTATGTCAGCGATAAATTCGTTACAACAAACATAACAGAAAGAGGAAGCATGTTCTATGGCTGCACCTCGCTCAAAGGCGCAATAGCTTATGATGAAAACAAGTTTGACGACACTTACGCCAACTACGAGACTGGCTACTTCAGTAAGCTGGTAGGTATGAACGGTAACGAGAAGATTGGGGTATCAGGAGAAACTCTTACAGCAGCGAGCCTTGCTCTTGCCGATGATAAGGATTTCGTGGCTTACGAGCCTTTCACAGCGACAACAGCTACTTATAACCGCGAAATGAAGGCTGGCACCACATGGGCTACGCTCTGCTTGCCATATGAAGTGTCGCTCACGGGGCAGAAATTCCGTGCATTTAGTCTTCTCTCGGCTAATGAGGGTTCTATCGAACTTAAAGAAGTAGAGACAAGCATCGCAGCTGGCACTCCTGTTATCATCAAGATGAACAATGGTGAGACCACTCTCAGCATCTCTGAAGCCAACAAGGAGATTGCGCAAAAGGTAGTGTCTGCTGCTGATGGTAGCTATCAGCTCCAGGGCATCTATACCCAAAAGGTGTTCGACAAGGATGCTGACAACAACTGCTACATCGTGAAAGGCAACAAACTGATGAACCCTACCAAACTGTTGGAGTATACAAGCACAACACAGGTGGGCAGCAAGCCTTTCCGTGCTTACATGGTAGACAACACTTCATCATCTGCAGGTGCTAAGATGTTCAGCATCGCCATCGGTGACAGCACAACAGCCATCGACAGCCTCAACAGCATTGCAGACGACAATGCCATATACTACGACCTGCAGGGCAATCGCCTCAACGCTCCTCAGAAGGGCATCAACATCGTGAAGCGTGGAAACAAGACAATGAAAGTTATCATCAAATAAAAAAAACTGAGAATTATGAAAAAGAAAGAATATATAAAGCCAGAACTTAATGTCTACCAAATGGAGACTATATCTATCCTCGCGGGCTCTGAAATATTGAAAGCAAAGGAAGAGGATTATAGCGAAGGATCGGTTAGTGACTATCGCGATGCAAGTGGCAGCATTTGGGCTGATTAAAAAGCCTCACCCCCAATAATAATGATACCCCATGGCATGAGTGCCATGGGGTATTTTCGTCGTTTTGATGCGATAAGGTTTTATGTGGGTTATCATTCGGATAGGGATAGTGCCGTGGTTCAGGTATTGGACACCACCTATGAGGAAGGCTTGGTAACTTATCATCTCGGTGCTGATTGCGAGTGTACCCAGGGTGCTGCCCTGAGCTAGGAGCTTTTGGGCTTTCAGCGAGAGTTTAGCTTATTACGTATATTTTAGTTCTAGCGCTCCCGTGAAATGCGGGGGCGCTAGAATCCTGTTCCGAGTGTCAGAGTTGGGGAATATAATTTATAGATAGACCTTTTACAAGCGGCATTCGGTCCTGTCCTGAAATATCTTGTTTTATAGGGAATCGGCTAGCAAATCACTAAACATCAGTCTCGTTTTTAACTGGCGAGGATTCTTTTGTTGTTCTTTTCTTTCTTCTTCGCTTTTAGGAGGTTTTGTATAGAATATTTCGTCAATTTCTCTAGGGAATAGAGTCTTGAAATTGTTTTTCTCATAAAAGCGTAAAACATTGGGTTCGTTTTTGGCATCAACAATCGCAAATCTGCAACCTGTTTTGTTTGCATCATCTAGAAACCACATCTTGATAAAATCTAAAACCTCAGAGCCAATGCCTTTATTGGAAAACTTAGTTGCGACGGCTAATCTTCCCACAAGGACACCTGGATATCTGGTGAGCATTTTTTCTCTATGAGTTATTCCCCACATAGCATTACGTCTGCTGCTTGGTAAATCGTATATACGAATGCTATCATTTGATATGGTGAAGCAAGCAACTATATTCTGTGGATCGTCTTTTAATCGGAAGCAATAAGATTTTCCCATTTTATAGTGGGTATAAGTTAATGCATCTTTGGCAAAGAATTCATCCATATCATCATCGCCACAAACAAAAGGATGACACTCGTTAAGAATGTCATCCGTTATCAAGTCTAATATGCATTTATCTTCAAGAAATCCCATACTGTTAATAATTAATGTTTGACCTTTCGAGTATTGTGCGCATTGCACGATAGCGAGGATCTTTTTTGATGTCTCGCTTGGGACTGATATCATATTGGCGCTCTGTTTCGTCTGCCATATCTTGGAAACGACGAGCCTCCTCACCGTAGAGTGTTGGTATTGCTTTTATTGCTAGTGCCATAATTCTGTTCCTCCTATTAATGTTATTGTTATTTATTTTGCTGCAAAGATACGTTTTTTATTTGAATAGTGCAAGGAAAATGGAAGAAAAGTTACGGAAAAAGCTTCTTCTTGCAGTTCTTTCTAAAATCTTCTATACTGATAGAACGTTTCCAATCTTCTAGCCACGGGTCTTGTGCCGTTAGTTCTTTTTCAAAGTCATCTGCATTTGACCATGTTCGTTCTTCATTTAGTTTATTGAAAAACTCTTCTTCATTATAGCTAACACCTGTCCTTTCATACTCCGCTTCAATGGCTTCAATCCTAGCCACGGCTTCTTCTTCATTGGCCGGATGCCAGCCAACTGGAATCGGCTGCTCTTCTTGTAATGGATATCTTTTCTCCTTCATAAGTTTTTTCCTTTATAGTTTTCTTTTGAATTGTCTAATCAGATATCTAGGGCTTCTTCTCATATCCCATAAATCTACGAAAATGACGAGGTCGTTGGCTTCGTCGTAGCGATAGATAATTTATATGAGCCATAATCCTTCTGATTTAAGTTCTCTTTCAAAATCTTCAGCATCAATATATTGCCCATTCTCATACTCCGCCTCAATAGCTTCAATCCTAGCCATGGCTTCTTCTTCATTAGCCGGATGCCAGCCAACAGGAATCTTATTCCAGTCAATATCTTCTTCTGCACATTCATCCTCGGGAAGTGCTATGGCGGCATTTCCGTGATAGGCTGGTGCAGGCTCTGCTGCGAAAGCTGCATCTTTCTGCTCTTCTGGCAATGTATATCTTTTCTCTTTCATAAGCTTGCGTATTTTATCTGCTGCAAATTTACGATTATTATCTGAATCATGCAAGAAAAATGGGAGAAATGTTTTATAAAGTATCTTATAATCAAGGTTTTTGCTCTTTGTTGGGCTTGGGGACGGTTCTGAAAAAAAGTCACAATATCCGGCAGATAGTGCTGGGTATTGTGACTTTGCTTTTTGTTATATGTGTTTATTCGAAAATAATCACTAAATCTTAGTGGTGTTTCAAATCACACGCAGCCTGCTCATAGTCGATGAGATGATCGATGGTAGGGTGGTCGCCGCAGATTTCGCAGGATGCACGCTTCTTTACCTTGATGGTGCGGAAGTTCATCGTCTTGGCATCGAAGGTGAGCAATCGGTCGGTGAGCAGTTCGCCCACACCGAGGAAGTACTTCAACGCCTCGGCAGCCTGGATGGTTCCGAGCATACCAGCGATGGCACCAAGGACTCCTGCCTGGCTACTGGTAGGAACAGTGCCTGCTGGAGGTGGCTCCTTGAAGAAACAACGGTAACAAGCCGTGCCTGGAAGATGGGTGAAGGTCTGCCCCTGGAATCTCAGGATGCCGCCATGCGAGAATGCCTTGCCCAGTCGCACACAGGCATCATTGATGAGGAACTTCACCGGGAAGTTGTCGGTGCAATCAATGACGAAATCCCATGGCTTGATGATTTCCTCGGCATTGTCTGAGGCGAGGAAGGTATGGTAGGTTGTTACCTCCACATCAGGATTGATGGCAATCATCTTCTCCTTGGCGCTTTCCACCTTAGGGGTGTTCAAGTCCTTGGTCTGGTGGATGACCTGTCGTTGCAGGTTGCTGAGGTCAACCACATCGGCATCCACGATACCGATATGTCCCACGCCAGCCGCAGCGAGGTAGAGGGCAACTGGGGAACCCAATCCTCCGGCACCAATGATGAGCACCTTGGCATTGAGGAGCTTTTCCTGCCCCTCGAGGCCTACATCCTGAAGGAGGATGTGGCGGCTGTATCTTTCTATCTGTTCTTCTGTTAAATCTATCATTTTATAGTACTTTATGTCTTTTTTCTTTAGTAAAAAATTACTTTGTATAGCAGTTTATGCTCATACAGCAGTATAGAAAAAGGTCGCAAACAATTAACAGCTTGCGACCTTTGATATTCTTTATAAGAACCCGAATTATAATCCCGAATCCGGAAGTATAATTCTCAAATTCTCAAATTCTTGATTTACTCGATAACCACGAGTGCATCCTCTTCGAGCACAGCCTGACCAGGCTTAACGCAGATAGCTGTAACCTTGCCATCCTTCTCAGCCTCGATGTTGTTCTGCATCTTCATAGCCTCGAGAACGACAACAGTATCACCTGCCTTTACCTCCTGACCAACAGCTACCTCGATGCTGGTGATAGTACCAGGGAGAGGAGCCTTTACAGCATTGGCTGTATTTACGTTGGCAGCTGGAGTAGCCTCAGCATCATCAGATGCAGCAGCTGGCTGACCGAGCACTACCTTCTTCTTCTCTGGCTCAGCCTCCTGTTCCATCTCAACCTTGTAAGCTTCGCCATTCACGTTCACGCTTGCGATGTTACCCTCAACAGCGTCAATCTGAACTTTGTATTCTTTTCCGTCAATTGTATATTTAAACTCTTTCATTTCTATTACATTATGGTTTAGCTGTTAAACTCAAGAACTTGGCGTTCCACATCGTCTGACGTGGCTTGATAGTGATGATGCCAGGCTCCTTGTCGTGTACGTTATTGCCCTGGTACTCATAGAGTGCCATGGCAATCGCAGCATAAATATTCTTATCCATTTATTCTAATGTTTAATTGTATCATTACATTGGCATACAGCCATGCTTCTTAGCTGGCAAGCTCTGACGCTTGGTAGCGAGCTGAGCCAAACCACGGCAGATGCGGAAACGGGTGTTACGTGGCTCGATGACATCATCGATGTAACCATACTGAGCTGCCTGATATGGATTAGCAAACTTGTCAGTATACTCCTGCTCCTTCTCAGCCAGGAATGCCTTTACATCCTCGCCAGCTTCCTTCTTAGCCTTAGCTTCCTTACCACAGAGAACGGCAACGGCACCGCTGGCACCCATTACGGCAATCTCTGAAGATGGCCAAGCGAAGTTCAAGTCAGCACGCAACTGCTTGCAACCCATCACGATGTGGCTACCACCATAGCTCTTACGCAATGTGATAGTAATCTTTGGCACGGTAGCCTCGCCGTAAGCGTAGAGCAACTGTGCACCGTGGAGGATGACAGCGTTGTACTCCTGACCTGTACCTGGCAAGAATCCTGGTACGTCTACGAGAGATACGATAGGAATATTGAAGGCATCGCAGAAACGAACGAAGCGGGCTGCCTTGCGGCTAGCGTTTACATCGAGTACACCTGCGTAAGCTGCTGGCTGGTTGGCTACGATACCAACGCTCTGACCATTGAAGCGGGCGAAACCAGTGATGATGTTCTTGGCGAACTTAGGCTGAACCTCGAAGAACTCTCCGTTATCGGTTACAGCACCAATCACCTTATACATATCGTATGCCTGGTTTGGATCGTCTGGGATAATCTCGTTCAGAGTATCGTCCATGCGGTCGATAGGGTCTGTGCACTCAACGCGTGGTGCCTCTTCTGTATTGTTGCTAGGGATGTAAGAGAGCAGGCTCTTGATCATCTCGATAGCCTCTTCCTCAGTCTTAGCAGCGAAGTGGGTAACACCACTCTTGGTTGCGTGAACAGATGCACCACCGAGGTGCTCTGCATCGATGTCCTCACCAGTTACGGTCTTGACAACCTTAGGACCGGTCAGGAACATATAAGAAGTCTGCTCCTTCATGATGATGAAGTCGGTCAAACCTGGAGAGTAAACGGCACCACCTGCGCAAGGGCCCATGATGGCAGAGATCTGTGGGATGACACCAGAAGCGAGGATGTTGCGCTCGAAAATCTCACCATAACCAGCGAGGGCGCAGATACCTTCCTGAATACGAGCACCACCAGAGTCGTTCATGCAGATAACAGGTGCACCCATAGTCATAGCCATATCCATTACCTTGCAGATCTTCTGTGCCATAGTCTCAGAGAGTGAACCACCATTTACGGTGAAGTCCTGAGCATATACGTAAACCAGACGGCCGGCTATAGTAGCGCTACCAGCTACAACACCATCACCGAGGTACTGCTTCTTCTCCATGCCAAAGTTAGTGCAACGATGCAACTTGAACATATCATACTCCTCGAAACTGCCGGCATCTACCAACATTTCGATACGCTCACGAGCGGTATATTTGCCACGTGCATGCTGCTTCTCGATGGCCTTCTCGCCACCGCCAAGACGAGCCTGTTCGCGCTTAGCGATCAGCTCCTTAATCTTTTCTACTTGTTTGCTCATAATTGATTATTATGTATTATTTCTTTATTCTTTATAGAATGGTTTCCTGAATCCATGGGATGAGCGGACGAACCGTCATCGCATAATTCGGGCGCAAAGATACGAAAAAAAACGCAGATAGCGAACTATCTACGGTTAAATATTTAGAATAATGTGAAAAATCACTATTATTTGGTCCTAAAATTCCAAAAGAATGCGGGCATTGAGCTGTCTGCCGGTAAGATAATTAGGTACGGCGTATTGCTGACTGGTTACATCTGTCACCCAGTAATAGCTGTTTACGTTGTCTATGCCGAAGAGGTTGAGACAGTCTACCCCCAGCATCACATTCTTCAGGAAGGTCTTCTTCTCCCGGCGGCTGTTGTCGAGCAACTGATAGCTCATACCGATATCTGCACGGCGATAGGCGGTGGCACGGAAACTGTTGGTCTCCAGCTCTCTGTGGGGTGCTGCAAAAGGAAGACCATCAGCAAAGGCGAGTTTCAAAGACATGCGCCACTTCTTGCTGCCCGGGAAATAATCGGTGAAGAAGAGGTTTATCGCATAACGCTGGTCGGTAGGCAAAGGGATGCTCTTGCCACCCAGTTTCATCTTGGTATCCATGAGCGAAAGACTGAGCCAGGAATCGGTACCCGGAACAAATTCTCCGTAGAGCTTGAAGTCGAGTCCTGCTGCATGACCGCTGCATTCGTTCTGTCCGTAATAAACTACCTTCACGTTACTAACCGAATAAGGAACCAGATTGCTCAAAGCCTTGTAATAGGCTTCGGCAGAGAATTTATAGCGTTGGTCTCCTAGCTTGAACCTATAGTCGTAGCCGGCGATGAAGTGGATGCTTCGCTGGCTCTTGATTTTCTCGTTCAGCGATGCGATGGTTATGCCGTTCACCGTAGATGTATCTCTCAATTCCTTGAAGAATGGAGCCTGATAATACAGACCTGCCGCAAAACGGAGAGTTGTATTCTCATGGTTGGCTGGTATGATGGCGAGCGACAGACGAGGACTCACGATGGTTTCTCTGTTGAAGTTCCAATGACTCATTCTGATACCATAGTTCAGAGTGTAATGTGTCTGTCCATTACCGGTACTGTCGGCTGTTCCTCCCGAAAAACGGTAGGTGTCCTGGATGTAAGCTTCCATTCGGTTGGCATTCAGTTCGTTGCGAGCCTTCAGTGAATAAACCATATAGAGGTCTTTGCCATTGTGAGGAATACTGTATCCTGCAGAATCGCGCATCTCATATTCTACTGAATTCTCCTCGATATGTTCACGCTTCAGACTTACTGCGGCCTCCATCTGATGTTTCTTCACCTTGTGCTTGAGCATCAGTTTGGCGCTCATCACGCGGGCTGTTAGATAGTTTCGGGCATGTTCGAAATAGGTACCTACACCCAGGTTTTCTGAAGTCTCGGTTTCGTCGAGCCAGTATTGTCCTTGAATGTCATATTTCTCCTGTTCCTTGGTATAGAAAGCACTGCCCAGAAGCGAGAGACTGGTGTTGGCTGTAAACTGTCGGGTAATGCCGAGTGTACCGAAGTAGGTGAGGAAACGGTCTTTCTCCTGACCGTCAAAATATACTCTGAAGCTCTTTACGTTTTCCATTGTTCCGAACTTCGTTTCTCGGTCTTCCGGTTCGAAGTTGTAGTGATTATCAGAGATGTAGCCTATGAAGTCAAGCTTCCAGCGTTTGTTGGGCTGGTAACTCAGATAGGTCTGATAGTCCAGATAGTTTGGCTTGTATTCGCCTTTGGTTTCCATCGAACCGAGTAGATAAGAGGTTGTTTTGTAGCGCACGCTGTTGAGCCATGAAAGTTTCTGGGTTCCCAGACCGATGTATGCGTCAGCACCCAGCAGACTGGCGGCCAGACTGCCTTCAACCACCGGCTTCTTGCTTTTTGCTTTCAGGGTTTTGTAGGTGATGTCGAGAGCCGAACTCATCTTGTCTCCGTATTTGGCAGCATATCCTCCGGTTGAGAAACCGATTTTATCTACCATATAAGGGTTGATGACGGAGAGACCTTCCTGCTGTCCGCTGCGAACCAGGAATGGGCGGAATACTTCTACGTTGTTGATGTATACGGAGTTCTCATCGAAGGCACCGCCACGCACATTGTATTGCGAAGAGAGTTCGTTATGGGTACTCACGCCAGCCTGTTGCTGAACCAGACTTTCCACCCCATTTCCGTTAGCAGATGGCGTCATCTTCATGTCCTTAGTCTTCAGTTCCTGTATCTGGTCCGACTGTATTTTCTCTCCCTTGATATTCACCTCATCGAGGGTGGTGGATGCTTCGCGAAGTACCACCTGCAGGGTTTGTTTTCCTTGCGGTCTTCTCAGCACTTTTGTTTTTGTCTTGAAGCCGATATATGAGAATTTGACTACCACGCTGTCTGCAGAATGCAGTTTGAGGCTATAGTCTCCCTTGAGCGAAGTAACGGCAGTCTTTCCCTGGCTAGCCACCGAAACGATGGCAAACTCCAGTGGCTGGTTGTTCTCGTCTACCACTTTGCCGTGAAGGGTAAACTCCTGCGCCATCATCTTAATGGTTGCGATGAGGCATATTGTGAGTATCAATAATCTATTTTTCATACTTTTATTAACGAGAAAAACTGAAAAATATTGTAGATGGTTGCAAGTTTTGATGAATGTCACTGGTTGTAATGCATTTGCGTCAGCCCGATTTGGCAGTCATGACGAGACCATATCTACATCAACCTTTATGATTGATGCTGCAAAGATACATTCTTTTCTGTTTTACAGCTATGCGATTTGTGACAATTGTGTGGATTCGGGAAATAAAGTTGGCGAAAATTATATTTTTATGCCTTATCTTGAAATTCGAAGAAATATTTCCGAAGAATAGAAAATTATCTCCGAAGGATAAAATAATATCTCCGATAAATAGGAAAATATCTCCGAAGGATAAAATGATATCTCCGAAAGAGAATTTTCTCCAGATTATATATCCCGGCACAGATTGCTGCTGATGATTTTCTGTTGCATGCAGAACAGGATTTTCGATGTGATTTTTGTGAGGTGAAGGTGAAGGGTGTATTTTTAATCTTTATATTATATTCTTTATTTTAGGGTTTTTCCGATTTTTGACCCTAGGGTCTTTTTTTCGGTTTTTACCCTAACCCTTCACGCGTATATATATAAAAGAGTTTTCAAACCTTCACCCTTCACCTTTTTGGCGATTCTTTTGATGATCAGAGAGTTACAGGTGAAGGGTGGTGAAGGCACTTTCTTGTTTTGTATTAAACACTTTTTTGCATTTGGACATTTTATGGAGAGTTTAGTTGGGAACGGAGAAATATGAACTTGCTTAGGAAAAGAGAAAGGAGATTATAAAAAAGCCCGATAAAAGAGACTTTTATCGGGCTGGGATTGTTATGATTATTTACTTGTTGAATGCATAGAACAAACCATCATTCATAGCCATGCGAACCTGGTATAAACCATTGGCATCTGCTGGGACGTTGATCTTCTCGCCACTTGGCAAGCAAGCCTGGATGCTGCCATCCTCATTGAAGCTGAAAAGCTCACGGATATCGCCATCCTTGCTGTATGACCAACTCTTGTGCTTCTTGTCGAACACAAAGTATGATTTCTCACCATCTGGGTCGGTAATCTCATAGCCATTCTTCAATGTCTTGATGGCATACATGCGGCCATCCTTACCCATTACGTCCTTAGTAGTTCCTACCTGGCCAATCACCTTGTCGCCTGTCCAGAACTCGATAGAGTTGATAACGAGAAGGTCTGCAAATGAACATACTGCGTAAGCTGGAGAGATAAGCACGAAGATAATCTCGTTTACAAACTTGTTGTCTGTTGCTCTCTTGTTCCAGTCAAGTACGGAATTTGTCAGGCCAAATGAGCCGATGCAAGAACTGAATGTCAAGGCGCCCAACAGGACTGCGATGACAGGTTTAGTTAAATTTTTCTTCATAGTCATTAATTAATTTATATGTTGAGTATCTTTTACTTAGCAGACTCAAACTCGCGCAAGAAACGAGTATCGTTCTCAGAGAAGAGACGAAGGTCGCTCACGCGATATTTCAAGTTGGTGATACGCTCAACACCCATACCGAAGGCATAACCCGTATAGACATTGCTGTCGATACCGCAAGCCTCAAGATCATGAGGATCAACCATACCGCAACCTAAAATCTCAACCCATCCGGTATGCTTGCAGAAGTTGCAACCCTTACCGCCACAGATGTTGCAGGAGATATCCATCTCGGCACTAGGTTCTGTGAATGGGAAGTAGCTAGGACGGAGACGAATCTTGGTATCAGCACCAAACATCTCACGGGCAAAGGTAAGGAGCACCTGCTTGAGGTCGGTGAAACTTACGTTCTTATCTACATAGAGACCTTCTACCTGATGGAAGAAACAGTGAGCGCGGGCGCTGATAGCCTCGTTACGGTAAACGCGGCCTGGGCAGAGCACACGGATAGGTGGCTCATGAGTTTCCATATAGTGAGCCTCGTCGCCAGAAGTATGGCTGCGGAGGAGCACATTCTTGGTAACGTCGTCGCTGTTGGTCTTCTCTATAAAGAAGGTGTCCTGCATGTCGCGGGCTGGGTGGTCGGCAGCAAAGTTGAGCATCGTAAATACGTGCTTGTCGTCATCTACCTCAGGACCCTGGAAAAGGGTAAAGCCCATGCGAGCGAAAATGTCGATAATCTGATTCTTCACTACGGTGAGTGGATGGCGGGTACCGAGTGCTACAGGGTAGGCGGTACGGGTCAAGTCGATATCATCGCTTGATGCTTCGGCTTCTTCCATCTGCTCCTTCAGTCCGTTGATCTTCTCAAGGGCTGCGTTCTTCAGTTCGTTGATTTTTACACCAACCTCTTTCTTCTGGTCGGCTGGCACTGTGCGGAAGTCGGCCATAAGGGCGTTAATCTCGCCCTTCTTGCTCAGATACTTGATTCGAAGCTGCTCTACTTCTTCTGCGTTTTGGGCAGTCAAAGTGCTCACTTCTTTCAAGAGTTCGTCTATTTTTTCTAATAACATATCTATATTTTTATCTTTTTTGACTGCAAAGATAACATTTTTTGCTTAAAAGATGAAATAATTCAAAAGAAAGTTGTACTTTTGCATGGAAAATTTGAGAAATTTAATAGGTTTATGAAAAAACTCTGTTTATTAACGGTGTTAATGGCGGTGCTTACCATCGTTTGTTTCACGTCTGTGGGATGCACAGACAAGAAGCCTGCGCCTGCCATTGATTCGGCTTCATCCGACTCGGTAATTGCCGACACCCAAGCGATGGACTCTACAGAACAACTGATAGAGGAGACTCCGATGCCAAAGGCGGCTGACGAGCTTTTTGATGATTTCGTGTTTAATTTTGCAGCTAACAGAAAGTTGCAGAAAAGTCGTATTGTCTTCCCGCTGCCGGTATATCACGGTAAGAAACTGACCAAGAAGATAGAAAAAAAACATTGGAAGATGGAGCATTTCTTCATGCGCCAGGATTATTACACGCTGATTTTTGATAATCAGAAACAGATGAAACTGATGAAGGATACTACTATCGATCATGTAGTAATAGAAAAGGTGTTCTATAGTAGAAAGACAGTTCAGCAGTTTGTGTTTAATCGCATCAATGGTCAGTGGATGATGACTAGCATCTGCTACAAGCCTATGTATCAGAATAATAATGCCAGTTTCCTGAAGTTTTACGGCCATTTTGCTACTGATACCGCTTTCCAGGCTCGCCATATCCATAATCCGGTGAAGTTTACCGGTCCTGATCCTGATGATGATTTCAGTACGATGACAGGCGATATAGACCCGGAAACATGGCCTGCCTTTGCGCCTCAACTGCCTCACGGCATGATTTACAATATAATCTATGGTCAGAAATATACCGAGAGCAACCGGAAAATCTTCGTGATTCGTGGTATTGCCAATGGTATGGAAACCTCTCTTACTTTCAAAAAGATTGGAGGAAAATGGGAACTGATCAAACTGAATATGTAGCTTTTTAGTTAGTAGTAATAGTTTTAACCAGATATGAAGGATATTCGTAACTACAGCCTTTTGGCTCACAATACGTTTGGCATCGATGCCAAATGCAGCAGATTTCTGGAGTATGAATCGGTTGAGGAAGCCCGACAGATAGTGGGCTTGCTGACAGAGGCAGATCAGCCGCTGCTCATTCTGGGCGGTGGTAGCAATCTCTTGCTGACCGGTGATTATGCAGGTACAGTACTCCATTCGGCTATTATGGGTATTGAGGTTCTAGACAACAAGACTTTGGCAGCTGCAGAGGGGGATGATGCTTTGTGCAATCCGGATTGGGTATTCCTTTCCTGTGGTAGTGGTGAGGTGTTTGATGATGTGGTAGCTTATGCCGTAGAGCATGGCTATCATGGAGCGGAGAATCTGAGTATTATTCCGGGTGAAGTAGGTGCCAGTGCGGTTCAGAATATCGGTGCCTATGGTGTGGAAGCCAAGGATATTATATATAAGGTGGAAGCGGTTGAGATAGCCACGGGCAGAGTAGTGGTGTTTGATAATGCTGACTGCGAGTATAGTTACCGTCAGAGTAAATTTAAGCATGAGTGGAAGGATAAGTATCTTGTAACGCATGTGGTTTACCGTTTGCAGAAGACCTTCTGTCCGGATCTGGATTATGGTAATATCCGTTCTGCGCTCGAGGCTAAGCGTATTGCTGAGCCTACAGCCCAGCAGCTTCGCGATGTCATCATAGAAATTAGAGAGGCAAAATTGCCTGATCCTAAAGTGCTGGGTAATGCAGGCAGTTTCTTTATGAATCCTATTGTAGAGAAGGCTAAGTACGAAGAACTGGCTGCTCGTTATCCGGGTATGCCTCATTATACCATCGATGAATCTCATGAAAAGATTCCGGCTGGCTGGATGATTGATCAGTGTGGCTGGAAGGGAAAGAGTCTGGGACGGGCCGGTGTGCATGATAAGCAGGCACTGGTGCTAGTGAATCGTGGCGGCGCTACGGGCGAGGAAATCGTAAAACTCTGTGAGACCATCCAGGAGGATGTGAAGCAGAAGTTTGGTATAGAGATTCATCCGGAAGTGAATGTGAAGTGAAGAATTCGGTTGTTTTCAGAAAAATATTTGATAATTAATGAAGGTAACTTTATTAGGTACAGGCACATCGGGCGGTGTTCCTTCGTTGGGGTGTAACTGTGAAGTGTGCCGAAGTACGGATCCGCATGATAAAAGATTGCGCAGTGCGGCAATGATAGAAACGGAGAATACCCGTATTCTGATAGATGCCGGACCAGATATCCGACAACAGTTGTTACGTGTGCCTTTCAGAAAGATAGATGGCGTCCTGGTTACGCATATCCATTACGACCATGTTGGTGGTATTGATGATTTGCGCCCTTTCTGTATCTTTGGTGATATCAATATCTATGGCGATGAAATCGTTACTGCGGGGCTGCCTCATACGATGCCTTACTGCTTTCCGAAGAATGCAGAAAAACTCTATCCGGGAGCTCCTAAACTCAAATTGCATACCATTCATCCGCATGAGCATTATCAGATAGGTGACATTGAGTTTGTTCCTATCCGTGTGATGCACGATAAGATGCCTATTCTCGGCTATCGGTTTGGTAAGTTTGCCTATATTACTGATATGAAATCTATGGGTGATGAAGAATATGCTTATTTGGAAGGTGTGGAAACACTCGTAATTAACGCACTCAGATTTGAGAAAACACATCACAGCCATCAGCTTGTATCTGATGCTATTGAGGTGTCGCGCAGGATAGGAGCAAAACATACTTATTTTATCCATGTGACTCATCAGATAGGTTTTCACGATGAGGCGAATAAAAGGCTGCCCGAAGGCTTTGAATTTGGCTTCGATGGAATGGAGATATATGTAGAAAATAGATGAACTTTTATTAAAAAAGGTTTAAAAACTGGTTGGTAAAAGTTAATTAAATTAAAATAATAGGTCTTTTGCTAAGAAAAATTTGCGAGTATCATAGATTATTTCTATATTTGCATGTGTGTTTTTCATAGTATTAGATTTAAGGTTAACAAGGTATTGGGGTCGCAGCGGCGACCCTTTTTTGTTTTTATCCCCTTTTGGATGACTAAAAAATACTTTTTTTCAAGGCATCTTTCCTTTCCCCAAAACGGTATATGATTCATCTCTTCCGAGGTTTGAATCTCCGGTAAAGTTTCCAAGCCAACAGTGCACCGTCGAATGCTCCTGCTCCCACCTGCAGCAAACTCTGCAGTCGCTTGCTAGGACTCGCATTGCGTGACAGGATTTCAGGTTTTGTGAAAAGCGAATTCCATAAAGTCTGAATCTTGGCATCATCGGCATCAATTTCCTTGCGTATCGCCTCTTTTTTGAGTCGGATATCGTTTAAGGAATTATATTCTGTGATTTCTGAATGATTTGTCATGTTGCGAAAAGGAGGTTATTTTTCCATTAAGAGGCTGGCCAGAAATCTGACCAATGGTCTCTCGATCCACTTATGGCGGAAAATTACAAATAATATTAATATAAATAGGTATACTGCAGCAACAATGCAGAATCCGAAAGTCAGACTACCTATTAAGTCTGCCAATGCAAAAGCAGCGCCAAAGGATAGGTAAATGAGGGTAAGCGTAAGTAAGCCCAGGAGTACCACCGTCATGGTGATGACTGTAAGCAGGCGTACCACCTTATCCACAACATCGAGCTTCAGAAATTCGCTCTGAAGCCCGATGTAATGTTTAAGCACCTCAATGAGCTGCCCGATAGTTTCTACATTTTTATCGTTAGAGAACATCATGATAGGTGATGATTAAACCTCAGGAGCTGCGTCCTTGATATCGTCAACCAGATCATCAACGTCCTTACGGCTCAACTTGATGTCGTGCTTCTTGCAGAAATCGTCTACTGCACCTGCAATCTTACTACGTGTATCCTCACCCTTCTCAGGAGCGAAAATCAAACCGAGTGCTGTACCAGCGATAGCACCGCCGAGGAAAGCACCAATGTAACCTAATGTTTTCATATGCTATAAATTTTAAACGTTAAACGATTATCTTCTTGTCATTTTCATTTGACAATGCAAATATACTAAATTCTCTTTAAAAAACAAGCCTTTTAGCCTTAATTTTTCATTAAAAATGTTTTAATAGCCTTATTTAACAAACTTTAGGCGGCATATTCTTCGTTTTTCGGGCATTTTTTTGTATTTTCGCAGAGTAAAAAACGCATAACGCGAAATTTATATTGAATGAACAACAATAATAAACAATAAAACGAATAAGAATTATGAAGAAAATTACAGTATTAAGCATGGGAATGTGCGCAGTTTTGGCGCTCGCAAGTTGTGGTACATCTAAGGAAAGTGCATACAAGAAGGCATATGAGAAGGCTCAGCAGCAGGAACAGCAGGCAGCTCAGGCTCCTGTTGCTCAGGAACCAGTTGTAGCTCCTCTCGAGACTCAGGCTCCTTCTGATGAGCAGACAGAGGTTGATAATGCTACTGTTCGTTCTGAGGATGTTTCTCTCATCTCTGGTTCTGGCTTGTCAAGCTATAGCGTAGTAGTTGGTTCTTTCTCTCTCAAGGCTAACGCTGAGGGATTGGCTAGTACATTGAAGAGCGCTGGCTACGATGCTCAGATCGCCCTGAACACAGAGCGTAACATGTATCGCGTGGTAGCTTCTACATTTGCTGATAAGGCTGCTGCTGTCAAGAGCCGCAATCAGCTTCGCGCTGGTAAGTATCCTGATGCTTGGTTACTCCTTAAGAAGTAATCTGATATTATATAAGGATAAGATATCCGTAGATTAATGCGAATTTTATCAATAGATTACGGTAAAAAACGTACCGGACTGGCTGTGACCGACCCATTGCAGATTATTGCCAATGGGTTGGCCACAGTTTCTACACATGAACTTTTCACTTATATCGAAACTTATATTCAGAAAGAACAGGTGGAGTGCATTGTTATCGGAAAACCGATGCAACCTAACGGGCAGCCAAGTGAAAACCTGGCAAGAGTAGAAAACTTCTACAACCGTTGGCGAAAGGCTCATCCTGAAATTCCAATTGAATATTATGACGAGAGATTTACATCAGTCCTGGCACATAGAGCCATGATAGATGGAGGTGTAAAGAAGAAAGTGAGAAAAGAAAATAAAGGATTGGTAGACGAGATAAGTGCTACCATCATATTACAGGATTATTTGCAATCAAGAAGATAATGATTTTACCGATTTATATTTATGGTCAGCCAGTGCTGAGAAAAGTGGCTGAAGATATTACACCTGATTATCCAGATCTCAAGGTGTTGATTAATAATATGTATGAAACCCTTGATTCCAGCAACGGCATCGGACTGGCTGCACCTCAGATTGGCTTGCCTATCCGCCTTGTGGTTATCGACCTGGATGTGCTCAGCGAGGATTTCCCTGAGTATAAAGGATTCCGTCATGCTTTCATCAATGCCCATATCCTAGAGCGCGATGAGGAAAATACCGACTCTTCTGAAGAGGGATGTCTTTCTATTCCTGGTATCAATGAGAAGGTGGTTCGTCCTACACGCATCCATGTAAAGTATATGGATGAGGATTTTAATGAACATGATGAGTGGATAGGGGGATATCTGGCTCGCGTGATGCAGCATGAATTCGACCATTTGGAGGGTACAATGTTTGTTGACCGTGTGTCTCCTCTTCGCAAGAACATGATAGCAGGAAAGCTCAAGAGTATCATCAAGGGCAATTTCCGTGCTGCCTATCGTACTAAGATACGTCGATAGTTCTTCCGAAAATATAGTAAGCTTCATGGTAATCGTGACGATTGGGCTTACTATATTTTTTTATTCTACATTCAATAGGTTTTATTTCAGAGAGTTACGAACAGATGAAGAAGATTCTCTTAGTCCTTTTTATGGTAATGGGCGCCATGTCGACTTCTGCCCAATATCGTGTAGACCGACTTGTTACGGCCGGTCGGAGTGCATTGTATTATGAGGATTTCGTCCTTTCAATCAAGTATTTTAATCTGGCTATCGGTGCCAAGCCTTATCTGTATGAGCCTTGGTATTACCGCAGTGTGGCAAAATTTAATCTGGATGACTTTACGGGTGCCGAAAGTGATGCCAGCGAGGCGTTGCATCTCAATCCCTATATCAATGATATTTATGACTTGAGAGCCATCTGTCGCATCAGACAAAACAGGTTTGATGATGCGATAGCTGACTATAATGAGGCTATCAGACTGGAACCGCGCAACCGAAATTACTGGTTCAACCGGGCTATCTGCCAGATGGAAAACAAAAGGTATGAGGCGGCGCAGCAGGAACTGGATACCATCGTGGGAAAATGGAAAGACTGGTCGAATGCTTATTCGCTCAAGGCTGAAGTGTATCTACATCAGAAAGATACCGTGCAGGCTGAGAAATGGCTAGACAAGAGTCTGCAGCTCAATCCGTATGATGGGGATGCCTGGACTACGCGTGCCTATATGGCGCTGGCTAGAAAGGAATGGAAAACGGCTGATGAGGCGCTGACCAAGAGTCTGCATTTCAAACCTAACAATGTGAACAGTTACATTAACCGTGCTTTGGCGCGTATCAATCTGAATAACCTCAGGGGGGCGATGAGCGATTATGACAATGCCCTTGAGCTGGATCCGAACAATTTCCTGGCTCATTATAATAGAGGACTGATGCGTGTACAGTTGGGTGATGATAACCGTGCTATCACCGATTTCGACTTCATTATCAAGATGGAACCCCAGAACTTCATGGCTATCTTCAACCGAGCTCTATTGCATGACAAGACCGGTAATCTGAGAGCAGCCATCAGGGATTATACTAAGGTTATCAACCAGTTCCCTAACTTCTGGACCGGTTTGTCTAACCGTGCCAGCTGTTACCGACGCCTGGGCATGACAGCCAAGGCAGAGATGGATGAATTCCGTATCTTCAAGGCGCAGATGAACAAGCATATCGGAATCCAGCCGAGATGGAGCGCAAAGACCAAGAAGGAGATGCGTAAGCGTTCTGAGGTTGACCCGAATAAGTTTGCTTCGCTGGTAGTAGATGACGAACCGAAGTATGAACACAACTATAAGAGCGAGTATCGTGGTAAGGTTCAGAACCGTCAGGTAGAAACTGCCTTCCTGCCGATGTATCAGCTCTCTTATTTCCCAAACAATCAGAATATAAATGGAGTTCAGGCTTATGACAAGGAGGTTGATGCGCTCAATCAGCATACCAAGGCAGACAAGGTTTATATCGTTTGCAGTAAGGAGCAGCTCGATGAGAATGGTTCTATGAAGATATTCTCGATGATTGATAAACTTTCGGCGGAGTTGAGTGTGGCGAGCGATAATGAAACCAGAAAACGTCTCCTGATGCGCAGGGCCATCGCTCATAGTGTACTTCGTGATTTTGAGGCTGCCATCAGTGATTTCACCTATTATATCTCGCTCGATGACAAGAACTCTTTGGCTTACTGGCAGCGTGCTGTCTGCCAGGCTGAGATGGATGAATTTAACAAGGCTGAGGGCAAGGGTGTTCTGAATATCCATTCTGCCGAGGCTGATTTCAGTGATGCCATCCGCCAGAACAGCAACAATGCTTACATCTATTATAATAGAGGTAATCTTCATGCAGGCAGAAACGAACTTTCAAAGGCAATAGATGATTATACCATTGCCTTGAGAATTGATAACCGCCTTGCAGAGGCTTATTATAATAGAGGTATAGCACGAGCCAAGAGTGGCAATAAGCAGACTGCCATCCAGGATCTTTCAAAGGCAGGAGAACTTGGTTTGTATGATGCTTATTCTGTGATCAAGCGCTTGAATAAGTCGAAATAAAAAAAATCCCGCAGATTTTCTCTGCGGGATTTTTTTATGTATTTCTGTATTCCGGTTTTATATTCTCGTTACCTGCTTAACGCCCTTCACGGCGCTCAGTTTCTTGATGAGTGCATCAGTTTTGCCGGCATCATCAATCATTACGGTAACATTGCCAGAGAAGAGACCATCCTTGGAAGAGATGTTGATGCCTCGCATGATGAGTTTGTCTTCCTTGGAAATGATGTTGGTGATGTTGCTCACGATACCGATATCGTCGTTTCCGATGATGCGGAGCGTTATGGCATACTTGGATGTTCCCTTGCCGCTCCATTTAGCCTTTACGATGCGGTAACCGAAACGGCGGCGCAGTTCCTTGGCGTTAGGACAATCCATGCGATGTACCTTGATACCCTTGCTGATGGTAACGAATCCGAAGATTGGGTCGCCGTAGATAGGGTGGCAGCAATGAGCCAGTTCGAAATCGATGCCCTTGAGGTGCTCATCGATAACCAGCACATCGTCGCTCTGTTTCATCAGTTCCTCGGTAGGATTCTCAAACTCGAAATTCTCTGCACTTTCTGCAGGCTTGTTGGTATTGGCGAGGTTCAGGTCGTGGTCGCGCTCCTCGATGTATCTCTCGATGATGCTGTTCACGTCGATTTTCTCCTCGGCTACATCCTTATAGAAGTCTGAGTTCTCCTTATATCCCATTTTCTTGATGATGCGCGCCATGATGCTCTCATCAATATCCAGTTTTCTGTTCTTGAATCGGCGTTCCAGAAGTTCCTTGGCATAGAGACCGTCCTTCTTCTGGGTTTCCTTCAGCGCTAGACGAATCTTGGCCTTAGCCTTGGATGTCTGCACGATGTTGAGCCATTCGCGGCGTGGCTTCTGGTTGCTCTGTGTGAGGATTTCTACCTGATCTCCCGAATGGAGTTCCTGTCGGAAGGTGACGGCTCTTCCGTTAATCTTTCCGCCCACACAGGTATTGCCGATGCGGGAGTGGATATAGTAGGCAAAGTCGAGTACCGTAGCTCCCTTCTGGAAGTTCAGCAGGTCGCCCTTTGGAGTGAACACGTATACTTCGTCTTCCTTCAGGTCGGTGGTAAACTGGTCCATCAGCTGCAGGTCATCGTTGCTTTCGAGGGCAGCACGGATATTGGCAAGCCATTCGTCGATACCGCCTTCTCCCTGCTTGATGCCCTTGTAGCGCCAGTGGGCAGCGAGTCCGTGCTCTGCAATATCGTCCATGCGCTCGGTTCTGATCTGTACCTCTACCCATTTGTTTTCAGGACCCAGTACAGTGGTATGCAGACTTTCATAACCGTTGCTCTTAGGCACGCTGAGCCAGTCGCGCATACGCTTTGGGTTTGGCTGATACATGTCGGTGATGAGGGCAAAGGTCTGCCAGCACTGCATATACTCTTTCTCTCTTGGTGCATCGAGGATAATACGGATGGCAAAGAGATCGTATACACCCTCGAAGGCGCACTTCTGCTTTTTCATCTTCTGCCAGATAGAGTGGATACTCTTGGTGCGGCCTTTCATGTGATATTTCAGACCGGCAGCATCGAGCTTTTCCTGGATTGGCTGGATGAAGCGGGCGATATAGGCATCGCGCGAAGCCTTGGTGGCGTTCAGCTTGTCCTTTATCATATAGTAGGCATCGTGCTCGAGATACTTCAGACTGAGGTCTTCCAGTTCGCTCTTCAGTTTGTAGAGTCCCAGTTTGTGGGCGAGTGGGGCATAGAGGTAGCTTGCCTCTTCGCTTACTTCATGCTTTGCCTCTTCCTGTTTGGTATCGCGTATCTGTCTCATCACATTCACGCGGTCGGCAATCATGATGAGGATGACGCGCATATCCTCAGAGAATGAGATAAGCAGATTTCTGAAGTTCTCGCTCTCGATGATAGGGTTGCGCTTATATAAATCGTGGATGCGAAGCAGACCACTGATAATGTGGGCTACGCTATCTCCGTATTTCTTCTGTATCTCTTCGATGGTCTGATAGCCATCGATGACGCTGGTCTGCATCAGGATGGCGATGATGCCATCTCGTTTCAGACCTATCTCGTTTACTGCGATTTCTGCGGTTTGCAGGGCAGCGAGTATTGGATTCATTCCGAAGACATTGCGCTTAATCTGATGGTTGATGAAGGCATGCTGTATGTCTTCACGCAGATGCTGCTCATCGCCTGGCTTGAATGTGTCGCCCGCGGCGGTTCTCAGGCGCTCCAGGATTTGGAGTGTCTGTTCCTTTTCTTCGGATGTGAATTTAAAAGGTGTTTCGTTCATTGTCGTTCCCTCCTGCTGATGATATATTATTGAGTCATTATAACTCGTCTATCCACTTCTGACCAGACTTTGTGTTGAGCCAGATGGCAAAGCTGCTGCTAATAATTAGCCCCAGCGAAAAAATAAACATTAATCCATCCATCATTTCGATAGTTTTGGATTATAAATTGTCTATCCACTTTCTGCCAGATTTGGTGTAGCTCCAAATGGCTAAGCTCATACCAATAACAGCTCCTATGCACATTACTAAAGCAAATCCTTCCATAATATAATGTTTTTAATCGTTATACTTCATTACATTGTTCGCAAATAATGCAAAGCTTATAGCGCTCAATGAGCCTGCAATGATGCAGACGTAATTAAATACCCCCATCTCGTCACCGGTAATCATTGGAGATAATCCGCCTATACCGGTTCCGCTGATGAACAAGTTAGATACCCCATAGAGGTAATGTGATAGCCCCGACCTTCTGTCGTGCTCTTTTGATAATTTACTAACCATGTTGCAATATTCTATTTTAAATTTGACAAACAATGGCGATTCGGCGTTAAAAAACGCCTACTTCGTTAAATTTTCAATGCAAAGGTACAAAAAAAAGCGGAAATATTTCTTATTATCAGAAAAAACTATTATCTTTGTAGCACATATAGTGTAAATTTAACATAAATATGGTATTATGAATCAGCAAGATCTAAACCAAATCTCTGCTCGCGGTATCTCCGAGCAGCAGATTGAACACCAGTTGGAACAAATCAAGAATGGTTTCCCATTCCTCAAGCTCGAGGGTGCGGCTGCCATCGGTAAGGGTATCATGGCTCCTACAGCTCAGGAAGTAGAGGACTACGAGAAGGCGTGGAACGACTACAAGGCTGAGGGTCACAAGATTGTGAAGTTCGTACCTGCTTCAGGTGCGGCAAGCCGCATGTTCAAGAACATGTTTGCATTCCTGGATGCTCCATACGATGTTCCTACTACTGACTTCGAAAAACAATTCTTCGAGAATATCAAGAAGTTTGCTTTCCGCAAGGCACTCTGCGATAAGTGCCATGTAAACAACGAGAAGGGTATCATGTGCCTTATCAAGAAGGGTGATTACAAGGCTGTTGTGGCTAATCTCCTCAAGCCAGAGGGATTGAACTACGGACAGTTGCCTAAGGGATTGCTCCAGTTCCACGAGTATGAGGATGAGGTTCGCACCCCAATGGAGGAGCACCTGGTTGAGGCTGCACTCTATGCTAGCAGCAACGGCGAGGCAAATGTTCACTTCACCGTTTCTCACGACCACCTGGAACTCTTCAAGCAGATGGTAGCCGAGAAGGTAGATAAGTATGCACAGCGCTACGGCATCAAGTATAACATCTCATTCTCAGAGCAGAAGCCTAGCACCGATACCATCGCTGCCAATCCAGACAATACTCCTTTCCGTAACGAGGATGGCTCATTGCTGTTCCGTCCGGGCGGTCATGGCGCACTCATCGAGAACCTCAATGAGATTGATGCTGATGTAGTATTCATCAAGAATATTGACAATGTGGTTCCTGATCGCCTGAAGGCTGAGACTGTTACCTGGAAGCAGGTGATTGCAGGTGTATTGGTTACTCTGCAGAAGCAGGCTTTCAATTATCTGAAGGTTTTGGATTCCGGTCAGTACAACCATGAGAAGCTGGAGGAGATTATCCGCTTCGTTCAGCGCGACCTCTGCTGCCGCAAGGCTGATATCAAGGAGCTGGAGGATGCCGAACTGGTTATCTATCTGCGTAAGAAGTTGAACCGTCCTATGCGTGTCTGCGGTGTCGTTAAGAACGTAGGCGAGCCTGGTGGTGGTCCATTCCTTACCTATAATCAGGATGGCACTGTAAGCCTTCAGATTTTGGAGAGCTCTCAGATTGACAAGAATAACGAGGAGTATATGAAGATGTTTACTGAGGGTACTCACTTCAATCCAGTAGATCTCGTCTGCGCTACCAAGGATTACCAGGGCAATGCCTTCGATCTTCCTAAGTTTGTTGACCCATCTACCGGTTTCATCTCCAGCAAGAGTAAGAATGGTAAGGATTTGAAGGCACTCGAGTTGCCAGGTCTCTGGAATGGTGCGATGAGTGACTGGAATACAGTATTCGTAGAGGTTCCTCTCGGTACCTTCAACCCAGTGAAGACCGTGAACGATCTGCTCCGCGATCAGCATCAGGCTGTAGAGGGTGGCATCAAGCACGAGCATCATCACGGAGAGGGTGGTTGCTGCGGCAAGCACTAATATCCGATTCCGTATATCTCGATGGTAAGATATAAACACAATAAAGGCTCAGTTCCCGATTTTATTCGAGGATTGAGCCTTTATCATTGAGGTAATAATGTGTCTGCTAAAAATTATAAGATGTTCTGAATCAAATAAAATAGCCTCTTGTCTCAAGTCTGCTAAAGGAAAACTATCTGATACAAAGGATAGGAATCCTTAGCAGGAAGTTCTTAGTTGTACCAAATTTCTCCACCTAATACTGTTGGATACTCTTCAGCTGTTGTTCTTTCTACAGGAGCCGCAATTTCTACGAACTCACCATACTCCTTTACCTTGTTAATGTTCATAATTTGTAGGGTTTGTTGATTTATTAATTTATATTACGGATTGGTATCTATTAAGGATACTGATCTTTTACTTTTTTTCTACGCTGCAAAGTTACACAAAAAAATGATATGCAACAAGTTTTTTGGCTAAAAATCTGTCGATATTTAACCTTCTTTAAAAATTTTCTGCATATTTCCTGCAATACTATTCTGTTTTAGTAGAATATTTTTGTTTTATTCGCTAAATACCTCATAATGAGCGAGTAAATGACAGACTATCAATCTGTAGCTTAATCGTGTACACTATCGCAAGTTTGTCATTTACTTTATTGCTTCATTATATGGATGAAGATTTCACCTTATACTATATAGAGATTTCGCCCGCCAGGGATTCGGTCAGTTTTTCTCTTACCTTTTTGTTATCTGCATATCTTCCCTGCAGATACATCATCTTGGTGACCATAGCCTCTACCGTAGAATCGTATCCGCTTATCACATGAGCAGCTTTCAACTGGAAGCCGGCTCCGTAGCGTTCCATCTCTACACTGCCCGTAAGACATTGGCTGATATTCACGATGTTTACTCCGCGATGGGCAGCCTGATCCAGAAGACGCATGATCCATGGCGTGTGAGGAGCATTGCCTGAACCGAAAGTACGCATCACAATACCACGGAGGTCTGGCGATTCCATCACGTGGCGCACAATGTTATCCTGGATACCCGGGAAGAGACTGAACACGATGACGTTCGGATCGAGCTTCAGATGTGGAACCATTGGCTTTCTGTAATCCGGTGTGAGGATGTGATGGTCGTGATATTGGAAATTGATTCCTACATCGCAGAGGTGAGGGTAGTTGAATGAATCGAAAGCATGAAATCCCTCGGCATTGATCTTGATGGCACGGTTACCGCGAATCAGCTTGCCGTTGAAGAAGATGCATACCTCGGGTACCATAGGGCGTCCTTCAGCATTCTTGGCAGAAGCAATCTCGATGGCTGTCATCAGATTCTCCTTGCCGTCGGTTCGCAATTCACCGATAGGCAGCTGGCTACCCGTCAATATTACAGGCTTGGTCAGATTCTCAAGCATGAAGGACAAGGCAGATGAAGTGTAAGCCATTGTATCAGTGCCATGAAGGATTACGAATCCGTCATAGTTGTTGTAGTTGTTGGATATCATGCTTACGATTTCTGCCCAGCGCATAGGATCCATGTCGCTGGAATCGATAGGTGGGTCGAATTTTCGCACATCGATTTCTGCCTGAATGAGCTTGAATTCGGGCATGGAAGAAACGAGGTGATTGAAATCAAGAGGTTCCAATACACCTGTCATCGGGTCCTTTCCCATACCGATGGTACCACCGGTATAGATGATGAGAATCTTTGGTTTTGCCATTTTCTATGTTTCTTTACATTTTGTCACGTTATCGGATGCAAAGATAATGAAAATATTTGTTTCCCCAAAACTTATTGGCTAAAAATGTATCTGAATTTTACAAAGTGTTACGAAATGTTGGTAGAAAAGCAGATAAAAACTTCAATATCTCAGCATTTTCGGTCTTAAAAGCCCTTAATATAAAGAGGTATTAGCAAAGTTTAGCAAAATAAATGCATTTTTATTCGCTTGTTACAAAAAGAAATCGTACTTTTGCAGGCGATTTAATAAAAATACTAAGTTGTTATGGTAAAAATCACATTCCCAGACGGATCTGTTCGTGAGTATGAACAGGGCGTAACTGGCTTACAAATCGCCGAGAGCATCTCACCGGCTCTCGCTCGCAACGTTGTATCTTGCGGTGTTAATGGTGAGACAGTAGAGTTGAACCGTCCTATCAATGAGGATGCAAATGTTGAACTCTACAAGTTTGAGGATGAGCAGGGTAAGCACACATTCTGGCATACATCTGCCCACTTGTTGGCTGAGGCTCTTCAGGAGCTTTACCCAGGCATCCAGTTCGGTTTCGGTCCAGCCGTAGAGAGTGGTTTCTTCTACGACGTGATGCCAGCCGAGGGTCAGGTGATTTCAGAGAATGATTTCGCCAAGATTGAGGCTAAGATGATGGAACTTGCCAAGAAGAACGAACCTGTGGTTCGCAAGGAGGTGGCTAAGGCTGATGCTCTCGCTGAGTTCAAGGCTGACGGTCAGACTTACAAGTGCGAGCATATTGAGCAGGACTTGGAGGATGGTACCATCACCACATATACCCAGGGCAATTTCACCGACCTTTGCCGTGGTCCTCATTTGATGAACACTGGTCTTATCAAGGCAGTGAAGATTACAAGTGTGGCTGGTGCATTCTGGCGCGGTGATGCCAAGCGCGAGCAGATGACCCGTATCTACGGTATCAGCTTCCCTAAGAAGAAGATGCTCGATGAATACCTGGTTATCCTCGAAGAGGCTAAGAAGCGCGACCACCGTAAGATCGGTAAGGAGATGGAACTCTTCATGTTCTCTGAGCGTGTAGGAAAGGGTCTTCCTATCTGGTTGCCAAAGGGTACACAGCTCCGTCTGCGTCTGCAGGAGTTGCTCCGTTCTCTCCTGAAGCCTTACAACTATCAGGAGGTTATCTGCCCAGGTATCGGTGGCAAGAGCCTCTATGTAACATCTGGTCACTATGCTCACTATGGCAAGGATGCATTCCAGCCTATCCAGACTCCTGAGGAGGATGAGGAGTATATGCTCAAGCCAATGAACTGTCCTCACCACTGCGAGGTCTACGCTCGTAAGCCTCGTTCTTACAAGGATCTTCCTTTGCGTATTGCAGAGTTCGGTACTGTATTCCGCTATGAGAAGAGCGGTGAGCTTCATGGTTTGACTCGTGTTCGTACATTTACTCAGGATGATGCTCACATCTTCGTCCGTTCAGATCAGGTGAAGTCTGAGTTCGAGAATGTAATTGACGTAATCTTGAAGGTATTCAAGATCTTCGGTTTCGAGAACTACGAGGCACAGATTTCTCTTCACGATCCTAAGGATACAGAGAAGTATATCGGTTCTGATGAGATTTGGGAAGAGAGCGAGAATGCTATCCGTGAGGCTTGCAAGGAGAAGGGCCTTGAGACACGCGAGGAGGTTGGCGAGGCTGCCTTCTATGGTCCTAAGCTCGACTTCATGGTAAAGGATGCCATCGGTCGTCGTTGGCAGTTGGGTACCATCCAGGTGGACTACAACTTGCCAGAGCGTTTCAAGTTGGAGTATACAGCCGAGGATAACTCTAAGAAGACTCCTGTGATGATTCACCGTGCACCATTCGGTTCACTGGAGCGATTCACAGCCGTTCTCATCGAGCATACCGCCGGTCACTTCCCATTGTGGTTGACTCCAGACCAGGTTGCAATTCTTCCTATCTCTGAGAAGTTCAACGATTATGCTCAGAAGGTACGTCAGTATCTTGACAAGCAGGGTGTACGTGCTTTGGTTGATGACCGTAACGAGAAGATTGGCCGCAAGATTCGCGACAACGAGTTGAAGCGTGTTCCTTACATGGTCATCGTTGGTGAGAAGGAGAGTGCCGAGGGCTTGGTATCTATGCGTAAGCAGGGTGGTGGCGAACAGGCTACCATGAGCATGGAAGAGTTCGCTCAGCGCATCAATGCCGAGGTTGCAGAGCAGCTGAAGGCAGCTGAGGAGTAATCCCGCAGATTGATATTTTCTAATCTCCCGCAGATTTCACAGATTTACACAGATTTTTTCTGTTGAGGGCTCTGTCCCACAGATTTTTTGTGTTGAGGGTTTAGTCCCACAGATTTCACAGATTTACACAGATTTTTGTGTGTTCTGTTGAATATCTGTAACAACTGTGACGTCTGTGGGAGATTTTTTTGTTAAGGAGGATTTTAAAATCGTTTGGTTATGACAGAAAATGAGATATCTTATAAGATCATTGGAGCTATTTATAAGGTTTATAATGAATTGGGACCAGGTTTACTTGAGTCGGTTTATGAAGCAGCTCTGTGCTATCAGTTGCGCAAAGATGGACTTAGGGTAGAGAATCAGGTAAAGTTGGATGTCATGTATGATGGTAAGGTTTTGCCTGTAGATTTCCGTCTGGATATTCTTGTAGAAGATAAAGTCATAGTCGAACTGAAGTCTGTGGCAGAAATGAAAGATGTCTTTCATAAGCAATTGCTTACGTATTTGCGTGTGGCGAAGAAGCATCTTGGAATATTGGTCAATTTTTCCACCACAGATATACGAAAATCAATCTTCCGTAAAGTCAATGGATATACTTCCATCGATTGATCTTCTTTAGTCCCGCAGATTGTTTTCTTTTAGTCCCACAGATTTCACAGATTTACACAGATTATTGAAGCAAAGATTTAAATCTGTGTAAATCTGTGAAATCTGTGGGACAAAAAACGAAAACTGTGTGATTTTTAATAAAATATAAGGTTAAAAATGAAAAATCTGCGGGAAATCCTTGGTGGTTTCACAAAATAATCGTAACTTTGCAGCCGTTTAATCAAAAAGACAAAAAAGAATATATCGAATAGTTAATGAAAAATGACAAAATGAAAAATCAGTACCGCGTAAACGAACAGATTCGTGCACGCGACGTGAGAGTAGTGAGTGATGGTGGAGCAGAAGTGATGCCAGCACGTAAGGCGTTGGAGTTGGCACGTCAGCAAGAGCTTGACTTAGTCGAGATATCTCCTAATGCGCAACCACCAGTTTGCCGTATAGTTGACTATTCTAAATTCCTTTACCAGCAGAAGAAGCATGCAAAGGAAATGAAGCAGAAGCAGGTAAAGGTGGAGACCAAGGAAATCCGTTTCGGACCTCAAACCGATGAGCACGACTATCAGTTCAAGCTCAAGCACGCTAAGGAGTTCCTCAACGAGGGTAACAAGGTTCGTGCATACGTTTTCTTCCGTGGTCGCTCTATTCTCTTCAAGGAGCAGGGTGAGGTTCTTCTTCTCCGTTTCGCCAATGATTTGGAAGAGTACGGAAAGGTGGAGCAGATGCCAAAGCTTGAAGGTAAGAAGATGTTCCTCTACATGAGTCCTAAGAAGGCTGGTACTGCAAAGAAGAGCCAGCAGAAGATGGACCGTGAGAAGCGAGAGGCTGAAGCTAAGGCTGCTGCAGATGCAGAGCGCGCTGCTAATGCTGAGAAGAATGGCTTGCTCGCCAATGCTAAAGGCGGCGATGCCCTGAAGAAACTCGCCGAAGGAACAGAGGATTAAGAAAAAAAGATGCGTAACGCCCTGGTATATGCGTTGCCATCGCTATAATAAATAACAATTTAAAATTAAAAGTAAAAATGCCAAAAGTAAAGACTAATTCCGGCGCAAAGAAGAGATTCCGTTTCACCGGTACAGGTAAGATTAAGCGTCATCACGCTTTTCACAGTCACATCTTGACTAAGAAGACAAAGAAGCAGAAGAGAAATCTCCTTGGTGAGACTCTCGTAGACCGTTCAAACTTGAAGCAGGTTCGCGACTTGCTCTGCCTCCGTTAATTATTAACTTTTTAGTCGAACTTTTAAAGAAAAAAAATTATGCCAAGATCAGTAAATCACGTTGCATCAAAAGCAAAAAGAACAAGAATCTTGAAGCTCACTAAGGGTTACTATGGAGCTCGCAAGAATGTATGGACAGTAGCTAAGAACACTTGGGAGAAGGGTCTTACCTACGCTTATCGCGATCGTCGTAACAAGAAGCGCACATTCCGCGCATTGTGGATCCAGCGTATCAACGCTGCTGCTCGCCTCGATGGTATGAGCTACAGCCAGTTGATGGGTGCTCTTCACAAGGCAGGTATCGAGATTAACCGTAAGGTTCTCGCTGACCTCGCTGTAAACAACCCTGAGGCTTTCAAGGCTATCGTTGCAAAGGTGAAGTAAATCCGACGCTAGGCTCTTTTCTTCCGTGATTTTTCTCGTAAGAAAGTGTTTAGCCTCTAGATTAAAGAAAACTGAAGATTGCATTGGTTGGAAGTATTTCCGCTGATGCAATCTTTTTTTTGTGCCTGGAAAATAGAAAATTCCTCAAGAATGATTAAATAATTCCTCAAAATCTTGCATATTATTATATTTCTTCGTATATTTGCAAGGTTAATTAAAAGCATACTATTATGAAAGAAAAAAAATATCATATAGATTTGCATGAGGGTGAGGATATGGTAGCTGAGCCTACGCCAACTCATCGTGTTTTGGTGATGGAGCATGCTGTGCCTATGCCGATGAGTGGTTTCGAGAATCATAAAGAGGTTTTAGATGAAATTCCGGAGTTGGGTAATCATTTCTCCTGGGAGAGTTTGATGGAGAGCATTGAGTATTGTAAAACCATTGCGGATGATCCAACGAAGTGGGAGCCATACGATGATTTTAAAGAACGTCTTTATCAGGATTTCCCATGGCTAAAGTAATCATTCACCCTCTTTTCGAACAGAAACTTCATGAGTATGTTGAAGAAGCTTATGAGGTTTATGGTAGAAAAACGGCTCGTAGATGGATGACGGAAATTGATAAGATCAAGAGTTTTTTGGAGGTCTTTCCAGAAGGAAGGCCGCCTTTTAATGGTGCTCCTGATTTTCCATACCAGCTGCGAGGCGCTAATTTCATGAATAATTTTAAGTTGATTTATTATTATCTCGAAAAGATGGATGAAGTTCATTTCGTAGATATTTGGGATATGAGAAAGAACCCATCCAGCTTTTGGAAACAAGATGAATAACTTATAAAAAGCAAAAAAATCCCCAGCTATCCATCAAAAGATAGCTGGGGATCTTATCATTTATAAGCCTTTCGGACTTTATAAGCTCTCCGCTTTACTTGATCAACTCAAGACCTGCCTCAAACTTGGTGGTCTTCTCCATAATTGCTGGCAGCTGATTCAAGATGCTCTTAAGCATTTTAAACTGGTTCAAGTCTTCTTCGTCCATATCTGTAGGAACCTTTTCGATCATAATCACCAAATTTGCAATCAATGGCTGAACAAAAGCCTTGTCAACAAAGAAATATGGCTTGCTGCCATTCCAGCGGATGTTAACAGGAATCTGCTTGAACTGCTCCAATATACCCTTGATCTGTGCCTTCTCTGCTGCATCGTCAATATCCGCGGTAGCCTTATCGGCATCAATGGTTACATAAATAAGATTCTCGTTAGCAACAGTATAGCTTGCATAACCCATTGCTGTCTTCCACTCTGGTACTGCATTTTCATCGTCAGATGCCTCTGCATAAGTAGCGTTAATCTGGCCATCCTTGGTAAAGGTGATGTCCTTCAATACCTTAGGAAGATAACTGTTGGCCATGTTGTTCATCAATGGGTAAATTACGGTGTTGATGTCCATAGGCAATTCAGCACCTAAGCCCATATCAATGTTGAGAACTGTACCCTCTGGACAATCCCAGGTAAACTTGGCTGAGCCATTGTACCACTCACTTCCGTTGCCAAGATCCTGCTTTGTAACCTCTTGCAAATTCCAGGTACCCTCAATCTTCTCATTGCGTACAAATTCTTTCTCATCATTGTCATCATCGCTGCTACAAGCAGTGAAGAAGCCAAGGGTGCAAACCATGGCCATTAAATAAATAAACTTTTTCATTTTTCTTCTCTTTTTTGTGTATTAATAAAAAATTATTATATTGTTTCTATTTATTTATATAATAATGTACGCGTACATTATAATATATATTACTTCAGCTGATACGTGATACCTACGCTGCCGTAGATAGGATACATCGTCTGCTCGATGGTCTCGAAATCTTTCTTAAAGATACCATTTAAGCCCCAGCTCAGATCAGCACAGATGCCCCAACGGTTGTTCAAGCGCCAGTCTATTCCGAAATCTACGCCCACCTGCCAGTTGCGCATGTCATCGCTGAAATCGTAATCACCACGCTCGCCTTCATCATGACCCAACTTTACCTTTTGTCCAGTAGGATCGCCCTTAGGATGACCTTCTTCCTGGCGGCGGAGGTAACCATCGTATGCCCAGCCTTCAAACTTCTTTGATGTCACATAGCTAACATACGGACCCAACTTGAAACGGAGGTTGTTGCAAATATCGTATGTTGCTTGCAATGGTACTGTGATAAGACTCATGTCTACCTTCGTAACCACGTTGCCTGTAAATATACCTTTCAGCTCATCGCCTCCACGAACTATCCTCATATAATAGTTTTTTACGCCTGCATCAATCTTCATGCCCTTGTTTTCGAAGTGAAGTCCTCCAACGAATCCCCATTTGCCTGAAAGTGGGTGATAAGCATCGATACCCAGACTGAAGTTAGGTTGCAGGGTATAGCTGTGCAGTGTACGGATGGTGGCAGGAAGACCGATAGGGGCTGTACCTCCAATATTATACGCCACGCGAGCCTGATACTGGTAGCCGTGAAGATATTTGTTCCACGAGGTGCGCTTGCTTTCTTCTACCTGCTTGTGCTCCTCAGTCTTCTGATTCTCATTTTCTTCTGCCCATGTAGCAGTGCCCCATGTCAGCAGGAGAGCTAATATTGTTATCTTCTTCATTCTATGTTTTCCTCCTTAGCTTATTGGCAAATCAACTTGAAACTGTCTATCCAAAGGGTACTGCCTACGGCACCCAGGAAGTTAGCTCCATCTGAACTGGATGAACTGACAATAGTGAGACTGTAGCCACCATTCTTCAACTTGTTTGGGTCTATGGCTTTCTTATACTCGAAATCTACGCTGAAGTGATGCCATTCCGGTGTGTTTCCAATAGCAACTTTTCCGTTGTCATCATGGGTTTCACCTACCAGAGCAAGAGCTACTATCTGTTTGCTGGTCTGTACATTATCTCCGTAGAGCAATACGGCATTTCCCTTTTCATCGATGTTCTCATAGAGTACAGCATATATGGTTCCGTAGTCATGGCGGTCAAGTGGTTTCATATTCTTATCGGTGAATTTTTCGCCAGCTTGATATTTATACCATCCTTCTAACTTAGCAGGCTTGGCGTCGAAACTGAATGGATGGCCAAACTTTGTTGCCTTCATTGCATTGGTAAGGGCATCGGTAGCATCAAACTGTCCGATAAAGAGGTTGCCGGCAGCGATAGGTTTTTTCACTACATCGGCAAACCCACCTGTGCGTCGGGTTGTGAGTTGCACTCCCTTTCCCCTGTGTCCATCTTCTATCATCACGGTAGGATATTCTTCCGGTTTAGATGAACTGTTACTCATTTGGAATCCAGAGTTTCCTGTTGCCCAGATGTCGAGTTTATTGCCGTTCCAGTTCTCTTGCCAGTTGTAGTATCCCTTGCTGAGGTATGCGTTTTCAAATTCGAATTCAATCTCGTTTGGCATGGTGGTCTGTCCCTTCTTGATGCTTACCTGATAGGTGCGGCTCCATTGCTTGTCTTCAGAAGTAACTGTATATGTTACAGGTCCTTTAGAGAAATCCTGAAGGCTTCCACTTTCAGGTGAGATGGTCGCTCCAGGTGTGAGGCGGAATATTGGTGCCTGTTTGGTAAGGGCGGCAAATGGTCTCATTGTGAACTCGATGTTTGTCTGATCACTCTGCACATTGACCAATGTATCAGATGGATTAGTAAACAATAAGTTCAATAAAATCTTGTTGTCTGCATGTATGTATGCCTGCTCGATGTCGCATTCTGCATTGAGCGGTTCTTCCTTGAAGCAGGAGGAGAGGGTAGTGATGCAACTCATTGATAGAGCGGCTACTATAAATCTAGACTGTTTCATATCTTGAACTTTCATTTCCTTTTATAATCTGGAGAATCGCTTCTCTTTCTTTTCAGATAATTCTTGAGAGAATGATTTCTCTAGCTCATATAAATTATTGCTTTATCGGTTGCAAAGATAAACAGAAAACTTGAAACTACCAAATGTTTTTGTGTTTTTCGACATGTTTTGCTAGAAAAATGCCATGAATTAGCGGTTTTAGAACATGAATTAATGGAGTAGAGTTACTGGAGTTGGTAGGTATCACTTGATAGTTATTTTTAATACACATAATAAAAAAAGGGGACTGAAATCTCATTACTGAAATTTCAGTCCCCTGAATGTTATTTAGCTAATGAATAGCAAATGCTTGATCTGTTTAAGATTATGCCTTGCCCTCCATCTGAGCCTTCAACTTAGCGAGTGCATCGATATCACCGAGTGATGTGCTAGCAGCAACATTGTTGATCATAGCTGTCTCGTTGTTGTTCTTGCGACCGCCGTTTGCACGCTTGTGAGCTGGCTTAGCAACTGGCTCGTTACCCTCCTCGAATGTACGAGAGTGAGAGAGGATGATGCGCTTTGTCTCCTTAACGAACTCGATAACCTTGAAGTCGAGAGTCTCGCCCTTCTTAGCCATTGTGCCGTCCTCCTTAGTGAGGTGCTTAGGAGTAGCGAAACCTTCACCACCCTCAGCGAGAGCTACAACAGCACCCTTGTCCATCAACTCAGTGATAGTACCCTGGTGAACAGAACCTGGAGTGTAGATTGCCTCATACTCATCCCATGGGTTCTTCTCCAACTGCTTGTGGCCGAGGCTCAAGCGACGGTTCTCCTTATCGATTTCGAGAACTACTACGTCGATAGAAGCGCCTACAGAAGTGAACTCAGATGGGTGCTTAACCTTCTTAGTCCAAGAGAGGTCAGAGATGTGGATCAAACCATCAACACCTTCCTCGAGCTCTACGAAGATACCGAAGTTAGTGAAGTTGCGAACCTTAGCTGTGTGCTTGCTGCCAACAGGATACTTAGTCTCGATAGCCTCCCATGGATCTTCTTTGAGCTGCTTGATACCAAGGCTCATCTTGCGCTCAGCGCGGTCAAGAGTCAGGATAACTGCCTCTACCTCGTCACCTACCTTCATGAAGTCCTGAGCAGAACGCAAGTGCTGGCTCCAAGACATCTCAGATACGTGGATCAAGCCCTCTACACCTGGAGCAATCTCAACGAATGCACCATAGTCAGCCATAACCACTACCTTACCCTTCACGTGATCACCTACCTTGAGGTTCTCATCGAGAGCATCCCATGGATGTGGAGTGAGCTGCTTCAAACCGAGAGCGATACGCTTCTTCTCCTCATCGAAGTCGAGGATAACAACGTTGATCTTCTGGTCGAGAGATACAACCTCGTGTGGATCGCTTACGCGGCCCCAAGAGAGGTCTGTGATGTGGATCAAACCGTCAACACCGCCGAGGTCAACGAATACACCGTAAGTAGTGATGTTCTTAACGGTACCCTCGAGAATCTGACCCTTCTCGAGCTTGCCGATGATCTCCTTACGCTGCTGCTCGAGCTCCTGCTCGATGAGAGCCTTGTGAGATACAACGACATTGCGGAACTCCTGGTTGATCTTTACAACCTTGAACTCCATTGTCTTGCCTACGAATACGTCGTAGTCGCGTATAGGGTGAACGTCGATCTGGCTTCCTGGCAAGAAAGCTTCGATACCGAAAACGTCAACGATCATACCGCCCTTAGTGCGGCACTTGATGTAACCCTGGATAACTTCCTCGTTCTCGAGAGCTGCATTAACACGCTCCCAAGACTTGCTGAGGCGAGCCTTCTTGTGAGAGAGTACCAACTGGCCCTTTACGTCCTCCTGGTTCTCTACATAAACCTCAACCTTGTCGCCTACCTTGAGGTCTGGGTTGTAACGGAATTCAGAAGCAGGGATAATACCATCGCTCTTGTAACCGATGTTTACGATAACCTCTTTCTTGTCTATAGAGATTACTGTACCCTCTACAACCTGGTGTTCTGTTACCTTGTTAAGAGTTTCGTCATAGGCCTTCTCGAGGTCTGTTTTGCTGACGTTTGCGCTTGTGCCATTCTCAAACTCATCCCAATTGAAGTCGTCCAATGGCTTTACGTTCTTTAAATCTGACATAAAAAATAATTAAAAAATTAAAATTAATAAAGTTTGACTTTATGTGAATTGTATAAATCGGGCGCAAAATTACTCATTTTCTTTGAGTTACAGGCATTTACTCTTGAATTTCTTCTTTTTGTTAGTAATATTTAACTAAAATCACTGTTTTTGGTGTGTTCCTTCAGGGAAATACATAATATATATACGCATAACCTTTTAAAATGTTCTGATTACTTCCTCCTCGATATTTCTTCCTGTGATGTTCTTCTCTGTTATCTGTGTTTTCTTCTGATTCTATGATGAAAATGAAGAGGGAAGAAAAATAATGGCGAAAGAAAAAAACGGGCGAAATTTTCATTTGTATGAAAATGAGTTAAATTCATTAAAAAAAGACACCGAAATGTTGGCGATAACAAAATAATTGTTACCTTTGCGTTCAAAATGTAATGAATATAATAAAATAAATGATATGACACTAGTCATCCTTGCCATACTGATACTGGCATATATTCTCATTGCAACCGAGAATATTACCAAGGTGAACCGTGCTGCCGTAGCCATCTTTGCTGGAACGGTAGGATGGGTTCTCTATATCTGTTTCGGTATGGACTTTGTGACCAGTGAACACTCTTCTGATTATTCACGCTATCTGAATCTCGGAATGTGGAACGAGATAGAATCCACCAGTACAACGGTGAAGTATTTTATTGCCCGTAACATCTTCCTTCCTTATGTGGGTAGAGCTGCAGAAATCGTACTTTTCCTGCTTGCTACTATGACGATAGTTGAAATTCTCAATAACAATGGTTGCTTCGACTTCATACGCCAGTTGTTACGTACCCGAAGCGCTAAGAAAATGCTATGGATTCTCGCTGCCGTAACCTTTGTTATTTCGGCAAATCTCGATAATCTTACTACAACAGTGATGATGCTTACGATGATGCATGGGGTAATTCCAAACCGTCGTCAGCGCATGGTGTATGGAGGTGCCATTCTTCTTTCTGCCAACTGTGGCGGAGCTCTTACCGTTATCGGAAATCCGGAAGGACTGGTGATGTGGAATATGGGTGCTGTAACGGCTACTCATTATTTCCTGTCGCTTCTGCTGCCATGTCTTGCAGCCTGGCTCATTCCGTTGTTGATGATGCAGCGTATGCTGCCTGAAAGAGTAGAGACAGAATGGATTGCTATGCCATACCGCGGGGATGATACCCGTCTCAATGTATGGCAGCGCTTGCTGATGCTCTTTGTGGGCATCGGTGGATTGTGGTTTATCCCTACCTTCCATAATATAACGAAATTAAGTCCTTTCCTCGGTGCGCTCTGCGTATTGGGCGTACTTTGGATTGTGAACGAGATATTCAACCGTAAACTCATGAATATGGATGCGATGGCTGACCGTCGCACTCCTAGAGTGTTCCAATACGGAGTCGTCCAGATGATTCTCTTCGTGATGGGTATCATGCTTGCCATCGGAGTGGTGAAGGAGACCGGCGCTTTTGACGATTTTGCTACTCTTCTCAACTCTGTCGGTATGGATGATAAGCGTCCTGGCGTGCTGTTGCATGGCGTCTTGGCTGGTATCATCAGTACTGTACTTGACAACTTTGCTACAGCCATGAACTTTTTCTCCCTTCATGATCTGGCAAATGTGAATGATCCTTCATTCAGCATGCTTACTGATTATCAAACCAATGGTATCTACTGGCAGATGATTGCATATTGCGTAATGGCTGGTGGTAACGTTCTTGGTATCGGTACAATCAGCGGTCTTGCCCTGATGAAGATGGAACGTATGCACATGGGGTGGTATTTCCGCAATATTGGCTGGAAAGCTTTGATGGGTGGCGTCATCGGACTTGCTATCCTTTGGCTCTCCCATATCCTGGTGGCTGGTGCCGCAAACCTAATTATTTAAATCGATAAACCCAAACAAAGCAAGGGGTATACCCTTGGATACCTACGTATATGTAGGGGTAATGGATGAAAACCATCATCCTGAGAGGATAATAAACTAACATTAAAAAATATATATAATATAATAAGGTATAGTTATGGCAAAGATTAAGACTATTGGAATTTTAACATCTGGAGGAGATGCTCCAGGTATGAATGCTGCTATCCGTGCGGTTACCCGTTCGGCTATCTACAACGGTTTCACTGTGAAAGGTATCTATCGTGGTTACGATGGTCTCATCAATGATGAAATTAAAACCTTTTCTACAGAGAATGTAAGCGGTATCATCGGCACAGGTGGTACGATGCTGAAGACAGCCCGTTCTAAGGAATTCATGACTGAAGAAGGTCGCCAGAAGGCATTTGAAACGATTCAGAAAGAGGAAATAGATGCGCTTGTCGTGATTGGCGGTAACGGTTCGCTGACAGGTGCGATGAATTTCGCACGTGAGTTTGATGTATGCTGCATCGGATTGCCAGGAACAATTGATAATGACCTTTATGGTACAGACAATACAATCGGTTATGATACTACGATGAATACCATCGTAGAATGTGTAGACCGCATCCGTGATACTGCGCAGAGCCACGAGCGTATCTTCTTTATCGAGGTGATGGGCCGTGATGCCGGTTTCCTGGCGCAGAATTCAGCTATCGCCAGTGGAGCAGAGGCAGCTATCATTCCAGAGGATTCTACCGACGTAGACCAGTTGGCTCAATTCATGGAGCGTGGTATCCGTAAGTCTAAGAAGAGTTGTATCGTCATCGTGTCAGAGAGTCCTAAGTGCGGTGCTCTTTATTATGCCGACCGTGTGCGCAAGGAGTTCCCTGAGTTTGATGTACGTGTATCTATCCTGGGTCACTTGCAGCGTGGCGGCCGTCCATCAGCCCGTGACCGTATTCTTGCGAGCCGTACCGGTTGTGGCGCCATCGAGGCTATCATGCAGGGACAGCGCAATGTGATGATTGGTGTACGCAATAACGAGGTGGTATACGTTCCGCTTTCTGAAGCCATCCGCTCAGATAAGCCATTCGACCGTAAACTGATCAAGGTTTTGGACGAGTTGAGTATCTAATATATAGAGATTGGAGTAAGAAGAAGGGAGTTTGGACTCCTGACTTCTTGCTTTTGCATAGGAAAATGGTTTAAAGGGAACTAAAAATGGTTTAATTAGGTATAAAAGCCGAATAAAACTTTTAATTAATTTGTGGTTTCCATAAATTGTTGTTACTTTTGCAGTCAAGAATAATATAAATATATATAACTTTTAAACTAATAAGCTTATGTCACAAATTAACGGACGTATCTCTCAGATTATCGGTCCTGTTATCGACGTTTACTTCGATACAAAGGGCGAGAATCCAGAGAAGGTGCTTCCTAAAATTTATGAAGCTCTGAAGGTAAAACGTCCAGACGGACGCGAACTTGTCATCGAGGTGCAGCAGCATATCGGTGAGGATACAGTTCGCTGTGTCGCTATGGATAATACTGACGGTTTGCAGCGCGGCTTGGAGGTTATCCCTACAGGTAACCCAATCCAGATGCCAGCCGGAGAGCAGATCAAGGGCCGTATGATGAATGTCATCGGACAGCCTATTGATGGTATGAATGAATTGGACATGAAGGGTGCTTATCCTATCCACCGTGAGGCTCCGAAGTTTGACGAACTTTCTACTCACAAGGAGATGCTTGCTACCGGTATTAAGGTGATTGACCTGCTTGAGCCTTACATGAAGGGTGGTAAGATTGGTCTTTTCGGTGGTGCCGGTGTAGGTAAGACAGTGCTTATCATGGAGTTGATCAACAACATTGCCAAGGGACACAACGGCTACTCTGTATTTGCCGGAGTAGGTGAGCGTACCCGTGAGGGTAACGACTTGATTCGAGACATGCTCGAGTCTGGCGTTATCAAGTATGGCGAGAAGTTCCGTAAAGCGATGGAAGAAGGTAAGTGGGATCTCTCACTTGTCGATCCTGAGGAACTTGCCAAGAGTCAGGCTACCCTGGTATATGGTCAGATGAATGAGCCACCTGGGGCACGTGCTTCAGTAGCACTCTCTGGTTTGACCGTAGCTGAAGAGTTCCGTGATCACGGAGGTAAGAATGGTGAGGCAGCGGATATCATGTTCTTCATCGATAACATCTTCCGTTTTACCCAGGCTGGTTCTGAGGTATCTGCGCTGTTGGGTCGTATGCCATCAGCCGTAGGTTATCAGCCAACGCTGGCTTCTGAGATGGGTGCCATGCAGGAGCGAATCACTTCTACCAAGAATGGTTCCATCACCTCTGTACAGGCCGTTTATGTGCCTGCCGATGACTTGACCGACCCTGCTCCAGCTACCACCTTTACTCACCTGGATGCTACCACTGAGCTTTCCCGTAAGATTGCATCTCTCGGTATCTATCCTGCCGTAGACCCGCTGGGTTCTACCTCTCGTATCCTCGACCCGCTGATTGTGGGCAAGGCGCACTACGATTGTGCACAGCGAGTAAAGCAGTTGTTGCAGCGTTATAACGAGTTGCAGGATATCATCGCCATCCTCGGTATGGATGAGCTCTCTGATGAGGATAAGTTGACCGTGAACCGTGCACGCCGTGTACAGCGTTTCCTGAGTCAGCCATTCACCGTAGCAGAGCAGTTTACCGGTTTGAAGGGTGTGATGGTTCCTATCGAAGAGACTATCAAGGGCTTCAACGCCATCCTCGACGGTGAGGTAGATGACCTGCCAGAGCAGGCATTCCTCAACGTAGGTACTATCGAGGATGCCAAGGAGAAGGCTAAGCAGTTGCTCGCAGCAGCACAGGCGTAATCTTTAAATCCACGGCTTATGTTACAGCTAAAGATAGTATCTCCTGAGAAAGTAGTCTTCCAGGGTGAGGTAGAGAGCGTACTGGTTCCGGGAACCCTCGGCTCGTTCGAGATTCTCAAGGATCACGCGCCTATCATCTCTTCGCTCGAAGTGGGCAAGGTGGAATACACTACCAAGGAAGGCAAGCAGGTAATGAACATCAAGGGCGGATTCGTGGAATGTAAGAAAAACGAAGTAAGCCTTTGCGTAGAAGTTTAGATAAGTGATTAATTTTTAGTGATTAATTATTAGATAATGGAAAAAGACGAAAAGTTGCGCTTGCAGACTATCAGACAGGCGAGTATCAGGTATAAGCAGATTTCTTTGTGGCTTACAGCAGCAGTGGCTCTTGCCGTGCTCTTTGCCTGCAGATTATCTGCTCAATGCGATGATATGATAGCCCAGGTTGTTAACCCGTTGGTAGTGAGTGCGATATTCTCACTCGTTGCAAGTACTGCTTATGGTGAAGCATGGAAGGCTGTTGCAAAGTCATCGCCAGCCAATCTCGCCAAGTTCTATCTGGCGGCATTGGTCTTGAAGCTGATGGCTGGTACGCTGGTATTCCTCATCTATGTGCTGGTATGCGACAAGCAGAATATTCTGGGCTTTACCGCCATCTTTGCCCTTTTCTATGTCGTACTTCTCGTGTTCGACTGCATCTACTTCGCTCGGGTAGAGAAAAAGAACCGTCTTTCATAAGCGGTTCTGAAACAAATAATTAATAAACAAAAGTAAGAATTAAAGAATATGAAACATCTCAAGCAATTCCTCTTGATGGCGATGCTGCTCTTCACGCTGGCACCTCTGCAGGTATCGGCTAAGGAGAACATCGATGTGAAAGAGATATTGTGGGGTCATATCAAGGATTCTTATGAATGGCATATCACCAAGGTGGGAGATCATCCCGTAGTGATTCATCTGCCAATCATCGTTAACACCACTTCGGGCTGGCACGTGTTCTGCAGCAGCGAATTCTCGGAAGAGAAGGATGCCAATGGAGACCGTCCAGGACCTTTCAACCTGGTGATCAAGAACGCTGATGCGCAGGCGAATCCCAACAAGATAGTAGAGAAGGTGGGAGGCCAGGAGGTTCGTCCGCTTGACATCTCCATCACGAAGACCGTTTGCGTGCTCTTCATCGATGCTATCATCCTGTTGCTCTGTGTCCTGATACCAGCCCGCTGGTGCAGGAAGCACAAGGTGGATGACCCTGCACCAAAGGGATTTGTGGGACTGATGCACATGTTCATCATGTCGGTATATACCGATGTGATCAAGGCTACGCTCGGTAAGGAGGCGCCAAAGTACGCACCATGGTTGCTTACTTGCTTCTTCTTTATCTTCGTGGCGAACATCATGGGTATCGTACCATTCCCTCCAGGTGGTGGTAACTTGACGGGTAATATCGCCTGCACCGTATTCTTCGGTGTAACGACATTCTTGATCACCAACTTCACCGGTACCAAGGAATACTGGAAGGATATCTTCTGGCCGGAGGTACCAACCTGGTTGAAGGTCCCTGTGCCACTGATGCCATTCATCGAGCTCTTCGGAATCTTTACGAAACCGCTGGCTCTGATTATCCGACTCTTCGCCAACATGATGGCGGGTCACGCCATCGCACTTTCGTTTGCGGCTATCATTTTCATTATGTTCAACATCAGTGAGAATGCTATCGCCAACTATGTGGCAGGTACGGGTATGACAATAGTAAGTGTTGCGATGAGCGCCTTTATGATGCTCCTCGAAGTATTGGTAAGCTACATTCAGGCATTGGTATTCACCATGCTGAGTGCAGTATTCATCTCGCTGGCTCATGTAAAGTCTCATGAGGCTGAGCCAGAGGTAGTGAAGTAGTTTATAGTTTATAGATTACGGATCTAATTTCATTCAGATAATAAACAAAGAAAATATAAACAACTTAAATTATTAAGATTATGTTATCACTTTTATTAGCAGCAGAGATTGCAAAGTTGGGTGCCGCAGTAGGTGCAGGTTTGGCCGCTATTGGCGCAGGTATTGGTATCGGTCGCATTGGTGGCCAGGCTATGGACGCTATGGCTCGTCAGCCAGAGAAGATGGGCGACCTCCGTTCTTCTATGATTATCGCAGCTGCGTTGGTTGAGGGTGTTGCGTTCTTCGCTGTCATCATCGCCATCCTGGCAATCGTTATGTAATCATCTCATCTGTCACTATCACCTGCCCCGATAAAAGGAAGTCTCAAGCATCAGCCTGATGTCTTTCCGGGGCATGATAGAGATGATTCTAGAGTTAGTTAAAATAAAACGTTTAAGTAAAACTTTAACCAGTATATATGGATTTATTAATTCCTGATAGCGGTTTGCTCTTCTGGATGACGCTGGTCTTCATCATCGTCTTCATCATTCTTTGGAAGGCTGGATTCCCTGCCATCATTAAGATGGTGAACGAGCGCAAGGCTTTCATTGATGATAGTCTGAAGAAGGCTCACGAAGCCAACGAGAAGCTTGCCAATATCCAAAAAGAAGGTGAATCCATCTTGCAGGAAGCTCGCGAGAAGCAGGCTGCCCTCCTCAAGGAGGCTGCCGAAACCCGCGATGCCATTGTAGAGAAAGCACAGGATAAAGCACGCGAAGAAGGCGCACGTCTCCTCTCTGATGCCAAGAAGCAGATTGAGACTGAGAAGCAGAACGCCATTCGTGAAATCCGCGGCCAGGTAGCCGAACTCTCTGTTCAGATTGCAGAGAAGGTGCTCAAGGCTAAGCTCTCTGACGACAAGGCACAGATGGATATGATAAATCGACTGCTGGACGAGGTTTCTTCTGACAACAAATAGTAAAGCTTATGGATATAGGTGTAATATCGGTGCGTTATGCCCGTGCCCTCATCAAGGCTGCACTCGGCATGAAGCTCGAAGATCAGGTCTACCAGGAGATGCAGACGCTCTTTAAGAGCTACATCGACGTGCCTGAACTGAGATTTACGATAGACAACCCTATGCTTTCCAAAGACAAGAAAGAGGCACTTCTCATCACAGCCCTGGGCAAAGAGCCTACGGAACTGAGCAAGAAGTTTATCGCTCTCGTCTTGAAAGAGGATAGGGAGAGCACCCTGCAATTCATGGCTGCTTCGTATATCACTCTTTACAGGAAACAGAAGAACATCATCCGCGGTAAGCTGATCACCGCCACTGCCGTTGACGCCTCTACTGAGGATAAGATGCGCAAGATGGTGGAGCAGAGAACGAAAGGTACTGTGGAGTTCAAGACCGAGGTGAACCCTGAACTGATTGGCGGTTTCATCCTTGAGTATGATACTTACAGAATGGATGCGAGCGTAAAGACTAAGCTCAACAACATTCTGACACAGCTCAAAAAGTAAAATTAATTAAAGTAAATAACAAAATGTCAGATAAAATTAAACCAAGTGAGGTGTCTGAGGTTCTTCAGCAGCAGCTCCAGGAGGTTAATGGCTCTCAGCAGTTTGACGAGGTGGGTACCGTGCTTACCGTCAGCGATGGCGTGGCTCGTATCTATGGTCTGCGTAATGCCGAGGCTAATGAACTTCTTGAGTTTGAGAACGGAACCATGGCTATCGTCATGAACTTGGAGGAAGACAATGTAGGTTGTGTCCTCTTAGGTCCTACAGCTGGCATCAAGGAGGGACAGAGCGTGAAGCGTACACACCGTATTGCTTCTATCCGCGTAAATGACAACTTCCTCGGACGTGTCGTAAACCCTCTGGGTCAGGCTATTGATGGTCTGGGTGACATCGACCTCACCGATTCTTTCGAGATGCCTTTGGATCGTAAGGCACCTGGTGTAATCTATCGTCAGCCAGTAAAGGAACCTCTTCAGACTGGTTTGAAGGCGGTAGACTCTATGATTCCTATCGGTCGTGGACAGCGTGAGTTGATCATCGGTGACCGTCAGACCGGTAAGACTGCCATCGCAGTGGATACCATCATTAACCAGAAGAGTTTCTATGAGGCTGGCAAGCCAGTATATTGTATCTATGTAGCTATCGGTCAGAAAGCATCTACCGTTGCTGCATTGGTACAGAACCTCAAGGAGCATGGCGCCCTGCCATATACCATCATCGTAAGTGCTACCGCTGCCGATCCTGCAGCCATGCAGTATTACGCACCATTTGCCGGTGCAGCTATCGGTGAGTACTTCCGCGATCGTGGTTACTCAGCTCTCGTAGTATACGATGACTTGAGTAAGCAGGCTGTGGCTTACCGTGAGGTATCTCTGATTCTCCGCCGTCCATCCGGACGTGAGGCTTACCCTGGTGATGTGTTCTATCTCCACTCTCGTCTGTTGGAGCGTGCCGCTCGTATCAACGACCAGCAGGAGGTAGCCGAGCAGATGAACGACCTTCCAGAGTGCATGAAGGGTCACGTTAAGGGTGGTGGTTCTTTGACAGCCCTTCCTATCATCGAAACACAGGCTGGTGACGTATCAGCATACATCCCAACCAACGTGATTTCCATCACCGACGGTCAGATCTTCCTTGAGACCGACCTCTTCAACCAGGGCTTCCGTCCAGCTATCAACGTAGGTATCTCCGTATCTCGTGTAGGTGGTTCTGCCCAGATCAAGAGTATGAAGAAGGTGGCTGGTACACTGAAGATTGATATGGCTCAGTATCGTGAGCTGGAGGCCTTCTCTAAGTTCTCTAGCGATATGGATGCCGTAACAGCGATGACTCTGGACCGTGGCCGTAAGAACGACCAGTTGCTGGTTCAGCCTCAGTACCGCCCAATGCCGGTAGGCGAGCAGGTAGCTATTCTCTACTGTGGTGTTCACGGATTGATGCACGACGTGCCAATGGATAAGGTTCGCGACTGTCAGGATCTGTTCCTCGATGCAATGCGCAGCCAGCACGCTGATGTGATTGAGACTTTGGGCGATGGTAAACTCACCGACGATGCCATTAAGGCAGTCGAGGAGACCATGGCTAATGTTGCAGGACAATATAAAGCGTAATAGCCTATGCCGTCATTAAAAGAGATTAAAACTCGCATAGCCAGCGTTAACAGTACCCGTAAGATTACGAGTGCGATGAAGATGGTGGCTTCCAGTAAGTTGCATCATGCTCAGGTAGCTATCCAGAATATGCTGCCTTATGGAAATATGCTGGAACATATCCTCAAGAGTTTCCTGGTAAGTACTCCGAATGTCGACCATCCGTTGCAGTTGGAGCACAAGGAAACCAAGCGTGTAGCTCTTGTGGTATACAGTTCTAACAGCAGCTTGTGTGGTGGATTCAATTCCAACGTTATCAAGATGATGATGCATGCGGTGGACGAGTATAAGGCTCAAGGCATTGACGACATCACGGTATATCCTATCGGACGAAAAGTGGCAGAGAAAGCACAGAAACTGGGTTTGAAGATTGGCGGTAACTTTAATGATCTTGCCGATCATCCTCATGCCAGCGCCTGTGCAGATATCGCCCATTCACTTGCCAAGCAGTATGCTGCTGGTGAGCTCGATAAAGTGGAGATGATTTATCATCACTTTAAGAGTGCCGGTTCACAGATTCTGACCCGCAAGACTTTCTTGCCTATTGACCTCAGCACTGAGTCGATAGGAGTGGACAACGATCGTGACCTTACCTCTAATGTGGCTACGGCAAAGGCTCAGGAATATCTGCGCCAAAAGCAGGCTGAAGCTGACGGACGCCAAAGTTCTGAGGCAAAACCTCTGAATGATGACTTCATTGTAGAGCCAGACTTGGAGACTGTTTTGGGAGTCTTGATTCCTAAGCAGCTTCGTCTGATGATTTATACAGCGTTGCTGGATAGCCAGGCGAGTGAGCATGCTGCCAGAATGGTGGCCATGCAGACCGCTACGGATAATGCCGATGAACTCTTGCGCGAACTCAACTTGCAGTACAACAAGAGTCGTCAACAGGCCATTACCAATGAATTGCTTGATATTGTGGGAGGTAGCGTAAACAACTAAGTTGCGCATCTCTTCAATCTATAAAATTAAATCGGGATGTTTGCAGTTCTGAACTTGCAGACATCCCGATTTTTTTATCTCCCTTAGTTATGAAAATATCTCCCTTAGTTACGGATATTATCTCCCTTATTTACGGGTATTATCTCCCTTAGTTATGAAAATATCTCCGAAGGTTATGAAATTATCTCCGAAGGTTACGAAATTATCTTTCGGAGATATTCTCCTGTTATAGTCCTGTATATTTCCTGATAGCCTTGATGAAGGTATCGCCATATTTATTGAGCTTGAATTCTCCGATACCACTGATCAGGCTCATGGCATTCTTGGTGGTAGGTTTCATTCTTGCGAGTTCATGAAGGCTCTTGTCGCTGAGTACGATATATGGAGGATAACCCTGTTCGTCGGCAAGGTTCTTGCGTATCTTTCTGAGGTGTTCAAAGAGCCCTTTGTCTTCCACGCCTTTCGAGTCTTCCTGGAAGATGACACGTTCGGCATGCACCTCAGGAATGATATTTCCAGGCTTGGCGATGGCGCCCTTCCTGTTGCGTACCGTTTTCTGTGGACGGGTGGCTTTATCGTCTTCTTCGATATAAGCCAGCGAAACATGATGTTCTCCCTTCAGTACCTTCCAGCCTAAATCGGTAACCTTCATGTAGTTGTGGTTGTTGTAGGCAATCTCGAAGAATCCCATCTGCAGCATCTGCAGCAGATAAGCATTCCAGTCCTTAGATGTTGTATCCCTACCCACACCGAAGGTTTTCATCTCGTTGTATTTGTTTTTCACAACTGCAGAAGAATGCATGCCTCTCAGAATCTCGATGCAGGTACCTACTGCAATATGCTCACCCGAACGGACCACTGCACTCAGGGCTTTCTGGGCTCTGATGGTGCCGTCGAAGGTGCGTGGAGGATTCTTGCAAACATCACAGTTGCCGCAGTTGCAGGACGATGTCTCGCCAAAATAATTCAGCAGAATGCGTCGTCGGCATACTCTCGATTCTGCATATTCCTCCATGCGGCGCAGTTTTTCCATATTCACATCACGCTGTCCGCTTTCTTCACAGAAAGAACGGAGGGTGATGATGTCGGCCATCGAATAGAACAGTACGGTATCTGATGGTGCTCCATCTCTACCGGCTCTACCTATTTCCTGATAGAAACTCTCTATGCTTTTAGGCATATTATAGTGGATTACCCAGCGCACATTACTCTTGTCGATGCCCATTCCGAAAGCGATGGTAGCACATACCACCTGAATCTGGTCCATCTTGAACCGCTCCTGTACTGATGCTCTGGTCTGGGCAGTCATTCCGGCGTGATAGGCTGCGGCATTGATACCCAGATCGATAAGTTCCTGAGCTACCATTTCGGTGTTCTTGCGGGAGAGACAGTAGATGATGCCTGCTTCTTCCGGATGATTACTGATGAAGCGGGTGATGTATTGGAGCTTTGCCTTTTTGGTGCTCTCCTGTCTTACGGTGAGGGAGAGGTTGGGGCGGTCGAAACTGCTTACGAACGTCTGCCCATTGAGATGAAGCTGGCGTATGATATCTTCGCGCGTTATCTTGTCGGCTGTGGCTGTGAGCGCCATCACCGGGACATTGCGGAAATTCTCGTGCAGCATACCGAGTTGCGAATACTCCGGACGGAAATCGTGTCCCCACTGGCTGATACAGTGTGCCTCGTCAACGGCAAAGAGCGAAATCTTGATGTTGCTGAATAAATAAGGTATCTCGCTGATGAGTTTTTCGGGCGAAACATAAAGGAGTTTCAGTTCTCCCTTCTCGCATCGGCGTCGGATGATGAGTTCATCGGTCGTGTCGTTTCCGCTGTTCAGTGCCTCTGCCGGGATTCCGTTTGCCTTGAGCGCCTCCACCTGGTCGTGCATCAGACTGATGAGCGGTGAAATGACCACAGCGGTACCTTCCATCGCTAATGCGGGAACCTGGTAGCACAGACTCTTTCCACCACCAGTCGGCATGAGAACCAGACAGTCGTGTCCCTGCATTACCTCTCTGATAATCGCTTCCTGGTTGGGGCGGAAGGAATCGTATCCAAAATAGCTTTTTAATATCTCGTTTATCTGCATGATTGCCGTTTTATGATTTCTGCCTTTACCGGCATGTTTTTTGTTTTGATTTTCATGCAAAGGTAATGAATAATCTGCATAAATAAAAGTTTTCTCCAAGAAAAAGTGCATATTTCAAGTAAAAAACTTTGCAAAGAGCGAAAAACAGGAGGAAAAGTTTGGTATGTGGAAAAAATGTATTACTTTTGCATGGTAAATACAGATAAAAATGGCAAAATGTAATGTAAACACTCAAGAGCGATTTGCCGATATCCAGATGCTCCGTTATGAGCTGAAGGGTTTCGAAAACCTGTCGCTCACACAGAAAATTTATATTTATTGCTTGTCGAAGGCAACCCTCTTGGGACGTGATATCACCTTCGACCAGCAGGGCAAATACAACCTGCGCATCCGTAAAACCCTGGAGGCTGTATACCTTCATTACGAGGGTAATCGCGAAAGCGAAGATTTCAAGGCTTTCGAAGTTTATCTGAAGCGTGTCTGGTTTGCCAGCGGCATCCATCATCACTATGGATGTGAAAAGTTTGTGCCAGGATTTTCAGAGGAATCTTTCTATGAGATGGTTGGGGCTGTAGCCGATGAATATCTGCCTCTTTCCAAGGGACAGAGCAAGGAAGACCTGTTGGGCATTCTGGTGCCTGTCATCTTCAATCCGGAAGTCATGCCTAAGCGCGTGAATCAGACGGATGGCGAGGATCTGGTGCAGACTTCAGCCTGCAATTTCTATGAGAATGTTTCTCAGGCAGAAGTAGAACGTTTCTATGCCAGGATGAAGGAAGATGGCAACGAACAGGCTCCTTCTTATGGTCTGAACTCTAAACTGACCAAGCGTAATGGCGAACTGGTGGAGCTGAAATGGACAGAAGACGGCCTCTATGGCGCAGCTATCAAGGAGATTGTTTCCTGGTTGCTCCGTGCTCAGAAATATGCAGAAAATGAGGAACAGAAACATCTCATCGATCTCCTGGTGAAGTATTACCGTACAGGCGATCTGAAGGATTTCGACCGTTACAGCATTGCCTGGGTGCAGCAGCACGAAGGAATGATTGATTTCATCAACGGATTTATCGAAGTGTATGGCGATCCGCTCGGACTGAAAGGTACTTGGGAAGGCATCGTAGAATATAAAGATCTTGAAGCAACGAAGCGCACCCAGACCATCAGTCAGAATGCCCAGTGGTTTGAGGACCATTCACCTGTAGACCCACGTTTCCGCAAGCCGGAGGTGAAGGGTGTTACAGCCAATGTCATCTGTGCGGCGATGTTGGGTGGCGAGGAATATCCAGCTTCTGCCATCGGCATCAATCTTCCGAATGCCAACTGGATCCGTCAGGAATATGGTTCTAAGAGTGTGACCATCGGTAACCTGACCGAGGCATATAACAAGGCAGCTCAAGGTAATGGTTTTCGTGATGAATTCGTTATCGACGAGGATACCATCAGTCTGATGAACCAGTACGAGGATATTACCGATGATCTGCATACCGACCTGCATGAGTGTCTGGGACATGGTAGCGGACAGCTCTTGCCTGGTACCGACCCCGATGCACTGAAGGCGTATGGCAGTACGATAGAAGAGGCGAGAGCCGATCTTTTCGGACTCTATTATGTAGCCGACAGTAAATTGGTAGAACTGGGTCTGACTCCGAATGATGAGGCATACAAGGCTCAGTATTACGGTTATCTGATGAACGGTCTGCTCACCCAGACCATCCGCATCAAGGAAGGCGACAAGATAGAGGAAGCCCACATGCGCAACCGTGCGCTGATAGCCTGGTGGGTGATGGAACATGCAGAGGGTGCTGTGGAACTGGTAAAGATGGATATGAACTATGCTTCTGCCGAGGATGCTTTGAAGGACAGTGAGGGCAATATCATTACGACGAAGACTTATGTGAAGATTAATGATTATGCCAAGCTCCGCCATCTCTTCGGCGAGTTGCTTGCTGAAATTCAGCGCATCAAGAGTGAGGGCGATTTCGAGGCTGCCCGTCTGTTGGTTGAGAAGTATGCCGTGAATATTGATCCGGAATTGCATCGCGAGATACTGGCAAGATACAAAAAACTGAATCTCGCTCCATACAAGGGATTCATCAATCCGAAGATGACGCTGGAGATGGATGAAGAAGGCGAAATTACAGACGTGGTATTGGATTACGAGGAGAGCTATGTCGACCAGATGTTGCGCTACTCTGATGAATACGGAACGCTTTAGAAAGTTAATAGTTAAGAGTTGATAGTTTATAGGGCAATCTTGCTATACGGCAACCATGCCATACGGCGAAGCCGCTATAAACTGTTAACTATAAACTTTTAAAATGATGATAGATAATAAGAACGAGGAATTTCCGATAGTAGATGAAATGGGTAACATCCTGGGCGCTGTTACCCGCGGTCATGCCCATGACGGAAGCAAGATATTGCATCCGGTTGTTCATCTGCATGTATTCAACAGCCGGGGAAATCTGTATCTGCAGCATCGTCCAGCCTGGAAGGATATCCAGCCGGATAAATGGGATACAGCCTGCGGCGGTCATGTTGATTTAGGCGAAAGTGTGAGTCAGGCTTTGCATCGCGAGGTAAGGGAAGAATTGGGTATCACCGATTTTGAACCGGAATCTCTGGGGCATTATGTCTTTGAGAGTCAGCGGGAAAAGGAACTGGTTTATGTACATCGCTGTGTATATGATGGCGAGGTGAAACCGAGCCAGGAAGAATTGGCCGGTGGCAGATTCTGGACCAAGGATGAAATCAGCGAAAACATCGGCAAGGGTGTTTTCACTCCGAATTTCGAAAACGAATACCAGAAGTATTTCATGTAACGCTGAAATTAGCCATAAAAATACGTCCCGACGTAGCATTTGCTGCATCGGGACGTGTTTTTTTGTATGTCGGGACGCAGCAAATGTTACGTCGGGACGTATTTTCAGCAGGGTTGTGGCCTGTTTCTGACCGCTTCTGCAGAAGCGTTAAATCTCGTAGATACCCTTGAGAGCGCCTCTTGCGATTTGTTCGAAATCTTCACCGAAATCGCAGAAACGGAGAACCGCATTAGAGGCAGCATGTTTTATTCCCATGTTGTCACCCTGCAATGCAGTGGCAGCCTGATCCAGGAATTCGTTGATGCCACGCTCGTTAGGCTCTTTCCCATTGGCAAAGAGACGGGCAAGGAGCTGGAAACCGGCAATCTCATAGAGCGGCTTATCACTTGCTATCCACTGGTAGGCGATGACAGGCGCATAATCTACGTGCTGCAAAAGGTTGAAGGCAAGCATCTCTGCCATCTCCTGACTCTGTACCTGTTCCATCCATAAATCTGTGATTTCCGGAAGCATCTTATCGGCAGGCATGATGAGTGTAGCCAGAATCTTGCACTCCCGGATATCTTCCTTCCACAGTTCGATGGCGAGGTCATAGTCTTTACCATATTCCTCAGCCATCTTTTTCAGTTCATAGAATGGTACGCCCCAATTCAGTTTATATCCCAGTCCCTTATCGCGCATAGATTGCGATCCCGGACCGTTCATCAGCAAGCGGAAGCTTCGCTTGATAGTCATCAGTTTCTGATGTGTTTCTTCGTTCATTATAATTTGAGTAAACTATTAACTAAATTAAAGTTTCATTATTTTACAGAACATTCCTTCGAACTGTTCCTCTATATTTGCAGGCTTATGCTTGAAGATACCGAAGATGGCACTTCCGCTACCACTCATCGCTGCATATACGGCACCCAGGTTGTACAGCTTCTGTTTGATTTCTGCCAGTTCCGGGTGCATCTTGAAGATAGGTGCCTCAAAATCGTTGACAAGTTCCTCTTTCCAAGTCTCGATAGGCTGGCGTACAATGTCGCGGCAACATTTGGCTGGTGCCTGTGGGGTGATGGCTGCATAAGCCTCTTTGGTGCTGACGGCAATATCATCGCGCTTCACCACAACCAGATGATAGCCCCTCAGATTATCGCCAGGACCACTTACCGGCATCAGTTCTTCGCCGATGCCTTCTGCATAGCATGCAGTATCGCCATCCTCAGGATTGGCAGAAATGAAGTAGGCGCAGTCTGCGCCCAACTTGGCAGCGTATCTTTCCATCTCCGAATTACCGATATTGAGGCGGAAACGCTCGTCAAGCAAACGGATCATGAAGGCTGCATCGGCAGAACCGCCACCCAAACCTGCCTGCGAAGGAATACGCTTCACCAGGTGAGCATGGATGCGTGGAATTCTGAAGTCGGCAGCCAGGAGATTATAAGCTTTTACAACGAGATTGTTCTGTTCGTCGCAATCCACTGCGTTACCTGTAATCTTCAGATCACAAGGAACATCACTAGGGAATTCATCGCCCATGAGCTTGATTTCAAGTGCATCGGTCAGCGGAATAGGGTAGAACACCGTTTCAAGATTGTGGTATCCATCTTTCCGCTTGCTAACTATATTTAAACCAAGATTGATCTTGGCGCAAGGAAATGTAATCATAACTTTTCAGTTTAAAGGGTTCGTTACTATTTCTTTTTCTTTGCAAAGATACGGAAAAATATCTAACATGGTGCATCTTTTACAGGATTATTTTTATCAGTAGCATTAAAAATATTAAAATAAGCCCTGTTTTGCAATATCTTTTGTATCTTTGCAATTACAAATTATTAATAGATTATGAAAAAAGGAGATAAAGTCAGATTCTTGAGCGAAGTGGGTGGCGGAAAGGTTGCCGGCTTCCAAGGTAAAAATATTGTGCTCGTTGAGGATGAGGATGGTTTTGAGATTCCGATGCCTATCAACGAGGTGGTTGTGGTGGAGCAGGATGAATACTCCATGGGCAAGATGATTTCGGCTAAGATGGATGCGCAGCAGAAGGCTGAGGAGCATGCCAATACCGAACTGCATCAGGACAGCCGGAGTATCAAGGCCATCTTGAATGATCACGATGACGTGGATATGGATGTAGAGGAATATGATGCTGCCGACCGTGAGATAACCTTTGTGAAACCGGTTCAGGAACATACGGGTGGCAACAAACTCAGTGCTTATCTCGCCTTTGTACCTATCAACATCAAGGACGTAACCAATACCCGTTTCGAGACCTATATGGTGAATGACAGCAACTACTATCTCCACTATACCTATCTCGTGGCTGAGGGAAATGCATGGACTCTGAAAGCAGAGGGAGAAATAGAACCGAACACCAAACTCTTCATCGAGGAATTCGGTCGTGAGGCTCTGAACGAGATGGAGCATATCGCCATCCAGATGATAGCCTACAAGAAGGACAAGCCATTTCTTCTGAAGCCGGCAACAGATGTTCAGTTCCGTCTCGATCCTGTGAAATTCTACAAGCTTCATCTTTTCGAGGAGAACGATTTCTTCGAGACTCCAGCCTATCTCTTTACGATTGTAGAGAACGATGAAATAGCCCGTCCGCTGGTTATCGATTCCAAGCGTCTGAAAGAGCAGATGTATAAGGATGAGAAGGTTGTTGCCAACACCAGCAAGAAGAAGAGCAAGAAGGATGATGGTACCCTTGTGATAGATCTTCATGCGGATGAAGTGCTTGAAACAACTGCTGGAATGAATTCTGCAGATATTCTTCATTATCAGATGGATATCTTCAAGAAGACCATGGAGGAATATAAGAAAAAGAAGGGACAGAAAATTATCTTTATTCATGGAAAGGGCGAAGGTGTGTTGCGCCAGACTCTCATTCATGAGTTGAACTATCGCTATAAGAGTTGCACCTATCAGGATGCTTCTTTCCAGGAGTATGGCTATGGTGCGACACAGGTAACAATAAAGTAATTTATTATGAAGTACGGATTTATTAAGGTAGCTAGTGCCATCCCTGCCGTAAAGGTGGGTGATGTCATTTTCAATACCCAGCAGATAGAGGAACAGATTGCGCTGGCTGAGGGAAAGGGTGTAGAGATCATTACATTTCCGGAACTCTCTGTTACGGGCTATTCCTGTCAGGATCTCTTCCGTCAGCAGATGCTTCTCGAATCATCTGAGCAGGCGGTGATGATGTTGCTAGATTTTACACGCAAACTCGATATCATCTCTATCGTGGGTGCGCCGGTGATAGCGGGCGACTTGTTGCTCAATTGTGGTATCGTTATCCAGCATGGACAGATTCTCGGTATTGTACCGAAGACATATCTTCCAAACTACAGCGAGTTTTATGAGAAACGCTGGTTTGCCTCAGCTCAGGACCTGAGAGATTGCGAAGTCCGTTATGCCGGACATAAGGTGAAACTGACGCCTGATGTTCAGATTTTTCAAACTTTCGATGGCGTACAGTTTGGTGTGGAAATCTGCGAAGATGTATGGGCTCCGGCTCCTCCTAGCAACAAACTGGCGCTAGCAGGAGCAGACCTGATTTTCAATCTTTCTGCAAGCGACGAACTCATCGGAAAACATCATTATCTGAAGAGTCTGCTCAGCCAGCAGAGTGCCCGTACCATGACCGGATATATCTACAGCTCCTGCGGATTCGGTGAGAGTACGCAGGATGTGGTTTATGGTGGAAATGCCCTGATTTATGAGAATGGAGTTTTACTTTCACAGAGTGAACGTTTCTCTATTGAACCGCAGATGGTTATCTCACAGATAGATGTAGAGAAACTCCGCTCTGAGCGTCGTACGAATTCTACTTATGTAAATGCCCAGCGCAATATTAAGTATTCTGTTCTCGGCGGTCAGTTCAATATCCGTAATATCGAAGCCGATCCTACCGAAAATGAACGCGATTTTGTGTTGGAACGTGAGGTGAATCCTCATCCGTTTATTCCTACCAGCAGCGATATGAATGCCTCTTGCGAGGAAATTTTCAATATCCAACTCATGGGACTAGCCAAGCGTATCGTTCATACCCATGCCAAGACCGTAGTAATCGGTATTAGCGGCGGTTTGGATTCTACGCTGGCCTTACTCGTTTGTGTAAAAGCTTTTGATAAACTCAAAATGAACCGAAAGGGTATCGTAGGTGTCACTATGCCGGGATTCGGAACCACAGACAGAACCTACAATAATGCTATCTCGCTGATGCAGAGTCTTGGTATTACCATTAAGGAAATCTGCATCGCCAAGGCTGTAACCCAACATTTTGAGGACATCGGTCAGGATGCCAGTGTGCATGATGTGACTTACGAGAATTCTCAGGCTCGTGAACGTACCCAGATTCTGATGGATTTAGCCAATAAGATGGGTGGTATGGTTATCGGTACCGGCGACCTTTCAGAGTTGGCATTAGGATGGGCTACCTATAATGGTGACCACATGAGCATGTATGGCGTGAATGCCAGCATTCCTAAGACCCTGATCCGTCATCTCGTAAATCATGTAGCAGAGAGTGGGGTAGACGAACAGAGCCGCATCACTCTTCGTGATATCATCGATACTCCTATCAGTCCAGAGTTGATTCCGGCAGATGAGAATGGAAATATCAAGCAGAAGACGGAAGATTTGGTGGGACCATACGAACTGCATGATTTCTTCCTCTACTATTTCCTGCGTTTCGGTTTCCGCCCTTCCAAGATTTACATGTTGGCAAAGAAGGCATTTGTTGATTCCGAACTGGAGCGTGTAAAGATCAGTGATAATGATCCTGACAGCTATGATGAGGAAACCATTAAAAAGTGGCTGAAGACCTTCGTGCGCCGTTTCTTCAATCAGCAGTTCAAGCGCAGCTGTCTGCCAGACGGTCCGAAAGTAGGTAGCGTAAGCCTCAGTCCTCGTGGCGACTGGCGTATGCCTAGTGATGCTGCATCTGCCATCTGGCTGCAAGAGGCTGAAAATCTCTGAAATTGATTTCGGACAAGCCAAAAGTACAATATTCTTTCTGCTTTCTGGCGCGCCCGTTATATTAATTATATACTCTTCAAGGGGCTGGATTTTGTAAATATTTGTTTTACAGAATCCAGCCTCTTTTTCTTAATATTTGTGAAATCGATTGCACAAAAATATCAGTAGAAAAGTGAAATATCTTGTTGGGCGGATAGAAATAGTTTGTAATTTTGCGGAAGATAATTCAACTATTCAATTTTAACTTAACAATTTCATTATGAAGAAACTTGCCGCAAAATTATGGACAGTTTTAATGCTCATGTTGGTCTCCATGCAGACGATGGCTACAGACACGTTTACTAGCAATCGTACTGATTTCCGAGACGAAAGTATCTATTTTATGATGACCACGCGTTTCTACGATGGTGACACAGGAAACAATGTGCTCTGCTGGGATAACCAGTCAGAGCAGATCAAAACAAAAGACCCTTGCTGGCGAGGCGACTTCCAGGGTGTCATCGACAAGCTCGACTACATCAAGGCACTCGGCTTCACTGCCATCTGGATTACACCAGTAGTGCAGAACGCATCCGGTTATGATTACCACGGTTATCATGCCATGGATTTCCAGCATGTTGACTGCCGTTATCAGAGCAGCGATGGTAGCAAGGACGGTGACGCCATGTTCCAGGAACTCATTGACAAGGCTCACGAAAAGGGTATCAAGATTATCCTCGACATCGTGCTCAACCACACCGGTAACTTCGGTGAGCAGACACTCTGCAAGGAGTTTGACCGTAATACCGACTTGGAAACTCAGGCACTCATCAATGCTTGTATGATCCCTAACGAGGAGAAGTTGGGTTCCGACTACCTTACAAGTGTCCCTTATGAGCAGTATCAGCGTCGTCTTGGCTTGTTGAAGAATGTTCGTGGTAAGAACGAGGATGTTCACAACTACTGGCACCATTTTGGTGACTTCAACTGGGACTTTCCTAATCGCTGGTGGGCTCAGATTGCAGGCGACTGTGTTGACCTGAATACCGAGAACGACTACGTAGCAGATTATCTCGTAAAGTGCTATGGCAGCTTTATCAAGATGGGTGTGGATGGATTCCGTATCGATACTTCCGGTCACATCTCACGTTTGACATTCTGCAAGCAGTTTATTCCTCAGTTTACAGCCCTCGGTAAGAAGTATGAGGACAAGCGATTGAACAAGGCACCTTTCTTCATGTATGGTGAGGTTTGCGCCCGTTACAGTGATGTCACATACCGTGGTCAGGATAACCTCTCTTGCTATTATTATACATGGGAGGCTCCACAGAACTTGCTCGACAAATGGGATGGCAGCCAGAAATACTGGGATACACAGGTACTCTTTGATAAAGCCAATGGCGGTACAGGTGTGGATGACCATCAGATGGCTCTCTGTGAGTCAGACAATGCCCCAACACCAACAAGTGACAATACCTTTATGGTGAATGGTAAGTGGCATGAGCCAGACTATTCTCAGGCAAGTGGTTTCCATGTGATCGACTTCCCATTGCACTACAACTTCGGTAATGCTGCCGCCGCATACGGTTTGGCAAAGTCAGGTGACAAGAGATATAATGATGCTACCTATAATGTGGTATATGTTGATAGCCACGACTACGGTCCTCAGCAAACCAACGACCAATTCCGTTTCTCTGGTGATGATGCTCAGTGGGCAGAGAATCTCTCTCTGATGTTTACCTTCCGTGGTATTCCATGTCTCTATTATGGTTCTGAGGTTGGTTTCCGTCGCGGTGCTCCGATTGACAGAGGTCCTCACGGTCCTCTTTCAGAAACTGGTCGTGCTTACTTCGGTGGTTACCTCACAGGTGATGTAACAGCCAAGGATTTCGGTGACTACAAGGCAACAGGTAATGTGGCTGCTACATTGAATCATGATGTCGCTCAGCACCTCATCCGTCTGAACAAGATCCGTCAGGCTGTTCCTGCTTTGCGTAAGGGTCAGTGGACCGACGATGGTTGTACTCCTGCTGATGGCGGTATCGCCTTCAAGCGTGCTTATAAGAATGACAGCTATGCACTCGTAGCCATCAATGGTGGTGCAACATTCACAGATTGCCCTGATGGTACTTATACCGACGTGGTAACAGGCAAGACTTACACAGGTTCTACTATCACCGTTGATGCTCCTGCTACTCAGGGTCAGCTCCGTGTTCTCGTGAAGGACTGGAAGGGCGGTCAGATAGGTGAGGATGGTCCTTTCATCTATAATGAGACTCCTAAGTCTAAGTCAGAGGCTGATCAGGCTTATGATGGTCATGAGGAAGATGGTACAACATGGGTTGAGCCACAGACTAATGAGTTTGGTTTGAAGTTCTCTCAGAATGGTGGTACTTTCCGCACCAATACTGTTACTGTAGAGGTAAGCCTTAGCGGTAAGGCTACTGAAGGCTGGTTCCAGGTAGAAGGTCAGGACAAGGTAGAGTTGGCTCCTGGCGAGACCAAGACATTCACTATCGGTGAAGGTATGAACTTCAAGCAGACCAAGACTGTAACATGGTATGCTAAGAACGACAAGAGTGAGAAGAATGGTTCTGTATCCTTCACCAAGGTGGATCCTAACGCATCTATCACCGTATATGTAAAGGCAGACAATGCTCCAACTATCTATGCTTGGGTTCCTGGTACTCCAAAAAAGGAGTTGACAGGTGCATGGCACGGTAATACCATGGATGGTCCTGAAGAGATTGGTGGTGTCAACTACTGGTACAAGACTTTCGATGGAGTAGAGAGCTTCAATGTGGTTCTGAATAATGGTAATGACAAGCAGTCAAGTGACATCACTGGTATCACAGGCGATATCTACTTGGAGTATGACGGTGGTTCAAATGTCAAGACGCTCGATGCTCCTGTCAACACAACAGCCAAGGTTACTTTGAGTCCTAACGGTGGTGACTTCGAGAAGACTATTACTGTAACAGCAACCCTCAGCGACAATGCCAAGAGCGGTTGGTATAAGATTGGCGATGGCGATCAGGTAGCTCTTACTCCTGGTAAGCCAGTAACCTTCACCCTCGGTGCTGACATGATGGAAGGCGAAAGCAAGACTGTAACTTGGAGCGCAACTAATGCTGAAAATGTAACCAAGACAGGTTCTGCAACCTTCAACAAGATTAAAGAGGTAGTTGTTCCTGCTCCAACAGGTATCTTCGCTTACTTCCTCGCTCCTT
>OGQB01000015.1_pt1 | contig 207324 bp, 189 predicted proteins | sample 1553071 | NCBI WGS metagenome assembly OGQB01 (sample SAMEA2580284, study PRJEB22360) | human gut metagenome | biome: human gut; feature: human-associated habitat; material: faeces | place: Denmark | collected 2008/2010
ATCCGTTATCTTTTTCTGCTTCTTTAGCGGTCAATATAAACAGTCCATAACTCAATTTATACATTGCTTTCCTATTCATATTTTTCCTCCTTTACCTTCTCCCTGCATTTCGGGCAAATGCCTTTAAATGAAATCAAAAATTCAATTCCATGAGTGTTATAAATTCATACTATTCTTAATAAGGATTGTATCTCTCTTTTATCCTATTGTCAATATAATAATAGTAATTATTACTACGCGAAACATCCGCATCCGATCAGCACGCCGACACCCACGATCACCATCAACACTGCGGTTCCATACATCAACCGGTTTGCCCGGCGGATATCCTTCGGCTCGATCTGCCTTTTCACATCGCCAATCGTTGGTTTCTCATATAGCTTTCCAAAATAATATGCATTTCCGGCAAGCTGCAATCCAAGCGCACCCGCACACGCCGATTCCGTCTGTGCGGAGTTCGGACTTGCATGGTTTCGTCGATCCCGCAAATGAATCCGTGCCGCGCCAGCCATATCCATACCCAAAATGCCTGCCGCACCAACCATCAGCCACGCGGAAAGTCGTGCCGGAATGAAATTCACGACATCGTCCACACGCGCCGCACACGTTCCAAAATACCGGTATTTGTCGTTCTTATATCCAAGCATGGAGTCCATCGTATTAATTGCTTTGTACACCCACGCACCGACCGGTCCGAACAAAAACATATAAAAAAGCGGGGCAATCACGCCGTCCGACGTATTTTCAGCGACCGTTTCCACCGCGGCCTTCGCGATGCCTTCCTCAGTGAGCGATGCTGTATCTCTGCCGACGATCATGGATACCGCCGTTCTCGCCTGTTCCACATCCCCGGCTTCAAGGGCCTTGCACACCTTCATACTCTCCCGACGAAGCGAGCAGGCTGCCAGCATCTGGTATGACATCCAGATTGCCACAACCAGATACAACGTATGATGAATCCGGTTGCACCCATATAGGATTCCTGCCGCCACAAGCAGCGACACCGTTATCACGATCACAACTGTAAATGTTCCTGTCACCTGTTTTTTACGGATATCCGCGTCGCGATCTTCCCGTATCCGAAACCGCTTGCGCATCCACGCCTCCACATGGTCGATCAGCCAGCCCATCCCCTGTACCGGGTGCCACAGCCAGTGTGGATCACCGAATATCAGATCAAGCAGACATGCAATTATAATGATAAATATACGTTCCTGTAACACGGTCACTTTTCATTTCCTTTCATAGCTGCATTGCATATTTGTATTCCGTACTGTTAGTTACCTGACATACCTCACACGACCTTGCCTTTACATAGTGCCCCCATCACATCTATTTCATAGCATCAGGCACCGTTTTTCATACCGTGCGGCAATTTCATTTTCTCATAAGATACAATCTGCATCCCATCCGCTGTCGCTTCTAACCATCCTGCAATTCCCTCGCCCGGCTTCACCTGCCAGTCAAAATAATCCTTGTGTGGCTCTGACAACTGATCCATCAGTGCCATGATCGTGCCTCCGTGTGCGACGATAATGATCGTGTCTGACAGGGATGTGTGCGCCGTCTCTATTCTCGATGAAACGTCACATCGTAACCGTTTTTGTTCTTCTCTGCTTTCCGCATCCACAAACACCTTCTCAAATCCCCGCATCACACGGTCTGTAAACTCCGCTTTCGTCTCACCGCCCGGAAACGCCGTCGTACCGCCGCTGTCGATGTAGCGCTGGTAATCGGGATTGCCATTTAATTCCGCATAATTCATGTATTCAAATTCACCGAACCGGCACTCTGCAAGCTCCGGGATTTCCACCTTTCCTGCATCCGGGAACAGAATATCCGCCGTCTGCTTTGCGCGCAGATACGGGCTGACGTAGACGATTTGCTCTTTACTACCGTTTTTTTGACAGTGCTGCTCACATGTGATTTTCCCCGGTGCAATTTCGACTTCGTCATGTACACTATCTGTTGCGGTTCTACGATTCATCGACACCTGTTTCTGCCAAAACTTCTGCATGCCTCGCAGCTCTTCCACACTCTCCGGAAGCATCCCTTCATCCGTCGTACCGACATATCGATGTTCTTGATTTCCCTGCGTCATGCCATGACGGATTAATACAATTTTTGCTTTCATATCACTTAATCCTCGTTCCGATTCCTGCCGTCACGCGGATAACCTGCTCCGCCTGACTTGCCAGATAGCAGTTTACGCGTCCGTTCTTCTCGCGGAATTCCCGCTCAAATGCATCAATCGGCACAATTCCGCTTCCGACCTCATCGCTGACCAAGACGAGCTTGTCTGCATTTCCGGCAAGAACCGCTTTGTTCATAAGCTGCTTTGTCTCTAATTCCGGATCGCCGCCCTGCTGCATCGTCTTCCGCACATATTTATGAAAATTGTTGATGATCTGATGTCCTTCTTTGAAATTTGCCTTGGCATACTCGAACTTTCCCTGGTATGCACCACCGATTATTAAGATCATAGCGTTCCCTCTTTATACTTTTTATATTTCTTTATACCTTTTTATACTTTTTCGATTATTTTATACTTCTTTATACTTTTTCTGCAAGATACATTTTCATATTGCATATTTTTTTTATTTTTCCCAACCTTTTCCCCTTCTCGTCCGTCTATATATTAAACGGACGGATTGCAAAATTGTTCCGTATCATTTATATTCAATACATGATTATGTGCAGCAGACGATTCTGTCTGCGCATAACGCGTGTCTTATTAAATATTTACTTAAAGGAGAGACTATCAAAATGAAGAAAAAACTTACAAAGACACTGGCACTTGGACTGTCACTGGCAGCCGCCCTTACACTGACAACCGGTTGTGGTAAGAAAGAAGATACCACATCGGACACTCCTGTTCCGGCAGTAACAAGCGAAAGCAGTTCCGATAATTCCGGAAGCGAAACAGCAGCCGGTACGATCGACTACACCATCTGTCCATGGGTGTTCAGCCGTGCGCTTTCCAATGAAGAGACATTGGAATTGCCAGAGGGTGCCGGTCTGTACGGAATGACATTCCCGGTTACGACGGATACGCTTTTTAACATGTCTTACAGCACATCCGGCGTGCCACTTACGGATGCACTGGATGAATCCGCATATTCCGTATCTTTTTATGAGGATAATTACTCCCTTCCCCAGCTGTTGATAGACGAAGACGATATGACCATTGACGAAGCCCTTGACAAGAATCTCTGGTCACTGTTCAGTACATATTTAGATTACGATGCTTTCGGGGTTTCCGAGGATTCTTACAACGACGTCTACAACTTTTACGACGATCCGAATCCTGCATATATCTATATGGATATGCTGACAACCATGTTTGGTACCCCAAATTATATCTGTTTCGGCAACGACTATGATGCAGAAAAGTCAGCCGAAGAAAATACCCAGTACTTCGTTGACACGTTCCTGCATCCGGAAAAATCGGATGACCAGTTCTCATCATATCTGATGTACATTGGCTGGCAATTTGAAGATTTTGGAATTGCGGTAAACTTCTTTGACACTTTTCGTTACAGTGAGACAAGCGGATATTACGTATATCCGGAGAATGAAGTTGGATTTACATACGTTCCAATCCAGAAAGGAACCCTGGAAGACTATTTCTTAGACACCTTTGATGGTCGCTATGGAACAAACATCGTGAAAGAACTGATGGCAGAGAAAACGGCTTTGTTCGGCGATGTCGAATATTTAACCGCAGACGAGAAGATCGTGGAGCTCGTTAATTCTGCCAAAGGAAATGCATCGGCAACCGACGCTGAAACAACGGAAAGCACAACTGATTCTTCCAACTATGTGGATGTTGACCGTGATTTCAGTGAAGCTGCAAATGATGTCTATATGGCAATCACCGACTGCTTCAAGCTCGGCGGCGAAGATACACTCGTCTTAAATGGTACAACCAATAAGGGCATATTCAAGACAGGCGATCCTGTCTATGTACAGCTCACAAACGGCAAGGTTGTAGAAGGCACGATCAGCCGCATGGAGCAGCTCCGTCAGGATGTCACGGAATCTACCCTCGGCGAAAGCATTGGTATCATGGTCGATGGACTTAGCTTAAGCGATCGGGATTATGTGACTGGTGGTGTCATCGTTGTTAAATAACATGCACCAAAACGACGGTTCCAATTAACATCCAGAGCTCGCACATCTGCAGGAAATATCCAGCCAGATCGCCGGTGATCCCGCCAAAGGTGCGATACGACATGAACCGATAATAGAAAAACATCAGTATGGCGATGCCTGCGACCACAAGTGCTGCAACCGGCTGTATCACACAGCCTGCGGCAATGCAGGCAATAAGCCATACGAACATGATCACCTTTGAGCGATTATTTACAAGGCGTGCGGTATCTGCCAGCATGCCTTCTTTTTTTGCTTTCTGAAATGTAAGTACCGAAAGTCCGGACAAAGCACGTTCCAGCACAAATCCTGCCGCGAACACGCCCATCAACCGCATTGCGTGTGCCGGCGCACCAGACTGTGTCCCGGATTGTATCTCTCTGTTCAGCGCATGCACAACTTCTGCCATGCATCCAAAATAAATCAGGAAATACAGACAGCCGCGGATAATTGCAAACGCCCCGGTATGTGGGTCTTTCAGAATCTGCAGCTTCTCCTCCTTGGACTTATAAGAAGATTTCGCATCCACGGTATCTAGGAATCCATCCATGTGGATGCCGCCTGTGATCAGGATCGGGAATATCGTAAGAAGCGCCGCTGTGAAGACTTCCGACCACTGCAAGAGAAAACCAAAGAGATACCAGATCGCGAACTCACCCGCGCCAATCACAGCCCCAACCAACGGGAACGCACACATGCTGTACTGCAAGGCTTTCGGATCCCATTTGAAATGCGGCATTGGTATCTTGGAATATGTCGAAAATGCGATTAAGATTGCTTTCATCATAGTTGCTTGTCTCCTCTGATCAATTTACTCGAACTTTTTGTTCTTATTTCTCCTACTTGCTATTGTTCCTACATGGGGATTTTTTGATAATTCTAAACTTTTTACCCAATTTTGACTTACCCATTTCTCTGAAATTGGGGATGTTTTTCATATTCCAATTTTCTCCCCAATGATTTCTCATTTTTCTGCATTATGATTGGGGAATTTTCTTCCATTCACAATTTCTACCCAATTCCTACTCTTAACCTTACTTCCCCATTGGGTGATTTTTCTTGACTATGACTGGAATCCCACAGACAACCTCCGTCACGGTTGCTGCCTCCCGTGCGAGTGCACAGTTGATCTCTGCCAGATTCTTCACATACTCCCGCGTGCTTTCATCGTAGGTCAGACTTCCGCCATCGGAGAACACATCATTTGTGACAATCACCAGTTCCTGCACACGCGTAGATAAATCAATGAGCGCCTGTACGATTTTGTTGCTTACAGGGGACATCGTCTCTGCCATATCGGAGCCTGCATTACCATCCGGTTCCAGATACATCTCATTTGCAAGCAGGTTCGACATACATTCAAGCAGCAGCACATCCTGCCGCTTCGCCACAATATGTTCCACATGCCGGTAACATTCGACCGTATCAAACCCTTTGTCGGCACGCATCGCGCGGTGGCGTTCAATCCGCTGCATCGTCTCCGGATCAATCTCCGTCGTATTCCATTTATACGGATACATCGTCGCAATGTAGAGCAGCCGTCCTTCGCCCTGCAAGGACATGGCGAAGCTTTCTGCATACGATGATTTCCCGCTGGCACTTCCGCCATACACAATATGTAACATCGTCTATTTACCTTTCTTTAGAAGCCCATATCCGCAAGGTCACTGCTTGTAGTCGTCCGATCCGGATCATAAGCTAAACTAATGTGCGAAACTGTCAGACTTTCATCAACCTGAACCTGCAGGTCATATGTAGCAAAATTAATAATGTATTGGATCGTATTTCCTGTCTTCAAATATTCCTCCGGCGTCTTATATTTCTCCAGTTCCTGCAATCCGGTAAACGGTTCTTCGTGAAACGTGATAACGCCAAGGTTACTGTCACATGTGTAATATTTCCGGTTATTTTTCTCCTCCAGTTCTCCATATTTCTTGATCTCATCTATATGAAGATACTCGTATACCTGCTCCAGCGAATCCCCGATCTGAATCGGTCCCTTATAATATGTATCATACTCCGGCTGCGATTTATCTATGCTCATGTGGATTCTTCTGTCATTTTCGCTCTCTTTCGAGACAATATACACGGAAGCTCTGTAGTTTCTATCCCCGTCAATCTCATACGGACACATCAGAACCTGCGCCTTCATATTATCAGCATAGTACACAAAATAATCCCTTGTATCATTCACGCTGTTTGCCATGCCAATATTGTTCTCCATCATAATCGCACTCATTCTGTCACCCTCGGACAGCGTATGCTTCATAAATGTAAACTCATCAAATCCAAACGTAAATTCAATCGAATGCGGTCCCGTATCCTTCGAATTCCAATTTTGTCTTACAAATACAACGCCGAGTACGCCAGCCACAATCAGTACTACACCCGCTATAATTATCCATATCTTTCTATGTTTCATGCGTTCCCCCTATTCTTCCGGCTTTCCATCCCGGCTGTATGCTTCAATCGACAGATCATCAAAGGTTCCCATATTTTTATAGATGGAAAATGCCATATCCAAAAGTGGAAATAACATCATCGCTCCGCTGCCTTCGCCCAGACACAGCTTGCCATGTATCACTGCCGGAAGTCCGAGTGCGTTCAGTGCCAACCTTCCACTCGCTTCCTCCGATGCATGCGATGCCAGAAGATAATCCACAACTTCCGGTTCCATCCGCATCGCAACGAGCGCCGCCACACAGGTGATCGCACCATCCAGCACGACCGGAATCTGATATTGTCTGGCACCTAAGAATACGCCCACCATCCCGGTGATCTCCAGCCCGCCAAGCTCAGCGAGTAGCTGCTTCGCATCGGTCGTTCCCTGCACACGCGCAAGTGCCTGCGTGATCACCTGCACCTTTCTTGCAAGTCCGGCATCATTGAGTCCGGCGCCGCGCCCGGTCACCGTATCCGCTGGCAGATCAAGCAGTGCCGCAAGCAGGGCAGAGGTCGGAGTTGTATTTCCGATTCCCATCTCACCAACCGCTAATATCTCATAGCCTTTTTCTTTACATTCCCGTACAAGCTCTTTTCCTGCTTCAATTGCGCGGTCGCAGATTTCCATCGACATCGCAGGTTCCTTCGCAAGATTCCCGGTTCCAGCCTGTACCTTCCGGTTTATCATATGTCCCATACCGAATGTCGCATCCGGATATGCTTCTCCCCGCATACCGATATCGACGGCATACACATCCACGCCTGCCATCTGCGCCATATAATTGACACCGGAACAGCCGTGTGCAATATTCTCCGCTACGACCTTTGTCACGCTGGCATCGGTCTGCGTTACGCCCTCTGCCACGACACCGTGATCTGCGCACAGCGTCAGCAGTGCCCGCCGCTTATAATCACCGGGATTCACTGTCCCGGCAATCGCACAAAGTCTGGCAACCATATCCTCGAACACGCCGAGACTGTCGATTGGCTTCGCGATCGCATCCCATTTTCCCTTTGCCTGTGTATAGATTTTCTGCTGTGTCTCGTTCATAATTTCTTACTTCTCCATATCCCGCAGTTCATACAACAGCGCATTGCAGATTGCCGCGGCGATATTACTGCCGCCCTTCCTGCCGCGTGCCACAATGTACGGCACGGGAGCCCGCATAATAAGCTCCTTCGCTTCCACCACGTTTACGAATCCAACTGGCACGCCGATAATGCCGCATGGATGCAGCTTTCCTTCGTCGATCAGCTCATACAGACGCACCAGCGCGGTCGGTGCATTTCCAATCGCGAAAATAAGCGGCTTGTCTAACATGCACGCCTTCTCCATACTTGCTACTGCCCGCGTGGAACCTTGTTTCTTCGCAATCTCTGCCACGTCGTCATCGCTCATAAAGCAGTAGACCTCACCACCGTATTTCGCAAGTTCTTTCTTGTTAATGCCGGATTTCGCCATCTGCGTATCCGTGACAATACAGGCTCCATTTTTAATCGCCGTATGGAACTGTTCCACTGCCAGCTCAGAAAATGTCAGATTCTTCAAATAATCAAAATCCGCCGACGTATGGATTGCCCGCTTGATAATCGGTGCCTGAAGCGGATCTAATTCAACATTTCCTAGCTCCTCTGTGATAATCTCGAAGCTTCGTTTTTCAATTTCCTGTGGCAGCACCTGCTGTAACTGTATCTCTTCTAACATAATACCCTCTTACTCTTCTCTTCCCTCATTACTAACCAAAAACTATATTATCTATTTTCATCTATTTTCATTCTCTGTACTATTTAAAAATAGATGATAGAAAAAATTCTCCGCACCCGCGTAATACAGGTGTGGGAATCCGGCGAACGTTCCTTTCTTCTTCACCATACACGGATAGGTCTTCTGCTTGGAAAGGGGCTTCCACGCCAAACAGGCATCGCCACAATCCGTGCTATCCCAGTAGTGAAACTCATGTCCGCGCAAAACCGTATTCACGGCAAATGCATCCGCTTCCTGCGGTGCCAGCTCCACATACCCAAATCGCTGTAGCCGCTCTGTCCGGAATCCTGCACCATCCAAGAAACCGACCATCTCATATACATTTCCCTCTGCATCGGCAAGTGATTTGCCAAGATATAAGAAACCGCCACATTCTGCATGGCACGGCATGCCTGCTTCCAATGCCTGCCAGACAGACGCACGCATCGACTGATTCTCGTACAACTGCTTTGCATAAAGCTCTGGGTAACCGCCGCCAAAGATCAGTGCGTCCACCTCCGACACATGCGCATCTGTCAGCGGAGAAAAGTACACAAGTGTCGCTCCCATATCCTCTAACATGCGCAGATTCTCCCGATAATAAAAGGAAAATGCCGCATCTCTTGCCACGCCAATGCGATAACCGGCTGGGAACTTGCTTTTTTCTGTCTCACCTGTCGCCTTCTGTATCTGCAACATCTCTGCTTGTGCCGCGATCTCCAGAATCCCGTCAATATCAATCGTTTTTCTGGCAGCTTCCGCAACTGTTTCCACCCAGTCTCTCTGCTTCAGCATTTCATCCGGTTGCAGCAGTCCAAGGTGTCTGGATGGTACCGCAAATGATGCATCTTCCGGCAGATATCCAAGCACTGGAATCCCACATTCCGTCTCGATCACATGCTTGATCCGGCTGTAAAACATCGGTGATACACGGTTTAATATCACCCCTACAATCCGGCTGTCCTTCTTATATTCCATAATTCCGCGGATGATCGCCGCAAGCGTGACACTCGCGCCCTTCGCATCCACGATTAGAACGACCGGTGTCTTCGTAACCTTGCTTAATTCATAAGAGCTTGCCATCGTCGTTGTTCCACCAACACCGTCGTAATATCCCATGACGCCTTCCATCACGATCAATTCTGCATCCTTCGTGTCTCGCGCCAGGATGCGTCCAATCGCATCAGCATCCGCAAAGAAGGTATCCAGATTTCCAGTGTCGATTCCGAGCACCGTCCGGTGAAACATCGGATCGATATAATCCGGACCGCATTTATACGCCTGTACCTTTATATTCTGTTTTTTTAATGCTGCCAGCACACCACACGTCACGGTTGTTTTTCCGCTGCCACTCCGTGTCGCTGCGAACATCACGCGTGGGGTATTTACCTGGATATTATTCTTGTGTTGCATTGTTTCTCCCCGACTGTAACTGTACATGTTATACCATTGATTCTTACCAGCTGTTCCTGTCCATTTTCCATACTATTGTTTCTTCTCGGCTGTTTCTGTGCATTTTCTATACTATTGTTTCTTCCGGTCGCTCCTGTGCATTTTCTATACTATTGTTTCTTCCGGTCGCTCCTGTACATTTTCTATCCCATCGTCACGATCCACACCGGATTTTGTGCTTGCATCATATGATACGGGCCAGCTTCGCGGCTGCGCGTCACCGCCATCTGTACCATATTAAAATCCACGTTATGCCGCTTCGCTATGTCTGCCAATGTAAGCATTTCTGCCTGCGTCTCCAATGTGACCGCAGTCAGAACAATGCGTGCGTTCGGATTTTTCGCATAGATCTGATCCATGATCTTGAACAGATTTCCGTCATTTCCTCCGATAAATACATGCGTCGGTGCAGGAAGCGTTGGAATCACTTCCGATGCCTCGCCCGCAAGGATCTCCATATTTCCCACATGAAACTTCTCTCGGTTCGCATGCAACAATTCCACAGCTTCTGGCTTTTTCTCAATCGCATATACCGTTCCCTGCTCAGTCAGGAGTGACAACTCAATGGATACTGAACCCGTTCCCGCTCCTACATCGTAAATGACTGGTGCAGGATTGCTTGTCATGCATTGCCCGCTGTTCTGATCATATTTCACCAGTCCTGTGTCTTCCTGAATTCCAAGCTTTGCGATTACAACCATCCGCACTTCTTCCTTCGTCATCGGCACCTTACCCCGGATAAACATTTCATCTTTGATTCCCGGAGCTAAACGCCTTGGATGCGGATGATCATTTATAAATATCGCAACCGCCAGCTTATCAAATGTTTCCTCACATAGATTTTTGGCATACTTCTTTGTAATTTTCTCATCAGGATATGACAACCGCTCTCCAACGACTACCGCGATTTCTCCCAATCCCACTTCGGTAAGCCGCTTACAGACCTCTGCCACCTGATTTTCACCGCCAAGCAATGTACCAACCTTCGCATGATGCAGCACCTTCGCTGGAATATTTGCAGAGACGCCATGATTGCTGATAAGCTCTGCATCCTCCCATGCCCAGCCAATTTTATCAAACAAATACTGAACAGACGAGAGTCCCGGAATATAACAAAGCTCATAAATTGTTTTATCTGCCTGTATCTGTTCGGTTGTTCCTGTCGTGTCATCCACCATATTGCAGACTTTCCCCACAGCCTTCCGCAACATCATGGAAAGCTTCTTCGCGCCAGAATAAAAGCCAATATCCCCGGAGAACACTACCGCAATCGTCTCTCCGACATGATTTTGAATCAGTTCTGCAATTTCTTCTGCCTTATACGCATTATAAAATGTCTGCTCCGCGTCGCGTCCATCTTCTTCACAGAGGCTCTTCCAGATCGCAAGCATGCGGGAAGCACCGATACATACGGTCGCCTGCGATAATGCCTGTACCGCTTCCCGCGTCAGGCAATCCGAATTTCCCGGTCCCATACCGATCAAATATACGATTGTGTGTTCATTATTCCCCATTCTTTTGATTCTCCTTTCTGCCCCTTATCATATCAGACAAATATTTTTCTGCCTGTGCAAGTGACATCACCGGTTCTACCTGCTCCTTCGGACGCCCGATCACAACCAGATGCACTCCCGCGGCAAGCGCAGCCTCACATTTTTCATCGTAGCCGCCGTTCTTCCCACTTGCCTTTGTCACAAGGAAATCAGCATTTGCATAGCGCAAAGTTGCCAGATTCATCTCCAGATCAAAAGGGCCCTGCATGCAGATCAGATGCTTGCCGGTAAATCCCAGTTCCGTACATGCCTCTACCACAGACTGCGTTGGAAGCACACGCGCCGTACAGCGCGATTCATAGTCCGGGATCTGCGTATACAAATGTAATTCTTTGCTGCCTGTCGTAATCAGAATGTTTCCGGTCGCGCCTTTCAGATAATCAACCGCCGCCTGTGTATCCTCAACATAGACACTGTCCGATGCTTCACAGGTATGCATCTCTCGCCGCACGCGAATATACGGAACTTCCACCGCCTTACACGCCTGATAGATATTCTGTGTCACGATCACCGCATACGGATGTGTCGCATCCACACAGAGGTCCGCCTGTACTGCCTGCAGGAATTCCTGCATATCTGCCTGCTCCAGCCGACCCACATGCACCTTGAGCGCGGCATCCTCCGGCAGTACCTGTGCACCATACTCCGATGCCACGCAAACATGGACTTCGATAGTCTGCATTTTCTGCTTCTTGTTTAATTGTATCAGATACTCGGCAAGCTGTCGCCCCTCCGTTGTACCGCCAAATATGACTACTTTCATGCGTTATCTCTTCTATATCCGCGCGGTGTCACCATCGCGTCACCAACTTTTCGTGTCTGGGAATTTCCGATAAATACTGTCGTGAACATATCCACCTGCGTCTCCAGTAACTCATCCAATGTCAGAATTCGTTTTTCTTCGCCATCGCGCCCGATATTCCGCGTGATTCCACAGATTGTATCTCCAGATTTTTTCTGTAACAGAATCTGACACGCTTTCTGCAGATAATCATGTCGTTTGTGACTGGACGGATTGTACAGACAGATTGCGAAATCACCCTCAGCGGCTGCCGCAAGCCGTCTCGTGATCAGTTCCCAAGGAGTCAGCAGATCACTCAGGCTGATCACGGTAAAATCATGTCCAAGCGGTGCCCCCAGCAGCGCAGCTCCGGAAAGTGCAGCCGTTACCCCCGGAATCACATGGACATCCACCTCCGGAAATTCTACTGCCAGTTCCAGCGTGATGCCCGCCATGCCATACACGCCGGCATCTCCACTGCAGACAAGCGCCGTTCGCTTGCCGCCGTTTGCCGTCTCGAGCGCCAGACGGCAGCGTTCTACTTCCTGCCGCATACCATTTACCAGATATTCCTTATCCGGGTAGTATGGTTTCAGGAGTTCGATGTATACCTTATATCCGGCAATTACCTCACAGGCTTCCACGACGTCAATTGCTTCCTGTGTCATCTTCTGCCTCGCGCCGGGGCCAAGCCCGACAATATATAATTCCTTCTTACTCTCTGCGTTCATGCTTCTCTCCGTTGTTGCTCTATTGCCTTGTTTTTTATGTTTTTCCGGGATCGTATTGCTCTTCACTTTCTTGTTTCAGCTTCCGGTTTTGGGTTTTTTCGTCTGTTTTTCGATTCCCACACCCACCACGTGGGTTTTTTTGCTTGCTTTTCACTCGCTGCACCCAGATTGCTCTTCACTTTCCTGATTTAGCTCCCGGTTTTGGGTTTTTTCGTCTGTTTTTCGGTTCCCACACCCACCACGTGGGTTTTTCTGCTTGCTTTTCACTCGCTACACACATACGCCAGCGCAACCGTCACGCCCCCATACGCTTGCTTACGGAGCAACAGCTCTCCATGCTTTGCCTGCCTGCCTAGCAACCGCTCGCCTTGATTCATACCATGCTCGCTTGCATATTTCACTGCACTGCGCTCACAAACATTATCCACGCCTGTCACGCCTGTCACGAACTCGGATGCGGAAAACGTCCCCGACACCGCCTGCAATTCTTCTGCCGTATATGTCTCAAATGGCACTTTCCGCGTCTCGCAGAATTCAAGCAATCCAGCCTCTTCCTTCTTCAAATCAATGCTCGCCACCGCACATAACGCTTCCATCCGCAAGCCTGCTTTCGCAAATGCATCCTGCACCGCATGCTCGATTTTATCCGAAGATGTTCCCTTCTTGCATCCAATTCCTGCTACGATGCAGAGTGGAACAAGCTGCAACATTTTCTCATCTGGCAGGATATCTCGTGGAGTTACAATAACCTGATACGAACCTATCTTTAATCTCCGAACATCGATTCTATTCCCGCATGCGTTCTTCTCTTCTTCCTGCGAAACCTCTGCTTCATCCACCCACACAGGCTTCGCCCCGGTCGCCAGCACCTCTGCGCTGATTGCCTTCGCCTTCGCCCAGTCCGTCACAACTAAATTATGTTCCCGCGCATAATCATCGATAGAAAACTGTCCTTCCACGTCCGTCGCCGTCGTAATAACCGGTGTTGCCCACATCACATCCGCCAGCATCTGTGTGAGTGCATTTGCCCCGCCGGCATGCCCGCTCACCAACGATATCACGTGTTTGCTGCATTCGTCCATGCACACGATTGCTGGATCTTTGGATTTGTGTGTCAGGTGTTCCGCTACACTCCGTACCGCGATTCCACTTGCTGTTACGAACACGATAGCGTCCACCTGTTCAAAATATTCGTCAACACATGCCTTCACTGTTTCCTTCATTGAAACCTCTGGAAGCGCCTCGCATTTTACCTTCGCAATAATTTCTGCACCGGAAATATTTTCCAGCTTCTTCGCCAATTTTTGCATTGTTGCATACCCACGCACACTGCATGTGATAAGCAGCACGCGGCGGATCCCTGCCGGAAGGGCAATCTCCGTCGCACCGCGGTATTCCGTTGCAAATGCTGCGTCATAGAGCTTTGATTTCTCATAGATACTTCCAAGTGCCGGAGATACGATGATCAGTGCCGTCTTCGTAATTCCCGCAGCTTCCATATCTTCCGGAAGCTTTGCCAGTGTCGTGCGGATGATTTTCTCTTCCGGCCACGTTGCTTTATACACGACAGCAACCGGCGTATCCTCTGCATATCCACCGATCAAAAGCTCCTGCCGTACCTTTCTTGCAAGCCCGGACGACAGATACAACACTAGACTGGCGCGATGTGCCGCCAGACTCCGCAGATTTTCCTTCTCCGGCACTGGCGTTTTCCCTTCTGCTCTTGTCAGAATCAAGGTCTGCGTCACATCAGGCAGCGTATACTCACACGCCAGCGACGCCGCGGCACCGAACACCGCACTCACCCCCGGGCACACATCATATGCAATTCCATATTCATCCAGCAGATCCATCTGCTCGCGGATTGCCCCATACACCGACGGATCTCCCGTATGCAGGCGCACCGTCCCTTTACCTGCTGCCTCTACTTCCCGCATCACATCCACAACCGCATCGAGTGTCATATGCGCACTGTTATAGATCTTGCAATCCGCCTTTGCATAGGAAAGCAGCCCTGGATTTACAAGCGAACCCGCATAGATAATCACGTCCGCTTCCTTGATTCGATTCATGCCCCGCACAGTGATCAGATCACACGCACCGGGACCCGCTCCTACAAAATGTACCATTTATTTAACTCTCTTTCCGCATCACTCGTCTGCCCCAGATATCCATACTTCTCCGAAAATACAATAACTCCAAACCGCATCGTATCGCCGACTCTGCCTGCGACATGCTTCTCGATCGCCGCAAGGATACTCTGCATCACCACTTCCCGCAAGCCTTCTCGTTCCAACACATCCAACATCCGATCGGTATTGATACAGTCGTAGATTTCCTGTACCACCTTCGCTTCGGCGCCCGCCATCGCTGCATGCACCGCGAAGATTTCTCCTCGTCCATCTGCCACCTTGGAATGTGTGTTGAAAATTCCTGCCGCCAGCTTCACCAGCTTTCCGATATTTCCAACCAGCAAGAAATCCTTCATGCCATATGAGATTGCAAGGTCAATCGTATCACCGATATAATTGCTTGACTTGACGCTCTTTGTCAGATCAAGTTTCAAATATTCAGACGCATACGCCTGTCCATAGTTTCCCGGTGTGACTAATATTTTCTCTTCGCCGACCGCATGCAACTGCCGGATCTCCGTCTCGATCGTTGCCACAATCGCCTGCTCACTCATCGGCTCTAAGATTCCGCTTGTTCCTAGCACCGACAGTCCGCCCTCGATGCCAAGCTTCGGGTTAAATGTGCGCTTCGCCAGAGCCTCGCCCTCTGGCATCCAAACCGTGATGTGCAATGGCTCACTGACATTTGCTTTCTCGCACACATCTGCCACCGCCGCAAATATCATCTGCCGCGGTACACGATTAATTGCCGCCTGTCCGACTGCCTGTTCCAGGCCTTCTTTCGTGACACGCCCGATGCCGATTCCTCCATCTAATGTCAGATACGGAAATGATTCGCTGGTAAATGCGCAGGACCTGTCTTGGCTTCCATCTATCTGCTCTCGCACACGCTGCTTCGCATACGCCACCGTCACACAGACATCCGTGCCGTTTGTCACATCCGGATCATCGCCGCTGTCCTTCACAACCTTATAGCTTACCCTGTCTGCATCCGCCTCCAACAGATACACCGGAACGGAAACCGTCATCCCCTTCGGCGTGCGCAAGGTTACCGCATGGCTTTCTACCCCAAGCAGAAGCTGTATCGCTGCTGCCTGTGCCGCCGCTGCACTACACGTTCCTGTCGTAATGCCCAGCCGGAGCTTTTTTTGATTTTTGATCACATATTCTTCCATACGCATTTCCAATCTGTAAAATCTTCTTTATTTATACCATTTCATACGGAAATTGTAAATTTATTTCCGTTCCCGCTATGCACCTCTATTTTCAATCCTGGTTTTTCTGCTTACTTTCTTCCTCCTACACCCACCGCATAGGGTTTTCCGGTCTTATATTCTCTTCCGCGCCCACTCTTCGCCACATTTCTCCACCTCTCGCTTCCAATCTGGGTTTTTCTGCTTACTTTCTTCCTCCTACACCCACCGCGTGGGTTTTTCCGGTCTTATATTCTCTTCCGCGCCCACTCCTCGCCACATTTCTCCACCTCGCGCTTCCAATTTGGGTTTTTCTGCTTACTTTCTTACTCCTACACCCACCGCATGGTTTTTTCCGGTCTTATATTCTCTTCCGCGCCCACTCCTCGCCACATTTCTCCACCTCGCGCTTCCAATTTGGGTTTTTCTGCTTACTTTCTTACTCCTACACCCACCGCATGGTTTTTTCCGGTCTTATATTCTCTTCCGCGCCCACTCCTCGCCACATTTCTCCACCTCTCGCTTCCAATTTGGGTTTTTCTGCTTACTTTCTTCCTCTCACGCCCACTGCATGGGTTTTTCCGGTCTTATATTCTCTTCCTCACCCACTCCTCGCCACATTTCTCCACCTCGCGCTTCCAATTTGGGTTTTTCTGCTTACTTTCTTACTCCTACGCCCACCGCGTGGGGTTTTCCGGTCTTATATTCTCTTCCGCGCCCACTTCACTATGCCACATGATTTATTTCCGAAAAAAGAGCAGGACTTTCATCCTGCTCTCATGTGTATGAATTGCACAATTAACTATTTTTCTTTTCTTCTTCGGATCATACCCGTGATACCGACACCTGCTCCAAGCATAAGCGTAATCATAATCGCTATCGGATATGCATCTCCGGTGGAAACTGCTTTATCCGTTTTCTTGTCTGCCTCTGTTGTCTTCGGGGCACCTGCCTGTGTAGTTGCTCCATCCGGCTGTTCCACGAATGTCTGCTGTGTGGTTGCTCCATCCGGCTGTTCCACGGATGTCTGCTGTGTGGTTGCCTGCTCACCTGTCGTCGTCTGCTCTCCTGTTGGGGATGGCGTCGCGCCCTTTGCAACAACCACCTTGGTAGATGGCGACGCATAGTAATTGTTTGTTTCCTTATATCTTACGTAATAATCGCCATCGGAAAGCTGCGTCAGCGTCGTGCCTGTGCAGGCGGTCCAGCTTGTCTGATCAACACTATATTCCATCGTCGTTGCCAGATTGGTAATCTGACCATCATTTTTTCCATCAATTGTTTCTGCCGTCGGTGTCAATCCCGTCGGTGCATTCTGATCTGCCTTTTGGATGGTGAAGTATTCCACAATTTGTCCATGCAAACTATTTTTTCCTTTAATCGTGACACTTGCTGTTCCTGCATTTTTGTTATCTGCATAAGTCAGTGTATAGCTTGTGTTCTCTATCAGTGTCTGTCCGTCATAGATTACTTTCACGGCAGGTTTTTTTTCATTGCCATCATAGACATATGTATCCGGATTGAATTTAACGGTAAGCTGTGAATCGCGAAGCGTGCGATAACGAAGCTCATAATTCGTTGCTATGTTTCCAGCTTTATCCGCAATTGTTACATATTGATCTGTACCCAACGGCGCTTGATAAACGCCAATGGAATATCCCTCCGGCACAAAATCCGTTACTGCATCTAAACCATGTTCATCATGCTTATAGTTACTGATATACGCGTTTGTTCCAACCTTAAACACACAACTTTCCTGCATTGTTAACTTCTCAAAAAAGCACTGTGCGCTTGTCGAATCCGAAACCGTAACGGTCGTTCCACTTTCTAATACTACTCCATCATCTGGCATCCATTGCAAGAACGATGTACTAAAATTCACCTTAGATATAGTTAATGGTGCATTATATCCGGATCCCGTATTTCCATTTGTCAATCGGCAATTCATTGTTCCATTTTTGACCATCAATGAATATGTCACATTCAACTCATTCATCGTCAAATTTCGTCCATTTAAATCGAGAATAATATGTTTGCCCGATTCCACAGGATTATATCCTATCGTAAGCGAGGTATCACTTATATCACTTAACAACCGTATTGTATCTCCATTTTGAGCCGCAACAAATGCCTCTGGCAGTGTTCCATATTGACCCTTTAGATTTCCGTTTAGATCCACAACCTCTGCCACTTCCCCCGCAGCCTTGACCGGCACAACCTTCGTCCCTCCGCTTATCGAAAAAATTGTGGCTGCTGCGATCACAACTGCCATCACCTTCCGCATTAACTTCTCTCTTACTTTCATTTCCTCTCCTCCTACTACCTAGGACTTTCCTGTCCCAAATATTATCCTCTTTACATTTTTTTCATTCTTTTTATTTACCATACCTTTGGGGGGCGCGTCAACCTTTCTGGGACGAAATGCATTTTTCTGGGACGAAATGTCATTTGGATGCATAGATTCCTATATAAAATTGTGTTACAATGTTAAAAATTACAATTTAACCATTCATCAGAGAGGAAATGAATATGAACCTTGCCATCGTGGATGACAATCCGGAAGAATTACAGAAATTATATAAAACCATTATGGATTACAGCCGCACGCACGATGTTGCAATCGCCTGTGACTGCTTCGCGACATCTGCTGCATTTCTTTCTGCATGCGCACAGATCTCATATTCTTTTGTTATCTTTGATATTTATTTACAGGATACAACCGGAATTGATCTGGCGGCAGAATTCCGCAAGAATGCTCCCCGGACACCTATCGTGTTCCTGACCAGCAGTCCGGAACATCGGGCAGATGCATTCCGGGTGCATGCATTTGATTATCTCGAAAAACCCGTAACCGGGGAGATGATCGCCCGGCTGTTCGACGAGCTGGCGATCACGCAGGAAGAAGAGACTGACACACAGGCATTTTCAATCTCGATAGACCGGAAGCAGATTCCGGTTTTATATTCTGACATCCGCTATATCACCTCGGATTCCAACTATCTGCAGATTCAGGGGCGCGATGTGTTCCGTTGCCGCATGCCATTTCGCGAAGCCGCATCCATCCTCACACAGGACGAACGGTTTCTGACCATCAACCGGGGGATACTCATCAACCTGGACTATGTGCAGCATATGGAGAACACTTCCTGCACCATGTGCGACTCCACGACATTTTCGATTCATAGGAAAAATGCAGCCGCCATCACACAGGCTTATATCGCTCACCAGTTTAAGCGGCGCACGAAGGCATTGACGAAAGGAGGACTCTCATGAATTTCTGGAACCTCGTTTACAGAGCCGCCGAATACGGCATTATCCTCCCCGGCATCTTTCTTTGCATCATCCCTGTTGCGGACTGGCTCATCATTCCCCAGAGAAAGCTCTATCCGGTGCTGCTGCCATGCATGGTTGCAGTCTGTTTTGTGTTAGCATGGGTGGACTCTTCCGGCTCCTACTACACAAACATATTCTTCTTCCCTCTGCTCGGCATCTGTCTGATTGCGTATTTTTTGACTGTAAAACTGGAAAAGTTGAAATTACTTTACATGTTTTTATGTGCAACCGCTGCGTTATCCTTCGGCTGCATCATGAACTATTACATCATCGCGCGGATCGATCCGCATTCCAACATACATGACGACTCCGTGCCCGGTCTGATCATACAATATGCGGTCAGTCTCCTCATTATGTCTGTGTTGCTCCGCATGCGGCACAAATACCGATGGCTGTTTGAGAATTTCAACACGACATTATTCTGGAGAATCGCATGGATGATTCCTGCAATCATCTCCTTTTGCAACATCTATATGATTCCGATTGATTATGCCAACATCCGCGTCGGGCGGATCTTCCAGATTGCAATGGTGATCGAAGGTGTGCTGTTCCTGTTCTTCATGCTGTTCCAGTCCCTGTTGTACATCATCGCCGTCACGACCTCCCGGAAGATCGAAGCAGATTCCACCGCCCTGATGTACCAGCTTCAGGCAGACCAGTATGAGAAAATGCAGGCGTATCTGGATGAGACACGCCGTATCCGGCATGATTTCAAGCATACGATTGCAGTATTGAACGAACTTTCCCAGACCGGCCAATATGAGAAATTACAGGAATATATCTCCAACTATTCTTCCGAGATATCGAATGTACAGGCACCTGCCACCTATTGTGACAACCCCGTGGTCAACGCAACGATTCATTATTATATCGATATCGCCCAAAGCTATGGCATCCGGACGAAGCTGCAGGTTGTTATTCCAAAGGAGATAGCAATCTCGGATATTGACCTGTGCCTGATCTTCGGCAATCTGCTTGATAACGCAGTCACCGCATGCCGCCATGTCCGGACCGATGCCCGTTTCATCCGCTTATCCGCGGATCTCGACACCCCGGGGCACATGTATATCACAATGGTAAACAGCTTTGACGGCAATGTCTGCACGCGGAACGGAAAATACATCTCCACGAAGGAGCGTAAAAGTGGTATCGGTCTTGCCTCGATTCAGGCAACGATACAAAAATATCACGGTTCCTCGAATTTTTATACCGAACAACATGAATTTATCTCGAATATCATGTTAAAACTAAAGGAAAATGAAACGGAGTAGTTTTATGAATATCACAGTTATCTTCACAGGCGGCACGATTGGTTCGTCTGTACAGCAGAACTTTGTCTCCACTGATACACAAATGCCATATCGACTGCTGGCAATGTACGAGACCGAGCAAAAGAAAAAAGGAGCAGCCATCCCGCACTTTCAGACGGAAGCTCCTTATACAACCCTGAGTGAGTATATGGATGGTTCGCATCTGAACCTGCTTATCTCCTGCATCCGGGAGCAGCTCACAAAGGATATTGACGGCATCATTGTGACGCATGGCACGGATACGCTTCCTTTTACCGCCGCGGCGCTTGGTATGTGCTTTGCCTATGCAAAGGTTCCAATCCTGCTCGTGTCAAGCAATTATATCTTAGATGATCCGCGTGCAAATGGACTGACGAACTTTACCGCTGCCGTTGATTATATCACTTCCCCAACTTTGCCAACAGCCGTCGGCATCGCCTACTGTAACACTGGAAGTACGCCGAAGATCTACAATGCGCTCGGTATCTACAACCATTATCCGTTTGACGATAGCTTGTACGAACGTCCATATAACGAATATGCGGATGCAGTTGCACCTGTCCTTCAGGAGTTTTCCGACCTGCGGCAAACATCCGTCCACTTCGATACATCCTGCCCAGTATGCTTCTTCCAGTCTATGCCGGGTATGCAGTATTATCTGCCGGACAATGCATGCGTAGTGTTGATCCACGCTTACCACTCCGGTACGATCAATACGAAAAATCCATCTCTGCTTGCACTCGTCGAACAGGCGGCACAAAAAAAGATCCCGGTCTATCTGACCGGAATCTCTGCATATTCTACTGATTATGACAGCAAAGAGGTATACGAATCTCTTGGGATCATCCCGCTTCCAGAATACAGTCCGCTTGTTGCGTATATGTATCTGTGGTACAAACACAGCCAAAAACGCTGATTATTTTCCCTGCAGGAAATCCTGCATCTTCTGCAGGTTAGCTGCCATCAGATCATATCCATTCTGATAGAATGCTTCCTGCTTTTCTTTATCCTGCTCAAACTTGCTGATGCTGTCTAACTCCGGACGGAACACGAGAAGCTTTCCTTCCTTCTCGTATCGGTCGATCCTGTCTAACTGCTTCGCATACATCTCACGTCTGCGCATCAATGTATCATAAAATGCCGGATATTTCTTCTTATAGGTACGCATCAGCACGCGGATCTTTCCATAGTTTGTCGGTGCTTCCTCTGGCTTTCTTGTCAAAATACAGACAACCCGGTCACATCCAACCTCAAATGCACGCTTCACCGGAATCGAATCAGCCAGACTTCCATCCATATAATGGAATCCATCTAATTCAACCGGATTGCACAGCACAGGAACTGAACACGATGCCTTGACTGCCGTCAGCATGCGCTTCTCATCCTCTGTCTTTGCGATATATTCGGCTTTTCCAGTCTCGCAGTTTGTCACTACGAGCTCTACCTCCGATGGTGACGCAACGAACTTCTCAAAGTCAAATGGATACTGCTTATGCGAAAACTCCATCACCATACGGTCTAAATCAAGCATCTTCTTGCTTTTACGCATCTGCTTGACACCATAATATGCATTTTCACCGCTTGCGGTAATCGTCCATTTGGTACGACCTTTTTGCCCTGCCAGATAATTAACCGCGTTTCCAGCGCCGGCAGATACTCCTACCACATAATCAAATACTATCTGATTATCCATCAGGCAGTCCAATGCTCCTGCGGTAAAAAGCCCGCGGAACGCACCGCCCTCTAATACAATACCTGTCTTCACGTTTTCATCTCCTCGGATCTGCTTCTTTTAATTCGTCAAGCTTCTCCTGAATTCTCTTCTTTACCAATTCGCATACATCATGCTTCCGCAATTTTCCATATTCTTCATATGGAATTGGCGGCAGGAAATATACCTGTGTCCGAACCTTCTCAAAGGTATTCGTATCCATCGACCTCCACGAATCGTAGATCACAACTGGAACCATTGGTGTCTTGGATTTTAACGAACACGAGAAACATCCGGACTTAAATTCCTGTAACTCATTTTTATTATCCGTATAACCGCCCTCTGGGAAAATCAAATATGGTTTTCCATCCTTCACACGCTCGGCAATCGTCTTGAGTGCTCCGATCTGCTGCTTCGGATCCTCAAAGGAAATCGTGGTTCCCTCCACCAGTCCACAAACCTGTCTTGCCACCAGACGATCTGCGGATTTCTCTTCCCACAACATCGCACATGGCTTCGGATGTGCCAGCATGATACCAAGTGCATCGTATTTCCCCTGATGGTTGGCATACATGATGTAGCCGCCATCCTGTGGCAGATTCTCCCTGCCAAATACATCCGTCTTGGTACGGGCGCGTCTGCGCATATGATTCTCGATCTTCATCGCAAAATCATACCGCTGCTGTTCGGTGTATTTTTCTTTGTGTTTTATCATATAATTCGCACGCGGAATATGCGTGGCAACGAACAACGGACTCGTTGCAACAACGAATTTAAATCTCAAATTTTTCAATCTATCTCAACCCTTATATCCCCATGCCATCCTGCATAGTTCTGTGTCTGCCTGCAACCTGGAGCTATCACAACATCTTCTTCTTTCGCAGCACAATTGTCACTACAATACAGATGACAAGTGTAAGCACACATATAATCATAAATCCCCATGGTTCCTTTGAAAACGGCATACCGTTGCCATTTACATTCATACCATATAATCCCGATATAATCGTCGGTATGGACATGACGATCGTAATCGCAGCCAACAGCTTCATGATGTTGTTCAGACGGTTATCAATGAATGTTGACATCAATTCCCGTGTACCCTTTAAGATATCCCGGTAGATCTGCGTCATCTCTATCGCCTGCAGATTCTCGACAATCACATCATCCAGCAATTCCTGATCCTCCGGGAATTTCCGGATTCCGCTATACCGTGTCAGACGGTCCACGACCATCCGGTTCGCACGCAATGATGTATCAAAATACACCAGGTTGGATTCCATCTCATGCAGGTTGACGATATCGGCATCCTCCGTTGCGCCTCCCATACGTTCCTCCATCTCAAGTCTGCGCCGGTCAATAATCCGAAGATACGACTGATATAACATGCTCGTCCGGTACATAATCTGATAGGTAAAACGCACCTGCTTCTTCGTGGTAAAATCTCGTATATTATTGACAATAAAATGCTTGAGCACCGGTGTCTCCGCCGAACACACCGTGATAATTGCATCGTCCGTCCATACAACCCCCAGCGGGATGGTTGTATATGCCTCCTGGTTGTGCCGGATCTCAACCGAAGGAATATCGAATAATATCAAAACATAATCATCGTTGACATCCACACGTGATGACTCCTCATCGTCCAGTGCAGCCCGGATATCTGCGAGATCCACATTATATCTTCTTGCAATCTCGAGACTCTCGTCCTGCGTCGGCGCTGTCAGATTGATCCATGTACCAGGCATAAACTCATCAATCTGTCTGAATTTTCCATTCTCTGTAATGTACTTACTGATCATATCCTTCTCGCCTCATTGTCTCCCTTTTTCATGGCAAAAGCCTCACTGTCACATATTTTATCACGACTTTTCCCATTCGGAAACCCCTAAATATATTTCTTTAAATAAATATTCACTCTGCCCTTTCGCGTCTCACTTCCGGCACCGCAATACCGGAACTTTCCGTACCCGCGGACCGAGAAACTATCGCCATCTTTTAAGACCAGACTGTTGCGTTCCTCAATTCTGCCGTTCCGTGTGACTTTCTTCGCCCGGAATATATTCAGCGTCTCGTTGCGGGAGCATTTCGTGACGGCTGCAACGATGGCATCAAACCTCGGTGCACTGACGATCACGTGTATATCCTCAAGTACAGGCTTCAGATCCTCGATCTCACCCTCCACGAGAGAGGTTTTCACGTTCGTATGTTTTATCTTTGTCAGTTGCTCCATAATATATGCAGCGATATTCTCCTGACAGAAAATATATGCCCGCTTTCCATCCTTTACCAGAATGTCACCGAGCACAGACCGTTCAATCCCCAGATTCATAAGAGCGCCGAGAAAATCGCGATGACTCAGATCTTCAGCGAATTTGTCCAGTAATGGTTCTACCAGAATAATCGAGATGGGGAACACGCCCGCATACCCAAACAATTCTTCCGAGCCAAACTGCACCATCTGCCGTTCGCACTCCGGCGTTCCGCCGAAGCAGGTCATCCCAACAAAGGAGAAATCCGCCTGCTTCTCATAGACCACCGCAAGCTCCGCGGGTGTCAGGAATCCGGAGTATGTATAAATATTTTGTCTGTACGCACGCTTCGCCAAGTCCTGCAAACGCGCAATCAATACCTGTTCTTCATTCATAATTCTATCTTACCTGTCACCACGCATAACCATGATGACCTGCACAGCATCCACGTCGCTCACCCGCAATCGTTCTGTCACGTTCAACTAGCCAAGAATCGCCTTATCGTTCGCGAATTCTTCGCCACTTGCCTCTTCAAACTTGTGAAGCAGATCTGCAACGGTCAGCTTCTTCTTCTCTTCACCACGGATATCGAGAATGATATTGCCATCCATCATCATGATCAGCCGGTTTCCGTGTGCGATTGCATCCTTCATATTATGTGTGATCATCAACGTGGTCAGATTATCGCGGTTGACGATCATATCGGTCGTCTGCAATACCTTCGCCGCAGTCTTCGGATCAAGAGCGGCTGTATGCTCATCGAGGAGCAGGAGCTTCGGCTTCTTCAGGGTTGCCATCAGCAGTGTGAGTGCCTGTCTCTGACCACCGGACAGAAGTCCTACCTTCGATGTCATACGGTCTTCCAAACCAAGTCCCAGTGTAGCCAGCATCTCACGATACTTTGCATGCTCCTTCTTCGTGATTCCGGCTTTCAAAGTACGGCTGTCTCCCCGGCGGAGTGCCAGTGCCAGATTCTCCTGAATCTCCATTGTCGCTGCTGTTCCGGTCATTGGATCCTGGAACACACGGCCGAGATATTTGGCACGCTTATATTCCGGAAGCTTTGTTACATCGGCATCCCCAATCAGGATCTGTCCCTGATCGACCGGCCATACACCGGCGATTGCATTTAACATCGTAGACTTACCGGCCCCGTTTCCACCGATGACGGTTACGAAATCGCCATCCTCCAGCGTCAGATTCAGTCCTCTTAATGCCATTTTCTCATTGACCGTTCCCGCATTGAAGGTCTTATAAATATTCTTCAGCTCTAACATAGTATTTACGCCTCCTTCTTCTCTGCGGTTGCCGCAAGCTTCTTACCCTTGTTGAAATGTTTTCCCTTCCAATAAGGCACTGCAAGGAATACTGCTACGATCAAAGCCTGGAACAACTTCAACAGATCCGTATCGACGCCGAGCCAGATAACGATCTGCAATACGATGAAATAAATCACTCCACCGATACCAACCGACAGAAGCTTCAATGCGAAGTTCTTGAAGATACGGCTGAATATTGCCTCACCGATGATAACCGATGCCAGACCGATTACGATCGCACCTTTACCCATATTGATATCTGCAAATCCCTGATACTGTCCAAGACATGCACTTGCAAATGCAACCAGACCATTCGAGATCATCAATCCGAGTACCTTGTTGAAGTTCGTGTTAATACCCTGCGCACGTGCCATATTCTCATTACAACCCGTTGCACGAAGCGAACTACCAAGCTCTGTACCGAAGAACCAGTACAAAATTCCGATGACAACAATCATAAATAGAAATACGACAAAAATGGAATTCTTATAGAATGCAACCCTCTTTATGTAACGCAGAGAAACTGCCAGATCATATTTGTCCACATTGATCGGCTGATTTGCCTTTCCCATGATCTTCAGGTTCACTCCCCACAGACCAAGCTGTGTCAGAATACCTGCTAAGATCGCCGGGATTCCCATCGTTGTATGGAACAATCCAGTTACCAGACCAACAAGCATACCTGCGAGTGTCGCGATCGCCATCGCGGCTGCTACATGATACCCTTTCTGCATCAACATAATACATACGGCTGCGCCGGTACACATCGTTCCATCGACGGACAAATCGGCGATGTCCAGAATCCGGAACGTAATGTACACGCCAATCGCCATAATACCCCAGATCAGACCCTGGGCAATCGCGCCTGGCATGGCATTGAATAAAGCACTTACATCCATTTCTTTCTCTCCTTTATTTCTTCATTAACAAAAGTCGGGTAGAAAAACTCTACCCGACTACTATACTATAATAATACAACAAAAATCAAGTAAATACGCTTGTTTTCGCTATTCTTTTCGATTACTCGTTTGTGATTGCTTCGTAATCATCTGGTACGCTGATACCGAGTTCGTCACAGATATCCTTGTTGTACTTCTTTGTAAACTGTGGTGCATACTCGATTGGCATCTCTTCTACCTTAGACTCACCCTTCAGGATCTTGGCTGCCATCTTACCGGTTGCAACACCTAAATCATAGTAGCTGATAGAAAGTGTAGCGACACCGCAGCCCTTACAGATACCTTCCTCGCCGGCAACTACAGGAGTCTTTGCTGGCATACAGATATTCTTGATGATCTCTGTATTAGCTGCGACTGTGTTATCTGTTGGAACGTAGATCACATCACTTGCATTGGCTGCAGATGTTGTGACTGTTGAAAGGTCATTGGAATCGGAGAATGAATAATACTCACATGTATATCCAAGCTTCTCCAGAGCTGCCTTGACTGTATCTACCTGATACTGGGAGTTTGCCTCTGCTGAACAGTACAGAAGTCCGACTGTCTTTGCATCTGGGAACAGCTCCTTGATCATATCTGCCTGACTCTCCAGTGGTGCAAGGTCAGATGTACCAGAAATATTTCTACCAACGGTACCATTGAAATCAGAAAGCTCGAGTGCAACACCATATTCTGTTACAGATGTACCAAGAATTGGGATTGTATCTGTACCAGCAGCGGCTGCCTGCAATGCAGGAGTTGCGTTTGCAAGAATCAGATCTACATCGCTGCTCACAAAACCATTGATGATCGTTGCACATGTATTTGCATCACCCTGTGCGTTCTGCTCATCAAACTTGATTCCATCCTCACCAAATTCTTCGACTAATGCATCCTTAAATCCCTTTGTTGCAGCATCGAGTGCTTCATGCTGTACCAGCTGACAGATACCTACCGTATAAGTATCATCCTTCTTGCCGCCACAGGCGCAAAGGGAAAGTGTCATTGCAGCAACAGATGCAACTGCAAGTAATTTCTTTAATTTTCTCATGATTCTCTTCCTCCTCGACGATATGCATGTCTTCTCTGCATATCCATTTTCTTTACTCATTTATTGCTCTAATAGGTTAATGATTTAGTGTAATAAAGTATTACAGTAACAGATTAAACCACGATTATTTAAAAATGTCAAGTTTTTGTAACCTTTTCGTCCGCCCACGTGTATAATCTGTGAAAGGCCTTTTGAAACAGACGGAGGATGTGACTATGAAGATACCAATACGGATACTGATGGAACGCTATCAGAATCATTTATACCGGATTGCATTCAGTATCTGTCAGAACCGCGAAGACGCAGAAGATGTCGTGCAGGACACCTTCCTGCAATATCATATTCTGAAGAAAGAATTTGAAGACGAAACCCATATCCGTGCATGGCTGATGCGGGTTGCAATCAACAAATCCAGGAATATCGTTCGCGCCTTCTGGCGGAAACACCGGCAATCCTTAGAAAGCTATATGGAGGAGCTGGATTTCCCAGATACTGAAAGCAGTACCCTGTTCGAGGCAGTGCTACGGCTCCCGGAGAAACAGCGCACCGTCATTCATCTCTTCTATTATGAAGATTACACGATCAAGGAAATCGCAGAAATACTGCATGTAAGCGAGAGCAACGTCAAGGTTCGCTTAAACCGTGGACGCGCCGCTCTTCGAGAAGAAATCAAGGAGGATTGGAACTATGACGAATCATGAAAAATATAAGCAGGCATTTGACTGCCTGACGACCGACGCAGAAATCAACTTAAACCCGGCATCCATCCGGCGCAGCCGGACAACCCGTGTGGTTCGGCGCATGTGCTACACTGCTGCATGTCTGGTCATGATTTTTGCCGCATCGAACGGCATCTGTTACGCAGCGACCGGGAAATCTCTCGTGCACACAATCATTGTTATGGCAGATGGCTCGAACGTGGAGATCTCCGAGGACGACAACTCGGTTACATTTACCATCGAAAAAACAGGAGATCTTTCTTACACGACTGCCGAGAACGGACGCCTGTATCTAAATCTGAATGATGAGAAAACAGACATCACCGATCAGTGCAGCGACACAGACTATTTCCGGAAGGATTACACCGATTCCGAAGGAAATAAGCATGTGCTCATCGCAGGCGGAACCGTGGAAAGCTACGGCTGGGCAGAGTATATCTTCAATGCAGAGGGAAAATATATTTTCAACACGATGAATATCCCAACTGACGAGGCGAATCCGGATGAGACGCCTGTATGGTTTGCGAAAGCCGAAAAAGACCTTGGAGTTGACGCAGACGCTCTGTTAGAGCAGGGCGGTTCCTACAAAATAGATGAAACCGGCATCGAACAGACCGAAACCGTGACAGAATCTGCACAATAATTGATTTTGCCGTTGCAACTACCCCCTGTATCCGCTATAATCAAAGTAGACTGTTGTGCAAAATATGCAAATTATCATGCATTTTTTGTACGAATTGATTAGCAACAGGGGGTAATTTTAATGATAGCTGAAAAAGAAGAAATCGAACGCCAGAAAGTATTCGGTCGTGACCACTTTGTATATGAAGAAAATTCCTACTTTATCGATGTCAACGATGACTCCGAGCGTATGTGGTTCCAGAACCGGATTGGTGTACCAAATTATAAATGGTTTCAGGAAGGTACGGGCGACAAGCACTGGGTTCTCTACAATCCGATCTGTTTTATGCCTACCAAGAACTGGAATGGAAAAAAGATTCTGAAATTTAACTACCGTGAATTCAAGGGTGGACGTCTGGAGGTTCCGATCAATGCAAGTAGCTGCTGTGGTATGTTCTCCTGGGTAACGCTCCCGGAAGGCTTCCAGATCGGCGGACTGTTCAACACGCGTGGCATCAAGGACATGAACCTGATGTTTGCAGGCTGTGTTATGCCGAAGGGCTTCTCGCTCGGTGACCATTTCCACACGAAGGAAGTCGAGGATATGCGATACATGTTTTACCAGAGTTCTGTATCCGAGGCATTTGATTTCGGTAAGATCTTTGATACATCGCATGTCATGAACATGGAGTATATGTTCTCTGAGTGCCGTATCCCGGATGGACTGAAATTCCCGGAGCGGTTCCTGACTGCACAGGTAACGAATATGGATCACATGTTCTACGAGAGTGTGTTCCTTGGGAAAGCGGATTTTGGAGACGGCTTTGTTGTATCGCCGGGCACGAACACGAATGATATGTTCACGGACTGCATGTTCGGGGACGAGAAGATTGATAACAAGTACAACCAGGATTTCAACTATGTGAAGTCCAGATTAAGTTGACGGAATTTGCATTTATATAACTAAAAAGAAACCACATGGATACATTCTACGCAGACGCGCTCCCGCTCGGTTCAGCACGTAGCGGTACTAAATTCGCGCTTCGCACTCATTAAGTGCCGACGTGCTTCAACGGTCTGCTTTAGAATTGTATCCATGTGGTTTCTTTATTTACTTTATTGGCTCTGCAAATTCCTTACACTCTACCTCAATCTTACAAAAGCGAAAGAAACACACCTGTCAACTGCATAGATATCCAGATCGGATTCGAGTAATATACATATGTTTAGAACTTCTTAGTTTCAATACATCGTATTTACTCGAACCGATACTGGATATATGCAATTGATATGGTGTGTTTCGTTTATTTCACATATTTCCGGTAGAACGTATCGAGTTCGAGCGGCTTGTCGTAGTAGTAGCCCTGGATGCATTCGACGCCTGCGTTTCGTACGATGGAGAGTGCTTCCACCTTCTCGACACCTTCCGCACAGACAGCGATACCAACCTTCTTGCAGTATGTAACGATGAATTCGATCAGCGCTTTGTCCTTCGGTTTCTCGGTGATACTCCGCGTCATCGTGTGGTCAAGCTTCACCATGTCGGCAGGAATGTCTTTGAGTACGGTCAGCGATGCATAGCCGGTTCCGAAGTCGTCAAGCGCAATGCTGATACCCGCATCCTTGAATGTCTGCAGGACGTCCGATAGAAATGACGTTTGCTCCACCCGGCAGCTCTCCGTCAGTTCCAGCATGACCGCATCATGCGGAAGCTGATAATGATCGAGCCGTTCCACAACATAACCTAAGAGCTCCGGATCTTTGAACTGTACATAAGACACATTGATCTGCAGACGCTTTAACGGCATATGTCCAATCTGCTCCCGCCACCTGGCAAGCGTCTGTAATGATTGGTCGATCACCCATTTTCCAACCCGGATGATCTCCTTGGAATTCTCCAGAATCGGAATAAAATCCATCGGTCCTATCACACCGAATTCCGGATGAGTAAAGCGGAGTAATACTTCCGCTGCATCACAGACCTCGCTCTTCGTCTCCACGATCGGCTGCATTACAATACGGAAACCCTTACAGTCTTCCTCCACGCACTCCCGGATTGCCTCCTTCAGACGTGTCATATATTTCTTCTGTGCAAATAATTCCTTGCTGTAGAATACAACATCATCGGTATTCGTCAGCTTTGCATGATCAAGGGCGTAAAACAGGTTACTTTGAATCTGGTCTAAGAACTCCCCATCTTCAGGGAAGAACGCTGCCGCTGCCTTAAACCGCAGGTGTACCACCTGCCCGGACACGACCAGATTCCGCATAAAGCTGTCTACGAACTTCTTGTATTCTACAATACGCTCCACACCTGCATCCTGCATGACAATCGCAAAATTCGCTCCGTCCATCCGAAATACATGACAGTTGTGGAGCACACCCTCACGCAGTTTCTCTCCGATCAAGGCGAGCACCTTATCACCATAAGCATAGCTGTATTCTGCATTGATCCGCTTGAAGTTCTCCAGCCCGATCATGAGAATTCCACCCCGCGCGCGGTCATCCAGCAGACGGTTTAACTCACTCCGGAACTGATGAACGGTCCACAGATTCGTGACTGCATCGATCTTTGTCTGATATCCCATATTCGTGACAAGACCACCAAACCACTCTGCTTTTCCATCCGCATCGTAAGTCATGTATCCGCGGCAATTGACCCACACATATTCTCCCTGTGCGTTCTTGATACGGTACTCACAGTTGTGATACGGCGTCACGCCATGGAGAAGCTCCATAAGACTATCTGTATATGGTTCCACATCCTCCGGATGAATCCGGCTGATCCACTCCCGCGTGGAATCTCCGAATATCTCCCCCGGTAATCCGAAATATTCCACTGCCGATGCAGACCAGCGTATCATGTCTTCTTTTAAATTGCCATAAAATAAAAAAGTTTTGCCCGGCGCTTTGGATACCAGGTCAAAATAACGTGACTCGAATTCTGACTTGTCCACTCATACACGCTCCTTCCCTCTTGCTTTTCATTCTCTTGTGTATGCATATCAGAATGTTTACATTTTTTGCATATTCTTTCTTATCCCATTATATAGGATATTTTCCAAATAGGCAATACATACTGCCAGAATATGAAAACAATCGTGCAAAACCGTTCCATTTCCCTCCGGTTCCTTCCGATACGAGCGGTACAAACTGTTGAAGCTTGTCCGGGAAAAGCATTTATCTACCGCATCCCGCATATTCGGCAGGACTGCAAGCATATCCCGCATATAAATATGCAACTGCTTTTCGTATCGGATATGCGCAAAAAATCCACTGGTATAGCGCATTGTGTGCGGATACGTGAAGCGGTCTGCCAGATAATGTGTCGCCTTTCCCATCTGGTAATAATCACACACCGACAGTTTCTCCCGTTTCCGCAGCACGCGGTACACCCGGTTGACAAAAAAACGAGACCCTTCCGCTGTATGCCCACCGATCAGCATACGCCGATGGTCATTCAACGACAAAGGTCCCGCATCTTTTTGTTGTCTATGCGCGCGCAGCAACTGAAAATATCCGTGGATGTATGAACATTTGTTAACATCCGGCATGATATTTCCAATTACAAATGCGTATTTTTTTACCGGTTCTTCTATCTCAAATACACGTGCAAGATAACGCCCTAAGGCAAGATGATCTTTGGTTTGCATAAATCGAATCCCTACTTCTGTTCTTTTATTTCCAGCTCCGGCTGCATCGAAGCGACCTTCGTATTCGCCGGGATGGATGTCGTGACAAAAGAGTTTCCGGCTACAACAGAATTCTCACCGATCACAGTCTCGCCACCTAAGATAGTAGTATTCGCATAAATCACAACATTATTCTCGATCGTCGGATGACGCTTCACACCGGAAAGCAGCTGTCCCTTCCGTGTGGAGAGTGCTCCAAGCGTTACGCCCTGATAGATCTTCACATGATCGCCGATCGTCGTCGTCTCGCCGATGACGATTCCCGTACCATGATCGATACAGAAATATTCGCCGATCGTCGCACCCGGATTAATGTCGATTCCGGTCAGTCCGTGTGCATATTCCGTCATGATACGCGGAATATAAGGTACATTTAACTCATACAGGACATGTGCATACCGATATACAAAAATCGTGAAAATCCCCGGATAGGAAAGGATGATATCCTGGTGGTCCTTCGCCGCCGGATCACCGTTAAACTCCGCATCCACATCCTTTAAGATCATCGCCTGAATGTCCGGGATCTTCGCGATAAATGTTGATGTATACTCCTCCGCTTTCGCCCGGATCTCTGCATCGGCAAGCTCCTTGTTATCGAACTTCAAGGCGACACGCACCTGCTTAAACAGCCGTTCATAGAGGATTGCCAGCGTGCTTCCCGCGAAATTATCCTTGGAAACATATGCCATATTTTCAGAGCCGAAAAATCCCGGAAATGTGACCGTGCGCAGCCCTTCTATGATCGAAATGATTGCGTCCCGGTTCGGTACACAATCGCCGAGTGACATATCAAAAATCTTCTGTGCTTCGTAGTTTTCCTTCAGGCGCGCGGTTGCCTCCTGAATGGTTTTATTTACAATTGTTCCCATGACCTGCCTCCAATATCTATTCAAATCATAACCACCTCACACCCTCAGATGCATATGCCGGTCTGCATTTTATACCGGACACATATATTGCAATTCTGTTCATACTATATTATGATATAGAAAAATTGCGCGGATGTGCAATGACTATTTATATTTTCAATATTTATACTATACTATTATAAAACAAAAAAGTCCAAGGAATTTTTCGGAGGAACTATGAATAAGAAAGCATTGATCGCTATGAGCGGCGGTGTCGACAGCAGCGTGGCGGCCTTTCTGATGAAGGAGCAGGGCTACGAATGCATCGGTGCCACCATGAAATTATATCAAAACGATGACATCGTCATCAACAAGGAACACACCTGCTGTTCCTTAGACGACGTGGAGGATGCCCGTGCTGTGGCACATTCAATGGGCATGGATCACTACGTCATGAACTTCAAGGAACATTTCAAGGAACAGGTCATGGACAAGTTCGTGCATTGCTACGAATGTGGCATCACACCGAATCCCTGCATCGACTGTAACCGCTATCTGAAATTCGAATATCTGTACCAACGGGCACAGGAGCTTGGAATGGATTACGTTGTCACCGGACATTATGCGCAGATTGTACAGGATGAAACAACCGGGCGCTATCTCTTGAAGAAAGCAGTCGACGCAAGCAAGGATCAGAGCTATGTGCTCTATTCCCTGACACAGGATCAGCTTGCGCACACACAGTTTCCACTCGGCGGCATGCCGAAAAGCGAGACGCGTGCCATCGCGGAAGCACATGGTTTTGTCAATGCGAAAAAGCACGACAGTCAGGACATCTGCTTTGTGCCGGATGGAAATTATGCGAAGTTCATCGAACAGCATGCGTGCAAGACTTACCCGGAGGGCGATTTCGTTGATGTCCACGGCAATGTCTTAGGACGCCACAAGGGAATCATCCGCTACACGATCGGTCAGCGTAAAGGACTTGGACTGGCACTGAAAGAACCGATGTATGTCATGGATGTCGACATCGAGAAAAATCAGGTTGTCCTTGGTCGAAATGAAGATCTCTTCTCAAAACGCCTTGTCGCAGATGATGTGAATCTCATCTCAATCGGCCATATCGATACCCCGATCCGTGTCACTGCGAAGGTACGCTATCGTCATACGGAAGCACCAGCGACTGTCAATCCACTCCCGGATGGAAAGATTGAAGTCATTTTCAATGAACCACAGCGTGCAATCACGAAAGGGCAGGCCGTTGTTTTATATGATGGTGATATTGTAGTCGGCGGCGGCACGATCTGTGAGACAGAAAAACTATATTAAACTATTTTCTGCATAAAAAGAACTCGTAACAATTACATGCACACGCAAGCATGTTTGTTTACGAGTTCTTTTCTATTTCATTATACTTGATAGTCCTATATTGGAATTATAATTGACGTTCTGCATCTTCAACTCCGCCATATCCATACAGGCATGCCATATAATTCATGATGTCGTACGTCAGGTTGCCGCCTGCCTGTGCGATATCGGTCACAAATTTGCCAAACAGGATAAACGTCCGGTCTCCATAGGCAGCAATGTCTCTGCGCAGTGCCGATTCGATCGTCTCCTGTGCATCATTTGTATAGATAAAACGTACATAACCTGCCATCTTCGGATAATTCTCGATGAATTTCTGCAACCAGTCTAACTGGATTTGCACCAGATCCTCTTCGATGCCAATCCGTTTCTCACTCCGCTCTACCTGCAATGCATTTCCTGCCTTACAATCCTGCAGATAGCTTGCAAGCAGATCATTCGTCCAAGCCAGATACCGGCTCTTCCGCATGATGAAGAATGTATTCCAGTCGTCCGGATAGATGGTACTTCCAAACAACTTCCACTCCGCATCTATGATTGCCGCAATCGTTTCCTCGCGGTCAAATGGCGTTTCATTGCTCCATTCACGTGCCAGTCCCATCTCTTCTTCGAGGTCATATTTTGATTTTTCTGTTGTCTTTTCTTTTGCCGCCTGCTTCAAATCGTTTACATACTCGCGGTAGTTTGCTTCCATCTCGGCATCCTCCACGGCACCGAAATCACCGCGATCCACACGCTGTACCAGATCCTGCGCATATACATCAAGGAATGTATCTGTCCCTTTCACTACGCCCTGCATTTTAAGCTCCATCAACAGATATTCTGCAATATCCTCAAAGCAGGACACAATCTCGTCTTTATAATTCGTCTCATACGCGCTATACGTACGTCCTTCCCACGCAGCTGCCTGATTCGGAATCACTGCGATCCGGTCAAGGATCGGAGCCACGCTGTCAATGAGCGACAGGCTCTGCATGCCTTTCCGCATCCATTTATAATAAGGTGCATACTTCTGATTCAGCAGATAAATGATCTCCATCGTGTACTGCATGCCCTTTGCCACGCAGAGATTCGCGGTCACATAATCCTGTCTTGCCATCATACGTGCATAATTCGTCTGCGCTGTCTGCGCAAATCCATGCAGTTTCTCTGCCAGACGCATCATCCATACCTTTGTTGGATAATACTCAAGCAGACTCTCCCGTATCTTTGTAAATGCACCGGCATCATCGCGGAACACCATTCCATTGGTCGCCGCCGCCAGCTTCTCTTCTGAGATCTGCCGCCAGCTATCCGGGAGAATATAACCACCCTCTGCGGTTTTCTGTACCTTCACGCCAAGCAGATTCTCATAGAACTCGCGCACAGAGGAAACACCTCTTCTATGTGACAGCACCTTGTTGACCGAGTTTGTCGGTGCTTCAATTCCATTTTCACGTAAGAATTCATCGCCAAAATCAACCAGAAGCTGCTCATACGATTTCTGCAGCATACCTCCGATACTCCGGTAATCCTCCTCTGAAAGCCACAGACAGAATCCCAATGCAAAATCATGATCGCGCGAAATGGCATCGTCATAGCCAAAGCATTCCGAACCCTCTCCGACAAGTCCGACGGCAATCCGTGCCTCGTAATTCGGAAATTCCTCATGGATCATCTTCGCACCATGCAATTCATAAAAACGCTTGCAGATATGCAGCCAGTTATTCTCTGCATTTGGCTGAACCGTATCCTCCGATAATGTATCCACATAATCGGACTGTCCCTGTGCCGCTTCCTTGGTCCCGATTTCCTGCGGCACTGTTTCCGCCTGCACTTCTCCCATATGCACAATATTCGTCAGATATTTTACAGAAGGATTTGTTTTCATATCCGCAGTCAAAACTGCCGTCTGTTCTTCTTCCTCTTCCTTCTTCATTTCCTCGGCATAATATTTCGCCTGCTTATAACGCTCTTCGATTTCCAGATATGCATTCGATTTTCCGACGTGCTTTTCCATTTCCTGCATCGCCTGCATATAATAATCCGCTCCCTGCACATACGCTTCACGCATGCAAAGTGCATCGCCCATCATCGCAAGTGCCGTACTGTAATGGAAATCGCGTTTTCCATCCCATTCAAAGATACGGAGCGCACGCTCCAGACATTGCAGTGCTTCCTCATACATGGTGGATGCCGTTGTGCCATCTACCCGCTGTCCATTTGCGCCCATGGCGGCACCGCCTGCGAGCTGCAGCAATACCTGTGCCAGATTGCACCGGGTCGTTGCCTGCTCCATCCATGCATTCTGCTGTAGATCTACGACCGCAAGTGCCCGTCGGAATGTCTCTTCTGCCTTCTTCAGCTCGCCACTTCCCTGGTAGACAAACGCCCAGTTATTATAGAGTGTCGCGAACCGGTAATCTCCCGCAGAAAGCTTCTCCCGGTAAAGTACCTCCACACGTTCAAACAAATTCTGTGCTTTCATATAATAGCCAAAGGTACGATACGCATTTGCCACATTTAACAGGCTCGTTGCATATTCTACCGTGCCTTCCATACCCATCTTTACAAGTATGTCTTCAATATCTGCACAATACCGAAGTCCCTTTGCATTCTGGTTCGTATCCCTGCATAACCCCATCATTTCATTCAGCAGAGAAAGTGCCGATGCATAATCCCGCTCATCCATCGCCACTTCAATATTGGTCGTCAGAAACTCCTCTATATCTTCCAGAGAATGTGTTCCAAACATATTGTCATAATCCATCAATACCTGATTGATATCCATCAGTCGTACCTCCTCTTTTCCCCGAATGTTCTTATGCACACGCTTTTTGCTGCATTGCATCCACAATGCGGTTTCGCACCAGCTTTGCAATCTGATCCGTTGTAAGCCCCTCATACTCTTCCGGATAAATCGCTGGCAGGAAATGTACCTGTGTCTTTACACGCCGCAGAGAATTGATCTCAAATGGTTTATAGGAATCTACCAATAACACGGGAACAATCGGACAATTTGCACGCACTGCACATTTGAATGCCCCCGGCATGAATTCCTTGATCGCATTCCGGTTATGAAAATACCCGCCCTCTGGAAATACAATGTACCGTCTGCCTTTTTTTACTTCTTTTGTCACTTTCCGGGTCGCCTCTACCTGACTTTTGATATCTGTCTTATCAATCCGGCAGCCGTCGATCAATGTAATAAACTGATCGACAATAATCATCTTCGAACGCTTCGCATCCATCATAACCGTACAAGGTTTCTTATGGGCGTCCATAATTCCAAGCGCATCGTATTTACCCTGATGATTGGCATATAACACATATCCGCCCTCCGCCGGCAGATTCTCCACGCCAGTCACACTCGTCCGAATCCTGCCATTTCGTTTCATGACATGAATCACATGAAGTGCCACGCGATAACGGTCTGCCTCGGAATAGCGTTCCGTATTTTTCTCTATATAACTTCCCTTCGCCAGATAGTAAATAATATATGGCAAAGAGATAATAATCACATACCAGAATCGTAGCATTTTCTCTCTCCGTCAAAAAAATAAAAGGATCTTGTCAAAGACCCTTTTATTGTAACACTGAATTGTTAGAAATAGCAAACCTTTTATGTATTTATTCGCTTTGTTTTGACTTATAATATTCATCAAACAGCTTATTTGCCGCATCCAATGTCTTGTTGCTGATATCCGGCAGATCTTTGCCCCATGCAGCAGTTGCCTGTTTAAAGCCTTTTTCCATTGCTTTCTGCATTTCGCGCATCTTGTCCTCATCGTCACCGGCGAGAGCACTTGCAAAATCAAACAATCTCTGCGAGGTCTGCTTCACGCCCCAATATCCATCGTCGGAGATATCTTCCTGTGCCTGTGCTTTCGTTGCTGCATCCACAGTGAAATTTCCGTTTGCAAAGATCTTCCAGATGGAATCGTCTCCGTTTGCAATTCCATACATACCAGCCTGCTTACCAAGCATCTGGGATACAAGATTTGTAAGACTGTTCTGTCTGCTTTCCTGATCCGCTTTGAGCTGCTTTACCAAAGCTGCGCGGTCTTCCTTGCTCATCTTGTTGATGGAATATGGTGCCTTGGCACTTTCCTGCGCGCTCTTCTCGTAAACCGCATCTTTCTCTGTCTCTGCAGAAGCCTTCTTCTCGGATGTCTCCGCAGCCTTTGCAGTTACACTATAATCAGAAACGGTTTCACTTGCAGCCTGCATACCTGCCATTGCATTTACTGTCATTCCCATGTTCTTTTGCTCCTTCCTTAGAATCATACGCACTTCCTTGTGCTTTTGGAGATGGCCCCATCTCTGTTTATATTATCGGTCATTTACCATGGATTGTTAACAATCTGTCCGCGAATTTATTAATGAAATGGGCGAATCCGATAAGTAACGCCCAGTTCGTCACAGATTGCCTGACATTTTGCCTCTTCTTCTCTCGTGATCGTCGTCTCCACGGTACTTAATACCACCTTCGGCACATACCTTTTCGCATCCTTTGCGAACTTCAGCATCGCCTCAAAGGAACCGTCCCCGAATTTACTCCGCACAATCTCCTGATACCGCTTGGCATCCGGTGTGTTCAGACTGATAGAGATTGTGTCGATCAGACCTGCAAGCTTCGGTGTGATATCTTCGTTCCAGATCAGATCTCCGAGACCGTTTGTATTGATACGGATCGGCTTATCATAATGTGCTTTCAGATATTTTGCGATCTCAAGCAGTGCATCCAGCCGTTCCGTCGGCTCACCAAATCCACAGAATACAATTTCTTCATACGGCGCAACATCCGTTTTCTCAAACTCTGCAATCACTTCTTCCACACTCGGCTCATGTTCCAGCCACAAAGGCGCATCATTTACCTCTGACACATGATCACGGGTCTGTCGTTCACAGAATGTGCATGCACACGGACAACGATTTGTCAGATTCACATACAATCCGTTATGCACTTTATATAATATCGTCATTGCTTTTCTTACTTCACTACTCATTCTTCTCACCTGTCAATCTCACATTACTTTCAAACATACGGTTAAATCCAAGCCATTCCGTCTTGTCTTCATTCTCCCGGATAATCTCGGTAAATGTCTGCAACTTCGCATCCATATTATCGGCATGTGCGAGTGCCATCGCCTCGATCAATGCTGGTTTCTTCGGTGAACCATATTCCAGTTCCCCGTGATGTGCCAGGATGCAGTGCTTCAGCTCATTTGCAAGCTTCGGTGGAAATCCTGGAATCTCACGCACCTTATCCGCAATCATCATCGTACCCATCACAATATGTCCGACTAACTGTCCCTCGTCGGTGTAATCGTTCTGTGGAAAATCGGAAATCTCATCGACCTTACCGATGTCGTGACAAATCGCTGCCGTCACAAGTAAATCATGATTGACAACCGGATAATTCGCTGCAATATATTCACATAATTTTGCAACCGATAAAGAATGTTCCAGCAGACCGCCTATAAATCCATGATGAATGGACTTGGCTGCGGAATGCTTCTTGAACTTCTCTGCAAATTCCTTGTCCTCAACAAAGAACATTTCCAATAGTTTATGTAAATACTGATTTTTTACACCCTGAATCAGTCCCAGTAATTCCTGATACATCGTATCAATATCTTTCGTTGAACATGGCATATAATCTGTCACATTGTATTCGCCTTCATCCGCCACGCGCACACGCTTGACATTTAACTGCAATGCTCCGTTAAAGCTCGTTACCTGTGCGTCAACACGAATATAGTCCATCGGCTCGAAATGCGCAATCGCATTCGAAAGCTCCCAGATCTTTGCATCGACCGTTCCGGTCTTATCCTGAAGCTGCAAAGAGTAATATGTCTTTCCAGCCTTTGTCTTTGCTACCACTTTATTCTTACAGAGATAGATTTCCGATACCATCTCTCCATCACGCAATTCTTTGATATAATTCATGCTCTTTCTTCCTCCATCCTGCGCTTCACTCTTTCCTATTTATATCACTTATATATGCTTTTCGCAAGGGAGGATTTCTCCGCCTTCTTCGTCTTCGCACGTTCTTCCTGTATGTTCATTGGCTCCATATTCTCAAACCAGTTTCCCATGCTCCCGCCTCCGATCATAAACCATAGCATACAACTTCTGAAAATGTAAAGCGTAAGTTTGGAACATTTGGAAAAAGCAAGGAAATATGCGGGTTTGAAGGAAAAGATATTTTTATTTATGCTCATAATAATGTCAAAAACGAAAGGCGTACTTCGCTATTAAAGTACACCTTCCACATTTTTTATTCTTCAATTATATGATTATTACTTCTTGATATAAGCCTTTGTATTCACAGACTGAATATTCTTATAGTTGTTCGCCGGTGCCGCGCTTCCCTTCGGTACCAAAACAATCTGGATGCCTTCGAGACGCTTCGCATATCCGGCAGTTCCTGCCTCTTCTCCGTTCTTTGCCCAGCCAAGCCAGCCGTAAGACTGTGCATGTACACGATAATATACATCAAAGCGGTTTGCCATCTCGCCATAAAGCTTGATCTGGATTGCTTCCAGCCGCTTTGCTTCTCCGCTTGTTCCGCTCATCGCACCATTCGTTACCGGATTCTGCCAGCCAAAGGACTGGACGTGAGTGCGGTAGGAAGTAGTAATTTTCCCCTCTACATCTTCAAATATATAGCCATATTCCTTGGCATAAGACTCTGCGTACGAACCAGCATATCCCCGGATAGTTTTAAGATTCACGCACCCCCAAAAAGCACTATTCTCTATTTTCGTCACGCTTTCCAATCGTTGTTACTCCATCTGGTATAACAGCATACTCCAATAAAGCGCAATAATAAAATGCCTCATCACCTATTGTTGTCACACTGTCTGGTATTACAATACTTTTTAATAATCTACAATCCGCGAACGCACACTCGCCTATTTTCTTTACACCATCCGGGATCTCTACCGTTTTCAATTCTGTCTTGCTTTGAAATGCCCTATCCCCAATCTCGGTACATCTGCTTGGCATTACGACATCTGCACCGTTTGCCTTATATTTTGTAATCTTCGTTCCATCCCACTCAAAATCTGCTTCACTCGTCTCAGCTATATCTGCAACTACCATTTCTGTCGGTTCTTCCGCCGACACCGTCCCCACCGGAACGTTTACCAGCAAACTCACGCCCATGCACGCCGCCAGCGCAAAGCCTGCAAATCTCTTTGTTCTTCTCATCTTTTTTCCTCCTCTTCTTCTCTCCATATACATGCTATCTCCTTGCCCTGCGTACAATAATTAGTAAAAATATTTACTAATTTGGATAGTACATTTCTTTACTATGCTATTGTGTTAACAAGGTGAAATTATGGATAATAAAAAATATATTGAACGAATCAAAAATTTAAGAGAGGATCATGACTACACGCAGGAATATGTCGCTAACTATCTTGGCACATCCCAGACAATGTATGCCCGCTATGAGCGCGGTGCCAACGAATTGCCAATCCGCCATCTTCTATCCCTGTGCAAATTGTATCATGTTTCCTCCGACTATATACTTGGACCGAGCAATAAACTCTAAGTCCTTGTTTTGAATCGTCAATCTGTCTTTAATTTTAGTAAATATATGTACTAAAGTCAGGTCGATTTCTTGTAAGTCTTCTAAATATATGCTATCTTAATTTTATACTATTTTTTAAGGAGCGTGATTCTATGAATTGTCCAACATGTGGAGCAACACTTACAGAAGGCACTACAACCTGCCCTACCTGCGGAGCAGCGATCTCCCAGCCGGCAGATTTCAACCAAATGCAATATCAACAGCCTGAGACAAACTTCAATCAGGCGCAGTATCAGCAGCCTCAGGCAAACTATAATCAGCAACCATACCAGCAGCCTCAGGCAAATTTCAATCAGGCACAATACCAGCAGCCTCAAGCAAACTATAATCAGGCACAGTATCAGCAGCCTCAGGCAAATTACAACCAGATGCCATATGCAAATTCTGCTGCCTATGCCCCAGCAGGTGCTAAGTACAAGCGGAAATTCAATGCCGGACATTTTGCAGTGATGGGCGGAAGCCTGCTCTGTCTGATCTCCGTCTTTCTTCCGTTCCTGTCTGTTTCCCTTTTTGGATACAGTGAATCCATGTCGTTATTTAAGGACGGCGAAGATGGCGTCATCTTTTTGATAACTGCAATCGTGATCATTGCATTGTCTATGCTGCGGGTAAATACATTGAATATTATCCTGACCCTGATTCAGGGAATTTTTGCAATTTATGAAACTATGAGCGCAAAAAGCGAACTTTCCGATTATGGTTCTATGGTTCAATATGGTGCTGGTTTCTATCTGCTTTTGATCGGTGGTATCGTTGCATTTGTCGGTGCCATTATCGGCTTGGTTCTTCATATCAATGCAAAGAAAGCATTTAATCAAGCCTAACATACTTTTATAAAAGGAATAAACCATGAACAAACGAAGCTTACGCATACTAGAGTTTAATAAAATACTATCTATGGTGACAGAATATGCGACCTCCCCTATGGCAAAACGCCGGGTGGACCGCATGAAACCCCAGCGTGACATCGAACAGATCCGAAAATTACAGGAAGAGACAAACGATGCACTGAACCGTCTGAACCGTCATGGAAATATCAGCTTTTCCGGGTTATGCGATATCGGTGCATCCATCAAACGGCTGGAGGTACAGGGTACCCTTACTTCTAAGGAACTTCTGGACATCGCAGCCGTCTTACAGGTTGCAAAAGCAGCCAAACAGTACGGCGACGGTTCCGATCTGACCGAAGCACTCGCCAGCCGGAATCAGGAGCCTGTTTCACAGACTACCTTCGATTCCCTGACCGAACGTTTTAACATGCTGTTGCCATTGGAGCACATCGCATCCGAGATCAACCGCTGTATCTTATCAGAAAATGAATACGCAGACGATGCAAGCTCCGGTTTGAAGAACATCCGCCGGGAAATCCGTCTCACCAACGACAAGCTGCACCAGCAGTTAGATAAGATCATCAAAAGTGACGCAAACCGTGACCAGTTGCAGGATTCTCTGATTACCATGCGAAACGGCAGATACTGTATTCCGGTCAAGCAGGAATACCGTTCGAAATTCCCGGGTATGATTCACGATCAGTCCTCGACCGGCTCCACGCTTTTCATCGAACCAATGGCAGTCGTCAATCTGAACAACCAGATCAAGGAGCTTGCGAACGAGGAATTATTAGAAATCGAGAAAATACTGGAGAGCCTGAGTGCGCAGGCAGCTACTTATGTCTCTGAAATCGCCTACGATCTGGAATTACTGACCGATCTGGATTTTATATTTGCAAAGGCGAAATTCGCCCGCGCAACAAACAGCACAAGACCGATCTTTAACACCGACGGTATCATTGATATCCGACAGGGACGTCATCCATTGCTGGAGAAGCACACGGTTGTGCCAGTCGATATCCGGCTTGGTGAGACATACAACCTGCTCATTATCACAGGTCCGAATACCGGTGGTAAAACGGTTTCCCTAAAGACACTCGGACTGTTTTCTCTCATGGGGCAGGCAGGTCTGCACATCCCGGCGATGGAGGAATCCCGTCTGGCTGTCTTCGACGATATCTTCGCGGATATCGGTGACGAGCAGAGCATCGAACAGAATCTGTCAACGTTCTCCTCTCACATGAGCAACATTGTCTATATCGTGCAGCATGCAACCCCGAACACACTATGCCTATTCGATGAGCCGGGCGGCGGAACCGATCCGGTCGAGGGTGCGGCACTAGCAGTTTCCATCTTAAATTATCTGAAAAGTATGGGTGCCCGCTGCATGGCGACGACACATTACAGCGAATTGAAAACATACGCCCTTTCCACCGATGGAGTAGAAAATGCATCGTGCGAATTTGATGTGGCAACTCTGCGTCCGACTTATCGTCTGACAATCGGTATTCCGGGTAAATCCAACGCATTTGCCATCGCAAGCAAGCTTGGTCTGCCAGATTATATCATCAACTCCGCAAAGGATCAGATTGACAGCGATGCGATCGACATGGAAACCCTGCTCGCGGATCTCGAAGCAAGCAAGCGATCCATGCAGGAGGACGAAAAGGCAATCGAGGCATATAAACAGGAAATTGAATCTCTGAAGGAATCCTTGCAGAAGAAGGAAGAAAATCTCGATACGAAGAAAGCCGAGATTCTGAAAAAAGCAAGGGAAGAAGCCAGAGACATAATCGATGACGCCAAGGATGTGGCGGATCAGACAATCCGCGATTACAACAAATGGCGCAATAACCCACACAAGGCCGACATGCGCACGATGGAAGAACAGCGCAGCAAGCTTCGAAGCAAAATCAAAGATTACGAGAAATCCGGTGCATCCGAGACAAAGAAACAGACCTCAAACCATAAAGCATCTGATTTCCATATCGGGGATACCGTGCAGGTACTCAGCATGGGAACACGCGGTACAATCACAAAACTGCCAGACAACAAAGGCATTGCAGGCGTACAGATGGGTATTTTAAATTCTATGTTGCCGATTTCCGACCTGCTGATTATCCCGGAAAGTACCGTATCAGTAAATGGAACAAAACAAAAATACAGCGGCAAACATGCAGGCGGAGATCATACATCCGTCAGCAAATCTATGACATTCTCTCCAGAACTGAACGTCATGGGGAAAACAGTCGATGAAGCATGCTTTGAGATTGACAAATATCTGGATGATGCAGTTCTGGCACACATTTCCCGTGTCACGATCATCCACGGAAAGGGAACCGGTGCCCTGCGCAAAGGCATCTGGCAGTATTTAAAGAAACATCCACTGGTGCAGTCCTATCGCTCCGGCGAATTTGGTGAGGGCGAATATGGCGTTACCATCGTCGAATTGTAGACGAGTTACAACCATACAACACACTTTTATTGGAGGGGAACATGGAGAAACAACGAATCCTGATCGTCGATGACGACGAAAATATCGCAGAGCTTATCTCTTTGTATTTACTAAAGGAATGCTTTGCAACTGAAATCGCATATACAGGCAAGGACGCACTTGCACTCGCAGCCACCTTCAATCCTGACTTGATCTTATTGGATATCATGCTCCCGGATATTGATGGCTATGAGGTCTGCACGGAAATCCGCAAGACACGCCAGACACCGATCATCATGCTTTCCGCGAAGGGGGAAGTGTTCGACAAGGTGCTCGGCTTAAAGCTCGGCGCCGATGACTATATGATCAAACCGTTTGATTCCAACGAACTGGTTGCAAGAGTCAAAGCGGTTTTGCGTCGTACTGTTATGACCCAGGCTGTAACCACTGCTGCACCTGTAAGCATCGCTGAAGTTACCGATCATCAGGGTGAATTCGTCGAATATGACGGCTTACTTATCAATATGACCAACTACACTGTAACTTTGGATGGTGAATCGGTGGAGATGCCGCCGAAGGAGCTGGAGCTTTTGTATTTTCTTGCCAAACGTCCAAACCAGGTATTTACACGTGATCAGCTGCTTGACCGTCTCTGGGACTACGAATATGCCGGAGACTCGCGAACGGTAGACGTCCATATCAAGCGTCTGCGTGAAAAACTGAACGAAAATCACAACTGGTCAATCTCTACGGTATGGGGCAAAGGTTATAAATTCGAGGTAAAGTAACATGACATTACGCCACTCTCTGTTTGATAAAATATTCATAAGTTTTTTGGTTATTTTTACGGTTTGTTTTGGATTTATCGTCCTCTATGCCTCCAACGTCACACGAAGCATGCTTGTCGATGACCGAACAGAAGTACTGACAAATGAAGCATTTTTAATCGCGGATCAGACAGTCGCAGGATATGTGCAGGGCGTTTACACCAAAGATGAATTGCAAGAAAGTCTACGCTATTACAGTGACAAACTGAATGCCAGCATCTGGGTTACCAACGAGAAAGGCATCATCTATGGATTTGCGAATGCGGATGGGCATCCAGATAACCCTAAAAATATTTTCCTCGTTGACCCGGATTTTGATATCTACACCGCGCAGTCTTTTAATGGCAAATTTTACAATACGTTCAAAAGCGACGTTATTTCTGTTGCCATTCCAATCCATATTAACAACCAGCCAAACGGTATGCTATTGATTCATTCTACGGTGGAACAGCTGCAGAATATTCAGGAAAAAATCGTAAAACTAATTTATGCACCATATCTGTTTATGATTATCATTTCCTTTGCCCTGCTCGGTATCATTTCTGGCAAGATCATGCGTCCGATCCGGAAGATCAACTCTGTGGCAGAGCAATATTCGACCGGTAATTTCGACACGTCGATGGATATTCATTCCAACGACGAGATTGGTCAGCTTGCATCCACGCTGGAATATATGGCTTCGGAACTGGAGAAGCTGGACGATTACCGAAAGGCATTTATCTCCAATATCTCACACGATTTCCGCTCTCCGCTCACCTCGATCAAAGGCTATATTGAGGCGATTCAGGATGGAACGATCCCGCCGGAGAAGCAGAGTCATTACCTAGATATCGTCGTGCAGCAGACAAACCGGTTGACAAAACTTACCTCCAGTCTTCTGGAGTTAAATAACTACGATTCCTACGGTATCTGGCTCGTATGCAAGGATTTCGATATTGTCGAGCTTGTCCTATCTGCGATTAACTCCTTTGAGGGGCGCTGTATCGAGAAGCAGATTGCGATCCGGTTAAATAATCACACCGAACATTCGATTGTTCATGCAGACAAGACAAAGATCGAGCAGGTCATCTACAATCTGCTTGATAATGCAATCAAATTTACGCCAAATGGTAAATCAATTTACGTGACATTGTCGGAAAAACATGATAAAATTTTTGTATCTGTGAAGGATGAGGGATGTGGTATTCCGAAGGATTCCCTGAACCGTGTATGGGTTCGTTTTTACAAGGCGGACCGCTCCCGTGGCAAAGACAAACAGGGAACCGGACTCGGACTTGCGATTACCAAAGAAATCATCAAGGCACATAATGAGAATATCAATGTTGTCAGCACCGAGGGTGTCGGAAGTGAATTTACATTTTCACTGTCCAAGGCAACAACGGATTCCGAACAATCATAAGAATAACCGGTCTTATGCAAACCGCAAATTTATATGGCCGGATAAGGGGAGGTATTTATGTTTAGTATCAACAATCTTTTCAACAACGCCAACATGCAGTGTATCAACCAGCTCGGACAGTACCGTGTTTTTGAACACCAAAAGGATCTGTCAGTTTCTCCATACAACGCAGAAACTGCATATTTTTCTGCTGAGATGAATGTACGCCGCCGTCAGGTTTTGGTCGAGCTGAACAACACATCCTGCAAATTACAGGCAGGTGCCATGCAGTGGATGCTCGGAAATGTATCCATGCAGTCCGGTGTAAGTGCCGGTAATTTCCTCGGCAAAGCACTCGGAGCAGCTGTAACCGGTGAGACAATGTCCAAACCAGAATACACCGGTCAGGGTTATGTTATGTTAGAGCCAACCTACAAGCACATCCTGCTTGTCGATGTGGCACAGTGGGGGCAGATCGTACTCGATGATGGTTTATTCCTTGCCTGTGACAGCACATTGCAGCATAAGGTTGTCAGCCGTAAGACACTTTCCTCTGCTGCGCTCGGCGGAGAGGGCTTATTTAACCTGAGCCTTTCCGGACAGGGTATCGCTGTATTGGAAAGTCCGGTTCCACAGCAGGAGCTTATCATGTTCAATCTGCAGGATGACGAGGTTAAGATCGATGGAAATATGGCAATCGCATGGTCCGGCTCTTTGAATTTCACGGTTGAAAAATCTTCAAAATCGCTGATCGGTTCGGCTGTTTCCGGCGAAGGTCTGGTCAATGTATACCGTGGTACCGGCTCGATTCTGATGGCACCAACCGCATAAGGGGGGAGGGTACATATATGGTAAGTCAAAGCTTATTAAATAACACAAATGTACAGGTTACCTCTGCTCTTGGCGGCATGCAGGTACTGGAATATGTGCAGGATATGAGTGTCAGCCCATCTACCTCGAAGCTGCAGTACTACATGTCCCGCATGAATGTGAACAAGCGTCAGCTTCTGCTTAATCTGAACGGAAATGGTTACACCGTTCAAGCTGGTGCCATGCAGTGGACGGCAGGTCAGATACAGATGGAAAGCGGCGTCAAAGGTGTTGGCGGTTTCTTAAGTGGTATGGCAAAAGCTGCTGTTACCAAAGAGACGGTTGCCAAGCCTATCTACACCGGCTATGGTCAGGTTATGTTAGAGCCAACCTACCGTCACATCCTGCTCACGAATCTACAGGAATGGGGAGGCAGTGTTGTCCTAGATGACGGATTGTTCCTCGCCTGTGACAATACCGTTACACAGAAGGTTGTTGCAAGAAGTAACCTCTCTTCTGCTGTATTTGGCAGAGAAGGTCTGTTCAACTTAAGCTTGAATGGTACAGGTATCTGTGCTTTGGAAAGTATCGTTCCAAGAAATGAGATTATCGAGGTTGTACTCGACAACGATATGATGAAGATCGATGGAAATATGGCAATTGCCTGGTCATCCTCTTTGGATTTTACGGTTGAAAAATCTTCCAAATCTTTGGTTGGTTCTGCTGTATCCGGTGAAGGTCTGGTCAATGTATATCGTGGTTCCGGAAAAATCTGGCTTGCTCCGGTATTGGAGACCGGCGGTTCCGCAGGTGTCAGCAGCCCGCAGAATGCAGGTGAGACAGCTTCGGAAGGAAAGACCGGTTCCGCAGCTGCCCGGAATGATACGATGAGTAAGATTGAGAAGTTCGGGAAGTTTATGGATAAGTTTAGTTGATGCTCAACGGACGAAAAATCAAAACGCATCTGTATATTTAGAATAGAGTACATGTAGATGCAATGTATTGAACCTAAGAATTACTAAATGTTCTTAACAAACATATTCTCAAAATACGCAACCGCAGCCAATTCGCCATCCATGGCTCAGTGGCTGCTTACCTGAACATAGTGTTCAGGTATTGCTTACAAGAAGAAAGAACATTAAGTAATTCTAAGGCTCAAACATATCGCATCTTACATGAAGCTCTATTCTAAATATAGATGCGTTTTTATCTTGTCATACGATACCTCATATCAGAATTATAAATCCGCAACTCTTATATTATCCCGTTCACATCGCAATTATCTGTGTAACATCTGCCTTTCATACTGGTCTTTTTTCTCCTACCTTCTGGCTACATATATGAGTTTATCGAGTATCTGCAGCAGTTCTGCGAGTTCTTTGCGGCATTTCTCCCTGTATTCGTCCAAGCCATCGTTTACATTGATATCTTTCATTTCGAACAGGTCCTCATCATTGTATATTGCAGCAACGAGCTGATTTCCTGCGAATTCCAGATAGGTATCTTTCGGAAGCTGCAGTATTCTGAGGATTGCATCCGGTGGCAATATGCTTCCTGCAAGCTGTTCGTCGGTTGCCAAAGTCGTAAATCTCCGGTCAAAATCTGTATTTCCAAGCCGGATTGCTTCTGCCGGTTTCTTCCCGCCTTTCCGCTCAATGACATGGACGACACCGTCTATATTATGTGGAAGGACTATGGTCACAAATGGTCCCTGGAATCGCGTCACTGCAGAAGATGATCCCGGTCTGTCCGGATCCATGTTGTCGCTTCGCCACCTCAGGCAAAGATCGCAGTACGTGATCTCTGCACCTCTGTAGATCGCATGGAAGTAATCAGAGCCGGTCACTTCATTATATTCCGGCAGGAGTCTGCAGTTTTTCAGGAAATCTTCATTTGTATGCCCGGTCGGCATATATTCCAGTACCTGCATCTGTTCTTCCAACACGCCCCACACGGCACACTGTCCAATCAGCTCCTTCATCTGTTTCTCTATATTTGCAGCAATTAACGCTATGGCAAATCCAATCATAATGGAAACAACCGCAATTCCAGTCAGCCGGTAGGTCCACGTCGAATCTTCCGCCCCGCAGAATGCAGGAATAAACGGTGCTGCCAGCATAGGCAGAAAAACCCAGCAAAGCTTTGTCAATATCTTGTACGTTCGTTGTTTGGATTTGAGCTTTGCTTCCAATTCATTCCTGTTTTGACCTTCATCCGTTTTTTCGCTCATATCGTCTTCCTCCCATACTTGCAATGCTCCGCACACTTTAATTGGAGTTTTTCTCTTGTTTCACTATTTTACCCCCAATCCGCTTGATTCTCAACCCTTTCCGATTGGAGCATCTCCCCCTATTTTGCCATTCTTGCTCCTATTTTCCTGCCTCTCATAAATTTCCGGTTGGAGCATTTCTTCCTGTTTGAACATTTTTGCCCCAATCCGCCTGTCTCCTCAAAGTACAAAGACGATATCAGAAGTGTATAAAGAAATCCTGTAGTAGCAATCATTCTTTTTATATGTGGATAAAATAAAAAACGCATCTGCGATATAGAAATCCTTGCGGTATATGATACGATTGCAGATTAGAAGTTGTTCGTGTTCTGCTCGCTTTCAGCAATGCTTGAACAGGACGTTCAAGCAAGCAGCCACTGAGCCACGGATGGCGAATTGGCTGCGATTGCGTCCATTAAAACAATCTAAATCAGAACACATACAACTTCTTATCTGCAAATCGTTATATACTGCAAGGATTCTCTATATCCGATGCGTTTTTGTTTTTCTATATCCTCCATGAATGATTGCTATCCAAGGATTTTATAAATTACACTTTCTTTGTCATCTCCAGACGAAGCATCGCACGCTTCAGTGCAAGTTCCGCCCGGTCGATATCCTGCGAGTTGTCGTGGATGCGGCGTTCCGCGCGAATCTTTGCTTCCTCGGCACGATGAATGTCGATTTCATCCGGCCATTCGACCGACTCAGCCAGAATCGTGACAGAATCGCCAAGGATCTCCGCGAAACCGGAATGCAAAGCTGCTTCCTTGTCACCACCATCTTCCCGAATCTTCAGGACACCCGGTGCAACAACCACAGTCATAGGTATATGTTTTGGGTACAGTCCGATGATGCCCTCAATCGTATTAAACTCAAGGAAAGAAGCTTCCCCTTCGTAGAATACCCGTTCCGGTGCAATCACACGAACCATCATTTTATTTTCTGCCATGTATACCACCTAATTTATTTCTACTTCTTGCACTTCGCAAGCACGTCGTCGATACTTCCCGCATTTAAGAAATAGCTCTCCGGAATATCGTCATGCTTACCTTCCAGAATCTCCTTAAAGCTCTGAATTGTATCAGACAGCGGAACGTATTTACCAGGAAGTCCTGTAAACTGCTCTGCAACATGGAATGGCTGTGACAGGAACTTCTGTACCTTTCTTGCCCTGGCAACGACGATCTTATCCTCCTCAGAAAGCTCATCCATACCAAGGATTGCGATGATATCCTGCAATTCCTTATACTTCTGCAGGATCTCCTGTACACCACGTGCCACCTTGTAATGCTCCTCGCCAACCACTCTTGGGTCGAGGATTCTGGATGTAGACTCCAGAGGATCTACCGCAGGGTAGATACCAAGCTCTACGATGGAACGGGAAAGTACCGTTGTCGCATCCAAATGTGCGAATGTAGTTGCAGGTGCAGGGTCTGTCAAGTCATCGGCTGGCACATAGACCGCCTGTACCGATGTGATAGAACCATTCTTTGTCGAAGTGATACGCTCCTGCAATGCACCCATCTCTGTCTGCAGGGTTGGCTGATAACCAACGGCAGAAGGCACACGTCCAAGCAGTGCGGATACCTCCGAACCAGCCTGTGTAAAACGGAAGATATTGTCGATGAATAACAATACATCCTTTCCAACCTGATCACGGAAATACTCTGCCATCGTGAGGCCCGTCAGACCAACACGCATTCTTGCTCCTGGCGGTTCATTCATCTGACCAAATACCATCGTTGTCTTCTCGATAACGCCGGATTCGATCATCTCGTAATACAGGTCATTTCCTTCTCTTGTTCGCTCACCAACACCGGTAAATACAGAATATCCACCGTGCTCTGTCGCGATATTTGTGATAAGCTCCTGAATCAATACTGTCTTACCAACACCGGCACCACCGAACAGACCGATCTTACCACCCTTCTGATAAGGGCAAAGCAAGTCAACGACCTTAATACCGGTTTCCAGAATCTCTGTCTCGGTTGACTGCTCTGAAAACTCTGGTGCTTTTCTATGGATTGGAAGGTAAGTATCTACCTTTGGAGCCGGTTTATTGTCAATCGGCTGTCCCAACACGTTGAACATACGTCCCAGTGTTGCTTCACCGACAGGTACAGTAATCGGCGCGCCGGTACCAACCGCTTCCATACCACGTACGAGACCATCTGTCGGTCCCATCGCGATACAACGAACGGTGTCATCCCCTAAGTGCTGGGATACTTCGGCGTACAGTGTGTCACCGCTCTTTGTGGCAATCGTTATCGCATCATGAATCTCAGGCAGTTTACCTTCGGTAAACTTCGCATCGATAACGGCACCGACAATCTGGGTAACCTTACCTACATTTGTATCTGCCATTTCCTTAATCTCCTTTAACTTATTGCATCAGCTCCGGCAATAATCTCCGTAAGCTCCTGCGTGATTGCACTCTGTCTTGCTCTATTGTACTTGAGTGACAGGCTTCCGATCATATCATCCGCATTGCTTGTCGCGGAATCCATCGCCTGCATTCTCGCACCATTCTCACTGGCTACCGCCTCTAACAGCGCACCATAAATAATGTTGGACATATATTTCGGCACGATCTGGTCTAAGACTTCCTCCTCCGACGGCTCGAAGTTCATCAGCAGCTTATTGTCACTGATTGGCTGCTCCGGTGTAAAATCTTCCTCCCGGATCGGAAGCAGCTTCATAAGCTTTGCTTCCTGTGTCACGGTATTCTTGAAATTCGTATATGCGATATACACCTCACCAATCTCGCCCTTGGAATACTGCGTCAAAAGTTGCTTCGTAAGCTCGGTCGCATCGTCAAACAATGGTGCATTGATGATCTCTGATTCATCCTGATATATGCTGTAACCTTTTCTGGTCAAACCCTCAATACCTTTTTTTCCGATACCATAGATATAGGTATCCTCCTTCGAAAATCCGGCTGCAACAATCTCCTTTACAACATTGTTGTTGTAACCACCGGCAAGTCCACGGTTCGATGTGATCGCGATAACTGCCTTCTTGTCACTGCCGTTTTCCTTCAGGAATTTATGGTTTGGTTCTTTCGTCATTGCAAGGATGGAACATATCGTATCATAGAGCATATTAAAATATGGTTTGTTGCTCTCAGCTCTCCCGCGTGCTTTCTGAAGCTTAACTGTAGAGACAAGCTTCATCGCCTTGGTGATCTGCTGCGTGCTCTGGACGCTTTCTTTGCGCCGCTTAATGTCTCTCATGGATGCCAAGAAAGATCAACCTCCTCGCTCTATTTATTAGAATGTTTCCTTGAATTCCGTAATTGCCTTCTTCAAAGCGTCCTCTAATTCGTCGGACAGCTTCTTCTCCTCGCGGATCTTCTCGAAGATGTCCGGATATTTCGTGGAAATGTATTCGAACAATCCACTCTCAAATTCCAGAATCCGATCTACTTCGATATCAAGCAGATACTTTCTTGTTGCAGCGTAGATGATAACAACCTGTTTTTCAACCGGCATTGGCTTATACTGAGGCTGCTTCAAAATCTCCTTGATTCTTTCACCCTGTGCAAGCTGGTTTCTCGTATCTTCATCAAGCTCGGAACCGAACTGGGAGAATGCGGCAAGCTCGCGGTACTGTGCTAACTCCACACGAATTGGGGAAGCAAGCTTCTTCATGGCACCGATCTGTGCGGCACCACCAACACGTGATACAGAAAGGCCTGCATTTACGGCTGGACGGAAACCGGAGTTGAACATCTCTGTCTCCAGATAGATCTGTCCGTCTGTGATGGAAATAACATTTGTCGGGATATACGCAGATACATCGCCTGCCTGTGTCTCGATGATTGGAAGAGCTGTAAGCGATCCTCCACCGAGTTCATCCGACAACTTTGCTGCACGCTCTAAGAGTCTGGAATGCAGATAGAATACATCACCCGGATAAGCCTCACGGCCTGGTGGTCTACGGAGAAGCAAGGAGAGTGTACGGTAAGCAGTTGCATGCTTCGACAGATCGTCGTATACAACCAATACATCCTTTCCTTCTTCCATCCATTCCTCACCGATCGCACATCCGGCGTATGGTGCAATGTACTGTAATGGAGCTAAGTCGCTGGCGGTACTTGCAACGACTGTTGTGTATGCCATTGCGCCGTACTCTGTCAATGTCTTTACGATATTTGCTACGGTCGATGCCTTCTGACCGATTGCAACGTAGACACAGTTTACGCCCTGCCCCTTCTGATTGATGATCGTATCGATCGCGATTGCTGTCTTACCGGTCTGTCTGTCGCCGATGATCAGCTCACGCTGTCCTCTTCCGATCGGAACCATGGCGTCAATCGCCTTGATACCTGTCTGAAGCGGTGTGTCAACCGACTTACGAGAGATAACGCCCGATGCGACTCTCTCAATCTGTCTTGACTTCGTGGTTGCGATTGGTCCTTTGCCATCGATTGGCTGACCGAGCGCATTTACGACACGACCAAGCATCGCATCGCCAACAGGCACTTCCACCACGCGTCCTGTTGTCTTCACTATATCTCCCTCGTTGATATTTTTATGATCACCGAGAAGAACCGAACCTACATTGTCTTCTTCCAGGTTCATAACCATGCCGTATACTTCACCTGGGAATTCCAGAAGTTCGCCCTGCATCGCATTCTCAAGACCGTGAATACGTGCAATTCCGTCCGCTACCTGGATAACTGTTCCAACGTCGGATGTTTCCAGTTTTGTCTCATAGTTCTTAATCTGTTCTTTGATTACGGAACTAATCTCTTCCGGTTTTAAATTCATGGAACACGAACACCTCCTTCTTATGATTGTGCGAGTGCCTTTGACATCGTCTCAATCTTGGTTTTGATACTGCTGTCAACCACTCTGTCATCAATTCGGATCACAAGCCCGCCGATGATGGATGCATCTACCGTATAGGTTACTTCCATCGAAGCGAAATCTGTCGTCTCAAGCAGACGCTTCTCGATTGATGCCTTCTGTGCACCGGTAAGTGCAACCGCACTTGTCACACTTGCAACTCCTATATTTTTTACTCGTTTTACCTGTCTGATAAAATAGTGAAGCACATCTACAATCTTGCTGCCATGATCTTTCTCAACCATGATGCCGAACAATCCGACCATATCCTTTGATACGCGTCCTTTGAAAATGTTATCCACTATCTTCCGCTTCTCGTCCTTGTCAATCTGTGGATGCTTGAGAATGCGGAGCAATTCTTCGTTTTCCTGTAACACTGTCACAAGAGCCTGCGCTTCTTCGTAGAGCATATTCAGACTGCCTTCTTCCAAGGCAAGTTCCAAAAGTGCATCTCCATAGGTTGTTTCTACTTGTCTCGCCATGTATCATCACCCATCTCTTTCAGCGTCTCATCAATCAGAGAAGCCTGTGTGCTCTCATCGAGAGAGGATGCAACGAACTTTCCTGCCATCGCGGTTGCCACGCCGATGATCTCCTGTTTCACCTCATCCTTCACACGTTCTTTTTCAAGCTCGGCTTCGCTGTTTGCTCTGTCGATAATGCGTCCTGCCTCTTCCTTCGCCTCGGCAATGATGTTTTCCTCGTTCTTCACCGCACGTTTTCTTGCGGAAGAAAGGATCTCACCCGCTTCGCTGTTCGCATTTTTGATCTTCTCATCATACTCTGCACGAAGCTTCTCTGCCTCCGCGCGGTCTGTCGCCGCATGGGAAAGGTCATCCTTAATCTTGTTCTGTCTGTCCTCGAGCACCTTGCGCACCGGGTTGATCAGCACATAAGTCAGAAAGATGAAGAGCAGAAATACCGCAAGTCCCTGTATCAGAATATCGAACAGAAGCTGCGCATCCAGACCGAAGATACGGCCCGTCTCCTCTGACAGAAGCGCGATATTTGCAATTCCTGTCATATTTTACTCCTCCTAATTTTGTTCTTACTTGAAAGGCTTAACGAACATCAGAAGAAGTGATACAACCAGACCGTACAGACCGGTTGTCTCGGCTACCGCCTGTCCAAGAAGCATCGTTGACATGATGTCACCCTTTGCACCCGGGTTACGTCCAACTGCGGAAGCACCGTAACCAGCAGCGATACCCTGACCGATACCAGGACCGATACCGGAACAAACTGCAATACCTGCACCGATTGCGGATGCAGCGTTAACTATTGTTTCACCTGTAATACCATTCATGAAATAATTCCTCCGTTTTTCTAAATATTAAATCTTATTACCCTTCTACATTTCGCTTATTTGCAACAAATGTCATCGTCAGCATACAGAATACATACGCCTGGATCACACCTGAGAACAAATCGAAGTACACATGCAGTGCCGATGGAATACCAATCTTTACAAATATCGGCAGCATGCCATAGTAAAGTGCCATCATAACGGTTCCTGCCAGAATATTACCGAACAAACGCAGCGACAGTGATACCGGTGTGGCAAACTCACTGATCACGTTGATCGGGAAGAACAGGAATATCGGATCGAACAGACTCTTGAATGCACCCCATTTCTGGTAACGAATGGATGCGTACTGTATCATGACAAATGATACAAGTGCGATACAGAGCGTCGTTCCGTAATCCGCGGTCGGCGGCCGAAGCATAAACAAGCCGGATATGTTCGAAAAAAGTACAAATATGAACAAGGTTCCGATGTAATTGATATAATGCTTACCAGCTTCTTTTCCCATCGTGCTGTTGACGAACTTGATCAGTGATTCGATGGCAAGCTCGACTCCAGTGGCGAATTTACTTGGGTTATCCCGCGTCTTCAGCACACTTCTTCTGGCACAGATTGCTAAGATCGCAATCACCAGCAGTACAATGAAGGTGCAGACATGGGTGGTGGTAATATATACCGTCGTGCCAAAGAAATGAATCGGATACAGTTCGTGGATATAGAAATCTACATCTTCCGAGCTGTTACTGATTACTTGTATTCCAGTGGCAAACCCACTCCTCATACGCTTTTCCTCCTTTTTTAATTTTTGTCTTTATGTTCTTCCTCAGGTTCTTCAAGCCCAAGGCGAATCAACCATTTCCGCATCTGTGGCTGCAGATAGGCACAGATCTTCGGTTCGATCATGCCAAGTGCCACGCCTGCAAATGCTGTAATTCCAAGATATATAGAACCTACCAGCAAAGCAAGTGTCACAACCATACGCAGCAGACTGTTCACGATTACCTTTTTCTTCGCACCTGCCTCGCCCATATCGAGTGCCTGATCGAGCACATCATAGATATGATAAATGCGCAGTGCCCCGCCGAGATTGCCGACGAGCAGTGCAAGAGCAAAGATATAATATGGACGCATAAAAAATGCACCGATCGCCAGAAAGACGATCATACAGACAGCCATGCCGATATACATTTCCTTCAATATTCTGTGAACCTCTGCCATGCTATGCCTGTCTTTTTGCCTCCACTTACTTGTGTTTATTATCCGAATTATTCAGGAATTTCCGTATAAGAATATACACGGAGCGAAAACCCGCCAGCACACCGATCACGATAAACCATACCATAAAATCCTTCCCAAATATACGCTTTATCAGATATGCGATGCCCATGCTTATAAAGATCGTAACCACCATCGTAAACCCAATCTGCGTGATGAGATACAGCATCTTTAAGACCTGGCTTCTTTCTTTGTTATTCATTAAAACCCTTCCAATACAATCAGATATACACAAAGCTTATTATATAAGATTTTTCCTTATTTTTCAATCATTTATACACCGAATTAAACAGTATTTCAGAATTGTATTTTTCGCGAAAAGGTTGTCATTCCCTAACGATTGATGTAAAATAGCGGCATGGAAACGAAACTATTAAATGGAAATAACAAAGAAGCAATTGCAGAGGCATCGAAAATCCTGCAGGACGGCGGCTTGGTCGCATTTCCGACCGAGACAGTCTATGGATTAGGTGCTGACGCATTAAATGCAGATGCAGCCGCAAAGATCTACGCTGCCAAGGGACGGCCAAGCGACAATCCGCTGATCGTCCACATCGCAGATACCGATGCGGTAGAGAAGCTGGCAGATCTCGAGACGATGAACCGGACACACCCGGACATGGTGAAGAAAGCGCACATGCTGATGGAAGCTTTCTGGCCTGGTCCACTGACGATCATCTTTCCGAAGCTCGCCATCGTTCCAGACGGAACGACCGGCGGACTGCCGACCGTTGCGATCCGGATGCCATCCCACCCAATCGCACAGGAGCTGATCCGCACAAGCGGTGTCTCCATCGCAGCCCCATCTGCAAACACTTCCGGCAGGCCATCACCGACGACCGCACAGCATGTATGGGAGGACATGGACGGCCGCATCGAGATGATATTAGATGGTGGTGCCGTCGGAATCGGAATTGAATCGACGATCGTCGATATGACAGGCACGATCCCAACGATTCTTCGACCGGGCTTTATCACGAAGACGATGCTCTCCGAGATCGTCGGCGACGTGACGATCGATCCAGCTATTATCGAGCCGGACCCGAATCTTCGTCCGAAAGCACCCGGCATGAAATATACACACTATGCGCCACACGGAACACTCAGTATCGTGGAAGCTGTCGCAGACGAATCGGCAAACCGGGCAAGTCTGCATTCCGGTGTCAAGGTCTCCTACAACGCGACCGAAGCGGAAACATTGCGCGTAGCGGAGAAAATCAAGGCACTTGTAAATGAAAAGGAAGCACAGGGCTACAAGGTTGCGATTCTCACAACCAAGGAGCATGCATCCTTATATAAGAACTATTCGCATGTACTGATCGTCGGCGAGGGTAGCAAGGGACAGACGATTTCCGCACGGCTTTATGCCGCCCTACGTGAATGCGACAGTGAACAGATGGAATATATGTACAGCGAAGCATTTGACCAGAACGAACTCGGTGGTGCCATTATGAACCGGCTGTTAAAGGCGGCAGGACACAGAGTCATCACCGTGTAGATATCATACATGCAAACCACATTAATGTATGATGTACATAATTACAATTCTAAAGCAGACCATCGAAGCACGCCGGCACTTAATGAGCGACTGATTTTGTCGCGAATTTAGTACCGCTGCGTGATGAGCTGAGCGGAAGCGCGTCTGCGTAGAATTCGTAATTATGTACATTCTTATATTTATATATGGTTTGCATGTATTTCATAAAATTACAGGAGGATTTAAGATATGACAATCGCAATTGGAAGTGACCACGGCGGATATGAACTCAAGCTGGAGGTTATCAAGCATTTGAAGGATCGCGGATTTGAAGTGACAGATTACGGCTGTGACAGCACAGCATCCTGTGACTACCCAATCTATGGAAAGGCTGTTGCAGAGGCGATCGCTGCTGGCAAGCAGGATCTGGGTATTCTCATCTGCGGTACCGGTATCGGTATGAGCATGGTTGCAAATAAGGTCGAAGGTGTCCGCGCCGCACTCTGCAGTGACTGTTTCTCTGCACAGGCAACCCGCGAGCACAACAACGCCAATGTACTCTGCATGGGCGCACGTACAATCGGACCTGGTCTTGCACTTATGATCGTGGACAAATTCGTGGATACACCATTCTCAAACGATGAGAGACATGTGAGAAGAATCAAGATGTTCTCATAGACCTGATCAAATCACGTTACACCGTTGTAATCCACGAACCTGTGGTCGTTGAATCGCGGGCAATTCAGGAATAAGGCAGGACGAATATGCAGACGATTATTACAAACCTCAAACGAGCCTCTGTAGAAATCATCCTTCTCTCGCTGTTATGCGAGGAACCGATGTACGGCTACCAGTTGGCACAGGAAATTAAAAAGCGCAGCAATGGACAGTTCTCCCTTATGGAAGCGTCTATGTATCCCGTACTTGGACGGTTGAAAGAGCAGGGCGATGTTACGATGGAGACGGTACAGAAAACACCGAAGTCCAAGCGTGTCTATTATCATATTACCGAGATGGGGCGCAACCATCTGGCGCAGATGAAGCAGATCTTTGCAGATACTGTCGGAATCATCAATACGATCATTCAGGCATAATGTATTATGTATTATACAGACGATCGCACAGAAAAAGCGGGTATGCATTTGGCATACTCGCTTTTTTTATCTTTTCTTATTTTGCTGGCTTCGGCGTTCCACAGGTACAGGTTGTGACGTATTTTTCATTTTTCTTCCTGCATTTTGGACAGATCCAGATTCTTCCAGACTTCACATCCTGACGGTAATCACGTTTGTTCTGTGCCAAAATGGATTCTGTAATCTGTTTTTGTCTCCGTTCTTCTGCCAGTTCTTCCCGCTCCTGCTGTTCAACCAGATCCATAGCCACATCCACCACCATCGGAGGCGGATCTACACGCAATGGTTCCGGTATAAACAAATGAGCAATCTTATCATCCAATGTTGTCTCTGTCTTGTACATGTAATGAGACGGTCTATTCAAGTTTCCTTTTTCGATTGGTTTCGGTGGTTTCGCCTTTATATTCGCAATCGTTGCTATCAACGATAAAACCACAAATACAGCTATCACAATCAAAATAATCATTCCATCTGACATAATTTCACCCCTGTCATTCTTCCGGTAGCTGCCAGTCTGCCAGTGCCTCCCGATACACCGCAAGCTGCTGTTCATATATTTCTATGGACTGCTTTTGCTGTTCCGATGATGTCTGTAATTCTGCTTTTTCCGCCTGCGCAAGCAAAGCCTCGTAGCAGGCAACCAACCCCTCCAGACTCTTCTTTCCGCCTGCCTCTACATCCAGGATGCATTCCGTCTCGGAAACGGCATTCTGATACCAAACGATTGCCTCATCATAATCTTTCATTTCCTGATAATAGCTTCCAAGCTCATAGCAGATCTCCGCGCACGGCGTATCTAACATATCCCGGAGTGCGTATTTCATAAGCTCCGCGCCGTTTCCCTGCAGTCTTGCCAGATGTGCCAGCACACAGGCAGCCTCCCTGCCAGCTTCCGCCATCGGATCTTTCTCCCACTCTCCGGTGAAAAATCCACACGCCCGTTCAAAATCTGTCAATTCGCCACATTTTAGCAGCTCCTTCGCATACATCTTCCGAAGCTTCGGCGACAACTCGCCATCCCTCGCATAGATTCGTTCGCAGATCTCGAAATCTCTGCCTCCATGCACCGCTAACGGCTTGTGCTGGATCTCAATATCACTGTCGAACACAACCGGATCTAACCGCACCGTCTCATGCACCGGGTCGATCCACGTAAACGTCCGAAGACGCTTAAAGAGCTTCGGGCGAAGCTCCCGTTTCACATTCATAACTGTATTGAACGCTTCTGTGACGTACCACATCTGCACGATCTCAATCTCCGGAAGCAGACAGTTCTTCAGATCAAGGAAACGCGCCCGGTTCTCCGCATCAAGCACCTCGTCCGCATCCGGCGCATAGATGTATTCCATCGTCGCCTTGGAGAATGAGAAATTCCGCGCCGCCGAGAAATCGCCAATCCACGTAAAATCATAGATCTGATCGGTATAGCGTGCCGCGACCTCCTTCGTGCGGTCGGTGGAACCTGTATCCACAATGATGATCTCGTCCATCAGGTCAGCGACACTGTCCAGACACCGCGCCAGAACCTGCTCTTCATTTTTCACGATCATACATAAACTGATGGTTGCCATTGCTACCCCCTGTCATTCGCATCATTTGTTTATCCGTACACATTCTTTTTTTATTATACCTGTTTTATATGTGGCAGACAAGTAAGATTCCTGCTCCTTTTTCGCAATTTTGCTTGACCTTCCAACGTAAAATGAGTATTCTATAAGGTGTGATATTTTATAAGAGAGGACTTCTACTATGAAACAGATTATTTTAACTGGCGATCGTCCGACAGGACGTTTGCATGTTGGACATTATGTAGGCTCTTTGAAAGAGCGTGTGAAACTTCAGAATTCTGGTGTCTATGATGAGATCTACATCATGATCGCGGACGCACAGGCACTCACAGATAACGCAGAGCACCCGGAGAAGGTACGTCAGAACATCATGCAGGTTGCACTCGATTACCTCGCATGCGGACTTGATCCGGAGAAGGCAACGATCTTCATCCAGTCTATGATTCCGGAACTGACCGAGCTTACATTCTATTATATGAACCTCGTTACCGTTTCCCGTGTGCAGCGTAACCCGACTGTAAAGGCAGAGATCCAGATGCGTAACTTCGAGGCAAGCATCCCGGTTGGTTTCTTCTGCTACCCAATCAGTCAGGCAGCCGATATCACAGCATTCCGTGCAACCCACGTACCGGTTGGCGAGGATCAGATGCCAATGATCGAGCAGTGTAAGGAAATCGTACACAAATTCAATACAGTATACGGCGAGACACTGACCGATCCGAAGATCGTACTTCCGGAAAACAGCGCATGTCTGCGTCTGCCTGGCATCGACGGTAAGGCAAAGATGAGTAAGTCTCTTGGCAACTGCATCTATCTTGCAGAGGAGCCAGAGGATATCAAGAAGAAGGTTATGTCGATGTTCACCGATCCGAACCATCTGCGTGTCGAAGATCCGGGACAAGTTGAAGGCAATCCGGTATTTATCTACCTCGATGCATTCAGCAAGCCAGAGTATTTCGCAGAGTTCCTTCCAGAGTATTCTGGTATGGACGAGCTGAAGGAACATTACACACGTGGTGGTCTTGGCGATGTAAAGGTGAAGAAGTTCCTGAACAATGTGCTTCAGGCTGAGCTTGCTCCAATCCGTGAGCGCCGTAAGATGTGGGAGCAGAAGCTTCCAGATGTTTATGATATCCTGAAGGCTGGCAGCAAGAAAGCCAGAGAGACGGCAGGCAAGACACTTGAAGATGTCCGCCGCTCTATGAAGATTGATTATTTTGATAATGATAATCTGTTGAAGATGTAATTTTAATATAGATTAGTGTATTATGCAGAATGCAAAAAGGGGCGTTATAAAACGCCCCTTTTATTATCTTTATATCCTCTTCAATTTATTGAGCAGCTGCTCATCACTCATCCGAAATACATCATCGATGATCCAGATATGCATATCCCTTGCTCGCTGCTTGAAGAACATCGTGCCAGTCGTGTTATCACAGGCACGTGCTAAAACAAGTGCCTTTCTGGCATATTTGCCACCGAATTTTCGTGATACGGTCTCTAACTCATGCAGCGCATTTCCACCTGCCTTACCACTCTTGCAGGAGATAAAGATCGGACACACCTGCTTCATCAGGATCACATCGATCTCGTTCATCGTATCATAGCCGGGATTCATCGTGTCATGCACCTCACCATCCCAGTCAATATGCGCACCGATCACCGCATCCGAGAACAGGTAACCTTCCCGCGTCGCTACCTCATAGACATGCAGCTCCAGCATGTTTCCTGCCTTTGCGATAATCTTCTTGATCTGATTATTCTTGAACCGAAACATCACTTTTTTCCCGTGTTCCTCATAATCCTTGAGCATACCGATTTCGTACAGATCCCGCAACAGACGGATGGCATCGCCAAGCTGATTGATGTATAACTCACTCCAACCTTCCCGCTGGTTCGGTGTGTTCTTGCGAAGTTCGTCAATGACTCCACAATGTTTGTTCCAATCTCCACGGTATCTACGGCACAGATCCCACATAATCCGGATATCCTCCCGGAACTGATCGGTAAATTTCCACTCGGAGATACTTCCCGTCTCCTTCGTGAGCAGACCGCCATGCAGCATGATATCCTCCGCGATACTGATATTAAAATGATAATCGGACGTGATCACCTTCGAACCACGGACATCAATTTCCTTTCCGGTAAATGGATCGATACGCAGCTTGCTGACTTCCATTCTTGCGGAAATACACCCAAGCGCGATCAGAAGCATCTCACTACCACCGGTCAGAGCAAACCGAATCCCCGGATATTCCCGGATAATGCCCGCCAGAGTTCCTATAATGTTATCGAGATCATCCTTTGGTACCTCAATAAATTCCAATTCCACATCTGGATATTTGTGGTCACGAAACTGCTCGATATCCCGGATCTGCTTCGTAATCATATTATCTTTGTGTCCGAGAAAAATCACGCGTTCCGGCATGTATTTCATCATCACCATCACATTCTCAATTGGTTCCTGCGAAAAGAATTTGACGATCGCTTTTGTTCTCTCCATGTAACTTCCTCCTATAAAAGAATTGCAAAAGTACCCACCCCTGATACTTTTGCAATGATTCATTCTCTATTCTTTACTGCATAGATGCAAATAACGCCGCAATCTCCTCTGGCGACAGTGTCCGGTTTGGATTGTCGTCCACTGGCATTGTCGGTGCTGGTTCTGCATCCATATTCATCGTTGTATCTGTGATATCCTGCTCTACTTCGTGCACTGCCTCTGCAACTTCCTCCGCATGTGCTTCCTCTGTGGACAGATCTGTCTGTCCCTGTTGTGGAAACGGGATCACATCTGCATTCTTCACATCCTCTGCCGGTTTATCTGCCTGCAGATTGCCAAGCAGAGCATCGATCATACTCTGATCTAACATACCTGTATTGGCTGCTTCTTCCTTGAATTCTGCCTCTTCCTTTAATTCCTTATCGGCACTGCCGCCAAACTGCGAGAAGAAGTCCTCCGTATTAAATGCAGGCTCTGGTTCTTCTGTTGGTGCAGCCTCTTCTGCAACCGTTTCTGGTTCTTCTGTTGATACTGCCTCTACCTCTGCTGGTGTATCATCTGTCTGAGTCAGAGAATCATCTGCGATTTCTAGTTCTGCCTCATCAGCTGTATCATTCTCAATTCCACCGGGGATCTGTGACTCTGGTACATCCGTCTCAGTCGTATTCTCAACATTCGTTACCACTTCCGGTTGCTCATCTTCCGGCACTCGTTTTTGCACATCCGCGGTAACGGCTGTCGATGCTGCCTCTACTGATGGTGCTGCCTCCACATATTTCGGCATCTCGATCGCATCCACTGCCTCACGCAATGCAGTAAGCTGGGCTGTCACCTGCTGTAACTGGGCAACCACTGCCTGTACATCGCCTGCCAGCTTGCCAAACTCCTCCAGCACCAGTGCAGTATGATCCGGCTCCTTCTGTGCCTGCAATGCTGCCTGCATTTCCAGTTCCTTCTGCATCTGTTCCGCCTGCTGTACTGCTTCCTCTTCCTTCTTCCGATCATAATTGATCAGAATCTTGATCGTCTTTTTCAACGCCTCATCCAACTGCTCTGCCTGCGCAGACAGATAGGTGTTTGTCTTTCTCTGCTGCACATAGGAAGCCTTTGCCAGACGTTCCATATCGTTGAGGATCTCCGTATCCTCTTTTTTCGTATATTCCTGCAAGGTCTTTGTCACATATTCCTGCATTGCCTGTTCTTTCGCCACTTTGATGTCGACAAAGGACAGAAGCAACGCATAGATACTTCCCACCAATACAAGCGAGATTATCGCAACATAGACTGCCTGTGAACGATATGCAAGCATGCAGTATCCCCACGCCAGAAGCGCCGTGAAACTGATCATGCCAAGTGTTACCATTCTCTTATATCGATTCCCCATCTGTTTTTTGCCTCCCTGCTTCTCGCCACAGATTACCCTTTATAATGCTTCTCCGGATCTGCAAACTTCGTATATTTTCCAATCCAACGAAGATCGACGCTGCCCGTCTCACCACTACGCTGCTTGGCAATGATGATCTCCGCGGTCTGCGGTTTTGTTGTTGTCTCCGGATTGTAATATTCGTCTCGATAAATAAACATAACCACATCGGCATCCTGTTCGATAGATCCAGACTCTCGCAAATCCGAAAGCACTGGCTTGTGGTCCGGTCTTGCATCTACCGCACGGGAAAGCTGCGACAATGCAATAATTGGAATCTTCAGTTCCTTCGCCAAGTTCTTCAATGCACGGGAAACCTCCGCGATAAACTGCTGCCGGCTCTCCACGGCACGGCTTGGGCTCATCAACTGCAGGTAGTCGATCATGATAACCTGCACTCCATAATTCTGCTTCCATTTCCTTGCGATTGAACGAAGCTCTGAGATTGTAACCGATGAATTTTCCTCTATGTATAACGGCGAATTAGCAACTGCCTCTGTACTTTCGATGACCTTATCCCAGTCATCATCCGACAGATCGCCGACCTTCATACTCTTGGAATCAACCATTGCATCTACCGCCAGAATACGGCTTGCCAGCTGTTCCTTACTCATCTCCAATGAGAAGAATCCAACCGGAATATGTTTCATAACCGCCAGATGATGCGCAATATTTAAGACAAATGCCGTCTTACCCATCGCAGGTCTGGCTGCTACAAGCAAAAGTTCTCCGGCATGCATACCAGTCAGCATATTGTCCAAATCCCGGAATCCCGTCGGAACACCGGTAACCTTACCATCGTTTCTTGCCGCTTCCTCCATCTCACGAATGACATTCATCACAATCTCGCGGATCGGCACTGTATCCTCGGAGCCGTTTCGGTTCTGCACGAGCTTGAAGATACTCTGTTCTGCGCGCTCCATAATGACTTCAACCGGTTCCTGTGACTGGTATCCATCCTTCTCGGTATTCTCACAAAGCTTGATCAGCTGTCGGAGTGCCGCCTTATCCTTGACAATCTTCGCATAGTCCTTCACCGGAGCATATAACGGCGCTGACTGCACTAACTGTGCCAGCGTCACTGTGTTTGCCACTTCTTCCGGGATATCCTTCATCCGCAGCCGTTCTACCAGCGTGATCGGATCAACACTTGCGCCCTCAGAGTACAGTTCAACCATGTTATCGAAGAGAATTCCGTACTGCTTATTGTAGAAATCTTCTCCTGTCAGCATATCCACCAGATCAGAAATCGCATCCCGGTTTACAAGCATTGTTCCCACGATTCCCTGCTCCGCCTTTTCATTATGCGGTTGTACACGTCTTATCGTATTTTCATCCATAAAATTAAGCTTCCTCAATCTTCACGGTAAGATCTGCGGTTACCTTTGTATGCAGCTTGATTCCAACCGTACGTGTGCCCGGTGCCTTGATGGCATCCTTCATAACAATCTTCTTTTTGTCGATGTCATGTCCAAGCTGCGACTTGATTGCCTCTGCAATTTCCTTGGAAGAAATGGAACCAAAGGTTCTTCCGTTTTCACCCATCTTGATGGAAAGCGTGATGCTCTCCTTCTCAATCTGTGCAGCAAGTGCCTGTGCATCTGCCAGCACCTCTGCGGCAACCTTATCCTCATGTGCCTTCTTCAGCTTCAAATCATTCAGGTTCTTTGAGGTTGCTTCCATACCAAGCTTCTTTGGAAGCAGCATATTTCTTGCATATCCATCGGATACTTCTACAATCTGATCTTTTTTTCCAAGGCTTTTTACGTCCTGCAATAAAATAACTTTCATGTCTGGTTCCTCCTTAATTCCTAAATATCGCCTTCCCGATACATCTCATCTAAAAGCGTCTTTAACTGGATCAATACCAATTCATTTGTACTATTTGTAAACTGGGCTCCGGCGATATTTGCATGTCCACCGCCACCCATTTTTTCCATAATAATCTGTACGTTCACATCGTCGACCGACCGTGCACTCATATAAACCGTGCCATCCTTCTCTGTCGTAACAAATGATGCACGGATTCCTTCGATGTTGAGCAGGTCGTTCGCAACCTTCGCCGCAACCACCGTCGGTGCATCGGATTCCTTCGGATCAACCGTGGAAATCGCAAAATGCTCCATATAAATCTCCGAATTGATGACGCCCTCTGCCAACTGGCGATACGTGTACATATCACTTCGGAACATCTTTCTGACACGAACAACATCCGCACCACTCCGGCGCAGATACGATGCTGCATCAAATGTACGCACACCCGTCTTGGTCAGAAAATTATCTGTATCAATCACGATACCAGCATACATGGCATCCGCCTCGATTGGACGAAGCTTTACCTTGCCCTCGATATACTGCAGGATCTCCGCAATCATCTCACATGCAGAGCTTGCATATGGCTCGATATACGAAAGTGTTGCATTCTCGATCACCTCGTCCGATTGTCTATGGTGATCAAATACCACGATAGACTTTGCCAGACTGAGCAGCTCCTCACACTCGGTCATGCTTGGTTTATTCACATCCGTTACGACAACCAGCGTGTTCGGAGTTACCCGGCTGATTGCTTGTTCACTGTTGATGATCATATCATCGCCGTAAACGCTGTTCCCCATAAATCCGCTGATGATCGGGCGGATGGCTGAGGTCACCTCATTCACTACGATATATGCCTTTTTATTTAACGTCTTAACCAGACGATACACGCCCACTGCCGAACCAAACGCATCCGCATCCGGTCGTTTGTGTGCCATGATAATAACACTGTCTTTACTTGTCAGAAGCTCCTGGAACGCCTGTGCCTTAACACGCGCCTTAACGGTTGCGGACTTCTCAGTTCCTGCACTCTTTCCACCAAAATACGTCGTCTTATCACCATATTTAACAACTGCCTGATCGCCGCCTCGTCCAAGTGCCAGTCCGATTGCGGTACGCGCCCGCTCATACGCCTGCGCAAAGCTGTCTGTTCCAGCACCGACACCGATACTTAACGTAACTGGAATCTCGTTTCCGACATTGATACTCTTTACCTCGTCCAGAATCGCAAACTTTGTCTCACGAAGCTGTGGCAGATACTGCTGCCGGAATACGAAGAAATATTTATCCTTCTCCAGCTTCTTTCCAATCGCGTCGATCGTGGAAAGATACATGTTGATTCGTCGGTCAACCAGTGCTTCCACCAGCGAATGACGAACCTCCTCTGTATTCTCCATAACCTCATCGTAATTATCAATATACAACAGTCCTGCGACAAGCTTCTGGTCTTCATTTTCCTTCTTGTAGATCCGAAGCTCTGTTTCATCATACAAATACAAAGTAATCATGGCATCTGCCTGATGATCGACCATCGCATCCTCATCCGAATCCACTAACGCCTCGGAAAAATCGATACGGCGCAACAATGCCCGATAGACACGGTCGTTATATTCCAGATCCATCTGCATTTCCTCGGACGATAACGCCTCCGCATCCACCGCCGGGAAGAATGCCGAAATGTTTTTCCGAATCCGCTTCTTGGATCCAACGCCAATCTCTTCGATAAACTTTGCATTGCCCCACAGAATCTTACCATCCGTATCCAGCAGCGCATACGGAATATCCAGCTCTTTCAAAAGCTCCTTCTGTATCTGCCCCTGTTCCAGCGCAAACCGGAAGACAACCGGCATGATCGCCGCCTTCATTACAATGAAAAATATAATCTCACATACAACGAAGATAAAAACTGCCGCAGCGGCAATCGCACCGCTCTTTTTGTCATGTACATACAGCACGATCACCATGCCAACCAGAAGCACAGTCAGTGCCAATGGCATCAGCAGATATTGTTGTATTTTCTTTTTTAAGATCTTTTCGTTATTCATCGATTCTCACCTGTTGCCGTTTCAAACAGCCTCTCCCAGTGACTATTTTGCGATATTCGCAAGTCTTTCCTTTACCTGCTCCAATGTCTCTGTATACTTCTGCAGCTTTGCACGTTCTTCCTCAACCTTTGCTGCAGGTGCCTTATCTACAAACTTTGGATTTGCAAGCATACCGGATGCACGCTTGATCTCTGCCTCTAACTTTGTCTGTTCCTTCGTCAGACGCTCGATCTCCTTCTCGATATCCACAAGCTCTGCAAATGGAATGTAGATCGCTGCATCATGGATCACAACCGATACCGCATCATCTGCGATTCCACTCTTATCTGCCTGTACATGTACCTCGTTTGCATAGCCAAGCATAGCGAAGAAATTCTTACTTGCCGTAAAGATTGCACGAATGTCTTCCTTCGGCGATACAACATAGACACTTGCCTTTCTGCTCGGTGCAACGTTCATCTCTGTACGCACGTTACGGATACCGCGTACAGCTTCCTTGATCTTATCCACAGCAGCCTCATCTGCCTTGAAATCAAATGCCTCGTCATATTCCGGCCACTTGGAGATCATGATAGATTCCTCGTCGGTCAGTGTACAGAAGATCTCCTCTGTTACAAATGGCATATATGGATGCAACAGCTTCAGACCGGTTGTAAGAACCGTCTTCAATGTCCAGAGTGCAGCTGCCTTTGTCTCGTCTGCGTCGTCCCAGAGTCTTGGTTTTACCATCTCGATATACCAGTCACAGAACTCCTCCCACAGGAAATCGTACAGCTTTGATACTGCGATACCAAGCTCAAATTTTTCCATATTGTCTGTGACCTCCTGAACGAGATCATTCATCTTCGACAAAATCCACTTGTCCGCAAGTGTGAAGCCGTACTGCTTCATCGCTGCATCGACATCAGCGGTCATGGCAGCATCAATACCTGTGATATCTGCCTTCTCAATATTCATCATGATAAATCTGGATGCGTTCCAGATCTTATTTGCAAAGTTACGGCTTGCTTCAACTCTCTCCCAGTAGAAACGCATGTCGTTACCCGGTGCATTTCCGGTAATCAGTGTGAATCGGAGCGCATCGGCACCATACTTGTCGATAACCTCCAATGGATCGATACCATTTCCAAGGGACTTACTCATCTTACGTCCCTGATCGTCTCTGACCAGACCGTGGAAGAGTACCGTGTGGAACGGAAGCTTGCCTGTCTGCTCGATCGATGAGAATACCATACGGATTACCCAGAAGAAGATAATATCGTATCCAGTTACAAGTACATCGGTCGGGAAGAAGTAGTCCAGATCTTCCGTCTTGTCCGGCCAGCCAAGTGTAGAGAATGGCCAGAGTGCAGAGGAGAACCATGTATCCAGTGTATCCTCGTCCTGCTTTACATTGTTGCTTCCACATTTTGGACAAGTGCACACGGTCTCCTTCGATACGATCGTCTCCCCACAGTCCTGACAGTAATATGCCGGGATACGATGTCCCCACCAGAGCTGTCTGGATACACACCAGTCACGGATATTATCCAGCCAGTTGTAATAGGTCTTGTCCATACGCTCCGGAATCAGCTTCAGCTTGCCGCTTACAACTGCTTCCTTCGCCGGCTTTGCCATCTCGCTCATCTTGACGAACCACTGTGGCTTTACAAGTGGCTCTACCGTTGTCTTACAACGGTCATGCGTACCAACCATATGCTTGTGTGGTACAACCTTCACGAGAAGTCCGAGTGCATCAAGATCAGCAACCATTGCCTTTCTTGCCTCATAACGATCCATGCCTGCATACTTGCCGCCAAGCTTGTTGATCGTAGCATCATCATTCATAATATTGATCTCTTCGAGATTATGACGCTTTCCAACCTCGAAATCGTTCGGATCGTGTGCCGGTGTGATCTTTACACAGCCGGTTCCAAAATCTTTATCTACATACTCATCGGCAATCACCGGAATCTCACGGTCCGTGAGTGGCAGCTTCAGCATCTTGCCAACGATATCCTTGTATCGCTCGTCCTCTGGATTTACTGCAACGGCTGTATCACCGAGCAATGTCTCCGGACGTGTGGTTGCGATCTCTACGAATCTTCCTTCCTCGCCAACAACCGGATAATTGATGTGCCAGAAGAAGCCATCCTGCTCCTCATGTACAACCTCTGCATCGGAAATGGATGTCTGACAAACCGGACACCAGTTTACGATACGGGAACCTCGGTACATATATCCTTTTTCATACAGCTTACAGAATACCTCTGTAACTGCCTTGTTATTTCCTTCATCCATCGTGAAACGCTCACGATCCCAGTCTGCGGATGAACCCATCTTCTTCAACTGGTTGACGATCTTGCCGCCGTACTCTCTACGCCAGTCCCAGACACGCTCTAAGAACTTCTCACGTCCAAGGTCTTCCTTGTCGATGCCTTCCTTCTTCAAAGCCTCGATAACCTTCACCTCTGTCGCGATGGCCGCATGGTCGGTTCCCGGCTGCCACAGTGCATTGTAACCCTGCATACGCTTGAAACGGATCAGGATATCCTGCATCGTATTATCGAGTGCATGTCCCATATGCAACTGTCCGGTAATGTTTGGTGGCGGCATCACGATGGTGAACGGTTTTTTGCTCCGGTCTACCTCCGCGTGAAAATATTTGTTTGCAACCCATTTTTCATACAGACGCGGTTCAATCTCCGCCGGGTTGTAGTTCTTCTCTAATTCCTTAGCCATGTCTTTCTTCCTCCATATATGAATGATGTCGTGTATAAAAATACACAATCAAACTTCTCTTGTTTTGTATCTGCAATCCGGAATTACAATTCCAGATTGTAGGTCGCAAGCAACTCCCGGATATAGCTTTCAATGCCCGGATTCGCTGCAATACTTGCTTTTAACGCCGCCGTGGCATTCTGCCGGATCTTCTCACAGCTTGCCATCTTCTCGCGGATCTTCTGCCGCCGTACATTCAAGCCATGCTTAATCTCAACCATCTCCCGCCGGTCGATCAGTGCATTTGTCTGATTCTTCCAGACCATCGGATCGGTCACGCCAACATCAGAAAGCTGTTTTACCAGCCTGTCACACGCAAGATAATAGCTCTCGCTTGCCTGTGAATATTTCTTTGCATCGCGCTGCATCTGGTTGTACAGATCCCAGCGGTACATCAGTTCCTTCCCGGAATTGACGTCGTATTTTTCATAGATATAATCTAATGTATTTGTATTATTGACATATTTTGCTTTGACTTTATTCAGTAACGAGATTGCCCTTTGAAGCTTTGCGTCGTTTTCCTGTACGCGCCGGTTGATATTTGCATACTGGATATAACACACGGCAAAGCAGATCACCGCAATCGTTCCTTCGATTGCCGCTGGCAATGTCACATCCTTCTTCGCAAGCAGCGCCACCGCAAACAAGGTAATGCTAATCAAAAGGAATAACACCAGCACCACGATCAAAACGCTTCGAATCCGGTATGCATTGTCAGTATCCTCCACACGTGCATATTTCAGATCTTCTTTTTCTCCCTCGAGATATCCCATGTCGTTTTTCAGCATGGAATCCCGCATCTCCATATCATTTAAGTTTTTGATCGTATCCGGAATGTCATCCTCCAGCCGCTGCATCGTACGATACTGCTCTGTTGTAAGCAGATTCTCTGACTGCTGATATTTACTACGGTTGCCGTCAAGACGTTCAATCTCCTTCGCCGTATCTATGATATCTACTGCAAGATTCACTGGCAGTTCCTCGATTCGCTGAATATCAACGAGATAATCCGTCACGAGTTTGTACTCCTGCTTCATATCCTCCATGTGATATTTCGTATCGACTAACTGTTCACAGAAATCGCCAACGGTCTTTCGCTCTCGATTCGACGATACCGTCTCTTTGACTTCCCGCCGGATCTCCGGATCAACACGTTCTTTCAGCACCGCTTTTTCCGCGGCCCGCTTCGCCTTTTCCTTATTTCGTTCTGCCCTCGACTGATTCCTGCGCTTTCTGCGTTCTCCCCGCATGCGTTCCTGTTCTTCAATCAAGGCGTCATATTCGGCATCATCTTCATTCAAGTATGCCTTGATCTTCTGAAACATTCCCATCAAATCGCCTGCTCTCTGAATTCATCCTTCAATTGTCCAAGTATAATATCCATTCGCTTGTCGTAATCGATCATGTCCTTATTCATACGGTTGTATACCGCACGTTGTAACATAGAGAAGATTGTCATCTCCCGGACATCCTCATTCGAATCTCCGATCTCAATCATCAAATTCTCAAAATTATCTTCATCGAGGTCAAACTTCCGCATTTCCTGCTTCAGTGTCGTCGCATCGTTCCCTGCCGAAAATACGATCAGGTAACTGCGCAGACTCTCCTCGTTGCCATTTAATTCATACGCTTTCATGAAATAGCTTTTTGCATCTTCCACATCCATGTTGTTGGCTGCTGCCACACCTCGGTTGTGATAGACATTTCCAAGAAATACCTTGTCTGTGATGTCCTGCTGGTTGTCCAGAATCTCATCGTAAATCGATGCCGCCTTGATGTATCTGCGGTAGCCAAGATAGCTGTCTGCCTTTAATTTCTTACGCTGACTTGATGTCAGCCGACGATATTTCTGCCATGCTTCCACATAAGTTGCAATCTCGTCCGGTGTATAGTAATCCCCGGCATTTAAAATTTCAACCAGCAGATCCTGTGCAAATGTCGCCTTGTTCGAAAGTGCTACCAGCTTCGCTGCAAGCTCCGGCATATCCAGCTCATCCCGAATCCAGTCAAACAGCTTCTCAGACAGAGAAGACTTCGAGATCAGCACGGTATTATTGTAGATATAAAAGCACAGCTCCTCGTAGGTGTTGATCTCCACCTTCGTATTCAGAAAGATGAACGGATGCGATGCTTCTTTTCTTGTACATAAGATAATTTTTGACATTAAACATCAAACTCCTTACGATAAATCTTGTTCGTGGTCGGGAATAATTTTCCAAATCCAACATCCTTAATGATAAATGCGCCATGATGTGGATTCTCAAATTCCACCTCCACGGAGAACTTAGACGTCTTGTTCGGACGTTTCGGGATTCCGTGCAGCTTCACGACTTCCCGCTCTTCTTCTCCGGTCTTCCGGTTCCGGTATACCAAAGTCAGGGACTCTGTATCATCCAATATAATACTGATCTTTCCGTGGATGTTGTACCACTGTCTGCCGCCCAAGGCGATCGGAATAAACCGATCCTCCTCGTCCTCCGAAGAGATTCCGACATCAAAGATCACATTCTCCTTTGTCTCTACAAAATACTTCTTATAAAATTCGCCATATTCACCGCCGACTGCCTTGTAGCAGGCACCCTTGGTATAGATATTCTGTCCGGCAAATACACGTCTGCCCTGCGTCAGAAGCTCGCGTGATTTGTTCAGCCATTTCTCGGAGAATCCGAGTCCGGTCAGATAAATGGCCGAAATGTATGTTTTCTTTGTCTCATTTGCCACAATCTTTGCAAATGTAATATCCATCAGGATATTGTCACCGCCGAAGGCTGCCAGATTGAAATTCTCAGAATAGTCCTCATGTGTGACACTGATCGTGTTCAGTTCGTGTCCATGCGAGATATCAATTCTGTAATAATGCAGGCCATCCGTATTGTAATCAAACAATCCCACACTGTTTGTGCGCAGGCTTTCATCCTGATTAAAAATGTAATACAGACCACTGTCAAGATGGCTCGTGATCTCCACCTGCTCCTTCTCGACACCAAGCTCCTTGTAAAACGTTGAAAGTACACGGAACAGATCCTTGTTATATTCTGGAATCGTAATGACAAGCTTCTTTACCGTCGCGCCCTCATAACGATACAGGAAAGAATCGACATGCATTTTAAGCATCATTAAAAACAGCTTGCGATAACTGTAACGCGTATTATGCACCTCAACAGTCTCCTCACTGCGCGCATTCTGAAACAGCTCATCCAACACGATACCCTGCTCCTTGAAACGTGCCTCGGAAGCTTCGGAGCCAACATACCACTCTCCGGTCTCTAAGCCGAAGAAAAGGATGTTTGGCATCATATATGTTTCTTTGTTATTTAATTGGTTGACTGTCTCCGGCTCGCGCGAGATGTCGTTATAAAAACTAATCTGCGTGGAATCCGAACACAGATCCATGCCTATATAATACGCCTCTGACATGTCTTTTTCCTTTCGTACTTATATCTATTTCTATGCATTGCAATCCACAGGTTTCCCCGCGATATTACAATATACTCAAATTCTCTTCAAACAGATGTACCGTATTCAGGTAAACATCCAATGTCTCTAACAGCTCATTATCTTCCCGCATTTCCTGATTGACAAGCATGCTGTTGATAATCTCAAAGCGGTTCCGGTCTTTGCGGTTAAACGCTTTGGACTTCAGCGATTCACTCTCTACCACATAAGAAGTACCCTGCTTATCATCCGAGATTTCATAGACAAGGCGCTCGCCGTGGAACACGACATATTCCTTCACATACATGCCCGGAATCATCTCATCCAGAAGCTCTGTCTTGTAGATCAGATTCTGTCTGGAACCAGTATCAAATGCGTACTTCACTGTTACCTGTTTGCCCGGCTCGCTCTTGTAGATCAGATAGGTCTTGAGCATGACATCCTGTGGCAGCTTGATAAAGGACTGGAAGCTCTTGTAGAACGGAAGCAGCTTGCCTGCATCCATAAACTTGCCAACCGCATCCTTGATCCACGTCTTCTGCTCGCCCGTATAACGATCCAGCTTCGAGAAGTGATGCAGCATGGACATACGGGAAATCTCATCCTCGATATTGCCCTTCTGAATCTCCTGATACAGACAGTCAAAGACACCACTTGGAATCTGTGCATCTTTGATTAGATAGTTATAGCATGCAAACCGCAGGAACGCCTTTACGACCAGTCCACGGTTTCTGCCTGCATAATACGCGGTAAAGATATCGTAGATGTACTCGACATTTCCCATCGCGAACATCATCTGTGCCAATGTATTTTCTGCCAGCAGGGAAATATCTCTGACACGGTTACGCACCGTCTTAAAAATACCTGCCAATTCTTCCAAGTCACCCTTATAATGGTTGATGATATATACCAAAATCCGCTCATTGACCTTACCGGATTTGTACAGATGGATACAGATGGAAAGCAGATCCTCATTTAAGAAGCCATTGCTGTCCTCCACACCATAATCCGCCAGACGATACAGCTCTTCACTGTCGATCTCATCGAAGCCATACAGCTTCACCGCCTGAAATGCCTTGTCGAACATGTTCATATCGACCATGTAAGCGATCATCACACGTGCATTTGCGTGATTTAAGTATTCGATATCCAATTTTTCGAGATACTTTGTAAGCACCTCGTTATCCAGATTCTCATGGTAATATTCAATAATATTCAGATATGCCTGCTGCTTGTAATCATAGGAGATCTCATCACAGTTAACAATATCTCGTGCAGCATTGACCTCGATTGCCTTCTTGAATGTGAAATCACCAAGCTGCTCATAGTTATGCAGCAGCACCCGGTAATCCCGCGGACTGTATTTACAGCAGATATCCATATATGCATTTTCATCTACAATACGTTCCAGTCGATACGGAATAGATCCCGCATACCGGTTCCCCGCGCTATCCTCGAAGATAATGGAAGCCGTGTTCGACAGAATCTCCACATATGCTTCGCCGTTTACGATCGGTACGCGCTGTACTTCCTCTAACTCCTGATGCGTCACGATCACGGCACGCACGCCCTTGTTAAAGCAGACAAGCTTCCGACGGAAGATAATGTTGATCAGCTTGCTCGCATAAAGCGGACTGACCGTCTCTGGCTCCAAGAACTCATCATAAAGCACAGTCAGATCATCGCTGACCTTGCCGCTGATAATCATATTCTCCATGAAATCCTGCATCGTTGTCGCATATTCATGGTACACCTTCATGTGCTGGGACTTGTTGTAAATTACGTTCGCATACAAGTACGCAAGCTCTTTTTCGGAAAGTGTATTCTTATAATTCAGATACATCAATACCGACTGCGGTATCAGATCATATCTGGAGAAATTCATACTCTTGACAAAGCACTCATTCAGCCCGATAAATTTCAGGTTGCGTTCCACTGCATCCCGGTAGAACCGATGGTACTTGTTATCCAGTTTTCCTGCGCTGATCAGCATCGAGCAGATACTTGACAGCACCTCGTCACTCTTTTTCTTGGAGTAAATGCTATCCATGATCTCGAAAATCTTCGCATCAAACTGACGGAATGATGCCGCAAGCTGGATAAACGCCTCGATCACTTCGTCCGACAGATACTGGTGGCGCAATCCCCATCGGATCGTTGTAACCTCAAGATCTGTAATATGCTTCAGCAGCAACGGGTTGTTGTTTAAGACTTCGCAAAGCTCCATGTACATAAGCGGGCTGTTGTATCCCTGCTCATACAGGTTTTTAACTTCCCGGTACAAAGCGGTCTGATCGTTATTATAGGTATCATCCACAAACAGCAGCAACCAGAAATAGAAGATCTTGTCATCCTCTGTGTGGTAGCTTCTGCGAATCAGTTCCTTTGCCTGTTCGGTCGCACGGCGGTCCTTGCCAACCATCGCCTTCAGATATGCATAATAACAACTCTGCTTGTTGTTCATTCCAGAGTTATCGACATCCGCCTCGATACGCAGGAATTCTTGTTCTACCTTCTCTGTCTCTCCCTGCATAATGTTCATATGCATTGTTCCCAGACGGTACAGATCTTCCTCTGGTACATAGCGTGCCAGATTGTTAAATGCAAATAAGGTCGTGCTAATGTATTCCCGAAGCTGGATTCTGCCCATGCGGTAATCCATATATGTCGTAATCAAGCGCACCTGATTCGACTTAATCAGATGTGTTTTGCTGCCCGGTTTGGACACTTTTATCTCTTTTTCTGTCGGCTTGGACAGGTTAATCTCAATCTCGATTGTCTGGTAGACATTCTCGATAATGATTCTGCCGGATGTCACGCCGTCCGGAATATTCTCCGGTGAAATCAGTACATCCAAAGCATACAGATTGCCATAAAAATCGGCACTTGTAATCACCTTTCTCGCTGGAATAATGAAATCCTCGGTGGAGCGTACCGTTGAACTGCTGTAGCCCCATGTGTTTTTGCTGATGTTAATCGAAATCTTGGAAAGCTCCTCCGGGAACTCCAGATTGATCTTCGCCTTGGATACTGACAATGTCAGCGCACGTTTCTTGTGTACATAGACGAGGAACTCCTCCAAAGCCTGATTGACCGACTGGCTTTCCATCAGACTGTTGTAGATCTGCTTGATCACCGGATCGCGGTTGATAAATGTACGCTTAAAATCATCGCGCACAAATACACGCGCCGCCTCTGCCCAGTTGCTCTCAGCGAGTGTCGCAAATTTGAAAAGATCATCGATCTTCTGATCTCCGTATTTTACATATGGTGTCGTGATGTCAATATCATACAGAATCTTAAATTCTCCGCCGTCCGTAATGACACTGATATGTCCTTTGTAATTTTTACCTGCTTCCAAACAGGTTGCATCGAATGTGAATCCGACATCAAAATTCTTCGCAATAAATGTATGCTGGTTGAACCGCAGCATATAGCGGCTATCATACACCATCGCTTTGATGACGTGGTCATTCGTGCTGTTCACCGTGAAGACACCTTCGTACAAAGTTCCCGATTCTATATTCAGTTTTAAAAACTTTTCTGATATCGCTACCTCAGGCCGGTCTACCTGAAATTCGCCCTTTGCGTAATGTTCTACTATCGCCTTCATGGTATCTCCTTTATTTCTCGGCTTCGTAATGAAAACCTACTTGTCATTCGTCTATTTAATAGGTATAATTATCGATATGAGGGTATAGTTCACCCACTATCCCCTTTTAACACATATCACATTATAACAAACCCCCTTTCTTTTTTCAAGACAGGGATATAAATGGTTTGTTTTCTAATTATTAGGAGGAAACTATGAGCAACGGACCACTTCGCATCGAACAGTATGAGACTGTGCGATATGACATAAATTGCAATCCACTCGGTGTCCCGGACAGCGTGACACGCGCGATCATGGAAAATATCAGCGCGGTCGGTCGCTATCCTGACACATACTACGACCCTTTACGGAACGCCATCGCTTCTTATGCCTGCTGTGCGCCAGAGCATTTGGTGCTTGGCAGCGGCAGCTCTGATCTGCTGCGTCTCTTTGTTGCACTTCTTGCACCAAAGAAGGCTTTACTGCCGATCCCATCAGCCACGGATTATGAACATGTATTATCCGTGTATGGTTGCGAAACAGACTTCTATGAGCTGGACATCAATCAGGATTACCATCTGGATATGGATGATTTTATTGCACACTTATCGGATACATACGATATTGTGATCCTCGGAAATCCAAACAATCCAACCTCCCAGCTTATATCAAAAGCAGATATCGAGAAACTTGCAGCCGCATGCAAGGAGCTTGGCATCGCACTTTTACTCGACGAAATGTACATTGAATTTACAGAGAACTATGAGCGTAACACTGCGATCTCTCTGGTAAATACCTATGATAACCTGATTATTTTGCGCAGCGTATCCAAATTCTTCTCTGTACCAGGACTGCGACTTGCTTATGCGATCATGAACAACGAAACAAACATGACGATCATCAATATGACCGCCACACCAAACAGCATTTCCTGTCTGACCGCAGCTGCCTGTACTGCTATGCTGGAGGATACCGCCTACATCCACGAATCGCACTCCCGCATCTTTACCGAGCGCAACCTGATCTATGCAGCAATGAATACAAACAAGAATCTGCGGTTGTTCAAACCGAGTGCAAACTTCGCGCTGATGCAGATTCTAAAAGAGGATGTCACTGCAAAATCCCTGCTGGCACATTGCAATCTGAAGGGCATTGTCCTTCGGAACTGCGAGAATTTTCACGGCCTGGATTCGCATTTTGTACGATTCTCAATCATGAATCCGATGCAGAACGACCTGATGGTAAATACAATTCTGGAACTGTTACGATAACACTTTTGAGTTTTCGCAAAACAAAATCACAGAAGCCAAAAGAGCAGCTGGAACACATATCTGTTTCCAACTGCTCTTTTTGATTGTTATCGTATTGCTGTTATTTGCCCAGCTCTTTCTCACTCATTGCAAGTGCAGATGCGATTACTGCATCCATATCATAATACTTGTACTCGCCAAGACGTCCGCCGAAGATCACATGCTCCTCCTGCTCGCCAAGCTCCTTGTACTGCTGATACAGCGCGCCATTTTTCTCATCATTTACCGGATAATATGGCTCATCGCCCACCTTCCACTCAGAAGAGTATTCGCGTGAAACAACGGTCTTTGGCAGATCATTGCCTGCATCATCCTTGCCAAACTCGAACCATTTATGCTCGATGATACGTGTCCAAGGTGTCTCAGCATCTGTGTAGTTCACTGCCGCATTTCCCTGGAAGTTTGGCCTGTCTAAAAGTTCTGTCTCAAACCGCACGGAACGATATTCAAGCGCGCCAAGCTTATAATCAAAATAAGCATCAATGGCACCTGTATAGACAACCTTCTCTGCCATCGCATCATACTCTGCTTTGTTTGCAAAATAATCGGTAGAAACCTTTACTTCAATACCAGCCAGAAGGTTCTCCACCATCTTCGTGTAGCCGCCCATCGGAATACCCTGATACAGCGCATTGAAATAATTGTTGTCAAATGTCAGACGGACTGGCAGACGCTTGATGATAAACGCAGGAAGCTCTGTACATGGGCGTCCCCACTGTTTTTCCGTATAGCCTTTTACCAGCTTCTCATAGATATCTGTTCCAACCAGACTGATTGCCTGCTCTTCCAGATTCTTAGGCTCCGTGATACCAGCTGCCTTTTTCTGCTCTTCGATCTTTTCCGCTGCCTCTTCTGGCGTTACCACACCCCACATTTTATTAAATGTGTACATGTTAAACGGCAGGCTGTAAAGCTCGCCTTTGTAATTTGCAACCGGTGAATTCGTGAACCGGTTGAACTCTGCAAACTTCGTAATATAATCCCATACCTCTTTGTTGTTCGTGTGGAAGATATGCGCACCATATTTGTGTACATGGATACCCTCTACATCCTCTGTGTACACATTTCCGGCAATATGCGGACGCTTGTCAATCACAAGCACCTTTTTCCCTTTTTCCTTTGCCTGCTGTGCAAACACCGCACCGTAAAGTCCGGCACCTACCACTAAATAATCATACTTTTTCATGTTTACCCTCCTCTTAGCCTTTAATCTCTTCGAAATATATCTCTTGTATATACCTTTTCCTGCACATCGTCCAGCTCTGCGCTGTAACGGTTTGCAAGAATTGCATCACTCTGTTTCTTAAACTCTACCAGATCATTTACGATCTTAGAGCCAAAAAATGTCGTTCCATCCGGTAGTGTCGGCTCATATACGATTACACTTGCCCCCTTCGCCTTCACACGTTTCATCACGCCTTGAATCGAACTCTGACGGAAATTATCCGAATTTGATTTCATCGTGAGTCGATAGACACCAATCGTAACTTTTTTCTCACTTTCAGCATTCCATTCATTGTTCGCGCCATAGCTGTAATAACCGGCTTTTTCAAGCACACGACCCGCAATAAAATCTTTCCGCGTCCGGTTACTCTCCACAATCGCCGTCATCATATTCTGTGGCACACTGTCATAATTCGCAAGCAGCTGCTTCGTATCCTTTGGCAGGCAGTACCCACCATAACCGAAGCTCGGATTGTTGTACTGTGTTCCGATTCTCGGATCCAGGCACACACCATCAATAATTGCCTGGGTATCCAGCCCTTTCATCTCTGCATAAGTATCTAACTCATTGAAATAGGATACACGTAGGGCGAGATAGGTGTTTGCAAAAAGCTTGACCGCTTCTGCTTCCGTAAATCCCATAAACAGCGTATCAATATTTTCCTTTTCTGCGCCCTCCTGCAACAACCGTGCAAAAGTATGCGCCGCCGCATCTACTTCTGCATCCGACTTATCTGTACCAATAATAATACGGCTTGGATACAAATTGTCATACAGCGCCTTGGACTCCCGCAGAAATTCCGGAGAAAACAGAATCCGGCTTGTCTGATATTTCTTTCTTACTGACTCCGTATAACCAACCGGGATCGTCGATTTGATTACCATAAATGCTTCCGGATTCACCTTCAGCACAAGTTCAATCACGGCTTCCACCGCTGTGGTATCGAAGAAGTTCTTCTGACTGTCGTAGTTTGTCGGCGCAGCAATGATGACAAAATCCGCATCGCGGTATGCTGTCCCTCCATCTAAGGTTGCTGTCAGATGCAACTCCTTCTCTGCCAGATACTTCTCAATATAATCGTCCTGAATCGGAGAAATCTTATGATTGATCTTCTCCACCTTCTCAGGCACGATATCCACCGCTGTCACCGTATGCTTCTGAGACAACAGGGTTGCAAGTGACAATCCGACGTAGCCGGTTCCTGCAACCGCAATCTTTATATCTTCAAATGTTCTCATATTCGAAATCCTCCTGTAACACGTCTTTTCGAATAACTATTTACTCACTCCGCAATGCTTCCACTGGATCCTTCTTTGATGCTACACGCGACGGAATCAGTCCACCGATCATCGTCAGCACAACGCTGATGACAACCAAGAGCGCACCACCTGTAACCGGAAGCTTCGCAACGCCGGTTAGTCCTGCAAAATGGTGAATGACTGCATTGATTGGGATGTTCAGGAGCACGGTAACTCCAATACCGATCAAACCTGCCACGAAACCAATGATAATCGTCTCCGCGTTAAATACACGCGAGATATCCTTCTTCGATGCACCGATGCTTCGCAACACACCAATCTCCTTCGTCCGCTCCAATACGGAAATATATGTGATGATACCAATCATGATCGAGCTTACCACGAGCGAGATTGCCACGAACGCCATCAGCACATACGAAATCGCATTGATAATCGTACTGATGGAAGACATCATCGTTCCTACCATATCTGTGTAAGAGATTTCCTTCTCCTCTTCGCCGTTTGCTTTCACCATATCGTTATATTCTTCGATCACGTCGATGATCTTTTCCTTCGACTCAAAATCGATCGGATAGATGCGGATGACCTTCGGATCATTCTCATAAGCGATACCAAGTGTGACAAGGTTGTCATCATAGGTCGCATTCTCAGCAGATTTCAGATCGGACAGCGACATGCTGTTTGACACACTTTGCGTCTGTTCCGTCATCGTCTGCATGAACTGTTTCAACTGATCTGCCGGAAGGCTCGCCATATATTCATACAGCTGATCCTCTGTCATGTCTGCGATTCCCATCTCGCTCATTGCATCCTGCGCCTGCTGCTCAGCTTCCTTCTGTGCCTCCTCGTTCAGATCTGCACCAAATTCATAGCCGGTAAATACATTCTTATCTGGATCATCCAGCTGCGCCTTGCCAACTTCGCTGTCTCTCGACAGATCCATCAACTTCTCCACCAGTGCATGCGTATAACCAATCGTCGTTGTGATCGAATGTACCGTTGCATCCTCATTCGGACGGACGATACCAACCACCTTGATATCCAGACCATTTTTGATCTTATCTTTCAGGTAATCAGCATCATCGCTCTTATCCACATAACATTTCTCTGAATCATCGTATTCGTAAAAATCGGAAGATGGAATTACCTTATAGGTGAGGCTCAGCAGGTCATCATAGGTGTACGAGGTGTTTGGATACGTCTTCGTCTCACCCTTCAATGCCGCACGCATCATCTCCTGCATCTCGCTGACATCCCGGATGCCAAGCGAATACAACTCATAATCGCTGATCTCGTTATCCTTCGTCACGACCATCACGACTTCATCGTAATTCTCCGGCCAGCGTCCGGCTACAACATCATACTGGTTCTCGAGCAGCTCCTGATTGCTGATCATCTCGGACCAGACATTCGTCGTACTCTGCGTCCCTGTCATACCCAGGTTATCCATCTCTGACATCGAACCAAATCCGATACTGTCAAAGACGGTACTTGGATTGACCTGATAGACTTCTTTCTCTACATCACTTTTGTAAGCGTTAATCGTAATGCCATAGGTGTACATGATATCGCTGGTGTAGTCCTTCATCTTCTGACCGTCACCTTCCTCGATATAATCCTTGAAGGATACCATGTTGTTAACCTTGACTTCACCAAGCATATTCTTCATATAATTACCGACAAAGTTGTTTGAATACACCTTGTCCATATCATGCTCTTCTTCACTCTTCATCTCGGTGCCGAGCATAATTCCCATCATTGCGGACATGTCAATGGACTCATCCGTGATCTCCAGCGGGTAGGTAGAAAGAGTATCTTCCTCCACGCTCTTGATATAATTCCGGAACCCATCGGACAACGATAAGATCAGCGCGATTCCGATAATACCGATACTGCCTGCAAATGCGGTAAGCAGGGTTCGTCCCTTCTTTGTAAGCAGGTTGTTGAAGGACAGATTCAACGCTGTAAAATACGACATCCGCTTATGCTTTAAGTCCTTCTTGCTTAATTCCTCATACGTTTCCTTCACTGCTTCCTCATCGGAATACGGCATGCTATCATCTGTAATCTCACCATCCAACAGCTTAACAATTCGTGTACTGTACTGCTCTGCAAGCTCCGGGTTATGGGTAACCATAATAACGAGACGGTCTTTTGCAATCTCCTTCAGAAGATCCATGATCTGCACGCTTGTCTCTGTATCAAGTGCACCGGTCGGTTCATCCGCAAGCAGAATCTCCGGATCATTGATCAGTGCACGCGCGATTGCCACACGCTGCATCTGTCCACCGGACATCTGATTTGGCTTTTTATGGATCTGGCTACCGAGTCCAACCTTCTCGAGCACTTCCTTCGCCCGGCGTCTGCGCTCGCTCTTCGAGACACCCGACAAGGTCAATGCCAGCTCGACATTCTGCAGCACCGTCTGGTGCATGATCAGATTATAGCTCTGGAATACAAAACCAACGCTATGGTTCCGATAGGTATCCCAGTCCTTATCCTTGTATTTCTTTGTTGTTTTTCCCTTGATTATCAAATCGCCATCGGTGTACTGATCGAGCCCTCCCACGATATTCAAGAGTGTTGTCTTTCCACAACCGGAATGTCCAAGAATCGAAACAAATTCATTTGCCCGAAAATTAATACTGACTCCCTTTAATGCCTGTACCTTTGAATCGCCCTCTCCATAGTCCTTTACTATGTTCTTCAGTTGCAGCATGTCATCTTCCCTTCATTTTCTTTCACTATAACAAAAGCGATTTCTTCACCCTTCGGGTTCCCGAAATCGCTTTCATACTCTTACATCATGTATTCAATCATCTTGTTGACTGCTTCGCCAAATTCCTCTGACTTCTTCTGTGCATCATCGAAATCCCTACCGATAACGCCATAGTAGAATTTGATCTTTGGCTCTGTACCGGATGGACGGACGCAAAGCCAAGCGCCACCTTCGAGCTCGTAATATACAACGTTTGACTTCGGAAGTCCGGTTGGAACAACCGCCTTATTCTTCATGTTTGTCGCTGTATCGTTGTCGTAATTACGTGCCCAGAGCACTTCTAAGCCTGCAATCTCCTTTGGTGTATGAGACTTTAACTGATCCATGATACTCTTGATCTTCTCCAGACCTTCGATACCCTTTAATGTCAGTGTATGGATCGCATCTACATGATAACCATACTTCTCATAAATATCGATCATGGCATCCCACAAAGTCTTGCCCTGTGAACGGTAATATGCAGCTGCCTCACAGAGTGCCATCGTTGCTACGATCGCATCCTTATCTCTGGCATGTGTACCGATCAGACATCCGTAGCTCTCCTCAAATCCGAAGAGATATGTGCCATTATGTTTTGTCTCAAACTCCAACATCTTCTGTCCAATGAACTTGAATCCTGTCAGAACCTCTACGAGCTTCACGCCGTAGCTCTTCGCCATCTCATTTACAAGGTTTGTTGTAACGATAGACTTGATCAGTGCGCCATCCTTCGGCAGTCCCTTTGTCGCCTTGATCTGGCTGAGCTCATATTCCGCAAGCAGACTTCCCGACATATTTCCGGTCAGGCAGTGATACTCGCCATCCTTATCCTTTACATACACACCGAGACGGTCTGCATCTGGATCCGTTGCGAGAACGAGATCTGCGTCATGCTGCTTTGCAAGTGCAAGTGCAAGCTCGAATGCTTCTGCTGCCTCCGGGTTTGGATAGCTTACAGTTGGAAAATCGCCATCTGGCAATTCCTGCTCTGGAACAACATATACATTCTCAAAGCCAAGTTCACGCAGAATTCTTCTGGCTGGGATATTTCCCGTTCCATGCAATGGTGTATATACAATCTTTAATTCTTTTCCGTATTTGTCGATGCACTCCTGATGCAGTACAAGCTTCTTCAGCTCTGCCATATATGCATCATCGATTTCCTTGCCGATGACTTCATACAAACCTTCATGGATTGCTTCCTGCTTTGGCATTGTAATGGCATCCTGTACAGAGATTGCCTTTACCTCACGCATGATACCCGCATCATGTGGAGGTGTAATCTGTGCACCATCCTCCCAATATACCTTGTATCCGTTGTACTCTGGTGGGTTGTGGCTGGCTGTTACGTTAATACCTGCCACACAACCAAGGTAACGGACTGCAAAAGAAAGCTCTGGTGTTGGACGAAGAGACTCAAACACATATGCCTTGATACCGTTTGCTGCCAGACACAAGGCTGCTACATCTGCAAACTCTGGTGAACAGTGTCTGGAATCATATGCAATCGCAACACCCTTCGCCTGCTTCTTACGCTGTTTGATATAATTTGCAAGTCCCTGTGTTGCCTTTGCAACAATATAATTATTCATACGGTTTGTTCCGGCACCAATGATGCCTCGCAATCCAGCTGTTCCGAATTCGAGATCCATGTAGAAACGCTCTTTGATCTCTCTCTCGTCATCCTTAATTGCTGCCAGCTCCTGTCTTGTCGCCTCATCGAAAAACGGGTTTGTCAGCCATTCTTCATAAACCTTTTTGTAATCCATGTCCATGATGTTCCTCCTACTATTTAGTCCAGCACGGATATCAGATCCGCGTAGCTATATTCATCGTCTTTGCCGTTATCTTCGGCTTGTATTGTATAACTTTTTATCAAATAACCGGCTTTGTATAGCGTGATCGTATGTGTTCCCGCTGTCTTCCTGATCGACACCGGTGCGATTCCGACATAATCGCCGTCGAAATATACGCCCACACCTTCCGGTTTTTTAATCGTAATTTTATTACCCTGCTCCGCGGACTCCGTCGTCTGCCCACTCTGCGTCGTCGCAGTGGTCGTCTGTGATCCCTGTGTCGTTGCAGTCGTCTGCGTCGTAATCTGCCCGGATGCAGTTGTCTGTCCCTCCTGCGTCGTTGCCTCAGTCGTATCTTCCGTTGTCTCTTCGGTCGTTTCCTGCTGCAAGGTTACGCGCAAGGTTTTCATCGTCTCTGTGATTTTAAAGCTTCCACGGAAGCTGTCATAGCCATCCGCTGTAATGCTTAATTCATGATCGCCGTACAATCCGGTATACGTCCGGTTCGCGATCACCTCGCCATCAACCTTGATGACTTCATTCGCATCCTCCGGCGTCACAGCAAACGTTACCGTTCCGGATGGAATTGCAATATCTGAGATATCTACATTTAACTCGCGATCCTTTGTCACACGGATACTCTTCTCTCCGGAATATCCATTTTTACTGATACGAAGTGTATAATCGCCTTCCCCGACTGCTACCAGCATATCTGCAGTAACTGGAACAATCACATCTTTTCCAATCTCTACAAATCCGCCAACATATGTCCCCTGATTTAACAGCCGGACATACCCGTGCCCCTTCGTAATGATCACGGACACCAGATTGCCATTCCACAAGGACAGCGTCACCTCATCCTCTGTGTTTACATCCACGAGAGAAAGCGCCTGATCCCCATCAAATACCTGTGCATAATCCGATACCGGGAAACGATTTCCATTATAGACAGCGGTATGGTCATCCTGCCGGTACAGGAACTTCTTAATCTGTGTATATGTCTTCACCTTCGCATTCTTCGCGATACTGACCAGCTTCTCTGTATCCATATAATACACGATATCCACGACATTTCCACAGGCAACATTGTCAATGCCGATATCCGCGCCCGTCGTATCTGTCACGCGCACACCGCCATGATACTGCAATGTTATATCTGTACCATCCAGCACCGATACAAAATGCATCTGATTATTTTCCATGTCCATGCTCGTTATGATTGCCGTCATGGAAGCCTCTTCATGATCTGCCGTGACTTCCTCCGTGTTCTCATAGACCTTGACATCATTCTTCTTTTTTTGCCCACAGCCCACGAACACGAACGCAAGCATCAACACAACGATTCCATATTGTATCTTCCGCTTATCCATAAAACCACCTTAACCTCTGTATTATACAAGATTATTTTGCAAATGTGAAGATTATATATTCATTTTTTCGAGATATTATAGGAAGATAATTTTTCAAGCAACGTCTGCTTCTTCTCCTCCTCTTCCATGATCCGGTTCAACTTCTCGACCATTTTCGGAGAAATGCGTGTCTTCGAACCATTCATATATTGATTTGAGAGCTTATAGAATTTTTCAGGATACCGGTAGAGTCCACAAATATACGCAACGTCCATCTGTTGCAATGGGATTCCCTGCTGGTACCGTTCTAAGATCGCAGTGAGCAGTGCAAACGCATATCCATTTTTTTCCACGGTTTTCCGAATGAAATAATACAGATCCTGCAACTGGTTCCCGATATGATATTTTTCAAAATTAATCGTTGCGATATAGCGCGCATCGGCTGTCCCACATACAAGGACACTATGATGATTGTAAGTGCCATGACAATATCCCATATGTTCAGATTCGCCCGCCGTCCCCGCCTCTGCCTGTTCACAGTTCAGCCCCTGCTCATAAAAGTACGGAAATGCCTGCATAAACAAAGATTCAAATTCCCGTTTCGGACTCTGTTTCGCAATATAATTATGTACTCTCTTCATTTCCCGGTTCCGACGCTTGACATCATTCTTCTCCCGGATCTGCATATCGCGATCAACTTCCTGCCAGACCGTACGTCCAGCCCGATGCAGGGCAACCAGATTATCAACCGCAAGCATGATTTCATTTTTGTTGCTGACACCCATCTCACGACCGTCAAAAAACATCCGCATCACAAACGGATTCCCATAACGATCGTATGTAATCAGTTCATCCTCCACATTTTTCACAAGCCGGTCAATATGTGGAAAGCCTGCCAGATACATATGCTCCTTAAAATCATACTCTGCCTGCAGCCGTTTTTCTCCGGCTGTCGTTGCCCGGATCTGGCGCACCCCCTTGTCCGTCTGCAGCAGCATCGCTCCCCGTCCCCGTCCTATGTGATCCAATCTCACATCGTACATCTCGAATACTTCCGACATTTTTTCAGCCACAAAAAATCCCCTCCCAACATCAGTCTTGTTAATTGTATGCCAGGAAGGGCGGATTCATTCCGATTGATCGTCCGCATCTATAGATACGATTCCTTTACAATCGCCAATAATTGTTCTCTTGTATTCAATTCCGGTTCTTCAAGTACCCGGTCCAGCAGTGCTTTCAAAATGCGTCCCATATCCGGCCCCGGTTTTACACCGATCGCGATGAGATCTTTTCCACTGATTTCAAGTTCCGACAGTTTCAAACATTGCTTCTGTTCTATGATCTCTGCATACATCGCTTCCATATGTGCGATCACCTGTCTGCGCTGTTCGAGATGATACGCACTCTGACCTGCCATATCGCCCTTTCGGATCTCCAGAAAATCTGCGAAATGCTCCGCGCCAAGCTGTGCCACAAACCGACGGAAGCTCTTCATCCCCGGTCCGTCCCCGGAGAGTCCATAATCGTGATTTCTCACCAGTCTGCAAACCTGATCGATCGTATCGTTATCAAGCTTTAACCGACGCAGAATCGTGCGCGCCATCTTCGCAGAGAGTTCCTGATGTCCATAGAAATGATCGACTCCTGTTTCGTCTGTCGTCTTACATTCTGGTTTTCCAACATCATGGAGCAACGCCGCATAACGCAGTACAGGTGTTGCTGATACTGCCCGCATCACCTGCAGCGTATGACGACCGACATCATACAGATGATACGGGTTATTCTGTGGCGTCTGCATCATCCGGTCGAACTCCGGCAGAAATATATTGGTGAGTCCCAGCTCGTACGCTTCCTCCAGCCGTTCCGGATGCTTCGAAACGATCATCTTCGTAAGCTCAGTACAGATCCGTTCTGCACTGATATCCTTCAGGAACTTTGCCTGATCGCGCATCGCTTCCCGCGTCTGATTCTCAATTACAAAATCAAGCTGTGCCGCAAACCGGACTGCACGCAGGATACGAAGTGCATCCTCGTCAAACCGTTCTGATGCCTCACCCACGCAGCGGATGATTCCTTTCTCCAGGTCCTCCTGTCCACCGAAAATGTCGATCACACCCTGCTCCGGGTTATATGCCATTGCATTGATCGTAAAATCCCGTCGTTTCAGATCCTCTTCCAGGCTCGCTGTGAAGCACACGGATTCCGGACGACGGTGGTCGGTATAAACACCATCCACCCGGTATGTCGTCACCTCAAATGCATAATCGGTATGACTGGCAAGCGATCCACTTCCATCGTCCAAAATCTCGCGATTCACTAAGACCGTCACCGTTCCATGCTGGATTCCCGTATCGATCGTGCGGTGGAAAATTGCCTTGACCTCCTCCGGTTTCGCCGAGGTCGTGATATCCCAGTCATTCGGCTGCTTGCCGAGCAGGCTGTCCCGCACGCAACCGCCAACAATATATGCCTCATACCCATGCTTATTTAATTGTTGTAAAATATATGCCGCCCCTGTCGGAATTTCTATTTTCATGTATTTCACCCAAATAAACAACTACCCCGCTGATGTCAGCAGGGTAAATGTTCTGATTTTTATTTTTAGTATGCCTTTCCAAAATAAACCATGTGTTTCGCAGGCTTGCCACAATGTACACATACATCACCAAGCTTTTCCTGTGCAAACGGGATACATCTCGTTGTTGCACCTGTCTCGTCCTTGATGGCTGTCTCGCAGGCTTCCTCGCCACACCACATAGCCTTGATGAATCCCTGCTTCTTCTCCAGAATATCTGTGAACTCATCCCAGTTTGTAGCGACATGTGTATTCGCATCACGATGTGCCTTTGCCTTTGCATACATATCATCATGCATCTGTGCAAGCAATGCCTCACAAGTCTCTGCCAGCTTGTCAAATGGCACGATTGTCTTTTCTCTTGTATCACGGCGGACAACAACTGCCTGTCCCGCCTCGATATCCTTCGGTCCAACCTCAACACGAAGTGGAATACCCTTTACTTCCTGCTCTGCGAACTTGAATCCCGGACTCTTATCGGAATCATCAACCTTCACACGGAAGTTGGATGCGAGCACACTGCGGAGCTCTTCTGCCTTCTCGAGTACGCCCTCTTTTTTCTGCATGATCGGAACGATCATGATCTGTGTTGGAGCAACCTTCGGAGGAAGTACTAGTCCGCTGTCATCACCATGCACCATGATGATAGCGCCGATCATTCTCGTTGTCATACCCCAGGATGTCTGATGTACATACTGAAGCTTATTATCCTTATCTGTATACTGAACGCCAAATGCTCTTGCAAATCCATCCCCAAAGTTGTGGCTCGTTCCGGACTGCAGTGCCTTACCATCGTGCATCAGCGACTCGATCGTATAAGTTGCCTCAGCACCTGCGAATTTCTCTTTGTCTGTCTTACGTCCCTTGATAACCGGAATTGCAAGCACGTCCTCGCAGAAATCCGCATAGACATTCAGCATCTGGATCGTTCTTGCCTCTGCCTCTTCTGCTGTTGCATGTGCGGTATGACCTTCCTGCCACAGGAACTCTCTCGAGCGAAGGAATGGTCTTGTCTCCTTCTCCCAACGCACAACGGAACACCACTGGTTATATACCTTTGGAAGATCACGGTAGCTCTCGATCTCCTTAGAATAAAAATCACAGAACAATGTCTCGGATGTTGGTCTGACGCACAGACGCTCCTGAAGTTCATTCAATCCGCCATGTGTGACCCATGCAACCTCCGGTGCGAATCCTTCGACATGATCCTTCTCCTTCTCCAGCAGACTCTCCGGAATAAACATTGGAAGGTATACATTCTCTACGCCGGTTGCCTTGAAACGCTCATCGAGATTCTTCTGGATCAGTTCCCAGATCGCGTAGCCTGCCGGTTTGAAAACCATACATCCCTTTACGCTTGTGTAATCACACAGCTCTGCTTTACGGACAACGTCCGTATACCACTGTGCAAAATCCTCATCCATCGCTGTAATATGCTCTACTAACTTCTTGTCCTTTGCCATTTCTCTTGTCCTTTCTATTTCCACTTTATTCAAATTCATCCAAATCGAGTACCGCGAACGCTTCGCCCTCGGGTTCTTTTTTAATCACAATTTCCTCTCCGGTAATCGGATGCGTAAATTCCATCCGTGAGGAGAATAAACCGATCTGTTTATATTTACGTTTTGTCTTCGCGAATTTCGGGTTATATTTCGTATCACCCCAGATACCACAGCCCCGGCTCGCAAACTGCGCCCGGATCTGATGATGTCTGCCTGTGACAAGCTCAATCAACACATAACTGAGCGTTCCATCGTCCGTATCCATGACATCGAGCACCTCATAATATAGCTCTGCGCGCTTGGCACCCTTTTCGCCTTTTTTCACGACTTTCGTTGTGTTCGTTTTTCCATCCCGCAGAAGATAGTCTACCATCTCGCCTTCAAAATCCGGAAGCTCTCCGGTTATGACCGCCTGATAATATTTCGCGATCTCACCATCCTGCTGCATGTCCGAAAGCTTTGCTGCTACCTCTGGAGTTTTTGCAAATACCATCACACCCCCGACGGGACGATCCAGCCGGTGAATCGCAGCTACATACGGCTCTTCCGCCTGCTCCGATTCCTCTTGGTCATACAGGTAATGCTTGATTTTCGTAATCATATCTTCATCGTTGCCTTTGTCGCCCTGTGACAGCACACCATACGGCTTCACGCAGGCAAGCAGATATGCATCCTCATATAAAATCTCTAACTTCATAAGTCCTGTCCATTTCCGATATAATTCCTATATCTTAGCTATATTTACACATAACTAAAAGGAATTATACAAGAGTTGCCATCTTTTTGCAACCAGCGGACACAGAAAGTTTTTGATCTTACCGGTGTTTTTTGAAGATTCCCTTTTTCGTTTTCGTTGCTGCTACCTCTGCATTTGCCTGCTGGATTTCCCGCAGCACCGTGTCCAGTCTCCGGTACCGTGCTTCCTCACGTTCCTCTTTCTCCCGCATAACTGCATCAAACTGCCGCATCACATCCGCGGTCACTTCCTCCTTAATGGATGTCGTGATAATATCCTTGTTCTCGCGCAGGGCAGTTGCGATCACACGGTTCATCACGCTTTGCAGTTGTGCCTGTTTGAAGTCAACAACCTTATCCTCATCCCCCACCATCTTCTGCATACGTTCTAACATCGAATCCTTATCCTCATCCATCCGGGTATGTACGGGGCGAAGCTCCACCGACGATGTGCGCTTGATGTTCGCTTCCGGTTTGCATGGTTTATCCTCGTTGTCTGTTTCTTCCTGTGCTGTTTTTGCGCAATCGATGGTCTGCGCATTCCCCTCATTTTTTTCTTCTGTCGAATCCAAAGCATCCTCTTCAGATTTTGCACGTTTTACACGAATGATCGCATTTCGGATATCCTTGAGCATCAGTCCCTCTTCCTTCATCGCTTTCACGCTCTCAAACAACCGGATATCGCGATCATCATAATACCGATGTCCCTGCGCATTCCGCTTAATGTCGAGTTTTAATTCATCCTCCCAATATCGAAGTACATGTGCTTCCACATGCAGTTTTTTTGCAGCTTCCTTGATTGTCATAATTCCCATCTCTCCTTTAATTGTAAACATTTTTCCCCGTTCTTACCTTAACATAAATATACTTACATGAAACCTGCTTTCGTATACTTTATGTAGCCATTTTTCCTGTCCGTTCGACAGATGTATTTCTGTGCATTTTATGTGAAATATGCATCGGATGATTGCAGATTTTGATTATTTCGAGTATGATTATTTTGTATGTCTATCCAATTAAAGCAGATACTATACTATAAGATACAGGAAAACGGAGGTTATAGATTTATATGTGGAAAAAATTTTACAAGAAGGCGACTGCGCTCGCACTTGTCTGTGCGATGTCCGTCATGCTGACCGCATGTGGTGACAGCAACAGCAGCTGGAAGGCAGCATCTTCGTCCTTAGAGAATTCTGTGGAGGACGCGATTGCCGCAGGAAATACAGAGCCGGAAGCATCTCCGATCGATGCCTCCTCCCTGGAAGATTGTGCCTATGCATTGCCTGATTCAACTGGAGAAGAAGCAAAAGCCGAGCAGGAACGGTTTCATACTTACCTGATGGATAACTTTAAGGAGAGCGTCACAAGCGATACCGTCACGCTTCACTATACCGTTGCCAATCCAGCCCACTACGATCTGGATGTTCCAACTGCAACCTTTGGCGATGCGGAAATCTCCGAGGACGCCATTGCAAGTGACAAAAAAGAAACCGAAGATGAAATCACAGAACTGCAAAGCTTTGACTACGATCTCCTGACCGGATCGCAGAAATACACCTATGATGTTATCAAGGATTATCTGGATCTGAATCTGGAATCCTATGATTACACATATCTGTACGAACCATTTGCCTACACAAGCGGCTTGCAGACAAACATGCCGATCAACATGTCGGAATACAAATTCTACAACGAAGGGGACGTTCAGGACTATCTGGCATTGCTTGGACAGTTATCCGATTATTATGGAAAATATTTGGACTTTGAACAGACAAAGATTGACAAAGGGCTTTTCATGAACGAGCATTCCGCCAGCGAGGTTGTTCGCCAGTGTGAAGAATTCATTGCAACTCCGGAAGAGAATCTTCTGATTGCAACCTTTGAAGATAAGGTTCGCGGTGTCGAGGGCTTGAGTGAAGAACAAATTCAGGACTACATTACCCAGAATCACGATACGGTTATCAATTCCGTCATCCCTTGCTACAAGAATGTAATTAACTTCTTTAATGCACACAAGGATGATGGACAAAACGATCTGGGTCTTGCCGGGTTTGAACACGGAAAAGAATATTACGCATATCTGTTAAAGGATAAGGTTGGCACTGACAAAACGCCAGAGGAAGTTATCGACTGGCTGGACAATGCCATCGATGATGTCATGTATGAATACCAGGCAACCGCGCTTGCCAACTATTCTGCTTATGAGCAGTACTTTAACGATTCCAGTGACAGCTTATATGCGGATAACGATCCGCTGGAGACGATCAACTACTTTAAGGATGCTTTTGCCGACCGCTTCCCTGCCATGCCTGACGTGCATTACACCATTGAAAATGTCCATGAATCCTTAGAAGATATCGTCAGTCCGGCATTCTATGTGACAACACCAATTGATGCCTACGACGAAAACTCCATCTACCTGAATATGGGCAGTGACGGCGCCGGTGATCTGTGGTCCACCCTTGCGCACGAAGGAATCCCCGGACATATGTATCAGTTCACCTACTACTTGAGCACGAACCCGGAACCAATCCGCGCGTTGCTTAACTTTAACGGCTACACCGAAGGCTGGGCTACCTATGTTGAGATGATGAGCTACGATATGTACAAAGATTATCCGGATGACAGTTATGCAGATTTCGAACGGATCAACTCTGAGTTGAACCTGCTTGTCAGTGCCCGTGTCGAAATCGGTGTCAACTATGAGGGCTGGGATTTGGAAGCAACACAGAAGTACCTCTCCGACAATGGTTTCAATTCTGATGGAGCCGAAAGCATCATGGATTACGTTATCGCCGAACCAGTCAACTACCAGATGTATGTCATGGGCTGGCAGTCCTTCCAGGAGCTTCGTGACTATGCAGAATCCGCCCTTGGCAACAAGTTCGACGAGCAGGCTTTCCACAAGGTTGTGCTTGATGCAGGTCCATCCCAGTTCTATCTGATTGAGAAGCTTGTCAAACAGTATGTAAAGGATAATTTATAATTTCATATATAGCAAAAGCAGCTCTTAGAGCTGCTTTTTGTTTTTACCAATACTTCTGTATTAACTGCTTTGCTTCTTCCTCTGTTTTATCACAAGATTCCACAAGGTTTTTTATTACATTCTCTTTTGTTCCATATACTTTTTTCATAAGATCCATTAGTGTTTTTTCCGCTTTATCCCGTTCTACTTCCGTCTTATTCAACTTCTCTTCTGCTCGATCCCGTTCCTCTTCTGCTTGATCCGCCCGTTCTCGTTCTCTCTTGGTATTTGCCCGCTCTTCCTGTATGTTCATTGGCTCCATATTCTCAAACCAGTTTCCCATGCTCTCGCCTCCGATCATCTTTCTCAAACAATCTGTCGCTTCAGAAACCGATACCTGCATCTTCATAAATAACGCCCACAACGAATTTACAATGATCTGCACGATATTCTCCGACGCCCATCTGCGACAATACATAAACCATAGCATACAACTTCTGAAAATGTAAAGCGTAAGTTTGGAACAGAATGTGTTACCGAAGTGTGGGGGCTTATTTCCCTTGCATATCCGTCATTTTCGACGGACTGTTTTTTCGGTGAGAAATCCGAATCAAAAACAAATTTTAATCATCAAGGAAAATATATTTGAACTGAATGAACTTATCACTGTCATTATAACTTATTACAAGTGATTGTACAATCAGTTTTTATACCATGCTCATTTTTCTAATTGCATCTGTATAGTTCCCAATTGGGCTTCCAAGCACCGGAAGCCCGCCCTGCAGGATCTCTATATATCTGCTTCCGGATCCGATTACCTTCTGAACTTTATCTGCAGATAAGATCTGAATCTCTTTTTCGTAATCATCCGGGAGAATAATCACACCATCGTATTTTTCAATGATCTTTTCGAGATCTTCGTTTTCGCGGGTATAGATAATCTTTGCCAGATTATCTGCTCCCTCGACTGACCAGCGCATCTTACGTCCCTTCATCCGGTTAGTGATTAGGCTGCAGTTCTGGTTCTCCTGCACGCCCATGTTTTTATATGTTTGTCCTTCCGGTGCCTGCAGATCAATCCCAAGTGTCATAAGCTGCTCCTGCCAGCGCGGAAGTCCATCGATATTGTTTGTAAGATATTTATATAAATCTCTTACATCCTTTAATTCTTTTTTATGTTGACCATCGTCAATACTGTTGATATATGTCTCTATGTCCTGCAGACCACCGCTGTAATCTCCGGACATCATTTTTCCAAGTATCTGATTTGCAAATTTTTTTACCTTAATTGCTGATCTGATTTTTTTTACGATATGGAACCGATCCAGTTGGAAAATTCGTTCCGGGTTGTATGTGTTACTGATCCACGCCGCGCCATCGCCATTTAGCACGCGCACCTGATCTGCTTCTATATGAAAAACACTCTGAATGAGCGCTTCAGTTTTCGTATTAAATTTCATTGATCCTGCCATTCCGGCAAGCACTTTCTTATTAACTAATTTTTTGCCGTCCTTGCTCCATCCGGTGTAGACGGTAGCTAGCTTCATTTCCTGTGATTTTGCTTTTTTCTTATTCTTTTGAATATTCAAATATACGCCGTCCGCTTCCATAAAGATGATCGGGCTTTCTGTCTCTCCTCTGGTTGTCTCTTCTTCCATTTCATTCAACATTATTTCTTCTTCCCGACCAATTTCTTCCCCAATCTTTTGCACGACGTTCCATGCTCCATGACTGCTGATTGTCTGTCCGGTTGTCTGTGATATCAATTCTGCAGCTTTTCGATATGGCATTTCTACCGCGGCTTCCGCTATTACCTGTGCCAGATTTGCTGATACGGTTCCAATTTTTTCCATCTGCAGATTATCTTCTAGCAAGTACAGATACCGATTATCTGTTTTATCGTAATACATATGCCGGTTATATTCGACTTCCCCATATACTGTCTTAACCGTTGCTCTCCGTATCTGTTTATTTGCATATCTCTTTTTATCTCTGGTATTCATCAGGTGTTTGTCAAGCTGTTCTAACAAATCTTTTGTGATCTGCCTTGCTGCTCTGCATACTGCATCATAGATTTGTCTCTCAATATCCTTAAATCCGACAGTCAAGATCTTCTCGTAATTGTACTTCATATTCATTTCCTCCTGACGGAATTATAACATTTCTGGTAAAGAAAAGGATAGTGGTTTTAAGACCACTATCCCTGTCTTCAACCCATATATAATTTATAGTCCATCGCGATCCGGAGCTTCATCCCTCACTCCGACATATGCCATCCGGCATCTGTGTCCCCACAGGACGTGCTTTAGTTTCCACGCCAAGTATCATTATCCTTCCAAAGGCTCCCGATCTCATGGTTGCCAGCCCCTTCATCGCTCCGTATCTTCCGGTTGAATCACCGTCTTTTCGCTTTTCTCATTCATACATTTTCAAGATCAACAGACTTTATGATATACTCGAAAACGAACTGAATCAAAATAAGTTAATCAGCGGGCTAATGGGTGAATTAAACATCGCTGTGACTTATTTACTTATCAAGGAACATGCAAGGGTATGCCAATCAGCCCCTTGCATGTTTTATTGTATCAGACTTTCTTTTTTTCTAAAAATGTACAAATTCGATTTTTTTCTAAGTATGTAGATTTCCGCAGCGCTTCTTTTCGTTCCGGTTTTTCTATGCTGCAGCGCAGCTACACTTTCCTTTTTTTCATTCTCCGGGGGATTGGGGAACTCCCCAACAAGCGGGATTGGGTACATTGTATTCATACAATGTACACCAATCCCCTGCTTGCTACTTTTTGGAATTTTTTTAACCGGTAAAATCCACTTCTCCGAACCGAGACGAAAATAAAAGGGATCAAAAACGAAGCTATATTCCTGTACAAAATCCAGAGACAAAAAGAGCCAGCTAGACTTCTCTAACCGGCAAATGTTTCATATTGGTACTTTGTCTTACTACTTATATCCCTTGGGGCAACCTCACATAGCAGATATATAAACTAAGAATGGCAATATAATTTATTGACAAATTATGATTATGGATGTATATTATAAACACGATATAACCATATTGGAATGTTGAATAAATCTATTCAATTTATCAACCAATATAACCATATTGGAATGTAAAATAATTTAATTAAATTTATTTTACACAGTTTAACCACATTGGAAAAGGCGCCTGTTTAGGCGCCTTTTATCATTATTTTTAATTTGATATTGTAAGCCGTTCATCATATTTTCCAGAACTTATCATTTCGGCAGCTTCTGCCTGTGTTGAAAAGTGATCCAAAACCATTCCACCATTGCACCCCATGATTCTCTTGTTCCCGCTCTCGTCGATGTATGATGTCGCATAACACCATAGCGCATATTTCGCACCCGGAAAAGTCATCCGCTGCATTCCTCCGCAATCATCACAATCGTAATCATTGATTGCAAGCCTTGAACCTGTTCTCTGTTCTAAATCCTTTACCGCCTTTTCTAATTTTTTAATCATATATACCACCTCTTAAATTTTCAGTTCTCATCTTCCTGATTCTTTTTTAATTCAGGAAATGCAATTCCAAGAATGTCTGCTAATGCTCGAAGTGCTTCATACTCTGAGCTTCCTTTTTCAGCCTCACGATTCAAAAATCTCTGCATTTCTTCTTTAGTCATTTCTTCCATACTTCTCCTTTCCCCCTTTCGGGATATTGTCATCCTTACCTTTGACAATATTATTATACATTATTTTTAATGTATTTTTAACACTTATTTACATTATTTTTAATGTTTTTTCAGAGACATATTCAATAATATCTCCCGGCTGCATTTCTAATATGCTGCATAATTTTTCAAGCGCGATTATACCAACCATTTCGTCTTTTCTTAATGATTGAATGGCATTCTCACCTAACAATTTTTCTTTACGTAACTTGGTTGAATTATATCCTTTTTCCTTTAAGGCGTGCAATACGTCAATTTTATATCGAAACATAATAATACCTCCGCATTTCATGTATAGTTATTATACCTATAAATCATAAATCGCGCAAGATTTTTACATTTTTTTTAATGTTTTTTACTTATCATTAGCCATCCCTTGTACATTATACCAACATCTATCTTTATCTCTCATTCTTTCGTTCAGGTAAACATCCCGGTATGAGGGGGTAGGGTGTGGGAAGGGGGAACATGACCGCAGACGGCTCCCTCGGTCTTATTGGAAAAAGGGTGCACTTGTCCCTTGGCATATTTAAGCTGATTTTTTTGGAAAAATGCACAAAAAACGACGGCTGATCTTCTTTCTGATCCCGTCATATTGCATAACCATCTGGGTGCTGATTCCGGATGGGAAACGAAGCTCCGGGAATCGAACCCGGATTAACCATGCTCCGTATCAGAGATTCTGCAGATATTACCATCCGAATCTCTGATCTATGATTATAAAATTCGTGCAACCGGTTCTCCGGCGCATCTCACTCTCACTGATAGAAAGTGCCATAAACGATACACAGGTAGACGGTATCTTGTCTGACCGCTTCCCTTCCTGTAAAATTTCATATGCCACCTGCTGACACTGTGCCGGTGCGCCATTTTGAAGCGCGTTACGGAAATTATCAGTGTTCGTTCCTGCGAACTGGTTCGGCGCGTATATGACATCCTCTAGTGTCAGTGCTCCGCCATACTGCATATCCAATCGGTTCATAACTACTGTTCCGACAGCAAGCTTGTCCTCATAGGATGCTCCGGCTTCACTATAGATTAATGCCGCAAGCAGCTTCTCGTTATCTGTTCTTGTTTCTGTCGGTGTGATCACATAGATATTGCTGCAGCTTTCCATGACCTCATCCATTGATATTGCTTTATCGCTCGTTCCGCCCTCACAATTTTCTGAGCGACAATACTCTTCGTTTCCTGTTCCATCCGCTGGATCCAGTGCCGCTATCAGCCCGGCTTCCGTATATCCGATTAACGTGATCCAGTGGCAGCCACCACCTGATACATTTTGCCCGGTATTCCATTGACTACTCCCGTTTGATACATCACAGTTGTTATGTAAGTATACTACACATAGCGATCCATGCTGCAATGCCTGATCGATTGTATCTGCAGATACCGTCCCTCTTGTTATTTTTACCGGGTAATGATTGTTTACCCATGCATCCGCGCCATACCAAAGCCCTACATGACCAGTATTGTGTTGCTCAAGCATATCTGGTGTGATCTGCAGCCCTAAACTCCGCAGAGCAGAGGCTGCGGCTGTCACGCCACACGCCTTGTTTGCCTGCCCGGTGTAATTATGCTGATTGTAGCTGTGATACTCATATTGTGCTGCAGCTTCTCCGGCTTCGTCCTCTGTGCCGGATATGGAATGAATAATACATGCAGCAAGTGTTACAACAATGATTGCCGCACCAATCGATACAAGTACCAGCTTTCCAACGGCTGTTGCAACTGCTTTTACAAGTAGCAGTATTTCTTTCATAACAAAACCAGACACCGCTTTCGCAGATCTTCGTACTACACTCATTCCTGCATAGTCCGGATCACTATCTGACCGGTTCTGACGCCCAGCATATTCCGCATCCGAAAGACTAGCAAACTCCTGTACACTGTCTTTCACTGCTCCTGTTACTTTTGAATTTACACATAGAACTTCATCTGTAGGCTTTCTTTTTATTGTCTTTCCTTTTGTTACAACATAGTTTTTTCCGGATTCTTCAGTATTCTCCTGATTTTTTTCTGTCCTTTGCTGGCTGGATAAAATTTTTTCATGCAGAGCATCGGCGGTGTCCGGATACTCCGTCACCGCCTCCTCTTTCTTTTCCTGCAGCTGCTTTTTATTTCGTTCGAGTGCCTTTTCCCGTGTCCAGCTTTCCTTTTCTTCCTCCGGTTCTGTTCGGTTAGAGACAGACACGATATCAGTATCTCTCTGTGTATTTACAAGCATATCATCACCGCCTATGCACTTTTAACAACCGTAGTTTCTACCAGAGGATAAATTTCGTTATCTTCAGGAATCGTATCGTCGAGAGTGAAAATAACATTTCCTATCTTCGCCACGCCGTGTCCGGGTTCTGCTGACTCAAGCTTTCTGATCTGGATACCTGATAGGCTGTACATATCGGCAAGCTGCACCGCATCCAGATGATCCTGTTTGAACATGATGACATTCTCTGAATTTTTAAGCATTGTAGAGGCTGCCGGGTTCTGTAAGATTTTCGTTACGTTCTGAACGATAGCGCGAAGGAAACCTCCATATTTACGACTTCGTTCAAAGAAATCTTCGATAATTAGTGTCGATGCAGCATGCTTAAAGAAGAAATCCATTTCATCAAAGGTGATATAGGTTGCCTTGCCTAGCTTCCGGTTCTGAATAAGCCTCTGATCGATCTGATCCAGGACAACTATCATCCCGGCATCTTTTTCCTGATCATTTAAGTTAGTCAAGTCGTAACATACCAGCCTGCTTTGAATCTGAACGTTTGTAGGCTGTGCAAAGGAATTAAAGGATCCTTTTATATGACGTTCTAACGCAAGGGCAAGCTGCCTTGCAGCCGGTTCCTGATACTGCAGAAGCATCTCATAGATATCCATAAGCGTCATCTGCAGATACATCCCAGTCATTACTCCATCGGCAAGCGTACGTACGGCACGGTCAACGAGGGATTTTTCCGTCTCTCCAAATTTAGCACCATCGTCCAGAATCGCTTCCATGAAGGATAAGATCAGGTTGCTCTTTTTCTTGATCGGATTATCCTGCCTCTTCTCATCAACATAACCGTAATCTGCGGATATATCGGCCACATTGATGTGATCCACGCCGACCTCGATCACTTGTCCGCCAAGCGCATAGACAAGCGGTGCATACTCGCCATCGGGATCCAGTATGATGCTGTCCCCCTGCGTTAAAAGAACCTCATATAATATTTTGAGCTTTGCATCGACAGATTTTCCAAAGCCGGTCTTACCTAATATCCACTCATGCCCGGATCCCTGCTTTGTGCGGTCTACCCACTGCTGCTGTTTCGTTTCTTCGTGTTTTCCATACGGAATACCGGTGCTCTGGTTAAGCTGCACGGAATTAAACGGCAGCATGATCGCGGTGGTATCTGTGTCACAGTCCCGGAGGTACTGGATTGTCCTCTCGCCAAACGGCAGCGCATCCATCAGCCCCTTTAACTGCTGGAAATACATATACGACATTTCGCAGTTATAATCACCTGCTACGTCCAGAATGCTTTCCGTGTATTCATCAAGCTGGTTCATATCTTCCGCAAGGAAACAGACGATTACCTGCACTAAAAACATCTTCTGATTGTCGTAGTCCATCGCGTTATTGTATGCATCGATTACTTTTCTGTCCTTTGCAATCTGTCTTGGCAGCCGCTCTGCAGCTCCCTCACGTACGCTCCGCTTGCCGGACCAAAGATTAGCACTTGTCTCTACGCTGTCATCTTTCCGCTCAATCAGCTTTCGTGCCTCTGAATTGGATACGGCGACAATATCACTCGTCGCAACCAGATTGGTATGCACATCTGCCAGTCGCGTGAAAAAGTCGTCCCGGATGCTTGCGCCCCACGTACGGAGCATCATCGTCCGTCCGACCATATCATTCATCTCAAAATAATCTGCATGCGGTCGAAACATATCAGGTGCTAACCGGTCAATAAACTTCCTTGTATTTGTTCTTGCACCTTTATCCGGATCCCATGCGAAGCTGTATTCCGATTCCCTTCCCGCATGCAGGAAGCTGTGCAGCACTTCCCCGCGCCGGTAGATACTCTGACGCTTGATTCCTGAATCAAACGTCAAAAACTTTTTATTTAGGTCTCGCTCCATCCGGCTGAAATAGCTTTCTGCTTTTTCCTGATTTTTTTTCTCTGTTGAAAACGTGATAAATTTGTCCTGAATAAATCCCTTGTCACCTTCGATATCATCATACCGCAGGCGGTTATATGCAGTCCGGATATGATCATACCCATCTCCAACTGCAGTCGGCAAAAGCGTCTGCTGCAGCCGGTCTTTTTTGTTCATGCGCCGGTTAAGTAACGTGATCTTCATTGCCGCTTTGGAACTGTCAAGCGAGTTAAGAAGCTCCTCCCAGCTGTCATATACCTTCTTTCGTTCTTCATTTGCGGCTGAATTATAGTCGATATCCTTCAGGTCATACGTCATACTCCATCTGCCTCCGGCATGCCTGAACATACCGTTTTCGCAGATCTGCTTAATTGGTATGATGTCCTGACTTCTTGTTATTTTCGTCCGGTCTTTTGATAGGTCGTACTGCATTATTGTTGTCACTGCCATTATAATCTTCCCTCCTTCCTCTAAGTACAAGCGGCTGTCTGTTCATCCGCCACGTTGAATACATGGCCTGTATGATCTGTCCTACGTTCATTCCATCCATTGTTACAAATCCAAAGCTGCAGATGAAAACGACGACTACAGCGATTACCGGAATCTTGCAAAAGTCCGGTACCGGGAGGACAAAGTAGGTAATCGAACCGGCGATCAGCCCGACCGTTACGCATGCCACCTGCCCCGGCGTGAATCCAAGCATCGATGTTTTTATCTTTAATATCTCTTTATTTGGTTTTGCTTCTAACATAACTCTCCTTTCCTGCCGCCACGCGGATACGTGGCGGCATGTCATATTTGTATAATCATAAATTCAGTTTCTGGTGAATAAAGTTATCTGCTCCTTTGATCATGCCTGCCATAATCAGATACAGAAAAAGCATTTGCGACAGGTACGTCCAGAGTACTTCTGCTTTCTTTGCCTCAAGCTCCTTGTTGTCCATGCCCCACTGCTCCCACCATGCCTGAAATTCCTCTTCGGTCATATCCTCTTTTAATTCAACTATCTGCTGGTCGGATGTCTGCACGGTATTAAAATCAAAGTTATTCGCAAAAGCGGAAAATACCATACAGACAATCACGATGACGACGCCCTGCAGACATACTCCGACGAACGAACGCAAATATGATGCAAATGTGCCCCTAAGTGGTCCCGCCGCACCACATGCAAGTGCAAGTGGCGCAACCGCTAGATGAAGATAGATGTTAAATAATCTTCCATACACGACCATAATGATCGTGAAGGAACACACCATAATTACCAATGCAAATATCAGCACAACTATAAAAAACAGCGTTGCTTTCGTTGCTCCAAGTCCGGACGTGGCAAGTTTGACCTGCTTCGGTAGCTCCACCCATGATAAATCCAGAAAGTTCGTTCCGTTCGGGCCGGTTACCGCCTGAAGAATTTCCTTAAAACACCAAAAAATTAAAAGCAATATGTACTTCCCGCCCAGAAGCAGCGAAGCTGTAATGCATAGAAGAATAAACGTCCATACAACAGATCCGAAATGTCTGGTCTTAATAAATTCGCCGCTGTCATGGATTAAAGCTACATAAAATCCAATGGTTAAAATTGAAACTGCAGGTCCCATGAGTGCATCGTAGATCTTGCTGACAGTTGCCCATATCGCACCGTTCTGGTACGATATGGGATCAAGCATCAGCACATCATATAACTGGCTCATCCACGCATCGAAAAATGCAATCGACGCCTGCAGCGTCGATAATATCCAGTTCATAGGCAAGCTTCCTCCTAACTCATAATCCAAGCTGCGATTATTCCTGCACTACCAAGCAATGTACCGGCTCCAAGTGCAATCAATCCCTGAATCTTCATGTCATTTTGGTGTCCGAACCAAGCTACAACCTCCATCACAAGGCCTACCAAAAAAATTATGAACCCTAACGCAGCTACTATATAGGCGATTAAATTTTTCCCTTTTTCGATTGGTTTTTTTACTTCTTCTGGAATGTCACTGCTATATGCCACCGTCTGTACCTGTGCGCTGATCTGCGCTCCCTGCGGTTCTGCAGCTTTCACTTTCTCCGGGGTATAAAAAAAGCAGCCCATAAGGACTGCTAACATACTGAACATATACAAAAGAATGTTCTTTTTCATTTTTAATTTTCTATCCATAAATTTTTTCCTCCTGTTCAAATACATTATCTTTGCTATGCTGCCAGTCTTTCAAACAGCTCCTCTTCCGTCATAACCACGCTGTCTGCTTCAATATCTTCCAGCTTAACGATCTTATCCCGATCAGCCGCATCGATCCGGCTAATCGATTGCATATGACCTTTCGACTGTGCCGTACTGCCCCAGTCGTAGATCTTAGCCGGCTCTTTTTTTCGTGTCAAGTTCTCTCCTTCGGCGATCATATAGTAATTTGGATGATTCTTCATGTTGTACTTTTCATCCTTTACCGCATTCTCGCCTTCGATAATCAGTATTGCCAATTCATTCGACTTGCGTCGCATCTCATCTGCCGTCATCAAATCACGCTGTGTCGGTGTATACTGCACCGTATAACTTGCATTCATGCCATGTGTTGTGCTTGTTGACTTGACCATAACCGTCTCTTTTCCGACGAGTGCAGAAAAATATTCGCATGTTTCCTTCTCATTGCTTCCCAGGAACAGCCATTCAGAACAACATGCCATAAGTGTCTTATATATTGTGTCGTAGATCTTCTCTATCTGACTCTTATCCTGCAGTACAATCGCAAACGAAATATTACGTGACCGCGCTGTCGAAAGGATCTTTTGGTAATCATCCGGAAGCGCAATATTCGCAAATTCGTCAAGTAGAAACCGGATGTGTATTGGTAAAGGTCCATCATAGACGTTATCTGCCAAATCATACAGCTGCTGGAACATCTGCTGGTACAGTGTTCCAATCAGGAAGTTCAAGCTCGCCTTGGAATCTGGCGTCACACAGAACAATGCTGTCTTTTGCGTCGCAAAGCTCCGAATATCAATATCATCTGTGATCGTAAGTTTCTGGAGTGCTTCCATGTTAAAGTATGCCAGCTTGGACGATAAAGTAGACTGGAAGCTCTGCAGCGTTTTCGCGCCGCCCTTATGGTAGTCTTTATAATATCCAACGGCGATGTGCCCTGGTTTTTCTTTTTCCAACTTCGCGAATATCATATCCACCGGTGACATAAAGCCATCTTCTTCCGATACTTCTGCAGCATGAAGAAGCTGCAGCACGGTTGCCATGTTCTGTTCTTCCTTCGGTGCCTCGTGATATAATAAGAAGCAAAAAGCCATCATCAGGTTTTTTGCCTGATCGTCCCAGAACTGATCCATTTTCTGAGTATTCTTTTGTTCCTGCGACGAAAAGAAGTTGTTGACAAAATCCAGCACATCCATATCGTTGCGGAAATACACAAAAGGGTTGTAACAGACCGATTTCTCCGGATTTGCCACGTCGAATACAAGTACCCGGTAGCCGTTTTTTCTTAGCATATCGCCGCATTTTTTCGCAAGCTCGCCTTTTGGATCTGTGACAACTAGGTTACAGTTCATCTGCATGATATTAGGTATAATATAACCTCGCGATTTCCATGTACCCGGACCACCCCAGATCAGCGTGTTTCCATTCTTCCCATGCCGGTTGAAATCGAACCCAAGCCTTGCCCGGTTTGTAAGTATCATATCCTGCATCCACTTCGGAGCCTCCGGGAATACCACTTCTTTTGCCGCATATTTCTTATTGATTTCTGCGACGCTCGCCCATCTCGCAGATCCATGTTCTTCTCCCGGCCGGCTGTTTTTCATGGAATCGTAGATAACAGCGCCGATCAGGATATACGCAAACGTTCCAATTACAAGAACTTTTGGTGTCTGCTTTGTTAAAAAAATCCGGACCGGGTGTTCTCGTAAATCCCTTTCCAGATGATCGATAAAATATGATATTCCGTCATTTGTAATAAACGGTGCAACCCGGATCATGCCATATGCGAAAAACGGGTACAGCATGAGCAGCACCAGCAGCGTCATTTTTCTACGTTCCTGCAGCATTCCTTTCCACCTCCCGGCTTCCTGCATCCCTTGTTATAATTTTGTCCAGCGGCATCCGGATATCCCGGTCAATCGTCTTATTGATAAGAGCTATCCGTGACAGCTCATTTTTTGCTGCGCGATCTCCCATTTTGATAAGCCGATCCGGAAGCACGTCAATGTTCAACGCATCCGTGCTGATTCCGTAATGCGACGCAAGTGCATAGGCTGCCACGCAGCAGGTATAGTGATACTGCGCCCGGTTATATGCCATAGTCGTGTCCTTCATCTGTCCGTGACAGATTGCATGTCCCATCTCGGTCGCGATTGCCGTGAAAAATTCATCTGCCGGAACCTTTCCTGATCGCACAACATAAATCAGTTTATCCTTTGGTGCATACATAGCTCTCGCTCCAGACACGTTCTTGATAGAATCCACAACCTGAATCGGGATATCTTTTCGTGTCAGCAGTGCCTCTAACGCCTGCTCCCCGGATGGCTCCGGTTTCTGGTAACTGTAATTTGTATCTGCCACATCATACATATACTTATAGTGATAGCCTGCAGGTTCTTTTCCGTTTGCTGCCATGATTACTTCGCCGTTTGCATCTTTGTCCGGCTCCCAGATGTAATATGCTGCAGCATCCTGATTTACGGCAACGCCCTGATTCTCCCAGGTATCATGCGCCTTGATCATCGTAAACGGCTTTTCCTGACTTTCATACATAAGCAGGAGCTGATTATTTACCGAATAATCTGGACATTTTCCGATAACATCGAGATACAGTTTTAATGCTGCAGAATCAGACAGCACCCATTTACTCATCTGCCCAATCCAGTCATTTTCAATTTTCATTTCGCACCGCCTCCTTTATATCCTTCATCTTATCCACCGCCGCACTTCCTGCCTGCAGTGTTTTTTCTGCGCTTCTCTCCGGATCACGCATCATGTCCGCGATCATCTTTCTTTCCTCGCTGGTAAGCTTCGTGTCGTCCTTTGAGACAGTTCCGGATTCATCGACCTTGTAACCGGATTCGTACATGCTGTTAATGAAGTTCTCAGACAATTTTCCATTTGTAAGCATTTCCTGATCGACCATATACTGCATCCGGTCGATATCCGTCATCTGATCCGCAGTCTTCCCGCGGTACAGCCGTTCGCCATCCTCATTGTAGCGTTCTAACGGTCTGTCCCAGCCGATACTGACTGTGACCGGCTCCATGCCGTCCGGCAGATCGCTCATGGCAGCCTCCCGCAGGCTTCTCGCGTTGGCAAACATGTCACGTGCGGAATCGGTTGCAGTTTTGTAGCCGTTTACCTGCTCCATGACGCTTTCACGCTGATTAAAACTTTGTGATGAGCTGCCGGATACTGGTACGCCCTCCTGCAGCTCCAAATTGAAATTTGGCTCGGTCTGCTCTCTTTCTTCGCGATTAGGGCTCATCATGTCCTGCATCATCTTTTGCTCCGGTGTGATATCCTGTGCCTGTGCGCGTTCCTCCTCGGTCAGATTCATGTCCATGCTTCCCTGCACGGCGCCGATTCCAAGAAGCTCCGAAATCCGGTTAATTCTCGGACTGTCGCTCTTTTTTACTACCAGATCATACGCACCATCCTGATTTAGTGCTACACAGTACTGGATGCCGTAATCCTTTGCAAGTGTGGCAAATTCCTTCATTTTTACTTCCGGCACGGTGTAATAATCCAGCGGTTCCCCCGTATCAAGCAGGGCTTTCATTCTGGTCGCCCCCGGCGACTTGTCCGGCTGCTTGGCAACTGCAGCAAGCATGGCTGCGATATGTTGTGCAGCTGTTCCGGAAAGCCGGAGCGCGTACATCATCCCTTGTAGAGCAAACTGCACGATCATTTCCGCTTCTCTCGTTCCTTCCATTTCTATCCCTTCTTTCCTGATTTTTTATAAAATGCACATTCTTCTTTTTCACAGTACAGCGCATTTAATGCCGTGCATCGATGCGTTTTTTCGTGATAGGCAAAGCAGTCTGCCTTACAGCTTTCTTTCTTCTTCTCGTCCATGCTCCATGTTCCCCCTTTCCATCTCTCTTACTTTTTCTACTTTTTCCTGCATCTTCCGGCTGTTCTCTTTGATGTCCTTACACCAGTAAAGCTTCCTTCTGCAGTCTTTGATTTTTCCGGATAAATAATTTTTCTTTTCTTCGAGTGTATCCTTATCCGCGCCGGATGCAGACCGCAGTCTGTTTATGATATATGTTTTTTCGTCCTGGTACCGCTTTAAATCCTGCTTTATATCGTATTCCGCATCGGCAAGCTCCTGCAGGTTATCAATCTTATATTTGGATAAAAACTGTGTTTCTGACCGGATCCGATGCAGCTTCGTCAGGTCTTCCCGATACAGGTAGTTGACCTGCTTTGCGGTCATATGCTTTCCCTGATATACTCCAAGTAAAAAGCAGTACCGGACATACAGTGCATGTATGCCTGTAATCTTATATCTCGGCCGGGATGCATATAACGTCCTTGTCTTTGTTTCCTCTGGCATCCGGTACCGGCCGGATTTTACAGATTCTTCGATTCTCGCATCGATGCCAGATAGCGAATATCTATCCCCAAGCCGCCGATCGATCCGGACAAACCGCTCTTTTCCGGGCGGTTTTAAGGTGAAATATTTTGCACCGGCTTTGATTGTGTACCCCCGGCTTTTCAGGTTCTTAAGAAATTCCTGCAGGTTCCGGCTTTCCGCGATACACTCGTCAATATCCTGTCGGATCGCAGTCGTCCATGTCGGACGTCCTTCTTTTTCTGCCTGGTATTCTGCATAGGCTTTACCCTTAATTTGCGGATTTTCCACGATGCTTTTTTCGTACTGCCTGCACAGCCGGTCGGATTCTCTTGCCATGTCCTTCCATCTCACATCTAGTTTTTTCCCGTTGCGCCACGAAACGCTGTTTATGACGAAGTGATTATGAATATGCAACGTATCAAGATGTGTGCAGACAAGAATTTCGTAATCATCACCCCACAATCTCTGCGCAAGCTCTACGCCGATTGCATGTGCTTCCTCCGGTGTCACTTCTCCGGGTTTAAAGCTCTGGTATCCATGCCATAGAAGAATCCCGCTCTTTTTATGATAGTGCGTCTTGGTAAGCATCATCTGATCTCTCGCATATTCCGGCGAGCAGTTGATTCCGGTCACATACTTTCGTTCCTCTGTTTTTTCGCCTCTCGCTGCATAATCGATCACGTTTCCCATATCGTCTGTATCATAAGCATCCCGGTATCCCTGCATCGTATAATCGATCACGTCCTGAAACTGCTGTCGGTCGATCTGATTATAATTTTCGTCCGTTTCCACATGGATATTCACGATCGTCTTTTTTTCATTGGCTGCATAATCAAGCACCTGCTTAATGTCCGATCCTTCATGGATTGTCCAGATCTTAGTTACTGCCAAGCTCCTCACGCTCCCTGTCCTTTGCATTAAGCATTGATATAAGCTCTGCCCGGATCTCAATGCTCCGCATGTTCCTGTCCAAATCGCCGAAATCATACCACTGCAGATCATGGATCAGATCATCTACCTCTCGTCTCTGGAACGGCTCTAAGACGCTTTTCTGAATCGTAAAGCAAAGTTCATCCAGCTTCTTTGCTTCCTCTGCGTATTCGTTTGCATTGACAAGCCCGGTTGCATTTGCTACGTGCGCGATCTGGTTGATATTCACGCCGATCTTGTGCAGCTCCGTTGTAAGTGCGTCAAAGGTTTCTTTCGGCAGCTCGATCGGGATGGTATTCATAATCAGATCTCTTATCAGATGCGCCTCCTTGCGGTAGCCGCCTTTTTCCATCAGTGCTTTTAATGCCTTATTTTCATAGTCCGTCACTTCAATGTGCTTTTGTACCATCTTCTGTCTTGTTCTATTCACTTCGTATCACCTGCCTTTCTTCTTTTGCTTTTGTTGTGATTGGTGCGCCGTTTTTTAGATAGTCGTTGCAGTCTTTATAGCCCTCCGGCGGCGGCTGGTTATATACCTTATAGCCGTCTTTTTGTAGAACCATGGAAAGTGCCTTAGCGGAAAGCTTCCCCGGTCCGTCGTTATCTAAGTGCAGACATACCGTATTGGTATACGGCAGCTCGTTAAAATGCTGCTGCAGTGCAACCGGGATTTTGCTCTCTGCAAGATTTTCTCTCGGTTTATAGATTCCACACAGGGCGATCATGTTGTGTCCTTTGTAGTCAACTCCCATCTGCTTCATCAGGGTTGCATAGCTTAGCATGTCAATCGGCGCTTCAAATACATGCACCACGCTGTTTCTTATATCCCAGTCTTCCGCGCGTGCCTGAAATGGGAACCGCCGGTTAGAGCCGGCTGTTGTATTCTTAAACTCGCCTTTCGTTCCACGCAGCGCAACAAGCTTCACGTTGCCGTATGCGTCGTGACCGACGAAAGCGATATTTGCATGCTGATTGGTCAGATAAATTTCGCCTCTATCTACAAAGTCCTTCACGATCTCCCGGTCGATACCCCGCTGATTGCAGAGATAGTCATAGATCATATCTTTGTTTTTTGACCGTTCCGGTATATATAAGCCCTGTTCTTTTTCCTTTGGTATATCCTGCGGGATAACCGGCTCTTTTACGGCTGTTTGGCCGAGAATCTGTCCTACCGCATCCACAAGTGACATTCCTTCCACTTTGGTAAGATAATCAAGCGCCGACCTGCCTCCCACACCCTGACTCCACCAGTTCCACAGCCACTTGCCGTTATGATAGTTAATCTTTAAGCTGTCGTGGCTTTTTAACTGATAATAACCGTCTTTGAGTTTGACCAGATCCCACGGCTCATAGCTCTGCTTATACGTGAGTAAGTCCATTTCACGTGCGCGCTTTAGGTCTTCATTCGCTACATATGCCATTCACTATTCCCCCTTTCCATCTGCAGTAATGCTTCTATACCGCATGCAGAAAAGCCATATGCACGTAATCAATGTCACTCATACGTGCAAGCTTATCAACTGCACTTTCCGCAATCTCTCGGATTTCCTCGTCCATATCTGCAGTATCCTTTACTATGCTTTTAATCATTGCAAGCCTGTCATCCGCCGGTGCGTAACAGGCAAGCAGCTCATTTTCTTCTACTGTAAAAATCATCGTACCACCTCCCATCTGTCGTACTGGCGGACAAGCTGCGGGTTATATTCCGGCGGCTTTGGTATCTCCGGTCTGCTCTTGTAATTAAGCTGCAGCCTGCAGCCCTCCGCCCATTCATAGATCATATCCTCATAACGCGCCTGTCTCATGCCGCCGGTCTTTCCGACTGCGTTTTCATTTCTTGCAAGTGTCATTACTTCCAGCACCTGTACGTGCCGTTTCAGATATGTGCATATATCCGGGGATATATCCATGTAGTCAAGGAAGTTGCGCCTGCCGCTTCCAAGCTCCGCACTGTCGATTATCTTCTGCGTCATGCCAAGATAGGTATATTCCACGGAAAACCGGGTGTATCCGGTCTTTCCGGTAAGCTGCAGGCTATTTTCCATCGTCTTAAACTTCACTGCTGCTTCGTAAATATTCATGACTGCTCCCGGCATAAGCTTATCAGGCTCCGTGCTCGTAAGGATCGTAACCATCGGCCAGCTCGTGTCGGTCATGTCCTTTGTAAAGCACGCCTGCTCCTTTACCTCGTCCTGGTTTACCGGGACGACAGAAAGGGTTGTACCCGGTAGCTCCGGTAAGCTATCTGCTAACATCTGCTTCATGACGAACTCGCTTTCTTCGCCCTTATATGCTGCCACTGCAGTTATACGCTCCTTATCTCCATCGATCCGGGTGTTTGCGACATAAACCGATGCCTCCGGGTGTCCCTGATCCGCGAATGCTTCCTTTACATCCTGTGCAATCTCTTCCTTAGACTTCCCACTGACTGTCAGCTCCGGCTCTTCCATCGCGCGCTCAACATCTGTGATAATCGCTTTCGCAGTCTGGCTGATCGTCTGCATGCTCTGCTTCAACAAGTTAATATCCTGTCTGCCCGCCCACGTTGCAACGTAACCAAACGTATAGTCCGATGTATCAAGACCGAAGTGGCTGCATACGACATATGCAATCGATTCTGCCTCCACTTCCTTCTGCTCCCGGCTCTTATCCGTATCTCCTCCGTGGATCCGCGCATGTGCGGTTTCGTGAAATGCCGTCTTTAACGTCTGTGCTTCGCTCATTCCTTCTTTAATGACAATTTTTTCTTGTGCGTAATTGCACCAGCCTTTTGCGCTCCCCTCCACCGCCCCAATCTCGATCGGATATGGTGCAGCCTGCCTTGCAGCATCAAGAAGCTGCTCATAGCGGCTCACATCACCGGTCAGCTCCGATATAATCTCCGGAAGTGGCTTCCCCTCCGTCTGTGACACATCAAACACAGAAACCGGCCGGAATTTGATGCCTTCTTTTTCCTCCTGTATCACGTTTCCGTATTCATCTACCTTATCTGTATCAATTTTGATTTTAATTTTCATTGGCGCAAGGATCGTGATTGATTTCTCACCTCTCTTTACGTGGCGATCGAAGTTACGCATCCACGAATTGTAACCGGCGACTATCGTTGCCTCCGGCATCTGCGCAGCGATCAGGATCTGGTTGTTCAGGGAGTAGTTATGAAAACGGCTCATGACCTGCAGATAAGTAATAAATTTCTCGCTGGTGTAAAATTCCCTGACGCCTGCTTCCAGCTTATCAAGCGTCTGTTTCATCTTTTCCGACTGTGCCATCCACTTTCCCCCTTTCATCCGCCTTAGTTAACTTATAACAATTTTTCTCCAGCTTAATTACCTTAAATCCATTTCTTTTCATTAACTCTGTATAATCTGCAAGTTTTCCTTTGGGATCTGTCACGATCCAAGGTCCCTCTCCATATAAACGTTTTATTAGATTATTGGGATTTTCTTTTTCCTCGATCTTGATTATTTTCGAATCAAACGCTCTGTATAGATAGAAAAAGGCATCCTCAACTTTTTCCTTTTCAACACCTTTTTCTCGCGCAATTTTTGCTATTTCGTTATGTACGATGAAAGTTAAATCGTTAATGTTAAGTGATTTTTTAGCTTCTGCTTCGTACTTTTCGTCCCTGACCAGCGTAAACGCCATACGGAGTACACATCGCTCGCAGATTTTAATGCCTGCGTCTGGCACTAAAGGCACCTTTTGTGCCTTGCAGCATTTACAACGCCCTACTTTTTTCGTCTTCTTGATTTTCTCTGTCATAGTTTAACTTCCTCCATCAATCGCATTTCCTTCCAAAAGCACAAAAGCCACCCTTTCGGATGGCTTCTGTGGCTATATGTTACTTATGCTTTTTCCTTAAAATGATCATAATTACGATTCCCGCTGCAGCGAGTGCGCCCAGCGCGATTGGTATGATCGGTTTCGCCGGATCTCCGGTCTTTGGAACGTTTGGTTGGAAAATGATTGTCTGTCCCTGATCTTTTATGTCCGCATGGAATGCAATCAATTCTCCGTCCCGGTACAGGAACTCGAAAAATACGATGCTGCGTCCGGCAAGCTTCGTGGCATCGATCGTATATGGTACATCCACCGATCCGGTTTCGCTCGTCACAGTAAATTTCGTTCCAGCTTCTACGGCTTTACCATCTTTTGTCAGTTTTTCGCCGCTGTTGGAATACACCGGGTATCCGGATAATTCATACTCGCCCGGAACAAGATTTCCGTAATATATCTTATCGATCAGCTCCACGGTTCCGTCCGCCTTCAACACCTTCTGACCGTTTTTATCAGTTGCTGTCGTGTGAATCTCTGGAACCTTCAGCTTATTATCAACCGTAAGCTCATACAGGATACCCTCTGTAACTGTACCGTCGTCGTTCAACAGCTTTGTCCGCTGTCCGTCTGCGGCAAGTGTAACCTTGATTGGATCGGCTTTGACATATTCCGCTGGCGTTTCCTCTTCGATTCGGTACTTTCCAAGCGACAGCTCCTTTGTCGCTGCATTACCATCCTGATCGGTTACGATTGTATCTACAAGAGCATCTTTCAGATACAAAGTATCGCCTGATCCGTCCTGTGCAAGGATATCCTCGTCTGCATATACCTTAAAGGTGATTCCGGCAAGCTTCACTGTCGATGTTTCAAATTCCTTTTTCGTCTCGTTATAAACTCTCTTTTCACCGTTCTTGGTAATATTGATTGTGCCATGCAGACTCGTGTTATCGATCTCGTACTCAAAAACGCCCATGTCTGTGACCTGTCCTTCCGGCGTTTCGTAAATCTTATAAACGGCGTCCGCATCGATCGTGATATCATAAGACTTATTCTGCAGCTTATTATAATATCCGTTCGGACACTCGTTTTCTTCAATCCGATATTTGCCTGGCATAAGTGTACCAGGTGTCATAAGCTCGCCATCCTTGGTCTTAAATTCAGATACCTTTGTTGTGCTGCCGTCCTCTGCAGTTACGTCAAAACTTACATAATCATTATCATCGTATGACCAGATTTTGAATGTTGCTGAATCTGACAAAATCTTCTTTCCGGTTGCGTCGTCCTTCTTGATAAGCTTCAGATAAGCTTTAAAGCTTTTATCTGTGAAATATCCAAGCTTCACAGGCTCGTTCGAGTTCTCTGTGATATTCACTGTGAACGGATCAACTGGGTGGAAGTTCTTAGGTACTGTCGTCTCACGTACAATATACTTGCCATATGCAAGCGGTACAGACTTTGCATAGCCATTTTCGTCCGTGAAAAGCTCTGTGCTGCCATCTGCAGTCAGTGTCACTGCCCGATCCTGATTCCAGATATAGTAAAGACCTAAATCATCCTTGACAATGATTTCACCCTCTGCAGCTTTATAGTCCTCTGGAACGCACGTAAGCTGATCTGCTCTGCATGCAGAAAAGCCAGCTCCGGCAAGTGGATATGTCGAATTATTCTTGCCCTCAGCAAGCTTGACCAACTCAAATGGCTGCTTCATTCGTGAATTGGATATCGTACGTTCATTTTCCACACCTACGTGTGGGATACTGTCTGGATTATCTGTAATCTTGAATGTGTGGATTGTACTGTCAAGCACGTAGCCTTCCGGTGCCTGAATCTCTTGCACTGTAATGGTTCCGATTGGGATGGTAGGTAATCCAACTTCATTGTAATACAATGCATCACTATTTGATTGAATATACTGAATATTTCTCAACTCAGCATATCCCTGTTTGTCTGTTTTTATATACCATGTCCTGACTGCGCTATTTCCTGCCTGCGCCGGATCGGTATCCATCTGGATATCATAATATTTGATTGCAAAAATACAACCTTCCAAAAGGACTGTTCCATTGGAATCTTTTTTCTGCACTAATACAGAAGCAGGATCATTTCCTGCTTCCTCCGGCACATCGAAGGTTACCGGAATATCACTGTCTACTTTTTCTCTGTAAACATTATTGTTGATTCTGTAACCAGGTGATGCTTTTGTTTCCTTTACATAATAGGTTCCGTATGCAAGATTACCGACGGAGCCATTACCATCCTGATCGGTTACAATCGTCGCAACTGCATTCTTTCCCGCCTGTGCATCCGCCATCGTCTTGAAAATGCCAAATTCTGCGCCTTTCAGACTGTAACAAGCATTACCATCCGTGATCTCCGGCGAAGCTGAATACTTGTGGATTTTGATACTTCCTACTCCCTGTGCTGTTGCTGTTACGCTTGCGCTCTTGGAAAGTGATTCATTTGGAGAAGCAAAGCATGCATCCTGATAGGAACCGCTGTAAAAGATACGTGCTGCATAATTAGATACACCATTTTTGTCGCCATCTCCGTAATACTTCGTGTGACTGGCACCAGTGCCGGTCTTAGCTGTAAATGCAAGCTTCTTGCCTTGCATGTCTTTATACTTCGCCTTAATCGTAACTGTCTGACCAAACACATACTGCGTTATATCCGTATTTGTAAAGGTATCCTTTACTGTCTGTGTCGTCGAGGTAAGTGCTCCATAGTCAGCAATAAATGCAACCGCATTCGTCGAATCTGCGCTAATTGTCAGATAATCATAATAATTATTGGCATTATTCACTGTCATTTTTGATCCCGAATGCTTAACTGTTACCGATCCAGTTGTTACGTTCGTCAGAAGCTTATTACATAACCCGGACGAAGAATAAACAACCCGGAATGTTGCATCACCAGATGAATCCTTATAACTCTCTGTAAGTTCGCTGCCATTGTAGTTTTCCCAGGTCTTTTTTGATACGTTATACACCTGAGTTGTAATTGTCTGCTTCGGTGTATATGCAGCCGTTGCATCTACATAGTTTCCGACAGTCTTAAAATCTTTATACTGATCATACCAGCGTCTGGCACTGTCTGCGATCAGCTTCATGTGATTAAAAGCTCGGTTGACATTTTCACCGCTGTTCTTGCCTTTTACCGCTGTAATATTGCAGTCTGAGACGGTGCTGTGTACTGCAGCCTGCGTTACGGCTCTTGCTTCGTCAGTAGTCATTGCATACACCTGTCCGGCAATCATCAAGCCTCCGTTTGGTACACCACCAATGATGTAAGTTCCATATGAACCGCCGTCTTGTGTATTTCGTCCTCCTGCAGCATTCGGATCTGCTTTACGACCACCAAAGCCAAACATGAGCATAGAAATATCTGCTGCAGTATCCCTATCAGACAGCCACTGTCTGCCCTCTTTATATGCTGCATCATATTGTGCAGAAGATTTCGTTGACTGCATGCAATAAGCTTCTGTCTCTCGTCCGGATACATCTTTCGCTACGAGCGCACCATGCAAAGTCGGTGTGTAATCGGTTGCAGTAACATTCACATAATCAGCGATCACCCATCCATCCCAATACCGGCTGTGGATATAGACCGTCTCGCCTGTGTCGCCAATATCCTGTACTGCAATTCCATCCTCCTGCAACCCTTCTTCCGTAGTTGCTTCTGCATCTGCGTCTGAATTGGTTGCTGTTACTTCCTCTGCCCGGATGTTTTCAGGCAAAGAAAAAGCCGCGATTAAGAATAGAACCACGGCTGTGAGTAGTGCTGCTATTCGTTTTTTTCGTTTTGATAGCATCTCTCTTCCTCCTTTATGATTTAATTTTTATATAAACAGCCTGATATTTGATACAGACTGGAGCTTTCTAAGCGGTTAAAAGACATCAAAAAAGGAACAACCCTTAGATTGTTCCTCATTTCTACTCATATTTTGTTTTTAAATAATTAAACGTATTCGTTATTTTTATTGTCATTGTTTGATCCCCATTTGCATTATCTGGGTGATACACTTTTAATAATTCCTTATATCTTTTCGTAAGTGAAGCTTTATCAGTACATCCATTAAACAACGAATCATCTATTGATTCCTTCTTTCTTTCATTATTAACATTTTTACTATTTGCAGAGTTTTCTTTTTCCTGTCTTTGCTCAGTATTTTTTTGTGATGTACTTTTTTGATTATATAACAATATATAATCTTTAAATTCTTTATATCGTTGCATAATATTGATCTGTTGCCTTACTATAGATTCCAGATACTTTTCTGCAAAGCATAGCTCCTGTACTTTTTGTGAGAACCGACTTGCTGAATATATTGCCTGTCTTTTATCCTCTAAACTTCCCCACAAAGGATCTACTCTGAATCGGAATTGGCTATATTCCTCAAACAAAATATCTAATTCCCATCTACGACATATTTCAATAACTCTTTCATTTATAACTTTTTGTGTCTCGACTGCATCCAAATATCTTTGGTAGAATATTTTTATTCTTTTCCGAAACTGTTCTTGCTCATTTACTCGTACAAGTTCTTCTGATTCCACAACTTGAACATGTGTCACCTTTTTTGTTGGAACCGATATATAGTTATCTCCCATTAGCTGATTATATGATGCAAAATGCAATAATTCTCCTAATATAACAGAAATAATAATTACAACTATCCCAACGATTCCTGACGGGTTTATCACATCATATATAAGTAATCCCCATGCAAAGCCCAATATGATCTGAATTATAATCCCGATGTATTTCAGTGTCATTAAAAATACCAGCAATACACCTGCTCCAATCCCGAGAATAAGAGATATGGTAAAATCAAATTTTTTATGAGCCATGATCGTCACTAATACGGCACATATCAAAAGATCAAACACTATTAAATTGCAACCCTCGCCATTATCCATCCGTATTTCTCCCAACAAATTTACTGAATCTGATAGTGTCCATATTCTGGTTCTGTAACAGTTTCTGTCCCTATTACACGACGTTCTTTCTCTTCATAAGACCGAATACTACCATGCGCTTTCCCAATTCCCATAGCTTCTTCTAAGGCATATTTTTTTGTATGCTCTGTGCTTGATTCTCCATCTTCTGCAATGCCTCCCGTATAGAATCTTTTTCCACATGTGGTGCAGTAATCATACGGTACCATTTCCACTATTTCTTTCGTCTCAGTGTACGCAGGTTCTGTCGCTACCCACACAACCTTGCGCGTTTCTGGTGCCTGCTCATTGCTCCAATATCCGTCCCGGACTGTGAATGTTTCTGTCCGCTTGGTTCCTGCCTTATTCACACCACAACTACAGATTACATGGTATTTAGGGTCCCAGAATGCGAAATGCTGCTCCAATTCTTCCTTTGTTCGGTAAATATTATTACAGCTATCGCACTGATAATATGTCACCGTCACGGTCTGCTCTGCAATCCATGTCGGCTTGCTAGTATCTGTGCTAGGCTTAGTACTGCTCTGATTGTTTCCCGGATTTTCTGTTGATCCAGAAGCATTCGCATCATTGAAGCTCTTGGATGTCGTCTGTGTAATACCTTTAACAGTTGCTCCTGGTGCTGCAGCTCCCTTCTTCACAAGCATAATCTGGATTGCTTCGAGCCGCTTTCCATAGCCGGCGGTTCCGGCACTCTCACCGTTCTTCGCCCAGCCCATCCAGCCGAAGGTCTGTGCATGTACCCGGTAATAAATATCGTAATGCTGTGCCAGCTCCCCGGTCAATCTGATCCGGATTGCTTCGAGCCGCTTTGCCTGTCCGCTTGTCCCGGACAGTGCTCCATCACTTACCCAGTCCATCCAGCCATAGGTCTGTACGTGCGTCTGGTACTCGACGCTGCCGTTATAGCTGCTCCGCGCATCGATGCTGATTGCTTCGAGCCGCTTTGCCTGTCCGGTCGTTCCGCTTACGCTTCCATCCTTCGCCCATCTGGTTTCCCAGCCGTATGTCTGCCGGTGTACCCGGTACTGGATGCTTGCTGTCTCATCTACTGTATTCTTCGGTATGATCTGAATTTTTACTTCTTCGAGCCGCTTTGATTCTCCTGTCGTCCCGGCGAGTGCTCCGTTATATACCCAGCCCTGATTGTCACCGTAAGTCTGGATATGCACCTGATACCGGATATCATAGTGCTGTGCCAGTTCCCCGGTCAACCGCATCTGGATCGCTTCAAGCCGCTTGGCTTCGCCTGTCGTCCCGGCTGGCTGTCCGGCAGTTAACCAATTTGTCCAGCCGTATGTCTGCCGGTGTACCCGGTACTGGATCGTTCCTGTATATCCTGATTCGTTCTGCAGGTTGATCGTCATGGATTCCACCCGCTTTGCCTCGCCTCTGGTTCCAAGCACCAGCGTATCAATGCCGTTTTCCTTCACGATTTTTCCGTTTGTGTCGCCGTATGTCTGTACGTGCGCCTTACCATAGATGCTGATTCCTGCAGCAGCTTTACTGTTTATCGCCGGAAGCTGCGTGACCATCAGCACGGCTGCAAGTGCAGCAGTTACAATTCGCTTGATACCTTTCTTCATAATGATTCCTCCCATCCATTCATGTCATCTGTTTTTAACTGTCTTGATTATAGCATAAATTTATGTAATAAAAAAATGTACAATTTAATAGATTGTACATTTTTATTATGCCTATCCGAGGAGAATAAGAATCAACAAATTGTTTTTCTATTACTTGTTTTCCCGTTCAAAATCTGGTAAATTGTGAACTTTCTTATTTTCCCCAATCTGTTTATTTATAAAATTTTCTTCGATGTAATTATATATCTTCTCGTTCAGATACTCTACCTGATCAAGAACATCCTCCGTGTCTCTTTTGCTTGCAATATAGAAATCATCATAATCGGATGCAGTTCGTATAAGTTCTATGGATGCATATAATTTATAATCTGCTTTATTAAATTCCGTATTATCTTCATAAATAAAATACCTGTTAAACAGTTGTAATATGCCATTATGTGTATTAGCATCTTTTCCTTTAATTGCAAGCAGCGCTTTAAGTGCCTTTTCCATTGAGTAGTATGCCCGGTTATTTGCTGACTTATAGCTTCCCTGCTCATATAAGTTACATGCATCATTATATAATTCCCTTGATGACACCAACCGCAGCTTTACAAGTTCTCGCATTTCTTCATCTGTCATATAACAGTACCCTCCTTTGATATATTTTTATAAAACGCATACCAGCTTTTTTTTCCGATATATTCCTCGTATGGAATACATATGAAATTAACAACGGCGAAATACTCCATTGCAATATCTGTGGCTATTTCTGCCAGCCCCATTCTGTATGCTGCATTTTCCTCTCTTCCAGTTTTTGTAAGAATCGCAATATCAATATCTGAATCTTTATCATAATCTCCTCTGGCGCATGAACCAAATAAAATAATATCCTTAACGTTATCTCCCATTAACTGCCTGACAGGATCTTTTATCTCTTCTACTATTTTTTTAATTGTTTTTTCGTCCAATTCAAAGAAATCCTTCATACAAATCACCTTCTCTATCTTCCATGCCTGCCACCGTGTTCTCTCTCTTTGATTTTTTCCCTGAGTGCCTTATTTTCTTTCTGTAATTTTTTGATCTGTTCCTGTGCCTGCTGAGATATTTCGCCATTCTCATTTGTGAGTGTTCCCACCTGCTCCCTTAATGTTTCATTTTCAATCAAAAGTCTGTTCCGGTCGCTGATTGTTTCCTTATAGTCTTTAGTGAAATTATTCATTGTCTCTGCCAGATCACGTTGTTGAGAAGTGAACAATGCATATGCATCATCTTCTCTTTTATATCTGTCCTTAATCGTTTTGTAATTTTCCTGTATGCATGATTCCAAGTGGGAATGCTGTTCAGTCAATGATGCTTTACCGCCTCTTCCAATACTTTCCATCACATTATTATATTGTGCTGATAGCCCATGTTTAAGAGTTTCTTCGTCATTCAAGCCAAGCTGCTTTATAAGTTTATTTAGTGCTTCTGTATTTTCGTCAATTTTTCCTTTTCTGGCAATAAGAAAGCCGCCAATAAAGGTGACAACCGCCGGTATAGCCACCTTTATTATTTCTATTACTGTATTATTATCTTGCATTGTCTGACACCCCACCATGATTTCGCTGATTATGAATCCGAAGAATAAAATCATATATTCTAATGTCATTTTACATCCTCCGTTTCGTCTCTGTCAATTTCTTCTTTCAGCTCTGCCTTACGATTTTTGAAGTCCTTTAATGCGCAGAAATATTCAACTATTACGGCAATCACAAACCCAAATGGAATCGTCCCAAAAACACAAAAGATAGCCAATAAAACACAAATGCCTTTGTCCGCATTTGCAATAAGTACAACAACAAACCAAAACAACAGAACCAAGTTAAGCGGAATATATGATTTATATAATCGTAATTCGGATCTGACATATTCTTTTCGTTCCCTCTTATAGCTGCTTTCATCGTCGTGCATCTATCGTCCTCCTCGTCCTATCTCGTTCCGGTATCTCTCCTTGTTGTATCTTTGAAATGCCGAATCATTTTATCTAATTTGATATTCTATATTGTCCTTTGGTAAATAAAATTCATATCTGGTATCATAGAAATTATTAAAAATGTTATTAGCAAATAGGTAATAGTACCATTCTTCAAATTCGGGTTTATAAATTATCATATGTGGTTTGAAATCACCTTCTATTATTTTCACATTCTGTAGCCACGGTTTTTCCATCTTTGTATTGTTATCATCCTGAATCACATATTGACATCTGGTTTCGACGCTGCCATATTTAACCCTTAAATATATTTCCTCTCCTGTGTTCTTGGTATCATAGACATACAAATCGTTATATTCTCCCTTGTCTTGTGTTGGAAGAAACATTCCAATTAATCCGCATATTAAGATATTTGCAACCGCACCACTCACGATAAATATTCCAATACTTTTTATGATTCTGAATCCCAATTCTGCCTCTTTCGCATGCATAGCATAAAGGATCACTCCTGTAATTGCTACGATCAAATCTATTATCATGATCTATCTTTCTCCCCTTCCTATCTCGTTCCGGCTCCGTTCTTTGTTGATCTCATTTGCAACAATCTGATTCTCAATGTAATCACGGAGCAGATGCTCGCCTCCAGGTATTTTATCCTTAAAGTATTGAATCATATCCTGCGTATCTATTTTTTCCAACGCCATTCCTATCTTCTCATATATCGTTGCTCCCGGCCGCTGATAGGCTTTGTAGGTTGCCAGAGCTTCTTCCGTATTGGTTCGTTCCTGATGTGGTGTATCGCCCTTTATGAATTTCTCGCTGCCCCAGAAATCCTTGATACTGATTTCCGTATCGTCGATATTTATATCTGTATATCCATATTCGATATATCTCTGTTTGATACGCTCTGCTGCATCATATGAAAAACATGTTTTATTTTCTGTCGTAAAATCATACTCCCCATCTTCATCAAATTCCTGCGTGGCGGTTACCTGATATCCGGATACCGAAATATCCCATCGCTTCATCTGCAGATCCTCTGGTGACAGCAACTTCCCTTCTGCAGGATCGTAAAGATACCGGAGCGTGTTCTTTCCTTCGTCCCGGACATCCACATAATATATTTTCTTATCTGATATCTCTCCGCCACGACGCATCTCAATGTAATTAACTGCATCATTCATATACACAAACGATGCCAGATCATGTTCCTCAATCGTAAAATCATCCTTCACCAATCCATATCCGACTACACCCTTATCCATGTGCATCCTCCTCTCACGCAAAAGGAGCAGACCGTTTAAGATCTGCTCCGTGTCTATGTTATATTCCTCTCTGATTCTGTCGGTCGTCAATCTGCGGATCCGGCAGTTCCATCTTGATCTCCTGTCTGTCCTTATCGAAGTGATAAATACTGTTCGACAGGAACTCTGTATCGCTCACAACATACTCATTTACTTCCATTGCTGTACGCTGCAGCATCTCTGGATCCATTTCATCGTTATCCGGACAAAGCAGAACTTCGCGGGTACTGGATGGCACAATATAAAATCCGCATCCATGTTCTTCGGCAAGCTCCGTAATCTGATCCTGCGCATAAAGGATACTCGTTGCTCCGGCAATTCTAGGAAGATTTGATAAAACGTATATTCCTGTATCTGGGAGTTCTTCCTGTGCAAGTCCAAATGAATCCAAGTTTCTGATAACATCCTCCAGCTTATCTATTCTTACCGGGAATAAAAACTCGGTATTTTTCAACGCTGCGGCATAAAGATCCTTTTCATTAATTCCAAGCCTTGCTGTATGATCATGTGTTACGATTGCGCTTGCCATACCAGTTTCATCAACTCTCACAAGCATCCGGATTGTAACTGCAAGATCCATATATTTCTTGTATGGCACATCCTGCAGCATATTCTTGTTTTTTTCATAATTAACAACTTTCAGATAGCAGTTTGAAAAATACTGTTCCTTCTGGTTGAAAATCTCTGTCCGCAGATCATTCGTACTTTCGAGAGAAGCCTTATATGTTTCAGCAATCTCCTTGATGACCGCATCCATGTCCCCGGTGTCCTGGTATTGCTTGTAGTACTGCTCCATATAAATCGTCGGAGCGACATTAACTTCCGATCGGCTGATCAAAAGCCCCATATGTGTCGTGTTATTATTGTGTGTTACTTCCTGCAGTTGGATATTATCAAAGTCATATCCCAACAGGTACTCACCGATGTTGTCACGGATCTCGTTACAAAAATCGTTAAATTCCATCCTAATGTTCCTCCTTCTTTTCAGTTTTTTCCTTCTTCGCTTCTGCAAGCCGCTTTGCAAATTCCTGCAATGCATCCAGTTTTCTTTCCTTTGGTTCGTACTCAACTGTTACCTTTTCCATATGCGTTCCCTCCTTTCTCTTACACCCCGTTATCATTTCTTTATTGGAAAAAAATAAAGAGACAATGGGAAGATGTATTTATGCCGATATAGCACTTCATTTACAAAGCCTAGATCTGCCTCCCTGATTTCCGCAACGTTTACTGCTCTTATCTTTTGCGATAGCTGCTTTGTGTTGCCACAATAATTGATCTCAATCCCCCTTATACTTCCATGTAGAGCCGATCGATAATTCCAATCCCGCACATCAGTTTCAATGTCATAAATCCACTCTGCCAGTTTTTTCCGGTCTTTTTCCGACATTTCATATAAATCAGATGGGGACTGTATCGGATAATGCTTCTTATATAAATTTGAATTAAACATGATTTTCTCCCATTGCTCCTGTGTCAGTATTTGGTACTCCTTTCAAAAGATTCGTTATTTTGTTCTTGTACGCCTGTACCCTCTCATTGATCCACGTCCACGCGGCAGCTTCCTCTTCATCCAGCACCTCCGGCTTTTTCCCGGCAAGTGCCATATTCTGCAGCTCACTTAATCGTTCGATCGTCATGTTGCACCTCCTTCTTCTCCGTGACCGTTCCCCGCTGGTATTTACTTTTTGCCCATCCTTCGTCAAGTTCCTGAATCTGATCGTAGCAGTAAAGCGTCGCTTTGACATCTTCGAGACTGTTATGATAATCTCCATCCGGCATATAGCCAAAATACTCAGCACATGACCTTAGCTTTTTCCATTTGTATCCGCCATAGTAATCGCTCCATTCTCCATATATCACTGAAAAGACAGTCATCACGTCGTACCATTCACACGTCAGTGATTCAAGCTGCATCCCCCATTTCTCAAGCATTCCGACATCGAATGGGATATTATAGGCTATACACAGCTTTGCACTTTCAAAAATCCCTTTTACTTTTGGAATCAGTTCGTGCGGATATCGTGCATTCGCTACCATATACTGAGAAATGCCGTTTATATCTTGCGCGTCGTACCAGTCCGTCGTCCAATAAGGCTTTACATATTCATCAATAAGAACGTTACCATCTCCATCGATAATACTGATCTGCAGTATCTCGTCCTGATCGTGATCAAGCCCAGTCGTTTCTGTATCGAAAACAATAATCCCGCTTGGATTATCACATGGAATCGATGGCTGTAAAGCCGCCCGCTTCATCAGATCATATGCAAGTGCTCTGTGTATCTGCTGCTGTTCGTCCGTAATCTGCTCTCTTGCAATCGATACCTTATAGCTAACCTCTTCCGCTATCATTTCCTGATAATTATTATTTTGTTTTTCTCTTCGCCTTGCTTCTGCAGCTTTTCTTTTCTGCCGCTGTTCTTCCTTGTATGCAGCAATTTCTTCTTCGGTCATATCACGTACCTGATCTTCCCGGTAGTACATGTAACATCCATAGCAATATTGGCTCGACCACAGCTGCTCTCCATCATCCGGATCCGTTGGCGTTTTATTTTCTTTTTTCCACTGATTCTCTGTTTTCAAAACACGATCAGCAAACTCAGCACTGGTTCGACACTTCATGGCACACCTCCCTGCTTATAATTCTCCTCGTTCCGGCTGCGACCTCATCCTTGATTTATCTGCCTGCTCTATTTCAACCAGTTGCTCCTTGTACTTATCTATCTGCTCCATCGACAGCCATTCCGGCTTTCCTTCTTCGGAAAAGCTGTTCCACAGCGCTTTCATGTTATCAATCTGATCTTCCACGTTATCAGCCCAAAGAAAGTCACCAATTCGGTATTTCGGTCCGGAGTCTCCTGTTAAATAGTTACAATCAAATCGCATCCGATCAAGGAACTGATATTTAACAGGACTGTCTGGCGGTTCCCGATCAATCAATCCCTGTATATATTTATCAACCATATCTTATCCCCCTATTGCTTACTTGAATGGCAGGTCATTACCTGTCAGCCCGGTTGGAATATCAGTGAACCCATCCGCTGATGCATTTCCCGGTTCAGGATATCCCTGACTTTTTTTACTCTCAGCAAATTCCTGTTCTTCTACGATTACTTCCGTTGTGTATACTTTATTTCCGTCTTTGTTCGTATAGCTTCCTGTCTGGATACGTCCAGAGATTGCGATCTTTGTACCCTGTTTCAGATACTTCTCAGCGAACTCGCCGAGTTTACCGAAAGCAACGCAGGAAATAAAATCTGCTGTCTGCTCGTTTCCAGAATTGTCTCTTCTCTGGAATCTACGATCAACCGCCAGCGTGTATCTTGCGATTGCTAAAGGCTCTGCAGCCTGTGAGTACCGGATTTCAGGATCTCGGGTTAAGCGTCCCATCAAAATAACTTTATTCATGTGTTTTTCCTCCTCTTTTCTTTCTTTTTATCCTTCTGTGAATCATATTTTTTTATCAATGTGGATAGCATATCATTATTTAGCTCATCAGCGAGACTCCTTAGTTCTCCGAAAGAATCTTCTCTACGCATAGGCGTTTCCATTCGCAATGTTTTTTCAGCCTTTGCATAATCTTCTTGATATTGCTGTTCCTTCTTTTTGATCTTATCCATTTCGCTGACCATGTGCGTTACTAATGGCTGCAAGGTGTTTTTGCGTTCTATGTTTAAGATCTTTCGCAAAATAATTGCTTCTTCCTCTGATTTTGCTTTTTTGTATTGTAAATTCCAAGCGCTTAATGTATCTACGATTTCCTCTATATAGGTTGTGAATGAATAATATGTATTTACATACTCTTGATAAAACGGAGATGTTTTATCTTCTAGCACATCAACCAGTTCGCATAAAGGCTCTAATTGTATATGTAGGTTTACAAGAGCTGATTCACAACACATCTTTATTCTCAATTTTTTCAACCTACGTTTAGGCGTCATGGTATAAAGGAATAATTTATCCTGATCGCTTCGCCCCCACGCACACTCCCTTGAATCATCCACTGGCTCAAACACGCCTAAGCACATTAAAATTAACCCTGTAAAAAATCCAAAAGAACCTATCATACTTACACATTTGCAAATAATTATTACAAATTCCGGTACTTCAGGATACAAATATTGTACGACCAGAGGAATTGCAAACGTCAAACCACTTAATGTCGTTAACATGAGTGATTGCATTCGTTTATTCATGTTACGCCTCCTCATATAGTTCTGCTATCTCTGTTTTTTTCCATATGTTTTTCGTAAAAATCCAATGCCTTTAAGATCTTATCCTCGAATTCCTTGGGTGTTAAATTTTTTCCATACCTCAATATTTTCTCATCCTTGAGTGTCAGCTTCGGCTTTTGATTCGGTTTTAATTTTCCGAGAATGCTGCCAATCTGTTCCTCGTCAAGAGCCATATTAGCTGCAAGGTCTCGCATTTCTTTTGCCTGCGCCAATGACGGGAGAACTCCCGGACTTATTTCTTTTCCTGCGTCATCTATATCAAGAGTATCCTGATAGTAGTCGTAAATTGACTTCTGACCTTCACTATCGATATATGATACTTCCACAGCCGGTCGAATTGACATTTTCCCTTGATCTACAAGATTGAGCAGTTCCGGGATTAAATACGTGAGGCGGATATAACGATGAATTTGTGATTTACTTTCCCCAACCTCCTCTGATAATAAAACATTTGAACGAGTACCCACTAACTTCGTCCCCAGTGGGGACGAAGTTAAATCTGTTCTTTTTCCCTGCCTATTCATCGCATCCAGCATCTTTTTGTAAGTGAACGCTTTTTCTGACGGAAGTATTTCCTCTCGACTTTGCAAATTGCTTTCTCCCATGAGGATTGTTGCTTCGTCCCGGTTGATGTTTTTCACAATGACTGGTATAGTCTCAATCCCTGCCAATTCGCACGCCCGTTTTCTTCGATGTCCTGCAACCATTTCATAGTTACCATCTTCATTAAGGAAAACAACTGCTGGTTCGTTAACCCCATGATCTTTGATTGATTCAACAAGTTCCTGCATCTTATCATCGTCGACCACCTTAAATGTGTGCTCTTTGAACGGAACTATCTGGTCAATTTCCATTTCATCTAGTGTTCCGTTATTTCGTTCGGCTTCGGTGTAAAACATTTGCTCTGCATTAAATGCTCCGCGTATGCTCTGCTTCCAGTCGTCCTTCGCCATGACTGATCACCTCCTTGGTCAATTTTCTATATGCATCTGCAACCTTGCTTTTTGCCTCAAATGCGTAGACACTCTTTCCTACACCGCTTGCCTTGGATGCTGCTGCTCCATCCGGAATTGACTGGTCATATACCCGTATATACTTTCCGAAGTTTTCCCTGATCATGTTACTTATTTCAGAAGTCAACGCAGGCTTTCGGTTATCTGCTAATGTAATCAAAATCCCATCGATTTCCAGCTTTGGGTTTGTATGCCTACGAACACTTCCGATAGTCTGCAGGAGCTGTGTCATACCCTTAGTCGCCAGGAACTCAGCCTGAACCGGAATCATCACCTTATCTGCAGCTGTCAAAGCGTTTATAGTCATCATTCCTAACGAAGGCATGCAATCTATGATGATATAATCATAATCTGCTTGAACCGGCTGCAAGAGATTCCTTAAGCAAACCTCCCGACTCATTACTGTAACAAGCTGCATCTCCATTGCTGAAAGCTCGATATTGGATGGAATCAGATCTACGCCCTCTCCATTCTTCAGAATTACATCATGCAAGTTGATATCTTCATTTAAGCTCCGCTGCATCAACTGAGCTAATGTGTTATCCATCTCATCCTGGTTCATCCATCCAAGACATGTAGTAAGATCTCCCTGCGGATCAGCATCGATCATTAAAACCCGGTATCCTTCATTAGCAAGTCCCACACCTAAGTTGACTGCTGTGGTTGTCTTTCCAACTCCTCCTTTCTGGTTACATACTGCGATCGTCTCTGCCATGTGCATCCTCTCCTTCCTGATAATAAAAAAAGAACCTATCATTTAGATAAGTTCTTTTCCTTTAACTTCGTATGAAGTTATTTCCCTATATTTTATTTATTTTTCTGCCCCACAAAAATTTCACACATACTTTGGAACATTTGGAAAAAGTGAGGAACTATACGGGTTTAAAGGCAAAAAATAACGTAGGATGCATATGTCATTTTATACACATCCTACGTTTATCCATTCATATTCTATTTCAGATTCAAGATTTCATTCATAACCTGCGAGAATTCCCGGTACTCAGAAACCAATGCTTCCAATCGTTCTCTCCCCGCGTCCTCCAGATGATAATACACTTTCACCATCCGTTCACCGGTCTGTTTCTTATAATCACTAATGTACTTCTGATCAATCATCTTATATAACGTCGGATACAAAGTACCCACCGACAACGAGATCTTATCTTTCGAAGCACGCTTTATACTTTTTACAATTTCATAACCGTAACAATCCTTCTCCGAAAGGAATTTCAACACAAGTAATTCCACATAGCCACGGTAAAACATATTTTTATTTTCCATATATTCGTCCTATACAGCACTATTCTGTTTCCTCAAATGGCGGAACTTCTTTAATAACATACGCTTTGTATCCATCGGTATTACCGCCTATAGGTCTGACTGCTGTAATCACCGCATCTCCATATGCATTATATAGAGAACCGCCATATCTATCCAAATACGCTCTGATTGGATCATAGATTTCTACTGATTCGGAAGCTACATCCTCTGTTGTAGCTTCTGCGTTTTTTGATTTTGCACCCAAGCCAACAAATGCATACACGCCAAACAGCAAAAAGCAGGAACAAGCAGTTGCAATTACATACTTTGCTGCTAATTTTCGTACATTCCGTATATCTGATATCTCAATTTCCTTTCGGTAATTCAGAATCACTTCCTGCGGTTTTCCAAACTCCTCTACCAGCATTTCATAGGTGCATCGTTCATGTTCCCGAACAAAATTCTCTATATCATCCGCTACCGATACCAGAAACTTCTTCCTGCACGCTCTTCCATACGGAAAATAGTCCTTCAACAATTTCATATATTTCCGCTTTGCCCTGTTCATAGGAATACCCCCTTTCGAATTTATTTGACTATATCATATATATTATCGTTTGTCAAAGGTTTCGTTTTCCGATATATTATTTTTTTGGTTTCGGGCGTGGCGAATGTATTATGTGCGGGGATGGTTCTTTCTTCAAACAAATTGCACAACCTATCACATTAGAATTTCTGGCATTGCAAACTCCAACGTGTTCATATCATATATTTCATTCTCCATTCATTCTTATATACGATATGTTGAAAGCTCAGAAGTTCTTAATGTTCTGCAAGTAATCGCAGCCATGTTTGAACACGATGTTCAAACAAGCCGCCGCTGAGACAGGGATGTCGAATCGGCGGCGGTGGCGTATATTTTTAACATGTAAATCAGAACATTTAGAGCTTCTTAGCTTTCATACATTGTATATGGAATGAATCGAGAATGAAATATATGTTTGAGTACATCTTTATTTTGCAATGTCAGAAATTCTATATAGAGATACTTGTATTGAATGTCCATTATTAAGAACCATCTCCTACATAAAACAGGGTAAAAAATAACCCGCGTCATCAGACGCGGGTTACCCTTATTTATAAGCGATTCAATTACTCAGCCTTAGGACCAGCAGCAACCAATGCCTTACCAGCATCGTTTGTTGTGTACTTCTGGAAGTTCTTCTGGAATCTCTCAGCAAGATCCTTAGCCTTTGTCTCCCACTCAGTAGGATCAGCATATGTGTCTCTTGGATCAAGGATTGCTGGATCTACACCAGGAAGCTCTGTTGGAACCTCAAAGTTGAACATAGGAATCTTCTTTGTAGGAGCTGTCTTGATATCACCTGAAAGGATTGCATCGATGATTCCACGAGTATCCTTGATTGTGATACGCTTGCCTGTTCCGTTCCATCCTGTATTTACGAGATAAGCCTTAGCTCCGCTCTTCTCCATCTTCTTAACAAGCTCTTCTGCATACTTTGTAGGATGCAACTCAAGGAATGCCTGTCCGAAGCAAGCTGAGAATGTAGGTGTAGGCTCTGTGATACCACGCTCTGTACCAGCAAGTTTCGCAGTAAATCCTGAAAGGAAGTAGTACTTTGTCTGCTCTGGTGTCAGAATAGATACTGGAGGAAGTACTCCAAATGCATCTGCTGAAAGGAAGATTACGTTCTCTGCAGCAGGACCTGCGGAAACGCCATTTACCTTAGATGCAATCTTCTCAATATGATCAATTGGATAAGAAACACGAGTGTTCTCTGTTACGCTCTTATCGTCGAAATCAATCTTACCTGCTGCATCAACTGTCACGTTCTCAAGAAGAGCGTCACGTCTGATTGCGTTGTAGATATCTGGCTCAGACTCCTTATCAAGTCCGATAACCTTTGCATAACATCCACCCTCGAAGTTGAAGACACCGTTGTCATCCCAACCGTGCTCATCATCACCGATCAAAAGTCTCTTAGGATCTGTAGAAAGTGTTGTCTTACCTGTACCTGAAAGGCCGAAGAATACAGCTGTATGCTTACCTTCCATATCGCAGTTAGCAGAACAGTGCATTGAAGCGATACCCTTCAATGGGAGGTAGTAGTTCATCATAGAGAACATACCCTTCTTCATCTCTCCGCCGTACCATGTATTGATGATAACCTGCTCCTTAGATGTGATGTTGAATGCTACACATGTCTCAGAGTTAAGACCAAGCTCTGCATAATTCTCAACCTTAGCCTTAGATGCGTTGTAAACAACGAAATCCGGCTCGAAATCCTTCAGCTCTTCCTCGGAAGGCTTGATGAACATGTTTGTTACAAAGTGAGCCTGCCAAGCAACCTCAACGATGAAACGAACTGCCATACGTGTATCCTTGTTTGCACCACAGAATGCATCTACAACATAAAGCTTCTTGTTGCAAAGCTCCTTCTTAGCAAGATCCTTAACAACTGCCCATGTCTCTTCTGTCATAGGATGGTTGTCGTTCTTGTAAGCATCTGTTGTCCACCATACTGTGTCCTTAGAATTCTCATCCATAACGATGTACTTATCTTTAGGAGAACGTCCTGTAAATACACCTGTCATAACGTTAACTGTATCTAATTCTGTGTTCTGTCCAACCTCATAACCCTCGTTTGAAGCCTTTGTCTCTTCCTCAAACAAAACTTCATATGAAGGATTGTGAACGATTTCTGTTGTTCCGGTAATTCCATACTTAGTTAAATCAATGTTTGCCATCTTAAAATTTCCTTCCTTTGCTTTTTATTAATTCAGGGCAGTTATCCACCCAAAACCACCGAAATTGTATCACTAAAAAGATATCCAGTCAACCAACATATATGAAAAATCGTTTAATTTTTCGTGAATTAAATGTTAATCCTCTTTTTTATCAATATATCGGTTGAGTGTCTCAACTACCGTGTTCAGATTATATGGTTTCGCAATATAATCATCGAGCTTGTTCTCTAAGATTCGTTCCTTATCACCAAACATGGCTCTCGCTGTAACTGCAATGATCGGAAGGCGCTTCTTATGCTCCTTCTGCTCAATCTCACGAATCTGCTGTGTTGCTGCGATACCATCCATAACCGGCATCTGTACATCGAACAGCGCTGCATCGTATTCCTTCTGCTTGAACAGCTCAATTGCTTTCTCACCATTCTCTGCAATATCATAAGAGAATCCTGCCATACCGAGCAGCTTACCGATAACCTGCTGGTTGACCGGCTCATCCTCTGCAACAAGGATACGCGCCTTGCTGTGTGCATTGATCGAGAATACTGCGGCATCTTCTTTTTCTTCCATGTTCTTGGCTGCTTCCACCTCGGCTGCCTTTACAACCTTCAGAGGAATCTCTGCAATGAACGTCGAACCGATGCCTTCCTTACTCTGCACACTGATGTTACCACCCATCAGCTCTGCAATCTGCTTGGAGATAACCAGACCAAGTCCGGAACCGCCATACTTTCTTGTATCGGAACCATCGACCTGTGAGAACCGGATAAACAGCTTATCCATGTTCTTCTCCGAGATACCGATACCAGTATCAGCAACCGCGATACGCAGGTTGATATTCTCTTTTTCTGCATCAATTGCGGCAATCTTTACTCTTACACTTCCCTCAGATGTGAATTTTAATGCATTGGAAAGCAAACAATTCAAAATCTGCTGGATTCTCTGTCCATCGCCCTTTACAAGCTTTGGAATATTGTTACCAAATGTGCAGTCAAGGGCAAGTCCCTTGTTTGTCGCTGTCGGTACCTGTGCAGCTACCGTCTCCTCAATGGCTGCACGCACATCGAAGATCTCTTCCTTCAGATTATATTTACCAGCTTCCAGCTTACTGATATCAAGAATATCGTTGATCAGGCGAAGCAGGTTATCTGCACAGCCCTTTGCAGTGAGCAGGTTATCGCGGTAATCTGCCTGCAGATCATCTGCCATCAGCGTAAGCTGCAGCATACCAAGGATTCCGTTGATCGGAGTACGAATCTCGTGGCTCATGTTCGCGAGGAACTCTGCCTGTGTCTTATATGCTGCATTCGCATCTTCGATTGCTGCAGACAGCTTGTTCTCCGTCTCCTTCTGGTCTGTAATATCAATAACAACCATGTTGATATAGTCAGCCTCAGACTTGTACATAACTGTGTTAAATACCTTGCCAAGCTTCTCCATCGTGATCTCCACGTCCATGAAGTCGCCCTCTTTGGTTCCAGAGGTATTATACGCAGTAAACCATGCGTTAATATCCTGTAACACTTCGATCTTACTCTCACCAAGAATCTTGTCCTGATAATCAGATGCATCCAGATTGAAGTAACTTCCGAACCGCTCATTTGCTTCCTGAATGCAGTACCCAATGCTGTTCCCAAGTGAATCTGTGATGATCTTTGCCTGTGCAAATCCGATCGGAAGATTCATGAACAGCTTCTTGTATTTGTCACCCTTTGTGTGGCCTGCCACAACGCCGCCACCAAGCGCAAATACAATCACTCCCGTGACAGCCGCAGCCAGCACGCCAACGATGATTCCCGCCGGAACCGCCTTAAAGATCGCACCAAATATAATTCCGAGCACGATATCCAGCGCCGCTGCAATGATGATTAGTTTCTGCCACCCTAATTTTGCTAGTTTTTCCATGTGCATAACACCCCCTATTTATCAACATTTTACTATACATTTTCGAGATTTTCAATATCTGTCTCGACCTCTTCTGCAAGTTTTTCGCCTGGTTTTTCATTCTCTTCGCGTGCGTTCGCCTTCTCGATTCTCCGCACCTCCAATTTCTTCTCCACCTGCAGGGAAACCAACAGTAACACCATGCAGATCACGGAAATCGCAATGCCCAAAAGCATACCCTGCGGCATATAGGAAAATTCAACCGTATGCGAACCGGCACCGATATCCACACCGATAAATGCGCCTGCCACCTTGTAGTAATCCACCTTTTTTCCGTCGACCTTTACCGTCCAGCCTTCATCATAAGGAATGCTTGTGAACAGTGTCTTATCCTCCGGCATCTCGATCGTGCCATAGACATAGCCATCCTTTACCGTTTCAACCTCCAGCATATGGTTCGTCAATTCCCGATATACATTTTCAAATACATCCTGATGGAAGGTTGCCACATAAAATGGTGCCACTTCGGAGCCACTGACATTGCTGTATTCGTATTCAATGGAAATGTAATCGCCCGCTTCCAGCTGTCCCAGATGGAAAATCTGGATCTGATAACGGTCATAAGCGATTTCCTGTCCGTTCTTATAAAACCGGATCTTCGTCACATAATTACCACGGCAGTTCACGTAATAATCGCCTGCATGATCCGCAGTAAAGCTCAACATAAAACACATCGGTCCAGATGCATTTGCTGTGAAGCTGACCTGATTATTCTCATAGCTGACTTTCGCCGTATCACTCGTCACACTGATCGCCGGATACTCGTCCTGGAAGAATCCGCCATAGCCAGTCATGTCATATGCCAGTGTATTCTGCGCGATCATTGCAGAGTAACGGCTCTGATCCCAGTCCTTGACATTGTTGCTCACCGCAAATCCAATAGAGGTCGGGTATGGATTCTCATAGATGGATACATTATCCACCGTTTCTTTATAATTATAATCAAAATTATTCAGATCTCCCGGTCGTTCCAGCAGATACCGGATATTAAAGATTGCATTTGTAAATGGCGTATAGCCACGATACAAAAATTCATTTGCGCCTGTATAAAATCCAAGCTTGCCCATCGTGGTGACAACCGGTCCCATAACCGTTGAATTGAATGTGCTGACGCTCGGCATGTTATGCCAGCTTGCCTCATCCAGCACCGTGTAATTCATCAGTTCCGAACGATAAAAGCCTGCCTGTTCTTCCTCTGCCATCTCCCGCACGCGCACATTCGCTTCTGTCACTGCCGGACTCGTCTTGTAATATTTCTTGTAATGACAATACCCATTTTCCGAAAATCCATATGCTGCATTTGCCACAAGCTCGACCAGACAGACACTTCCAATCACCGAAATGTAAGTCGCATGCGTGATCTTCTTCGACGTCCGCAGACAACAGGTCACGCCGTAGATCACCAGCAGCACAAGACTCGCCGGCAATGTATATTTGCCAATTGTCGCGCCTGCCTGCTGTTTACAGGCAAATGCAAACGCACCTGCCAGTAAAATTGACGAAATCACAAAATAAATATCGATTTCTGTAATCGACTGCACTGCATCATATGCCATAACGAGCAACACAAAAATAAACACAAATGAAAACCGATTCGGGATTCCATACTGGTCATGCATGCCATGCCAGATATAGTTTAACGTCCCATGATTGAAGCTGATCACAAGCAGCACCAACAGCACATATTTGCGGAACTTCTTCCACGGATGTTCCTTCACAAACAGATACAGGAACATCGTCAGAACCGCCAGCATGCCACAGTACAGATTCACACCGCCATCAAAGATCTGATTCGTAATCGGCTTTGTAAATACAAGCAGCTGCCGCAGCATCACAAAGATATTTCCATACCATGTTCCTTTTGGGATTGCCATATCTCCCGCTGCCGTCGCCATGATTCCATGATATGCAGGAAGCAGGATAAATGCTGCCATACCACCGGATAACAGGGAATACACTGCAAACCGGAATCCATTTATGAAGAATCGCTTCACTGTCTTATGCTCATAGACAAAGAACCACAGCACAAGAAACAGGCAAATGATATATCCAATATAATAATTACAATAGAGCGCATAGAACAGGGACAGCACATACAGCTTTGGATCTCTCTCCTCAAGCATCCGCTGGAAGCCCAGCATGATAAGCGGGAAGATCATAATACAATCCAGCCACATCGTGTTCCAGTTGTAACCGATCACATAATTACTGAACGCATAGGCAACCGAGATCGCCACGATCAGGAAATTGCGTTTCTTCTCGCCATCCTTGTAGCTTAGGAAATGTACCATTGCAACGGCTGTGAGCGTGATCTTTAAGCACATCAGGAAGCAGGTAACCGCCGCAATCTGTTCCTTGCCAAATAGTAACAACAGCAGATTAAACGGGCTCATCAGATAATACGCCGCAAGCGATACGAAATTCGAGCCAAGTGCTACATTCCATGTATAAAGAAGACTTCTCTCATGCAGAAGCTTGTCTCTGAGTTCTGAGAAAAACGGCAGATACTGATGCACACTGTCTACCAGCGTCAGGGAATTCTCTCCAAACGGTGCAATCTTTTCTGCGATACAGACAACCAGCATGACGACTGCAACGATTGCAAACGACAGATAATAGCACCAGTTATCCTGCATATTCTCGTGAAACGGTTTCTTTTCCTTGAACACAATCAGCTTGCTGAACACATAGTTCAATACCAGTACAATGACCTGTACAAGCAGCTTGGATGCCAGTTCATGGATCCGAAATGTATCACACAGAATCGCCAGTCCAAGAATTTCCACAACCATGGACACCAGACGGGCGCCTACAAACTGCACCGCCTCTACCAGAGTTGCATAAAATCCCTTCCTCTTACTCTGAAATACAAAAAATTTATTTGCAAAGTATGCAAAAGCAATAGCCATAGCGATTGCTATGGCATTGCATGTATTTCTTGAAATTGGTGTAATAACCCGCAGCAGGAAGAATGTTACCAGGTTGACAGCTGTCGTACAGCCTCCCGCAATCAGATATCGCATTTTCTCATTGGCAAGAATCTTCTTTATAAAACGAATCAATGTACTACCCTAATCCTTTTCTTTTAATTTAAACCTGTAAGCAGATAGATCAGTGGAGAATTCCAGTAAATCGTTACCTCATTACATGAATAGCACTGCTCATTATCTACATATGCACGTCCCGGTGCAATTCCGTAGAGAACGGCATTTGCATATGGATCGTTCAGATTGTTATTGGCACCGCCAACCAGCATACCCGGCATCGTCTCTTTCAATACCTGTGATGGTCTGTGGTGTGTTGCATTTGGTGTAAGGGAACCATATCCGGTCACATAGCAGTATCCGGTTGGGTTCACACCGAAGATATAATCACGCATCTTCTGCGCATATTCTGTATACTTGGCATCCCCTGTCAGGTTTGCAGCAGCCAGAAGCTCCATACCCTTGTTGGTGATCGTCATATTACTTCCCCAAGGATATGTCACACCCATACCTGTAAAGAAGCCCTCTGACTCTGCTTTCGAAAGTGTCTCATCCGCATCTGCAAGCAGCTTTTCCTTCGCTGTCTTTGCCACATCTGCATCCACGCCCTCGGTCTTTGCAAGATCATACAGCGCATAGCTTCCGATATCTGCCCAGCCAAAACCTGTCAGATAGTTGCTGTCAAGTGCTGTCTTTGTCGCAGTTAAATATTTTGCATCCTTTGTTGCAATATACATCTCTGCAGAAGCCCAAAGTGTCTCGTCTGCAAGATGTGTATCATCGTATGCACCTGTTACAAGGTCTTCCGGATTCTCATATCCCTTCATATCCGGATTTGCCTCCAAAAATGCATACGCGTTCGTTGCTGCATCCAGACAGCTCTTTGCAAAATCTGCATCGTATTCTGCATAGAGTACAGATGCCTTTGCCATAACAGCCGCGAAATCAGCCGTTGCTGCATAGGAAAACGGCGCAAGCACCATATCATCCGTCTCATCAACCGCAAGTACCGTCTCCGGGAATACAAGTGCGGTTACCTTATGGTAGACGCCACCGCTTGCTGCATCCTGCATCTTGAGCATCCAGTCAAGCTCATACTTTGCTTCATCGAGAAGATCCGGTGTCTTGTTTCCGCTCTCTGGAATTCCAAGATCATCGGCAGTCTGACCATAATCCTCGTAAGCAAGGAAGAGATCCTGTACCGTCTTAGCACCAGACACAACATATCGTCCGTAATCACCGGCATCATGCCATCCACCAGATACATCAATCTTTGTTCCAGATGTATCTCCGTAAACAGTCGCTTCCTGCATATGACATGCCTCATGTGCGAAATCTCCAGCGATATCCTTTGTCACCTCTGTTCCGCATCGCTGCTTGTATAACATCAGTACAACATCCTTATACACATCATCATACAGATCGTCCCCGATGGAGAACTCATAGGATGCACCAGATGGACTGGAAATAATCTTGTATGTACCAGGTGTCTTAAACTCCGTGAAATCACCATGTCTTACGTTTGATTCCGCAGACTTGTCATACGAAAGCTCTCCGTATGCACCAACAAACATTGTCTCATCTGTCTTCGCATCTACGATCTTGAATTTCTCATCGTCCTTGGATGTCACGATCACTGTCTTTGTATCATCCGGCTTGTAACCAATCTGATTTACCTTTACCTGAATCGGCTGTGGTGCACCGACAATCTTCTCCGCATTGGAACCGTCTGTTACAAACAGGGAAATATTATCGAAGTAAATCTTGTGTGCCTCTGTAACCTCAGTCTGTCCTTCCTGAGTTCCCATATTGACAACAAATCTTGGAGCCGGATCGGAATTTTCTTCCATCGTAAACTCCTTTGTAATCGTCTGTGTCTCTGGTCCAACTGTGATGAAATCACTCGCATAGGCATGGTAGTCTCCACCATTGATCTGTACACGCCACTGGATCACACGTTCAATATCACTTCTGACATCAAAACTCATCGTATAGACACAGCCCTTTGCCATCGTAAATCCATCGTAATAAATCTGGCAGCTATGCTCAAGCGGTCCACTCTTTGTAATGTCACAAACGAGTTCGCCATTTTCTGCGGACATTGTAAAGTTACCATTATTTATGTAACTCGTAAAACCATCTGTACCATCATCAAATGTCACGCCGATCGCATCTGCGCCTTCCACCGTCGTGAAACGGTCATCCTCCACAACTTCCTGTTCCGTCGTTGTCCAGTCGCCATCATCCTCGATGGTTGACGCTGTTGCATCTGTTACGGTTGCACCGCCACCAGATATCTGTTCTGTCGTCGCCTTGTCTGTCTTTCCGCCACATGCACATAACGAAAGTGCAAGTGCTGCCGCCGCAACAACTGCGGCTGTCTTCCTGAATTTTCTCATAAACCCTCCTATCGTTTTTGTCCCTCTTTTTATCGTTTTATTGTAGTCCCACATGGGTACTACGAACAAAATTTCACAACCTCATCGTATGGTAATGCACCGCCAAATATATCCAGTGCACTTCCCACCGTCACATCAATGCGATCCTGTCCACATTGCTTCAAGCTCTCTAAATCATCAAAGCTTCCAACTCCGCCTGCATAAGTCATCGGCTGTTTGCCCCATGTGCCAAGCATGGTTGCAAGCTCCGTCTCAATGCCTGCCGCTTTACCCTCGACATCCACTGCATGAATCAGATATTCGCTACAATATTCTGCCAGCTTGTCCAGCGTCTCTGGTGTAACAACTTCCTCTGTAAATTTCTGCCAGCGGTCGGTCACGATATAATACCTGCCATCCTTTTTCCGACAGGACAAATCGAGCACCAGATGCTCTGCACCGATCAGATTCGACAGCCGTTTCAGATTCTCGTAATTGATTCTTCCATCCTTAAATACATAGGATGTCACGATTACCTGCCGCGCGCCCATATCCAGAAACTGCTCTGCATTGTCTGCGTTGATGCCGCCACCAATCTGCAGGCCCTGTGGATATGCAGCAAGTGCAAGCTTCGCCTGTTCCAGATCTGCCTCATAGTATGTACTGCCAGCCGGATTCAGCAGGATAATATGTCCGCCGACCAGTCCGCTTCGGCGGTACAGATCAGCATAGAAATCTGCCTTCAGCTCCGAAACGAAGTTATCCTTGGCAAAATCAGCCTCATCCTTCAGGCTGCCGCCGACAATCTGCTTGACTGCGCCATTATGTATGTCAATGCATGGTCGAAACCGCATAATACGCTCCTTTTACATCGGCAAATTTGAAGCGGAGAAACATCTCCTCCGCAATCATACATGGAACAATCATGAATACCCATAGAATGTATTGCAACCAGAAAGTACTAAGTGTTCTAATATACTCTTTTTCTAACGTACGGGATCGTCGCCGATTCGCCGTCCATGGCTCAACGGCGACTTGTTTGAACATCGTGTTCAAACATCCCTGATGACTTAATAGAACACTAAGTTCTTTCAAGGTTGCAAACATATCCTATGTTGTATTCATGATTGCTCCATGATAATTTGCGGATATACGCTACCCGACCACTTCAAATTGCCGATTGTCTTCCTTTTCCTTAATATTTCTTCAGACTACACTTGGTTCTTATCGTACCATATTTCCCTACCTTGTTCAATATATTTCGCTTTACGTGAAAGTGTTTTTGCGGTATCATTTACCCAAGGTAAATTGAACGAACACCTGTAAAACTTTTATGGATGTAGATGGAATTACGCATAATCACAAATTCATAAGCAGACCGTTGAAACACGTCAGCACTTAACGAACAGTGCCATAAAATGGTGCTGTGAGTTTAGTGTCTGCTACGTGTTGAACCGAGCGGGAGCGCGTCTGCGATGAATTGTGTATTATGTGTAATTCCAAAGCCAATACCTAAATCTTTACAGGGGCAAGGAGAAAATATGTTAAACGATTTGAAGAAAGAAATCACGGATTGCTACATGTACGGTGAGATCATCTGCCAACAGGGTTTTGGTCCAAAAACCGATATCTCCATGCATGACATGATCCGTTTTGATCTGTTGCAGTTTCTGGTGTATCTGACAGACAGCTCCGACGGCAGCCTGTACCCGGAGACACGCTTTTTACACGAATATCTCGGACAATATTTCACATTGGAATCTCTGATGCGCTTCAAGCAGGATCGCACGGCAACTCCAGAATTTGCCACAACGATTCCACGTTCCCTGACTTATTTTGTGGAAGCTGACCAGTCTGGGCTTTCTGCCTGCACGACAAAAGGATTTTCAAAGTCAAGAAATCTATACAACCTGTATGTTGAACTCGGTCAGGCATACATTTCCTGCAACAACCGGACAACCGACTCAGAAGTCTCCACGCTGACGGCCTATACCGGCATGATCGAGGAATATCTGCGCAAACTGAAGCTGTTCGAACCGGGGAAAAATCCAGCAATGAAAAATCCACCGAAACCTTCCACCCCGAACAAGGCAGCCTCCGCTGCCAACACCCCTGTCAAAAATGCATCGACCTCGCAGGCGGCTATGGCTGCTATGAAAGGCACTGTCAACAAGCAGGAAGTTCCAGAGGAAGATATCAAATTAGATGATCTGCTAAATGAATTAAACGAACTGACCGGACTTTCTGAAGTAAAGAAAGATATTAAATCACTGATCAACCTGTTGAAGGTGAAGAAGCTGCGGGAGGAGCGTGGCATGAAGCAGCCGGAAATGTCATTGCACATGGTATTTTCCGGGAATCCGGGAACTGGTAAAACAACCGTTGCCCGTCTGCTCGCCAAAATCTACAAATGTCTCGGTATCCTGCCGGGTGGTCAGTTGGTCGAGGTTGACCGTTCCAACTTAGTCGAAGGCTATGTCGGACAGACTGCCATCAAGACAAAGGAAGTCGTGGAAAGTGCCTTAGGCGGCGTACTCTTCATCGACGAAGCTTACACACTTACCGCAGGCAAAGACGGAAAGGACTTCGGGCAGGAAGCGGTAGATACCCTGCTTAAAATGATGGAGGATAACCGCGATAATCTGATCGTGATTGTTGCCGGTTACACCGAATTGATGCAGGAGTTTGTAGACTCCAATCCGGGACTCCGTTCGAGATTTAACAAATACATCAATTTCGAGGACTATAGCGGCGACGAGCTTTATGATATCTTCTTATCCATGTGCAAAAAACAGGAATACGAACCAAACGCACAGGGAAAAGCATACGTCAAAGAGTTACTGAATATCTGGGCAAAATCCCACGATGAAAACTTTGCAAATGCAAGAGAAGTACGAAACTATCTGGAGCGTTCCATCGCCAGACAGGCAAGCCGTATCGTCGAGCTTGACTCTGTCAGCGACAAACAATTAAAGACATTAACCAAGGGGGATTTAACGGAGGGATAATACCTGTGACCACAGAATTTCAAACAAATCCCGCTCTGTACGTTCCATCTGCGCATCTACGATGGCAGCCTCGCACCCCTGTCTGACAGAATCAGGCAGATCGTGAAGCTGCCATTTTGCATGAGCAGCATTTACAATCCGATATCCATGCTCGCGTACACGCAGACAGAAGTCAAGTGCGGAAAGCTCTGTCCGGAATTTATCCGAGAATCCACCCAATTGTACAAACACTGATCTTTTCACAAGCATACAATGTGCCGGCACAATCACATATTCGCGATTCATTCCATAGTACCGCATCGCACCGGTCTCATCCTGCCGGATCTTCCGCCATTCTTTCCATGCATCAAATTGTGGTAATCCGCGATACGGATAGCGGTATAAATTTTTTATTTCCTTCAGATCAATCGCACGTTCTGTTTCCGCCTGCCATTTCTGAACCGGAGACTCATATGCCCCTGCGAATTCCAAGCCCGCGCAATACAGCCGATCCCGGTCATCATAGACCGTCCCGGCTACAATTCCGACGTCTTCACGCATAGCGATACCTAGCATTTCACCGAGTGCTGTCGTATCGCCAATCTCCATATTCGCATCCAAAAATAAAAGGAAACTGCCATTCGCATGCAAGGTTCCAAGATTTCGGCATTCCGTGCTGCTTTTCCCAGGCTCTGCCTCCACCACAGCAATATTTCGTCTGCGGCTCTGCATCTGCTGGTAATATTTCTGCAATTCCTCATCTGTTCGGTCTTCATCTACAATGATAATCTCAAAATTACTGTACCGTGTTTTCTCGTAAAATGGCTCCAGCATCTGTTCCATCAACGAACGATTCGTATGCCCGGTTATGATCATCGACACGAGTGGATTGCCCGGTGTATCATATTTTACCGTATATACGCTTCGCTGATCAGTCATCATGACACGCGCCAGCAAATGTTCCCGCGACACATGTGCCTCCAATGCCTCTTTGCCCGCCAGATTCTCCTGTGCATGCTTTGCCTCCCGCTCCGAAGAAGTTCCATCATGAATCCGTTTGTGATACAACACGCGCGGAATATGACAGATCTCCCGGTTGCCTTCACAGCAACGCAGGATCATATCGTAGCCCTGCGCACCATCATACTGACTATGAAAGCCTCCGTCCGCCAGCATAAGCTCTCTCCGTGCCACAAACAAATGGGAAATATAATTATATGCACGCAGCAGGTCGATATCGAATTCCGGTTTGAATCGCGGTTCCAGATAATGACTTCCATTTTCTGCCATCCGGTCTTCATCGGAATAAACCACATCATAGCGTTCTCTCTGCAAAGCATCCACCACCCAGTACAGGGCATCCTCCGTCAGGACATCGTCATGATCCAGCAATGCAACATACGCTCCTTTTGCCGCCTGCAATGCCCGGTTACTGTTCCCGGAAATTCCAAGATTTTCTTCCATTTTTATGTACTGGATTCGCGGTTCATTCTCCATATATTGCCAGATAATGCGCTCCGTCTCCAAACTATACACCTTCTCCAGCACCGACAATTCGCCATCCTCTGATACGCGCGCATCAAGAACCGGCGGTTCTCCCTTCGCCTGACTGCCATCGACCAGACACAGTTCCCAGTTCCCATAGGTCTGATGCAGCACCGATTCCAGCATTGCACGTAAAGAAAGCTCCGGTGTCATATACACCGGAACTACAATACTGATACAAGGGCAGTATGAAAACACCCGCTCCCGCTGTGTTGCAAGTGCTTCCTCATCTGCCTCTATATTTTCTTTAAAAAAACGATCATACGCCAGATCCAACCCCGTCACCATCGAACGTGCCTTGGAAAGCGCCTCCGGGATTGCAGTCGAACGAATATGCGCAAAGCCTTTTTTAATTGTATCCGCATTCAAGTCTGAAAGTCGAAACTTCATCGCCACTGCCTCCCCTTTTTCTTATTTCCGCACAGAGAAATCAAACGCATCTAACGCCAGATTCATGTTGTAGTACGGATCTCCGGTTGCCAGAATATCCACCCATCTTGACTGAAACAACTGCATCTCGCTGTGGAATCGCTTCTGTTTTTTCACAGTATCTTCTTTACCTCTGGATTTTGATTCATAATGATACAGCTTTGCCTGTGGAACATACACAACCAATTTGCCAAGCTTTCTTACTTTCAAACAAAAATCCACATCATTAAAAGCCACCTGAAATTCTGGATCCAGTCCTCCAACCGCATCGAAGGTCTCTCTGGAAATCATCAGACAGGCTGCTGTAACCGCACTATAATCACACGCAACAGAAGTCCGAAGCTGATAGATGCCCGCCTGCTCATCCATTGCAGAAAATGCATGTCCGGCAATTCCGCCAATCCCAACAATTACGCCCGCATGTTGAATCGTGCCATCCTCAAAATACAACCGTGCACCAACAATTCCTACATCTTTGCGTTGACAATATCCAAGCATCTGAGTAATAAAATCCGGTGAAATCAGTTCGGTATCATTGTTTAACAACAAAATATACTTACCCTTTGTATGTGCAACACCAAAATTATTGATTTTGGAATAATTAAATTCCTCCTGCCAATACAACACCTGAATATGCGGATTTTCCACAAGTGATTCATAGTATGCAAATGTCTCTTGTTGCACACTGTTATTTTCTACTATGATAATCTCATAATTCCGATAAGTCGACCGTTGTTCAATCGCATCAATACATTTTTTCAAATCATCCACATGATCCTTGTTTGGAATCACGATTGACACAAGCGGTTCTCCCCGAACCAGATAACTCACCTGATAATACCCCGGAGCTGCTCCATCCACAACCTCCGCAGCCAGCCCCTGTCGCGCCAAATGCGCTTCTATCGCTCGTTTTCCAGCCTCAAACGCATAACGTTTTGCTGCCGGATCTTCCGCTGTCGATGCCGCATGTGCCCGCCAATGATACAGAATCTTCGGAATATGACAAATGCCATCTGCCTGCTCCGTGCAACGGAATATAAAATCATAATCCTGCGCACCATCAAACGCTGGATTTAACAACCCCACCTGATCCACTAAGTTCTTCTCTGCTACAAACATATGACAAATATAATTATTACAACGTAGCAAATCAATATTAAAATCCGGTTTAAAATTCGGTGCAAAGAAATAATCTCCTGTTTCATCCACCTTATCTTCATCGGTATAAATCACCTGCACCCGCTTCGCATTTAGCGACTCAACGCAGGCATAAAGTGCATCCGGCTCAAACAAATCGTCGTGATCACCAAACACAATATAATCTCCCGTAGCAAGCGTATATGCCTGATTCGTATTTTCGGCTATTCCAAGCGTTCCATCTTGTGAAGCTATATAATGAATTCTCTGATCCTTTTGCATATATACCTGCAAAAAATCGTATAAACATTTTTCTTTTCTTCCTCCATCCGAGAAGCATAACTCCCAGTTTCCATAGGTTTGTGCCTGCACCGACTCAATTAACGCACGCAGAAAGTCACAATTGCTCTCATATAATGGCACCAAAATGCTAAACTTCGGATGATATTCAAAATGCCGTCCACATTGTTCCTGTCTTTCACTATCTGTCAGCCGATGACTATGCATCCATTTATTATAATCCACATAGTTGGAACCAAGATGCAGGTACTTTTTTAATTTTGCACATGTATTACGCCATCCGAATGTCTTTATATTGTTGATTACACGGATTGCATTTATATATATACGTCCCATATCTGATTCTCCTGCTGTTTTCTATATCATCTGTTGTCTCAGTATATCATACATACAAAAAAATCTCACGAAAATATCAAGATTTAGTTGTTATTTTCTATTATATTCGTGTATAATAGACACGTTATAAGGTTTACCATTACGAATACCATTCTTATATCAATCTTTCAGTAATTAACCATATACCTTATAACGCACGAAGAGGAACCAGCATCACCGGTTCCTCTTTTTTGTATATCCAATATCAAGGCTCTGATTCATCTTCTCCTGAATCAGCCTTTATCTTTATATTACTAGGCTCTTCTCCGTTTCCAGACAGCCGGGCAGAACAACAGCATCATCGGGAAAATCTCCAGTCTGCCTGCCAGCATATCGAACATCAGAATATATTTCGTAAAATCCGTAAAATGTCCGAAATTCGCCATCGGTCCAACCAGAGAAAGCCCCGGACCGATATTGTTAAACGTCGCTGCTACTGCCGCGAAGTTCGTGACCAGATCTTTGTTCTCAATCGACACAAGCAGTACGGATACCGCGAAAATAACCATATATGTCATAAAATAGACATTTGTCGCCCGCAGCGTCTCATGCTCGAGTGGTTTTCCCTCGATTTTGATCTTCTTCACGGAACGCGGATGCAGATAAGAAATAATTTCTTTTATAAATGACTTGCATGCAATAATAAACCGCGAGACTTTGATACCGCCGCCCGTACTTCCGGCGCAGGCACCGATAAACATCAAAAGCACAAGGATTGTCCTCGAAGTCTCCGGCCATAGATTGAAATCCGCACTTGCAAATCCCGTTGTCGTGATAATACTTGCTACCTGGAAGAACGCTTGCCGGATGCCTTCCGCCGGCGCATACAATGCAAAATGCCGCAGATTAATAAAGATAAACACTGCCGCTGCAATCACGATGATAAAATAAATCCGCACCTCTTCAAACTTCAGCGCATCCCGCAGCTTTCCTGTGAGAATCAGGAAATAAAATCCGAAATTCACACCGAACAGCAGCATGAAAATCGTAACGACCCACTGATTATACGGGCTGACACTGACGAATCCGTCATTCCAGATTGCAAAACCTCCGGTTCCGGCTGTTCCAAACGACGTTGTCAGAGCTTCAAACAGATTCATTCCTCCAAAGAGTAGAAAAATCACCTCTATCATGGTCAGGGCAAAATAAATAATATACAGATATTTGGCTGTCTGACGCACCTTCGGAACCAGCTTTCCAACCGAAGGTCCCGGGCTTTCCGCCTTCATCAGGTTCATGTGGCTGCCTCCCGCCATCGGCACGATGGCAAGCAGAAATACAAGAACGCCCATGCCTCCGATCCAATGGCTGAAGCTTCGCCAGAATAAGCTGCCCTTCGTCAGGCCTTCCACATCCGATACAACCGTCGCACCCGTTGTTGTAAATCCTGATATCATCTCAAAAAGCGCATCTGCAAAATGCGGAATATCACCATTGATCACAAACGGCAGACATCCAATCACAGACATCAGAATCCACGAAAGTGCTACCGTCACGAAACCTTCCCGCAGATAAAACCGCATGTTCTTCGGTTTCCGCAAAATAATTGCTGAACCTGCAACCGCACTGCCAAGTGCCACCCACAAAAAAGCAAAGCCGCCCTTCTCACCATAGATCGCAGACACGATCCCAGGGAGAGCCAGAAATGCTGCTTCGATTTCCATGATCCAGCCTAATATATAAATAACAACTGAGTAGTTCATAATCTGTCTCCAAAAAAATCTCCCTTACTGCCATTTCAAAATATCGCTGACATCGGTAAAGCCCGTGTGCGTTGTAACAACGACCACGTAATCTCCCTCGCAGATGACATCCTGACCACGCGGAATAATGACCTTACCATTCCGGTTCAGACAGGCAAGCAGAAGGTTATCCTTCAATTTCAACTCCATGATCGGTTTCCCGATTACCGGAGAATCCTTCTCAACCTTAAACTCCAGTGCCTCCGCCCGGTTATCAAAGATATGATACAGTGTCTCAATATTACTTCCGACCGAATTCTGCATCGCACGGATATACGCCAGAATCTTCTCTGCTGTAATATAACGTGGATATACGATACTTCCGATGTCCAGACTATCAAGCACATCACTGAATGTGCTCCGATTGATCTTCGTGATCACCTTTGTGTCAGAGCATTTTCTCGCAAATAACGTAAGCAGGATATTCTCCTCGTCAAGTCCGGTCAGCGGAACAAACGATTCCGTACTCTCGATGCCCTCCTCACGGAGCAGGTCTTCGTCCGAGCCATCGCCATGCAAGATCAGTGCCTTCGGAAGTAATACGCTCAGCTCCTCACACCGTTTCTCATCCAACTCCAGAATCTTGACCTCCACACCGGATGAAATCAGCTGTTTTCCAAGATAATACGAGGTTTTTCCTCCTCCAATGATCATGCAGTTTTTGACCTTATGTGTATCGACACCGATCTTCTTGAAGAAATCCATACTGTTTGTCGGTGTCGCAAGAAATGTCACGGCATCACCGCCACGCATGATGAAAGAACCATCCGGGATAATCAGGTTCCCATCCCGCTCGACACCACAGACAAGCATATCACAGTTTAACTCATGCATCGCCGAAATCGGCTTATCGTGCAGCAGATTTCCCTTCGGAATCTTGAACTTCACAAGCTCCGCATGTCCACGCGCAAAGGAGTTGATCTCAAGGGCCGACGGCAGACGCAGCAGACGTGCAATCTCGCGTGCAGTCTCCAACTCCGGATTAATGATCAGCGAAAGTCCAAGCTGATTTCGAAGATACGAAAGCTCCATACTGTAATCCGGGTTCCGGACACGTGCGATGGTAGCACAGTCACCGACCTTTTTCGCGATCGTACAGCTGAGCAGATTTAACTCATCACTTTCCGTCACGGCAATCAGAACATCCGCATCCTGAATACCCGCCTCGATCTGAATGCTGTAGCTCGCACCATTTCCGGTAAAGCCCATAACATCGTAGTCTTCCGTAATCCGCTGAATCACCTCATTCTTCTGATCAATGACGGTAATATCATGGGATTCCTTGCTGAGCTTCTCCACCAGCGTACTTCCAACTTTTCCGCATCCAACGATAATAATGTTTAAACCCCGTTCTTTTTTCTGCGTTTTCTTTGAAGATCTCATATCCTTAATTCTTACACTCCCCGTATATTCGCAATTCCTTATTAACAATAAAATTGAAACTTTATTGTACCATATTCACAGTGTTACTACAAGGGAATGTCACGCGGAACCGCGTTCCAAAATCCGGTCTGGTCAACACGTCAATCTGTCCATCATGTGCATCTACGATCCATTTTGCAATGGATAATCCAAGACCTGATCCGCCCGTCTCACTGTTGCGTGCCTCATCGGAACGATAAAACCGCTCAAAGATATGCACGACCTCGGATGCCTGCATGCCGATACCTTCATCCTGCACCTGATAATAGACGCCTTGCTCTGACCGCCCGACTGTAAAATGAATCGTATCGCCCCCTTCCGAATACTTTGCCGCATTCTGTACGAAAATACGAATAGACTGTTTCAGCATGGCAACATCGCCACGCACCATACAGCCTGGGCAGGCTGAAAATTCGTACGGATGCGTCTCATCAATCATCATGGATTCCTCGTACACCTCCTGCACAAGGTCATTTAAGTCCACTTCGACCGGCTTCAATGTATTCCGCCCACTATCTCCGCGCGCTAAGAATAGAAGCTGTTCAATCAGATCCTTCATATGGTCAGATTCGTTCTTGAGCGCTTCAATCGACTCATTTAGCACTGCTTCATCTTCTTTGCCCCAGCGGTCGAGCATGTTTACATAGCCCTGAATCACGGAGATCGGCGTCCGCAGCTCATGCGATGCATCCGACACGAACCGCGCCTGCTGCAGCTTACTCTCCTGCATCCGAGCGAGCAGATTATTCAGTGCCACCTCAATGCTCTGCAAATCCTTATCCCCGGTCGATATCCGTATATCATTCGCATCAACGGAGACATTCGAGATTGCCTGTTCCAGATGCTCCAGATTTACCTCATCACCGCTCATATTTGAGAGTGCTTCCGCACGCACAGCAAGATCATTCAACGGACGCAGCTTCCGTCTGATATTCCGTATACCAAAGCACGCAGAAATGAGCATCATAAGTTCCACCGCGCCAACCACAATGAGCGGTATAGCCGCATAATCCAGAACCTCATGCACCAGAAAATTGTCCGTGTTCTTACCGACCTGTGTGGTCATCGCCCATGTGGCATATGAATCACCCGACCATGTAATATGCACCGGCTTCGCCCCGGACATCCAGTCTGCATCTGTCGTATCAAGCCGCCATACCAGCACCGCCACGAACAACATTCCGAGTATCACAATATCAAGTCCCAGCAACGCAAAAAAGCGCCGGAACCAGTATCCGACATGAATCTTCCGGGCAATAGAGGTTGTCTTCCGATTTGTCCGTTCTTCTCTCATCCAATCACTCCTATGACTCCTTGATGCAATATCCGACTCCGCGAACTGTCTGGATCAGCTTAATTCCAAAATGATCGTCAATCTTCGTCCGCAGATACCGCACATACACATCAATGATATTCGTCTCGCCGACATAATCATACCCACAGACCTCATTTAGAAGCTTCTCCCGGGTAAGTACAATATTCTTGTTCCGCATCAACGTGTGCAGCAACTCGAATTCACGGTTCGTAAGCTCCACATTTTCGCCCTGCACAGTCACCTCGTGGCGGTCTTCGTCTAAGCAGACACCCAGCACCTCCAGCTTATGTGTCGGTGCATCCTCTGTACGCGCATGCTTCTTTAGCGCGACGCGGATACGCGCCAGCAGCTCCTCGATGGCAAATGGCTTCGTGATATAATCATCCGCACCAGCGTCCAGCCCTGCTACCTTATCCATCACAGCGTCGCGTGCCGTGAGCATAATGACCGGCGTGTCCTTCTCCTGCCGGAGTCTGCGCAGCACTTCCATGCCATTTAATCCCGGCAGCATCACATCAAGTAAGATCAGGTCAAACGAACCGGAGAGGGCTTTGTCCAAGCCCTCTCTGCCGTCTGCCGCCTTCTCGACTTCATTTCCTTCATGTTTTAATTCCAGTTCGACGAAACGGGCGATGCCCGCTTCATCTTCAATAATCAAAATCCTGCTCATATCGTCTCCTATGATTTTACTTCTTGATATCGTCCTTTACATTTGTGCAGGCATCGGATGCCTTGTCGCAGGCGTTGTTGATGTCCTGAACTGTTTTCGCGTCACCCTCGAAATGGTACCTGCAGTCGCAGAAGAGTCCGATGATCAAAAGTGGTACACAGATCCAGAATGCGAAGATCAAAAGCAGTATGAATATGATGATCGGCATCCGCATAAAACGCTCACCCTTACGCTCAATGATGAAGTTCTTCTCGCAGCCCTTCTTGATGATATCGCCTACCCACGCGAAGAACTCATCCATACGCTCACCGAATGTTTTCTTCTTGCAAGACTGCTCGTAGGCAGCCTGTGCCTGTGCCAGCTCGTTCGATGTCTCCTGCGGAGTCGTCGTATAAGTGCCAACCTCCGGTGCCTTGATCTTTCCAAGCTTCTCTAAATACACGATCGCATCGAGCAGATCATAATTACATGCTTCGAGTGCACTCTTGGCATCCTCATAGCTGACACCTGTCTTCTCTCTGATTTTTTCTACCTTTTCTAACTGATCCATATCTGATATCCTCCATTTTCTGTAACAGCGGTTTTGTGATTTGTTCTTTGCTGTTCTTGATTGTGTCCTTATCTTACGGCACCAAAATTAATCTATAAGGTAGGAAAGATTAAAATCAGATTAAAATTTCTATTATTTTCCATATATCTATCTGCACTTCTTCCTGTTCACATACTAACACAAGTGTATGCGTATGTTCATCTATTTTCTTCAGAATTCCGGTGTCCTTCACGTAGGCACCGCCCTCTTTTTTCGCATCCTTCACAAAATGTACGACCGCTACTTCCGTATCCTTGTGCTCCGCTAACCACTGCAGCTTCCGGTTTAGTTCCGCAACCTCATACTCATCAAGTTCAATCTCTTCCTCTGTCAGCCGTGCCGTCTCCCGCACCGCTTCATCATGTCCCGTAAGCGCTGCAAATGGGGCAAACTGCGCCGCACGCATCATCCGATCCATCGGCGGATGCTTCTTCGACACCGGGCGTTCCCGGTCGATGATATCACTGTAATCCCGTCTCACGCCTTATGTCCTCCGATCTGATTATTCCTGTCACGCGCCGTTGCGCCCTCGCGGAAATTCATTCCACGTAGAACTGCATTTTTACCGTATTTATGTTTGATTGCAAGCAATGCCTGCTGAATCTGCGCTTCTTTTGCTTCCTTTTCTTTCTCTGCTTCCTTCTCCTTTTCCAACGCCGCATAATCGGTAAATAAATCCATCTGTTCAAATCCAGAAGTCTCTTCCTTCACATCTTCCTTCCGGATCACATGATTGGCTACCACATACATCCGCCGCACAAGCAGATTCTCATCCACAATCCGGTCATATAAGCGAAGCACCGCCGCCTCAATCCTGCTTGTTGACGATGTATAACTGTCCAGATTCTCTGTCCCGTGTGCGTGCTTCGGCACCTTCCGCCCATAGCGGTCACGCGTCACCTCACCGTGATATCCATTTGCTCCCCCAGACAGATTCTCGATATCATAGCCAACTGTAAGTACCATCTGATTTGTGACAAGCCCCTTTTCAACCAGTTCCAGCACCAGTCCCTCTGTCATTTCCTGTACAACCACACGTGCTTTCTCACATGTATACGGGCATTGCAACACCTGCCCCGAACTAATGCTATTACTCTCCGGGCGGTACGCCTTAATCTCTGCGATCGTACACGGTTCATAGCCCCATGCATGGTCGATCAGCAGCTCTGCATTCACCCCGAAAAGCTTATACAGCAGATCTTCGTTATAGTAATCATCTTCTCCGCCCAGTGAACACCGGGCAATATCTCCCATCGTATACAGATCCTGTGCATGCAGCTTCTTCTGGTAACCCGCCCCCACACGCCAGAAATCCGTCAGCGGTTCATGGTTCCACAACAGTCTGCGATAGCTCATCTCATCAAGCTCCGCGATCCGCGCGCCACGTTCATCCGGCTGCATATGCTTCGCCTCGATATCCATCGCAATCTTTGCCAGATACAGATTCGTTCCAATCCCCGCCGTCGCCGTGATTCCTGTCGTTTCATAGACATCCCGTATCATTGTCTCTGCAAGCTGTCTTGCTGTCATCTGATAGGTATTCAGGTATGTCGTCGCATCAATGAACACCTCATCCACCGAATAGACATGCATATCCTCCGGCGCGACATATTTCAGGTAGATATCGTAAATGCGCGTACTGTATTCCATGTAATGCGCCATCCGCGGCTTCGCCGCAATATAGTCCAGCGCCAGCCTTGGATCCGCTTTCACCTTCAGATTTTCATACGACGATCCGTTAAATTCCCGCCCCGGTGCAAATGCCAGCCGCTGACGGTTGATCTCTTTTACCCGCTGCACAACTTCGAACAAGCGCGCCCGCCCCGATATGCCATAGGATTTCAGGGATGGCGAAACAGCCAGACAGATTGTCTTCTCTGTCCGGCTCTCATCTGCTACGACGAGGTTCGTTGTGAGCGGGTTCAATCCCCGCTCCACGCACTCCACCGACGCATAAAATGATTTCAGATCAATTGCTATATACTGCCGCATACCGTCACTCCACATAGATAAATCCGTGTCTTATTTCACATACTGTTTTTATTTTAGTATAGAACATATGTTTTGTAAATAATAAATATTTCAAACAGCATCATAAAACCAGCGGATTCGTACGTTATTTATATAATCATTTACAAAATTATACAAACTATAAATATTTATTTTGCAACTTCGTTACACTTTTGATGCAACTTTGATGCAATTATTTGGTATGTTATGTTAACAGGGGATTTTAGGAAATCCGGACACATATTTTCAGGAAAGACAGGGAGATAAATGAACGTAAAAATAGACTCAAGAAAAATCGAAAAGGGCGACACTTTTGTGGCACTGCGCGGCATCGACCACGACGGACATGCCTATATCCGACAGGCAATTGAAAACGGCGCAGCGAAGATCATCTGCGAGGAAGGAAGCTACGAGGTGGAAACCTGTATCGTCGAGGATACCAGAGCATATCTGGTCAATTATCTGAAAGATACTTACTACGACAAAATCAGCAAACTCAAGCTGATCGGCATCACCGGTACAAACGGAAAAACTACATCAGCATTTCTGCTTCACCAGATGTTGAATAAGCTTGGCAGAAAATGTGGCTATATTGGCACAATCGGCTTCTACGTCGGCGAGAAGATCCGCAGTCTCGCGAACACGACCCCCGATATCTATGATCTGTACGCGATTCTGCTGCAATGCCTGTCGCTCGGCTGTGAGTATGTTGTCATGGAAGTAAGCAGTCAGGGACTTGCAAATCACCGTGTCGAGACGTTGCAGTTTGACTATGCGGTCTTCACAAACCTGACACAGGATCATCTGGATTTCCACAAGACGATGGAACGCTATGCCCTTGCAAAGCAGGAATTATTCCGCATGTTAAAGCCATCCGGCAAAGCGATCATCAACTATGACGATTCCTACAAGCACTATTTTCTGCTTGAAGAAAATGAGAATGTAACCTTCGGCTTTACCGGCGGAGATTTCAAAGTAGCTTTGGATGCCGCAGACAAGGAACATACAGAATTCTCGGTACAGTGCCCTGCATTTACCCAGAACTTCTCGACCAATCTGATCGGCACTTACAATATCTACAATCTGATGGCTTCCGTTGTGATTCTGACACTGGAGCAGTTTGACAGTGCCACCATCGCACAGGCAGCCGCAGCACTTACACTTCCAAAGGGCAGAACCGAATGTATCCACACAGGAAATAATCTGATCATGGTAGACTACGCACATACGCCAGACGCCATGAGCAAGGTTCTGACTGCCGCACGTGCACTTACCTCCGGCAGCATCTATGTCGTGTTTGGATGCACTGGTGAAAGAGACCGGGATAAACGTGCGAAGATGTCCGCGATTGCCTGCAAGCATGCTGATTACGTTATAATGACGCACGACGATCCTCATTATGAAGATCAGGCACAGATCTACCATGATATGACATCCGGGCTTTCTTACGATAACTACGAAATCGTGCATGACCGGAAGGACGCTATTCGAAAGGGAATCTCCCTGTTAGATACGGACGACATTCTTCTGATCCTTGGAAAAGGGCACGAAGAATTTATTGTTTGCCGGGATAAGCGGATTCCATTTAATGATATGAATGTCGCACGGCAATGCCTGTCTGAACGGAGGACTCCCACCGCAGCTAGGATCTGCCAATCCGCCTAGCGGTCACATGCACAATTAACATTTATGAACGCTAAAAGGGCGGCCACATCATGTGACCGCCCAGTAAGAGAGGGGAAACGAAAAATCGTCTGGCTAGCTATTTTAAATTATCCTTCGATGGCAATGAATTTCTTCTCTTCCACCTGTGGCTTTGCTTCCTTCTTTGGAACAGAGATCTTCAAGACACCATCTTCGAATTTTGCCTTGATATCATCCTGTGTGATCGCATCGCCCACATAGAAGGATCTGTTGCAGGAACCTTCATAACGTTCCTTACGGATATATTTGCCCTTGGCATCCTTCTCATCCTTAGAGTTCTTTGTAGAAGCCTTGATGATCAGGTAACCATCCTTCACTTCACCGGTTACATCTTCCTTCTTAAATCCTGGAAGGTTCATATCAATCTCGTAACCGTCTTCTTTCTCAAACACATCAGTACTCATCAGATTCTGTGCCGGTGCATCATACTTATAGACACCAAAACTTGGTGCATCAAAGAAATCATCCATAAAACTATTTGTAAATAAACTTGGCATTAACATAAGCCATACCTCCTTTTATACTTCACTCAGTAATTGCAATCTATGTTTCTTGACGGCATCCATTCACTATTTAATTGCAATTACAATATCAACTTTCCTTCCCACTCGGGTTCCCTTCTCTAGGTCTTCCCTCATGTTCTAGGTGTACTATAGCATACTTATTAGCACTCGTCAATAGCGAGTGCTAATAAAAATTGTGAAAAAAGTGTGAAGTCTTGATTATACAAAAAACAGGTATGCCGCAACAATACAGCACACCTGTTTCAAAATCATGTTATTTACTTAAACTGATTCTGCTCTGCATGGCGTTTGAAGAAGTCCTTTGTCTCCTTCACAACCACACCACTCAAAGCGAAGATTGCGATCATGTTTGGAATCGCCATCAATCCGTTGAAGATATCGGCAATCGTCCATACTGCCTTTACTGTCATGTATGGTCCGATGAATACTGCCAAGATATACAACCAGCGATATACAAGGATTGCTTTCTTGTTCTTGCCTGACAGGTATTCCAGACAGCGCTCCGAATAGTAATCCCATCCGAGGATCGTTGTAAATGCGAAGAATACCAGACAAAGCATCAACAGGAACGCAGCTACCTGCTCGGAAATCGGAAGTCCCTCCTGGAATGCGTAGGTTGTTACCTGTACACCCTCTAAGCCTTCCTGCTGCCAAGCACCTGTCAATACGATAGAAAGTCCTGTCATCGTACAGATGATGATTGTATCAATAAATGTACCCGTCATGGAAACCAGACCCTGACGTACCGGCTCCTTTGTCTTTGCTGCGGCTGCAGCGATTGGTGCAGAACCAAGACCGGATTCATTTGAGAAGATACCTCTTGCAACACCCTTCTGCATTGCAACGATCATCGTACCAACCACACCACCGGTCACTGCCTTTGGATTGAATGCGCCCTTTACGATTGTTACAAACGCATCCGGAATCTCTTTGATATTGCAGATGAGAAGCACCAGACAAAGCAGAACATAAAGCACTGCCATAAATGGGACGACGATCTGGGATACATTTGCAATACGCTTGATACCACCGATCAACACAAGTGCCACGCAGACACTCAGGATCAAAGATGCAATAACTACCGTCCACGAATATGTACCGATTCCAGGAATCTCTACGCTCCATGATTCATTCGGATCGAAGAATCCCTCGACAGCCGATGCAATACCATTCACCTGTGAGAATGTTCCGATACCGAACAATCCTACACAGATACCGAAGAATGCAAAGATCTTCGCAAGCCATTTCCACTTTGTACCCATACCTTTTTCGATATAGTAGAATGGTCCACCGAGTGCATGATTGTCTTCATCTACCACACGATACTTAACTGCAAGGAGTCCCTCTGCATACTTGGTTGCCATTCCGAAGAATGCAGCAAGCACCATCCAGAACAGGGCACCCGGGCCACCGGCTCCGATTGCTGTTGCGACACCGACGATATTTCCGGTTCCGATTGTCGCTGAAAGCGCCGTACAGAGTGCACCGAACGAAGTTACTTCTCCTTCACCCTCTTCCTCATTTTTCACCATCCATTTCAGGGCAAGCGGCAGTTTACGGACCTGCAGCACACCCATACGGATGGTAAGAAGGATTCCACCTGCAATGATCAAAATCATAAGCGGCGGACCCCAGACGAAATCATCTACTTTTGTCAAAAAGCTATTAATTGCTTCCCACATGTTTCCTACTCTCCTTTATTTTATTTTAACAACATGTTCTCTATATTACACAGTTTTCCAGCTTTTGACAACATTTTTCCCTCAATTTATAAAGTTTTTTACTGTTTTCATATTAAATATACGGGGTATAATAGAGTTTATGATATACTTTATATGTCCAAATATGGATTTTAAAAAAGAAAGGAATACATTTTTATGAATCTTATTAAGAATATTTCCAAATCAGAAGTACATGTATTGAAGGATCAGGTTACTTATCAGGAGGGACAGGTTGTCAGCAAGACACTCGCCCAGAATGACGCCGTATCTATCACATTATTTGCCTTTGACAAGGACGAGGCGATCAGCACACACGAGTCCGGCGGCGATGCATTTGTTACCTGCTTAGATGGTGTCGGCAGAATCACAATCGATGGTGTTGAATATATCCTGCACGAAGGTGAATCCATCGTAATGCCAGCCAAGCATCCACATGCCGTCTATGGTGCAGAACAGTTCAAGATGCTGTTAGTTGTTGTATTTTAATTATCTTAATTCTTAAAACGGAAAAGCCGCCGAGCCGGGAATCCAGGTCCCAGTCCGACGACTTTTTTTCTTTCTTCTATTCTATATATCGGCAGATTTCTATTATTGCTTTACATTAAATGCTTTCATTCCTGGATATACAGCGCTTGCGCCAAGCTCTTCCTCAATACGGAGCAGCTGGTTGTACTTTGCAACACGCTCAGAACGAGAAGGCGCACCTGTCTTGATCTGGCATGTATTAAGTGCAACTGCAAGGTCTGCAATCGTTGTATCAGCCGTCTCACCAGATCTGTGTGAGCTGATTGCTGTGTATCCAGCCTTGTGCGCCATCTTGATTGCTTCCAATGTCTCAGAAACAGATCCAATCTGATTCAACTTGATCAGGATTGCATTTCCTGCGCCAAGCTCAATTCCCTTTGCCAGTCTCTCTGTATTTGTTACGAACAGGTCATCGCCAACAAGCTGAACCTTGCCACCAAGTCTTGCAGTCAGCTTCTGCCAGCCTTCCCAGTCCTCTTCATCCAGACCATCCTCGATTGAGATGATTGGATATTTCTCGCAAAGTGCTTCCCAGTGCTCGATCAACTGCTCAGCTGTATACTCTGTACCCGCCTTCGGAAGCTTGTAGTAGCCCTTTCCTTTTTCGCTCTTCCACTCAGAAGAAGCTGCATCCATAGCAATCTTGAAATCCTTGCCCGGCTCATAACCTGCTCTCTTTACAGCTTCGAGAATTGTCTCGATTGCTTCCTCATCAGACTTCAAAGCAGGGGCAAATCCACCCTCATCACCAACGGATGTTGCAAGTCCACGCTCTTTCAAAATTGCAGCCAATGCATGGAAAACTTCTGCACACCAACGCAGACACTCTTTGAACGATGGAGCGCCAACCGGCATGATCATGAACTCCTGTACATCAAGTCCAGAAGAAAGTGCATGACATCCACCGTTTACGATGTTCATCATTGGAACTGGCATACGATTTCCAGATACGCCACCAAGGAAACGATACAGTGGAATATCAAGGGATGTTGCTGCTGCACGGCAGCATGCGATAGATACTGCAAGAATCGCATTCGCACCAAGCTTAGACTTGTCCTTTGTTCCATCTGCCTGAATCATAGCCTGATCCACTGCATAGATATCTGATGCATCCATACCCTCGATTGCATCATTGATAATTGTATTGATATTTTCAACTGCCTTTGTGACACCCTTGCCAAGGTAACGGCTCTTATCGCCATCACGAAGCTCCAGTGCCTCGAACTCTCCAGTGGATGCACCACTTGGTGCAGTACCTCTTCCGATGGTTCCATCTGCCAGATAAACCTCTGCCTCTACCGTTGGATTTCCTCTGGAATCCAAGATCTCACGGCCAATAACCTTTTCAATTTCTAAATAATCCATTGTTATGTACTCCTTTCAATTTGCATTTTAACGGAGTCTCTTGCTTCTGACGGTCTCTCCTCGTTCAGAAGCAGGAGTTCCGAAATGATTTACACGTGCTAGGTTAGCCAGGCCTAACTATAAGTTAGTATATACTAACCCGGTTTAAAATGCAAGTGTATTTTCCATAACTTTTATGCAACTACAATACTCCCAACCATACGGGCATCTCCATCCAGCACAAGAGATACCTCATAATGCTGTTTAGGTAGATTCTGCTTTATAAATGCAGCCTCAAAACCAGCAAATGCTAACCTTCGCTTACCAAACGCATCCCGGACATCTGGTCTGTACAGTCGCTCTGATTTTACAATGTACTGTTGCTTGTCCTGTCCAGTTAAAACAATATTGAGCGTTCCCGCACGCAATGTTTTTCGATTCAAGGCCCAACCACTGATTTTTACGACTGCTTCATCTGTAAACTCTTCCACCTTGTATTGCAGACTTCCTTTTTCAACAAGCACCTGTTGCGTTTCCTCAGGCGTTTCGATTTCCTTTACTTTCAACAGCCGTAACGAGAAGTTATCACTGTTTCCAATCAGATTTGGGTTATAACACGGATCATACCCCTTAAATTCCGGATGACGATCATACAATTTTTTCATTTCCCGTTGCTGTCTGGCGGCTTTTTCTGGGGATACAGCGTCATAGCCACGGCTGACAGATTCATAATGGTATAAACGGACATCTGTTCGCACAACATTATAATATCCTGCTTCTACTAAATTAAAACATAAGTCAATATCGTTATATGCCACCGGTAACTGTTCCGAAAAACCACCCACCTGATCATATTTATTCCGGTCAATCATAAGACACGCACCGGTCACCGCACTGTAATTATATTCCAGCTTATTTCGTCCCCAATAACAATTCAAATCGTCGTTAATCCGTTGAAATGCATGTCCTGGTCCAACCATAAAACTGACAACACCTACATGCTGTATCAAATTCGTATTTGGGTAAATTAATTTACATCCAACCGCACCTGTATGTGGCTGCTGTGCATGTCCCAGCATCCGTTCCAGCCATTCCGCTCCCTCAACACGAATATCGTCATTTAAAAACAGAAGGAACTGTCCATCTGCCAGATGTGCCCCAATGTTGCACATCTTTGAAAAATTAAACTCCATTGGCGCGTAATGATATTTGCACTCCAATTCTTTACACATTTGTGTATATTTCGCATGTGTTTCTTCTGCACTGCCATTGTCCACAACAATGATTTCATAATTTTGATATTTCGTTTCCTTTCGGATGGACGTCAGACATTGCTTTAAAATGTCATAATTATCCTTAGACGGAATAATAATGCTTACTCTGGGATTTCCCACAACTTCATAAACCACGCGGAACATCACTATATCTTTAATATATTCCAGATGCCCTTTAACGCCTCTTCGCTCCAGGGCTTCGAGCTTCGCCTTCTTTGTCGTTTCAATAATATATGGCTTTGCCGATATATCATTTGCCGTAGACTCTTCACGTTCCCGCCAATGATAAAGGATTTTTGGCACATGCCCTATACGATTCGTCTTCTCCATCACCCGCAAAACAAGATCATAGTCCTGCGAACCTTCCAAGCCTACACGCAAACCGCCCATTTCGTCCAGCAAGGATTTGCGATACACCGCCAAATGGCAGGTATACATCAAAGACATAAATGTATCTGGAGACCAATCCGGCTTAAAAAACGGATTCCTTCTTTTTGTCCCATCCTCAGATAATTTGTCCTCATCGCTGTAAATAAAATCCAGTGTATGATCTTCATTTAGCTTTTTCGCAATTTCATACAGTGCATTTTCTGCATACAGATCATCACAATCCAAAAGCGCAACAAATTCGCCCTCTGCCATTGCAATTCCATCGTTTGTAGTTCTGGATATATGTCCATTCTCACTGCGGTATTTTATTTTAATGCGCTCCACTCCTTCAAATTGCCGCAAAGTCTCTCTGACACGCGCATCGGTTGAACAATCATCTACAAGGCACAACTCCCAATTATCATATGTCTGATTCTGCACAGATTGAATGCATGCCGTTAACATCTGTGGTTCCACATTATATACTGGCACAACAACCGAGATGAGTGGTTTATATTCCAACTCCTGTTCTGGCTCTTTATATTGCTGTTCATTTTGCAGCATCCACATGTCATATTCATTTTTCTTGTGTAGACGATGATTTAACTTATAACAAAATACATGCCATCCTTCTTTACCCAGACAGCGCATCATTCTTTTTGAAAAAGAAAGCACTCTTTTTATCTGACCCATATTTTTATACTCCTACTTCTTCTCTCATAGATTGAACTATACGTTGTTCACTGCCCGGAATATTGCTGTTATCACATACATCTGTAAAAACACCGTCCACATAGCAGCATATTGATCTGCATTTCCTGATACACATGTCCGTTTTGTCCGAACTGCAAGCAAACCAACCACAAGTGCCGGAAGGAAATATCTTCCCTGTACACCCGCTACCACAACAAATTGATATGGCGTCCAATATAAAAGCATCGCTGCAACTGCCAGCCCACTGACGCCGACAAACACCAAAAGCATCCAAATCCGGTCTCCCACTGTTATCAACTGTTCTTCGTTTTCTTTCCGCATAGAAACATATAACAGCAACAATAAAAATCCTATTACAAACACCAGTGGAACTTCAATATCAAGCCATCCAAGATAGCTTCCCAACATCTGCTGGATATGCTTTCCTGATTCATACCAAAGCGTATTGAGTAATATTTCAAAAAATTGGATCGGATTTTTTAAGAAATACCCCATTGTATACCCTTTGGAATCGGACCATGCAATATAAGTACTGTTAATATTTTCTGGTTGTAGCCAGCGCCGAACCACGAGAACCAGAACCATCACACAAGCCACTACAAATATACCTGCAATGACAATCATAAGCACCTTCATCCAAGGTTTAATTTTCTGTTTGACCGCATCCACCTTATCTTTGTGCTGTTGCAGAATTCGAGGGATCAACATCAACGGCAATACAACCAATGGCAACAGAGAAAAGCCTTTACATGGTAGCAATAATAAGCTGCTCAATACCATAACAATATTATTTACAAGCTTCGATCTCCGATTTGTTTCCTGTCCGTAAACTGCTGACATTGTTGTCGCTATTACAAGAATACATAAAGCAAACAACTGCGAATCATAGGAAAAAGAACATACCTGTTGCAATGTAATTGGCAAAAGCGCCCATACCATAACGATTCCTTTACCAAACGGAATCCGCTTTATCGCATAATAAGCTGCCGCTATAAAAGCAAGCAGATTCATCAATCGTCCAAGCAAATACAACATAGTTGTGCTCGCCCCTAACAACCGTCCAATTGTAATTCCAAGTCCGGATAAAATATACAGATAACGCGGAGACTGCGTCGAAACATGTGCTGTCTTTATCAGATTCGTTTTTTCCGGTCGCTGAAACAGCCCCTCATATTGACTATTGTAATCTTCCTTCGTAATACCACGTGCATTATACATATGTTCGTTATCCGCCTGCCGCATCATGACAGTTTCCGCATCGTGCGTTCCCATCATAACATCCGACATGTCATATGCTGTATATATGTGTACATACTCATCTGGAACTACCATAATCGGAATAATAAGCAAATACAAAAATCCAAGTACAATAATCATTGGCAGAAAAAGTTTCTCAAAAGAAGTCTTCCACTTTGTGCCAAACATCGCCTGAATGCTGACAAACGCCAACAATACAAACAACAATCCATATGCAATACAATGTAATATAAAATACGCATCCACACCGTTTGGATTGTCGATTTTGTGATATGCCACATTTATCATATACACACCCATTACCAAGGTAATCAATAGGAGTCCTATAATAACGCATAATTTGATTATTCTATTTGGATTTTTCTCTTTCACTTCCATTCTTATTCCCCTGTGTTTCTTTAATTTGATTTAGGTAGACAAAAGAGACTTTTATTGTAGGAATACAATAAAAGTCTCATGTCCTTTATAATCTATTATCGATTAGATGTTAAGCAGATCGCTGAATACCTTCAACGCACCATCCGTCTCGTGTGCAAGTACCTTCTTTGCAAGTACCTTACCAAGCTGAACACCTTCCTGATCGAAGCTGTTGATGTTCCACAGGAATCCCTGGAACATAACCTTGTTCTCGAAATGTGCAAGCAGTGCACCAAGTGTCTCTGGATCAAGCTGCTCACCGATAATGATAGAAGATGGACGACCACCCTTGAAGTTCTTGTTGCTGTTCTCATCCTTCTTACCACATGCAAATGCTACGATCTGTGCAGCAACATTTGCGCAGAGCTTCTTCTGGCTTGTGCTTCCCTGAATCTCTACATCCGTGCCGATCTGGCTGTTCTTGAATGCAATAAACTGCAATGGAACAATGTCAGTTCCCTGATGCAATAACTGATAGAAGGAATGCTGTCCGTTTGTTCCCGGCTCACCGAAGAGAACTGGACCTGTTGGGTAATCAACCGGCTCACCAAAACGGTTCACAGACTTACCATTGGACTCCATATCAAGCTGCTGCAGGTGTGCAGGGAAACGGCTCAATGCCTGTGAATATGGAAGAACAGTTGTTGCAGGGTAACCAAGTACGTTACGCTCGTAAACGCCAATCAACGCATCAAGCATAGCCGGGTTCTTCCTGATATCTGTATTCTTTGCTGTCTCATCTTCTGCGGCTGCACCATTTAAGAAACGTGCAAATACATCCGGGCCAAATGCCAGTGAAAGTACAGCACCACCAACGGCTGATGTAGAAGAATAACGACCACCGATATAATCATCCATAAAGAAAGCTGCAAGGTAATCATCGCTCTTTGCAAGTGGAGATGTCTCACTTGTAACTGCAATCATATGCTTAGAAGCATCCAGACCTGCCTTTGCAAGCGCGTCCTTCACGAAGGACTCATTTGTAAGTGTCTCCAATGTTGTACCAGACTTTGATACAAGTACGAAGATTGCATGTGCTACATCGGTAGATGCAAGAACTGCTGCCGCATCATCCGGATCTACGTTGCTGATGAACTTCGCATCCATCTTGAATGTGCCGTTCTTCTTTGCCCAGTTCTCCAATGCAAGATACATTGCACGAGGACCAAGGTCACTACCACCGATACCGATCTGTACAACCGTTGTGAACTTCTCGCCGGCTGCATTTGTGATCTCGCCATTGTGTACCTTATTTGCAAACTCTGCAATACGGTTCTGCTGCTCTACGTAAAATGTTCTCTTATCCACGCCATCTGCCTTGACTGGCTCGCCAAGCTGACCACGTGTCATCTGATGAAGAACCAGACGGTTCTCTCCTGTATTGATAACGGCACCATTGTAAAGCTCCTGGAACTTGTCAACAAGTTCAGCTTCCTTGGCAAGGGCTGCAAGCTTCTCCAAAACTGTGTCATCCACTTCCTTTGCAGCGAAGTTATAAGTAAGCTTCTCTGCCATCGGTACGCTGTAATTCTTCGCACGGTCTGCACCGCTCTCACCAGCCATAACAGTTGTGAGATCTACACTGCCCTTACAAGCTTTGAGTGCCTTGTAAGAATCCAAAGTATCAAGATTTTTCCAATTTGTCATTTTTCTTTCCTCCGTAATCTATTTGGCGTAGGACGCCAGCTCGTTTTATTATAACCTCTTCGGCGGAATTTGTCACTTGTTTTATTCTTCGTCTTTCTTCTCTTCCCTCATTTTTTCATAATACGCTTTATACCTGTAAATCGTCCGTTCACTGACGTGATTTCGTTTTGCAATCTCCACCATTGTCATACCATTCTCATATCCAACAACAAAATCATTGTATATTGCCATCCATTTTGCATTATGTTTCTGCCGGCCACTCATTTTCCGATTTTTATAATATTCCAGTTCTTCCTTAAGCTCTGCATTCTCTTTTTCCAGCTTCTTAATTCTTTTTACTGCATCTTCCAGTGTGATATTTTTTTCCATCTCTATTTCCTCCATTTAAACCCCATAACTCCTCGTTTCATAGTTTAATATACTTATCGCCATTGTCATTTTGTCTATATAATAAATCTTTTTGCCAATATTGTCAATCTGATTCTGTCAGGCCATTAAAAAAGGAACGTTTTATAACGTCCCTGCCTTAAATGAAATGTATTTTAATAACAATCGAATCAACTATTATGCAAAGCTTTAATTTCCTCTATCGAAAGTTGAGTGATTGTTGAAATCTCTTCGTCCGAGAAATCCTTTTTGATTAAAAGCTTGGCTGCATTAACCATCTGAGCCTTGGCATATTCCTTGGCATATTCCTCAGCATATTCCTTAGCGTAGTTTTCAACTAAAGTACACACTGTGCTCACTCCTTCCTCTTTCTTGAACCACTTCATAGCTATACTGCATTCACATAATACAACTATATTATATGGAAAATGAAAAAAAATCAACTGTTGCTACAATTATTAATAGAATACAAAAACTCCTATTTCTGAGTATATATACTGATGAAAGGAGGCTTAGTTTTTTGCCCCCTTTTTTAACTTTATTAACAACTTTCCTCACAAATATGCTATAATGCAGCGGGAGGATTTTACCAAAAAGGAGATGATTATATGAATGAAAAGAGCAAAAGAAACATTATCCTGATTATCATTGCCGTGTTTGTGGTCGCAACCGGACTCGTTTCACTGGCGATGTATAACATTACCAAAAGTTCAGGCAAGAAGAACAGCAAGAATACCACAGCTACAATGTCCGACGCTGGTTCTATCACCACGGAAGCAGGGGCAACTGAAGCAGCAAAGGATTCTACTGAAGACAGCAGAACCACAGAGCAGGCAACCACAACTGAAGAGGTCAAGGATTCCAAAGCAACCACAGAAGCGGTAGCTTCCGGCGGTTCAAAGAAAGACGAGAGCAGCAGTAATTCAAAGCCAAGCAGCAACAGCACCGGGAACTCTGGATCAGGCAGCAACGGAAGCAACAGCTCATCCGGTGGAAACAACAATTCCGGAAACCAGAAACCAGACAATAGCTCCTCTGGATTAAACAGCAGTTCAAACAACAGCAACTCTTCCAGCGGAAGCGGAAGCACCAATCCAAGCAACGGGAACAGTTCAAGCAGCAACTCTTCAAATAGTGGAAATAATAGCAGTTCTTCCAGCGGAAGCGGAAACAATAACTCGCAGTCCTCTTGTTCGCACAACTGGGTACAGACTTTCATCCATCACGACCAAGTAAAGCACACAGAGTATTACACGACCACAGAGGTTGTGGGATATCACGATTTTTGCCGCGGTTGCAATCTTGATCTAACCGCAACTTACGGAGGAATAAACGATGCCGCTGAATCTCACTTAATCGGATGCAACGCATCCTACGAAGGTCGCCCTATCTACCAAGAGAAGCAGGTTCCTTACGATGTAATCGACCAAGAGGCATACGACGAACCCGCAGGATATAAGTGTAGCATCTGTGGAGCAACAAAATAAAAGCCAATATCAAAGCGGCAGGATTTACCTCCTGTCGTTTTTTTATTGCAGGAGAATATATGTAATTCTATTAGATTTTAATATGTTTTAACATGTTCTGTTATATTTCTATCTACCAATCTATCCCCAAATATGCTATAATGCAACGGGAGGATTTTACCAAAAAGGCAAGATTTACCTCCCGCCGTTTTTATTACAGAAAAATATATTTAATTCTATTATATTTCAATATGTTTGAACATAAAAATAAACCTGCCAATTAACTCGACAGGTTTATTCTTGATTACCCCCTATGCTCCCGATCGTCCATCGAAATAAAAATCATCATCAAAGTTTTCCCCGGAGCCATCCTCCGCACGTCCATGCGCCAAGAAATCTACTAAAATGTTCACATCGTTGCTGATACAACTTCTTCCTCTGGTATATGGGATATTACTGTACTAATAGTGATAAAACCTTTGGTCTTGCCCCACGTTCGTAAGTAAATCCAAGAGGCAAACGAATAATCTCCGGTAAATAATATTTCTCATCAGAAATCTTTAAATACCCCTGTGCTTCTAATTTAGAAATCTCGTCACCCGTTAATTCGATTTTGTCCAAAGTTAATGGTAATGTTTTTATACCTTTCATTTTTTCGAATTTTTCAAGAATTTCATAAATATTACGCATTTCTGCCTTAATTTCCTTGTATTTATCGGCTGCACATGATCCAATTGCTTTGCGTATGTCAACTGGCATGATTAAACGATCTTTATACACAAACTTAGCTTCTCCATATCCTTCTGATGAATATCTTAAAAATCTGACAATATCCCTTGCCTGTAATTGCCCTGTAAAATCCGACAACGCTGCCAAAATCCAACGATCCGAAAATGCTTCCCGTGAATCTCTTCTCCCCAATTTCAGTCCCCATAGGATTGTTAATTTATCTGTCAGGACAGACCTTGTCGCATTTAGAACATCAATTCCTTCTGTTAACTCCGGATAAGCCTTTGACGCAATCCATAATGCAAGACGTAACGCTTCCGTTTGGGTCCAGTTTAATTCATAGTTATAATACATACTTCTAAACTGTTCCATATTGGTATCAATTGCATTACTAATCATATCTTTTCGTGCAAAAACTATTATTCCAATATTTCCATAATCAAGTCTCTGCAATTCATTCACAACATTCTGACACAATGACCTGAGAAGCATTTTCCATCTATCATTTTTTTCTGTCTGCGAATCTGCACAAACATCCTCCAAACCATCCACAACAAACACGACTCTTTTTCCACTATTTTCAAAAGCCTTATCTAATTCGGAGATATCCTTATAATCCTCTTGGAACATTCCAATTATCAAATCAAGCCACTGCTTTACCCACTCCATCCTTGTCAATTCAGATGTTTCCAGTAAATTCATCAGTGTATTATAATTTATTGTATCTGCATTTTTCTTTATCTTGATTCCAGTTAACGCTTGACCCGCATATTTCATACATTCCTCGATAAGGGGTTTCATATTCTGTGAATTTATACTTGCCAACAACGGAATTATAATTGTTTCATGTCCCGCATCTAACGATGTACCTGTCTGTTCAATAAACTTTTCCCATGTCTTCGCTTGCAACAACTGCTTATAGATGTATGTTTTTCCTGATCCCTTCGCACCTGATACAACAATTCTCGGAAGTTCCATTTTAAAATTCTTTATCATTTCCTTGATAGAAGATGTTACAAGCATATTCGTACTTGCCGTACCCTCCGCAGTTGTCTCCGCATAAGAAATCTCATATATACGTTTCAGAATGTCACGAACCTTATCCTCATCTTCAAATAACGTTTCATCTTTTTGCTCGCCCACAAACAAACTTTTCACTTGCTCATCCATTAAAGATGCCAATTCGCTTGCTTTCAGTTTTTCACAAAGCGTATTGAAATCTGTTGTTCTCACAAGTGCTTTATCAAATCCCAACTCCATAAAGTATTCATCCCGCAAAAAAGTGGCATTATCCGTGTCTGCTCCACTTTCAACCTCATTTACGATTTGATTCTCAATCTCCTGAATTTCTTCAGGTTTCATCGTCTCAGGAATCATAGTTAACAGAATTCTTGATTTCAAAAAATCGGCATTGGTTTTTTTATATACCTGTTCCAATATTTGATTTGTTCCTTTTACCGACTGTAATGACGTGGAAGTTACATAATATTTAATTACACGTGGATCAAACAAAAATGGTGCCGAATATTCTGTAATTCCAGCGCGAAGATCAACCAATACAAGATCTGCTCCAACTTTCTTTGCTATTTCAGCTATCGTTTCCGTAATATAAAATTTATTTTCCTTCGTCAACAAAACCTGTTCAGGTCTTGCTACAACATTCATAATCTGTTCCTTTTCCCGATAAACAGGAATAAAATAATGATCAATTATCTTTTTATCTGTAGCAACACTAACCGTCGAAGTCTTTATTAAATTTGATAATTTATCTATCATCTGATCTGAGCTTTGTTCATAATTCATGATTGACAAAATATCAAGATAACTAATTTTTCGATATCCCGCTTCTGCCATCCATGTTAAACCAGGTGCTTCCACATCGGCATCTACTACAAGAATTTTTTTATCTGGATATTTTTGGGAACACTGTCTTAAAAAGGCAGTAAGCGAAAGCGTTCGTCCTACACCTCCTTTGTATGAATGAAATGCAATCATTTTCAATCCATCAAAATCAGTATCTGCTTTTTCACACTTTTGAAAATAAACATCTCTAAATAACGGTGCATATTTCCTTTCTGCTTTTGGACTATCGTCTCTCTGAAAAATTATTTCTAAACATGTTTCTGTAAAATCAACGAGCAGTGTATTTTTTTCCACCGAATAATTACGTCCAAAAATCTCTTTTAAATATTGTGTATCTGATTCCTGCGGTTCATCAATATTTTGATAAATTTCAATACAGTCACTATAAACCTGTACATCAATCCATGTTTTTGGCCATGAGCTTCTTTTTTCTTCAAAAATATCTTCTATGTCATGCCATGTAAAATAATAACTCATTTATTCACCCTCTCTATATCCTCTGAGATAACCATTCTGCAATCCGAACCAAAGTCTTTTCTTCACTCTGTTCCTCCTCTGCGTTCTTAATGCAGGCACCATATCTCCACAATTCATTATATTTCCCTGGTAACACAAAGCCACCGCCCTTAAGCTGAATCCTTTTTAGCGGGAATTTGGTTTCTATCCCAACTTCCTTTGTCATTGCTTTTAAGTCATGTCCAGGTGCTTTTTTTCCATTTATTGTATAATAGGATTTCAATTCTTCATATGTATTTTTCCCAATATTTTTTAGAATCAAACTTTTTAATCCACATTCCACCGAATAAAATAACATTAAGAGGCGGGAACGATATGGCATATCCGTTCCCGTCTTTTTATACATGCCATAATGATTTTTAAAACTACGTTGAAACTCGCTTCTTGTAATATTAATCTGTGACTGTGTCTTCCCCAGTTTTTTCTCATGTTCTTTCAATATATCTTCGCTCCTTATATCGGATAGTTGAAACATATTCTGTTTTGAGTTTATCATCTAACAGATGAAATAGCAAGTTTATACTCACGATAAACATGTAAATGGTCACCCATGTTACTATCCATTTTATATGTTTTATCCTGCATAGTAAAGCAAAACCTGCCACTTTACGCGACAGGTTTCCATTTATATTATAACGCTCTCTTCATTTCTCACTGCTTCATTGACCTCTGTTCTGACTCCGTCCCAGCTTCCACCTGCGAGGAACATCTTTCTCACAAACACCGCGACTTCTTCGCCCTCTGTGATAAGCGGCTGTCCAAGCTGCCTGTGTGCCACTATGTCGGCACCATTTACCCTTATCACAAGTTCTGTCATATTACCCCTGAACGCCACACGCTTTACCACTCCGGTCTCGGTCGACACCGGATATGGCACGACTTCCCCGGTCTTATATACATTTACAAACTCCGGTCTTAATATAGCTCTTGCCCCCGCGTTCACATCGTGAAAGCCCTTGAAGCCGGTGTACGCATCCAGTGTAGTCGGCTCCCCAAGGAACTGCGCCACGAACTCCGTCTGTGGGTCGTTGTATATATCCACGGGTATTCCGATCTGCTCAACTCTTCCGTGATTCGTTATGATGATCTCATCCGCAACCTCCACGGCCTCATCCTGGTCATGTGTGACAAATATGCTCGTGATACCGACCTGATTGATCAGTTCCCGCAGCCATGCCCGAAGCTCCTTTCTGACCTTCGCATCGATCGCCGCAAATGGCTCATCCAGCAGCAGAAGCTGCGGACTGGTCGCAAGCGCTCTGGCAAATGCAACTCTCTGTCTCTGACCGCCCGAAAGTTGTCTCGGGTATCTCTTCTCCAGACCTTTCAGCCCCACAAGCTCTATAAGCTCATCCACATCACCCTCGAGTGCCAGTGTGACAACGTCTGCCTGAAGTCCATTTGCAACCTCGAGTGCCTGCTTGCCGGAACCGCCGTGGGACTGCACGACCGATACGTCCTGTTCCTTCTCCTCTTTCCAGTGTGTTGCAAACAATTCTTTGTACACCGCATACAATTCTCTAGTAGGATCATAGGACACATTCGTGATCTCCACACTCTTTGCCGTGTCTGTCTGCGATGCTGATGTATTGTCTGTACCCCTGCCAGATCCGCATCCTGTAAGAACCCCTAATCCAAGCGCTGTCACTGTCAGTAAAGTAATAAATTTCTTTCTCATGTCTTCTTCCTCCTTTGATTTGTCTTTTTGTTTTCCCGCTTTTGCTATCGGGTATGTATGCAATATAAACGCATAACCTGACAAATTCAAAACCTATGCGTGAAAACGTTTTCTCGCAGTTGCCCCAGATCCTCATATTTGGCTTTATGCAGAATATTTCAGGTGTTTTGCACGCCATTTATCGCATATCAAAGCATCATTTCCTGCAATATTGTGAAAACGTTATCAGCGCATAAACAAAGGATTTTTGCGCTATTTTGATGTTCTTTTTTGACACGAGAACAGAAAAATCCCTCTGAATCACAGTTTTTTCTGTGATCCAGAGGGATTCTTTTGCAGGGGATTTATTACTAAAGTTCCGCCCCAAATAAAACAATTACATTATAACATTCATATTGTTAATAAGTTCTTTTAGAGAATTGGCAATTGGCTTATCTTCCACTTCTCCATCTATATCCAGATTTTCCAAAAAAATGTTATGACTACTCACTTCATAGAGAACGTATCCACCAGAATAGCCAAGCCATCCTATAGGAATGAATTTCTTAATATCACCCATCTCTTCCCAATCTTCAGCCATTGAAATCAAACTATTTTTATAGAATAATATGTCATCACCGGAATCTCCTTCCTTTTTCAAAACGGAAAATAATACAATAGATTCTGTTCCAACCATAATTCAACATAAAAATAGACAGCCATTGCTCTGACTGCCTACCCGCTAATGAGATATTTAAATTCGGGCATTACCCTCGCCTCTCTACGGACACCCGACACAAAAATGACTATATCTGTTTATCCGGAGCTAATAGCAACTTATCTATTACCGGATGAATCATACTTGTTTCTATTATAACATTTATGGCACATAACTTCTTTCCTGCATCCTTACTGGATGCACCACAATGATATGCCTGTTCTGTAGCCAAACCATAATCCAGAACTATCAATCTGTCATGGCAGTCTGCATTAGGTTTAATTCTGAGTGGTGGATATTCTTGTATAAAATCATTTACTACCGCCGTTGTCAAAAAACCTCTTTTTCCATGACCATTTTCTGTAAATAAAACCACTTCCACACCAGCTTGCTTCTGCGATAATAGCTGTAAGGTCTTTATATTCACATAATCATCCACTACATAAATACTCTTTTTTGCCTGCTGATATATATCTATGTATGTTGCATCAGCCTCAAACTTCTGTCCTTTATAAATAACAAAATTTTTGAAATCCTTATCCGAAACAAAATTTTCATTAAGTGTGTCTATGCTCTTTTGAATAACTTGAATATCTTGTTCTGTTTTCTTCTGTCTATCAGCCATATTTGACATTTGTACAGAAATTTCTGATACTCTCGCACTTACAAGATGCATCTCTGACTGTGTGACAAACTGCTGGTTTTGTTTTATATAATGACGCATTTCACGAAATGCACGCATAATAAAAATACTTTGCTGTTCTGCAAGCTCACCTCTGAGAACTGTAGCAAGCATATAAATGCCTTGTTCCGTAAACGCATACGGAAGTTTTCTTTTTCCACCCCAACTTGAAGTCGCAAATTGCGACTTCAAGAACCCATCTTCTTCTGTTGTTAATTGAAACATAAAATCTTCCGGAAACCTTGCGATATTACGCTTTACCTGCTCATTCAAACGCTTCACTTCATACCCATAAATCTCAGCCAAATCATAATCAAGCATAACCTGTTGTCCTCTTATAATATATACTCGATTACATATATTATCTACTGTCATCAATTCTGTACTTTCTGTCATCTGTACACTCATCCTCCTACAAATTGTGCAACAGGCTGTTGCAGAATTACCAATACATTATCTATTTGTTGGTTCATCGCCCTTGTCATCCTTATTTCTTTTATCACACAACCTCTCCATTTCAACCTTATATGCCATCAATCGCAAAAGATACTGCGGAACTCTTCTATTTCCTAATTCCCAATCTGTTTCCGTCATATAAGGAATCTCAAAGTACTCACAAAATTCTTTTCTATTCATGCCAGTACTTTCTCTTAATTTTTTCAATTCTTCTCTTGCTTCCATAGTCCACCTCTTTATGCATTGCATAAACAAATTATATAATTTTTATTACCTACGGCCAATAACCTATTTTCCTATTTTTCATAAAAACAATGAACCTCGGTAAAAGACTTTACCGAGGCTTACTATAAATCTTATTATTTTTAATACACATTATTTTGAACGCTCTTTCGTATGTATCACATCCCACTCTCGTAGGATGCCGGTAATCCTTATGCCGCTTCCTTAAACCACTCCAGAAATCTCTTCGCATAAGTCTCATACCGAAGTCTTTTTCCTTCTGCATCATCACGCCAAGTTTCCGGATCAAACTGAAGTTCTACAGCTATATCTCGCAAAACCTCAAGGCCGTACTTCTCCATCATCTCAGCAAGAAATGTGCAGCAGCGTTCAAATTCCTTATTCAAAGCTTCCCTCCTTCCTTAGTCGCCTCTGCATCTTTTCAAAATAATACCGATGATTCTTTTCTTGATGATACAGCCTCACCTTGGAAAAGGCAATGTTTTCGATTCAAAAAAATTCCGCTTACATATTTCCAGGCTTTTTATACCCGGAAAATTTCTTTTATAGATTTCTTATGCCAGATACGCATTTTGTATATCCATCACAAAATGCATCTAGTTAGGGGCAAAATCCCCCTAAAACCCCCGATATTTATATAGGTGCGTCACTTTTTGACTCACTTTTCGGAAAAGTACTCCACTTTTTGACTCACTTTTCGGAAAAGTACTCCACTTTTTGACTCACTTTTTGAAAAGGTGCTCCATTTTTTGACTCACCTATTTCCCTGTATCGTTACTTCTTTTTCTTTTTTGTTTTCCTTTCCGGCAACTCTGGATACATCTCTTCTACCATTATCTGCAACGCATCTTTATCATCCAAAATTGTTACCGGCAACATAAGTTTTGCACCTTCATACGGTGGTTCCGGTAGACTGTCCGGCATATACTTCTTACTTGCCTCTGTAATCTTTACGAAAAAACCATTTTCATAAATCCCGCCAAATATCAGTTCTTTATAGTAAAAAATATATCCACCCATCATAGGAATATTTCGTATATCTCCCAAATCAGATAGTTGGTCCATTATATAATCTGCAAGTTCTTTATTCTTTGTCATAAATACCTATTCCTTTTTCAATGTCTGTACTCTCATTATTACATTTTCACTAAATTCTTCATCTGAAAACTTCGGGTCTCTGGTATCAAACCATATCTTACAAGGCACATCACCACATTCTCCACAGTTTTGCATACATTTACTGTTTCTAACACAGTCATAAATCGGACAAACTTTTCCTTCCGGTGCATGAAACACTTTTCCCTCACACGAATTGCAGCCATTACACATTTTACCAAAACAATAGCACACGCTACAATCCGTACCACAGACACTTATATTTTCTCTCATTGTTTCTTATCCTTTCCTTCTTATCAGAATTTGAAACTATTTTACTATAAATTAATAATAAACAGCTTGTATATTTTCGACATCTTTTAACGCAATGGTTCTCGCCTCATGTATATCCATAGAATGATATCTTTTAAATTCCCGCAATAAATGAGATTGGTCTGTATATCCATATTTATGAACCGCATTGAATACATCAAAATCCGGCTCCCACAAAATATCTCTCCACAAAAACTGATACCGTATCAAATTGCTTAGCTTCTTAGGCGTAATACCAACATATTCATGAAATAATCGTTCCAACTGTCTTGTACTTACAAAAGCCTCCTTTGCTAATTTTGATACATCCATAGAACCTTTATTTGTCAAAATGTTATGTATCGTCCCGTTAACAACTGTATTTTCTTTCACATCGGATAATCTTTTCAGCAATACTTGTTCTGTATAATAAGCTTTTTCCTGTAAGGTTTTTCGTTCCAACAGTTGAGGTCGGATGGTCCTGTCCAGCCATTCAAACCTTGACCCCACATCAAAGTATCCGTTCATGGTTGATTGTAAAGAATCATCGGCAAATGCATATGCACTCCACGCATAAAAACGAATAGCAAATGTCGATACCATGTGCCCGATAGTTCCGCTGCTATTTGCTTGGAAACTGCAATCATTTATTCCGCAGAATCCACCAGTCACCACATTATCGGTATAATCTATATGGTAAATAATATCCACGCAAGTATCCGGGATTACCAATTTCGGTGAGTCATTGTTTTCGATTTGTATAAGTGGATTTTCTGTTCCCCAATAACATCTGATATAAGAATGCAACTCTTTACAAGGGGTCAACTCTGTGTAAGCAATATTTCTTTTAAGAGGAGTTGCCGTTAATGGATGGTAAATTATTCTATTATTCATATCCAATAGCTCCTGTTTTTCAACAATCTGTTGCAAAATTATAATACACACACCATGATATATTCTTCATCGTTTTCATCAACAATCTCAAATCCAACGTTTTTATACATCTTCACAGCATAGTTTTCCTTCTGTACTGCTAAAGAAGTTTTCTTATATCCCCTGCTTTTCAACTCTGTAATCATTTGTTTCATCATTGCTGTTCCGATACCATGTCTGCGATATTCTTTATATAGAGATATGGCAAAGGACGGAACACCATCTTCCACATGTCCATAGTCATCCATGATGCGAACCCAAACTGCTCCAACTATTTTCCCTTCTACTTCTGCGACAAAACAAATATCATCTTTCTGTGTTCCAAAATCCTGCACATAAACCTGTAATTCTGATGCATTAATAATCTCTCTCGGTGGTGCTTCCACTCCCTCAGGAATAAAAATTGCCTCATACAAAAAGTCGTTCAGCAACTTATATTCATTGCCATTTATTTTTCTAATATTTATATTCATATTCTTCCTCCAATCAATTTGCATTACTGATCAGATGTCATTCCACACATATGTGTACCTTCCTTTAATTCAACTCATTCCACACATCCACATAATCCTGCAATCCGCCTGGACGCATTGCAACACTTACATAACTCGCAGGCTCTTCCCTAGCAAGTCTGGCAAGGATTCCTACATCCTCCGGCTCGTCAAACGTAACCTGCGCCTCTGCCTTGTCACAGTCAATTACAAGTTGCTTGCCGTCCATATCTGTCATAACAACTGCATTCCTACTGCCATCATACTTATACACCGTATAGTTTAATGCCATATGCTTACCTCTCTACACCATCACAAAATGCTCCAAAGCATCCCTTATCGCCTTTCTTCGCTCCGCTTCGGTCCGCGCAAAACAGAGGTCCACCGGACCTCTTGCGCCCTTCTCCACCGGACATTGAGGCTGTCTGCTATCTTCAGACTTCGGCATACCTTGAGAATTAACATTCTCAAGGTTCGCGGCAGTCGTCGAATTGTCCTGCAAGCAGTCCATTCTCCTCGTCGCCTTACGAATATTATAATTCTCCCCAACCTCTATTCCACACTTTCTTTTTACCTGTGAAATATAGAGATTAGATACCTTCAATCCATGCTCCTTCAGCACATAATCCTTAATCTCCGCATAAGTTGCCTTACTCTCAGCCGAAGTAACATCCAACTCATCCAGTTCCAACTCCCCCTCAACATAATCATCCGCTTTCCGTTGGGACAAAAGAACTCCCGTTTCAATATGCTATGAGTGTGCAATTTAGATGCATAACCCTTGGCTTTCCGTTAAGCCTTGGATTCAAAAATGATGCACCAATCCTCTATCAGACCGCCAAAAAGTAAGTATCATACATGACTTTGCACCTGCCGTAAAAAAGTGAATATTCCGGTCTTGATGGTTCTTCCGTTATTATCCGTTTTTGAGATACAGGTCTGACTGACTTGCGTGTGATTTGTGTTCTGCTCTTTCTCTATTTATTTCAGAAATTACTTTCCTCTAAAAATGGGCAAAAGAAAACCTCCAAATCTTTATTGGACTTAGATGATTGATTCCAACCATTTTATTTTAACTATTCTTCACCTAGCACAAATCATCCAATCTTTCAATATCTTCTGTTGTACATGCCAAATGATCTAATGTTAATATATTTATATAAATTCTGTCTTTCGTTTCCTTAAGCTTTCCGAAAGCAAAACAATATGTATTGTCCTTATATAAAAAACAATCTAATAATTTCTTGGATGCATTTTTACTTAGCGTATTATCTATTATCTGCTGGCTAATAACACAGCACACTTTCCGCTCGTCATTAGACAATGTTTCTTCAAAATTAACCCAATACTCACCTTTTTTATTTTTGCAAATTTTGGCTTTGCCAAAAAATATTCTTGTTTTCGATGCCTCTCTTGACATCAAAGAAATGTTTTTGACATTTATAAACAATTTATTTAATGGCGTTGGATATATTTTCTTACTTCCAGGATAACTAACATATACTATTATTTTGGCTAAAGTTCCATTTTTCAATCCATATAAATACTTAGTTACCAGCGTATGTACTAGATATAAATGTGATTTTCTTGAACCGCTCCTTTTCACACCTTCCGCTTCTTTTTTTACTATTTTGTTCTCAACAGATTGTCCCTCTGAAAAATCATCATTATGTTTATCTATCTGTGTTTCTTTATGGCTCAGCAACCTTTCCATGCTGAATGTTATTTCTTCTTCGAGTTCTGGTGATTCCGTTCCCGCTCCTGTCTTATATTTTCTATTAACATCTTTATTTCTCTTCACCTCTTCACATTTTTCTGAATGTTGTCCATAAACTTTGAAATGTTCTCGCATTTTCATTTGATACTGCTGCTTATCCATATTAACGCAAGTAATTTGCGCATGACAATTTTCATCTCTGCATTCAAACATCGTTTTGTCAGAGAGTATTCCCATAAACCATTTTTCATGGGCTTCTGATGCAGTTAATTCTTGTCCTAGTTCTATACTCCATGCATAATCTACTGATGCCATAGTAAACCTCCTGTTTCTATTCTCATTCTGACGGTAATAAAAATTTCTCCAGTGCATCTGACAACGTTGATAAATATGAACAAGTCACACCAACGCCATCTTTACCTCGCCCTATCATAACACCAATATATGGTTCTCCTCCATTTCTCGGTACATACGGGTGATTGACAACTACGCTATAGTGACATCTGGTATAAAATATTTCCTCTGTTTCTGTCATTTGAATTAACGCAATTCCATGCGCTTTGGCATAATCAATTGCACCTGATTGAAAATTAGATGTTGATACTACAATTCCTTTTTGAGCACCGATAGCCCTAAGGTTGTCATAAACTTTTTGCACAATTTCCCTGCTTATAGGATATTTATAATGTTTGCACTCCACTATTGTTTTATAGAGCACCCCCATTACTTCAAATTCAATATATCCGTCTAATTGATAATTCCCATCATAGGCTTCGACTACCTTATTATGTATAAACTTCACATTATTTAATCCTTTGATATGATTTTGTAAAATCTGCAAAGCATACTTTTCAAATTCAGTAGGATTCATTTCTAATACTGTATCTATTACTGGAATAAACATGTTATCATCCATTCTGCATAATTGCTCATTATATTTTTACTATTAAATTTTTATGGCTCATTTTAAACAGTAATTCGCCATACTGTATTTTGATTCTATAAACAAATCCAATAATCCTTTTTGCTCTGATGTTAAGGAAACATTATCTCGTATCCACATATGAATTGCTTTTCCTATTGCATATGACAATTTTGTTTGTTGTAATGTACTAATGTTATTTCGTGATACATTAGGTACAAACTCCGGATTCTTTATATTTATTACAGCTCCCTTCAGCACAACTCCATCTACCAAATAGGGAACACTAATTTTTAATCCTGAAAGCAACACATTTTTTACATAGCACAAATCTGTACGTTCCCAACGATAATTTCCCGAAACAACACAGGATTCATTGTATGGTAAAACCATATTTGACTCATTTGCAATAACTGCTTTTTCAACATATGTTGTTTGTACTGGTGTATAACTCGCATGACTAAATTGATCTCTGAATGCGCCCAATGTATATCCACCAATTATTGAAGCACTTGATTCTTCTACATAAAGTGCATAACCGGTAATCTCTTCTTCTCTTGCCCATACATTAATTGACTCGAAACATCCTATTTTACCAAGAGCTTCCTCATAATCCTCCAATACTTCATACGCCTTTAAGAAATCATTCTCGTCACTTTCCGAAATAATAGGAATATTCATCAATTGAATTTTTCCATTATTCACACAATCTCTTATTAATAGCCCCTCTTCTCTATCCAACGAATAATTCTCGTCATCATAATAATAACTGTCACATCCATTCAAATCTCTCAAATGCGTAGCAAAATTAATTTGCTTATATGTACAATCAATATATGCTTCTACTCCATCTAAATAATCGTTCAAGCATATATTATCAGGAATTATCTGTTCGATTTCTTTGACTACACATTCGATAGTATTAGGTTTCCCATTTTCCATAGTAGATATTTTAATTGGAATACCTGAGTCAAGAAAATTTCGCTCTACAAAAGAAACTAAGCTCTCTACTTTATTCTCAAATACCCCCATACATTGGTCATAATCTAAAATAATTTCTGTTCCCTGTTGTCTACTATCATTTTCATAAGTAAGGCAAATATATTCGCTATTTTTTTCAAATGAAATTCTGTTCATTTTATGATCTTTATAGTAAACAGTCTTTACCTCTACTCTATTTGATAACATAAAACAAGCCAAAAAGCCTATACCATAATGCCCTATTGGAGAATAATTTCTTCCCTGTAATAAATAATCATCGGATGCATAATATGAAACTCCGACATTCAAAAAATATTTTTTTAAAATCTCTATGGACATACCACTTCCATTATCCATAATCACTACTTGTCTTCTATCTTTATCTAAAACAATCGATATAAATGGCTGATATTTTTGGTATCTGAACTCCTCCATTTGTAGCGATGACTCCTCCATTGTTTTACAGGCATCTATTGAATTTTGAATCAGCTCTCTCAGTCCATATTTTTTATCTCCATAAATATGCTCACCCATTAATAAATTAGTTACAGCATTATAATCCAGGGACAATCTCAAGTCCGAAAAACTAAAATCTTTTGTTTGGATTTTATTTATCACGCTTGTTTTTAAAGGCAATAGATATTTTGCGTCTACGAAACGCTCACAAAGACTCACTGCATTTCTTAACTCACCATTTATAGAATCAAAATATTTTAATAATTTTCTATGGACAGACGGTTCTTGACTGGTTCCTTGAAAAATTATCTCTTTTAATCCAGTCTTTTCATTCATTACAACTTTATCAAAATTTTCTATTACAAAATGTTGTTTCCATTCTAAGTCGCCAAACTCTTTTGGCTGTAAATACTTATATAAATACAATGGAGCCCTTTGTTCATCAATATCCAAATAATCTGCAATCCTTAACAATACTGCAATATATTGTGAATTAATTTCAAAATGTCCTTTTTTACTTTGATTAACAAGTTCTTTCTCTATCCATTCAAAATCTTCATTATGCGACATACAAATTAATCCAAGTTCATCACGAAAGGACACTACACTTGAGTCAGGTATGAGAAACAACTTTTCATCCATTTGATTTTCAATATGTTCCCTTGAGCGTTTTCCATGGACAGGTCTAATGCATTCCTGTAAAGAGATATTCTCTTCTCCATACTTTTCAAATACTTTACTATATTTTCGTTCTCCCAAAACAGAGTTATCGGACTTTATATCATTTATTTCATTCTCATTTGTCACCATTCCTATATCATGAAATAATGCACTATATATCAGCAATACAACTTCTAAGTCACTCAATAAGTCTATATCTGTAATAAGTGAAAACATATACTCCATTACATTGATAGAATGCCTTATTCCATGTACCGTATAATCCGCAAAAACCTTACTAACTAAAGGCAGCATGGTTTCTGCATACCGAATTGCTTCATTGACTTGTCCTAAAAATTCACTATTCTTTTCACATAGCCATTTATATAAATGTGTTTCTTGCACTTTATCAATCATAGTTACTTCCTCCCAACAATGCACCACTTATATAGATACACTTTTTCATATAACCCAACAAAAATATTATACCATATACCAACCTGTTACGAAATTAATTTTCACTAACATAGACATGACAAAACCTGCTAATCTTATTAAACTTGGAAGCTCTGTTCATTCACGATTTCTTTACATACTCCTGTAACCTGTTCTGCAATGTTCCTAACAGACAATGTTATTATCCTTCCAATGCTTAATTACACCTTCATATTCCAGCCCCTTTCTTTTAACAAATGGTTGAATTCCCATCCTGAAAATAATCGAATGTATCAAACCTTGAATCCTGTATCTACGTCTTTTAACAATATCTTCTAAAAAAGAATTTACTATTTTTTCTATTCTTTGCTTTAGCCGAATATCTTCCATTGGATTTTTATTAAATCTATTCCGCAATGCTATTGAAGCACTAATTTTTGCTCCAGAGTATAATAGCAACTTATTTAAGATTTTCGTTGAATCTCGTCCACCATAATTTTCATAAGTAGTCACACAAATGGCATATTTTCCATGTAACAGTTGCTCCATAACAAAATGACCTCTATCTATAATAACCTTCATCTGACCGGACACGTTACTTGCATATGTAGGAGAGCCTATAATAATACCATCCGCATCTGCTACACTAAGTGATAGATTCTCTATATCATCCTTATAAATACAGGCTCCGGTTTTATAACAAGAGCCACATCCAACACAGTATTGTAGCGATAGGTCTGACACATGAACCATCTGAACCTCCACATTGCCATGTTTTTTTAGTTAGTCATACATTTCATTTAATATTAATGCCGTTGTACCATTTTTCCGATGACTACCATTTACTATTACAATTTTCATTATCCCATTCCTCGATTCACAAAATTGATATTTACTTTTTCATTCTATCTCTATATACTCAACTTAGTAAGTATGTACTTTTTTGTAAGATACTATCTAAAAGGAGAGTAACGAAATGAAGCCAGATGAATGTTTCTTGAAAGAATTTGGTTATGAAAGATTTGAAAAAGTAGTTAACATGATTGGTGGGAAATGGAAACTGAGAATTATTTATGTTCTGGCTTTTCATGAAATATTACGCTATGGTGAATTAAAACGTTTATTATCGCCTATTACTCATAAAATGCTGAGTACACAGTTAAAAGAACTAGATAAAGACGGCCTTATCAACCGTAAAGAATACCAGCAAATCCCACCAAAGGTAGAATATTCTCTTACCCAAATGGGGCGCGATTTGGAGCCTGTTGTTAGAGAAATCCATAACTGGATTCTGAAATATGACATATAAATAGAAAGATTTACGTTCCCAAAAAAAGTCAATGCCACATTATCTTTTTCAATGGATGCATTGACTTTTTAACATTCATTACATTTTCAATTCAACTCATTCCACACATCCACATAATCCTGCAGTCCGCCCGGACGCATTGCAATACTTACATAACTTGCAGGCTATTTCCTTGCAAGTCTGGCAAGGATTCCTACATCCTCCGGCTCATCAAATACAACCTGCGTCTCTGCCTTATCACAGTCAATTACAAGTTGCTTGCCATCCATATCTGTCATAACAACTGCATTCCTGTTGTTGTCATACTGATACACTGTATAATTTAATGCCATGTGCTCACCTCACTAAATCATCCCAAAATGCTCCAGCGCATCCTTAATCGCCTTTTCCTTCTCTTCCGGGCACTGTGGCTGTCTGCTATCTTCCGATTTCGGCAAGTTATAATTCTCTCCAACCTCTATTCCACACTTTCTTTTTACCTGTGAAATATACAGGTTAGAAACCTTCAACCCATGCTCCTTTAATACATAATCCTTAATCTCCGCATAAGTCGCCTTACTCTCTGCACTCGTCACATCAAGCTCATCCAGTTCCAATTCCACCTCAACATAATCATCCGCTTTCCGTTGGGACAAGAGGACTACCGTCTCACAATGTTCCGTCCACGGAAATAAATCCACAAGCGCGATCTTCTCCACCTGATACATCCGCTTGCTCTTCAGGTATTTGAGATCCCGCGCCAGACTTTCCGGTCCACAGGAAATGTACACAATCCGTTTCGGTGCCAGCTTACAGACGGAATCAAAGAACTCCGGTGTACTGCCACTTCGCGGCGGATCTAGGAATACAACATCCACATCCGTTCCGGCTTCTGCCATGCCAACCATGAATTTACCTGCATCACCATCATAGATCCGGACATTCTTACAATCGTTTCGTTTCACGTTCGTGATGGCATCCTTCGCGGCTGCCTTGTTCAGTTCGACGCCGATCACCTGCTTTGCATGGTCACTTGTCACAATTCCGATCGTGCCGGTTCCGCAGTAAGCATCCACAACCACCTCTTCGCCGGTGAGGTTTGCATATTCCATCGCCTTGTTATACAGGATTTCAGTCTGCACCGGATTCACCTGATAGAAGCTTGTCGGCGAGATCTTGAAGGTCTTTCCGCACAGCTTATCCTCGATAAATCCTCTGCCGTACAACACCTGATTTCGCTCGCCAAGCACCATACTTGTATCCTTGTCGTTGATATTCTGCACGATCGTCGTGATCTGCGGATGTGCCTTGACAAGTGCCTTCGCGAAATTCTTCTTCGATGGGAAGATCGGCGACGCAGTCACAAGCACAACCATAACTTCTCCGGTCGCATGTCCGGTTCTAACCATCACATGGCGCAGCAATCCATATCCACTATCTTCGTTATAGACGGTAATCTTAAATGAACGCAGCAACCCGCGGATCGTCTCCACAATCTCCTGTGCCAGACGATTCTCGATCTTGCAATCGTCCACTGACAATACCCGGTGCGTTCCCTCTTCATACACGCCCGCCAGAATCTCGCCATTTTTCTTATGCTGAAATGCCGCATTGACCTTGTTCCGGTAATGATAGGGTTCTTTCATGCCGATGATTTCATTCACAGAACCATATGGAGCAAGCAGCTTCTTCACCTGATCGGTTTTGATCTTCAACTGTTCTGCATAGGACTTGTCAATATACTGGCATCCACCACATTTCTTCGAGATGGGGCAGCCGGATTTCTTTCGTGTATACTGCTTTTCATTTACACGTATATTCTTCTTAGATTGTTCCCCGCTTTGCTTGTATCTTCCCTGCTTTACCATCACTTACTCCTGCTTCATCTGTCGTTCGGCTTCATTGACACAATTCACTGCATTTAAACATCTTGGATAACCAATGTATGGCAGGCTCTGCGAGATCACACGCATCAACAATTCCTTGTCATTCCCGATTTTCATGTTGCCCTTTGCATGTGCAACCACCTGCATATCGCAGCCTCCCTGTGAGAATAAGAAACAGAACGTTACCAGTTCCCGTTTTGCAAGCGGCAGACGGCTTCCCGGATAATCATTCCCGAAATAATTCTCCTTCAGCCATTTGTTGATATGGCTGTCCTTCCAGACTTCCTTCATATGCTCCTCGAAGATTCCCGCCTGCTCCGCAAGCTTTTTCTCCTCAGCAGCATCCTCACCTGCTCCTGTAGTCTCTGCCTCATCCGACGCAGACTTCTCCAGCCGTTCCTGCTTCGTCATGCCCAGGCGCCCCTGCTTGGCTCTTGTCGAATCCAAAAGCGGAAGCTCGATTCCTTTTGCTTCCATCACTACATTCGTGGCAACCAGAAACGGCCAGACTCTTCCCATACCAAGATAATCCACAGACTGATACACGATCTCCTTAATTACCATTGGTGACAAGCCACTGTCCAGTGCCTTCGCCACAATTACCTTATACGCATCCACGCCCTGACAACCGATCAGGGATGCGAGAATCGACATATACCGTGTCTCGTCATCCAGCTTCATTCCGTTCTCATTTACAATCTCCTTGAACGCAAACCGTTCAAAGCGCTCCATAAATTCTGCATCTGTCTCATATAAATTCATAGTAACAACTCCTTCCCAAAAACCTATCTCTCATTATTCCATGTTGCCTGTTGGCTCCATAAAGTTCTCGTATTATGCCTGTATGTACAGACACCTCCAGCTATAATGATTATATCACATTTCACACGCAAAAAAAGTATTGCTTTATCAAACGAAAAAGCAATACTCTGTTCTTTTTATTCAGCACCTGCGATACCTTGCGATCGTCCGCAGCATCTTCTCTGTATTTAACGGCTTTGTAAGCTGCTCATTCATTCCCGCAGCTCTGGTTCGATGCACGTCTTCTGCAAATACATTCACACTAAGTGCCACAATCCCTATCGTGCGCGCATCTGCACGTTTCTGCCCACGGATAATCCGCGTAGCTTCCAATCCATCGATATTCGGCATCATGACATCCATCAATATCACATCATAGGTATTCTCCGGTGCATTAAGATATGCCTCCACTGCCTGATATCCATCTGACACTGCGTGCACCTTCGCCCCTGCATCTTCCAGAATGAACTTCACAACATCCCGGTTTATGTCATTATCTTCCGCAAGTAGAATCCGCATATTTGTCACATCCGGCTGCACTGTCCCTTTCTGCATATTTCCTTCAAACTCATCACGTGCGACCTTCTCAAAAGGAATCGTGACAGTAAATGTGCTTCCGGCATTTTTTCTGCTTTCCACACGGATATTCCCATCCATAAGGTCAAGAATACTCTTCGTTATCGTCATGCCAAGTCCGGTTCCCTGATAACTGCTACGCACATCCATTGCTTCCTGCACAAACGGTTCAAAGATATGGTCAATAAACTCGGGCTCCATCCCAACTCCATTATCTTCAATCGTGAATTCATACACAACACGAGCCACATTTTCCATCGCAATGCGGGCTTTGAACTTTACCATGCCCTCATAACGATTATACTGAATCGCATTTGTAAGTATTTTTTCCAGCATTTGCCGCACATGTATCGGGCTTCCATACACGCGGGAATACCTGATATTTTCTGCAATATCCGCCGCAATCGTTATTTTCTTTCCTTCTCCTCGCGCCTGTGCAAATGCTATCATCTCTGCAATGACATCTGCCATATAAAATTCTTCCTGCACCAGCACAGCTGAGCCATCCTGAAGCTTACACATCTCCAGTGCATCTCCAAGCAGCTTCATCAGATAATTCGTTTCCGTCGTTGTCTTCACAAGGTTTGCTCTCATGAGTTCTATATCTTCATAGCTGCGCTCACTTATATCCATCATCCCTATGATATCATTTAAAGGCATACGGATATTATGTGACATACGGGATAAAAACTCCGATTTCGCAACATGCGCCTTCTGTGCCTCCTCAAATGCCTGTGCCAAAAGCTTCATCTGCCCGCGCTCTTTCTGCATAGTTCTATGATATTCACGAATATAACTGATATGCGTTCCCGCGTCCTGTAACAACTTTGCTGCCAGCTGTCCGAACTCCGTTCCGGGATTATCGAGTCCCATAAACCCATTCAAATGATTCTGCGACATGACCGGCACTACAATCGCTGTATGAACACCTCTCATCTGCAGCAATTCATACTCAAATGGCATTTCATTTTGCACATCATCTATGTTTGCAATCCATACACAGTCTCCCTGTTCAAATCGTTTTTGCCAACACGGTATCATCTGCACATAGATTTTCTGCATCCGTTCCTGCAGGGAATACACTCCCTCTTTGCACCACTCATATGTGTTTCGATAAATCCGGCAGTCCGGAGATGCCCAATCGAAAAAATACACACGATCGGACTGCGTATATTCTCCAATCTGCTCAAGTAACTGCGGAATCTGCATATCTAACTGCTGCTCTGACATCGAATGATCCAGTGTCAGAAGCTTTGCAAGCACCGTCTCCATATTCATTATTGTCTGCTTATAATCATCTCTTTTGTCCATGTACATTCTACCCTTATCAAATAAAAAGAAGCATTATACCTACCCTTATATGGCAATACAATGCTTCTGAAATAAACGTTACGTTATACGTCCGTGCAACTGGCTGCCATCTTACAGGCCCTATAGCTTTGCGTCGCAATCTTTCGATTGTTTTGCCAAATATTTACTTACATTATCGAAATAGTAACACATACTATTATTAATTGCAATTGTAGAATATTACTAGAATCTTACATCCATTTTTATGAATCTTTAAACATCCGGTAATCATCTATCTGTAATTGCGTTATATATTTCTTATATCCGGCAGGTCCACAGATCACCGATCTGCAGGCCTGCCATCCAAACTAGGAATTATTCTTTTTCTGAGGGTTTTCCTCCTCTTGTAAACTTATAATCATTCTGCTATGATGATTTTAAATCGTACCCTAAGGGACAAGTCAATGGGAAATTCGATTTTTCCAGACAGAAATCGCGGATAATTCGCGTTATCTACAGAAAAAACTTGATTGTATGGGATTGATTATTCGGACTATATTTAGACAGAAATTCGCATCACCGGAGAAAAAACTGATTTTATGGGGAGGATTTTCTATGAAAAAACAAAGTGAGCATCTATTTAAAATCGGTGAGATTGCCAAGATCTTGGGAGTGACACGGAAAGCCATCCTTGTCTATGAAGAGATGGGACTGCTGACACCTGCAGTCAAGGATGAAGCAAGCGGCTACCGCTATTATACTGCGGGTAATATGACGCAGATTCGTGCCATCCGCTCGTTACAGACACTGGGACTTTCGCTGGCGGAAATCAGAGAATATTACTATGATACAGAAAACCTTGACCGCTATCTTGACCGCCTCATGGATCTTCGGGCAACCTTGGACCGCAACATCCATCTGCTTCAATTGCGCGCGGCAAAACCGGGAGACTTAAGCGTGCACCGCGTCCGCCTGCCTCGGCAGGTGTGTTTCTGCCGCAGATACCAGTGTACCGATGCGAAGGACGCCGCCATCAAATTGCGGGATACCTATATTGCCGCAGCCAGAACAGGAAAAATGTCCATGGGGAGCCGCATGTTTACTGTACGTGCAGGTTCCTCCTGCAAGGAACTCGATCTGCTATGCTGCATCCCTGTTTCAGAAGATTTTGTGGGTGAAGAGCGGATGGAGTTTGCGGAAATGTCTGCCTTGTGCATCTACTATCGTGGTGCTTACGAAGGAATCAATACCGCGATTGACGCCCTACAGGCATATGTACAGGAAAATAAAATTCAGGCAACCGGCGGATTCCACTGTATCTATCTCGAAGGGCCTCCTAACCGCGGAGACCATACAGAAGACTACATCACACAGGTTGCCCTGCCCTTCTCAGAGAATAGTGAGGGATGTTTGTAAATAATTCCATTTCTCCCCCACTATCCATCTCTTGTTCCTTATTTATCGATTATGTCCACCTGACAGGAGCGCATCGTTGCAAGTGCCGCCGCATGTGCTTCCGGTGTCACACCTGCACAACAGCCTGCATCCACACGCACCGTGGCTTCCGGATACAAGGCTTTCAGTATAAGAGCATTTGACACGACACAGATGTCCGTGCAGACTCCAATCATTTCAATATCCAGATCCGAACCATCCGCGGTCTCACTCGCAAGAACATCCTTCCAGCCTAAGAACCCGAATGTCGGCTTGTCAACGGTCTTATATTCCGAAGTGACTCCATCGGTAAGCTCTGAACAGATCTGCCATCCATCTGTCCCTTTGATACAATGCGGAACCGGCAGATGTTTTCCCTCGTTCGTCTGCATATAATCTTCTCCATGTGTATCCCGCGTGAAAATGATCTCCTTACCAGCACGATCATACTCACTTATTTTCGCCATTACCTCTGGCAGAATCGCCTGTGCTTCCGCTGACGCAAGTGCACCTGTTACAAAGTCTTTCTGCATATCTACTACAATTAAAATGTTTCGCATCTGTGGACCTCCTTTTCCTTGATATCAATCTAAATTATATCTTACTATATTTACAGGTATTAACCAACTATCTTTTTCTATTCCTCTTTTTTTCATCACGCTTCGATACAACTCGTTGCTTGTCACATTCCTTTTCCAATAACATAAAATCCGGACAAATATGTCTCTTTGCAAATCGCTCTTCACTGCATATAATTCTATGTAGTTCTTGTGCCAAACGAAGAATTTCATTCCCGTGCAGGCGACACCACTTTAATTCCTATCACATTCCCATCATCATCTCTGATTTTTCTACAAGTTATATTCTCCGACATGCTTTTATATTTTTCTTTTTCCTCAACAGAGCTTAACGGAATGCAATATTTCCTTTCATTCACCAATACCAAAATCCCTAAAAATGGTCTGCCTTGTTTATGCGTCTGAGTCGATACTGATAAAATCGTGTTTGTTCTACCTGTAGCCTTTTGCTCCACATTTTTTAAATTACGAATATATTTCATATTCACTTTATATAAATTCCATTCATTATCCATAAAAAATAAAGGCTATGCATAAACATAGCCTTTTCAGTACCCGTCGTAACGGAGATACTCTGTTTCATAAGTCCACTGATCGGCAGGACCCTCCATCTGACTATGATTATAACAAGTTAATCTTGTTTGTCAACCGCCATTCCTTTCTCTTTTAATTTCTTGTAATATTGTTTTTGGCACAAAAAAGAAGAGAACAAAAATCCTTTGTCCTCTTCTTTCAATCGATATATTTTCCTACACCTCACGGTGATCGATCACACGCTTCGCCTTCTTCTCGCTTCGCGGCAATGTTCCAACCGGCACAACATTGATCTTCGGTGTGACACTCATCTTCGACTTGAACAGATTCTTGATCGTCTGTCCGGTCTGCTCGAAGTCCACACGACCTTCCGCCTCAACAGTCACCATGATAATATCACGGTTATGTGCTTCATCATGCGCGATATTAATGTTATATTCGCTCGATACACCATCGACCATGCCGAGGATTTCTTCTACCTGACTTGGGAACATATTGACACCATGTACCTTGAACATATCATCACTACGTCCCTTAATTATATCAAGACGCGGATATTTGTTACCACATGCACATTCACCCGGAATAATTCTGGAGATATCATGTGTCCGGAATCGCAGAAGCGGTGCGCCTTCCTTGACAAGTGTTGTTATAACAATCTCTCCTTCTTCTCCGTCCGGTACCGGCTGAAGTGTCTTCGGATCAACAATCTCAATATATACATAATCATCCCAATAATGCATACCCGAATTTTCATCACAGCTGATTCCGATGCCCGGTCCGTAAATCTCCGTCAGACCATAGATATCATAAAGAGAAACTCCAAGCTCCCTTTTAATGTATTCCCGCATCTTCTCACTCCAGCGCTCGGAACCAAAAATACCTTTCTTCAGATACAGCTGATCGCGGATTCCTCTTTTATTGATTTCCTCTGCCAGAAGCAATGCATACGAAGATGTCGCAGTAAGGACGGTCGATTTCAGATCCATCATCATCTGAATCTGCTTATCTGTATTACCCGGTCCCATCGGAATTGCCATTGCGCCAAGCTTCTCACAGCCTGCCTGGAATCCGATTCCCGCCGTCCACAGACCATAGCCGGCTGTAATCTGAATATGGTCTTTGTTTGTGATTCCTGCTGTTTCATAGCAGCGTGCAAACATAATCGCCCAGTCATCCACATCCTTTGCTGTATAAGGAATGATGACCGGCTTACCTGTCGTACCGGACGAAGAATGGATTCGTACCACCTCCTCATCCGGTACCGCCTGGATTCCAAGCGGATAAGCATTTCGAAGATCCGCCTTGCTGGAGAACGGAAGCTGCTCAAACTCCTCCTGACTTGAAACTCCTGTAATTCCTGCTTCTTTATAAATTCTGCCATAATAACTGTCTGTCTGAATCAGACGCTTAATCTGTGCGTCTACCTGCGACAACTGTAAGTCTGTTAATTTCATAGTTGGTTCCTCCTCCAAATACGATTTATAATATCGACTGATGATACGTTATTTCCTCTATCACAACGTTTTTCCGCTTCCCACTTCAACACCTGCGTAAAATGCCGCTTTGTTTATCTCTACATATTTTGACGGCACGCGTCTTTCAAGCTCTGCGAGCACGGTTTCCTTGCTGATTCCAAGCCGTCCGCTTCCAACTGCCACGCCCAGGATGGCAATGTTGAAATATCGCGACGAGCCAAACGGTGCACAGATTTTCTCTGCATCGATTACGATACAGCTGCATTTCTTCTGCAGATACGCAATCATCTCTGTGCCGTCATACCCGGTATCCTGCAAAGATTCTGTCACCGGTTTTACCGGTACACGATTCACGATCACGATTCCATCCTTTTTCAGATACCCTAAGTTCCGCACAGCCTCCGCCGGCTCAAATGCGAGAATCATATCTGCTGCCCCCTGTGGGATCAGCGGTGCATATGCCTCCCCGATACGCACATGGCTCGTCACCGAACCACCCCGCTGTGCCATGCCGATCGTCTCTGCCGAATGAACTGCCGAACCTTCATCCATCGCCGATGCCGCAATAATTTTGGATGCCAGCACGGTTCCCTGCCCGCCGACACCACAGATCAATATATCTTTCTTCATGATGTGGCACCTCCTTTTTGAGTATCGTCGCCAATGGCGTGAACCGGGCAGATCTGGCTGCACAAGCCACAGCCGGTACATAAGTTTTCATCGATCGTCACATTTCCATCTACGGTAATAAGTGCCGGGCAGCCAATCTCGCGGATGCATTTCTTGCAGTTGATGCACTGCTCCGAGATCCTGCATTTGCCGTCTGGCTTGGAAATCGCAATACACGGCGATTTGAAGATGATTGCTTTCACACCCGGAAGCTTATCGCATTCCTGCACGGCAGCCACCGACGCATCAAGGTCTAATGGATTAACCGTCACGATCATATGTACTCCGATTCCTTCCAACACCTTCACGATGTCTACCTTATCCACAAACTGTCCCATCATATTCCGTCCGATTCCCGGATGCGGCTGATGACCGGTCATCGCCGTTGTCGAATTATCCAGCACGCAGAGAATCATATCTGCGTTATTGTACACCGCATTTACCACTCCAGTCATACCGGAAGCAAAGAAAGTCGAATCACCCACGAATCCAAAGCATGTACCCTCTCCATCAATCCAGTGGAAGCCTTGCGCCATCGTGATTCCGGCGCCCATACAAAGACACGTATCAACCATATCGAGCGGCATCGCATTTCCGAGCGTATAGCATCCGATATCTCCACAGAAATACGCTTTCTTTCCTTTCATCGCCTGCTTTACTGCATAGAACGATGCACGGTGCGGACATCCTGCACACAACACTGGTGGACGAACCGGAAGGGCAGGTGCGTCGTTGCCATCCAACCCGCGCGCGAACTTCTCCGTGCCAAGGAACTCGCTCAGAATATCTGCAACCAGATTCGAACTGTTCTCGCCACTTGCCGGCACCTTTCCGTCTAATTTTCCTGACACTTTGATGGCAAGCGTGTGCTTCCCGACAAGCTTCAGAATCTGTTCTTCAATATATGGACTTAACTCCTCCACACAGAGCAGTTCCTCCACGCCCTCGAGTGCCTGAAGCAGGAAATCCTCAGGCAGAGGGTATGCAGTTGCAAGCTTGATGAGCTTGATATCGGTGTGGTCTTTCAGATATTCCTTTGCATAGGCATAGCTGATTCCTGACGTAATCACTGCTCTCTTGGAATTTCCGCCTTCCACGCGATTCCATTTATAGGTAGAAAAATCTTTCCCAATCTCCACATTCCGCTGCTCGATCATCGCATGATTCATGTAGGATAACCGCGGGAAGATTACCCATTTCTTGGAATCCTTTATAAACCCATCATATGCTTTTGGTCCATTGTAAACCGGATTCTCAATCGACGCATACGCATGGCAGACACGTGTCGTCGGGCGGAACAAAACCGGTGTCTTATATTTCTCCGAATATGAAAATGCATCCTGTATCATCTCATACGCCTCTTCTGGTGAAGATGGATCAAAAACCGGAATCCGTGCGAAGTCCGCGAACCGCCTTGTATCCTGCTCGGTCTGGGAGGAAATCGGACCCGGATCGTCCGCCGATACAACAACCATGCCGCCCTTTACACCCACATACGCAAGCGACATCAGCGGATCGGCTGCCACATTCAAGCCAACCTGCTTCATTGTCACCATCGTCCGTGCGCCGCCATATGCCGCACTCGCAGCAACCTCCATCGCTGCTTTCTCATTCACTGACCATTCCAAATGCACCCCATCGTGTGGGTACTTGGATATCGTTTCCACAATTTCAGAAGATGGAGTTCCCGGATACCCGGACACAAGATTGACGCCTGCTGCCAATGCGCCGAGCGCGATCGCTCCATTTCCCATTACATATTCCTGCATGTAACTGTCGTCCTTTCTCTAACAAATATGTATATTATAGCAAATTCTACGTGATACGACTACTTTTGATTTTTTTGTTTATCATCAGAAAAAGCACAGTTCAAAAGCAAACTGTGCTTTTCTCATAAATATAGACAGAATTACCGCTTCTTTCTCGCATAGAGACAGCCCATTCCCGATACCAGCATCAACACGCAAAGTACAGGCAGATTCAAATCATCCCCTGTTTTAGGCGAAGCTGTTACAGCATCTTTTGTTGCTTCTGTCGTAGCTTCGGTCGTATCCTTTGTTGTCGTTTTGGATGGATCTTCGGTTGTGCTCTCTGTTGTCGTTTCCTTTGTCGAATCCTCCGTCGTTGTCTCACTCTTCTTATATGCGACCGCATAATTGGAAAATCCCTGTGTCTGGAACATCACAGTCTTAGTCGCAGAATCAAAGGACGCAGGAATAACCTCATAGGTTCCATCCGAATTCTCATGAATGACAATTAGATCATTTCCTTCAACCTCCAGGTTCGTGCCCAACTGAAGGGATACCTTTGCCGGATTCTTCAAAGCTGCTATATCATTTACCCACAGATCTGCTGCAGAATTCTTGTACAGGATCTGTGCCAGTTTAATATCAAAATACCCGACGATCTGATAATCCCCGGCCGCCTTTTCAAAGGCTTCCTGCTGTTGCTGTGTGAGAACCGCATCCTTAATCGTCAGTCTGCTGTTTCCTGAAGTGATCTCATTTTCTGCTAACTGAATCAATGCATTTTTCACTTTATCTGTTTTCAGCTCTGTCTGATCCTCTTTCTTTGTAAATATGCCACAGATATGAACATTTGCATCCGGCATCGTGTATGTATATGTAGATGTATCCGCAGAAGGTGTCAAAGACTGCCCATTGATGGTGATAGAATCAAGTTGATACCCATATTTCGGTGTTACCCGGAGCGTTATTTCTGAACCCGGCACAATCCATCCATACCCATGACTGGCACTCTGATCAATATCCTTTAATTCAACCGGCGTTCCATCTGCATCTTTGATCCCAATAATCGCAATACTTCCATGCTTTAATAATTCATTCTCTTTCAGGCTTGTATTATTGGCATTATCACTCTCCCATACGATAACTCGTTTCATAACCGTCAGTCTCTTTGTAACCTCGATCTTATATGCACTTGCAGGTGCTACTGTGAATTCCACCCTGTCCTCTGTGCCTTCCGGAAGGTTAATTGGCTTTCCATTTACCGTAACAGTTCCGATATTTCCATCTCCAAACGCCAGCTGAATCTGGATCAGATTATAGATTTCACCAGAGGCATATCCCTTTCCAGTCCCTTGTATCTCCTTACTCTCTTTTCCAATTCTCTCTCCATTTAGAGAAATCTCCATTCCTACTCCATCACAGCTTGCCGTAATCTGAATATCATCTGGATAAGCCGGCTTCGGTGGCGCAGGTTCGTATTCTACTTTGATATTCAGGTTGCCGCTAAATTCGTTTGGATCCAGCTTGATATACGAATTACTGTCAATATTATACGATGTCTCATTGATATATACCCGAATATCCGAACTTGAAATACTCGGCATACCCGGCAGTTCCTCTATGGATGATGCTTCTAAAGAAATACCAACCTTCAAATAATACTCGTTCTCGAGCAGATCGACCTGCATGCCATTCCCACTGATTGAACAATCCTTATAACCATCCCATGCGTCTTTCGTACATAATGTTATTTTTGCTTTACAGCCCTCAGCAACATCAAAAACGGCCTTTCCTCCGTCAACGGATGCCCCTATAAAATTCAATGTCACCGTGTTTGTTTCTGCTGCATGAACCGGCGTGCTGACCAATAACAGCAGGAGCATACTGATACACAACCATACACTTAGAAAAATCCCTGTTTTTTTCCTCATAACGTTGTCCTCCCTCTCTGCTTCCCTCCCCGGGAAGTTATTTTTGACATTTTATCATAAAGCACTTGACATCACAACAAGGTTTTCTTAAAAAATGCGTCGTCCGGTTTGTATCCGGTCTTTGCCAGCCACACCGCAAATGGCGCGATCAGCATCGCATAGATGTGCTCGCAATATTCAATTCTTGACTCGTCATCGAAACCACCACCAATCTCGATCTCATCGATGTCACTGATTTCGTAGCCGATTGTTCCCTTCCATGCGCACGTCTCCAGAATCCTCCGGCTTTCGGCATCCGCATCCCCCAGACAGGCAATCAGATCTTTCGGTCTCAGGTTCAGATAGGCATCCTGCATCGCAACCTTTTTGCGTAACTGCGCAGGAAAGCTATCCTCGCACTGCTGTATACTTTCTATTTTCATGTCAATTTTCTCCTTTGTGAAAAATGGATACCGGCGGTGGTTATCCACGATATCTGACAACAGCCAGACTGCCTCCCGCGCCTTATCCTGCAATGCCGCATCCCCGGAATTCCGATACGCAACGATCAGATAAATCAAATCCTTCCACGTATCGTCAAGGCAGGACTCCGGTAATTCTAACACATCCAGCACCCGCTCCATCATGCAAGACCGCGGTTCCATGCCAAAGTGCTGCAGCTCTCTGTCATAAAACAGATAAAGCCGCGTATCCACGATCCACGCGATGATTGCATCCATTACCTCCGGGCTGATTGATGCATCCTTCTGCGTGCTCGCAGCCATCTTATTCCATGGCAGTCTCCCTGCGATTTCCCTTACATGTTCTCTTATAAATGTTAAAAATTTTTCCATGAAAAAACGCCCCTTTCCAAACAAGTTAACAGTATCTGCCTACAATAACATTCGTATATGCTCGTTTAAAAATGGATGTTCGTTTTTCTCGTTGTATTTGTATTCGTGATTCTCGTTAATAGACGCCCCAGCCTCTTCGGCTTCGAGACTGGGGGTTTTGATTTTTGTTTGTGGTTACTGCTTTCTAAGGCCGCAGTACCCGCATTCCTGATGGGTGATGGCTTCGGTACGTTTGGTACCGATCTGTACTTTTTTTGTTCCTGCATAATAGGAACCCCACAAAATGGTAAGCGCACATCTTCCCTGTGGGTCTGGATCTGGGCAATCTGGGAAACATCTGACACAATGTTGTGCACACCATCTCACTTTTGCACCTGAATCTCCCAATTCGTCGCAAATAGTTCCATCTGGCCATGTACTATGATTTTCATACACATCCTGCTCCTCATAAATCGGTGTTTCATGCGCTGGCTCATCTACAACCGTTTTCCACTTACAATCATGCGGAGTAATATATGGAAAAGCCGCTTTGCTCTTGATTCCATTTAGATCCGTTAAAACACCGTCGTCTTTTTTCACAAGTACGATCTGAATTGCCTCCAACCGCTTGCCAAGACCGCTCGTACCTGCCGAATCTCCATTCCACGCCCACGAAAGCCATCCGTAGGTCTGTGCATGCACACGATAACAGATATTGTAATGGTTTGCGATTTCTCCTTTGAGACGGATTCGGATTGCTTCCAGTCGTTTTGCCTGCCCGGAAGTGCCGCTCATCATACCATTTGACACCTCATTCATCCAGCCATAGCTCTGTACGTGGGTAGAATATTCGATGCTTCCGCTATATTCATTTCCGGTCAAAGCGATCTCGATGCCTTCCAATCGTTTTCCTTCGCCCGTTGTGCCGCTAACCTGTCCCATCGTTTTGTACGATGTCTCCCAGCCATACGTCTGACGATGTACGCGGTACACCAGTCCCATCGTCTCAGACTTCGGAACCAGCTGCACTTCCAGACTTTCGAGTCTCTTCGCTTCGCCCTCAGTACCCGCGAGCGCGCCATCATACTGCCAACCCTGACTCCATCCATACGTCTGGATATGCACCCGGTAACGAATCGAATAATGCTCCGCAATCTCCCCTGTCAGACGAATCTGGATTCCCTCCAGCCGCTTCGCTTCTCCTTTGGTGCCCGCAAACTGGTTGTTCTTCACCCAGTTTGTCCAACCATATGTCTGACGATGAACCCGGTATTCAATCGAGCCATCATACCCGGTCTGATTGTTGAACCTGATCTTGATCCGCTCCAACCGTTTCGCCTGTCCGGTTGTGCCAAGTATCAGCGTGTTGTTCCTGTAAACGCCCGCTCTGTCGCCGTATGTCTGCACATGCGCCTCTCCCTCGAAAGAATACGACGCCGCAAGCGTATCCATCTGCGTCACAGATGCCATACCCAGTACAATCACCATTGCAACTGCAATCGCAATCATCTTTTGTGCCATTTTTCTCATAATTCATCCTCCTCTGCTATACCGCACATTATCCGACCATGTGGGTACACCCTCGTCTCTGGTTTCATTGTACTTCAATGGGAAATTCGTATTTCTCGATCACTTGAATTCGTATTACTCGTTTAATTAGAAATTGGTAAACTCTCGAAATGGTGGCTCGAACCACCTGTAGTTGGTAGAGTACCGCATTCTAAATTGTTTGTCAAGAGGGAACTACCAATTCTTTTCTTCCCCATTTCTTTGCCCATTATAGCATAAGCGATTCTTTGTTGCAATATATTCGGCATTGCATTCTGCAATGCATACTTCATCTGTATTTTGCAATAATATAACTTAAACGGAGGTGTAATTATGGCATTTCAATTAAAACCAAATAAAAAAGAATCGGAAAACAAAACGATTCGTTTTCCAATTCCTTTAATTCACAAAATAGAAGCAGCGATTCAAAATCAGGATGTCACCTTCTCCAGCTTTGTCATCCAAGCTTGCGAATACGCGCTGCACGACCTGCAAAGACCCGATCACTCCAATGCAGAGCCAGAGAAACAGGATGGGGAGTAAAGTATAAAAAAGCGCAGTTCATACCAATCTGCCTAAGGGAATTTACACATTACATCTGCCAGATCAGGTTGCCGGATGGATCAAGAGCCTCAATCCGATAGGTATGGGCTTTTAGGTCTGCAGACAGACGGGCAAGATAACCGTCCTTTTTCCAGGTGATATAAATGCCGGAAATTCTTTCCGGAATTTCAACATTTCAAGCTGCTTTTTATCAGTACGGATGGGAACGCTGTACACCGGCTCATCAGTTCGGGCCGGCTGCCAGAACCCACTATCTGTTTCATTATGTCATCTCCGGAACCGGACTTTTAATGGCGCAGGATCAAAAAGGAGAGACTAGAAATTATTCGATCAAAAGCGGACAGGGCTTTCTTCTGTATCCGGGACAGATCAGCACCTATATCGCAGATAAGACAAACCCATGGGAATATGCCTGGCTGGAATTTGATGGATTACGGGTAAAAGAAGCGCTGGACATTGCCGGTTTTTCAAAAGACCAGCCGATCTATCATGCCACCTCAAAGGAATACCGGGAAATCATGATGAATGAAATGGTCTATATTGCCAAGCACCCAGATGAACCGCCTTTTCACCTGATCGGTCATTCCTATCTTTTTCTGGATGCACTCATCCGTTCCACCTCCTCTACCCGGATGATAAAAACCGGTAAAATGAGCGATTACTATATAAAAGAAGCAATCAACTTCGTAGAGCAGAATTTTCCTTATGACATCTCTATCGAAGATATAGCTGCCTGTTGCGGCATCAACCGCAGCTATCTGGGAAAGATATTTCACAACTCCATTGGCAAAACGCCACAGGAATTCCTGATACACTATCGGATGTCCAAAGCAACAGAACTGCTGAAAATGACGAAATTATCAATTGCAGATATAGGAAATGCAGTCGGCTATCCAAACCAACTGCATTTCTCAAGAGCTTTTAAAAATATATATGGTGTCTCCCCCAAAAACTGGCGGGATCAGAATCGCTAAAATAGCATGAAACTCCGCAAGTCTGCATAACCGTTTTATTATTGTTCTAAGATTTGACGTATTTTGCAATGGTAGCGGTTACCTCTTCCATGTCAAATGGTTTTGAAATATGACCATTCATACCAGAATCCACGGAAGCCTTGACATCCTCCGCAAACGCATTTGCGGACAAGGCAATAATCGGAATCGAACTTGCGTCCGGTCGTTCCTTCTCCATGGCCCGGATCGTTTTCGCAGCCTGATGTCCGTCCATGTTCGGCATCATAATATCCATCAAAATAATATCGTAAGTGCCTCGCGGATGATTTTTGAATCGTTCGACCGCTTCCTTTCCATCGGATGCCCGTGTCACAACCATGCCTGCATCCTCCAGCATCACCGTAGCAAGCTCGGCATTCAGATCATTATCCTCTGCCATAAGAACATTGACCCCTGTCAAATCACGATACACCGGTTCTTCTTGCTTTTGATGAATATCCTGCTCTGTCAACTCCAGCGGAATCTCCACTGTGAAAGTAGTTCCAATGCCCTTTTTGCTTTCCACATCAATTTTTCCACCCATCATGTGAACATATTCCTTTGTAATGGCCATTCCAAGTCCGGTACCTTTATATTGTGTTCTGGCACCGCTATCATCTTCTTGCGAAAATGGTTTAAATAGTTTTTTCTGAAACCCTTCACTCATCCCAATACCGTTATCTTTCACAATATAACGGACTATCATATGCTTGTCATCCTCTCCCGGATGACTGCTGATATCCAGAGTGACCATTCCACCATCCTTTGTGAATTTCACAGCATTACCGAGAAGATTCGTCAGAACTTCCCGAATACGTGCAGCATCTGCAAGAACATAGGGATTCTTTGGTCTTTCACGGTATACTTCAAACTTCAAATCTCTGTTATAAAGAAGACCTTTCATGATTGCCAGAACATTATCTGTCAGTCCGGTAATATCCACCGGTTCAGGAGAAAACACTGCTTTCCCGCTTTCAATACGACTGAGATCGAGAACATCATTCAACAACGAAAGCAGATGATTTGAGCTTTCCCGTACCTTTTCCAGACTTCCATGAATATCTGCAACAACATTCTGGTGCAATGCAATATTGGTAAATCCAATGATGGCATTCATTGGTGTTCGGATATCATGGCTCATGTTAAGCAAAAATGTAGATTTTGCCTGATTGGCAGCATCTGCTTTCTCCGCAGCCTCCAGCAATAATTGCTTTTGCTTCCGTTCTTCTTCCTTACTTTTCTGGTATATAAAATAGGTACTCAAACAGATCATCATCAACACCAATCCGACAATCGTGCCACAGATTACGGAAATTTTGTTTGTTTTCACTACCATGCCATACGCAGACTGCATATCCATTTCCATACAAAATGCACCTACAATATCTCCCGTTCCATCCAGATTTGAACGTACCGGATAACAAGCCGTGAAAATCGGTCCCCAGGTTGTGTCCACAATATCTTGGGAATACACGTTTTCTCCAGAGAGAGCCCTTTCAATATAGGGAACCATTTCATCCTCTATATAATCCCCAGGATGTCTTACATCCCCGGCATCTGGATCCAAACCGTCCACTACATAGATCAGTTTTCCCTCTTCATCTCTCGTAGCAATGTAAATATATCTTGTAGAATTCAATGTCCGGATCTCATTGAGATAGCAGGAAATATCCTTATAGAACCCTGTTTCTTCATCTGAACGATCCTTGATTTGTGAAAAATCCTCCCATCCAATTTTTCCATCCACCAGTTTATGGACTGCATCTGCACTTGCTCTATCACGGGAGATTTCTGTTTCCAGTGCGGTCTTGGTATAGGCGCTTTGCAGAATAAATGTGTACGCAGCTATGGCCAGAATGATAGCCAGTCCCATAAGAACAAAGATCTTTCCTGATATTTTTTGTTTTACAAACCTTTTGTTTTTCTTCAAATGTATCCCTTCTTTTATTTTCTTCTCCATACAACTCCACCCTTTCAGAAATGCACACCTGAACATGGCTTTTCCAATATCTTGGTTATAATACTACGCGACATTTTCCGTTGCAACAGATTTTTTACATTTCTGCTTGCTGTCGATATACATTCATGATAACGATGGATATCATTAAACTTCTTCGTGGATGCCCACTCGTCGTCAAGCATATATACAATTTCATCCAATTTATTGCTCCTTCCGACAGCTATGTATTGGAAAAGGACAAAAAACACCGCCATGTTGTTTACACATAGCGATGTTCTTTTTAACATTCCTATTATTCAGTTGTTGTATCAATCAACTTAATCAGACATGCAAGCTATTTGCATCCAATAAAAATTCTTTCACACCCATCATCAGATAGCCATTTTCATCATAGGCTTTCATTTTTGTTTTCTGTGCATCTAGAGAATAGCCGTCTATCTGCATGGTTGTGGAAACGCGGGTATATAAATAAACTCTGATTTTTTCTTTCTTCAATTTACATATCACCTCCCGGAAGCGCCGAAACCGCTGACAAATTAATACTGGCTAATGTATCCATCTGCTTAATTGCCAAATTTCTAAGCAATACAAGTCTTTCTGATTGAGATTTTCCCTGTTCAATTAAAATTGCATTATAGCTCTCCATATTTGCCAATACCAATAACTGATTTAAATCTGCATCATCACGCACATTACCCTTTTTACTTGGATTGTTATTTTTCCATTGCTTTGCAGTTTGTCCAAATAAAGCAACATTTAAAAGATCTGCTTCACTGGCATATGTATAGGCAATCTGTTCCGGTGTTAGCTCTGGTGGAATCAAATTTTCCTTCACCGCATCCGTGTGAATATGGTAGTTCACCTTTGATAAAGCCCTGTTCAAGTTCCAGTCCAATGAAAATCGACT